>Ga0209233_1000128_pt1 | contig 209927 bp, 207 predicted proteins | sample AraplaCL_Cvi_mCL_FD_184269 | JGI IMG/M metagenome (GOLD analysis project Ga0209233, IMG submission 184269) | Arabidopsis root microbial communities from the University of North Carolina, USA - plate scrape CL_Cvi_mCL (SPAdes) (version 2) | ecosystem: Host-associated > Plants > Roots >...
ACCACCGAAACGATCCGCACCGACCTTCGTCAGCGCCGCCGTCAGCGTCGTCTTGCCGTGGTCCACGTGACCGATCGTGCCCACGTTCACGTGCGGCTTGGTGCGTTCGAATTTACCCTTTGCCATGAGCGCTACATCCCAATGGAGTCTGAGTGATAAGGAAATCTAACCGGGCTATCAGGCGATACCGCTTGCAGCCAGCAATGCGTGGTGCTCATGACTGGAATCGAACCAGCGACCTCTTCCTTACCAAGGAAGTGCTCTACCGACTGAGCTACATGAGCACGAAAAAACTTGAATGACGAGATCAATGGAGCGGGAGACGGGAATCGAACCCGCACCATCAGCTTGGAAGGCTGAGGTTCTACCATTGAACTACTCCCGCCCTATGCGGAACTCGCCTATCGAATCGCATCAACGCAGGCAAGCGCTTTTGCGATCTGCCTTCCAGCCCATTGCGGCTACCCGCAAAATCGACTGGTGGAGGGAGGTGGATTCGAACCACCGAAGGCGTAAGCCAGCAGATTTACAGTCTGCCCCCGTTGGCCGCTTGGGTATCCCTCCAACAAAGAACGGCTATTGTGTGGATCGGGGCCTGATGTGTCAACACCTTGGCGAGCGAAACGGCCGGTTTTCCGCACCTTCCCGCACCAGCTCAAATGCTGTTTCAGTCGTTTCCCGCGCCGCGCGTATCCACCAACTGCGCCATGCTCTTGGAAATCTCCAGCAAATGCCGCGCCTGCTCCTGCAAACGGCGCTCGTTGTCGTCGCGCGGCGTCCATTGCGGCACCGGGGTGGGCTTGCCGTCGGGCTTGTCCAAGGCCACGAATACCATCACGCAACTGGTAGCCAGGCGCTCTTCGCCGCTGCGCAGATCGCGGGCCAGCACATCCACCGCCATCTGCATGCTGGAAGTACCGGTGTAGATCAACTTGGCACGCACGCTGACCAGGTCGCCAATCAGGATCGGCTTGACGAACTGGATGCCGCTGACCGCCGCCGTCACGCAATATGCCCCACTCCAGCCCACGGCGCAGGCGTAGCCTGCCTGGTCGATCCATTTCATTACCATGCCGCCATGCACCTTGCCGCCGAAGTTGACGTCGGTGGGCTGGGCGAGGAAACGGAAGGTCACTTCGTGTTGCTGGCCTGACATGCAGTCTCCGACAGGTACGCCAAACGTGAAAGCGGCATTATGCCCGCTTGGCGACCTTCGACGGCAGTCGCAAGCTCATCGGCGTGCTGAGTACACCGCTGGGCGAAGGCCGCTCCGGGCCATCCGCGCGAAATCCCAGGCGAAGATAGACGGGCACCGCGCAACGCGTGGCGTTGAGGGTGAAGCGGCGGGTATCCGCGCGACGCATGGCATCCCGACAAGCGCGTTGCCAAAGACGCCGGGCGATGCCCCGTCCTTGATAGCGCGTGCCCACGAAAAAATGCACGAGATGACGGTCATCACGCATGCTCGCGACCCCCACCAGCACCTCACCCAGAAAAGCCAGATGAAACCGCTGGCCCTCCATGACCTTCTGCCGAATCGCCTTGGCCGTGAGTCGCATGAGCAGTTCCTGCCCTGCCTTGCGCGGCTGATCCGGCAGTATCCATTGCCGCACCACGCGGCGACTTAGTACGCCGATGACTCGCGCGTCATCCGAATGCGCGAGCCGTATATGCAAGTGATCGGGAGATCCTGCGGGCATGGCTCGATTCTACCGAGCCGCGCGGACGGGCAGAACGAAGCCGCATGACTTCGCCCTTATTGCATGAATGACGAACCCGATCAGACGTTGAACAAGAAATGCAGCACATCGCCATCCTTGACGATGTATTCCTTGCCTTCCTTGCGCAGCCTGCCGGCCGCGGCGGCGCCGGCTTCGCCCTTGTACTGGATGAAATCGTCGTAGGACACCGTTTCGACGCGGATGAAACCGCGCTCGAAATCGGTGTGGATCACGCCGGCCGCCTGCGGTGCGGTGGCGCCACGCTTGACGGTCCAGGCGCGCGCTTCTTTGACACCGGCGGTGAAGTAGGTCTGCAGGTTGAGCAGCTTGTAGCCGGCGCGGATGACGCGATTGAGGCCGGGCTCTTCCAGGCCAAGGTCCTTGAGGAATTCATCGCGGTCGGCGTCGTCGAGCTGGGCCAGCTCTTCTTCGATCGCGGCGCAAACCGGCACCACTTCGGCGCCCTCACCCGCCGCACGCTGACGCACGGCATCGAGGTGCGGATTGTTTTCGAAACCATCCTCGCGCACGTTGGCGATATACATCAGCGGCTTCAGGGTGAGCAGGAATAGGTCGCGCACCAGCGCTTTTTCTTCGTCGTCCAGGCCGATGCTGCGCGCCGACTTGCCTTCATTGAGCGCAGCCGCCAGCTTTTGCAATACCGGCTTCTTGGCCAGCGCCTCCTTGTCGTTGGCCTTGGCGGCGCGTTCGGCGCGATTGAGCGCCTTTTCGACCGAATCCAAGTCCGCCAGCGCCAATTCGGTATCGATGGTTTCGATGTCGGCGATGGGATCGACCTTGCCGGCTACGTGCACGATGTCGGTGTGCTCGAAGCAGCGCACCACATGCGCGATCGCATCCACCTCGCGGATATGCGAGAGGAACTTGTTCCCCAGGCCCTCGCCCTTCGACGCGCCAGCCACCAGGCCGGCGATGTCGACGAACTCCACCGCGGTCGGCACCACTTTTTGCGGCTTGACGATGCCGGCCAGCTCATTGAGGCGCAGGTCGGGCACCGGCACCACACCCACGTTCGGCTCGATCGTGCAGAACGGGAAGTTGGCCGCGGCAATGCCCGCCTTGGTCAGCGCATTGAACAAGGTGGATTTGCCGACATTGGGAAGGCCGACGATGCCGCATTTGATGCCCATGATTGCTTGATCCGGATAAAGAGAAAAACGAAAAGATAAACGGCCGATCAGCCACTCAGGCTTTTGCCGGCGTGTGCAACTGCTGCATCGCTTTGTCGAACTGCCCGTCCACCGCCAGCGGCAACACGTTCAGCGCGCGCGCGACACCGTCGAGCATGGCGTCTTCGTCCTTGGCGGAAGGGCGGCCCAGCACCCACGGCGTGACTTGATCCTTGTGGCCTGGATGCCCGATTCCCAAGCGCAGCCGATGGAATTTGCCGTGACCCAGATGCGCCATGATGTCGCGCAGGCCATTCTGGCCGCCATGGCCGCCATCGAACTTCAGGCGCACGGTGCCGGCGGGCAGATCCAGGTCATCGTGCGCGACCAGACATTCTTCCGGCTCGATCTTGTAGTAGCGCAACGCAGCGGCCACGGCGAGGCCGCTCTTGTTCATGAAAGTGGCTGGCTTCAGCACCCACACTGGCTCGCCGCCGATGCGCAGCTTGCAGGTTTCGCCATGCAGCTTGCCATCGAAGCCGAAACGCTCGTTCTGGCCCGCTGCCAGGGCATCAACAAACCAGAACCCGGCGTTGTGCCGGGTTCTGAGGTATTCGGTACCGGGATTGCCCAGTCCGACGATGAGTCGTAGGCCTGTCATGAGTCAGCGAGAGTTGGCCGCAGGATTGGCCCCTCACCCGAACCCTCTCCCCGGAAGGGAGAGGGGGCGGAAGCCTGACGCGGATTACTTCTTGGTTTCCTTGGCAGCCTCGGCGGCCGGCTGGCCTTCGGCACCTTCGGCAGCCGGTGCCTGGTCGACTTCTTCCTGCACGGTCAAGGCGGTGACCACGGCCACGTCGTGATCGGCGCCCAGGTGCAGTTCCGGGATCTCCACGTTCGCCGGCAGCTTGAGCTGCGACAAGTGGATGATGTCGCCGGGCTTCAGGTCGGCCAGGTCGAGTTCGATGAACTCCGGCAGATCCTTCGGCAGGCAGGAGATCGCCACTTCGTTGAGGTTGTGCGAGATGACCACGCCAGCGGTCTTGCCAGCCGGGGACTTTTCCTGGTTCAGGAAGTGCAGCGGCACGTTCACGCGGATCGCTTCGTTCTCATTGATGCGCTGGAAGTCCATGTGCAGCATCTGCTGCTTGAACGGGTGCTTCTGCCAGTCGCGCACCAGCACCTTCTGCACCTTGCCGTCGACGTTCAGGTCCAGCACGGAGGAGAAGAACCACTCGTGCCGGGCGGCGAGCAGGATGGTGTTGTGCTCGATCTGGATGCTCTGCGCGGGCTGGCCCGCACCGTAAACCACTGCGGGCACGAAGGACGCGCGACGCAGGCGGCGGCTCGCACCTTTCCCCTCGTCTTTGCGGGCCTGTGCCGCGATTTCATGAGTCTTTGCCATGTCGGTATTGCCTTGGAGTTGGAAGCCGCCTCGCGGCGGCCGGACTGACTCTCCCGCGACCAGAAGAGCCGGATTGCCCGCGGATGCGGGCGGAAAAGCGGGTAAGTATACAAAAAACGCAGGAATTCGTCGCGCCGGCGAAGGCCGGGCCCGGCGGCGGCGCAAAGCCACTGGGCCCCGGCCTTCGCCGGGGCGACGGCGCCATGGGCGGCGCTCAGTCGATATAAAGCGAGCTGACCGACTCGCCGAAGGCGATACGCCGGATCGTCTCAGCCAGCAGCTCCGCCACTGACAACTGGCGGATCTTGGAGCAATTCTTGGCGTCTTCGCGAAGCGGCAGCGTGTTGGTGACCACCAGCTGGTCCAGCTGCGAGCCTTCCAGGTTGCGGATCGCCGCGCCGGACAGCACCGGATGCACGCAGTAAGCCACCACCTTGCGAGCCCCGCGCTCCTTCAGGGCGGCAGCGGCCGCACACAGCGTGCCGGCGGTATCGACGATGTCGTCCACCATCACGCAAGTCTTGCCTTCCACGTCGCCGATGATGTTCATCACCGTGGCCACGTTGGCCTTGGGGCGGCGCTTGTCGATGATGGCCAGGTCCGCGTCGTCCAGGCGCTTGGCGATGGCGCGCGCGCGCACCACGCCACCCACGTCCGGGCTGACCACGATCAGGTCATCCATGCTGTAGTTGCGCCAGATGTCCGCCAGCAGGATCGGCGAGGCGTAGACATTGTCCACCGGCACATCGAAGAAGCCCTGGATCTGGTCCGCATGCAGGTCAACGGTAAGCACGCGGTCCACGCCGGCGGTGCCGATCAGGCGCGCGACCAGCTTGGCGGTGATCGGCACGCGCGCCGAGCGCGGGCGGCGATCCTGGCGGGCGTAGCCGAAGTACGGGATGACCGCAGTGACGCTGGCGGCGGAGGCGCGCTTGAGCGCATCGACCAGGGTCAGCAGCTCGAACAGGTTCTCCGCGCTCGGCGCGCCGGTCGGCTGCAGCACGAACACTTCCTGCCGGCGCACGTTCTCTTCGATCTCGATCTGCACTTCGCCGTCGCTGAACTTGCCGACCAGGGCCTTGCCCAGCGGAATGCCCAGGCGATGGGCGATATCTTCGGCCAGGGCACGGTGCGCATTGCCGGTAAACAGCATCGGACTGGACGTATCCACGGTTGTTTCCTCAGAACCAGGCCATTGAGTCAGCGTACGGTTGAAGGCGCAGTCCCCGCTCCCTCCAACCGCTCCTCCGGTACAGGTCCGAATGGAGCTTGAAAAACATCGCGCACACAAGTGCCCGAAGTGAGGCAATCCATCCTATGACTGCGCAAACAGGGGGTCGAACGACCCCTGTGAAAAATGGCTGGGGCGGCAGGATTCGAACCTGCGCATGCGGGAATCAAAATCCCGTGCCTTAACCAGCTTGGCGACGCCCCAGTATGTGTTGGCATTTTGCCCCCGGCTCAGCCTAGCGACCGGGGAGCAAAGAAAGAAAATTGTGGCCGGTGAGCGCCATGCGTGTCAATTCAAATTGCTGACCGAATGTGTGCGCTCAGGCCGACAGCGTGCGCGACATGAACACGCGCAGTTCTTCCGGAAATCCGTTTTCGTGGTCGCGTTCGCGTGCGTAGGCGTAGGCAGGGTCGTTCTTGTCGACTACCACAAAGCCGTGCCTGGCGTAGAACGGCGCATTCCACGGCACGTCGGGCAGCGTACCCAGGTCGATCCGGCGATAGCCTTTTTCCTGCGCCCACGCGGATGCATGTTCGAGCAGCGCCGAGCCGATGCCGCGCCGCTGAAAGGCGGGCAGCACGTCGATCTCGGCAATGCCGACGACGTCGCCATGCAGCGCCACGTCGAGCCATACGAAACCCACCACTTCGCCGCTTGCTTCATCCACCGCCACCCAGACGAAGCCACGCCGGATTTCCTCGGCCAGCAGGTCTTTCGGAATCGACAGCCGGGCGTAGAACCGCCAGGCCGGATGATCGCGGAACAATTGCACCGCCGCACGCTCGATCTCGCAGATGACGTCGATATGCGCGGCGGTGGCGCGTTGGACACGAAACGACATCGGCGCACTCCCTGAATCTGCTTGCTGCGTAGCGTTCATTGCAGGCTCCACGATTGGACCGACAACCTCACCTTGTACGGCGCTTTTTCCGCAAACACCTTCGACGGCAACGGCGGCTGCCGGGTCGTGTCCCAGGCGGGATAGCTCACCGTCCAGCCATCCTGCACCAGTACCGAGGGCAGGCGGTCATTGCCGAAACTCAGCTCGGCCCGGGCACCTTGCGCCCGCAAACCAAGCACCCAGGCGCGCAGTTCGTCGAGCGGAACCTCCCAATGCAAGGCTCGGCGCATCAGACTCTCCGCATCCGGCCCGTATTGCGGGCCGCCTTCGGCGCCATCCAGTTCCGCCCCATCCGGGCCGCCGGTCAGCCGGTAGCTCTTGCCCGAAATAGGCAAGCGGAACACGAACTCGTAGTGATTCCCGTCTTGCGTCCAGGTAAACGTACCGCTGCCGCCATCCTGGGCGCTGTAGATGCCCAACTTGCCCTGGAGCACCCAATGATCGGCATCCGCCAACGCCTTCTCGCGCGCCTCCTGCTGCGCCATGGCGGCGGCATCGCCCTGGTTGCGCACCAATGTCGGAGTGGTTGCGCACGCAGCCAGCAGCAGCGGCGCAAGCGCTGCGAGAACGCGAAAAGAAAATTTCATGGTTCCAGCCGCTTCAAGGTTTGTTGCAGGGCGACGTTGTGCGGGTCCATGCGGCGCACCTGGTCGAACACTTGCTGCGCCTGGTCGTGATGGCCCTGCTTCCACAACACCTCGCCAAGATGGACGCCGACGTCGGCATCCTTGCCGGTCTGCCACGCGCCGCGCAGTATCTGGGCAGCTTGATCCAGGTGACCGAGCCGATATTGCAGCCATCCCCACGAGTCGGCGATCGACGGGTCGTTCGGCTTTGCCGCGCGTGCCGCGGCGATCAGCCGCTCCGCTTCGGAGAGATCGCGACCCGCGTCGGCAAGCGTGAAGCCCAGGGCATTGCTGGCGTCGACGTCGCCAGGCTTCAGTTCCAGCAGCCTGCGGAAGTCCGCCACGGCCGGGTCGATCTTGCCGATCTCGGCGTACGCCAGGCCGCGCCCGTACAACAGGTCCGCATCATCCGGTGCCACCTGCAAGGCATGCGTGAAGGAGTCGATCGCTTCGCCGTAGCGCTTTTCTCGCAGGTAAAGATCCGCATCAACTTCATACGCGCGGCGCAGCTGCGCAGGCTGGTCGAGGTAATCGGTCTGCATTTCGGCCAGCTGCTGATGCGCTTCGGCGCTGCGCCCCAGATCCTGCAGCAGGATGGCGCTGCGCAGGTCGGCATCAAAGGCATGCTCGTCGTCATCCGGCACCTGGTCATACCACTTCAGCGCGTCTTCCTTGCGCCCGAGCACTTCGGCTAGCTGACCAAGCAGGTAGGCACTGGCGTTGCGCACGTCGTCAGGTGCTTGCGACAGCTGCGTGTAGATCTGCCCCAGTGTCTTGTTGTCCTTGGCGTTGGCGGCCAGGGCAGCGCGTAGCGCATAGGTCTGCGCGTTCTGCGGGCCCTTTTCCAGCAGGTGGGCGGCCTGCGCGTACTGGCCGCTCTGTCCAAGCAAGGCTGCATAGGTGAGCCGCAGGCCGATATTGTTCGGATCCTTCACCTGCGCCTGGCGCAAAAGATTGAGGCCGCCGCTGCGATCGCCGTTGTTGAGCTTGAGCTGTGCGGCCCACGCGTAGGTCTCTGCGGTACCGAAACGCTTCAGCGCGCCATCGGCGATCTGCTGCGCGTACGCATGGCGGTTCAACTGCTCGCCCAGCTCGCTCATCGCCAGCCACGCCTTGGGATCGGCGGGCAACCGATCGGGTGTAGCCAGGGATTCGAGCAGGCTCCCGGCCATGGCGGGATCACGGCTGCCGATCAGCACCCGGCCAAACATGCGCCAGGCATCCTTGTCGCCGCTGGCGATCAACAGGGTCAGCTGGCGGCGAGCTTCCTCCGTCCGCCCCTGCTCCACCGCCAGTTGCGCCCGTGCCTGCGCCAGCTGGGCGGGCGTCGCACCCAGCCTCTGCCAGCGATCGATGGCGCGTTGCGCGGCATCCGGATCATGGATGGCGATGCCCAGGGCGGCGGCCTTGCTGGCCACCTCCGGATCGCTGGAAATCATCATCGCCTTGTCATAAGCCTGGGAGGCGGCCTTGAGATCGGCGCTGGACAACGCCAATTCTCCAGCCAGCAACTGAGCCAGCAGGTCGTGATCCACATCCGGCGTCGCCACCACCATTCGCGCCAGCGGCTGGACCGATGCCGGCGAAGGGGAAACCGACCGCTGAGGTAACCCGGCACATCCGGCCAGCCCAAGCACGACCCATACTCCAGCTACAAACCGCCGCACTTGCTTGAACTCGACCGTTCCGCTCAGCACACTATTCCTCCAACCATTCCGCCATTTTGGCGCACTTAGTCTACGCCGGCCAACGCCCGTCGCCCCCACTCGCATCACGTCATGAAGCTGATCGCCCTCGGGCTCAACCACCTCACCGCGCCGGTCAGCCTGCGCGAACAGGTAGCGTTTGACGAGGACGCGACCAGCGCCGCCTTGCGCGAACTTGCGCGCGAGCCCGGCGTCGACGAAGCGCTGATCCTGTCTACCTGCAACCGTACCGAACTCTACGTCAGCGTCACGGCCGGCGCGGAAAACGTTCCGCAGGAGTGGCTCGGCCGCCACCATCGTCTGACTCCGGGCAAGCTTGACGAGTTCCTGTATCGCCATGATGACGAAGCGGCCGTGAGACATATGTTTCGGGTCGCCACCGGACTGGATTCCATGGTGCTGGGCGAGCCGCAGATTCTTGGCCAGGTGAAGGACGCCTATCAGCAGGCACGCGATGCCCGCGCACTGAAGACGCCGATGGATCGCCTGCTGCAGCACACGTTCGCCGTGGCCAAGCGCGTGCGCACCGATACGCGCATCGGCGCACACACCGTATCGGTGGCCTTTACGGCGGTGCGGCTGGCCGAGCGTGTGTTTACGGACCTGCGCGAGGCTTGCGTGCTGTTGATCGGCGCGGGCGACACCATCGAGCTGGCCGTCCGCCACCTGGCCGACAAACAAGTGCGCCGCCTGATCGTGGCCAACCGCACGCTGGAAAACGCGCAGGAACTGGCCGGCCGCCACGGCGGTTACGCCATCGCCTTGCACGATCTGCCGCAGCACCTGGCCGAAGCGGACATCGTGATCGCCTCCACCGCCGCCCGCCAACCCGTGCTGACGCGCGCCATGGTGGAAAAGGCCATCGCCACCCGCCGCCGCAAACCGGTGTTCATGGTCGACATTGCCGTGCCGCGCGACATCGAACCGGCAGTCGCCGACTTGCCGGACGTTTATCTCTACGGCATCGACGACCTGCGCCAGGTCATCGATGACAACCGCCGCTCGCGCGAAACCGCCGCGCGCGAAGCCGATGCGATCATCGACCTGCAAGTCGAACGTTACATGGCCTGGCGCCGTGCGCTGACCGTGCGCAATCCCGCCGTGGACCTGCGCGCGCACGCCGAAATCTATCGCGACCAGGTGCTGGACAAAGCGCGCGCCATGCTTGCGCGCGGCAAATCGCCAGAGGAAGCCCTGGCCTTCCTTGCCAACACCTTGACCAACAAATTGCTGCACCACCCCAGTGCGCGGCTGCGCGAAGCCACCCTGAGCGGCGACCACGATCTCCTGCATGCCGCCGGCCGGCTATACGGCCTGGGCGAAGACGAAAAAGCAGATACGAGCGACGAGTAGCGAGGGCGGCTGGCTGCCGCGCTACGCAAGTTTTCGCACATTCCGCTCACCCTTCACGACGTCTCTTTACTTAGTCGTCATTCCCGCCAAACGGGAATCCATCGTCGTTTTTCGCCAAGCGCAGCATGGACTTTCGCTTGCGCGGGCATGACGCCAAGGAAAACCATGACACCTTCCATTCGCAGCAAACTCGAAGCCACCGTCGAACGCCACGAGGAACTCGCCCTGCTGCTCGGCCAGCCCGACGTGCTGGCCGATAACACGCGGTTTCGCGAGCTGTCGCGCGAGTATGCCCAACTTCAGCCGGTCGCCGACGCCATGCGCGAACTGGCCAATACCGAACGCGAACTCGCCGACGCGCGCGTCATGCTGGACGATCCCGAACTGCGCGACATGGCCGCTGAAGACATCTCGCGCCTGGAAGCGCGGCTCGCCCAGCTCGACGACGAATTGCAAAAGTTGCTGATCCCCAAGGACCCGCGCGACGAAGCCAACCTGTTCCTGGAAGTGCGCGCGGGTTCCGGTGGCGACGAAGCGGCCATTTTCGCCGGCGACCTGTTCCGCATGTACACCCGCTACGCCGAACGCCAGCGCTGGCAGGTGGAAGTGCTCAGCGAAAACCCCGGCGAGCATGGCGGCTACAAGGAAATCATCGCGCGCATCGAAGGCAAGGGCGCCTATTCCAGGCTCAAGTTCGAATCGGGCGTGCATTGCGTCAAGCGCGTGCCGCTGACCGAATCGCAGGGCCGCGTGCACACCTCCACCGCCACCGTGGCCGTGCTGCCGGAACTGGATGAAATCGAGGACATCGCCATTGCCCCGGCCGACCTGAAGATCGACACCTTCCGCGCCTCCGGCGCCGGCGGCCAGCACGTCAACAAGACCGATTCGGCCATCCGCATCACCCACCTGCCCAGCGGCATCGTGGTGGAATGCCAGGACGAACGCAGCCAGCACAAAAACCGCGCGCGCGCGATGAGTCTGCTCAAGGCGCGCCTGCTCGACGAGGCACAATCCAAACAGACCGCCGAGCAGGCACAGTCGCGGCGGCTGCAGGTCGGCACCGGCGATCGCAGCCAGCGCATCCGCACCTACCGCTACAAGGACAACCTGATCACCGACCACCGCATCGGCCTGGACCTGCACAACCTGCCCGACGTGATGCAAGGCCACCTGGACGAGCTGTTCGGCGCGCTGACCAGGGAGCATCAGGCCGATGAGCTGAAATCGCTTGCCGGACCGGCGACATAACCCCGCACGCTGATCGATTTCCGGGAGCTTGATTGGGTTACCCTGCCTCAACCCAACTTAGAATGGGTCAACAGGGGCCAGTCGTACAGCTCATCATGCCGGCGCTGATGGCAGCCTTCTTTCATCCTGCTTCACTGCTGCCAGCCAATGACCGACGCCCCGCTCTCCGATATCGCCCTGACCTTGCAGAAACTCGACGAGTTGCTGCGACGCGATGCCAACGAGGACGCGGCACACTTCGCGGCCATGGCGCGGCGGCATTTTCCGGTGTCGGCCGAGCTGATTCGTTTGCATGGCGTCGCCCTGCTGCGCCTTGGCCGCCGTCGCGAAGCGCAGACGGCGCTGAATCGCGCGGCGGAACTTGCGCCGAACGACATCGAACTGCAGTGCAACCTCGCCAGCCTGGCCATGGCCGACGGCCGCGTCGGCGCCGCCATGGAGCGCTTGCAGAAGGCGTTGGCGAAAACGCCGGGGCATCCGGCCTTGCTGCAGGCGCTGGGCACGGCGTACATGTCCACCGGCCAGCACGGCCAGGCGCGCGATGCGTTTGCCCAAGCCGTGCAGGGCGCGCCGCAGCACCCTGGCTTGCGTCTCAATCTTGCCGCGGCGGAAATGGAACTGGGACGTTTTGCCGACGCCGAAGCATTGACGCGCCAGGTGCTGCAGCAAGCACCGCAGGCCGAGGTGGCGCACGCCATGCTCGGTCACCTGTTGCATTTGCAACGCCGGCCCAAGGAAGGCGCCGCCTCGCTGCTGCAGGCCGGCAAGCTGGCACCCACCCATGTGCAGCATGTGTTCCAGGCCGCCCTGATGCTGGACGAAGCCGGCGATCTCAGCGCCGCGCATGATGCCTTCACCGAAGCACTGGCGCGCGCCCCCGATTCGGTCCCGATCATGGGGCAATTGCTGTTCGTGCGTCGGCGGCTGTGCCGCTGGCAGGACGTCGATGCGCTCAGCGAGCGCGTGATCCATGCCGTCTCCGAAGGCAAGCCGGGCATCCATCCCTTCGCTTTTCTCAGCGAGGATGTCGATGCCGCATTGCAGTTGCTTTGCGCAAAAACCTATGCGGCAGCGATCGAAAACCAGGCATCCGCGTTCCGCCAGCAATTGAATCTGCGCCACGCGCTGCCCATGCCGGACACCCCGATCCGCGTCGGCATGCTGATGGAAGGCCCGAACGAATCCGCCTTCAGCCAGCATCTCGTCGCCGTCCTGGAAGCCTTGGCCGATAGCGATCTGGACATCCATCTGTTCGCCACCACGCCGGACGACGGCAGCCGCGTACGCCGCCGCCTTTCCAGCGCCGCGACGCTGCACGACGTTTCGGCATTGAACCGGGTACAGGTCGCCCAGCGCATTCATGGCACGTCGATCGAAGTGCTGTTCGATCTCAACGGTTATCGCAGCCGCGGCAACGCCGAGCTGATGGCCTTGTGCCCGGCGCCCATCCAGGCAGCCTGGCTGGGCTACCCCGGCAGCTCCGGTGCGCCGTGGGTAGATTATTTGTTTACTGACGCGATCACGCTGCCGCGCGAACTGCGTCAGCACGTCAGCGAAAAGGTGGTCCGCCTCCCGCGCTGCCACCAGCCGAACGATCCGAATCGCGCCGCCGCCGACGTTCCCACGCGAGCGGCATGCGGCCTGCCGGACAATGGCATCGTGTTCGCCTGCTTCAACGAGACGCATACGATCAATCCGGCCGTGTTCGCGCGCTGCATGCTGATCTTGCAGCAGGTGCCCGGCAGCGTGCTGTGGCTGATAAGCGGGCCGGCAAATACGGACGACCACCTGCGCAAGGCAGCGCGTGCGCTGGAAGTGGCGCCCGAGCGCCTCATCTTCATGCCGCCACTGACTTATCCGGACTATCTGGCACGCTACGCGCACGTGGATCTGTACCTGGATACGCTGCCCATCAACTCGCGTGCGGCGGCTTCGGATGCGCTATGGGCCGGCTGCCCGGTGCTCACCCGCACCGGCGAGACCATGGCATCACGCACGGTAACCAGCCTGCTGCATGAGCTTGGGCTGCCCGAGTTGATCACAGGCGACAACACGTCGTTCATCGGCATGGCCACCGCCTTGGGCAACGATCCGCAAGCGCTGGCAACCCTGCGTCGGCACATTACGCAGCAGCGCGGCGCACATCCGCTATTCGACCTGCAGGGCTTCGCCGCCGATTTTCGCCGTGCCGTGCTGGCGATCAGTGCGCGGTACCGCATCGGCCGTCCGCCGAGCGATATCGATCTTTAGGCGGGGACACCCCGCTAGAAAACAAAAAAGCCCTGCTGCACCTCGCCCTCGTGCACAGCGCGAACGACGTCGTCCACCTGCGCCGCCGGCGGCCCCTGCCATAGCCACTGTTCCAGTTCACGCAGGGCCTCGTCGCTGCCATAGGCGATCACCTCGACGCGGCCATCGCTGAGATTGCGTGCATGCCCGTGCAGGCCCAGGCGCCGTGCCTCGTTGCGCGTGCTGGCGCGGAAAAACACGCCCTGCACTTTGCCGCTGATCACGAAACGCACGCTGTGCATACACTTATTGCCCGATGGCGGCGCTCAGCGCAGCCGGCGTCACCGGCCCCATGAAATGCTTGGCCACCTTGCCGTCCGGTCCGATCAGATAGGTCGTCGGCAAGCCCAGCGGCTCGTCGAAATCCTTCAACGGCTTGTCCATGGTGACCTGCGCCACCGGAAAGCTCACCGGGTGCTTGCCCAGGAAAGCGCGAATGTCGGCGGGGTCGGTGTCGTCGTAAGCAATGCCGATCGCGCGTACATTCGGGTGCGTCTTCACATATTGCGAAATCTCCGGCATTTCCTTGATGCAAGGCACGCACCACGTCGCCCAGAAGTTCACGATCACCCAATGGCCCCGCTCCGCCGACAGGTCATACGGCTTGCCATCCAATGTCGTCACCTTCAGCGAAGGCTGTGCCGGCATGGCGGCGTAAACGGGAGCAGCCAGCAGACATGCCGCCAGCAACAGGGACGATGCAAACCACTTCATGTTTCCGATTCCTGCGTGTGTGACACCGGCCGCGAAGCCGCCGGCGGAGTGCGGACAGGATAAACCTTGTCCAGGCGGGTACCCAGGGTGCTATCCAGCGTATGCGCCAGGCGGGTGAGCAGGGCCAGCAGTTCCGGCGGCAAGCTGATGCCGGATGCAGCGACTTGCTCCACAGGGTTCAACGGCAAGCGATAGCCGCTGTGCTGGTAGACATGCAGCAGGTCGGTGCTGTCCAGGCTGCGCACCAGCGACCAGCCGCCGGTTTCGCTGCGATGGATCAGGCCTGCGCGAATCAGGTCATCGAAGTACGTGGCGATCGCCTCGCTACGCAGGCAAGGCTCTGCTTCGCGGATGGCCAGCTGATCCACGCAGCGGCCGGCGCGCTGCGCATCCACCAGATGGCGCAACACCACCAGCAGGCCGAGGAATTCCGAACCTTCCGGCATCGCATCGCAAGGCTTTTGATACTCGAACGCAGACAGCGACGCCGACAGCGACGCGCACAGGATCACGATCACCCACGACAGGTAGATCCACAGCAGCAGCAACGGAATGATCGCCAGCGCGCCGTATATTTCCTGGTAGTTGTGCGCGCTCTGCACATAGTTGGTAAAGACCCAGCGGGCGATTTCGAACAGCACCGCGCCCAGCGCGGCGCCGATCGCGGTGTGCCTTTTGCTGACGCGCCGATTCGGGATGGTGGTGTACATCAGCCACAGCGTGAAGAAGGTCACCAGCAAGGGCAGCGCCTTCAGCAGTTCCTGCCCGATGCCCAGCTGTTCGCCGGCATTGCGCAGCATCGGTACGGCCGCCACGTAGGAAGTCACCGCGATACCGCCGACCACCAGCACCGGCCCCAGCGTGAGCGCGGCCCAGTACAGCAGCAGGCGCGGCCCCCAGGGACGGTGATTGGGCACCTGCCAGATGCGGTTGAGGCGGTCTTCGATGCTGATCATCATCGACACCGCACTGAACAGCATCACCAGGATGCTGATGCCGGTGAGCTTGCGCGCATTGGAAGCGAATTCGAGCAGTGTGTTCTGCACGGTCTCGCCCGCCGCCGGCACGAAGTTGTTGAAGACGAAATCGATCAGCGTATTGCGCTCTTCCTTGAACATCGGAAACGCCGCAAACATCGTCAGCACGGCCACCGTAAGCGGCACCAGCGAGACTAGCGTGGTGTAGGAAAGCGCACCGGCCGTCTCGAAACACTTGTCGTCGAGAAAGCGCCGCCACAGGAAACGGCCCAAGCTCATGGTGCGGTCGCGGTCGATACGCAGGTTCATACGTCTATGTGGCCAACATCCCTGATCTGCCCCGTACACTACCCCATCCCGGACGAATGCCCCAAACGATGAGCGACATCCTGATCCTGTACTACAGCCGCACCGGCCATACCGCCCAATTGGCGCGACTGATCGCACGCGGCGTGGAGGAAATCCCCGGCATACGCGCCCGCCTGCGCCAGGTACCGCCGGTGGCGCCGGTCACCGAAACGGCGCAGCCGCCGGAACCCGACGAAGGCGCGCCTTATGTCACGCGGCAGGATCTGCAGGAATGCGCCGGGCTGGCCTTGGGCAGCCCCACGCGCTTCGGCAACATGGCCGCGCCGTTGAAGCATTTCCTGGACAGCACCGGCGCCGAATGGGCCAGTGGCGTGCTGGTTGGCAAGCCGGCCGCCGTCTTCACCGTCACCAGTACCATGCATGGCGGCCAGGAATCGACCCTGCTGAGCATGGCGCTGCCCTTGCTTCACCACGGCATGCTGCTGTTGGGCATTCCGTATACGGAACCTGCGCTCAGCCATACAACGAGCGGCGGCACGCCGTATGGCGCCAGCCACGTGGCCGGCACCAAGGGCGAGAACGCCATCAGCGAACACGAGCGCGAACTGGCGCGCGCACTCGGCCGGCGGCTGGCCGATACCGCGCGCAAATTGGCCGCCGCATGAGCACGGCCCAGCGCATCGGCATGGCCGCATGGATCGCGCTGATCCTGCTGCAGTGTGCGTGGTATGCGTGGCTGTTTCCGCCGCAGCGCATGCCGATGTGGCTGGCCTTGGGGCTGGCGGTGATCCCCTTGCTGCTTCCCTTCCTGGCCATCGGCAAGGTACGGCGCGCCTTGTTGTGGGCCGGCATTCTCAGCCTGTTCTACTTTTGCCACGGCGTCGCCGAGGGCTGGAGTTCGGCCCAGGAACGTGTTCCCGCGCTGCTGGAGGTAGGATTCGCCCTGGTATTGATCACTGCGTTGGGTGCTGGCGTGAAAACCAAGCGCGCCTGAGTCTTGCATCCAACCGACGTGTTTGCCGAGGTGAACGCCATGGGATTCCTGCAAGACGCCCCGCAGCTCGCCCATCCCTACCGCAGCGATCGCTTGCTGACCGCCTTGCTCGATCGCGTGCTGCCGAAAGAACGACTTCCCGCGCTGGATGCCGATCTCGATGCCTTGGGCGACTACGCACTGATGGCATTCGAACGCAGCCGCCGCAGCACGCGCCGCAAACCGGTGCTCACGCAATGGGACGCGTGGGGCCACCGCGTCGATCGCATCGAGCTGACCCAAGCCTGGCTTGAAGGCCCCGAACTCACCACGCGCCACGCCGTGCTGGCGTCGGGACACGAAGCACACGAATTCGCGCGACTGGAGGAATTTGCGCGCGCCTACGTCTATCACGTCGCCAGCGAGTTCTACACCTGCCCGCTGGCGATGACCGACGGCGCCGCCACTGCCTTGAAGGCCTCCGGCAACCAGGCGCTGATCGATCGTGCCCTCCCGCATTTCCTGAGCCGCGACACTGGCCAGTTCTGGTTGTCCGGCCAATGGATGACGGAGAACAGCGGCGGCTCCGACGTCAGCAACACCGAAACCGTGGCCAAACAGGATGCCGAGGGCCAATGGCGCCTGTATGGCCGCAAGTGGTTCAGCTCCGCGGTGGTGGGCGAGGCGGCCCTGGCGCTCGCCCGGCCCGAAGGCGCCGGCGGCGGCGCCGCCGCGCTGGCGCTGTTCTACGTGGAAACGATGAACGGCCAGGAGCGCAAGCCGGAACTGGTCATCGACCGCCTGAAAGACAAGCTCGGCACGAACGAGCTGCCGACCGCGGAAATCCACCTGCAGGGCTTGCCCGCGTGGCCGCTGGGCGAACTCGCGCACGGCGTGCGCCAGGTCGCGCCGATGCTCAACATCACACGCACCTGGAACGCGATCGGCGCCGTCGCCAGCATGGCTCGCGCCATCAGCCTTGCGCGCGACTACGCACGGCGGCGCCAGGCGTTTGGACGTCCATTGCTGGAACAGCCCTTGCACGCGCAAACGCTTGCCGACATGCAGGCCGAATTCGAAGGCGCCTTTGCGCTCACGTTCGAAGTAGCGCAGTTGCTTGGGCGTGTCGAGCAAGATGTGGCCACGCCGCAGGAAACCGATTCGCTGCGCCTGCTAACGCCGCTGGCGAAACTGTGGACCGGCAAGATGGCGGTGAACCTGTGCTCCGAAGCGCTGGAATGCTTCGGCGGCGCCGGCTACATCGAAGACACCGGCCTGCCGTGCTTGTTGCGCGACGCCCAGGTGTACGCCATCTGGGAGGGCACCACCAATGTCCTGTCGCTCGACAGCCTGCGTGCCCTGGGCAGCCACAACAGCTTCACCGCCCTGCGCAAGCTGATCGGCCAGTGGCTGCGGCCGGCGCACAACACGCAGGCGTCGTTCACCGTGAATGCGGCGCTGGATGCTGCCGCCATGCACCTGGACGGCAAGCGGATCGATCGCCTGACGCTGGAGGCCGGCGCACGCGGCGTGGCCATTACGCTGGCGCGTTGTGCGGCCGCTGCCTTGCTGGCGCGCCAGGATGCCTGGTCGTCCGCCCACGGCGACAAACGCCCCGCGGCAGCACTACGCCGCTTCCTGGGCCATGGCCTGCTGCGCCTTTCCGACATCGACGAAGAAGACACCCGGCTGCTGCTGGAATGACCCCCTACAGCGGCTAGAATGCGCAGCTACCCCTTTCGCGGCCTCTCGCTATGCAGCACCTGACCATCGTCACCACCGGCGGCACCATCGACAAGATCTACTTCGACGACAAGTCGGACTACAAGATCGGCGCGCCGCAGATCGGCGAGATCCTCAATCAGCTCGGCGTGGCGTTCCAGTTCGACGTGATTCCGATCCTGCGCAAGGACAGCCTGCACATCACCGCGGAAGATCGCACGCTGATCCGCTCCACCATCGAAGCACAACCGGCCCGCCACGTGCTGGTCACGCACGGCACCGACACCATGGTGGAAACCGCACGGGAACTGGCGTCGATCAAAGGGAAGGTTATCGTGCTTACCGGCGCGTTGAATCCGGCACGCTTCCAGGGTTCGGATGCGGTGTTCAATATCGGCTGCGCGGTGGCCGCTGTGCAGACGCTGCCCGACGGCGTGTACATCGCCATGAACGGCCGCGTGTGGGACCCGGCCAAGGTGCGCAAGAATCGCGACGCGAATCGGTTCGAGGAAGTGCAAGGCTGAGCGCATCGCCTGAGCACTACCGATCGCCGGGAACTTCATGAGCAAAAAGCAGCAGACCTCCGTCGTCATCACGCCCGCGGCGAAAGACAGCGCCCTTTCCAAAGCGCAGCAAACCTTCAACCGGCTGATCAAGCAGATCGAACAGCGCCGCGCCAAACTGCGCGAATGGGAAGCGATAACGCCAGGCATCCAGGATAAAATCGTCGACGAGCTGGTGCCGCTGACGAAAAAGCTGGACGCCATGCTCAGCCGCTTCGTGCACGCGCTGGACCGCGCCCATTCTCAAAAGGGCCTGACCAAGACCGAGCGCGGACTGCTCTCGGCCATCATCGCGGAAATAGCGGGCAATCTCGCCGAGAAGCTCGACGATGCGGCGCTCAAGGCGATCTACAACCGCCACGCCGACAGCGATCTGGACAGCGACACGGCGGTCGAGCTCCACATGATGAAGCAGGCCATGGAAGACATCTTCGGCGTTGAAATGCCTGAAGATGTCACGTCGGCCGAAGACGTCTCCGAACGCATCCGCGAAAAGATCGAACAACAGCAGAAGGAATGGGAGGCCGCCGAGGAACTTCGCCGATCCAAGCGCAAGAAGACGGCAAAACAAACGGCCGCCGAGGAAAAGGCGCGCGCCGCGCAGGAGCAGACCAACCTCTCACTGCGTGAGGTGTACCGCAAGCTGGCCAGTTCCCTGCACCCCGATCGCGAAACCGACATGGTCGAGCGCGAGCGCAAGACGGCATTGATGCAGCGCGTGAATCAAGCGTACGAAAAGAAGGACCTGTTAAAACTGCTGGAACTGCAACTGGAGCTGGAGCACATCGACCAGGCCGTGATCAACAATCTCGGCGAAAGCCGCCTGCAGCATTACAACAAGATCCTGAAAGAACAGGTCGGCGAACTGGATCAAGAGTTGATGCACGTCCAGGAACGATTTTGCGACCAATTCAACCTGCCGCTCTTTTCGGTTCGCACCCCCAAGGAGGCCGAACGCTCGCTTGCCGAGGAAATCGCCCGGCTCAAGCGATTCCTGCGTCTGGTCGAAGCCGATACCTTGCTGTGCAACGACATCAAGAAAGTGAAGGCGAACGTGCGCCGCTGGCACCAGGAAATCACCCCGCCCGACTTCGACGACATGCTGGCGGATATACGGTTCTGAACCCGGTACGTCCCTACGCTTTATCTTGCTGCCACGCCGGTAAAGCTCAGGGTCACCCCGACTCGCATTGAAATGGCACTGACTTCAGAGCATCCCGGTTTCGAGCTTCGCCGCATCCGACATCATCGCGTGATTCCACGGCGGATCGAACACCAGATCGACATCCGCTTCCTTGATCGTCGGGATCAACTCCAGCTTGGTGCGAGCATCGTCGATCAGCACGTCGCCCATGCCGCAGCCCGGCGCGGTAAGCGTCATTTTCACGTACACCTTGCGCTGGTCGGGTGCGCTGGTTTCCAGGCTCACGTCGTAGACCAGGCCCAGCTCCACCACGTTGATCGGGATCTCCGGATCGAACACGGTGCGCAATTGCTGCCACACCAGCGCTTCCACGTCGGCGTCGGTCGCATCGTCGGGGAGCTGCAGCGGCGGCGGCGGTTCCTTGCCCAACGCATCGGCGTCGTTGCCGGCGATGCGGAACAGGTTGCCTTCCACGTACACGGTGAAGCTGCCGCCAAGCGCCTGCGTGATGTAACCCACCTGGCCGGCCGGCAGCACCACGTTCTCGCCCTGGGGCACCATCACTGCGCTGCAATCCCGTTCCAGGGTGAAGGGCTCGCTGCTAAGACTGAAACCGCTCATGTCGTTTCTTGAAAAATCGTGGAGGCAAGGCCAAACCGGCGGCGCTCCGGCCCTCTATTATGCCGGCCGCGGGTAGGAACTGTCCTTCACATCAGGCTGGATTGGCCGAAACTCAAGAGTGGAACGGCCTGTTGATGGCCGGTAACGCTAAAATGACCGCTTTGCCTTGCTGCAGGAACCCGCGTGACTGTGCCCGCCGCCCTCCGTAGTGATCGTCCATGACCGTGCGCCATATCCTCGGCGAGTGCTTCGCCTTGTGTTGCGCGATCATGCTGGGCCTGGCAGCCGGTGCTGTCTGGCTGCTGCCTACCGTGTATATGCAGCGGCCGCTGCCGTGGCTGGCGATACCGGCAGGCTGGCTGCTCGGCATCGCGATCAGGCAATGGGTGCATGGCAAGCCGTGGAATGCGGCGTTGCTGGCCGCCTTCGCTACCGGGGTGGCCTGCGTGTATATCCGTGTGCTGATCACCACGGTCACGATTGCCGCGATGACGGATTCCGGCCTGCTCGCCGCCGCGCGTACCGCAGGCTGGCCGATGCTGCTGGATTTAACGCGCCTCAACCTCAGCAAACTTGATGTCGCCTGGAGCCTGGCGGGTATCGTGGCGGCGGCCGTGACCGCCACGCGACGCACCGCCAGGTAGCGTCAACCGTCCAGCGCTTTCAGCTGCGCTACCAGCTGGCCAGCGGCAGCCTGGCCGTCGCCGTACAGCATTCGCGCGTTGTCGGCATAGAACAACGCGTTTTCGATGCCCGCAAAGCCGGTACCCTTGCCGCGCTTGACCACGATGACCTGTTTCGCCTCGGCCACGTCGAGAATCGGCATGCCGTAGATCGGCGACGACGGATCGGTCTTGGCCACCGGATTGACCACGTCGTTGGCGCCGATCACCAGCGCCACGTCGGTCACGGGGAATTCCGGATTGATGTCTTCCATGTCCGCGATCAGGTCGTACGGCACGCCGGCCTCGGCAAGCAGCACGTTCATGTGCCCAGGCATGCGGCCCGCCACCGGGTGGATGGCGAACTTCACCTTCACGCCGCGCGCGATCAACAACTGCGCAAATTCCCACACCTTGTGCTGGGCCTGGGCGACCGCCATGCCGTAGCCGGGCACGATCACCACGCGTTCGGCGTAAGCCATCATCACCGCGGCATCGGCCGCCTCGATCGGCTTCTGGCTGCCGCTGATCGCCTGCGCCGCGCCGCCACCGGCGGCCGCTCCGAAACTGCCGAACAGCACGTTGCCGATCGAGCGGTTCATCGCCTTCGCCATCAACTGCGTGAGCAAGGTGCCGGCGGCGCCGACCACCATGCCGGCAATGATCATCGCCTCGTTCTGCAGCACGTAGCCTTCGAACGCCACCGCCAGGCCGGTGAACGCGTTGTAGAGCGAAATCACCACCGGCATGTCGGCACCACCGATCGGCAGCGTCATCAGCACGCCGAACAACAGCGCCAGCACGAAGAACGCAGCGACCAGGCCCAGGGTGAGGTGCCCCGTCGCCAGCGCGATGCCGATCCCCACCGCGCCCGCGAGCACCAGCAGGTTCACGGCCTGCTGGCCGGGGAAGACGAAACGCTTGTCCAGCCAGCCCTGCAGCTTGGCGAAGGCGATCAGCGAACCGGAAAAGCTCACCGAGCCGATCAGCGCGCCAAGCACCCCCAGGGCCAGCGCCACCGGGCTCAGCGGCGCCACGGCCGTGGCGCCGTGCAGCGGCGACCAGCTTTCCGGCATCAGCGGAAAGGTGTTCGGCGCCACCACGCGAACGGCAAGATCCTGCGCGTGGCTGACCAGTTCCGAAGCGCCGATCGCCGCGGCTGCGCCGCCACCCATGCCGTTGTACAGCGCCACCATCTGCGGCATGGCGGTCATCGCCACGCGCCGGCCCGACCACCAGGCCGCCGATACGCCGATCAGCACGGCCGCTATGATCAGGCCGCGGTTGTGCATGTCCGGCAGCAGCAAGGTGGCCACCACCGCCAGCAGCATGCCGAAGCCGGCCCAGACGATGCCGCCGCGCGCGGTGCGCGGCGAGCTCATGCGCTTCAGGCCAAGGATGAACAACAGGGCGGCGATGAAATAACAGGCGTCAATCAAGGTTTGGGGCCAGGCCATCACTTGGCCTCCCCGCGGCCCTGCCCGGGCTTGCTGGTCTTGAACATCTCCAGCATCCGCTCCGTCACCACGTAACCGCCGGCCGCGTTGCCGGCACCCAGAAGTACGCCGATGAAACCGATCGCAAGTTCAAACGAAGTATGCGCATGACCTAGCGCGATCATGGCCCCAACCAGCACAATGCCGTGTATGAAATTGGAGCCGGACATCAAGGGCGTGTGCAGGATCACCGGCACCCGCGCAATGATTTCGTAGCCCGTGAACGCGGCCAGCATGAAGATGTAAAGCGCCAGGAACCCATCCAGCATGTGCTTCCCCTGCCAATCGGTCACATTCACCGCATCATACGGTGAGCGGGACGCTGCGATCCATGGCATGGCGCCGCATGCGCGGGCCGGCGGGAGCCTCGCAAGCCCGCAACCCTCCCTGCGCCGCCCGCGCGTGGCAGCTGCCGAACCGGCGCCAACGTCAACGCGCAGCGCCGCTGCGCGTTGATGGCGAGAGTCGAACAGATGGAGCCCCAGGATGCTCGCCCGGACGATCCGGAGAATGGCGCCATGAACAGCGTCTCGGCCGTTTTCGAAGCGGAACTTCTTGCGCAGGACGGGCAGGCAGCCCCTGCCACGCTGGATGCATTCCTGGCGAGCATGGAGCGGCGTGCCTTTCGCATGGCGGAACTGCACCTGGGCAACCGCGAGGACGCCCTGGACGCCGTGCAGGACGCCATGCTCCGCCTGGTCAAGCATTACCGCGGCAAACCTGCCGGGGAATGGGCGCCGCTGTTCTGGGGCATCCTGCGCCGGCGCATCGTGGATCTGCAGCGCCGCCGCAAGGTACGTTCCATCATGGTCGGCTGGCTGGGCGGCGGCCACGACGACGACGGCGACGAATTGCCAGCCTGGGAACCGGCCGACACCGGCCCGGACCCGCTGGAGAAACTGCATGGCGAACAATCCTATGCAGACATGGCTGCCGCGGTGAAGCGGCTTCCGCAGCGTCAGCGCGAAGCCTTCATCCTGCGGGTGCTCGAAGGATTGGACGTGGCGGAAACCGCCATGGCAATGGGCTGCTCGGAAGGCAGCGTAAAAACACATCTCTCGCGGGCCATGCAACACCTGCGCGAGCAATTGGAGGCGTGGCGATGAACTCGTCCGACAAACAATTTGAACAACGCGCCCGCGCGCGTTACCAGGAGGCCATCCAGCGTATCGATCCGGTGACCGCCGGACGCCTGCGCGCCGCACGCCGTGCCGCCCTGGAGGCCGCTGCCACGCAAGCTTCGCCGCATCATCGCGCGCGCGTGCTGGTGCCGGTCGGTGCATTGGCCGCGATGGCACTGGCGGCATTGATGATCTGGCAGCCGTCGCCGCCATCGCAGTCCGGGGGCAAGCAAGCGGTCGTCACCGAGCAGGACAACGAATACCTGCCCCCCGGTGCCGACGCCGCTGACCCGGGCCTTTACCAGAACCTCGATTTCTACAGCTGGCTCGCTGCCAACGACAGCGGCCAGGCCAAACGCTGAGCCATGCTGCTACGAAGAGTACGTCTGCCAACGCTGCTGGTTTTCCTGTTCGGTCTGATGATCGCGGCGCCCTCGTACGCGCAGGGTTCGCATCCCTGGGGCAGCTTGACCCCGCAGCAGCAGTACCTGCTCGGTCCGCTGCAATCGCAATGGAACACGCTGCCGCCGCAGCGGCAGGACCACATGATCCAGCGCACGCAGGAGTGGATGAAACTTCCGCCCGAGCGCCAGCAGGAGATCCGCGAACGCATCCAGCGCTGGCAGCAGATGACGCCCGAGCAACGCGAGCAGGCGCGCCAGAACCAGCATCTGTACGACACTCTGCCGCCGGAAAAGCAGCAGGAGTTGCACGAAGCATTCAAACGCTTCCAGCAGCTGCCGCCCGATCAGCGTGAAGCGCTGCGCCGCCGCTGGCTGGAACAGTCGCCCGAACAGAAGCGGCAGTGGCTGGATCATATAGGGCCTCGTTCGACCTTGCCCGCGGGGCATGCTTTCGGCATGCCGCGCGGCCGGCATTGATGGCGAGCGGGGTTTCCAATTACGCGTTGAACAGAATCTCGTCCTGGCGCGTCACGCAGCTCTTGGCCACCAGCTCGTCGTCGAAATCCGGTTGTAGCGCGCCGTCGCGCACCAGCAGTTCGGCAAAATTGTAGATATTGCGCGCGTACATCTCGGAGGCATGCAAGGGCGCACCCGCAGCCAGGTTGAGCGGCCCAAGCACTACCACGCCGGCGTGTTCCACGCGTTCGCCCGGTCGCGTCAATTCGCAATTGCCGCCACTTTCCGCTGCCAGGTCCACGATCAGCGCTCCCGGCTTCATGCCGTCGACCATCGCCTGCGTGAGGATTTTCGGTGCTGCACGTCCCGGCACCGCGGCGGTGGTCACCACCACGTCGAATACTTTCAGATGGTCGGCCAAGGCCTGCTGCTGCGCGGCGCGTTCTTCGGCAGTCAGTTCGCGCGCATAGCCGCCGCTGCCGGCGGCGCTTACGCCCAAATCCAGAAACTTCGCACCGAGCGATTCCACCTGCTCGCGTGTTTCCGGGCGCACGTCGTAGCCTTCGATCTGCGCACCCAGCCGGCGCGCCGTGGCGATCGCCTGCAAACCGGCCACGCCCGCGCCGATTACCAGCACGCGCGAGGGGCGGATCGTGCCTGCCGCGGTGGTCAGCATCGGGAAGAATTTCGGCGCGTTTTCGGCGGCGATCAACATGGCCCGATAACCGGCTACGGCGGCCTGCGAACTCAATACGTCCATCGCCTGCGCGCGCGTGGTTCGCGGCAGCAGTTCCAGTGCGAAGGCGGTCAGCTTCTTTTGCGCAAGCGCTGCGATACGCGCTGCCGCGCCATGCGGGCGCAGCTGGCCCACCACGATGGTATCTTCGCGCAAACCACCCAGCGCATCGTCTGCCGGCGGCAGCACGCAGGCCAGCAGGTCGGCCTGCGCGAGCACTTGCGCCGCATCGGCAAATTCGACCTCCGCATACGCCGCATCAGGGAAACCTGCCGAGGCGCCCGCACCGTGTTCGAGCAGCACGCGCAGCCCTTTGCCGCGCAATTTCTTCGCCACTTCCGGCGTGATCGCGACGCGCCGTTCGCCGGCGGCGGTTTCGCGCAATGCGGACACGGTGATCGACATCGGCCATCTCCATGCGGGTAAGGCTTCACATCCTAGCCGATGGGCGGGTTAGACTGGCTAGCCCGAGTCGGGGGCTACGAGGACACCCGATGCCCGAGCAGATCATCGGCAGCACGCTGTTGGACCTGGCGCGCCACGCGCGCGAACTGGCGTATGCGCCCTATTCCCGTTTTCAAGTCGGCGCCGCGCTGCAAGCCAAGGATGGCCGCGTGTTTTCCGGCTGCAACGTTGAAAACGCCGCCTACGGCTTGTGCAACTGCGCCGAACGCACCGCGCTCTTCAGCGCGATCGCCGCCGGCTACAAGCCCGGTGACTTCCGCGCCATCGCCGTCGTGGCTGACACGCCCGATCCCGTCACGCCCTGCGGCTCCTGCCGCCAGGTGCTGGCCGAATTGTGTGCGGCCGACATGCCGGTGCTGCTGGCGAACATGCAAGGTGCCGAGCGACACACCACGGTGGCAGCGCTGCTGCCCGATGGATTCGGCCTGGCGATTGCCGCAGGATAAACGGGCTGCATCGTGATGCAGACGCAGACGGTTGTAGGATAAGCGTTTTCCCCATCCGGCCTCCGCATGCTCGACGCTCTCTCCCTGCTGCAGCAACGCCATTCCGCACCCTCGCGCCAGCTCGGCGAACCCGCGCCCGATGCCGCCACCTTGCGCAGCTTGCTGGAAGCGGCGATTCGCGTGCCCGATCACGGCAAGCTGGTGCCGTTCCGGCTGATCGCCCTGCGCGGCGAAGCCAAGCTGAGGTTCGGCGCCCTGCTGGCCGAGCGCGCCATCCGGCGCGATCCGGAGCTGCCCGAATCCAAGCGCGAGAAGGAGCGCCAGCGCTATACCTTCGCGCCGCTGGTGATCGCGGTGGTGGCGCGCATCGATCACGACGCCGGCATTCCGGAAATCGAACAGAAACTGTGCGCCGGCAACGTTGCCTACAACATTCTGCTGGGCGCTTATGCGCTGGGTTTCGGTGCGCAATGGCTCACTGGCTGGGCGGCGTACGACGCGGAAGTGGCCAGCCTGCTTGGCCTGGCCAAGCAGGAATGCGTGATCGGCTTCGTGCACATCGGCACGCCGCAGGCGGAGATTCCCGATCGCGACCGTCCCGCGCTGGATGATCTTTTCAGCGAGTGGAGAGGCTGACCGTGGCGCTGCCCACCGCGCACCTGATCGACGGCAGCCTGTACGTGTTCCGTGCCTGGCATTCGATGCCGGATGAATTCCACGATGTCGACGGCCATCCGGTCAATGCGGTGCACGGCTACACGCGCTTCCTGTGCGAACTGCTGGAACGCGAAGCGCCTTCGCACCTGGCGGTGGCGTTCGATGCTTCGCTCACCACCTCGTTCCGCAACGCCATCTATCCGGCCTACAAGGCAAACCGCGAACTGCCGCCGCCCGATCTGGAACGGCAGTTCGTGCAATGCCGCGCGGTGACCGAAGCGCTCGGCATTCGCGTGCTGATCGATCACAGCTTCGAAGCGGACGACCTGATCGGCAGCACGTTGTGGAGTTTGCGCGCGCACGGCTTCCGCAGCGTGATCGTGTCGGCGGACAAGGATTTCGGCCAGTTACTCGGCGAACACGACGAGCAATGGGATTTCGCGCGCAACCTTCGCTGGGGACCGGCCGGCGTATTCGAGCGGCTGGGCGTGCATCCGCACCAGGTGGCGGATTTTCTCGCACTGTGCGGCGACGCCGTCGACAATATTCCCGGCGTGCCCGGCATCGGCGCGAAAACCGCCGCCGCCTTGCTCGCGCACTTCGGCAGCCTGGATGAACTGCTCGATCGCGTGGATGAAGTGGCGTTCCTGCGCTTGCGTGGCGCCGCCAGTTGCGCGGCAAAACTGCGCCAGCATGCCGACGCCGCCCGGCTGTACCGGCGGCTGACGCGCATCGCGCTGGACGCACCGATCGAAAGCGGCTTCGATGGGCTGGTGCGCCAACGCGGCATCGACACGCTCGACGCCTTGTGCGAACAGTTGCGCTTCGGCCCGCTCACGCGCAGTCGGTTGCGCACACTCACCAACCCCTGATGCAACAGACATACGCATGAACGACATCAACCGCAAACCCGAAGACGCCAATGCGCCGGCGGAAACGCTTTACCAGGGCCGCTGGCTGCGCCTGCGCCGCCGCGGGCGCTGGGAGTATGCCGAGCGCAGCAATCCCGGCGGCGCGGTGATCATTCTGGCGGTGACGCCGGAAGACAAGCTGCTGTTCGTGGAGCAATACCGCGTGGCCGTGCAGCAGTTCACCATCGAGATGCCGGCCGGCCTGGTCGGCGACCTGGCCGACCAGGAACACGAAAGTGCATTGATCGCCGCGCAACGCGAGCTGGAGGAAGAAACCGGCTACCGCTGCAGCCACGTCACCTTCGTGCACGAGGGTCCGTCGTCGTCCGGCATGAGCAACGAGATCATCGCGTTCGTGCGCGCACACGACCTGGTCAAAGTAAGCGATGGCGGCGGCGACGTCACCGAGAACATCATCGTGCACGAGGTGCCGCGCCAGGAGGCCGGCGCGTGGCTGGTGGCGCGAGCCAAAGACGGCTACTCGATCGATCCGAAGCTGTTTGCCGGCTTATGGCTGATCGAGCATGCGGAGCTGTTCGGCTGAATCTCCTTCCTCCCCTGTCGCCAGGGGAGGAGTGCCGCACAAGTCTTCAATCGTCATTCGCTTTGTTCGTTGCAGGATGCAGCCCGGATGTCATCCCTGCGCGCTGCCCCTGGCGCCGTCATCGACCTGCGAGACGGTGCAAGCGCAGTCGTCCCGGTCAGACAAGCGCAGCGTTTGCAGATTCCGTTTCAACACGAGCGCCCAGGATTTCAGATCCTGCACGGCCAGAGCGCTTTCCTGCTGCAGCAGATTGCCTTCGTCGTCCTCGTCATACGGCTCGGCAGGGTCGACACGCTGGGAAACCGCTTGGTTCGGCTTGCCCATGAAGGCGGTAACCTCGGCGGCCTGAATCACCGAATCGATGATCTGGAGCATTTGCAGGCCCGCCTGCTCCATCACCATGATGCCCTGGCGAACGCGGTCCACGCTGTCGGCGATGATCGTGTCGATGTGCTTGCAGGTGGCCGAGCCGCGCTGGGCGTGCTTTAAAACCTGGCTGGCCAGCAGCGAAAAATGCTGCGCGTCCTGGTGATCCGCAGCGTGCGACGGAAACAGCTTTGAGGTGGTCTGCTCCACGGCGTCGATCAGCTTGACCACGTCGTGCGACAGCTCGCTGAACACCCGCGCGTTATCGACCAGCTCGTGGCCGATGCTCCGGCCCCGGCATGGCGGGAGCGCGCCGGGTAATTTGTCGCCACGGATGCAGGTATACCTTCTTGCCGCGCCTTCCTCCTCGTGCGAGCACGCGGCGTGAATCTGAAAAGCGGCATTCCGGCATCGATGGCTCGGCGCGCCGCCATCTTCCGCTGCGCGCGTGCGCTTGAGCGATACCTTCCACTTTCTTACCAGCTTGAAACATTTGGTGTTGCGCATTTGAGGAGCCCCCAAAATGCAGGTCGATCATCAGGCTCTTTCGAGCACCGACTGAGAAACAGGGAAGTCAGCAAGGCCTCGCTCTATCACCCAGCGCCACGGGTCCCATTCATCGGTCCCAAGCCCACCTCGGTGGCCTGGAACCTGTGCACCCGTCTATGAGTGCCCTTTTCAGCTCCGCGCGATGCCGTTTCCGCTCCCTGCGACATCATTGCCATGTTCATTAGCGAAACGTATGTTCATATACGTTTTAGTCCAAACCCGATCGCCGCGCAAGGGGGTAAAAGCGGCCTTTTTTTGCTGGGCGCAGGCGAGTGTGCGCAGGACAGCGCAACCCTATGATTCATACGCAAATGCTGGTCAGCGGCGGATGGGCTGGAATGCAGTCCCAGCCTCTATTTGCACGACGAGGCCGGGATCTCAGCCCAGCCTGGAGTACGACGCAGACCGCAACGCACGCACCCGCCAGAACGCCAGTGCCGCGCCAACAACCGCCAAGCCGAACCAGGCGGCTGCGATCGCGTTGTCGTTGCCCAGCCACAGCACCGCATCGACGGCGCCGATCACCAGTACGGCAATAGCCGGCGCGAGCACGGGATCGACACGCTGGTAGTGCCAGCGCAACAGCAAGCTGGCGCCCAGCCCGGCGAGCAATACCGCCAGCACACGGCGGAACCAGGGATATTCGGGCGGCAGCGGCGTATCGGGATAAATCACCGACAGCGGCACGTCGCCGGATTGCACGGCATAGCCGATGCCATCCGTCGCATCGTCGGCAGGCAGCAGCTTGTTGCCCTCCACCTTCGCCACGATGGTGACGGTCTGCGCCGGCACGGCTTCCCACGTCACGCGCAGATCGCCCACCTGCGGATGGGAAGGCTCGGGGCTGGTGACCAGGCCGCCGTCATAGAGGCTGAAGCTCGCGGCAAGATTGCTCGGCAACCGGCGCAGATCCGGTGTGACCGGCTGGCTGCCGGTCAAGGCATGCACCAATGCCGGCGAGAGCACAAAATTGTTTACGCGCACCAGGCCTGCATAGAACTGCGCGCCCTCGAGGGCAAATTTGCCTGGGTTGGTGTGCCCTTCCGGATGCTGGAACTGGCTGGAATCGATGGGATGGTCCTGCCAATCCATCTCGTACGTGGGCGCACCGCCGTAGCGCAATTCTCGCCACTGGAACATCTGCACGTGGCGGATCAGCACCGGCTGGTCGGACTGCTGGTTGAACTGCTGATCGAGCGGCGCCTCCACCACCTGCAAGGGCCCGACCACGCGCACCATGAAACCCTGCATGCTGGCGTCGGGAAGGCCACGCGTGCCCAGGTCCAGCACGTCGCCGCCGTGGCGTTTCATCTGCGCGCTGTAATCGAGCAAGCCTCGTTCGACCACTGCGCCCACCCCAGCGCCGAGCAGCAACAGCACCGCACCTAATGCAGGCAACAGCAACTCACGGATGGAGAGTGGTGGCTTGCGCTCGCCGCTCATCGAACCTCCGGCTGTGGGTGAACAGGTGTCTTAGACGCCGCGCAGTTCGGGCTGCTCGTCGGCCGTACCATAACGCCCGCGCTCGTCGCGTGTCACGCGTGCGATGGCGCAAGCATGATCGTGCGTAAAGAACAGCCGCACGTTGCGCGCGAACTTGTCCTCGAGGAAGGCCCGCTTTTCATCGATGAGCGCTTCCGGATAACGGTCGTAGCCCATGGTGATCGGCAGGTGCACCCAGGAGCGCCCGGGAATCAGGTCCGCGCAAAAAACCACGCCGGCCACTTCGGACAGCATCAGGCCCGGCGTGTGGCCATCGGAAAAGTAGAAGCGCACCGCCCGCCCCAGCGTCTGCGAGTATTCGCCCGCGACCAGTTCCAGTCGACCGCAGTCCTGCAACAGTTGCTGCAGTTCGGGAATGAAGGAAGCGCGATCGCGCGGATGCGGCTTCAAGGCACGCTGCCAATGCTGGGCGCCCACCAGAAAACGTGCGTGCGGGAACAACAGCCGCGCTGGCTGGCCCTCTTCCCACGCGGCAAGCAAGCCACCCGCATGGTCGAAGTGCAGATGCGACAGCACCACTACGTCGATGTCTTCATGCGACAAGCCCACGTCCGCCAGCGACTCCAGCAGCACGTGCCGGCTTTCCACTACGCCGTAACGCTCGCGCAGCGCCGGCTCGAAGAAAGCGCCGATGCCGGTTTCGAACAGCACGTTGCGGCCTTCCAGGTCCTTGGCCAGCAGGCAACGGCAGGCGAGCGGAATGCGGTTGGACTCGTCCGGTTCGATCCAGCGCGACCACATGGCCTTCGGCGCATTGCCGAACATCGCGCCGCCATCGAGCTTTTGGGTGTTGCCGTTGAGGGACCACAGTTGCATGACGAGTACCGGAAAAAACGCGTGCGGAAGGTTGGCGGTGCCGGGCTTCGCATGCGCTCGTCCCAGCGTGCTTGCAAAGACAAGAGCCGGTGCTTACTGCACCTTGCCCAAGCCGTCATCCCTGCGCGGATCGCTCGCTGCATCCAGCTTGTTGCTGCGCCGGTCCCAGATCACCACGTTCATGAAGCCCCACGGGCTGCGCTCCTTGAAGCTGTAGCCCATCTGCGTCAATGCGTTGGTGGTCGCCGCATCGAAGGCGCCGGGCTCGACCATGACGACGTCCGGCATGAACTGATGATGGAAGCGCTTCTTCGCCACCACCTGGTGCGCATCGCCCCCATCGATGAAGGCGAGGATGCCTTCCAGCACCTGGGTGATGATGGTGGAACCGCCGGGCGAACCGATCACCGCCGTGCGATCCGGGCCGATCACGATGCTCGGCGACATCGACGACAGCATGCGCTTGCCCGGCTCGGGCGCATTCGCCTTGCTGCCCAGCAGGCCGTAGACGTTGGGCTTGTTCGGCACCAGCGCGAAATCGTCCATCTCGTCGTTGAGCAGTACGCCGGTGCCCTTGGCAACGAAGGTGGAGCCCAGCAGGTAGTTCACGGTGGAAGTGATCGCGACCATGTTGCCGTCGGCATCGATGATCGAGAAATGCGTGGTGTGCATGCCGGGATCGTCGCCATTGGTCGGCGCCAGCATCGAGGAAGGCGTGGCCTTGTCCGGCAGGATGCTCTGGCGCAAGCCGTCGGCGTAGTACGGCGACAGCAGCATGTTCAGCGGCATCTTCACGAAGTCCGGATCGCCCAGGTAATCGTTGTGATCGCGGAACGCACGCCGCATCGCTTCGATTACCAGGTGCGCGCGATGCGCTTCATCCAGCTTGGCCAGGTCGAAGCCGGACAGGATGTTGAGAATCTCGGCGATGGCCACGCCACCGGACGACGGCGGCGGCGCGGTGATGATCTTGTAGCCGTGATAATCGAGGGTGATCGGCGCGCGCTCTTTCACGCGGTAGGAAGCCAGGTCTTTCAGCGTCCAGTTGCCGCCTGCCGCATGCACGGCGTCGATCAGCTTCTGCGCGGTTTCGCCGCTGTAGAAACCGGCGTCGCCACCATTGGCCAGCAACTCCAGCGTGCGCGCCTGGCCCGGATCGCGCCAGGTCTCGCCGGCTGCCGGCGGCTTGCCGTTCGGCAGGAATTTTTCGGCGGAAGCCGGCCAGCGTTCGAGATTTTTCTGTTCTTCCTGGATGGCGCCGAGCAGGCGGTCGTCCGGCTTGAAGCCCTCGCGCGCAGTGCGGATGGCCGGCGCCAGCGACGCGGACAGCGGCAGCTTGCCGTAGTGCTTGGCCAGCCACACCAGGCCCGCGGGTTCGCCGGGAATACCGGCCGACAACGGGCCCTTCAGCGCCGTATCGCGATTGGGCGAGCCATCCGGATTGAGATAGTCCTTGGGATTGACCGCCGCCGGCGCCGTTTCGCGCGCGTCGATGAACACATTGCGCTTGTCGGCGGCGACGTACATCGTGGCCATGAAGCCGCCGCCGATGCCGGAGCTTTCCGGCTCCACCACCGACAGGGTCGACGCCACCGCGATCGCCGCGTCGAAGGCATTGCCGCCCTTGGCGAGCACTTCAAAGCCGGCTTCGGTCGCGAGCTTGTTGGCGCTGGCGATGCCCGCGTGACCGGGGCGCTGCGCCAGCTGTACGGCCTGGGTGGATGCAGTGGGCTGGTCGGCAGCGCATGCGCCGCTGGTCCCCAGCAGAAAACCCATCAGCAGCACATGCCAACGCAACGCAAGCTTCATCCCTTGGTCTCCATCAGATGTTTGTATTTGTCTTCGAGCTGCACGCGCGTTTCGGTATGCGCGGGATCAATGATGATGCATTCCACCGGACACACGACCACGCATTGCGGCTCATCGTGATGGCCGACACATTCGGTGCACAAGGCGGGATCGATGACGTAGTACTCCTCGCCAAGCGAAATCGCCTTGTTCGGGCAGACGGGTTCGCAGACGTCGCAGTTGACGCAGGTATCGAGGATCTTGAGAGACATGCCCGGATAGTTTACATGGGCCGGCTGGCGGGTTGTGCGGAGCAGCAAGGCAGGCTGGGACGAGGCGTAGCCGAATCCCAGCATGGGCGCGCCTGGCGAAGCTGGGATGGTCGTCCCAGCCTGCGCTGCCCTGGCGGGTTTGTCGCCTTACATTTCTACGTAGCGGATCGTCGCATCCGTCGGCTTGAGCACGTCTTCCACGCGCTGTTCGTCGGCCTTGTCGCCAATCACCACCACGATCACGCCCTTGAACGAACCGGCCTTGGCGCCCTTGAAGGCGGTGGTGACCACGTCGGCCGTCTTGCTCGAATCCGGGCCGCCGATGGCAAGCAGGTTACCCGGCAGCACGCCGCGCGCCACGATGTCCTGGATGTTGCTGAGCTGGCGGTCGCGCGCGTCCTTGGCGTCGTCGGAATCGCCGGCCGGCACGATGTAGGCATACGGCTGCGGGGCGGTCATGCCCTGCATGTTCTTCTGCACGATCTGGCCGAGGTAGGCGCCCCATGCCTTGGTGTCGTTCGGATCGGTGGGCTTGCTCAGCTGCTGCGGCTGCTGTTGCGCCTGCTGCTGGCTGTTGTCCTGCTGGTTGTTGCACGCAGACAAAGCCAGGCAGCCGGTCAACGCAAGGGCGGTGGCGACGAGAGTGAGTTTACGCATAGTTGTCCCCTTCGGTTTCGGGTTGCTTTTTTTGCCAGCGCTGCCGCATGGCCTGTTGGACCGCGGGATGCACGAAACCGGAGATGTCGCCGCCGAGGCGACCGATTTCGCGAACCAGCGAGGAAGAAATGAAGCTGTACTGCTCGGCCGGCGTCAAGAATAGCGTCTCGGCCTGCGGAATGAGATGACGATTCATGCTCGCCAGCTGAAACTCGTATTCGAAATCCGACACCGCCCGCAAGCCGCGGATGATCACCCCGGCGCCGAGCTCACTGACCAATTGGGCCAGCAGGCAGTCGAAACCGCGCACCTCCACGTTGGGCAGGTCGCCCAGCGCCAGTCGCGCCAGCGTGATGCGTTCCTGCATGGAGAAGCCCGGCCCCTTGCCCTTGTTGGGGCTTTCGGCCACGGCGACCACGATGCGTTCGAACAAGGGCGCTGCACGCGCAACGAGATCCGCATGGCCGTTGGTGATCGGGTCGAAAGTACCCGGATAGACAGCGAGGCGTTGATTGACCGGCGGCTGGTTCACTGAGAAGGCAGGGCGGGCGGGAAACCATTAGCTTAGCGGAACGGTCTGCGAGCGGCGATAGAGCGCATAGCGCACGTCGCCGGCATGTCCCTCGCGGTGCAGCATCCAGTTCGGCGGCAATGCGAACGCGGTGCCGCGCGGCGCTTCGACATAAACCTGCGCGCCATCGGCCAGCCAGCCGCCCTGCTCCAGTTGCTGCGCCAGCGGCGTCCAAAGCTGCAAGGCAAACGGCGGATCGACAAACACCAGGCCGAACGGCCGCGGCGTACCGCGCAGAAAATGCATGGCATCCATCATCGCCACGTCTGCGCCTTGCGCTTTCAAGCGCGCAAGATTCTCGCGCAGCGCGTCTGCCGCGGCTCGCTCCGGCTCCACGAACTGCACCGCCGCCGCGCCGCGCGACAGCGCCTCGATGCCCAGCGCGCCGGTGCCGGCGCAAAGATCGAGCGCCCGCACACCGGCAATGGTCGGCGCCAGCCAGTTGAACAGGGTTTCGCGCACGCGCTCGGGCGTGGGCCGCAAGCCGGGAAGATCGTGCACGTTCAAGCGCGAATTGCGCAGATGGCCGCCAATGATGCGGATTCGACCGGACGCCGCCTTCATGCGCGGTCGCCCTCAGCGGACGGTACGGGTCGGGGTGTTAGCATTCCCCTATTGTCGCCTATTGTCTTTGAAGCACGCCCCTCATGCTGAAGTTCTGGAAAAAGAAGCCCACCGACCAGGGCGCCGGGGAAACCGAGGAAGTGACCACGCAGGCGCCCGCCGAACCAGTGCAGGCGCCCGCGCCGGAAGCACCTTTGGTGGAAGCGGCCGCGCCCGTCGAACCCGCATCCGAAGCCACGTCGGCCAAGCGCAGCTGGCGCGAGCGCCTGTCGGGCAGCGGCTTTGCGCGCGGACTGTCCTCGCTGTTCTCCCGCCATCCCAAGCTGGACGACAGCCTGCTGGACGACCTGGAGACCACGCTGATCACCGCCGACGTCGGCATCGAAGCCAGCACTTCGCTGGTGGAAAACCTGCGCAAGCGCATGCACAAGCGCGAGTTCGCCGATGCCAACGCCCTGCTGCAAGCGCTGCGGCAGGAGCTTGTGGCGCTGCTCAAGCCGGTGCAACAACCGCTCAGCATCGACGGCCGCAAGCCCTTCGTGGTGCTCACCGTCGGCATCAACGGCGTCGGCAAGACCACCACCATCGGCAAGCTGGCGCGGCGCTGGCGCGACGAAAAACGCCAGGTGCTGCTGGCCGCCGGCGACACCTTCCGCGCGGCGGCGGTGGAACAGCTCAAGACCTGGGGCGAGCGCAACCAGGTGCCGGTGATTGCGCAAGGCCAGGATGCGGACGCCGCCAGCGTGATCTTCGATGCGCTGCAGGCGGCGCGTTCGCGCAACGCCGACGTGCTGATCGCCGACACCGCCGGCCGGCTGCACACGCAAAGCGGCCTGATGGACGAACTGGGCAAGATCGCGCGCGTACTCAAGAAGCTCGATCAGGACGCACCGCATGAAGTGTTGATGGTGATCGACGGCACCACCGGCCAGAACGCGGTGAGCCAAGTGCGCCAGTTCCGGCAGATCGTGGGCGTTACCGGCCTGGTGGTCACCAAGCTCGATGGCACCGCCAAGGGCGGCGTGGTGTTTGCGCTGGCGAGCGAGTTTGGCTTGCCGATCCGTTTCGTCGGCCTGGGCGAAACCGCCACGGACCTGCGCGTGTTCGATGCCGATGCCTATGTCGACGGTTTGCTGCCCGCCGAATTCACGCGAGCCTGATGACGATCCCGCGCCCACTGCGATTACTGCTGATTACTCTCGCCAGCATCGCCGGCGCCACCGCGCTGGTGTTATTGGTAGCGCTGTACCTGCTGCTGCAGCCTGATCGCTTTACCGCCATGTTGAAACAACAGGCCGATCAGGCCGGCCTGCAGCTCACCCTCTCCAGCCCCGCCAGCCCCACGCTGTTTCCGCGCCCCGCCCTGCAACTGGAAGGCATCACGCTCACCGCAAGCCACGCCGGCCCCAACGCCCTGCCGATCCTGCTTGCCGCCAACGGCCGGCTGGTGCTGCCGTGGCGTACGCTGCTCGGCCGCCAAGTGGTGATTTCGCGCATGCAGATCAATTCGCCGCGCGTGGACCTGGGCGCACTGCAAGCCTGGCTGATGAACCTGCCGCCAGAATCGGCGACGGTGCCGGAAGAAATTCCGCGCATCGCCACCGGCGTGCGCATCCGCAACGGCAGCGTGGTGCAGGACAACAGCGAGTGGTTGAGTGATGTATCGCTCGACACGGGGCGCCTGGCGCCCGGGCAGGCCTTCTGGGTGAACCTCTCCGCCAAGGAAACCGACGGCACGCCGCTGCAATGGAAATTCTCCAGCGTGCCGAACATTGCCGATGGCGCACTCAAGCTCGACGCCATCGACATCCACGTAAGCGATAGCAGCGCCACCCGCTTGCACCTGACCGGCCACGCGCGCTGGGCGGGCCTGGCGAATGCATCGATGCAACTGCAAGGCAGCTTCCATCTCGCCGACGAAGGCGACTACGATGCCGCCGTGCTGCTTACGCCGCCCGCGCAGGGCCAGCCCCTGCTGCTGCATCTGAAACTGCTCGGCGCCGACAACCATGTCGATCTGAAACTGCCGCCGCTCGCGCTGGCGCAATGGTGGAACCAGCTCACCAATCCGCAAGGGCCCAAGCTGTCCGCGCCGCCCGGCAACGGGCAGATCGACATGGCCAAGCTCGACGTCGGCAACGTCCACATCGAGGGCCTGAGCGTGCAGACCGGCGACGCCGTGCCCGCCGCATCGGCAAGCGCCGCAGCCCCCGCCAAATCCGTCGAGCCGAATCCGCAGTGACTCCTTTCGCTTCCGCCCTGCTCGCCTGGTTCGATCGCCACGGCCGCCACGACCTGCCATGGAAACATCCGCGCGACGCCTATCGCGTGTGGCTGTCCGAGATCATGCTGCAGCAGACGCAGGTGGCTACGGTCATTCCTTATTTCCAGCGCTTCGTAGCGCAACTCCCCACGCTGCGCGACCTGGCCGCAGCCGACGAAGACACCGTGCTCGCATTGTGGTCGGGGCTGGGCTACTACCGCCGCGCGCGCTTTCTGCATCGCGCCGCGCAAGTGTGCGTGGAACAGCACAACGGCGAACTGCCGCGCGAATTCGATGCCTTGGCGGCGCTGCCGGGCATCGGCCGCTCCACAGCGGGCGCGATCCTGGCGCAAGCCTACGAGTTGCGTTTTCCCATCCTCGACGGCAACGTCAAGCGCGTGCTGACGCGTTATCACGGCATTGCCGGGCATCCGGGCGAGCGGGAAATCGAAAAACAACTCTGGCTGCATGCCGATGCGCATACGCCGGCCAAGCGCACCGCCGACTACACCCAGGCCATCATGGATCTTGGCGCAACCGTATGCGTGCGCACGCGCCCCCTGTGTACGGTGTGCCCGATGCAGGGCGACTGCATCGCGCATCGCGACCATCTCACCGCGCAACTGCCCACGCCCAAGGCCAGCAAGGCGATTCCCACGCGCAGCACCATCATGCTGATCCTGCGCAACGCCGAAGGCCGCGTGCTGCTGCAGCGGCGCGGGCCGCAAGGCGTGTGGTCTGGCTTGTGGAGCCTGCCGGAAGCCGAAGACGCCGACGGCGCGTGGCGCGAAGCGCAACGCCATGCACGCATCGACGACGCGCAGCCGCTTGCGCCTTTCGTGCACGTCTTCAGCCACTATCGCCTGCAGATCCAGCCGCTGCTGTTCGACAGTGCAGCACCGGCACACGCAATCGCCGATAATCCCGACCTGCGCTGGTGCGCCATCCCCGACCTGCCCGCGCTGGGCCTGCCCGCGCCGGTACGCTCGCTGCTGATGGCGCTACCCGAACCCGCTGCGTCCAACTGAACCCAAGAGATAGCCCGATGAGCCGTACCGTTCACTGCGCCAAGCTCGGCATCGACGCCGAAGGCCTGGATTTCGCCCCCTGGCCAGGCCCGCTGGGCCAACGCATTTTTGCGGAAATCTCCAAGCCCGCATGGCAGCAATGGCTGGCCCACCAGACCATGCTGATCAACGAATACCGCATCAACCCGCTCGACCCCAAGGCACGCCAATTCCTCGGCGGCGAAATGGAAAAATTCCTGTTCGGCGGCGAGGTGAAAACACCCGAAGGCTACAAGCCGCCCGAAGCAGAGTCTTGACGCCATCCACGCCTTCCGATTTAATAACCGGCTCCATGCAACGCATGGCAGCCTTTTGGCCGGGTAGCTCAGTTGGTAGAGCAGGGGATTGAAAATCCCCGTGTCGGCGGTTCGATTCCGTCCCCGGCCACCATGAAAAACCTAAGCCCTGCAACGGTTTCGACCATTGCGGGGCTTTTTCGTTGCGCGTGCCGGAAAGTCCATTGCTACGCCTTTGCTACGGTCACACAAACACCGCAGCGAACGGTCGCATCCAGACTGCAAGGCGCTGTCCCTTCATCACCGCTGCGATGATCTGGTCCTGCCCCGCATCATCCAGACCGTACGTCCTCAGCGTCACAAGGTGCGACATAGCTGTATGCACGAATACGTCTGCCGCATGCTCATGAAGCCTTGCCGTCGGCATGGAACCCTTCAAGGCATTCGCGCTGCCATGTGCGACACGCGCGGCTTGGACGCATCCTTCAACGGCATGCACGAAAGGTGTGGGTGCAGGCGATACCATGAGGTTGTCAAACCACTCACGTGCATTGTGGGCGCTCGTATATGCACGGCCGATCGGCGCACCCTCCACCATGCACTGCCACTCGCGACCTACGAGGCGGACGGCCACCTGCAGGCCACCGGCCAACCGTGACCAACCGCAGTCGAAGTCTGACTGCCAGTGTGTGTCGGCAGGTGTATGCAGCGTTGCCGCGCACCACGCGTCATCGGCATGACCCAACTTCGCCAACGCATAGGATGCACTCTCGGCAGACACGAATCGCGGCGTGAACCATTGCGGCGCGGGTCGGCAGATCGCTGCCCGCCAACACGCATGGGGCCCTCGCCCTACCTTCGCCAATATCGCGATGCACTGCGGCTGCGATTCATTCGTTAGCAGTCGCCACATGTGAGCATCATCCTTCTGCCAGTAGGTCGTGTCGGGACGCGCGCGGTGCAGGTTGCGTCTCATCGTCATCATCATCCTGTTCTCGATCATGATTGTGTTGGTGCATGAGTGCCCCCCCCTGGGGATGGGGCACCTCGAGGCACCGGTCGGGTACTCCCCTTTACGTGCCCCTATGTTGTCAGCCCCTCTGGAATCTTTTTTCAGCCGCGCCAGCGGGCCGATGATGTCGTGTCTGATGCCATCGCGCCTGCGGGCTCGATCCACTCCGGGGGATGCCAGAGCACTACGCTCAACGGCGCGCCCGGCGGTCGCACTGGTCGCCAGCAGAGCTGCCACAACACTGTCGGCAGGTGTGCCTGCGGGACGCCCGTCGCGCGACTCAGGTCACGGAGCGACCATGCCGTGAGGCGTGAGGGTGAATCTTCTGGTCCCGGCGGCAGTGCGTCGTACCACGCCCGCACGCGCTCACGATCAGTGGGTTTGGGTGGCACGGCACGCAATTGAATAACACTCATGAAAATGCTCACCAAGGGAATGGGTAGACTACTTTTGATATTTGGATGAAATGTCGCATTGCGAGAACCGACACGGGACCGATCTGCAGATTACTCGGTCCCGGCGCTAGCCCTTGGTACGTAAGGCTTTGCGGGTTGCTGGGGCGCGGGGACCGAGCAAATTGCAGTTGTAGGACGTACGGCTGTTATATGCATGGACGGACATAGCCTGTTTTTCCAGACAAGCTAGTAATTCCTCGGTCCCTTGGTCCCAAAGCTCTGCACCCCTTGCTACAACTGGGTCTGCGGCGGGACCAACCCTGCAGAGTTCTCGGTCCCGGCTCGGTCCCTTGGTCCGGAAGGTGCGGGACTGGTCGTAGCACCCGGTACTAATACTTTGCGCATGAAGTCCTCGTCTGCCTGACGCCATTTGGCAGGATCATCCCGGCGCGCGACGTACACACGACAGCGCTTGTGCTCATGGACAAGCGCGGGCGGCATGCCCATCACACCTATGCCGCGTGGTTGTACCCGGAACCGTCCAAGGCATTCGGCCTGGATCGGGCGTGCCTGCAACACTTTGGCGATAGCCTGTGGTGAGTTACCTCGCCATTCGATGCCATCCTCGATCAGTGCTGCCCGGCAGTCTTCGATCGTCACCAAAGGGCGGTCGAACGGAAACTCGCGGCGCTCAAAGCGGCCGATCAGGGAGCTTTCAATGTTGGATCGACTTGCCTCCATCATTCGACGCTTGGACGTATTGAGGAGTGGTAGGGCGTGTGGATTAAACGTCGACACGTCCATCGCCTCGACCATGCCACGCAGAACACCAGCGCCTCGCGGTCCGTCGAGCAACGCATAGACCTTGCTCGCGAGATCGTCTGGCATGCGATCTGCGGAGCTCTCGTAGACGACCCACCGACGATCATCGTCGTCCAGATGCACAGCGTCCCCATGATTGCTTGTCGCGAAAATACTGAGCACGTTCTCCTGCTCGTATCCCTTTGCGCCCTTGGGGTGAATGCGGACAATCGGGCTTGTGATGATCGGCTTGAGTACATCGGCCACGCGGCGAGCGTCGCGCGCGCTACCCATGCGCAGCTCCGGCATGGTGAGGATGCGCGAATTGCCCAACCAGTCATTGAACGGCGAGTCCAGCTCTCCGGGCGTTACGCTGGCGACGTTGTGCGGGCCAAACAACAGTCGCGGGATAGTCTCAAGCAGGGTCGACTTGCCGCAACCCTGCGCACCCGCCAGCAGTACCGCGACCGGCAGCCTCGCGCCAGGGTGCTTGACCAGCCACGCCAGCGCTTGCCAGATCCAACGGCGAAACGCCTTGCCCTCGTCGTCCGGGGTCACGTAGGTCAGGAAAGCCTGCAGTAATGCAACATCTTCTGCGGTAGGCACGAGCATGGTGGGAGCCCATGACTGGAAGCGATTCGCAAGACGGCGACCTGCACGCACGTAGATACTGCTTTCGCCGGGCGCGTAGGCGATCGCATCGACGCGCTCGATGCGGCGATCCGTGCGCAGCAGATGCGCAAGGTTGATTGGTCGCTCGCTGTCGAGCGGTACGCGCCAGCTTTCGGACTCAACCACTCCATCGCGCGAGATTAAGGCTCGCGTCCTGCGGTTGAGGTAGGCGTTTTGCTCGGCGACATGGATGTATGTCGCGGCGAGATGTGATGCCAGTGCGTCACGATCGGCGAACGGTGTCGGGATTACGACGTCGACCGGCCGCTGCCACCCCGCCTGCTCGGCGGTCTGGATCAACGACGTGAGCGATGCGGTACCGTTGGCATTGGACCACTTATCACGGAACAGACGATCGCGGTCCCAACCGTCGGTTGTCCACTTAGGCGAACGCGCTGAGTGCTTGACCAGCAGATCGAGTCGAACGTCCTGCGGCAGATGATCCAGCGCGGCAACCGCGTGCACGACTTGTACCCACCACGGTTCCTGCGACCAGAACGCATCAGGGCAGACCATCATCATTTCGTCGAGCAAGGCGAGCTGCCGACCGGGGCCGAGCGCGTACAACCAGTCGCTGCGCGACGGCAGACCTTGCGACAGCGGGCTGCTGTATAGACTGCCGGTGAGCGTAGCGGGAGGCGTCCCTGCGATGCTCGGCGCCGACGCATCTGGCACGTTCCCTTGCAATCCAGAAGACGCTGCAGGCATCCCGAAAAGGCGCGACGCAGCGTTCGGCAGCGACTGGCGAAGCCGCTCCAACCCCTCGCGCATGTCGCTCACGGAGACCTCACTGCCCAGCCACAGCAGACGCGCCTTGTTGCCATGCTTCGTGCGTGTGTCTGGTGCTCGCAATACACGCGCGGCGTCAGCGGTTACGGCGTGATCAGCCAACAAGCCCCACGCCTCTGAATATCGTTTGAGCGCACTCGCAAGCGGCTCCCATGCCTCGACGGTGAGGTCGGTATCGAGCGCCCAGTACACGTGTCGCCCGCCGCCCGAGTGCACCACCGCCGTCGGCTGGATGCCGATCGCCGCGACAAATGCACCGAGCGCCGCCTCCAGCGTTGCGTCATCGCCGTAGGTGTGCGCCCCCTTACCGCAGTCAATGTCGAGGAACAGGCTGCGCAAGCACTGCACATCCTGCTTCTTGCGCGACACGCCGCTGGCAGGCTTGTAACCCGCTAGTGCGAAGTAGACATTCGCTCCGGCGTCGCTGCGCGTGCGCAGCGCATCAGCCAGGGCTCCAATACTTTCATGCCGCACATGCCGTGCTCCACTTTTGCCCAGCTCCATCAACAGGAAGCCACCGGCGGACGGCAGAACCGTCCGCAAAAACGTGGTCATGCCTGGCGCCGATGCTGGCGACAAAGGAGCGGGTAGGGACGGATGCGCGGGCGACTGACCGGGGGCCGAGACAGGCGCGGCGACGAATCTCCCCTGCGCCCGCGCCATCAAGGTTTCCAAGCTGGGGGCGTTCATAGGGGTTCTCCATATTCGATTACGCGCCCGCCGCCGATGGTGATGGGGCCACCAGCGCTCTCTGGCAGTTGGATGATGACCAGCGGGCCGCTGTCGATGACGGGCATACCCGCTGCACGCTTGGCGCGTGCTTCACTACGCACTTTGCTGCCGGACAGCGCGCCCAGCTCGCGCCCAACCTCCACCAGCACAGACGCCGATGTGTCTGGGTCGCTCAGTAGCCCCTCGAGTCGGTCGAGGTAAGACGGCATCAACCCTTGCGCGCGAGCTTCGATCAACTCGCCATCAATGCGCATCCGTACCGCCTCGCGTGTCGCGGCGACTGCGGCCCCTACATCACCGAACCGGGCACGGACGTCGATCTCAGCCTCGCCCAGCAGTGCCGCGGCATCGTCCAGCGTCATGACGCCACAGAGCACCCGCGCCAGCGTGCCGATGATGTCGGGGCCATCAAACGCCGTTGGCAGCGTCATGCGGACTGCTCCGCGTTACCCAGCAGCCAGGCATCAAGTTCATTTTTGCGATACCTAATGAGTCTGCCGATCTTGGCGTACCGTGGACCGGTGCCGGTATACCGGCGTTGATTGAGCGCCAGCGGAGTGAGTCCCACGTAAGCCCCTGCCTCAGCAGGTGTCATCCAAGCATCCGGGAGTGCGGCGATCTCTTCTGGGCTGCGGCACGCAGCGCCGCGCGTCTGTCGATCGTTCGTGTCCATTGCAAGTCACCGTGTGTCTGATGACCGCATTTATTAATCACACGGCGATAGGCCGGTAGGGTCAACAAATCGGGATTAACGTTGCGCCGTTAACTGTCCACCTCGAGCAGAGAATTCGACTATGAGTTTCATCCCTCGCCGGGGTGGTTCGAGTGAGCCTCATTGTCCTTCCAATAGCGCTGCCAGAGCTGGCGATTCAGCCGCGATAGAGCGCTGACGGCAGCAGACTTGTCACCAGCCATGGTGTCTGCATATGCCTTCGTCACGACTGTCATCACGTCTGTATGTATTAGCTTTGCAAGGTACTGATCGCCGACCAATTTTTCTTGAAGCGCCACAAGTCGAGTCTTCGCATCGCCCGGATAGCCCAACGCGTAGCATTCGATGATGTCGCCGATATTGTCGATAACGTGCAGTAATTTTTCCATTAGGAAATCCAATCAAGCGACAAGCGAACCATATCAAGGTCGCGCACTCTCATTGCGTCGACTCCTGCATCAGCGACACACTGACGATATTTGGAGCGAGATTTGGGGTGACCTTAAGCGCCACTCCACCGTGATGCCACACCCAACCCCCGGCTCCAGTCTCGTGCGACTCAGTCACCCAAGAACTCGCTCCCCAAAGTGCATCGTATCGAGCCTTGAGCACATCCGCGCTGGAGGAAGTGACGGCAACGTTGACCAATTTTAGAGTCCCGTTACCATTTTCGGCTAACCATAAATCTCCCCGAAGGGGAACACCTGCCAACAGGGCAGTTCGGTCTTTTCCCCGACACAACCGCACGCTGTTAGTTAAGGCCTTGCATGTCAGCGCGGGCCAAGTGCGATCCACATCGACAGGGAGTCCCCCCAGGGCAATACCATCCACATCCATGACATGCGTATCGCGCCACAGATACTTGTTGGGTGCGGCTAGAGCATTAGACCGAGCGGCGGCTCCCGAGGTCACGGAGTACGAGGGCTTGATCTCAGTCGAGCCACTATAGATTGAGCTGAGCATTAGGATCAGCAGAAAGGCCACTCCACAGAGGATAAGAAGGATTACAAAGAGCGGGCTTGTGCGTTGCGGTACCACCGGTGCTGGCTTCCCCTGCCAAGCCTCGACTCCTTTGGTCCACATCACGCGCACCTTATCTTTCAGCGCTTCTTGAGCCAACTCCGCAGCTCGGAACCGAATGTAGAGCGGATAGGCTTGAGTCAAGTTGGCGGCCTCTGCCTGAGCCTTTGTCCAAAGTGCATCGTCCATGCGCCCTTCGTCCACTTCCTTTTGCGCCGCTGCGTAATAGCGCTTGTTAATCATCATTCCCCCTGGTCAATCGTTAGCTTGCTCGAATCCTTGCACCACAACACAGCAGTCTGCAGGGTCACGCTGAAGTCGTGGATCGTCAGTCGCATCGTTGCCGCACCGAATAGAGGATTTTTTTGAAGTGACGACAACACCTGCTTGACGCATTGCGCCACAGCGAACGTCACTGCGACCCATAGCGACGTATTGCTCGTGCTGTCGTCGTACCACGCAACGCATTTGCCTTTGGGCAGCTGAGCCTTGAGCACGCATCCCACATCGAGCGCACACAGGACGCCATCGACCGCATACGGCCTGCCACGTTCGCGCGCATCTGCAGGGTGACGCCGACTGGTCGCGCCCGAGTGCTGCGGCAGGTGCTTGAACGGACGGCCGCGGGGCCGTGGGTTCTGGTATATCTCGATGCGCTGGTCATACAGGCGCTGCGCCGCCGCGACCAGCTCGTCGATGATGGCGTCCTGCGTTACCGCGGGCAGTTTGGCAATCTTAGGGAGTTTCCTGAGCACGGGGTCGAGCCTGGACGCCAGGCCCGCCCGCTCTGCTGTGATGGCCGCGAACGCTGCATCAATGCTCATCGTCGACTCCCCATCCCTGCGTCACCGCGGCGAGGTGACCACGCACGGCCGCCGTGCCGAGGTGGACATACGCCTCCGCGCTGCGGGTCGACAAGTGTCCCAACGCCGCCGAGATCACGTGCGTTGATGCACCGTTCGCCGCCAGCAGTGTGCCCACGGTCCGCCGCAGGTCGTGGATAACCACATCCTGTAGTCCCGCTGCCGCGCACAGGCGCGTCCACGGCTTCGTCGGTGTCTCGAGATGACCCGAGGTACTAGTCGGCGATGGGAATACCCACATGGGAGACAGCCCTGCGGCAGCGCGCACCTTGAGCACGGCGACGGCCGCTGGGATCAGCGCGACGGCGAGGGGCTTTTTGTTCTTCGATGCCCATGACGGCACGGTCCACACACCCGCCACGAGGTCGACGTCACACCATCGCATCGCTGCCAGTGCGGCACGGCGCGCGCCTGTCATCAGCAGCAGGCGGAAGTAGTCGCCCCACTCGGGCTCCCGCTCACAGGCCACCAGCAACCTGCGCACCTCGGCTGCGCTGAGCACGCGCTCGCGTACCACCTCCGGGAATCGCGCCACACCCTGCGCGGGATTCTTATCGACCTCACCACGTTTAAGCGCCAGGGCAAACACCCGGCTCAGCAGCGCGACGACTTTGTTGGCCGTGCGGGGGTGCTCTGCGCCGATCCGGCGACTGAGCCCCTCCACGTCGCCGGACAACACGCCTTGCGCCTCCCGCCTGCCTATCGACGGCTCAACCCAGCGCGCCCACAGCGCCCCGTCCTGTGGCAGCGAACGAAGTCCGCGTGTCGCTGCGTTGTCGTGCCATTGCTTGTACAGGTGAGCGACGGTGGCCCCACGCATGCGGTCTCGCTTCACCTGCTCCCGAACGTCGACACCTTGCGCTGCGCGCCCGATCCACACCCTCGCCGCATCGCGCGCAGCGCCGAGCGACAACATGCCGACCTTACCCAGCGTGACCCGCTCAGGCCGCCCCTTGATCCGCCGGTACAGTACGAACGTCCGCGCACCGTTCGCAGTGATGCGCAGCGCCAGCCCTGCAACTTCCGCATCGTAGACATAGGTACTGCCCCGGGCCGGTGCGGGTTGCGACCGGACGCGGGAGTCGGTGAGCTTCACCCGTAAAGGCTGCCTGGGTAGCGGCACGACATTTGATGTTTGCGGGTGCATGGTGGCTCCGATCCACGTCACCCATTGCTACGCCATTGCTACATCAAAGGTGACTTTCTGTGATCGAGGCTAACGGCCCCTCTGAATTCTTGGCAAGCTAAATCATTGAAAACTCTGACGGATTATTCCACCAAGGAATCCTCCATAACGATCAATGACTTAAGGGGCCATGATTGAAAATCCCCGTGTCGACGGTTCGATTCCGTCCCCGGCCACCATGAAAAACCTAAGCCCCGCAATGGTCGACGCCATTGCGGGGCTTTTTCGTTGTGATTTTTCAAAGTCCGCGACCAAGGACAAACCAAAAATTTCCGCATCGGGTTTACGCATCCGTCGACGATATCCGGCCTCGGAAAACGCGCCGAATGAATGGCACCGCGAGATCGATCCGAATGCGAGCAGCGAACCAGGACGCCTTCCATCGGGCACTTGACGTAAGAGCAGAAGACGACATGTTTCCCTCGCCAGCCATGCGTACACATCTTTGGTGAATATCGACATGGACGCTGCGACTTGCCAAGCCACGCATGACATCGTTTACGGCGATTTTGCCGATGAAGTACGCTGACGGACATCCACAGACAGGGGGAATACATGCGCTTCTTTGTTCATCGTCTCGCCAGGATCGGCCTGCTGTCCACCTTGTGCGCAGTGGCCGTCGTGTCATCGCTCCGTGCGGCCACGCCGACAGATACGCCAACCATCGTTACGGTGAGCGGCGGCGAAACGATCGATGTCGGCGGCACCAAGAACATCCTTATCCGTGCGCCGAAGCCGCTTGGAAGCATCCTCTTGCTGACGGGCGGCGACGGCCGCCTCAACGTGATGGACGGTGCGCGCTTCACCGATGGCGCCGACAACGTCGTTATCCGGAACCGGGATGCCTTTGTCGCCAAAGGCTACGACGTCTTGCTGGTGGATCTGGGCACCAATTTGGCGGCAGCGGTCGACTACATGGCCCGCCTGAAGCGACCTGTCACCGTGATCAGCACCAGCAAGGGAACGCAGCGCGCGGCGGAGGGCATCGCGCAGGGAGCCCGGCCGGACAAGTTGGTGCTTTCATCCGGCTTCCTGAGCGAAGCATCCGGCCCCGGGGACAGCGTCATGTCCATTCTCGGCAAGCCGGAGCGCTTGCCGCCGACCTTGCTGGTGAATCACCGCGACGATCATTGCCGCTGGACGAATCCGGCTGGCGTCGCGCCTTTCCTCGCCTGGGGAGGCAAACAGGTTCAAGTGACCTGGCTGAGCGGCGGCAAGGATGACGAGGCCAACCCTTGCCGCTTCAGTGCGCATCACGGTTTTGCCGGTCAGGATGAAGCGTTCGTGTCGCACATCATGGGGTTTGTCAGCCGGTAGACGTCGCTGGAATCTGGCAGGGCCGACTGTTCGAGCGCGATCCGCCGCCAATCGGCGGCATGCGCATGAACCATTGCTTACCCCGCTAATCTTTCTTTCACTGCGGATTGATCGCAGGCGACCAAGACTCACGGACACATCGGCAACGAGGGTAGGTCCGTGAAGAAGATGGTTAGCTTGATGATCAGCACGGCACTTGCCATGGCCCTGGGTTATAGCGGCATGGCGATGGCGCAGGACCAACAGCCGGCGCTGACTGAATCACAGATCGTCACGCAGCTCGGGCAGCAGGGATATACGGACGTGCACGACGTCGACTTCAAGGATGGCGTATGGACGGCGCGCGCCCGCAGTGGCGATGGCTCGCGTGTGAAACTGCGCGTGGACCCCACGACCGGCGTGGCTTATCCCGACAAGCAAGTATCGCGCATCAATGAAAAGGACATTCGCGCGATTCTTTCTTCGCAAGGCTATACGCACGTGCATGACGTCGATTTCGACCACGGCGTATGGACCGCCAAGGCCAGGAACAGCGCTGGTGTGCGTGTGTCGCTGCAGCTCGATGCGGATTCGGGGCGCATTATCGGTACGAACTGAAGCTGCACTCCAGCGAAGCACGCAACGGGATCATGCTTTTTTGCTCGTCGTCCCGGCGCCTGAGACGCCTGAAAGGCGCGGGACCCTGGCCTTCGCCGGGGTGGCGGTGAGGTGTTGCCGAGACTCGACGCTAATCCGGTGCATCGGCACAGAAGATTAGCGTGCGTGCATTCATAGCGACGTAGTCAGATTCGTCACCCAATCCGGCAATACACCGATGATGGCCGCTTCCAGGCTGCGATCGGTGCCCGTCACGATCAGCACGCCTACCAGCACGATCAGCACGCCGAGCACCCGCCGGCCGCGCGTGCCCGCCGCCATCAATCTGCCGCGCCAGCGCGCCAGCAGGCTTTGCGCGAAGAGCGCCATCACCAGCAGCACGCTGGCGATGCCGAGTGCAAACGCGCCCATCACCAGCGCCACCTGGCCAAGATCCTTACCTTGTGCGGCCAATACGGTCGCCGCACCCAACGTCGGGCCCACGCACGGACTCCACACCAGGCCAAGCAGCACGCCGATGCCGGTCTGCCCGGCCAGGCCAAATCGTTCCAGCCGCGTCTGGCGTTCACCGGCCCAGTTGGAGAGCGGTCCGGCGGCACGCTCGAACAAGTGCTGCAAGGCGGGAACGATCAGCACGATACCCACGGCCAACAGCAGCACGGCGGTCCACCAGCGGATCGTCTCCGTGTTCAAGCCGATGGATGCGCCGACCGTGGCGATAATGAAGCCGGTAAGCGTAAACGACGCCACCAATCCCAGCGCCAACGCCAGCGGCCCCCAGCGATGACGCTGCGCCGCGCTGCCAAGCACGATGGGCACCAGCGGGATCACGCACGGCGAAAGGATGGTCAGGACGCCTGCTGCGTAGGCGACGACAGGGCTGAGGCCAACGCTCATGACCCTGCCCTGGAAGCGGGCGATGCGAACGAAAGAACGAGCATGTTGATCTCCTTTGCACTCGTGGCTATTTCGTTGCGCCGAACCGAAAGGTTACGGCTGTAACCCGTGGCTTGTTCGTAGCGAATAGCCACAAGAATCCACTCAAGAAGGACCTAATCCATGTCTTTTCTTCGCAAGCTTTCCGCGCTTCTGGTAATCGGCTGCGCCCTTGCGGTGCCGGCGATGGCGCAGCCCATCCAGCCCTTCAGCATGGCGGCGCTGAAAGCAGCCCAGGCTGCAGGCAAACCCGTGCTGGTGGATGCCTACGCAAGCTGGTGCCCGACCTGCCGCAAGCAGGAGCCCACCATCACGGCGATGACCACGGACCCCGCATTCGAAAAGCTGGTGATCCTGCGCCTCGACTACGACACGCAGAATGCCGAAAAGCGCGCACTTGGCATCGTCCAGCAAAGCACGCTGATCGCCTTCGATGGCAACAAGGAAACCGGCCGGCTCGTCGGCGTGACCGATCCGGAGCAGATCAAGACGCTGGCCAAGTCCGCGCTGCATTGATCGACGACAGCCATCGGCCAGAGGGTCGATGGCTTGATGAGGCCGCAGGCCGCTCATGGGTGAGCCGTGTGTGCATCCATGGAGGAAAAACGTGCTTAAATCACGGATACATCACACATCGCCATCGTAATGACGCATGGCGATAATCCTCGCGTCATCCACGTGCGCGATGCTTTCACCATCGGCTTGAGAGAATATCCCGATGGTTTCGCAGTATGTTTTTCCTTCCAGCCTGGGTCTGTTCCGCATCGTCATGCACGGACACCGCTGGCGCTCGCTGATCGAAGCACGCGAAGTGGCCCGGCACGATTCGGCCGAGGCGGCGCTGCATGCATTGCGCCAGGCGTGGCCCCACGCGCGCTTGCCGCGCAGGTTGAGCGAATGGCGCTACGTGGCGGAAGCGGCCTATTTGCCGCATGCCCGGCTGGCGCGCGCCACCAATGGCATTCGGGTTACCGGCATCGATCCCTCGCAGCCGCGCGTGCGCCGTTCGCGCCGGGCACAAGGGCGGCCAAGCCGCGGCGTGACTGATCACGGATGATCGGTCACGACCTTTAACGTCTTAACGTAGGTTGGTGGCGAGCGAAGCGAACCCCAACGATAACGATGCTGGCAAGCATGGCGACGTTGGGGTTCGCATACGCTCACCCCAACCTACATCGCGCAGCAACGCGCTCACTCCCTCGCATTGATCACTTCCAGAAAATCGCGCCCGTAGCGCTTGAGCTTCGCTTCGCCCACACCACTGATCGAAGCCAGTTCATCCTCGTTCGCCGGCAGCGCGCGCAACATCGCCAGCAACGTGGCGTCGTGAAAGATCACGTAAGCGGGCACGCCGTGCTGCTTGGCCAGGCGCGCACGCAAGGCGCGCAACGCGTCCCACATCGGCTGCTCGTACGATTCGATGCCCAGGCTCGCGCCGGTGACCAATTGGCTGTCGCGACGGCGCGATGCGCGGCGCGCAGGACGCGTTTCCTCGCGCATATGCACGTCCCGCTTGCCGGTGAGTACATCGCGGCTGGCCGCAGTCAAGCGCAAGGTGCCGAAGCCTTCCGCATCGGTGGACAGCAAGCCGGCGGCGAGCAGTTGGCGAAATACCGAACGCCACTGCTTTTCGTCCATGTCGGCGCCGATGCCGAAGGTGCTGAGCTTGTCATGCCCGAGCTGGCTCATGCGCTCGTTGTCGATGCCACGCAGGATGTCGACCACGTGGCCCGCGCCAAAACGCTGGCCGCTGCGATACACCGCCGACAGCGCCTTTTGCGCGGGTACGGTGGCGTCCCAGGTCTTCGGCGGCTGCAGGCAGTTGTCGCAGTTTCCACAGGCGTTGTGGAAGGTTTCGCCGAATGCGGCCAGCAGCAGTGCGCGCCGGCATTGCGTGGCCTCGGCATAGCACAGCAGCAGATCCAGTTTCGAACGCTCCACGCGTTTGCGCTCGTCGCCCGATTCGGACTGGGCGATCATCTGGCTCATCGTCACCACGTCGGACAGTCCGTAGATCATCCATGCCTCGGCCGGCAGGCCGTCGCGTCCCGCGCGGCCGGTTTCCTGGTAGTAGCCTTCCATGCTGCGCGGCAGATCCAGGTGTGCCACGAAGCGCACGTCGGGCTTGTCGATGCCCATGCCGAAGGCGACCGTCGCCACCATCACGATGCCGTCCTCGCGCAGGAAACGCTGCTGGTTCGCCATGCGTGTCGCCGCATCCAGCCCGGCGTGATACGGCAGCGCCTCGATGCCCGCTTCGGAAAGCCACGCCGCGGTTTCGTCCACCTTGCGGCGGCTGAGACAGTAGATGATGCCGGCGTCGCCGCGGTGGCCATCGAGGAAGCCGAGCAACTGACTGCGCGGATTGTGGCGCTGCGTAACCGCATAGCGAATGTTCGGGCGATCGAAACTGGAAACGAACTGGCGCGCCTCCTGCAATACCAGGCGCTCGACGATTTCCTCGCGAGTGCGCGGATCGGCCGTCGCCGTCAGCGCGATGCGCGGCACCTGCGGATAGCGCTGGTGCAGGATCATCAACTCGCGGTATTCGGGGCGGAAGTCGTGGCCCCATTGCGACACGCAGTGCGCCTCGTCGATGGCGAACAGCGCCACTTCGGTGCGATCGAGCAAATCGAGGAAGCGCGCGGTGATCAATCGCTCCGGCGCCACGTACAGCAGGTTCAGCTCGCCGGCCGAGAGCTTGCGCTCCACCTCGCGCTGTTCCTGCGCGTCGAGGCTGGAGTTGAGATACGCCGCCGCCACGCCGGCCTCGCGCAGCGCGTCCACCTGGTCGTGCATCAAGGCGATCAGCGGCGACACCACGATGCCGGTGCCTTGCCGCAGCAGCGCGGGAACCTGGTAGCACAGCGACTTGCCGCCGCCGGTGGGCATCAGCACCAGCGCATCGCCGCCTTCGGCGACATGCTCGACGATGGCCTGCTGATGGCCGCGGAAGTGGGCGTAGCCGAAAACGCTTTGGAGGATATGAAGGGGCGTGGCGGACATGCTTGTTCTTTTTCCCGCTTGCCCGTCATCGATCACGGACAGGCGAGGCTTGAAGGAGTGGGCAACCTAGCGAAAGCTTATTTCCTTCGCACAGCGCATTCGAGCAATGCTTTGCGTCAGCGATTGCCTCACGGCAAGCCCCATAACTCCCGATCCACGTCGGCATCCAGCCCGAAGCGCGACAGCGGCACGCGGCCGTTTTTCACCTCCACACCTTCCGCGCGCAGCAAGCGGCACTGCTCGCGAAAGCCGCGGCTGCCAGGCGGCATGGCGATCTGGCCGCTGGAGCGCAGCACGCGAAACCACGGCAGCGTCATGCCATCGGGAACCTCGCCCAGCAGGCGCCCGACCAGGCGGGCGCGACCCGGCAGCCCGGCGCGTGCGGCGATGGCGCCATAACTGGCGACGCGACCCGGCGGAATGGCGGCAATGGCGTCGAAGACTTTCAAGTATTCCGGCTTCATGGCGGGTGCACTTTACGCGGATTTGATCCGTCTGTGCCCGACTCGTGGCAGAGTAGCGGCGAACCGTCTCCCGCCGGGATCATCGTATGCATCACTTCGAAGCCGTGCGCTCGCTGATCGGCAGCCTGCATACCTTGCGGCGGAACGATCCGTACGTGATCAGCTTCGACCTGACCTTGCCGCACGGCCGTCATCAAGGCATCTACCTGGCCGAACTGGAAGACGAGGGCGGCCGCCGCTACCTGCGCATCTCCACTCCTATCGGGCCGCTGGCCGGCGCCGATCCCAAGCGCTGCCTGCGCTTCAACTGGGAGCAGCGCGTGGGCTTTCTGGCCGTGGCCGACCTGGGCGGCTCGCCGTACCTGCATCTGTGCGAAAACCGCCCGTACGAACTGGTGAACGGGCCGGAGCTGATGCGCCTGATCAGCGAACTGGGTGCGCTGGGCGATCAGTTGGAGCAGCTGATCGTGGAAAGCGGCGACAGCTTCTAGGCCTGGAACGTAACCCCAGAGTCGTCATTCCCGCGAAAGCGGAGGCGCTTTCGCGGGAATGACGACCATACATGGGCTGGGATGCAATCCCAGCATCCAGCCTACAGCTGCCGCGCCACGAGAATAAGCCCGTACGCAATCAGCGCCGTTACCGGCAGGGTAAGAATCCACGCCCACACCATGCGCTCCACCACCGACCAACGGATCGCGTTGAAGCGCTTGGCCGAGCCCACGCCCATGATCGACGACGACACCACGTGCGTGGTCGACACCGGCAAGCCGAAGGCCGACGCACTCAGGATCACCAGCGCCGAACTGCCCTCCGCGGCAAAACCGTTGATGGGATGCAGCTTCACCATCTTGTGGCCCAGCGTCTTGATGATGCGCCAGCCGCCGCCCGCGGTGCCGCCGGCCATGGTCAGCGCGCACAGCGCCGCCACCCAATGCGGCACGACAAAGCCGCCGGCCGCGGATTCGTGGATGCGCAGGAACGACAACCACTGCGGCAGCTGATCGAATCGCCCCGCCGCCGTCGCGCTGGCCAGCGCCAGGGCGATGATGCCCATGCTCTTCTGCGCATCGTTCATGCCGTGCGCCAGACCCATCGCGCTGGCCGACAGAATCTGCACCTTGCCGAACAGGCTGTTCACGAATGGCGTGCGGCCCAGCTGGCGCAGCGGCCCCTTGCGCGAGGCAAGCCACGCCAGCAAGGCATACAGGCCGCCCATCAGCAGAAAGCCCAGCACGAAGCCCATCATCGGCGACACCACCATGGGCACCACCACCTTGGGCAGCACGCCCTTGCCTTCCCACCAGTGCGCGCCGTCCTGCGCCCAGATCACCGCGCTGAAACGGCCGCCGGCTTCGGCGATGGCAGCGCCCACCAGGGCGCCGACCAGCGCATGGCTGGAACTGGACGGCAGGCCCAGCCACCAGGTGAGCAGGTTCCACACGATGGCCGCGAGCAATGCGCAGATCAGCAGCTCCGGCCCTGCATGCACCACGCCGGTGTTGACGATGCCGGCCGCGATCGTCGCCGCCACCGCGGTGCCCCACATCGCGCCGATCATGTTGGTGACCGCCGCCAGCAGCACCGCCTGTCCCGGCGACAGCACCTTGGTGGCCACCACGGTGGCGATGGAGTTGGCGGTATCGTGGAAGCCGTTGATATACGTAAAGACGAGCGCGATCAGCACGACCGCGATGACCAGGCCCAGACTCATGCGCGCGCTCCCGTCAGTGCGCGCCGTGCGTGACATGCAGCGTGCAAGGCGTACCTCTCAGGAGTTCTTCAATACGATGGAATAAACGATGTTGCCCACGTCGCGGCAGCGGTCGATGGCCTTTTCGATCAGTTCGAACAGATCCTTGGCCAGCATGGCGCGCATCGCGTCGTCGCTCTCCAGGTAAAGCGTGCGATAGGGCGCCAGCAGCATGCGGTCGCCCTCCGACTCCAGCGTCTGCATGCGGTCCTGCAATTTCTTCACCGGATCGATCTGCAGGCCGCGGCGCAATTGGCCGATCAGCTCCACCACCACGTCGGTCGAGCGGGTCAGCACCAGGGTGCGCTGGCCGAAGTCCACACCCTGCAGGCGGCTGGCAACGATCGCGTAGCGTTCGGCGAACTTCTCCACGCTTTTGGGGATTTTGTACAGCGCGCTGTTGAGCGCCTCGATGTCCTCGCGATCCAGCGCGGTGACGAAGGTATTGATCAGCTCTTCGCTGATCTGCATGGCGAGGTCCTTTTCCCGCTTGCGGGCGGCGGCAAAGGCGGCCATGACCGGCGTGTGGTCTGCCAGGGAGACCAGCTCATGCAGGGCCTTGGCGCTTTCGCGGGCCGCTTCGGCGCTTTGTTCCAACAAGCCGTAGAACTTGTCGCCTTTGCCGAAAATCGTCTGGAGTGAAAACATGTAGGGGTCTGCGCAGGAAAGGGCAAATATTTCGCGAATGTTACAGGAGCCCCCTGCCGCGCCGCACCACCCGGGCTATCCCGGGAGCCGGCCGCGTGCCTTACACTGGTCGGCATGCCCGTACCCGATGCCCTGCCGCGATGCTGACCACACTCGCGCTCGTCCTCCTCCTCGCCCTTTGCAACGGTTTCTTCGCGCTGTCGGAAATGGCGCTGGTGGCCTCCCGCAAAAGCCGGCTCAAGCAGATGGCCCGCACCAGCCGCCGTGCCCAGGTCGCGCTGCGGCACGCCGAAGCGCCGGAGCATTTTCTGTCCACCGTGCAGGTGGGCATCACCCTGGTGATGCTGATCACCGGCTCGGTGGCCGGCGATGCCGTCGGTGCGCACCTGGCGGAAATATTGCGTGACAGCAGCATCGCCTGGCTGGTGCCCTATACGCGAGTGATCGGCGTGGTGCTGGGCTTCATCGTGATCTCCTTCATCCAGATCGTGATCGGCGAACTGGTGCCCAAGCGCCTGGCCCTGTCTGCGCCCGAAAAAGTATCCAGCATTGTCGGCATGCCGATGCTGGTGCTGTCGCGCGCGACCGCGCCCTTCGTGTGGGCGCTCAACCGTTCCAGCAGCTTGCTGTTGCAGCTGCTGCGCGTGAAGGATCGCGGCGACAGCGCCGCCACCGAAGAAGAAATCCGCCTGCTGGTGGCCGAAAGCACGGAACAAGGCGTGCTCGATGCCGACGAGCAGGCCATGGTCAACCGCGTGCTGCGCCTGGGCGACCGCACCGTGGACAGCGTGATGACGCCGCGCATGCGCATCGCCTGGCTCGACATCAACGCGCCGCTGGAAGAAAACCTGCAGGTGCTGCGGGACACCTCCTATTCGCGCTATCCGGTGTATCGCGGAGACGAAAGCGACATCGTCGGCGTGATGGAAGTGAAGAACCTGCTCGGCGGCATCGCCACCGGCAAGCTGGAATTGTTCCGCGTGCTGGCCAAGCCGCTCTACGTACCCGGCACCGCCCGCGCGCTCGACCTGCTGGAGGAATTCCGCGACGCCGAAACGCCGATGGCGCTGGTGGTGGATGAATACGGCGACATCGACGGCGTGGTGACACTCAACGACCTGCTCGCCGCCGTGGTCGGCGCCAGCCAGCTTGGCCATGGCGGCGGCGAAGAACACGCGCCCATCGTGCAGCGCGAGGACGGCAGCTGGCTGATCGACGGCGCGCTTTCCACCGACGACCTGCGCGAACTGCTGCATCTGGATCACTTGCCCGGCGAAGAGGAGCACGACTTCCGCACCGCCGCCGGCATGGTGATGGCGGCGCTCGGCCATATTCCGCAGACGGGCGAAGTGTTCGCCTGGCGCGGCATTCGTTTCGAGGTGGTGGACCTGGATGGCGCGCGTATCGACAAGCTGCTGGTGACGCCGGCGCCGCAGATCGAGCTTGCCGACGATGCGCAATGATGAGGCGCGCGTAGGTTGGCGGTGAGCGCCAGCGAACCCCAACGTTGCCATGCAGAGCGCGACGTTGGGGTTCGCTATTCCTTCTCGTTGGCCAACCGCGCCATCCGCTGCGCATCCGCCAGAATTCCATGCAGCATGCGCAACTCGCGCTCGTCCATCTGCGCGCGCAAAAACAGCTTGCGTAACCGCAGCATGATCATGGTCGGCGCGCGCCCCTTGTGGAAATCGATATCGTCCAGCGTCTGCAACAGATGCTCGAAGAAGCGCTCCATCTGCGCCGCATCGGCCAGGGGTTCGTCGTGCACCGGCGGCGGCGCCGGCACCTCCTCGCCGAGCAGCGCCAAGCGCAATTCGTAAGCCATCACCTGCACCGCCTGCGCAAGATTCAACGAACTGAAATCGTCCACGCTGGGAATGCGCACCATCGCATGGCAGCGCGCCAGTTCCTCGTTCTCCAGACCGGTGCGCTCGTTGCCGAACACCAGCGCCACCTGCTCGCCACGCCCTGCCGCAGCCAGCGCCTGCGCGGCCGCTTCACGCGGTGTGAGTTCAGGCAGGTTCACCCCGCGACGCCGCGCGGACAGGCCCAGGGAGAAACTTGCCCCGGCCAAGGCATCCACCAGGCCAGCGTGCACGCGTGCGCCTTCCAGCACGTCGTCCGCGCCGGCCGCCATGGCCGATGCCTCCCGATCGGGGAAACGGTGCGGCGAGACCAGCTCCAGGCGGGTGAAGCCCATGGTCCGCATGGCCCGCGCCGCACTGCCGATGTTGCCCGGGTGGGAGGTGCGGACGAGGACAAAGCGGAAAAGGCTGGAGAGGTCGGTAATAACGCTCATGCGGCAAACATCAGGCATTTACAAGGGTGGCAAGGATAGTCGAGGCGCTGGGCAGAAAGGGCGAGCGGTCGCGTGCCGGCATGCGATCGCTCGCCCCTTCCCTGGCGCCTCTGCTACCATTACCGATCGCTAACCCGTTCTTTTGCCAAGCCAAAGCCATGACCAGACCCGCCGTCAACGTCGCGGTACGCGCCGCGCGCTCCGCTGGTAACGTGATCCTGCGTTACATGAACCGCATCGACGGCCTCAACGTCGTTGAAAAGCAGCGCATGGACTTTGCGTCCGAGGTCGACCGCCTGGCCGAGGCAGAGATCGTCAAGGAACTGCGCCGCGCCTACCCCAGCCACGCCATCCTCGCCGAAGAAGGCGGCGCGATCGGCAAGAGCCAGCAAGTGTGGGTGATCGATCCGCTGGACGGCACCCACAACTACCTGCGCGGCATCCCCCATTTCAGCGTTTCCATCGCCATGCTCGACAAGGGCGAGCCGGTGTATGCCGTGGTGTTCGATCCGCTGCGCGACGAACTGTTCACCGCCAGCAAGGGCGACGGCGCCTACCTCAACGACCGGCGCATGCGCGTCAGCAAGCGCGAGAACCTGGGCGGCGCCATGATCGGCACCGGCTTCCCCTATCGCCAGCGCGCGCACCTGGATTCGCAACTGGCGATGACCCGCGCCCTGCTCGCCCACGCCGAAGACATCCGCCGCTCCGGCTCCGCCGCCCTCGACCTGGCCTACACCGCCGCCGGGCGCTACGACGGCTTCTTCGAAATCGGCCTGAAACCGTGGGACATGGCCGCAGGCGTGCTGCTGGTCCGCGAAGCGGGCGGCCAGTACTGCGATTTTGCGGGGCGCGAAGGCATCCCCGAAAGCGGCAACGTGATCGCCGGCAATCACCACATCGTGAAAGCGATGATCGAAACCATTGGCGCAAACGCGACGCCGGCGCTGCTGCGGGCCTGATCGCCGCGTCCGTTCCCGGGCGGTAGCGCGCTACGGCGCACCTCGCCACACGTTCAAAGCACGACGTCCGTGGGCTTTGCCCGCAGACGCGTGATGCATGCTCAATACCCTGCAGCCATCATCAGCCTTCCCTGATAGGGCGACGCATCATATGCGTCTTATGTTTGCGCACTGGATGATCGCCTGTGCGCGGACGCAATCGATGAACGGAAGACCATGGCAAGAAGGCGCCACATCTCTCACTGTGCTGTTCAAGCGCAAGGGAAAGATGCTCGTCAGCCTTGTCGAAGAGAAATGGCGCCCCCGGCATTGGACGGTACACGTCATGGTGGCGCTGGGTTATGCGCTGATTTATCAAGCCGTTATCGCCGTACTGTTCGATGCGCCCTGGCCGTTCGTTGCAGGGCTTCGCATTGCCTGCCTTTTATTGATGCCCTATCGCTATTGGCCGGCCTTGGTCGCAGGCGAAATTGTCCCGCTCAGCCATTTCTACCTCGGCAACGCAGACAAATTTGGCATGACCTGGGCCTTGCTCGCATCGATACCGCCGATTGCCGTAGCGATGCCCGTTGTGTGGTGGTTCCGGGAGCGAGCGGCGCTTTTCCCCTCCCGGGATCTCGTGGATGTCAAAAAGCTATTGTGGTGCGTGCTTGCGCTTTCGGCGCTGTGGGCATCGACACGTTATGCGGCAGTATTGGCCGTACGTACGCCTACAGGCCCCTATCAAGCCGCACCGGGAATAGCGTTTCGGTTTTTTATCAACTTCTACATGGTCGTTTTATTGGTAACCCCATGGGTGGTCATGGCGCGCATTCACTGCCGCGAGGCATCACGACCGCAGCCGTCATGGCGAAGCATCGCGACGAGTCCGCTGGTGCGCGATGTCCTCATCGCCACCTTCCTCATCGCAGCGCTTACGCTATTGCATAAGATGTCGCCCGAAACCATCAAGCCAGCCATCATGCTGGTGCTCTTTTTTCCCGCGTTGGGGTTGACACTCAAACATGGATGGCGAGCCTCAGTGCTCGGAGGAACGCCTTGCCTGATCAGCATAAGTTTGCTGGTGGAATGGAAGCCCAACCCCAGTACGCAACCGATACAAGCCGTCCTCGCATTCACCATCACGTGCCTCTACGTATTTGGCGCCCGCCTTTCCATGCAGATGCGCCTGCTGGAACAACTCCAGCGCGAAACTCTGCAGACGCAACAAATAGCCAAGAGAAGCCTGGTATTCGGCGAACAGCGGCTGCAACAAACTTCGCAGGCGCTGCAATGCGTTGCTGGCACGCTCCGCATGGATTACGCCCGTGTCCTACAGCGCTTCGTGCCGGAAGAGGTGCGCCGCGACTACAGCAAAGACTTTCTGGACGTCCAACGGCAGGTCTATCACCTCGCCGAGAGCATCCATCCCAGTGCGTGGCGGGAACGCGGGCTGGCCGCCGCCCTGGAGGAATCCATCGGGAAAGTATTGCGCGACGCGGGAATCTCCTATTCCTGCGAAACACCGGGGCGCAAGCTTCGATTTCTGAGCGAGGCTTTGCAGGCAACGGTCTATCGCATGGTCTGCGAAGCCGCTGCCACGATCAGCATGTCGCCCGCATGTATCGGTGTGCACCTTACGCTGCGCACGGGAATGCGCCAAGGCGTCCAGCGGGTGGCGTTGTGCATGCACGGTATGCTGGAAGAATCGCAGGTGGCTTACGGCATTCTGCAAGCAAAAGAGCGGCAAAGCGTGGCGCCCAAACTGGGCGCCAGTGTAAAAGCCGATAGCGAGTTGCAATTGTTGGCGCGTTTGTTCCAGGGGAATGCGCGTCTTCGCACCGTCCCAGCAGGGGTACGGTTTACTGCCTTGCTGAGTGATGCCATGCCACAGAGCGCCGCCATGGTGCCAGTTCGCCTATGGGCGAGCTAACCATGAAGACACGACCTCCAAGGCCTCATCGGGCAAGTATCCCGTTTTGACTGCACGGTATGCTTTCGTCGCACTTGTCCACCAATGCCGTGATGCTTGCACCGCCATCACCTTGCGATGCCGCCATAACCGTCAACCCATCGTCTTGATAGACCACCTGCATCAAATCCGCCGACGCAGGATCTGCGCGGACCTTGACGCTTTGCGCCTGGGCACCGATCGGCAGCGCAAACGTCACGCCCTGCGTAGCCGCAACGGCGCCGAGCACCTTTCCCTGCAAGTCGTTCACTTGGATGTACGCCATGCCATCACGTTCAAACCGGTACACGTGGTAGTGCGCACTGCGGCTCACATCTGGCGCATTCGGCCACGACTGTCCAAGCCCAGTGGCGGGCACGGCATCCTGCGCAGCAACAACGGTGGACATACCCGAAGCCATCGCGGCAACCAGGATGGAGTTACGAAACAGCTTGCTGGAGGGATCAAACATGGCGCGTCCTTTATTTGAGTGGAAGGATTCCCCGCGGCCAGAATGGAGCAATCGGCTAAAGCATCGAAAGATGTTTTTTGCGCAAGTTTTTGTCCTATTTTTTTGTAAGTCTTTGCCATATTCGGACCTTTCCTCCAGTAAGCGCGTGCTTGGCCAGCGTGCATTCCGCCATGAAAGGCATGTAATGCCGTGCTTTACCGATACGGCACGTTTCAAACGAAAAAGCCCACACACCGCATCCGGTGACCATGCGACACCGCCATAGCAAGCCCGCACAAAACGTCTACTGATTAGCTGACATCTGTCCCCCACCCCTGCACCGGTATGATTTTTTCTCACTCACGGGGAGTCATAACGCGCAGATGGATTTCAAGTTTTCCGGGAATGGATGCCTGCGGGCCGCACTGCTTTTGGCCGCCCTCACGCTAACCGCATGCAGCACGCCGGCACCCAAGGATTTTGGTGGCCGCTGGCGGCCCATCAACCGCCTGCCCGCCACCACCACGGCGATTCCGCTGAATCCGCAATACGTCTACTTTGCCGCTCCCACCGATATCACGCTCCGCACCATGTTGGCGCGCTGGACCAGCGATACCGGCTTGGATTTGTCGTACGCGCTTGCCAACGACTACACCCTGGTGCAGCCGGTCACGCAGATTCGAACCGCCGATCTGCGCAGCGCCGCCGAGCAATTGAACGTCATCTACAGCGCGAGCCAATTGCTGATCAGCGTTACCGATCGGCAGATCCTGGTCCAGCCTGTTGCCGCCCAGGCTCCGCCAGCGGCATCCGATGCGCCGGCACCGCAGCCGTAGTTTGCACGCCACGGACACAGCAATTACCGAGTCACGATTCTTTTTCAGGTTTACTCATGCCAAGCAGAAAACAGGACAGCGCCAACATCGACAAGGCGGTGGCTGCGGCCGTCAACTTCGAAATCACCCTTGCCGACATCGCAAAACGCAGCGAGCGGCGCGCCTGGCTGGTCGCCATGGTCGCCACGGTGGTGGCGCTGATTCTTTTGGGCGGCTATTTCTATTTGTTGCCGCTGAAGGAAAAGGTGCCGTACGTAGTCATGGCCGATGCCTATACCGGCACCAGCTCGGTCGCGCGCCTGACTGGCGATTTCGCGCACCGGCAGATCACCACCAGCGAAGCGATCAACCGCAGCAACGTGGCGCATTTCGTCCTTGCCAGGGAGTCCTACGACTGGGGCACCATCGGCCTGCGCGACTGGCCCACCGTACTCACCATGGCCGCGCCCAACGTCGCCGCGGCGTATCGCAACTGGTTGTCGCCCACCGCCACGGACGGGCCGATTGCCGTGTATGGGAAGAACCAATCGATACGCATCAAGATCTTCAGCATCGTGCTCAATGGCGGCGGGCCGGGGCAGACGCCCAAAAGCGCCACCGTGCGATTCCAGCGCCAACTGTTCAACAACAACAGCGGCGCCACGCAGCCGCTGGACAGCAAGATCGCAACCCTGGCTTTCACCTACAAGCCGGATTTGCAGATGAACGAGCAGTATCGCGTCGAGAATCCGCTCGGCTTCCAGGTGACCGATTACCGCGTGGACGACGACTACGACACGCGCCCACCGGCTGCCGCGCCGAGCGAGGTGCAACCCGCTACCCAGCCCATCCCCGCGGCGGACAGCGCGGCGCCCATTCCCGCCGATAGCGCACCCGCTGCTGCTGCGTCGGCACCGGGTGCGGCCACGCAGCCGCCTGCGATTTCCCCCGCGACCAACCGGGCCCTGCAGGGAGTCGGCGCCCGATGAACATGTCGATCCGAACCTGCTTGCCGACGCTGTTGTGCGTTGCCGGCACGGCCATGGCCACGCCCGCCACCGCCCAGGTGGTGCAGCAATACGAATACAAGCCCGACGCCATCTATCCCGTGCGTACCGGGCTTGGCATCACCACCCAGATCGAGCTCAGCCCACACGAAAAAATCCTGGATTTCAGCACCGGCTTCAGCAACGGCTGGGACCTGACGCGCCGGGAAAACGTGTTCTATCTGCGGCCCAAGAACGTCGACGTGGATACCAACATGCTGATCCGCACCGCCACGCATGCCTACATGTTCGAACTGAAAGTGGTGGCGACTGATTGGAAAACCCTCGACCAGGCCAAGCACGAAGGCGTGCAGTACAAGATCAGCTTCACCTATCCGGCCAATGCCAGCTTCTCCGATCAGGTGAACAAGCTGGATAAAACGCCCGAGCTCGACGTGTCGCTGGTCAAAGGCCGCAGCTACAACTTCCGCTACGACTATGCCGCGCGCAACAACAAGGCGCCGTGGCTGATCCCTGTTTACGTGTACGACGATGGCCAGTTCACCTACATCAAGATGAACGAGCTGAAACAGTTTCCTTCCGGCAATTTCCCCGCCGTGTACAAGCGCGACGCCGCGCACGGGGAGGATGCCCTGGTCAACACCACCATCGAAGGCAACACCATCGTCGTGCACGGTACTTATCCCTACCTGGTTCTTCGTCACGGCAATGACGTCGTCGGCTTGAGAAGGAACGCCCAGCCATGAGCACGAACCACCCCAACGCATCCGACCGCGAACCGCAGGGCGGCAACCCTTACAACGATCGCTACCTGCGGGAACAGGCGCCCGATCCGGATGCCGCCACGCCGGTCTTGAAGACCTATGACATGGCCCGCCTCAACAAGCGTGCCGTGGTGCTTATCGGCCTGGTCGCCGCCACGCTGGTGCTGCTTGGCCTCGCCTTCCTCAAGAACGGCCTCGGCCACAAACCCGATGCGAAGCCGAAAGCGGAAACCGTCGTCGTGCCCGATGCGCCGCATGCGCCAACCCTTCCGCCTTCATCGCCCACCGTAACGTCACCGCAACCTGTCTTGCCACCCGCGCAACCGATTGGTCTTGTCAGCAAGCCTGGATCGTCCGTGCTGGCGCCAACGCAGAAGCCCGTGCGGCAAGGCCCAAGCCTGCTGGAGCGTCGCATGCAAGATGCCGGCGCCACTGGCAGCGCGCCGGGCAGCGACTTGCAGAACCTGGCCAGCCAGCTCGGCGTGCCCGGCCATTCAACACCGCACGGCCTGCCCGATGCGTCCACCAGCGCGCAGCCGCTGACCAACCCGGAAACCCTGATGACACGCGGCACCTATATCCGCTGCGTGCTGGAGACACGCATCATCAGCGACATCCCCGGCTTCACCTCCTGCGTCGTTACCGAACCGGTGTACTCCTTCACCGGTCGACGCCTGCTGCTGCCGAAGGGCTCCAAAGTGCTGGGGAAATACGAGACTGGGCCGGAAGGCAACCGCATGACGGTGATCTGGGATCGCATCATCACGCCCACCGGCATCGATGTGAACATGGCCAGCCCCGGCGTGGATGGACTCGGTGGCGCGGGTTACGCCGGACACCTCGATGAGCATTGGGCCAGCCGCATCAGCTCGGCGCTATTGATCAGCCTGCTCAGCGACGCGTTTTCCTACGAGGCCGCCAAGCACGGCCCCAGCACCGCCAGCATTTCCAATGGCGTGGTCGTGCAGACGCCGTTCCAGAGCAACACTGCGCAAACCCTGCAGCAGCTGGCGGGCCAGGCCGTGCGCAAGTCGGCCAATCGGCCGGCCACCGTCACCATCAACCAAGGCAGCATCGTCAACATCTACGTCGCCAAGGACGTGGATTTCAGCGGCGTGGTCGCGCGCTTTTAAACGCATGGACGCGACGACGGACATCGCCCAGGTATCGCAGAACTTTCTCCAATACCAATACGAGGTATTGGGCATCCGCGGATTCATGACGTCGACCGACGTCACGGAAATCTGCATCAACCGCCCTGGCGAACTGTACCTGGAGACACGTAACGGCTGGCAGCGCGTGGCGGTGCCTACGCTTACCTTCGAGCGCGCGCGCCAGTTCTGCACCGCCGTGGTCAACGAAAGCAACACCGGCCAGCGCATCACCGATACCGATCCGATGGTCTCGCTGACCTTTCCCACCGGGCAGCGCGCGCAGTTCGTGATTCCGCCGGCGTGCGCGGCCGACACCGTATCCATCACCATCCGCTTGCCGGCCAAGCACACCCGGACGCTCGACCAATACCAGCAGGACGGTTTCTTCGATCACGTCCTGGAAGACACCCAGCTATTGTCGGAGCACGACAAGGAACTGTTGCGGCTGCGCGCGCAACGCAACTACGCGGATTTCTTCAAGCAGGCGGTGCTGCACAAGAAAAACGTCGTGGTTTCCGGCGCCACCGGCAGCGGCAAGACCACCTTCATGAAATCGCTGGTGCATCACATTCCGGCAGATGAGCGACTGGTCACCATCGAGGACGCGCGCGAGCTGTTCATTCCGCAACCCAACGTGGTGCACCTGCTGTACTCCAAGGGCGGACAAAGCATCAGCAACGTCAGCGCCAAAAGCTGCATGGAAGCCTGCCTGCGCATGAAGCCTGACCGCATCATCCTGGCCGAGCTGCGCGGCGATGAATCGTTCTATTTCATCCGCAATTGCGCATCGGGCCATCCCGGCTCCATCACCAGCTGCCACGCCGGCAGCACCGAACAGACCTGGGACCAGCTGGCCCTGATGGTGAAGGCATCCGCCGAGGGCGCAGGGCTGGAATTCGCCACCATCAAGCAGCTCCTGAAAATGACCATCGACATCGTCGTGCACATCAAGGCGCACGCCGGCCGTCGCTACATCACCGGCATCGATTTCGATCCGGCGCGCAGCCATTGACCTTCCCGCATTGGAGAACACGCCATGCTTACCGGACTGGAACTGATGACCTGCCCCAACCTGGCCGTATCGCCGGAGGTGATGCGCCATCTGGTCAGCATCGAATCCAGCCACAACCCCTACGCCATCGGCGTGGTCAACGGCCAGCTGCAACGCCAGCCGGAAAATCTTCCCGAAGCCGTCGCCACCGCGCGAATGCTGGAAGCGGCGGGCTACAACTATTCGCTGGGCGTGGCGCAGATCAATCAAGCCAACCTTGCCAAATACGGCCTGGACACCTACGAAAAAGCCTTCGACGCCTGTCTCAACCTGTCGGCAGGCTCGCGCATCCTGGCCGAGTGCTACGCCACCGCCAACCAGGATTGGGGCAAGGCGTTCAGTTGCTACTACTCCGGCAACTTCGTCACTGGCTTTCGCGATGGCTACGTGCAGAAGGTCTACGAATCCATGGCCCGCAGCCTGCAACGGGTGCAGCCAAGCGCCATACCGGTGGCGAAAACGGGCGAAGCTGCAGCCTTCAACCAGCCCATCGTGCTCAAGGATGGCCCGGCGTATCGCATCGCCCTGCGCAGCGTGGCTCTGGACACCGCCGCTCACGCACTCGCCGGCGCACTTGGGGCGCCGTCATCTCAAGCTTCGCCTTCTACCGATGCGGTGGCGGTCCCAACCGCGGCAGCGCAACCAGCAGCTTCGGATGTCTTCGTGCCAGTCGTACACGGGCCTGGTGATTCGGCTACGCAAACATCAGCGGACACCCACAGTGTTTCAGCTCACGACACGACATCATCTTCTATCACCAAGTCGGCCGAGTCCGGCGATCCGCAACGGATGGGGAAAGACGATGCTTTCGTATTTTGATTTCGTGCATGTCCATTGATCTCACGCACATGCGCACTACTCCAACCAACGAAAGGAAACCAACCGATGATTTCAAGGAACCGCTTCTCTCGCACCATTCCGCTCGCGCTACTCATGCTCGCCGCGCTGCTAACACTACCAGGCATGGTCTTCGCACAAGGAGCCCCCAGCGAACTCACCGAGACCACCTGCGGCTTTTTCAGCAACATCAAGTCAGTACTCAACGGCATTTCGATTACAGTGGTCACCATCGCGGTCATGTTCACCGGCTACAAGGTGGCGTTTCAGCACGCGCGCATCGCCGAAGTATCGCCGGTGCTGATCGGCGCCGTGCTCATTGGTGCAGCCAGCCAGATAGCCAAGCTCTTTCTCTCCGGCAACTCAGAATGCCAAGCCGGCGCCGGCATCCTTCCCCAGGCTGTCGACCACGTTGTCGCAGTGGTGCACGCGCTGCTACCCATGGTCTGACACATGCGCAAGAACGCCATGTTCCGCGGCTGTACGCGCCCGCCCATGTTCATGGGCGTGCCGTACGTGCCCTTCATCCTCGGCGCGGGCAGCTGCCTGCTGCTGTCGATGTATTTCAATTTGCTGTACCTGCTGCTGTTGCCGCCGGTGATCTTCGTCATGCGCCAGATGGCCAAGCGCGACGAAATGATTTTCCGCCTGCTGGGACTGCGCCTGCAGTTCCGCGGGCGCGCGCGCAACCTCAAGCAGCACGACGGCGAGTGGGTGTTCACGCCCAACAGCTATCGCGGGCACAAGCCCAAGCCATGACATTACGGCCGCCTGGATGGCGGCCCTTATCCGATCACATGCATGTTCAGCCCTGACGCCCCCATCAGCGACTTCATTCCCTTCTCCACTCACGTGGCGCCCCATGTGGTCAAGACCACGGGCGGCGATTTCCTGATCACGTGGCGGATGGAGGGCCTGCCCTTTGTCGGGCGCGAAGAATGGGAGCTTGAACACCGCCACAACAGCTTCAATCGCCTATTGCAAACCCTGCGCGCACCGGATTTCGTCAACGTCGCCTTCTGGACCCACGACGTGCGCCGCCGCTGCCGTGCCGCGTATTCGCCGCGTTTCCGCCAGGTGTTCAACCAGCAGCTGTCCGACGGCTATTTCAACAAGCTGTCGCAAGAAACCCTGATGCAGAACGAGCTGTACCTGACGATGATCTACCGGCCCGTCGTCAGCGGAAAACGCTTCGTCGCCAAGTCGGCCGACCTGGGCCATTTGGACGCCGAACAGGCACACGCCGTGGCCAAGGTGATGGAACTGGCCGACAACGTCGAGGCAGCGCTCAAGGATTACGCACCGCGCCGCCTGGGCATGGTCGAAAACGACACCGGCGCGGTCTTCTCCGAAACGCTGGCCCTGTTCGGCTATCTGCTCAACCGCATCGACGATCCCGTGCCGGTGCTCAAGGCGCCTGCCTATGCGTATCTGCCTGTCAGCCGCCATCGCTTTGCCAGCAAGAGCGGCGACTTCATCATCACCACGCCGGAAGGCCGCCATCACTTCGGCGCGCTGCTCAACATCAAGGAGTATCCCGAGGGCACCTATCCCGGCGTGCTCAACCAGCTGAAGTATCTGGATTTCGAGTACGTAGTCACGCACTCCTTCAGCCCGATGGGCCGACACGAAGCGCTCAAGGCGCTGGAGCGCACCAAGGGCATGATGATTTCCTCCGGCGACAAGGCCGTCAGCCAGATCGCCGAACTGGATGAGGCGATGGATCAACTCGCCTCCGGCCTGTTCGTACTGGGCGAATATCATTTCACCCTTGCCGTCTACGCGCCCGACCAGGACACGCTGGCCCGGCATCTGGCCACCACGCGCGCCGCGCTGTCCAATTCCGGCTTCGTCTCGGTGAAAGAAGACCTCGCCGCCACCGCTGCCTTCTACGCGCAGTTGCCAGCCAACTGGTGCTACCGCACGCGCCTGGCGAACGTCAGCTCGCTCAATTTCCTGGGGCTGTCGCCGCTGCACAATTTTGCCGGCGGCAAGGCGCACGACAACCCCTGGGGCGATTGCGTGACGGTGCTGCAGGCCAACAACGGCCAGCCGTACTACTTCAATTTCCACGCCACACATGCCGCGGAAAAATCCTTTGGCGAAAAGGCCATCGGCAATACGCTGGTGATCGGCAAATCCGGCACTGGCAAGACGGCGCTGATCAACTTCCTGCTCAGCCAGGCGCAGAAGTTCGAGCCCTGCCCCACCATCTTCTTCTTCGACAAGGATCGCGGCGCGGAGATCTTCGTGCGCGCCTGCGGCGGCACCTATTTCGCCATCGAAAACGGCCAGCCTACCGGTTTCAACCCATTCCAGTGCGACGCCAACCAGGACAACGTCCAGTTTCTGATCGAGCTGGTGAAGATCCTCGGTGGCAAGAGCACCTACAGCGCGGGCGAAGAGCAGGACATCCATCGCGCCGTCACCAACGTGCTGGATACGCCACCGCACCTGCGCACGCTCACCAATGTACAAAAGAGCCTGCCCAACCTCGGCGAAGACAGCCTGTTCGCCCGCCTGCGCAAATGGACGGCCGGCCACGCCCTGGGCTGGGTCTTCGACAACCCAGTCGACAGCATCGATCTAAGCCAGACACCAATGGTCGGCTTCGACTACACCGACCTGCTGGACAACGCGCAAATTCGCGTACCGGTCATCCACTACCTACTGCACCGCCTGGAATCGCTGATCGACGGCCGCCCCCTGGTCTATGTAATGGACGAATTCTGGAAAGTGTTGGAAGGCGACAGCGGCCTGAAGGACTTCGCCAAGAACAAGCAAAAGACCATCCGCAAGCAGAACGGCCTGGGCATCTTCGCCACGCAAAGCCCGGAAGACGCGCTATCCAGCGACATCGCCGCCGCACTGATCGAACAGACCGCCACCATGATCCTGCTGCCCAACCCCAACGCCAACCGCGAAGACTATATCAACGGCCTCAAGCTCACCGAAGCCGAATACCAGGAAGTGGTGAACCTGGACGAACGCTCCCGCCGCTTCCTGGTCAAGCAAGGCCACGCCGCAGCCGTATGCCAGTTGGACTTGAACGGACTCGACGACGCACTGGCGGTGATTTCCGCCAGCACCGACAACATCCAGATCCTGCATGACTTGCTGCGGGAACACGCGCAGGCGGCAGGCGTGAAGGTGGATGCGCTGCGACCGGAACAATGGTTGGCGGCGTTTTATGAGCATCGCAAGGGGCGTGGGAAAACGGCGACCGCAAGAACCGGCGCGACGTCCACCACACGCCCTGCATGACACACCGCACGGTCACCATGAACCACAAGGAGGAGCCATCCATGCCCCGTTTTGCATACCGTCTTCGTAAAGTCGGCCTCGCCGTTGGCCTTGGCTTCACCGCCACCGCAGCCTTCGCTCAAGGGCCGGAGTTGGTGATAGATCCTGCCGCCATCGCTCAGAGCGTCACCAACCTCGGCGAAGAGATCGCGGAGATGCAAAACCTATTGAAGATGGGGCAAGACCAGCTCAACCAGTTGATAAGCACGGTCGAAGGCTTGCGCAACCTTTCTCCCGGTCTCGGCAACGCCAATTTGCAGGAATTGACCGAAGGCCAGCGCACTCAGCTTATCCAGATGAACTGCAAGGGCCATTCCGGTGGCTTCATTGGAGCTGCCGTGGATGCCTTGTTCTCCCTTAGCTCCTCGTCCATCGAAGAGCAGCAACGGCAGGTCTGCGCGCATATCGTGTCAATCCAGATCGACAAATACAACCTCACCGTGGCCATGCTCGAGAACGTGCAGCAGCAACAAAGCAACTTCTTCACGGAAATCGCGGAAATCATCGAAAACGTAAAAAGCGTCGCCGACTCCGGCCGCATCAACATTCACACGCAGTCCTACAACAACGCCATCACCACCGACATGGCCAATTGGCGTGCCCAGATGGACGCCAAAGATGCGCTCATTCGTACCTTGCAAGCCCAACAGGGAGTGCTCGGCCGTGCAGCCCTCAACGGCAACGGTGTCTCCGACACCATCAGCGCTGGAGTGCTGTTAGGTGTGCTGAAGGGGTTGAAATGATCCGCGCCGCAAACCCAAACGTCTCGTGCATCGAGTTGTACAGCGTGACCATGGCTTCCTATTCGTCATTTCTGCGCACGCGGAGATGTCGCATCGGCTCACCTATGCGCGCAATAACAAGGATGCCCATTCATGACTGACTTCGTCTTCTTCGTCATCATCTACAACTGGCTCGACACAGAGATCCAAATCTTTACCGGTCAACTCTTTGACAACGCCATGCATTGGGTCGCCGCCATGGCCTACGTGCTAGTTACCCTGTGGGTGATGTTTACCGGCTACCGCGCCCTCACCGGCACCTTGCGCGAACCACTCATGGCCACCGTCGTGCATATGGCCAAAGTGGTGGTGATCATGAGCGCTGCCACTTCCGTGTCATTCTTTGGCACAAACCTCAACGACTTCTTCAACCAAGACCTCAGCCGCGGCATCAATCAACTCGTCAGCGGTGACGACAGCAGCGTTTATTCCAGCATCGACAAGAACCTGGCCATCACTGAGGTGGCGATGAGTGCCATCGATGCCGTGCAACTGGGCACCGGCGACGCCGCCGACCCGGCCGCCGCCAACGACAAATCCATGAGCAAGTACCTGGCCATGTTCGGGACGGCCGGGCCGCCGCTGACCGCCGCCACCATGTTGCTCATGTACCGCTTCGCAATGGCCCTGTTCATTGGCCTTGGCCCCATCTTCATCCTGTGCCTGCTGTTCGACCAGACCAAGGCGCTGTTTCAACGCTGGCTGATGTATGGCATCGGCACGTTGTTCTCCATAGCCGTTCTCAACGTGGTCGTGGCCATGGTGATGAAGTTGAGCCTGGCTATTGCCGGCGCCGTGTGGACAGGCAAACTGCTGAGCGGACTCCTTCTCAATCAGCAGCAAGGCATCACGCACATTTCGCTGGAGCAAGGCGGCATTGGTTTGATTCTTACCATGCTCATCATCACCGTACCCCCGATGGCTGCGAATTTCTTTCAGGGGACGCTGGGCAACTTCATGCACTTCTCTGCGTTTGGTAATGGGGTTAATCAGTCGAAGGGGTCGATGGGGATGTCTGGGTCACCTCAATCCAAAAATCGAGCACCTAGTGATACGAACAGACCAAAGTGATGTCACCACACCCCACTCCGACCGCCCCACTGTTCTTTTCCAAAACCAATATTTTATAAGACAAGCGAGAGTTCATTATGGGAATAAACATAAATAAATGGATAGTTGGCGCTGCACTGCTTCTAGCCAGCACCTTAGTACACTCAGAAGGCGGATGCCCACCAGGAATGATTCCACACAGCGGTACCGATATCAGCTCTTGCGGCCCGATTCCCGAGGGATATAACCAATCCCAAGGGCATTGGGTAACTCAATGGGGTGCAATGGCCCAAGGAGATGACGGCACAACTGGCTTTTCGTCGAATCAGCCAACAAAAGAGGTTGCAAAACGAGCAGCCATTAATACCTGTGAAGTAAGAGGTGGCAGGCATTGCGTGGTGGATGATGGGTATGTCTATTACAACAGCTGCCTAGCCGTAGTTGGAAGCACTGATTCAACCGGGAAAGGATGGACTGATGGATACATAGCGCACACATATAACGATGCGGTCAATAGCGCCATTAAAGCGTGCAAATCTGATGGGAAAATCGACTGCAAACTCTTTCGAGCCGAATGCAGTCCAGCCATCTGGGTCGATGACTAACTCATAGCAGCACGGATGTAGCTCATAATCTAATCAGTTCATCTCATAAAATAAACAATCTGAAATCGGTAGCGTCATGTCGCCACAATGGAAATTCATACCCGTCTTGCTAGGAGCGCTTGCCATGTCTGCCTGCCACCCAGATACCGTGCACCCAAGCACCAAGCTCAATCCACATCCGGAAAAGCGTTACGAGCTTACCCTAAAGATTGATGACGCACCGGGACCATTCGACTCCGTCGGCGGCGTCCTGCTTTACGAAGTGGTCAATGAGAGTTGTGTGCCGGCAACTGGCGGCCCCATGAATCCCTTGCGCCTTATGCCACAGGCTAACCCGAAGATTACCTTCGACAAAGTGTCCGATGGTGTGTATCGAACCACCGTTTATGGCGACTACTTCCAGGATGAGGATTACTTTGGCCTTGGCATTTGCCATTGGTCGTTAACAGGGGCAGTGGCCAGGCTAAAAATCAAGAAAAACACCATGGCTCCATACCTATCTTCAGAACAACTTCTTTCTGAGCAACCAGCCTTATATTACTTCACAAAAGATAGTTATTTGAGCAACGACGATATCGAAGTGTCCTTTGGTGGAGAGCCGCTACGCTTCAACTACCCTACCAACATGCAAGATAAGCTCTTCTTAATAACGATAACCACCAAGGAGGTGATCCCATGACCATTTCAAGAAGTGAATACGCGTTGCTGTGCCAAGACAATTACATTCCGCGCGAACCAGGCAAAGACGTTAAACTCGGAACAACTTATAAGATCCTCGACTATATCAACGCCCCCCGTACCGGCTATCAAGGCACCGCCTACCAGCGCCTAGACACCCACGAAGTGGTCATCGTCAGCCGTGGCACCGAGCCCAACTGGAATGATATTGGGACGGATGCTGGCATGGTTCTCACCGGACTCAACGCACAGCGCCCCGTAGCCAACGCCTTTGCAGCACGCATCGAGGAAGAAGTAAAGAAGCAAGCGCAGAAAGAGGGATATCCCATCCCGCCCATCACCGTTGCCGGCCATTCCTTGGGTGGCACCCTCGCTCAACTCCTCGCCCACGAACACCACTGGGAAGGCGTGACGTTCAACGCCTACGGCGCCGCCGATCTTGGCTATCACATTCCCCGAGGCGGTAATTTGGTCACCAATTATGTGCGCGCCACCGATGTAGTCAGCGCTGCCAGTGAACATTTTGGCAAGGTGGTCGTCGTCGCCACGGCGGACGACGTCCGGCAATTGGAGCACCATGGTTACCACAACCGTGCCGCCGCATATCCATTGCGCAACCCTCTTGGCGCGATCAATCTCGCGGCGCACAGCATCACCAATTTTGTGGACCGACCTGATCGCCGCTCCGATCTTTCTGCCGAGAGCGAGGCGCTAGCCCGCGCCCACCAATCGTCCATTTCCCTGTACCGCGAAGACATTCACGACCTGCGCGCCAACGTCTTTTCTCTTGCCTGGCGGATGGAACAGAAAAGAGAGACGGCCCTTGCGCTCGGTGGCGCAACGGCCACGGCCCTGTTTCACGGTGACCGCGACACCGCCGAAAAGCTTGCTGACCTGGCCGCTCATCGCACGATCGACAATCTAGGATATGCCGCCCACATCACCACAAATACGGCGATGCTCGGCATCACGGCTATCGATCAAGCCGGTGCTTACGTCGCAGACAACGTCAAGCAAGGCGTGCATGCGTTGGATGAAACAGCGGCGCATGTGGCTCACGCCTTCAATCACGCTTTCACGTACGTGGCAGACCACCTCAAACACGATGTCCACCAACTCGCACAAAGCGCGCAACAGACCATGCAGCCGCTCCTTGAAGGAGTGGCGCATCATGCCAATGCCGCACGTGGCGTGCCCGTTATGCCAGCCAAGTCCACGGTATCCCACAAAGCGGCGAAGCCATTGGCGGAGTGCGAATCGGCTAGCACGCCAAGCGTTGAGGTCACCGCAATCACATCACTCAGTTCCATCGATGCCATGTTTGACGCCTTGTATCAGGCAAGCGTTGCACAGGATAACGCCGCCGTGAGCGCCGTCTCTGAGGCTTATATGCAATCGCCTCACGGCCAGAAATTTCTGCAACAAGGCCGGGAGTACAACCAGCAGTTGGAAAGGCAGCAGGCCAAGGAGCAGCAGATAGTTCGCAAAGGGCCGGCAATGAGCCGCTAACCGCAGAAGAAGGAATTTTCGATGCCCACTGTGGAAGTCAAAGCACTAGCATTGCAACTCGGCTCAGTTGTCGATGTACTGGAAAAGCGCATCGATCAAGCCGCACAACAGTCGTTGCGCGCCACGCAGGCGCTTGATCAGCAATCCAGGCACTCGCTGGAAACCACAAACAAGCTTGTCCAGCAAGCCCTGGAGCAATTTCGCCTTGGCGCCAAGGACGCGATTGCGGAAGGTGTCCGCGAGGCCATACTTGAACTTGATCAAACAGTACGCGATGGCGCCGAGCGAATCGATCAAGCTGTTTCGCAACTGAATCAGCGCATGCAGCACGTGAGGCGCCTGAATGCCTCACACGCATGGAAGACCTTCATCGCCAGCGCGCTGGGCTCCCTTGCGGTGATCGCCGTCGCCGTTTACACAAGTTGGCAGGCGCATGCAGATATGAAGCGCTCAGAGTGGGTGCAGCAGATCAACGCAGCCGTTGAGTCCGGCCATTTGACCACCTGCCCCGAGGGCGGTCTTTGCGTGCAGGCGGGAAATAAATGGGTGCGCGTAGGTGGCAAGTAACCATGTCTTCTTGCGCAAATCCCTCCGTCGTAGCTACCGCGCGCTCACCGGCACCCTGCGCGAACCGCTCATGGCCACCGTCGTGCACATGGCCAAAGTGGTGGTGATCATGAGCGCTGCCACTTCCGTGTCATTCTTTGGCACAAACCTCAACGACTTCTTCAACCAAGACCTCAGCCGCGGCATCAATCAACTCGTCAGCGGTGACGACAGCAGCGTTTATTCCAGCATCGACAAGAACCTGGCCATCACTGAGGTGGCGATGAGTGCCATCGATGCCGTGCAACTGGGCACCGGCGACGCCGCCGACCCGGCCGCCGCCAACGACAAATCCATGAGCAAGTACCTGGCCATGTTCGGGACGGCCGGGCCGCCGCTGACCGCCGCCACCATGTTGCTCATGTACCGCTTCGCAATGGCCCTGTTCATTGGCCTTGGCCCCATCTTCATCCTGTGCCTGCTGTTCGACCAGACCAAGGCGCTGTTTCAACGCTGGCTGATGTATGGCATCGGCACGTTGTTCTCCATAGCCGTTCTCAACGTGGTCGTGGCCATGGTGATGAAGTTGAGCCTGGCTATTGCCGGCGCCGTGTGGACAGGCAAACTGCTGAGCGGACTCCTTCTCAATCAGCAGCAAGGCATCACGCACATTTCGCTGGAGCAAGGCGGCATTGGTTTGATTCTTACCATGCTCATCATCACCGTACCCCCGATGGCTGCGAATTTCTTTCAGGGGACGCTGGGCAACTTCATGCACTTCTCTGCGTTTGGTAATGGGGTTAATCAGTCGAAGGGGTCGATGGGGATGCCAAGTAACCCTTCCAAACCCCACGACCTTGCATCTAGATACAACGACATGAGGTGACATTCGATAAGCAATTACCGCTTTCATTGCGACTCCTTTAAGCCGACGGACAACCCGATATCATCCATGAAAAAACAATACATAAGAAGGTGGTTACTAGGTCTTGCACTGCTAATGGTTGGCACGCTTACGCATGCAGAAGGAGGCTGCCCTCCGGGAATGATTCCCTACAGCGGAACGGACATCAGCTCATGTGGGCCGATTCCTCCTGGATATGATCAACCACAAGGCCACTGGGAAGACCGATGGGCTGCAGTTGCGAACGGCGATGATGGCACTGGCGGCTTCGCATCAGATCAGCCCAACGAAGATGCAGCCAAACAAGCTTCTCTTGAGAACTGCCAAGCGCGAGGCGGCACACACTGCACAGTGAGATTTACGTACAAAAACGGATGCATCGCGATCGCGAGGGGCAACGATGAAGCCGGTGAATGGCATACCACCGTATCCACCGCTGGAACGCTCAAAGCGGCAATCAAGGAAACCATGAAAGTGTGTAAGACCTGGGGCAGAGATAGCTGCCAGTTATTCCGAACCACCTGCGGCCTTCCCAAATGGATCAGCAATTGATTCTTCAGATGACGGAGCAAGGTGGCATTGGTTTGATTCTTACCATGCTCATCATCACCGTACCCCCGATGGCTGCGAATTTCTTTCAGGGGACGCTGGGGAATTTCATGCATTACTCGGCATTTGGAAGAGCTGGAGTTAATCAGTGGAAGACGAACAATGGGATACCAAGTAACCCGAACCAACCTCGAAATCAGGTGTCAAGTGATCAAATGCAGCCACGATGACCGTCCATTTTTCATTGTTTACGCCCCTTGAAACTTCCTTCAAGCCATTTCAATAGACAATCGATGATCTAAATGAAAAATCAAATAAAACAGTGGCTACTTGGCCTTATATTTCTATTAATTGGCAATATCGCGTGCGCGCAAGTCGGTCCTTGCCCTCCTGGCATGAGTCAATACCCCAGCCCCAATGGAGTTCCATCTTGCGGCCCACTTCAAAATCAGCCACAAGGCTATAACCAGCCCCAAGGCCATTGGGTGACCCAATGGGGCGCATTTGCTCAAGGTGATGACGGTATTGCTGGCCTATCGTCAAATCAGCCATCTGAAGAAGCGGCAAAGTGGGCAGCCCTTGATAACTGCAGAAGAAGAGGGGGCAAGCAATGCACAGAGAAAAACACCTACTACAACAGTTGCATAGCGATAGTCGGCGGCACAGATCCATCTGGTCAAGGCAGAGGCACAACCTCCATAGCGCGCACCTACAAAGACGCAATAAAAAATGCCTTGAAGGAATGTAAGTCCTCGGACCAAACCGATTGCGAACTATTTCGTGCCGAATGCAGCCAAGCCCAGTGGGTCAGTGATTAATTTGGCGTTTCTTTTTCAAAGGAGGACGACGACTTGAAACTTCTTTTTCGGCCAACCTTTCCACCCATCGTACTTGCCGCATTGTTTGCCTTGCCGCTCATGACAGGATGCTCAACCGCCATGACTAGTCCACATACTCAACTCGGCGAAGGTGATGTGGTTCGCAATACATTTCCATTGAAGTTCAAAATGCACAACTTCGGTGCCTATTGCTTCAATGCAAAGGAATGCAAGGTGCTTTATGCAGGCATGTATCACGTCCGAAAAGACGAGAACGAAACCTCACCACCTCCTCTTCCGGACTACCTCAACAGAATGAGTGCCTCAACCATTGCTATTGACAACTTCCCGCCTCCTGCCATCGTCACTTGGCGATCAATGGATGGCGCGTATCACGAGGCCAACATTGATATTGGCACGATCTTCAAAGACCAGCGCATTCTTCATCATGTCCCTGAAGATCAAATTCCGGTGGAAACTGCAGCTTTCGATGCTGCCAATATCATCCTTGTCGTGAACGACCGCACCATTAGTGTCTACATGAAGACGACGATCTATTTAAATAAACCTCGTAATCCCTCAAATCCCCTGAGCAATACATCGCATGAAATTACCTTAGCTTACTCCCGTACCTACTGAGTGCATGGACGACACGGATGACAGATAAACACAAATCAGGCCCCGACGGAATTCTTGAAGATGGCACCCGACTGATTCCGGTAACACACCAAGATCTCCTCCGATACGACCAAGCGCAGCAGTCATTGAGCAAGCTCTCGGCGCCGGCATTCCTGCACGCCAACAATCCGCATGAGCGTCTGTTCATCGCTAATTTCGACGGCACCGGAAACGATGCTGAGCATGACCCAGAGCACATCACCGCAATCGGTATTTTCAAGGATCAGCTCGAAAGCCTTACCTACAACCATCCACACATTGCCTCTCGGTATGTTTCCGGCCCCGGCACTCAATCCCATCTACTTCCCCGACTCTCCGACAGCGCCTTCGGCTATACCTATGACGAACGTATTGAAACCATGTACGGCCTGTTCATCCGCCAAGCCCATGATTGGCGCGAAGAAGATCCCGATGTCCAAATCCGCATCGTCGCCACCGGCTTCAGCCGCGGCGCCGAGCAGGCCGCTGGTTTCACCCGCTTGGTACACGAGCGAGGCATTCAAGACCCGGCAGGCGAAAAGATCCATCACCATATCTTTGGCCCAGATACCGTCACCTACGCCAATCCGCCCCTGGTTGCCCCTCACCAAATTCCCCAAGCCGTCATGTTGATCGACCCAGTCGGCACCGGCCGCCCGCATAGCCGCGATCGCCAACTACCGCCCTCCGTGGTCTCCGGCTTCCAGCTCACCGCGCGGGACGAACGGCGCGATGCGTTTCCCGAAACGCTCATCATTCCATTGGGCGCTTCCGACGATGGTCGCTTTCTGGATGTCACCGTCCCCGGCGCACACTCCGACCTGGGCGGCGGCTACCACCACGATGGCTTGGCCATTCTCAACCGCAACCTTGCAGTGGATTACATCAACGCTTTGAGCGACACGCCCTTGCTCCAGAAGCAGGCAGAGCCCGACGACTTGCAGCGCTACGTGATCCATCGTTCGGAGGATCACCAAGTTTTTTACAGCACCCGTTATGCGCGCGAGCACGGCGAACGTGCCGAGCGAGGTGCGCAGGCTGGTGCGCCCGACTGCCGCGCCTCCTTGGCATGCCTGCCTCCGGAGCCCGTAGACCCTACCATGGCCGCACAGATGACGGATCGCCATCCCGTCGCCATTGCGCCGCTACCTCCACCACCCCAGGCGGTATCGAAGCACCTGCGATCCGCCATGGAACCGTCCCTGGAACAACAACACCCGCAGGAACACGAGCGTGCATACGAAAAGGCCGTCACGCACGGCCTCGACGTTTCCACGATCACACTACGCAGCTCCGTCGATGCCATGTTCGACGCCTTGTATCAGGCCAGCGTCGCACAGGACCACGCCGCCATGGGCGCCGTCTCCCAGGCTTATCTGCAATCGCCTCACGGCGAGGATTTTCTGCAACAAGGCCGGGAATACAACCAGCAACTGGAGAGGCAGCAGGCTATGGAGCAGCAGATGATTCGCAAAGGGCCGGCCATGAGCCGGTGATCGCAAAGAAAAGGAATTTCCGATGTCCACCGTGGAAGTCAAGGCACTGGCATTACAACTTGGCTCGGTTGTCGATGTACTGGAAAAGCGCATCGATCAAGCCGCACAACAGTCGTTGCGCGCCACGCAGGCGCTTGATCAGCAATCCAGGCACTCGCTGGAAACCACAAACAAGCCTGTCCAGCAAGCCCTGGAGCAATTTCGCCTTGGCGCCAAGGATGCGATTGCGGAAGGTGTCCGCGGGGCCGTACGTAAACTTGATCAAACGGTACGCGATGGTGCCGACCGACTCGATCAAGCTGTTTCGCAACTGAATCAGCACATGCAGCACGTGGGACGCATGAATGCCTCACACGCGTGGAAGACTTTTATCGCCAGCGCACTGGGCTCCCTTGCCGTGTTCGCCGTGGCTGTTTACGCAAGCTGGCACGCCCGTGCAGACATCAAGCGCTCGGGGTGGGTGCAGCAGATCGACGCAGCCGTTGAGTCCGGCCATTTGACCACCTGCCCCGAGGGCGGTCTTTGCGTGCAGGCGGGAAATAAATGGGTGCGCGTAGGTGGCAAGTAACCATGTCTTCTTGCGCAAATCCCTCCGTCGTAGCTACCGCGCGCTCACCGGCACCCTGCGCGAACCGCTCATGGCCACCGTCGTGCACATGGCCAAAGTGGTGGTGATCATGAGCGCTGCCACTTCCGTGTCATTCTTTGGCACAAACCTCAACGACTTCTTCAACCAAGACCTCAGCCGCGGCATCAATCAACTCGTCAGCGGTGACGACAGCAGCGTTTATTCCAGCATCGACAAGAACCTGGCCATCACTGAGGTGGCGATGAGTGCCATCGATGCCGTGCAACTGGGCACCGGCGACGCCGCCGACCCGGCCGCCGCCAACGACAAATCCATGAGCAAGTACCTGGCCATGTTTGGGACGGCCGGCCCACCCCTGACCGCCGCCACCATGTTGCTCATGTACCGCTTTGCGATGGCCCTGTTCATTGGCCTTGGTCCAATCTTTATCTTGTGCCTGTTGTTCGATCAGACCAAGGCGCTGTTTCAACGCTGGCTGATGTATGGCATCGGCACGTTGTTCTCCATAGCCGTTCTCAACGTGGTCGTGGCCATGGCGATGAAGTTGAGCCTGGCTATTGCCGGCGCCGTGTGGACAGGCAAACTGCTGAGCGGACTCCTTCTCAATCAGCAGCAAGGCATCACGCACATTTCGCTCGAGCAAGGCGGCATTGGTTTGATTCTTACCATGCTCATCATCACCGTACCCCCGATGGCTGCGAATTTCTTTCAGGGGACGCTTGGAATTTTCATGCATTACTCAGCGTTTGGCGGAACTGGAATTAATCAGTGGAAGGCGGCGAATGGGATGCCGACCAATCGTCAATCACATGAAGACAAACCACCCGCAAGCAGGGCAAGCCCGTAACTATTTATGAAAAAATCAGTCAAATCGGCTCAAGTAGTTTGACGGCTACTAGAGGATAAAAAATGAAGATATTGCTATTTTGCATCGCACTATTATTCATGGCCGGTTTTGCCCATGCGCAAGTTGGGCCGTGCCCTCCCGGAATGAGCCAGTACCCCAGCCCCGATGGCGTCCCATCATGCGGACCGCTGCGCTCTAATAGCAATCAACCGCATGGACATTGGGTTTCGCAATGGGGTGGTCTAGCAATTGGTGAGAACGGCACTACAGGATGGTCTATGGGACAGCCCAGCGAGGAGATCGCAAAACAAGCTGCAATGGAAAATTGTGTATTTAAGAGTGGAACAAATTGCAAGATTTCGGCCACTTATCGAAATGGATGCGTCGCCATAGTTAACGGCGAAAGACTTAGTTATCCATCTACCGACGCAACACGTGACGAAGCGATCGTTGACGCCATCAAATCATGCAAAAGAAGCGGCGAAACGAATTGCGAACTTGTCCGCGCTGAATGCAGCACCGCCAAATGGGTAAACGATTAATTAATGTGACTTCCTTTTCCAAAAGAGGTTGATTTGAAAAGCCCTTTTCATGCCATTCAACGAGTGCTTCCACCCATCTTACTGGGCGCATTATTCGCCTTGGTGCTCACGACAGGATGCTCAAACGCCATGACCAGTCCGCACTCTCAGCTCAACGAAGGCGATGTGGTTCGCAATACATTTCCGTTGAAGTTCAAGAGACACAGCTTCGGCTCGCGTTGCTACAACGCTATCGGCTGTAAGGTCTTGTACAACAACGTGTTCGACTCCCATCACGAGGAAAATGAAGTTTCACCTCCACCTCCCTCTAACTATCCAAACAATCTGTACGCCGGCATGATTGCCATCGAGAATTTCCCACCCCCTGCAGTAGTTACATGGCGGTCATTGGACGGCGTTGCGCACGAAGCAAAGATTGATATCGGCGCAATTTTCAAGGACCAGCGCATTCTTCACCACGTGCCAGAAGATCAAATCCCGACGGAAACGGCAGCGTACGACGACGCAAACATCATCTTGGTCGTGAACGATCGCACCATCAATGTCTATATGAAAACGACAATCGCATTGAAGAAACCACGCGATCCATCCAACCCGCGCAGCAATAGCGTGGATGAGACGAATCTCGCATACACCCATACCTACTGAGTTCAAGGAACAAGGATGACCGAGAAACATAAAGTAGGCACTGATGGCATTCTTGAGGACGGCACTCGGCTAACTCCAGTCACTCGCCAGGATTTTGCGTGGTACGACCAGGCACAGCAGACGCTAAGCCATCTCTCCGTGCCTGCGCTGTTGCACGCCAAAAATCCACATGAGCGCCTTTTTATTGCCAACTTCGACGGCACGGGAAACGACGCAACGCAAGATCCGGAGCATGCCACCACCATCGGAGTTTTCTATAAACGATTGGAGGAAATTTCTGACCAAAATTCCCATGTCTTTGCTCAGTATCTTCCTGGTCCCGGAACCCAATCCCATCTACTTCCTCGTGTAGCCGATGGCGCCTACGGCTTTACCTACGACAGACGCATTGAAGATATGTATGGCAAGTTCATCCGCCAGGCTGACAAATGGCTTAAGGAAGATCCCAACGCCCAAATCCGCGTCGTCGCCACCGGCTTCAGCCGCGGCGCCGAACAGGCCGCTGGTTTCACCCGTCTGGTAGATGAGCGCGGCATCCAGGATTGGCAGGGCGAAAAAGTCCACCACCATATTTTTGGCCCGGACTCCGTCACCTACGCCCATCCACCCCTGGTTGCCCCTCACCAAATCCCCCAAGCCGTCATGTTGATCGACCCGGTCGGCACCGGCCGCCCGCATAGCCGCGATCGCCAACTACCGCCCTCCGTGGTCTCCGGCTTCCAGCTCACCGCGCGCGACGAACGGCGCGATGCGTTTCCCGAAACGCTCATCATTCCATTGGGCGCTTCCGACGATGGTCGCTTTCTGGATGTCACCGTCCCCGGCGCACACTCCGACCTGGGCGGCGGCTACCACCACGATGGCTTGGCCATTCTCAACCGCAACCTGGCAGTGGATTACATCAACGCCCTGAGCGACACGCCCTTGCTGCAGAAGCAAGCTGAGCCCGACGACTTGCAGCGCTACGTGATCCATCGTTCGGAGGATCACCAAGTTTTTTACAGCACCCGTTATGTGCGCAAGCACGGCGAACGTGCCGAGCGGGGTGCACAGGCTGGTGCGCCAGACTGCCGCGCCAGCTTGGCGTGCTTGCCGCCAGAACCTGTAGACCCGGCTATCGCCGCGCGGATGACGGATCGCCATCCCGTCGCCATTGCGCCGTTACCTCCCGTGCCGCTAGCGGTGACGACATTCATGCAACCGTCGGTGGAACGGCAGCACACACAGGGCCCCAAAAATTGGCAAGAAGAGCTGCTTCGGCAGGAATACCGGCGTATGCCGAAACAAGAACAGCAAACACGGGAACGCAACGCGGCCACCGGGCACAGCCTCGACGTCTTTACCATCACACCAAACAGTTCCATCGATTCCATGTTCGACGCCTTGTATCAGTCCAGCGTCGCACAGGACCACGCCACCATGAGCGCCGTCTCTGAGGCTTACCTGCAATCGCTTCACGGCCAGGATTTTCTGCAACAAGGCCGGGAGTACAACCAAGAACTGGAAAGGCAGCAGGCGATTCAACAGCAGATGATTCGCAAAGGGCCGGCCATGAGCCGGTGATCGCAAAGAAAAGGAATTTCCGATGTCCACCGTGGAAGTCAAGGCACTGGCGTTGCAAATCGGCTCGGTTGTCGATGTACTGGAAAAGCGCATCGATCACGCAGCACAGCAATCGTTACGGGCCACGCAAGCACTTGATCAGCAATCGAAGCAGTCGCTTGAAATTACGAACAAACTTGTCCAGCAAGCATTGGAGCAAATTCGCTTGGCCGCCAGGGAAGCCATAACGGAAGGCGTGCGCGATGCCGTGCATGAACTTGATCAAACGGTATGCAATGGTGCCGAGCGAATCGATCAAGCTGTTTCGCAACTGAATCAGCGCATGCAGCACGTGAGGCGCCTGAATGCCTCGCACGCATGGAAGACCTTCATCGCCAGCGCGCTGGGCTCCCTTGCGGTGATCGCCGTCGCCGTTTACACAAGTTGGCAGGCGCATGCAGATATGAAGCGCTCAGAGTGGGTGCAGCAGATCAACGCAGCCGTTGAGTCCGGCCATCTGACTACCTGCCCCGAAGGTGGCCTTTGCGTGCAGGTCGGAAATAAATGGGTGCGCGTGGGTGGCAAATAGTCATGCATGCTTACGCAAGCCAACCTCTCATGCTTCTCGGGTACCGCGCCAACCGATGATCACCATGGCGCATCACCAACATAGTTGTGATCTTGGTTATCAACGGCACGTAGCGTTTTTCTGGAAAATCACATGAAACGAATTTCTTTTTGGTTAATGACCCTGGCACTTTGCGGCCTTCCTGCCCATGCAAGGGAGAAAATTGAAGGCGCTTGGGAATTGAGCTGTATAACGCCGGTGGGTTCCGTCGAAAACGCCGACCCTGGCGGCGTGATCAACAGCAAATGGATATTCGACGGCAACGGACGTCTTCAAATGCTTCAGCCCGACCAGACAACAGCCGGACCTGACGACGTCGCCACCTACAGCATCCATGATGGTCAAGTGGAGCTCGTCTTCCAAGACGGCTCTCGGCGTTATTTGCGGAACCTGCAATTTCCCAGTCGCGGGACCATGCGCCTGCCCAGGGAAAGCGGCGGCTACTCTCAATTTCGCCGCATTCCCTCTGCCACCACCTTGCTTGAGCCGCGCAGCCTGCAACGCGTAGTGGAGGGCGAGATCAAGCCAGGTCACGAGTGCGATGACGACACCAGGTACGACAAGCGCGACTATGCCTCCTTACCTTTGCATGATCGGCTACAGGGCACCTGGGAGGTCGTCATGTATCGCAACCTTTCGCCTCGCGGCGTCCCACCCTACGGTTACTCCAACGATATCAACGTATTTGATACCAACTCCCTTATCGTTCATTCGACTGCAAATGGAACCGACAAGAAATTTTCGTACGTTCTGAGGGAAGGTGTAATCTACATAGGCGACATGGTAATGACGCCATCATTCAACCAATGGTCGCAGCTGATCTTGACCAATGACGGCGGTGGACAGATTTATCTCAAACGCCTATCACGCAATACCGGAAAGCCCTACCCGAAACTAGCCTTAAAGGTGGTATGGATAGGAACGGAGCCAGAGCCGGAGCCGGCGGGGAAAAGGGACAAATCGTAAACGGCACGTAAGCAAAAGAAGTTCGCTATTTACCGTGACCTCTTTTCCGCGATGGTGGGTGCCGATTCTTGAACGCTGCCGAATGCTTCAAGCTCAAGGCAAATGACGGTGCGCATATTCTTGGGGGCATACGCACGCGAACCGCCACCAACATCTCACGGAAAGCGTTACATGCCTAAGGATGCTCTGATTTCATCCCAGCCTACGTCGCTGTGTGTTCGCATAGCACAAGGCCATCGACGAAGGCAGACCGGCGGCGATGGACCGAAGCCATGCGGGCACACAGGACCGCTGCGACCAACACTGAATTAATCAGAGCACCCCTAACTTGACTCACAATTTGGCGTCGACATATTCAATACAAAAATCCTCCCGTTTCAAACGACAAACTCCCTCTTTATTACAGGCTTTCGCTACAAAACTATCAGCATCCTCCATCTATATCCATTCGCAATGGATTGGATAGCCTGGGCCCGGGTCAGTTCTTTTGAGAAGCGCTTGGTTATGAGAAGAACCAGGCGGGTACTTGGCGCTACGCGAAAACAATGGAGTTGTCATGCAAGGTTTTGAATCGAGGAGTAGTTTGAAAATACTTGGCGTCGTGGTCACCACGCTGCTCGCCGGCTGCGCCCAGATGCTAGTAGGCGGTGGCAAGAATCCCGTTGGCGGCTCGGCTGCGGGCTCTGCCAGCTCGGGAGCAGCAAAAACACTGGAACACTGCCCGCGTCCGCTTGGCACGCTGGCGGTGGAGGAAAACGTGAATGATCCTTGGTACGCGGTCCTTACCCAGCAATACAAGCTGCCGTCTACCGTGCCGCTGATTCGACTGATGGTGCAACAGAGCAACTGCTTCGTGGTTGTCGACCGGGGGCGGGCCATGAATTCCATGATGGGCGAACGTGGCCTGGCAGCGTCGGGCGAGCTGCGTGGCTCAAGCAACATGGGGCGTGGCCAGATGGTGGCGGCAGACTACATCGTCACACCGTCCATCCAGTTTTCGGAGCAAACGGGTAGTGCACAAGGCGCCCTCTCTGCGATCGGCGGCGGTTATGGCGCAATTCTCGGCGCTGTTGCGGGTGCCATGAAGAGTAGCGAGGCCTCCACCACCATGATGCTGACTGACACACGCTCTGGCGTGCAGGTTGCAGCCTCGCAAGGCAGCGCCAAGAACATCGACTTTGCCGGGGGCGCCTTGCTCAGCCAGTTTGGAACAGGCGGCGCTGGCCTGGGTGCCTACAGCCAGACGCCGGAGGGCAAGGTGATCGCGGCCGCATTCATGGACGCGTACAACCAGATGGTGCAATCGGTACGCAATTACGCGCCGCAACGCGTTGCCGGCGGCCTGGGCACAGGCGGGACGCTTGCTGTCGATGGCGCCAGCAAATCAGGTGCCGATGGTGGCTATTCGCTGGCCGATGCACAACGCAAACTTGCGGAGCTTGGTTTGTACACCAGCAAGGTGGACGGCTTGCCTGGACCCGGAACCAGCCATGCCATCAGCACGTTCCAGCAGGCCAACGGCTTACCGGCCACTGGTCATCTCGATGCGGCCACCATCAGCGCGTTGCAACAACGCTGAACCGCTGCAACAAGACGCCCGTTGAAGATCGGCGGGCATGTCGCGCGCAGACTTGCAACGCATCGCCGGAGCCGAACTTACACCGACATCCGGCGATTCCCCCGCATATGTTTTAGCGCCATTGCCTAAACCGCCTGATGACACACCGCCTCGATATTGTGCCCATCCGGGTCCAGCACAAACGCTGCGTAATAATGCTCGTGGTAGTGCGGACGCAGACCCGGCGCGCCGTTGTCGCGGCCGCCGGCTGCCATGGCGGCCTGGTAGAACGCGTCGACGGTTGCGCGGTTGTCTACGCGAAACGCCACGTGGATAGCCGGTTGATTGGGCACGCCTTGGCTGATCCAGAAATCCGGTTTCGGCGGTTCGCCGAAACCGGCCACGTCGGTGTAGCCGGTGACGGCCGCGGGGAATTCCATCAGCAGCGCGTAACCGATTGCAGCAAGCGCCTTGGTGTAGAACGCTTTGCTCTTTTCGAAATCGCGTACGGACACACCGGTATGGTCGATCATGGCTTGATCCTTGTGTAAACGGACTGGAATGTAATTTCGGCTTTTTATCGCGACGGCAAATTGAGTTGCCATGACACGCCGAAGCGGTCGTTGACCCAACCGAATTTCTTGCTGAAACCGTAATCGTCGATCGGCATAAGCACTTTTCCGCCTTCCACGAGTTGGGAGAACGCGCGTTCCAGGCTGGCCTCGCTATCCAGATCGATGAACAGCGAAAGCGACGGTGTAAACGTAAAGCCGTGCGCTATCGGGCTGTCGGAACAATAAAAAGGGCGTCCACACAAGTTGAAGTGCGCTTTCTTCACCTTCCCTTCCGCGCCGACATCGTGCGCACCCCAGCGTTCTACCGAAACGACGCGGGAGTCTTCGAACAGGGAGACGTAGAACTGCATGGCCTCTTCAGCTGCGCCTTCGAACATCAGAAAGGGCGTAATGGTCTGTGTCATCAGCCGAACTCCTCGTGTTGCGGCAGCTCGTCGGTAATGCTGTACCAGGGCGCTTTCGAGCCAACGAAAATATGCGCGGTCGGCCGTATCGATGGTTCGTCGACCAGCGTACCTAGCGTGACGTGCACATATTGCCCGTCGCGCACGACGGAATACAGCAACGAGCCACATCGCCTGCAATGCACGTCGTGGCCATGCTCGTCACCGAATACGGTCAGGCCCTCCTGCCCATAGGTGATGCTGAGCTTGTCGCGTTCGATGCCCGCAAAGGGCTTGAAGGCGGAGCCGGTTGCCTTGCGGCATTGCGAGCAATGGCAATTCAGCGCATAGCGGAAACGGTCTTCGACGCAATAACGCACGTCGCCGCACAGGCATTCGCCCGAGAGCATTCGGCCAGGCGTCACTTCAGGGAGACTTTCGCTCATGCCTGCTTTCCTCCCTCAAGCCATGGGAAACGCTTACCCGAGAAGCTCAGTGCGATGGCTGACCTGTCTCGCGCAAGAACGCCCGCAGAAACGGTACGGTAACCCGGCGCTGCGCCGCCAGTGACGCCTGATCCAGGCGATCGAGCAGATCGAGCAACGCCCCGAGGTCGCGCACGTAGCGCGCAAACAACCAGTCGAGCACGGTGTCGTCCAGTTCGATGCCACGTAATGCCGCTTGTTGTTTGAGCACTTCGCGGCGTTCGCCATCGTCCAATGGCTTGAGCGCGAACTGCGTGCAGGCGCCAAGCCTGGAACGCAAATCCGGCAGGCCAAGGGGAAGCTGCGCTGGCGCGACCTGCGCGGTGAAGAGCAGCGCGGTGCCTTCGGCGCGGGCGCGGTTGTAAAGATCGAACATCGCATGTTCGGCTTCGCGTTCGCCAGCGAACGTGTCCACGTCGTCCAGCGCGATGAGTTGGCTGCCGGCGACGCCGCGGATGGCCATGACATGTTCGCGTAGTTTCTTCAGCGGCAGGTATTGCACGGTGCGCCCGGCCTCGTGCGCCGCCTGGCATGCCGCCATCAGCAGATGGCTTTTGCCGCTGCCGGTGGCGCCGCTCAGGTATACCCACGGTGCGCCAGGCTGGACCGCAAGCGCCTGCACAGCCGCCAGCGCGGCAGCATTGGCGCCGGTGTGGAAATGCTCGAAGCGCTGGCGGCGCGGCCAGCGCAAACCCAAAGGCAGTTGCGCGGTCATGGCTGATCGCTGTGGCCGACGTGTACCGGTAGCTCGCCGTCCTGGCTTTCATGCACCGTCACATCGACTTCGGCAATGACGCTGTCGGGTACGCCTTTCTCCGTATACAGGTCACTGAGCTTGTAGCGTTGCGCGAGATAGCGCAGCAGCACCAGAATCACCGACGCAGCCGGCAACGCCAGCAGCACGCCGAGAAAGCCGAACAGATAGCCGCCAGCCAGCACCGCGAAGATCACCGCAACCGGATGCAGGCCGATTTTTTCGCCGACCAGCCGTGGCACCAGCACATAGCCTTCCAACAACTGCCCGACCACGAACACGCCCACCACCATCAGCAGGTGCATCCAGTCGCCATGCTGCACCAAGGACGCAATGATCGCCGCCACGAAACCGGTGATGAAACCCAGGTACGGCACGAAGCTGAGCAAGCCAGCGACCATGCCGATCAGTGGGCCCACTGAAATGCCCACCAGTGTGAGGGCGACACCGTAAAAGATGGCCAGCACCAGCATCACCAGCAGTTGCCCACGCACGAACGCGCCGAGCACGTCATCGGATTCACGCGCCAGATGCGCAACGGTCGGCTGGATCGAGCGCGGCAACATGCGGTCGACCCACGCCACCAGGCGATCCCAATCGCGCAGCAGGTAGAACCACACCACCGGAATCAGCACCAGGTTGGTGAGCCATGCGACCACCCCCACGCCGGAGCGCGAAAGCGTACCCAGCACGCTGCCGATGGAACCGATGTGCTCCTTGATCTGGTCGACCAATCGATCGGTGTCGAAGGCCTTGGGGTCCAGGTGCAGCTTGGCTTGCAGCCATGGCAAGGCGGTGTCGCGGCCCCACTCCACGTAGCGGGGGAAGTTTTGCACCAGGTTTTCGACCTGCCGTGCAATCAACGGCACCAGCAGCAGCAGCGCCGCGGCGATCACCAGGATCAGCACCACGAACACGATGCTCACCGCCAAGGTACGCCCCAGCCCGAACCGTTCCAGCCGGTCGGCCAGCGGATCGCTGAGGTAGGCCAGCATGGCGGCCACGGCAAATGGCATCAGCACCGGCGCCAGCAGCCATACCAGCAGGCCGATGGCGACGATGATCGCCAGCATCTGCCAGCGGCGGGACGTCTCTTGGCTTATGGACACGAAAGGCTCGTCTTGAGAGGGGCGAACGTAGCCAAGTGTGGCTGATGTGCGGGAGTGTTCAAAGTCTTCGACTTGCCTCCTTCACATGCCGGGCGGAGAAAGGGAACCGGCGTGCCGCACCCGCCAAGCACGGCGCGACCACACCCACACGTAGTGCACGCCGCTGGCCACGCACAAGGCCGCCACCAGCCAGGCAAGCGCCGCGGAATGCAGCCCCGGCCAATGCGCCAGCGCCAGCAACACGGTCAGCAGATAGACGATCTGCGCCAGCGTGCAGGCCTTCGACAGCAAGCTGGGGCGCGGCTCGATCAGGCCGATCAGCATGCGCCAGCCCAGCGCGCCCAGCGCAATGATCGCGTCGCGCCCGCAGACGATCACCGCCAGCCAAATGGGTGCCTGCTGCCGCCATGCCAGGATCACGAAGCAGGCGATCAGCAACAGCTTGTCCGCCACCGCATCGAGAATGCCGCCGAGCCGGCTTTGCCAGCCATAGTGCCGCGCCAGAAAGCCATCCAATCCATCCGACACGCCGGCCACCGCCACCAGCAGCAGGGCGAACGGCCAGCGCTCATGCCATAGCAGCCAGCAGATCGGCGCGACGAGCAGCACCCGCAGCATGGAGATGGCGTTGGGCAGATGTCTCCAGGGCGATGGCGACGCAAGGGGCATCGCGGCAAATACGGATCAATGCAGCCAGCGCAGGCTGGCGTCGGCGCCATCGTGGGACTGGCCTTCCATCACGCGCCCCGCCGCAGCCAGGTTGGTAACCAGGCTGTCCAGCGGCATGCCTGCCTTGACCGACAGCATCACGCCATCGTCCTGGGCGCCTTCCGTAGCCACGTTGTGCACGGAAGGATCGGCGCGCAGCGTGGCGAGCAGGTTGGCGTAATCCATCGCCGAATGCAGGCCCGACACCCACAGCTTGCCGCTCACGTCGCCGGTGGCGATCACATTGAGCGCCTGGCTCAGCCGGTCGGTGGCGCCTTGGCCGGCATCGGCCAGCAAGGCGTTCGGGTCATTGTTCTGCGCGCTCCAGTGTTGGGATTGGCCGCCACTGACCAGCGTCCAGTCGGCGCTGTTCGCATGCAGGCTGCCGATCAGCACCAGGCCGGTGTGGTAGATGCGGCTGATCGCGGACAGGGCCGCCGGATCGGCATCGGCCAGCTTGCCCAGGTCCGGCAACTGCGAGGGATCGTCGGCGTAGCTCACCTGGTAGCCGTGCTTGTTGATCGCGCCGGCCAGCGCGCCCAGTTCGTCCTGCTTGAGCAGATGGCCGTCGCCGGCCTTCACCACCAGCAGCAGCGGTGGCCGCACGCCGGCCGTGGTGGCGCCCAACTGCGTGATCAGGCGCTGCACGGCGCCCTGGTCGAAACTGACCGCCAGCGTGAAGCTGGGCGGGTTGCCGTGATCGGCCTGGTACTGGAACTGCTTGACGATGCCGGCGGCGTTCTGCATGGCCTCGGCATAACCGGGCTTGGCGCTCAGGTCCTGGCCGCCGGAGACGCGCACCAGCACCTGCCCCAAGGCCGACTGGAATGCCTGGCTGCGCTGCGCCGCGCTGGTATCGGGGACCGGCACCACCACGGTGTAGGGCGAACCGGTGGTTTGCCCGCGCGCCATGGGGCTGAGCCCAAGAACGAGACCAAACAGCAGAAGGGCGATCGGCAAACGTGGCAGACGCATGGGTCAGGTGGCCGTAGTCAAGGGCGGGGATCGCGCAAAAGTCTGCCCAATCCAACGCTTAACGTCTATCATTGGATGTTTCTCCAAGCTCAGGTTGGCCATGTCCGACGCCCTTACCTACCGCGCTGCAGGCGTGGATATCGATGCCGGCAATGCCGTGGTCGAACGTATCAAGCCGTTGGTGAAGCGCACATTTCGCCCCGAGGTGATGGGCGGGCTGGGCGGCTTCGGCGGCCTGTTCAACCTGGGCACCCGCTACAAGGAACCGGTGCTGGTGTCGGGCACCGATGGCGTGGGCACCAAGCTCAAGCTGGCGCAGCAGTTGAACCGCCACGACACCATCGGCATCGACCTGGTCGGCATGTGCGTGAACGACGTGCTGGTGCAGGGCGCAGAGCCGTTGTTCTTCCTCGATTATTTCGCCACCGGCAAGCTGGACGTGGATACCACCGTGGCCGTGGTCGGCGGCATCGCCAAGGGTTGCGAACTGGCCGGCTGCGCCTTGATCGGCGGCGAAACGGCGGAAATGCCCGACATGTATCCGCCGGGCGAATACGACCTGGCCGGCTTCACCGTCGGCGCGGTGGAAAAAGCGGCCCTGCTCAGTGGCGACAGCGTGGTGGCGGGCGACGTGATCCTGGCCGTGGCTTCGTCCGGCCCGCATTCCAACGGCTATTCGCTGATTCGCAAGATCGTCGAGCGCGCGGGCCATCCGCTGGATCTGGACCTTGGCGGCGTGAGCCTGGCCGATGCGTTGATGGCGCCCACCACCATCTACGTGAAGCCGATGCTGGAGCTGCTGAAGTCCGTGTCCGTGCACGGCATGGCGCACATCACCGGCGGCGGACTCAAGGAAAACATCATCCGCGTGGTGCCCGAGGGCCTCGGTTTGAACATCGACGCGTCCGCCATCGTGCTGCCGCCGGTGTTCGACTGGTTGATGCGCGAAGGCAAGGTGGCGCGCGAAGAAATGTGGCGTACCTTCAATTGCGGCGTGGGCTTTACCGTGTTGCTGCCGCGCGACGCGGTGAGCGCGGCTTCGGCGCTGCTGGCCAGGCATGATTTGAAGAGCTGGGTGATCGGCGAAGTGGTGCAGGCGCACGGCGACGAGCGCGTACATATCGCCTGAGAGCCAAACTCGCCGCACATTTTTTTGTGCCGTCGTTCCCGCGAGCGCGGAATGACGGCCGCTAAAGCACTTCGCGACCGTCCCTACATGTCCACACCGCTTCGCATCGCAGTCCTCGCCTCCGGCCGCGGCAGCAATTTCGCCGCGCTGCTGGCTGCGCGCGAACGCGGCGAACTGCCGGTGGAATTCGTGCTGGTGGCCAGCGACAAGGCCGACGCACCGGTGCTGCAACTCGCGCAAGGCGCAGGCGTGCCGACCAGCGTGCTCGATCCGCGCGAATACGCCGATCGTCGTGCCTATGACTTCGCGCTGTTCGATCGCATCGGCGCCAGCAAGCCGGACCTGCTGGTGCTGGCCGGCTTCATGCGCATCATCGACGGCGACGCGCTCAAACCCTGGGCTGGCCGGATGATCAACATCCACCCTTCCCTGCTGCCGAAGTATCGCGGCCTGCATACGCATCGCCGCGCACTGAAAGCAGGCGACCTCGAGCACGGCGCAAGCGTGCACTTCGTGACCGCCGAACTCGATGGCGGGCCGGTCATCGCGCAAACCGCCTTGCCGATCGAAACCGGCGACGACGAAACCACGCTGGCTGCGCGGTTGCTGCCGCTGGAACACCAACTGCTGACCGCCGTCGTTGCATTGCTTGCAGCGAACAGGCTGACCCTGGGCGAACAAGGCATCGTGTTGGACGATCAGCTGCTTCGCAAACCCTTGCGGTGGATGGACGGCCAACTCGTGCGCTGATTGCCATCAGGCGTTCAGGCTTCGCGCGTACACTGCCGATCCATGCGCACACACAACCTCCCCCGCTCTCTCCTCGCCGGCCTTGCGCTGGCAGTCTCCACCGCTGCATTCGCTGCGCAGCCGACGCCCTTCACCGCAACTTACGCAGTGACCAGCCAGGGCCAACCGATGGGTGAAGCGACCATCACCCTGAAATCGCTAGGCAACGGCCAATACGAATACAGCAACCAGATCCAAGGCACCTCCGGCCTGGCGGCGGCGCTGGGCGCCAGCTCCAGCGATGTCACGCGCTTCCGCTGGAACGGCAACGCGCCCGAGACGGAGAGCTACGCCTCCAGGGTCGTCGCCTTCAAGACCAAGCAACGCAGCATGCAGGTCAACTGGAATACCAGGCAGGTAAGCGTGGATGAAGGCAAAGGCGCCACCAGCTACGCCGCCGTACCGGGCATGGTCGACCGCAACACTATTTCGTACGCACTTGGCTTGGCGCTGCGCGGCGGCAACCAGAACGTGAGCCTGCCAGTAGGCGTGAAGCAACACGTGGAGCAGCAGCAGTTCAAGGTGCAAGGCAGCGAGAGCGTGAAAGTGCCGGCAGGCAGTTTCCAGGCGGAACGCGTCACACGCACCGACTCGGACAAGCACTTCGATGCGTGGTACGTGCCGAACAAATATCCGCTGCCGGTGAAGCTGGCGCAGAGCGATGGCGGGGATTTGACGTTGGAGTTGGTGCGGTTCCGGGAGCCGTAAATAGGGAATCGTAAATCGCCAAGAGCGGCCGCCCGCAACGTGCCGGATTCCGCTCTTACGATTCCCGATTGACGATTTACGATTCCCGCAGAGTCAAGTCGGCAACCGGCGAATACGCGCGCCCAAGGTGCTCAGCTTCTCTTCGATATTCTCGTAACCACGATCAATGTGATACACGCGATCCACCGTGGTATCGCCTTCTGCCACCAGCCCGGCCAACACCAGGCAGGCTGAGGCGCGCAGGTCGGTCGCCATGATCGGCGCACCGCTCATCTTGTCCACGCCGCGAATGATCGCGGTGTTGCCTTCCAGGCGAATGTCGGCACCCAGCCGCTGCAATTCATGCGCATGCATGAAGCGGTTTTCGAACACGGTTTCGGTAATCACGCCCACGCCCTCCGCCACGCAGTTGAGCGCGGTGAACTGCGCCTGCATGTCGGTGGGAAACGCCGGATACGGTGCGGTGGTGATGTTCACCGCCTTCGGGCGGCGGCCCTGCATGTCCAGCTCGATCCAGTCCGGCCCGGTGGAAATATGCGCGCCGGCTTCTTCCAGCTTCGCCAGCACGGCATCCAGCGTGTTCGCGCGCGCGTTGCGGGCGCGGATCTTGCCGCCGGTCATCGCGGCGCCGACCAGGAAGGTGCCGGTTTCGATGCGGTCGGGCAGCACTTCGTAATGGCCGCCATGCAGGCGTTCCACGCCGTGGATCACCAGGGTGGACGTGCCTGCACCCTGGATCTGCGCACCGAGCGCATTGAGGCAATGGGCAAGGTCCACCACTTCCGGTTCCTGCGCCGCGTTTTCGATCACGCTGGTGCCGGCGGCGAGCACCGCCGCCATCATCACGTTCTCGGTGCCGGTGACGGTCACCATGTCCATCACGATGCGGGCGCCCTTCAGGCGCTTGGCACGCGCCCTGATGTAGCCGTTCTCGACATCGATCTCCGCACCCAGCGCCTGCAGGCCGCGGATGTGCTGATCCACCGGGCGCGAACCGATCTGGCAGCCGCCGGGCAGCGATACTTCCGCCTGGCCGAAGCGCGCCACCAGCGGCCCCAGCACCAGGATCGACGCGCGCATGGTCTTCACCAGCTCGTATGGCGCGAAGTAGCGGTCGGCGGAGCGCGGGTCCACCTGGATCTTCATGCGGTCGTCCAGCACCAGTTGCACGCCCATCTGGCCGAGCAGCTCCATGGTGGTGGTGACGTCGTGCAGGTGCGGCACGTTGCTGATCGTGACCGGCTCATCGGCCAGCAGGCAGGAAGCGAGAATCGGCAGCACGGCGTTCTTGGCGCCGGAAATGCCCACTTCACCGCGTAGCGGCTCGCCGCCGCTGATCAGGATTTTTGCCATGGGTGAATCCTTGAAATAAGTGACGCCCGGGGCGACGGCGTCAACGGCGCGCAGCGGCTTCATCGGGTGTCAGAGTCTTGAGGGCGAGTGCGTGGATGGCGCCTCCCATGAGGTCGCCCAGAGTGGCATACACCAGGCGATGCCGCGCCAAGGGCAGCTTGCCCTTGAACTGCTCGGCCACGACTTCCGCCTCGAAATGCACCCCATCATCCCCCTGCACACTTGCCTTTGCGCCGGGCAGGCCGGTTTCGATCATTGCCTGGATGCTGGCTGCGTCCATTGGTTTTCCAAATACTTGCGATGCTGAACGCCGGTTGCCAACCCGTACAGGTGGAACCATCGGCGACAGGCATCAAGATAGAATGCGAATATGCCATGTTAATGGAAATCCGCTGTCGCAGAAACGACACATGCTGTCGATCGCCTGTCCAGCCAGCCCAGAGGACGCATGAACGCACCCATTGCCAAGCCCAAATCCACCCGGGTGGACGCCGCCGCCGTCGTGCGCAGCGCGCGCACGGTCATCGCCACCGAGGCCGCCGCCATCCGCGCGCTGGAGCCGCGCATCGACCAGACCTTCGTGGACGCCTGCCGGCTGATCCTGGGCTGCAAGGGGCGCGTGGTGGTCACCGGCATGGGCAAGTCCGGGCACGTCGGGCGCAAGATCGCCGCCACCCTGGCCTCCACCGGCACGCCGGCCTTCTTCGTGCATCCGGGCGAAGCCAGCCATGGCGACCTGGGCATGATCCTGCCGCAGGACGTGGTGCTGGCCCTGTCCAACTCGGGCGAAACGGACGAAATCCTGTTCATCCTGCCGGTGATCAAGCGCCAGGGCATTCCGCTGATCGCCATCACCGGCAACCCGGGGTCTTCCCTCGCCGGCCAGGCCGATGTGCACCTGGATGCGGGCATCTCCGCCGAAGCCTGCCCGCTGGGCCTGGCCCCCACCGCCAGCACCACGGCAGCGCTGGTGATGGGCGACGCCCTCGCCATCGCGCTGCTGGAAGCGCGCGGGTTTACCTCCGAGGACTTCGCGCGTTCTCACCCGGCGGGCACCCTGGGGCGTCGCTTGCTGCTGCACATCAGCGATGTGATGCACACCGGCCAGGGCATCCCGATGATTGCCCCGGATGCCTCCGTGACCGAAGCCCTGATGGAAATGACCCGCAAGCATCTCGGCATGACCGCCGTCGTGGACAGCGAGCAGCATCTGCTCGGCGTGTTCACCGACGGCGACTTGCGCCGCGCGCTCGACGACGACGGCGTCGACCTGCGCAATGCGCACGTCAGCGACCTGATGACGCGCGGCCCGAAGGTGATCGGCGCCGACAAGCTGGCGATCGAAGCGGCGCAGCTGATGGAGAAGTATCAGATTCACGCCCTGCTGGTGGTCGACGATGCGCAACGCGTGGTCGGCGCCCTCAACATTCACGACCTGCTGCGCGCACGCGTGGTTTGACAAGGCTCGGGTTACCGCATGGATTATCTTTCCAACCTGCCTGCCGACGTGCTCGCCCGCGCCGCCAGGATTCGCCTGGCCGCGTTCGACGTGGACGGCACGCTCACCGACGGGCGCCTGTGGTACAGCGAAAGCGGCCACGAAACCAAGGTGTTCCACGTGCACGACGGCCTCGGCCTGAAACGCCTGCAGGCGCATGGCGTGCAAGTGGCCATCGTCAGCGCGCGCATCAGCCATCCGGTAGCGCTGCGAGCGGAAGAACTCAACATCGCGCACGTGTATCAAGGCCAGTCCGACAAGCGCGAATGCTTGCGCCAGATATTGGAAGCCCTGGAACTGGCGCCCGAAGAAGCCGCCTTCATCGGCGACGATCTGCCCGACCTGCCGGCCATGCAACTGGCCGGCCTGGCTGTTGCCGTCGCCAACGCCCACCCATGGGTGGCCGAGCGCGCGCACTACCGCACGCATCTCGGCGGCGGCCTGGGCGCGGTGCGTGAAGTGTGCGACCTGATCCTGCATGCGCAGGGCAAGAGCGCCGCCGAACAGGAGCACTGGCGGTGAGCCTGCGCCAATACCTGCGCGACAACCGCACCTATGTCGCCATCGTGCTGCTGGGAATTGCCGCGCCAGCCAGCTGGATGTTGCGCAGCTGGGTGGTGGGCGCTCCGCCGGTCAACGAATTCATCGGCCCGCCCATTTCCGACTACGTGCTCTACGACTCCACCGTGTGGAGCTACGACGTCAACGGCCTGCTGAGTTTCACCATGACGGCGCCGCGCATGGATCGCCGCGGCGGCGACGAATCGCTCTACATCAATGCGCCGGTGTTCGAGATCACCTCGAAGAAACCTGGCATACCGGACTGGCGCGGCAACGCGCCGTTCGGCTGGGTCAACAAAAGCGGCACGGAAATGCGGCTGGATGGGGCGGTCTACATGCACCGCCCTGCCTACGCCCAAGGTCCCATGGCAACATTATGTACTTCCAATGTCACCGGCTGGCCGAAGGAGGACCGCATGCAAACCGCGGACCCAGCCACCATGACGCAGGGCGCAAGCGTAATGAACGGCGTCGGCATGCGTGCCAGCCTCAACGATAACCATTTGGAGTTGCTCCATGACGTGCACGGCCTGCTGTATTCAAGCCAGAACAATGCTACGGCTAAGCCTGTTGATTGCAGGACTCTCGTTGCTGCAGCCGGCGCTGGCAAGGCAGGATGACCGCAACCAGCCGATCCATGTCGTGCATGCCGAAAGCTTCGACGGCTACAACCAGCCCAACACCGTCAGCACCTTCACCGGCAATGTGCTGATTACGCAAGGCACGATGAAGCTCACCGGTGAAGTCGCCAAGATCTATACGGCGAAGGAAGACACCTCGGTCGACCACATCATCGTCACCGGCACGCCGCAAAAGCGTCCGCACATCGAACAGATCGACGACAACGGCAACCTGATGACCGGCGATGCCGATCAGCTGTATTACGACAACGTCAACGGCATCGCCGTCCTCACTGGCAATGCCTTCGTGCACCAGCAGAACAAGGGCGACGCGCGCGGCGCCAAGCTCACCTACAACACGCAGACCAACTACATGGTCGGCGAAAGCAACGGCGCCGGACCGGTCACCATGACCTTCCTGCCCAAGCAGAAGCCGCTGCCGCCGCCGAAGCACGGCGCTGCCCCGGCGACGCCGCCGACACCTGCCAAGCCGGCATCGTCATCCAGTACCCGCGCGCCGGCCTCCGCCAGCAGCGCCTCCAAGGAATAACCGTTACATGCTTTCCGCAGAAGGGCTGCAAAAAAGTTTCCGCGCACGCCAAGTGGTGCGCGATTTCGCCTTTTCGATCCGCCAGGGCGAGGTGGTCGGCCTGCTTGGCCCCAATGGCGCCGGCAAAACCACCTGTTTCTACATGATCGTGGGCCTGATCGAGGCCGATGGCGGGGCAATCAAACTCGACAAGCAGGACATCACCGGCCTGCCCATGCACGCGCGCGCCAAGCTGGGCATCGGCTACCTGCCGCAGGAAGCCTCGGTGTTCCGCCGCCTCAGCGTGGCCGACAACATCATGGCCGTATTGGAACTGCGCGAAGGCCTGGACCCGCGCAAGCGCGAGGCCGAACTGGAAAGCCTGCTGGACGAGCTGAAAATCGCGCACATCGCCGGCCAGAAAGGCATCAGCTTGTCCGGTGGCGAACGCCGCCGCGTGGAAATCGCGCGCGCCCTGGCCGCACAACCACGCTACATGCTGCTGGACGAACCGTTCGCCGGCGTGGACCCGATTTCGGTGGGGGAAATCCAGCGCATCGTGCGCCACCTCAAGGAACGCGGCATCGGCGTGCTGATCACCGACCATAACGTGCGCGAAACATTGGGCATCTGCGACCGCGCCTACATCATGAACGAAGGCGAGGTGCTCTCGCGCGGTACGCCGGCGCATATCCTGGCTGACGAGCGGGTGCGCGAAGTGTACCTGGGGCGCGAATTCCGGCTTTGACCGGTGCCTTCAAAACCCAAGTAGATACTCCAAGTTTTTTACCGGCACAAGCCCAATATGCGCCGCTTCACATCCGCGTATAAGGCGGCATGACATGGCGCATGTCAACTATGGCCGCCACTTCGCCCAAGGGTTAGGATGAAGCCAGTTAAACGCTATTGGCAGGCATGAAACCAGGGCTTCAGTTCCGTCTCAATCAACAGCTGGCTCTCACCCCGCAATTGCAACAGGCCATCCGGCTGCTGCAACTGTCGCAACTGGAGCTGGCAGCCGAACTGCGCCAGCTCGCCGAGAGCAACCCCTTGCTGGAGTTCGCCGAAGACGCGACGGAAGAACAAGCCGAAACCGAAGCCGACGGCGAATACGACAACGAGTTCGAATCACTGCCCTCGACAAGCAGCGACGCGGTCTCCGGCGGCAGCGACGCCAACGACGAAGCGCCCGAGTGGACGGAGCCGGAGATCAGCTCCGACGAGCCGATCGACTTCTCCTCCAGCAACGGCAGCGGCAACGGCTCCAGCAATCGCGACGAAGAAGGCATGGAGCCGCAAAACGCCGCGGCCGAATCGCTGCAGGAACACCTGCTGTGGCAGCTTAATCTCACGCCGATGGAGCCGCGTGCGAAAGCGATCGCCACCGTACTGATCGACGCGCTCAATACCGATGGCTACCTGGGCGAAGGCATCGACGCCGTGCTCGCCGCGCTGCCGCCGCACCTGAAGGCCACCGCCGAGGAAGTGGAGGCGGTACGCCGCCAGCTGCAGCGTTTCGATCCCGCCGGCGTGGCCAGCATCGACCTTCCCGACTGCCTGCGCGCGCAGCTTGAACAGTTCGATCCCAGCACGCCGTTCCGCGATCTCGCCCTGCGCATCGTGGAACACGAACTGGAACTGCTGGCGCGCAACGACATGCCCAAGCTGGCCCGCCGCCTGCACGCCACCGAGGAAGAAACCACCGGCGCCGCCATCCTCATCCGCAGCCTGGACCCGCGTCCGGGCGCGGCGATGGACACCACGCCGGTGGAATACGTGGCGCCCGACGTGTATGCGCGCAAGGACGGCACGCGCTGGCGCGTGCTGCTCAACCCGGACAGCCAGCCCAAGCTCAGCCTCAACCAGCACTACTGCAGCCTGATCGCCCAGGCGCGCAGCGACGATGCCAGCTGGATGCGCGGCCAGCTGCAGGAAGCGCGCTGGCTGATCAAAAGTCTGGAATCGCGTGCCGAAACACTCTTGAAGGTCGCCGACGCCATCGTGCGCCGGCAGAGCGCCTTCCTGGACTACGGTCCGGAAGCGATGCAGCCTCTGGTGCTGCGCGAAGTGGCCGAGGAAGTCGGTATGCACGAGTCGACGATTTCACGTGTAACCACCCGCAAATACATCCACACGCCGCGCGGTACGTACGAGCTGAAGTATTTCTTCTCCAGCGGCGTCTCCACCGAAGACGGCGGCAGCGCGTCGGCCACCGCCATCCAGGCCATGCTGCGCAAGCTGGTCGACAACGAAGATCCACGCAAGCCGCTCTCCGACCAGGCGCTGGCCGAGGAGCTGCACAACAAAGGCATCCAGGTAGCACGCCGCACGGTGGCGAAATACCGCGAAATTCTGCGTATTCCCAGTTCCAGCGAACGACAGCGCAGCAGTTGAATCTCGCGATCGGGCAACGCCCGGGAACTTGCACCGCCGCAGAACCATCCCATATTGCAAATAAGGTCTAGCTTCACGATGCAACGATCGTTTCCTTTTCGATCCGCGCATCGATCAACGCCGCCATTGGCGGCCAGCTCTAGAAGGAGGCGTACCATGCAATTCCAACTCAGTGGCCAACGGATCGAAGTGACGCAAGCTTTGCGCAACCGCGCCGAAAGCAAGCTTGACCGGTTGACCCGCCTCGATGACCGCATAGTCAGCCTGAACGTGGTGCTGTCGGTGGACAAACTGCAGCAGCGCGCGGAAGGCACCCTCAAGGTAGCGGGCAATACCCTTCACGCCGAAGCCACCGAGAACGACATGTATGCCTCGATCGACATCCTGTTCGACAAGCTCGTCGACCAGCTTCGTCGTTACCGTGAAAAGCTGTGCGACAAGCACCAACGTGAAGTAAGGGAAATCCGTCAATACGGCTGATACCCCACGCCGCCCCTCTCCCTTCCGGGGAGAGGGGCGGCGGCGAAGGGCCGCCCTCGCCGCGCCAAGGCGCCACTGCCAAACCCGCCGCAGCGTCCAAACTGGCACAATGTGCCCCGCCGCCCGCACACCCAGCCACGCGGCAAAAGGGCATTCCATTGGACCGGCTTACCGCACGACAACTCTTCGACGACATCCACGAGCGCATGGCACTGCGCTGGGTGGCCGGCATGCGCGGCGAAACGCGCGTGCTCGAATACGGCTCCACGCCGGCCCGCCGCCCGTCGCTGGTGGGTTATCTCAATGTGATCTATCCCAACAAGATCCAGATCGTCGGCACCGAGGAGCTGAGCTATCTCGACAGCCTGGATTCGCGCCAGCGCTGGGAAGTGATCCACAAGTCCGCGGCCACGCAGCCGGTCGCCTTCATCGTCACCAAGGATCAGGCCATCCCCGCCGACCTGCGCGAAGTGGCGGAAGAAACCGACACGCCGCTCTGGCTCAGCGCCAAGCGCGGCCACGAGCTGCTGACCTGGATGCAATACCACCTGGCGCGCACCATGGCGCCGCGCCTCACCTTGCATGGCGTGCTGCTGGAAGTGTTCTCCATCGGCGTGCTCATCACCGGCGACGCCGGTTCCGGCAAGAGCGAGCTGGCGCTGGAGCTGATCAGCCGCGGCCATCGCCTGGTCGCCGACGATGCGCCGGAATTCACGCTGATCGCACCCGACGTGATCGATGGTGCATGTCCCGAACTCCTGCAGGACCTGCTCGAAGTGCGCGGACTCGGTGTACTGAACGTGCGCGAGATGTTTGGCCATACCTCGGTCAAGCCATCCAAATACCTGCGCCTAGTGATCCATCTCAAACCCTTGCGCGACGGCGAAAACGTCGATGCGCTCACCCGCCTGACCGGCGATGTGGGCCATCGCGACATCTTCGACGTGAAGGTGCCGATGATCACCCTGCCCGTCGCTCCCGGCCGCAACCTGGCGGTGCTGGTGGAAGCGGCGGTGCGCAGCCATATGTTGAAGAGCAAGGGCATCGACCCGGCGCAAAGCTTCATGGACCGCCAAGCCCATCAGATGCGCCGGCTGCCGCCTTGGTGAACCCATGACTCAGTACGAAAGGCTGATTTCCAACGACGATCCGAACGCCATCCACCTGGTGGTGCTCACCGGCATGTCCGGCGGCGGCAAGACGGTCGCCTTGCGCGCGCTGGAAGACCTGGAGTTCTACTGCGTCGACAACCTGCCCAGCGCCCTGCTGCCGCAGCTGGTGGAAGCGGCCACGCGCGGCGACAGCCATCGCCGGCGCATTGCCGTGGGCGTGGACGTGCGCAACCGCGACGAGGATTTCCGGCACATGCCCAAGGTGTTGTCGGCATTGGCCGCCACCGTGCAGGTGCACCTGATCTTCATCGACTGCAACGACACCGTACTGATCAAGCGCTATTCCGAAACGCGCCGCCGGCATCCGCTGGCCCTGCGCGGCGTATCGCTCGCCGACGCCATCGCCGAGGAACGCCGCCTGCTGCGCCCTCTGATGGCGATCGCCGAGCGCGTGATCGATTCCAGCGACTTGAACGTGCACCAGCTGCGCCGCCTGATCACCACCGGTTACGCGCAAACCACCTCGGGCCTTACCCTGATGTTCCAATCGTTCGCGTTCCGGCGCGGGCTGCCGCTGGATTCGGATTTCGTGTTCGACGCCCGCTGCCTGCCCAACCCGCATTGGGAACCCACGCTGCGCCCGCTGTCCGGCAAGGATGGCCCGGTGCGCGACTTCCTGGAGCGCCAACCCGTGGTGGGCGAATATTTCGACGACACCGCACGCTGGCTGGACGCGTGGCTGCCCCGCTTCGAGGCGGACGATCGCAGCTACGTCACCATTTCCATCGGCTGCACCGGCGGCCGCCACCGTTCGGTGTACCTGGTCGAGAAACTCGCCGCGCACTATCGCTTGAGTCGCGAAGGCGTGCTGACATTTCATCGGGAATTAGAATGATGGCTACCTTGATATTCGGGAATCGGGAATCGGGAATCGGGAATCGTAAAAGGCGCCAGGCTCGCCATCCCGCCCATGCTTTGAGTTCCACCTGTCATTCTCTTGACGGAAGTCAGAGACGGCATGGCTCTTCCGATTCACGATTGGCGATTTACGATTCACGCCAGGCACCACAGCCATGAGCGTCGGCGTGCTTCTGATGACCCACGAGTCGGTCGGCCAGGCGCTGGTCAAGGCAGCACGCCATGTGCTGCCGAAACTGCCGCTGCGGGTCGCCACCGTGGAAGTACCCGCACAGGCCGATCCGGATGTGATGCGCACGCTGACCGCCAAGCATGCGCGCGAACTGGATCAAGGCGAAGGCGTGCTGGTGCTGGCCGATCTGTATGGCGCGACGCCCTGCAACATCGGGCTGTCGTTGAGTACGGTAGGCGTAAGGCTGCGCTGTGTTTCAGGATTGAACCTGCCCATGCTGCTGCGCGTACTCAACTACGCCGACAAGCCGCTGGACGAACTTGCGGAAATCGCGGCCAGTGGCGGTCGCGGAGGAATCTTCATCGATCATGCTTGAAAAAGATATTGTCGTCTCCAACAAGCTGGGCTTGCATGCCCGCGCATCGGCCAAGCTGGTGCAACTCGTGCAAAGTTTCAAATCCACCGTGTGGCTGGTCAGCAAAGGACGCGAAGTGAATGCGCAAAGCATCATGGGCGTGATGATGCTGGCGGCAGGCATCGGTACGCCGCTGACCGTTCGCGCCGATGGCCCGGATGAAACCGCGGCGCTCGGCGCAGTGATCGATCTGTTCGAACGCAAATTCGACGAAGGGGCGTAGATGGAGTCGGGAATCGGGAATCGTAAATCGGGAATCGTAAAAGCAGCCTGCCGCGCTGAGCGGATCGCTGCGACCACGATTTACGATTCACGATTCACGGTTCACGCCGTCCCCCAAGGGGGCCGCCCATGAGGCAGATCCTGGCCGGCACCATGGCCGCACGCGGCATGACCCTGGGCCGCGCCCGCCTCGTGCAGCCCAGCCGCTACCTGGTCGACACGCGCCCGCTTGCGGAGGAAGAAATTCCTTCCGAACTGGAGCGCCTGCACGCGGCGCTGGATACCGCGCGGCAGGAACTGCACGAACTGCGCGGCAAGCTGCACGGTGCGCTGGCGCGCGAAGTCAACGAATTCATCGACGCACACAGTCTGCTGCTGGACGACGCGGAGCTGATCCGTGGCCTGGACGAAATGATCAGCATCGGCCGCTACCGCGCCGGCGCCGCATTGAAGAAACAGCGCGACCGCCTGGCCGGCGTCTTCAGCGCCATGGACGATCCTTATCTGCGCAGCCGCATGGAAGACGTCGACCAGGTCATCGGCCGCGTCATCTCCGCCCTGCAACGCCAGACCAGCGCGGAAGAACGCAAGCTCGCCGCGCGCGTCGGCGAAATCCTCGTCGCCGACACCATCGCGCCGGCCGACATGGCGCACCTGGCCGGCCACGGCCTGCTTGGCGTCATCACCAGCTCCGGCAGCCCGTATTCGCATAGCGCCATTCTTGCGCGCAGCCTCAACCTGCCGATGCTGGTGGGCACGCGCGATGCGCTTTCCACCATCCACGACGACGACCTGATCCTGCTCGACACCGAGCGCGGCGAAGCGGTGCTGCATCCCACCGCCCAGGATCTGGCGCGCTACCGTTCCTGGCAGCGCGAAGCCGCACAGGAAGGCCGCCGCCTGGCCAGCCTGGCCAACGCCCCCACGCAGACGCGCGACAGCATCAGCGTGCGCCTGCTGGCCAACGCCGAGTCGCCCAGCGACGTCGCGCTCGCCCGCGCACGCGGCGCCGACGGCGTCGGCCTGTACCGCACGGAATTCCTGTTCCTGCGCCACAAGGGTCTGCCCTCCGAAGACGAACAGTTCAACGCCTACCGCGACGTGGTGCTGGGCATGGGCGGCGCGCCGGTCACCATCCGCACGCTCGATCTTGGCGCGGACAAGGCAGACGCCGCGGGCCTGGCGATCCGCGGCGAGGAAAACCCCGCGCTCGGCGTACGCGGCGTGCGCTTGTCGCTGCGCCATCCCGCGGTGTTCACCACCCAGATCCGCGCCATCCTGCGTGCGGCCTGCTACGGCCCGGTGCGCGTGCTGGTGCCGATGGTGACGCAACCGGATGAGCTCATTGCCGTGCGCACGCTGTTCAAGCTGGCGCGCCAGGATCTCAAGCGCGAGAACATCGACCTGCCGGAAAAACTCCCGCTCGGCGCGATGATCGAAGTACCCGCCGCCGCCATCAACGTGCGCGCCCTGCTCGAACATTCCGACTTCCTCGCCATCGGCACCAACGACCTGGCGCAATACGTGCTCGCCGCCGACCGCGGCAACGACGCGCTGGACAACATCTACAACCCGCTGCAGCCCGCGCTGCTGCGCTTGCTGTCGCACGTCATCTCGGCCGGACGCCGCGCGGGCAAGCCAGTGAGCCTGTGCGGCGAGATCGGCGGCGACGAAAACTTCACTGCCCTTCTGCTCGCGCTTGGCCTATGCGAATTCAGCATGCACCCCAGCAAGATCCTGGTCGTGCGCGACCGCCTTGCCTCGCTCGACTACGCCAGATTGCGCAGCTACGCGCCGCGACTGATTCGCGCACGCACGCACGAAGAAGCCGAGGCGCTGCTCGCCTCGATCACCTGCTCGGTGCCGGCATAATTCTCGTGCTTGAGATTCGCCGGGGCGCTGGATAAATCCAGCGCGTTGGTGGTGAGCGTATGCGAACCCCAAGGTTGCGAGAGCCTCAAAGCTTCACCGCATGCAGGAACGCCTCCAGCGCCGCACCGCGATATTTCTGGCGATGCAGAAGAATTGAAAGCTTCCTGCTCAAATCCAGGAACGGCGTTTTCAGCGCCACCAGTCGCCCCGTCGCCAACGCATCGGTCACCGCCACCTGCGGCAGGCAGGCGATGCCAAGCCCGGCGGTAACGGCCTGCTTGATCGCTTCGATCTGGTCCAGCTCCATCACCGTCTCGCCGGGCGGCAGTTGCGCGAGCGCGCGCTCGGTGGTGACACGCGTGGCGGAGCCGGGTTCGCGCAGCACCCAGCGGGCGCCGGCGAAATGCTCGGGCTTGAGTGCACGTTTTCTTGCCAGCGGATGATCGGCCGGCGCGCACACCAGCAGCACGTCGTCGCGCCAGGCCCGCGCTTCCAATAACGGGTGGGTGACCGGCCCTTCCACGCAGCCGACGTCCAGGCTGTGATCGAGCACGGCGGCGGCGATGTCGTCCGTATTGGCCACGCGCAGGCGGATCGCCACCTGCGGATGCGCGCGCACGAAATCGCCAAGCAGCTCGCCGACCCGGTAATTGCCGACCGTATTGCTGGCGCCGATGCGCAGTTCTCCGGCCAGCGCCACCGTTTTGCCGGTGGCGATGCGCCCGAATTCGGCGTGGCGTTCCAGCAGCTCCTGCGCCAGCGGCAGCAGCTCGCGCCCGCGCGCGTTGAGGCGCAGCCGGCCACGTTCGCGATCGAAGACGGGGGCATCGAGCTGACGCTCCATTTCCGCCAACGCCATGCTGGCGGCCGGCTGGGTGAGGTGCAGGCGCTCGGCGGCGGCGCGCACGCTGCCGTGCAGGGCGATCTGCACGAATACATCGAGCTGACGCAGGCTGACGTTAAGCATCAGCACATCTTATAGGCTTGATTAGATATTTCAAATTTTCCTAATACATGACGAATCGGACAATGTGCCCATCCCCACGGGCCACTGCCATGAACGCCGTATCCCTGCCTGCCTCCCCCACCGTGCGCATCCACTCCTCCGGTCTGCTGCTTGCCTGCGCCATCGCCCTCGTCGCGTGGTGGCTTGGCCATCAGCTGCCACTGATCGGCGGCCCGGTGTTCGGCATCGTGATCGGCATCGGCGTGCGCAACCTGTTTGCGCCGGGCGAGAGTTTCAATCCGGGCATCCAGTTCGCCAGCAAGCAGATCCTGCAATGGTCGATCGTCGCGCTGGGGTTCGGGCTGAGCCTTACCCAGGTGGCCAAGACCGGGCTGGAATCGCTGTCCGTCACGCTGGTGACCATGAGCGTGGCCTTCGCCTCGGCGTGGCTGCTTGGCCGCCTGCTGAAGGTGCACGACAAGCTCAAGATCCTGATCGGCGTAGGCACGGCGATCTGCGGCGGTTCGGCGATTGCGGCGGTGACGCCGATCATCAAGCCGGACGATCACGACACCGCATTCGCGATCTCCACCATCTTCCTGTTCAACATCGTGGCGGTGCTGCTGTTTCCGCTGCTGGGGCATGCGCTGCATCTTTCCGACCTGGGCTTTGGCCTGTGGGCGGGCACCGCGATCAACGACACCTCGTCGGTGGTGGCGGCTGGCTACAGCTACAGCACCACGGCCGGCGATTACGCCACCATCGTGAAGCTGACGCGCGCCACCTTGATCATCCCGATCTGCCTGGTACTCGCCATGCTGGTAGCAATGCGCGAAAAGCGTATGGCGAAGCATGCCGGCGTGGTCAGCGACTTCAAACTGAGCCGCATCTTTCCGTGGTTCATCCTGTGGTTTCTGGTGGCCTCGGCGGTGCGCACGGCGGGCTTGGTGCCGGCCACGATCCAGCCGGCGATCCACCTGGCGGCGGAATTCATGATCATCGTGGCGCTCACCGCGATCGGGCTGTCGGCGAATCTGCGCAAGATGGCATCGACCGGCGTGCGGCCGATTCTGCTGGGGCTGGGTGTGTGGGCGGCGGTGTCGGTCAGCAGCTTGCTGGTGCAACTGGTGATCGGGCAGTTGTGATGAGAGCCGGGAATCGTAAATCGTAAGAGCGGGATGCAGGCCAGCTTGCGAACGATCCGCTTTTAACGATTCCCGATTTACGACTTACGATTTACGACTCCCCCCATCCCCTGCTCCGTCAACGTCAACGCTACCTTGTCGCGCAGATACACCGGCAAGGCATGCTCCGGCGCCACCGCGCGTCCCTGCTTGAATTCCCGCACCGCCAGCGTCGCCACGTGACGCGCTTGCGGATAGCTCGTGCCATCGGCGGAACGCGGTTCGCTGCCCAAGCGGCCGACCAAGGCCTCGCGATACGTCGCCCAGCCCGAGCCGACCACGTTCCACGCATCGGCCTGTGGCAAGACCAGCGATTCGGCAGTGCAGACGCGCTCTTCATCCAGGGCGATCAAACCGCCGTCATCGTCGCGCCGATAGCAGACGGCGTAGATCTCGCCCATGCGCGCATCGATCACGGCCAGGATGGCTGCATCGTCCTCCGGCGCCTCGAGCGCCAGGGCGGCCAGCGAGGAAACGGTCACCATCGGCCGATCCAGCGCCATCGCCATGCCCTGCGCCAACGACACCGCCAGCCGCACACCGGTGAACGCACCCGGACCGCGGCCTACCGCAATGGCGTCCAGCGCATGCTTGCCGATGCCCGCTTCGGCCAGCAGATCGTCCGCCATCGGCAGGACGCGCTCGGCGTGACGGCGCGGCGCCAGTTCGCTACGGGCGATCACGGTTTCGCCATGTACCAGGGCGACGGAGCAGGATTCGGTGGCGGTTTCAATCGCGAGCAGGTTCATCGCGGCATTCTCGCATTCCGCCAGCCGCCCCGTACAATTGGGATTTCTATGCCTATTCACGCGCTTGCCCTAGCGGCGCGCCAATGCGAGTCCCCGATGGAAAAGAGTTTCGAGCCCCGCCCGATCGAATCGAAGTGGTACGCCCGCTGGGAACAGAGCGGCCAATTCAAGATGGGGACGTCCGGCCAGGGCGAGCCGTACTGCATCCTGCTGCCGCCGCCGAACGTCACCGGCACCCTGCACATGGGCCATGCGTTCCAGCAGACCGTGATGGACATGCTGATCCGCTACCAGCGCATGCGCGGCATGAACACGCTGTGGCAGGTCGGCACCGACCACGCCGGCATCGCCACGCAGAAGATCGTGGAGAACCAGCTCGCCGCCGAAAACAAGACCCGCCACGACCTGGGCCGCGAGCCCTTCGTCGAGCGCGTGTGGCAGTGGAAGGAGGAATCCGGCTCCACCATCACCAACCAGATGCGCCGCCTCGGCGTGGCCGCCGACTGGTCGCGCGAGCGCTTCACCATGGACGAAGGCCTGTCCGCCGCCGTGCGCAAGGTGTTCGTGGAGTGGTATCGCGCAGGCTTGATCTATCGCGGCAATCGCCTGGTGAACTGGGATCCGGTGCTGGGCACGGCGGTGTCCGACCTGGAAGTGAACATGGAAGAGCGCGACGGGCACATGTGGCACATCCTCTACCCGTTCAGCGATGGACCGGTCGGCGCGATGCGCGGCATGCACATCGCCACCACGCGCCCGGAAACCATGCTGGCGGACGGCGCGCTCGCCGTGCATCCGGATGACGAACGCTACAAGCACCTGGTCGGCAAATACGTCGACCTGCCGCTCTGCGACCGGCGCATTCCCGTCATCGCCGACGACTTCGTCGACCCCGCCTTCGGCTCCGGTTGCGTCAAGATCACCGGCGCGCACGATTTCAACGACTACGCCTGCGCCAAGCGCCACGGCATCGAGATGATCGTGATCATGACGCTCGATGCAAAAATGAACGACAACGCGCCCGAAAAGTATCGTGGCCTGGACCGCTACGCCGCGCGCAAGGCCGTGGTTGCCGATCTGGAAGCGCAGGGCTATCTGGAAAAAATCGTCTCGCACAAACACCAGGTGCCGGTCGGCGACCGTTCCGGCGCGGTGATCGAACCGATGCTCACCGATCAATGGTTCGTCGATCTCACCAGCGACACGCTCAAGGATGGCCGCCCCGGCGGCCGCAAGGCGATCACCGAACCCGCGCTCGACGCGGTGCGTTCGGGCGACATCAAGTTCGTGCCGGAGAACTGGACCACCACCTACACGCAATGGCTGGAAAATATCCAGGACTGGTGCATCAGCCGCCAGCTGTGGTGGGGCCATCGCATTCCGGCGTGGTACGACGAAGCCGGCAACATCTTCGTCGGCGAAGACGAAGCCGATGCGCGCAAGCATGCAACGGTCGAACCCGTCGGCGCGCTGAAGCAGGATGACGACGTGCTCGACACCTGGTTCAGCTCCGCGCTGTGGCCGTTCTCCACGCTCGGCTGGCCATGCAACGGCGCGGTGAAGAACGAGCGCGGCGACGTGGTCGCCAACTGGGAGCACGACAAGATCTTCCTGCCAAGCGCGGTGCTGGTCACCGGCTTCGACATCATCTTCTTCTGGGTCGCGCGCATGGTGATGGCGACCAAGTACTTCACCGGCAAGGTGCCGTTCCGCGAGGTGTACATCAACGCCATCGTGCGCGATGCCGAAGGCCAGAAGATGTCCAAGTCCAAGGGCAACACGCTTGACCCGCTGGACCTGATCGACGGCATCGAACTGGAGCCGCTGGTGGAGAAATCCACCAAATCGCTGCTGATTCCGCAGGTGCGCGAGAAAGTGGAAAAGCGCATCCGCAAGGATTATCCGCACGGCATTCCCGCCATCGGCACCGACGCGCTGCGCTTCACTTTCGCCGCGCTGGCCACCTACAGCCGCACCATCAATTTCGACGTCAAGCGCGCGGAAGGCTACAAGGCGTTCTGCAACAAGCTGTGGAATGCGGCGCGCTTCGTGCTGATGAACCTGCCGGAAGGCCAATTGCCGGCGCCGGCCGGCGCGCCCGTTACGGAAGCGGAGCGCTGGATTCTCACCCGCTTGAAGCAGACCTTGCTGGAGGTGGAGCAACACTTCACCAGCTATCGCTTCGACCTGTTGGCGCACGCCTTGTACGAATTCGTGTGGAACGAGTATTGCGACTGGTTCCTGGAACTGTCCAAGCCGGCCTTGAATGGCGACGATGCCGCGGCCGCGGCGTCGACACGCCATACCTTGCTGGTCGTGCTCGAAACGGTGCTGCGCGCGCTGCATCCGATCATTCCGTTCATCACCGAGGAAATCTGGCAAGCGGTAGCGCCCAGGCTCGGCATCCAGACGGAAAGCATCTTCCTGCGCGCATGGCCGAAGGCCGATGCGATCGCCGCAGACGAAGCGGCCACCGCCGAGATCGAGTGGTTCAAGAACGTGCTGAGCGGCATTCGCCGCATCCGTGCGGAAATGAACATCGCACCCGGCAAGACCATCCCGTTGCTGCTGGCCGACGGCGATGCGAGCGATCGCGCACGCGCTGCCAAGTTCGCCGCGCAAATCAGCTTCCTGGCACGCGTGGAAGCGCCGCAGTGGATTGCTGCCAGCGGCGACGAACCCGCCGCCGCTGCCGCCGTCGTGGGCACGCTGCGCGTACTGATTCCGCTCGCCGGCCTCATCGATCTGGACGCCGAAAAAACGCGCCTTGGCAAGGAAATCGCCAAGATCGAAGCCGAGATCAAGAAGTGCGAGAACAAGCTGGGCAATGCCAACTTCGTGGCGAACGCGCCAGCGGACGTGGTGGCGCAGGAGCGTCAGCGCATTGCCGACTGGGGTACGCAGTTGGGTGCGTTGCGCGAGCAGATGCGCAAGCTGGGGTAATGCCCGGGGGTGACGTAGGCTGGGATTTCATCCCAGCCTACCTGCTCAACCCAGATCGAAATCCAGCGCCATCACGATCGCATCCTCGCGTCCGCCGTGCGCGGGGTAATACCGCGGACGCCGCCCGATCTCGTGGAACCCAAGCGAGGCATACAAGGCCTGCGCATTCGGATTGGAGGGCCGCACCTCCAGAAACACCCGCTCGGCGCCGTTCCAGCGCGCGATATCGATCAAGCGTTTCATCAAGTGGCGGCCGAAACCCTGGCCGCGCTGGTCGGGCGCAATGCACACGTTCAGCACGTGCGCCTCGCCCGCGCCGATGGAGAGAATGCCGTAGCCGATGATGTGGCCATCCAGACACAGCACCCAGGCGGGATGGCCCGCCTTGAGGCAGTCGCCGAAGATGCCCTGGCTCCAGGGAAAAGCGTAGGAGGCGTGCTCGAGCTCGCTGACGTGCGCCAGGTCTTCCCGCCGCATGGCGCGCATCTCCAGCGAGGGGCGCGCGACGGCAACCATTACCGCCCCTCGGCCGCCAGTGCGCGGCGCAAACTGCGCAGCGCCTGCCACAGCCGCCGCTTGGCGCTGGCCTGCATGAGGATGTCGGCAGGCATATCGGCCAGCACGATGTGCGCGTCACGCATCACCTGCGCCGGTAGCGCCCGCCCAAGCGCATGGGCCTGGGACTGGCCGAAGACCAGATAGGCAGGCGCATGCGGCACCTGCATGGCGTCGCCGTCGGCGGCTTCGATGCGCGGCGCACGCGCCAGTTGCGCGCCAAAGGCCGACAGCGCACGGCCGAGCAGGTCCAGCTCGCGCACCGCGCAGCCAGGCGGCAGCACCACCACTACGTTGGCATTGGCAGGCAAGGATGACGGTTCAACCGTAGGGACCGGTGCCGCTGCCGGCGTGCTGGCCGCGCGCCGCCGCCACGCCACCACGCCCAGCGCACGCAACAGGCGGGCGCGATGCACAGGGCTGGCAACCACAGCGCTCATGCCGCTCCACGACGTGCGCGCTTGCGACGCGTGGCCAGGCCCCACACCGTCACCACTGGCCCGGACAGCAGGAACAACGAGAACACCGCCAGCAGCACGCGCGGCGGATCGACGAAGAACGGCACCAGGATCAGCACGGCAATCAGGATCCACAAAAACGGCACCTTGTCGCCCATCGGCAAGGACTTGAAGCTGTAATAGCGGAAACGGCTCACCATCAGCAAGCCCACGATCACCGCCATGAACGGCATGACCATGTTGAGGTCGCTGCCGTCGTAGCCCCAGCTGTCCATGCTCCACACGAACGACATGCACACCGCCGCCGCGGCCGGGCTGGGCAGGCCCTGGAAGTAGCGCTTGTCGGCCACGCCCACCTGGGTGTTGAAGCGCGCCAGGCGCAGCGCGGCGCAGACGGCATAGATGAACGCCGCCGCCCAGCCGATCTTGCCGGGCAACGGCCCGAACTCTTTCAGGCTGGAAAGCGACCAGTTGTACATCACCAGCGACGGCGCCAGCCCGAAACTCACCAGGTCGGAAAGCGAGTCGTACTGCACCCCGAATTCGCTTTGCGTATGGGTAAGGCGCGCCACGCGGCCGTCGATGCCGTCCAGCAGGGCCGCCACGAACACGGCGATGGCAGCATCGGTGAAACGCCCCCCGATGCTGACCACAATGGCGTAGAACCCGGCGAACATGGCGCCGGTGGTGAACAGGTTCGGCAGCAGGTAAATACCGCGATGCCGCGGCACCCGGGCTGGTGTCGTCTCGGTCATGGAGCCATCCGTGATGGGGTGCGGGGCAGTTTAGCAGGGGCTTCGGGGCGCTCGTGAATGGGTTCAGGCGTCAATCGTGAATCGTTTGGAGCAGCCCCACGCAAGCCTGTGGCCCATCGCTCTTACGATTGACGATTCCCGATTTCCGACTCCCGCCCCAACTGACGACTCCCGCACGTTCCCGATACGCCGCCTGCACCACCCGCTTGAGTCCCAACCGCGCCGGTTGTTAACTAGCCGTGTTTTCCCACCTTCCTGCTTTGGAGTTTCCCCATGCGTCGATTGTCCATCGCCCTGGCGCTGCTGCTGGTCGCGCCCCTGGCCTGCGCCCAGGTCTACAAGTGGACCGACGCCCATGGCACCGTCCACTACTCCGAAACACCGCCGCCCACCGGCACCAAATACAGCCAGGTCAGCGTCAATACCGGCTCATCCGCACCGGCAGGCGACAGCACGCCGGCGGCCGCAAGCACCAGTGACGAAGCCTCGCAAGGCAGCAACAACCCGCCGCAACAGACCAACATGGCCGACACGCCCGAGAACCGCGCCAAACTGTGCAGTTCGTTGAAGGCGAACATCACCACCCTGCAGGGCAGCGGACCGGTGGTGATGACGGGAGCGGCCGGCAAACAGCAGTTGCTCAATGCCGATCAGCGCAAGCAGCAGCTGGATGCCAGCCAGTCGCAGTACAGCCAGTATTGCGCGAATCAGTAGGGCGCCGCGGGCGGGAATCGTCAATACGTAAATCGGGAATAGTTAGAGCTGCCCCACGCTAGCCTGCGGCCCTCGCACTTACGATTCACGATTGACGATTCCCGGTTTACACCCATTGCCGCTTCGCCCCACTCGCTATACTTACGGCTTTTCCCGCCGGATTGCTCAACCCATGCGCCTTAGCCAATTCCACCTGGCCACCGTCAAGGAAGTCCCTGCCGATGCCGAGATCGCCAGCCATCAGCTGATGATCCGCGCCGGCATGATCCGCAAGCTCGCCGCCGGCTTGTACACCTGGTCGCCGCTGGGCCTGCGCGTGTTGCGCAAGGTGGAAGCCGTCGTGCGCGAGGAAATGAACCGCGCCGGCGCCATCGAGATGCTGATGCCTTCGGTGCAGCCGCGCGAACTGTGGGAAGAAACCGGACGCTGGGAAAAATTCGGCGGCCAGCTGCTGAAGATCAAGGACCGCAAGGAGCAGGAATTCTGCTACGGCCCCACGCACGAGGAAGTCGTCACCGATTTCGCGCGCAACGAGCTGAAGAGCTACAAGCAGCTGCCGGTCAACTTCTACCAGATCCAGACCAAGTTCCGTGACGAGATCCGTCCGCGCTTCGGCGTGATGCGCGCGCGCGAATTCCTGATGAAGGATGCGTACTCCTTCCACCTCACGCAGGAATCGCTGGCCCAAACCTACGAGGTGATGTACCAGGCCTACGCGCGCATCTTCACCCGCCTGGGCCTGAAGTTCCGCGCCGTGCAGGCGGATACCGGCGCCATCGGCGGCAACGCCAGCCATGAATTCCAGGTGCTGGCCGAATCGGGCGAAGACCTGCTCGCGTTCTCCGACGGTTCCGAATACGCCGCCAACATCGAAAAAGCCGAGGCCGTCGCGCCCGCAGGCAGCCGCCCCGCTCCGTCGGCGCCGCTGCAGCGCGTGGACACGCCGCGCGTGCGCACGGTCGAAGACGTCACCAAACACTTCGGTGTCACCGCCGACCGCATCGTCAAGACGGTGCTGGTGCGCGGCAAGGACGGCCTGGTCGCGCTGTGCCTGCGCGGCGACCACGAAATCAACACGGTCAAGGCGGAAAAGCTGCCCGAGCTGCCGGGCGAATCGGTGCTGGCGTCCGATGAGGAAATCCTCGCCGCCGTCGGCGTACGTCCGGGCTTCATCGGCCCGGCCGGCCTGCCCGCATCCATTCCGGTCATCGTCGATCGCAGCGCCGCGGTGCTGGCCGATTTCATCTGCGGCGGCAACGCCAACGACACGCACTACACCGGCGCCAACTGGGAACGCGATGCGCGCATCACGCGTGTGGAAGACATCCGCCAGGTGGTGGCGGGCGATCCTTCGCCGGACGGCCGCGGCACCCTGCAGATCGCGCGCGGTATCGAAGTGGGCCATGTGTTCCAGCTCGGCAACAAATACGCTGAAGCGCTGAACGCCACCGTGCTCGACGACCAGGGCAAGAAGCAGGTGATGCTGATGGGCTGCTACGGCATCGGCGTCAGCCGCATCGTCGCCGCAGCGATCGAGCAGCGCCACGACGAGGCCGGCATCATCTGGCCCGAGCCGATGGCGCCCTGGCGCGTGGCGGTGTGCGTGATCAATCCCAAGAACGCGCCGGAAGTGCATGCCGCCGCCGAGTCGCTTTACAACGAACTCACTGCACGCGGCATTGAAACCGTGTGGGACGATCGCGGCCTGCGTCCGGGCGCCATGTTCGCCGACATGGAGCTGATCGGCATTCCGCATCGCGTGGTGGTAAGCGAACGCGGACTGGCCGCCGGCACGCTGGAATATCGCGCCCGCAGCGCCGCTGAAAGCAGCGCCGTGACACGCGATGAATTGTTCGGCATCTTGGCTGCGTAGGCAGGGATGACATGCCAAGCCTGCATGCTGAACAAAAAGGCCGCCCGAGGCGGCCTTTTTCATGCAGCACAACATTGCATTAGCGGCACAAAAATCATTTTTCCTACACAAGCGCGCTTTACAATTTCGCATTTAATGCGAGAGAATTAAAAATGCATCCGGGCATTTACTTCAAAATTCAATAGCCCGGCTTGACCTGCTCATTCTTCTTTTACCGGAGTCGCCTTATGGCCATTGATATCAAGAGTCTCAACCAGAACCAGCTCAATGACCTGATCCAGAAGGCACAAGCGCGCCAGCAAGAACTCGAGAAAGAGAAAATCACGCGCGCACGTGAAAAAGTGCTTGCCCTGCTGAAGGCCGAAGGCGTGAGCTTCGAAGAAGTCTTCGGCGGCGCAGCCGCCCCTCGCGGCAAGCGCCGCGGCACCGGTACGGTAGCGCCGAAATACCGCAATCCGGCCGATCCGGAACAAACCTGGTCCGGCCGCGGCAAGCGCCCGCGCTGGTTCAACGACGCGCTCAAGGCCGGCAAGAAGGAAAAGGATCTGGCGATCTGATTTTTCCGGTTTTCAAATCCGCGAGAACGCCGGCTTTATGGCCGGCGTTTTTGTTTTGCATTGCCGGCAAAAAAAGGCCTTCTTTAATTCGTCGCCCGTGGCGACATGTACGTAGGTTGGCGATGAACCCCGGACTTGATCCAGGGCGAACCCCAACGTCGCCATCCAGAAAGCATATTGGGGTTCGTCTCACCTCAACCTACGCGAGCTTCCCGCCGCGCAAGTGATCCACGACATGCCTTACAGCGACCGCCGCGGCGCAATCAGCAACTCGCCGAACATCAGCCCTGCCACCAGCGAAATCAAGATCGTCACCAGCAGCACGGTGGAATCGAAGCCCAGCGATGCATTGCGTTCAAGCAAATAGGAAACGCTGCGAAATCCCACGCTTCCCGGCACCAGCAGCAGGATGCCCGGCTCGCGGATGACCGCCCCGGGGCGGCCGGCATAACGGGCATACACATTCGCCAGTGCGCTCAGCAGGAGTCCGCCAAGAAACACGCCAAACGTCGCGCCATTCAAGTGGATCGGCAGCGCGCCGCCCAGCCGCGTGGCCAGGTAACCCAGTATCACCGCCGCAATCACCGCCGGCCAGTCGCGCCAGGCCGCACGGAACAGCATGGCGAAGGCGACCGCACCGACCAGCAGGGCCGGATAGTCCATCCACCCCGGCAAGGCCGGGAGCGCGAAATCGCGCGGCTCGATGCCCAGCACCGCGCAGATCTGCGTGGCCGCCACCGTACCGAAGGTCAACTTGAGCAAGGTCGCCATCGCCCCGCCCATGCGGGCCATGCCTGCCACCAGGTGCTGGCTGGAAATCTCGCGCACCGCGGTGGTGAGCGACATGCCGGGCATCAGCACGATCAAGCCGGCCAGCACCACCGACTTGATCGCCAGCGGCGCCACGAAGGCGCTGAAGACAATGGTGATCAAGGTGGCGACCATGGCGCAGATCGCATCGCTGGCCACCTGCAGACGCGGGCGCGTGCCGGCCAGGATGGTAATCGTGCCGATGACCAGCCCCACCAGACCCGCAACGCAAAGATCCACCCACGAGCTATGCAGGAACAACGCATCGATCGCGGCGGCGGACAGGCCGTAGCTGATGATCACACCCGCTTGCTGGCGTGGCGTGTCCGGCAGCTCCAGCGCACGCAACAAGCGGAAGCCTTCGCGCAGGTCCAGCTCCCCGGCAGTCACCCGATCGGCGATTTCATCGGCGCGGCACAGCTTGTCCAGGTTCACGTCGCCCGGCAGCAGGCGGATCACCTGGGTGACCTGCGCCAGGCGCGCTTCTTCGCCGTGTCCGAGGTCCGAAAAGGAAATGATGATGGCCGTAGGGCTGGACCACACATCCGCGTGCAAGCCGATGCGCTGCGCCGAACCGCTGACCGCCATTTCCAGGCGCGGCGATGCGGCGCCGTACTTGTGCAAGCGGGCGGCGAGTTCCACCAGGAAGGCGACCCGGGTATTGAGCGCCGTGGTGGCGAAAGACGGCAATGGCGAGCGGATGGCGGACGTGGGCATGGCGCCATTGTTACCGTAAGCGTCCCGCTTGGATATGTCGCCATCAGCCCTCGATGGCGGCACGTGTCATCCCGCTGCCAGCTGTTTCCGCAAAGGCGGCGGTGAGGCCTGCATGCTGGGATCGTCATCCCAGCGGACGATTTATGCAGCCCGCACCTTCAAGGTCGTCCCTTCCACCGCCACCACTTCCACCGCGGTGCCCGCGGGCAAGTCCGGCCCGCTGACCAGCCACTGTCCATCGCCCACCTTGGCCTTGCCGCGTCCGTTGATGATGGCTTCGACCAGTACGTAGCGTCCGCCGATCAACTGCTCCGCGCGCCGGTTGAGGCGGCCATCGTCCTGCTCACCTTTCTGCAAGGCCGGCCGCACCGCGTACCAGTAGACCGCGCACGACACGAAGGCGAGCAGCACGAACACGATCGCCTGGGCGACCATCGACAAGCCGGGCATCAGCAGCACCAGCAAACCGGTGGCGGCGGCGCCCATGCCGATCCACAGCATGAAATAGCCTGGCATCATCACCTCGACGGCGATCAGCACCAGCGCGACGATCCACCACAGATAATGCGCAGCGACACTCATGGCGGCCTCTTCGCTCAGCTCATCGACGGCGGCGTGCGCCGCGTTGCGGTGAGTTTTTCCTGCTGCTGCCCCAACGATTCCTTCGCCAGCTCCGCAATGCCGGCCAGCGAGCCGAGTATGCCGGTGGCCTCCATCGGCAACAGCAGCATTTTCTGGTTGGGCGAGTTGGCCATTTCCTTCAGCGCTTCCACGTACTTGTTGGCAACGAAGTAGTTCAACGCATTGACGTTGCCGTTGGCGATCGCCTCGGACACCAGCTTGGTCGCCTGCGCTTCGGCCTCGGCCAGGCGGATGCGCGCTTCGGCTTCGCGGAAGGCGGCTTCCTTCTTGCCTTCCGCGGCCAGGATCGCCGATTGCTTCTCGCCATCGGCCTTCAGCACCGCGGCCTGGCGGAAGCCTTCGGCCTCCAGGATGTTGGCGCGCTTCTCGCGCTCGGCTTTCATCTGGCGCGCCATCGAATCGACCAGGTCGCGCGGCGGCGCAATGTCCTTGATCTCGATGCGGTTGACCTTGACGCCCCACGGATGGGTGGCTTCATCCACCACCGTCAGCAGCTTCGCGTTGATCGCATCGCGCTGGCTGAGCGATTCGTCCAGGTCCATCGAACCGAGCACGGTGCGGATGTTGGTCATCACCAAGGCCAGCGCGGCCTGCTCCAGGTTGGCCACTTCATAGGCAGCCTTGGCCGCATCCAGCACCTGGTAGAACACCACGCCGTCCACGCGCACCACGGCGTTGTCCTTGGTGATCACGTCCTGGCTGGGCACGTCCAGCACCTGTTCCATCATGTTGATCTTGCGGCCGATGTCGTAGATGAAGGGAATCAGGAAATGCAGACCCGGCGTCAGCGTGCGCGTGTATCGGCCGAAACGCTCCACCGTCCATTCGTAGCCCTGCGGCACGATACGCACCAGCTTGGCGAGCACGATGATCGCCACCACCACGACCACCAACGCAAAAACGATACTTCCCATGGCATCTACTCCTTGTTGACCTGCGGCAGTATAGGCCAGGACCCTGGACAGAATGGCGCTCGCTCGCGTGTGCTGCTTTTGTAGGCCGGGATGCAATCCCAGCTTCGCCATGCCAATCAAAGCTGGGATTTCATCCCGGCCTACCGCTCAAGCTCATGCCACTGTCGCCGGCTGTGGCAGCAACAAGGTCACGCGCAAGCCGCCGTTCTCGCGATTGGCCAGCGCAATCCGTCCGCCATGCGCCTCGCTGATCTCGCGCGCCAGCGCCAAGCCGAGGCCGGTGCCCGAGCGCTTGGTGGAATAGAACGGCAGCAGCGCCTGCGCCAGCACCGCTTCGCTCATGCCGGGGCCGCGGTCGCCCACTTCGATGCGCAACTCGTGGCCGACCATGCTGAGCGACAAGGTCACGCCTTCCGGCGCGCTGCCCGATTCGTGCGCATTCTTCACCAGGTTGATCAACACCTGTTCGATCTGCACCGGATCGAACCAACCCGGTTGCGATGGTGCGTGGCCGGTCAGTTGAAAGCTGCAATGCAGCGCCAGCGCATCCAGGAACGGCTTCCATGCCACCGCCACCGGTCGCGGTGCAGGCAGCTTGGCGAAGCGCGCATAGCCGTCGATGAACCCATGCAGGTGGCGCGCGCGCTCGCCGATGGTGGCGAACACGCCCGGCAATCGCTGCACGTCGCCGCGCCGCGCCAGTTCGGCGCCGGAATGCGCCAGCGAGGAAATCGGCGCCAGCGAGTTGTTCAACTCATGGCTGACCACGCGGATCACGCGCTTCCACGCCGCTACTTCCTGCCGCGACAGTTCACGCGTCATGCGTCGGAACAATTGCAGCCGATGCGGCCGTCCCTGCAAGCGGAACGCGCGCTGCGACAGGTGGAAGGTTTCTTCGCTGCCATCCATTTCCACGCTGAACAGTGCGTCTTCCGTGCCTTCGGTGGCCTTGCGCAGCGCTGCGGGCATGTCGGCAATCAGCTGGGCGAAATGCAGGCCATTGAGGCTGCGGCCTTCGTTGAACAGATGCCGCGCCGCGATGTTGGCGTAGGCGACGCGGCCATTGGCGTCGGTCAGCACCAGTGCCACCGGCGTATTCTGCACCACGGTGTCCAGCAGCAGCTCGCGCTGCGCCAGGTTCTGCCGCTGCTCGCGCAGCGTTTGCCCCAGCTCGTTATGCACGCGCACCAGGTCGCCTAGCTCGTCACGCCGGTTGAGCGCAATGGAAATGCTGAAGTCGCCATCGCGGTAACTCGCTACCGCACCTTCCAGCGCACGCAGCAAGCGCTTCACCGGCTCCATCACGATGTGCGCGAACCACCACGACAGCGGTGCCAGGATCGCCACGCAGATGACGATCGCTTCGCTGCGGTTCGGCGCCGTAACGGAACGCGAGAGCTCGTTGTGCAACCACTCCAGGATGGCCGGCAGCGGCCACTGCATCACGCCGATGTAGACCAGCGCCCCCATCAGCGCGGCCAGCGCCAGCAACAGGGCAAGGCGTGCCTCCAGCGATCTCAGGCGCATGGGGTGGTCCTGGCTTGGCGGCTGGATGAAGGCATGGACGGTCTCGGCATGAAGTGCGGTTGTTCTACACGTTGCTGTCTGCAGGTGCCACTGCCAGAAGCACCTGAGCTCAATGGCACGAACGTGCGTCACGTGCGTCAGAAGCTAGTTGTTCGCGGTGATCAGCGCCCTCCCCTACTTCGCAGGGGAGGGAACCGAGTGTCGCAATGATCCAGACGTCCGCTTCGGTTGAGTGCCACTCACGCTTGGGTCATCAACCCATACCGCTCCATGCGCCGATACAGCGCCTGCCGCGACAGGCCCAAGGTCTGCGCCGCGCGGCTCACCACGCCATCGGCTTTCTGCAGGGCCGCCTCCACCACGTCGCGGCTGGGTTCGTCCAGATTGCGTACCGCTACCACGCCGGCCTGCTGCGGCAGGTTGAGCAGCTCCGGCGTAATCGGGCCGCTCCCGGCCAGCAAGGCCGCACGCTCGATGGCGTTTTTCAGTTCGCGCACATTGCCCGGCCATGCATAGGTGAGCAGCGCCTCGCGTGCGGCCTCGTTGAGTTGCGCCCGGCCGGCCAGGAAATGCTCGGCGAGCGGCAGGATGTCGTCGATACGTTCGGCCAGCGGCGGCAGGTTCACGTCGATCACGTTGAGGCGGTAATAAAGATCCTCGCGGAAAGTGCCGGCGCGGATCATGCCTTTCAGGTCCGCATTGGTCGCGCTCAGCACGCGCACCTTCACCTTGCGCGTGCGGCCGGAACCGAGCCGCTCGAACTGCCCGGTTTCCAGCACGCGCAGCAGCTTCACCTGGCCCGGCAGCGGCAGGTTGCCGATTTCGTCGAGGAACAGCGTGCCGCCATCGGCCAGCTCGAAGCGCCCTTCGCGCGCCTTGTTGGCGCCGGTGTAGGCACCCGCCTCGGCGCCGAACAGTTCCGCTTCGATCAGCTCGCCCGGCAGGGCGCCGCAGTTCACCGCCACGAAGGGGCCGTTCCTTACCGATGAGTTGGCATGCACGATGGCCGCGATGCGCTCCTTGCCGGAACCGTTGGGGCCGGTGATCAGCACCGGCACCTCCGAGCGCGCCACCTGGCACGCCAGGTCGATCGTGCGCGCCATCGCTTCGGAAGCGAACACCAGGCCGTCGAGGTTGTAGCGGCGCTGCAGGTCCTCGCGGCGCTTGCGGCGCTCCATGCGCGTGCGGTTCACCTCGCGCGTGGACTCCGACAGCTCCAGCAGGTTTTCCACCGTGGCCAGCAGCTTGGCGTCGTCCCAGGGCTTGGCCAGGTAGTCGGCGGCGCCGGCCTTCACCAGTTCCACCGCGGTTTCCAGATGCGTCCACGCGGTGAGCAGGATCACCGGCAGGTCCGCATGGCGCTGGCGGATGGCGCGGAACAGCTCCACGCCTTCCTCGCCGGAGGTGGTGTCGGCGGTGAAGTTCATATCCTGGATCACCACGTCCACGGACTGCCGCGCCAGCGTAGCCAGGCCGTCGTCGGGCGTCAGCGCCACCAGGGGCCGCACGTCGTGCAGCGAAAGCAGCAGCGAAAGCGCCTCGCCCACGGCCGGATTGTCATCGATGATCAGTACGGTACGCATTCGTCGTCTACACATGCAGGCATGGATGCCGCTCCAGTCCAAAAGGTTGCCATGCCCAATGGCCTACGTACATCAAAACCGGCGAAACGGAGCTCCATGGTCAGTGGGTGGGCGGCAGCTCGCCTGTTTCCAGGCGTTTGCGCGCACGCTCGTACTGGGCGCGCGGCATCTGCACCAGCAGCGGCGACTTCGCCGGGTCGAACCACGCGATCAACTGCTCGACGTCCGGCCTGGGCATGGCCGTACATCCCTCCGTGCCCTGGCCCGGCCCACGCCAGATATGCAGAAAGATGCACGAGCCACCGCCGGGCCTGACCGGATGCGTGTTGTGCTCGACGTACACGCCCCAGTGATACAACTCGTCATCCCGCAACATGTGCTCGGAACTGCTCCAGTCCGGCTGCTGGATGCGTTGACGGTCGACAAGGCGGTTGTAGTACTGCGACCTCGCATCGTCCACGCACTCGACCGATGGCATAAGCCGCAGGTACGGCATGCGCGAACCGGCCAACAGCTGCGGTTCGTAGCCGAATGCCGTACCCAGCGAAAACACGCCCGCCGGCGCCTTGCCATCCCCTTCCCGCTTGACCGGATCGCTGCCATCGGCGCCCAGCCGTTCGTTGCCGACCAAACCATCACCCCACGCCAGCCCGGTTTTCCCGACCACGATCGCAAACGGCTGCCCCACTGCCTTCCACTTGGCGTGTGGCGCCCCGCGCTCGAATCTCTGCAACGTACCGCTCACGCTATTCCAGTCATCGGTAGTGACGACCACCAGCTGGCGCGCGTCCTCGACCGCGTCGTGCGCCCGTGCCGGGGCAGTGCGAAACACGCCGACCGAGCAGGCAGCCAACAGGGCAAAGCGAAGCCATGAATTCATCGGCATGGGGCTACTCCAGGCAATGATCCGTACGTTACCTCGAATCGCTCATACGGATCGCGTCGCCACCACCGGCGGCACCGCTGCGGCGCGCAGCGCAGGAGCAAGCACGCCGACCTGCCCGATCGCCAGCATCACGGCGCCGCCTACCGGCAGATACGTCCACGGCAAATGCGGCAGTTCGTAGTAATGCATCAGCAGCACATTGCCGGCATAGGCCAACACCATGCCAATGGCAACGCCCGTGCCGACAATCAGCAGATTTTCCATCAGAAAATAACGCAATACGTGCGCGCGGCGCGCGCCCAAGGCGCGGCGTATGCCGATCTGCCGGGTTCGCCGCTGCACCCAGAAACCGGTGAGGCCCATGATGCCGACCAGGGTGACGATCACAATCGCCAGCACCATGCCCAGCAGCAGCCAGAGTGCGGCGCGAGTGTCCTTGAAGGCGTCCTTGCGCTTTTCGAGATACGTCTGCACACGTGCTTGCGGGCCGCCGGCGGTTGCCGCGGCGAACTGATGCTTGATGGCTTTTTTCACGCCCTGCAACGCGACGTCGCGCATGGCAGGGTTCACGCGCACGGCGTAGCTCAGCATGGTGGTATTGCCGATATTGCGCGCCAACAGCACGGTATAGTCCGCACGCCCATCCGTAGCCAGGCCCAGCTCGTTCCGCAGCAAGTGCTTGACCACGCCGACCACCTGGTAACCATGGCCTTGCTTGTCATCTGGATCATCCAGGTGCTCGCCAACGGCCGGTGCTGCGCCAAACAATTTATCCGCCAGGCTCTGCGTGATGATCACCGGCTGCGTGACGCCGGTGTCCCAATCCGAGTTGCTGCCATTGCTGGCGCCCAAACCCCAGGGCCGATATTCGCTGGGCAGAAAATCCCGCCCTGCCACCAGTTGCAATCCCAGCGTCTGCACCAGGCCTTTGCCAAAAAATGCGTTGACGCCAACAGCCGCATGCGTCGGCCCCTGCAGGTTAATGATGATCGAGGCGATGTTCACCATCGGCAGACCAAATCCGGACGACGCCGCGCGCACGCCAGGTACCGCCCGCAACGCTGCTTCCCCGGCCACGGATTCGGCCGCGGTGAACGTCCTGCCTTGCGCTGCCAGGTTGTCCACCAGAATCAGGTTGTCGGCGTCCACGCCGCTTGGCGCCAGCATCGGCTGCAAGCGTTGCCAGGCAAGAAAAAACACGTTGCACAAGATGGCGCAGGCCAGCGCGACCTGCAGCAGCACCAGGGCGGGCATCAGGCTGTGGCGGCGCAAGGAAGCCAGGATGATACGCATGCACAGTCCCTCAAGCGCTTTTGACTTGCAAACCGGGTTGCACCATCGCCACCCGCCACGAGGGCAACAAGCCCACCAGCACACCGACGGCCAGCGCGAGCGCGAACAAGCCCGCAAACATCGCCACGTCGAGCCGTGCGAGGTCGGTGAAACCCTGTTCCTGCATGCGCAGCAAAGCCAGCCCCAGCAGCGTAAGCGGCCACGCCAATACGCCACCGAGCAGGCTGACCATGCCGGCCTCCAGCAGGTGATGCAGCATCACCGCGCGCCGCGAGGCGCCCAGCGCGCGGCGGATACCCACTTCGGCGCCGCGGCGCATGAATTTTGCCGCCAGCAGGCCCGCCACGTTCACCATGCACAACAGCAGGAACGAACCGGCCAGCCAGACGTTGAGCCGCACGTTATCGGGGATCACGTTCTGAAGCGTCAGCCATTGCTGCACGCTCACCAGCAACGATTGAGGTTTCTTGCCAGAGCTCCCCAAAGGCTGCTGCCGCGCATAGTGTTCAAGAAAATCGCGATAGGCCGCCACATCCTGCGGCGTATCCAGCCGCACCCATAACGCCAGCCATTCGCAATGGACCGGATCGACCTGGATGTAGCGCCTGCTCTTTTCCGTCGCATCATCGCAGCCATCGGTACTGGAAGAGCCAAGCCCCGCATCCACCGCCGCGCCATACGGCACGAAGATGCTTTCGCGGCTGCTGCCGCTGAAGGACCACTCGTACAAGCCATAGAAGTGAGGCTGCAGCAGATAAGGCTGGCTCACGCCGATCACGCGGAAATCGCGGTTCTTGATCCGCACCACGCGGCCGACTGCGCTCGCCGTGCCGAACAGTTGTTGCGCCAGCCTGCTGTCGATCACCGCAACCGGGGCGCGCGACGCATCCTCCGCCGCGGTCCAGCTGCGCCCATCGCGCATCGACACGCCGAACATGGGAATGAAATCGCTGCTCGTCGCCAGCAGCTCCTCGCTGAACTGTCCCTCGCGATCGCCTTGCACCAGCACGTTCACATCCGCCACCACCGTTTGCATGGTTGCCCTGCGTGCCTGCATCAACGCTTCGGCATCCGGCATTTTCAGGCGCTTGTAGTCAGAAAGGGTCATGCCGGCCAGCGACGAATACGTCTGCGGCTTGGCCTGCACCGCATCCACCCAGGCCAGGTAGAGATGCCGGCTTCGTCCCGGCAGCGGATCGGCCGAAAGCATGTGCAGCAACGCCATGGTCGTCATGCTTGCAGCCAGGCCGATCGCAACCGTCAACACGGCCAGCGCCGTGGTCTTCGGATAACGGCGCAGGCCGCGCAAGGCCAGCTCCATGCTGTATCCCATCATGTCCGGCAGTCCCCTGTTTCCTCGCCCACGCTAATCTTCAGACCATCACACCGAACGCGTCGCCACCACCGGCGGCACCGCCGCGGCGCGCAGGGCCGGGCCGAGTACCGCCGCCTGCCCGAGGCACCACAGCAACACCGCGCCTACCGGAAAGTAAACCATCGGCATGCGCGGCAACTCGTAGTGCACGATCAGGAACAGGTTGATGCCATAGGCCAGCACCATGCCCAACGCGATGCCCATGCTGGTAAGCAGGAAATTCTCGGTCTGAAAGTAATGCAGGATGTTGCCGCGCGTGGCGCCCAACGCGCGGCGCACGCCGATGCTGCGATTGCGCTGCGAAACCCAGAAGCTGGCAAGGCCGACGATGCCCAGTGCGGTAACGATCAGCAACGCCAGGCAGACGCCGACGAGGATGCCTGCCATGGCGCGGTCGGTCTGGAAGAAATCGCGCCGGTGTTGTTCGATGGTGCCCTTGCCCAGCACGATGCGGTTGGGGTCCAGCGCCTTGAGCTTGTCCACCGCGGCGCGCAACACCCGATCCCGATCCTGCGGTGCGCAGCGGATGATGAAAGCCGCCCCATCGGTCAGCGACACGCGCACCGGCCAAAGGGTGCTGTATTGCGCGCCAAGACCGAGGCGGTCATGGCCAGGACGGATCAGGTCGGCGATCACGCCGACAACCGTAAAGGGAATGCCCTGCCCCACGTAGAACCGCTTGCCGAGCGGATCCTGTCCGGGCCACAGACGATCGGCCATGGCACGCGTGATCAGCGTGGTATTCGGCAGCTTGTCGTACTGCTTGTTCGCCAGCAGGGTGAACACATCGGATAGAGCCATGTATTCCTCGGGCCGCAAATCGCGTCCCTCCACGATGCGCAAACCCAGCGTCTGCACCAGGTTGTCGCCGAAGTATTGCGTCGCGCTGAGCGAGGGCATGCGCTGGGCGGGATCGGTGCGCACGTCCATGTTGTTCGATCCTTCGTCGAAGGGCAGTTCGTTGATCAGCGTCGCCGCCTTCACGCCCGTAATGGACTGCAACGCGGCCACGTCTTCTGCGGCGCGCGCATTGGCATCCGGACGATCGCCGATATAGGCCATCTGCACGTACACCAGTTCCTGTTCGGCGACGCCACTGGGCGTGCGCATGCGATCCAGGCGCTGGCCGATCAGGAAGATCGTGTTGCAGACGATGGCGCAGGTGAAGGCAATCTGCAGGATCAGCAGGAAGCAGGTGAGCTTGTGCCGCCGCAGGGTGAAAAGGATCGGTCGAATATCCATGTCATTGCGCCTTTAATTGCAATGCGGGAGCAACGTGGCATGCGCGCCAGGCCGGCAACAGCCCGGCCAGCGTGCTTGCCGCCACCGAGATGACGAAGGTCGCCAGCAGCATCGCCGCATCCATGTGCGCGAGCTTGGCGTAGTCCGAGGGCTGCTGGCGTACCAGCCACAAGCCCAGCAAGGCCAGCAGCAATCCCAGCATGCCGCCGACGAAGCCGATCACGCCCGACTCCAGCAGCAACTGTCCGAACAGGGTGCGCCGCGAAGCGCCCAAGGCGCGGCGTACGCCAAGCTCGCCGGCGCGGCGCATGAACTTGGCCAGCATCAATCCCACCGTATTGACCAGGCATACCACCAGAAAGCCCAGCGCCAGCCACGCCTGCAGGCGCGTATCGTTCGGCACCACGTGGTTGGCATCCAGCCATTGCATCACGTTGCGCAAGCGCACGTTGGGCGGCCGCACGAAACGACCGGCAGCGCGCTGGTCGGCCGAATAATGTTCCAGGAATTCCTTGTAGGCCGCGACGCTGGCCGGAGAGTCCAGCTCCACCCAGAACTGCAGCCAGGTGCAAGGCTGCGTTTCCAGATGCACTTGGTCGCCGCCGCCATCGCCCCAGCAATCGGTGGAACCGTCGTGTTCCATATGCAATGCACGCGACGTCGAGAGCGGTACGTAGACCTGCTCGTAATTGGCATAAGCGCCCATGTACAAATCGTAGAAGTGCGGATTGGGGCGCCAGTCGCCCAGCACGCCGATGATGCGGAAATCGGCCTTCTGCAGGCGCAATGTCTTGCCTACGCTGTTCTCGCCGCCGAACAGCTTGTCGTTCAGTTCGGCGCTGATCACCACCACGCGCGCGCTGGCCTGGTCTTCCGCATCGCCCCAGGCCGCGCCGTACTGGAACGGCACGCCGAACATCGGGAAGAAATCGGCGGTGGTGTAGCGTGCATTGGCATGAAACGGATCGATGCTCGATTGCGCCGGCTGCAGCGGCACCATGCCGCCGGTCATCAGGGCCTGGTGCGTTCCGCGTTTCGCATGCAGCAGATATATGCCATCGGTCCAGGTGAGCTGCGCAGGCGGCTCCACGCCCGGCGTATACGCCTGCATGTCGCGCGGATCGAGTTGCGGGTAATACAGCGATGCGCTGCGTCCCGGCAGGGGATCGCCGGACAGCACGTGCAGCACCGTCAGCGTGGTCATGCTGGCGCCGATGCCCATCGCGATGGCCAGCACCATGAGGCCGGTCAGCACTTTGTTGCGCCGCAGGCTGCGTATTGCCAGATCAAGGTAATAGCCGAACATATTCCCCTCCTAAACGGTGCGCGTGGCTTCGACCGGTGGCACGGAAGCGGCGCGCAAGGCCGGGCCGAGCACGGCCAGCTGACCAAGCAGCCATAGCGCCGCCACACCGCCACCCAGGTAATACCATGGCATGCGGTTCACCTCGTAATGGCGCATCAGATAGATGTTGATGGCATAAGCCAGCACGGCGCCGAGCAACACTCCTGCGGTGCTCAGCAGAAAGTTTTCGGTTTGGAAGTACGCCAGGATCTGCCGGCAGGACGCGCCCACCGCGCGGCGTATACCGATCTGCCTGCGCCGCTGCCCCACCCAGAAACTGGTCAGGCCGACGATGCCCAGCGCCGTCACCGCCAGCATCACCACGCACACCAGCACCAGCATCCAGGCCAGGTTGCGGCTGCCGGCAAAATACTCCGCGCGCACGTCGGCAAAGGTTTTTCCTTCCAGCACCGCCCCCGGCTCCAGCTTGCCTAACGTTTGCATGGCTTGCTGCAGAACGCGCGCGCGCGCCATCGGATCGCTGCGCAGAATGTAATTGCCCAACTCGGCGCTAGGGCGCTGGGGAAAGAACACGCTGGAATATTTGCCGGACACGCCGCTGAAATGCGGATCCTGCGCAATCACGTCGGCGACCACGCCGATCACCGTCCAGGCAGTGCCGTCGCTGTAGATATGTCGCCCCAGTGCGCTTTGCCCCGGCCACCAGCGCGCCGCATCGCTCCGGTTGATCAGCACGACGTGGCTGGCCGATTGATGGCTTGGCAGCAGTTCGCCCTGGGCGTATTCCTCGTCGGTGAAGTAGCGCCCTTGCAGCAGCTGCAGCCCGAGGGCCTGCTCGGCGCCTTTGCCAACGAGATAAACGGAGCTGTTGACCGTGGCCTCCGCGTCGGGCTGGCTGGTAAATCCATTGAACGTGGCATCCGGCCCCAACGGCACGTCGCTGATGGCGGCTGCAGCTTTTACGCCCGGCAGCGTACGCAGGGCAGCCAGGTCGCGCGCCACGCTATCGGCGGCCAGCTGGCTGCCCAGGCCGCCGATGTGGATTACCGACATGCCTTGCTCATCGATGGCGTTAGGTGCGCGGCCGTCGATCACGCATTGGGCCACCATGAACACCGCGTTGCACAGCACGGCGCACGCCAGCGCGATTTCCAGCACGATGAGCAAGGCGGGAATGCGATGCCTGGGCAGCGTGGCGAGGATCGGGCGGATTTCCATGTTTGATCCTCAGGCCGATTTCAGTTGCGGGGCGGGCGTCACCGCGCAGGCGCGCCATGCCGGCAGCATGCCGGCGAGCAGGCTTGCGATCAGCGCCATGGCGAACGTGCACGCGAACATCTGTCCATCCAGATGGACCAGGCTGGCGTACTCGGCCGGTTGCTGGCGGATGCACCACAGGCCGAACAGCGCAAACACCAGGCCCAGCGCGCCGCCGACCAGGCCGATCAAGCCGGCCTCCGCCATGAATTGCGCAAAGATCGCCGCACGCGACGCGCCCAGGGCTCGCCGCACGCCGATCTCGTTCGCGCGGCGCAGGCATTTGGCCAGCAGCAGCCCCACCGTGTTGACCATGCAGATCAATAAAAAGCTGAAGGCCAAGCCGGTCTGCATGCGCACGTTGCCGGGCACCACCTGCTGGCTGTCGAGCCACTGCATCAGATCGGACAAGCCGAAGCGGGAGCGTTCAAAACGCCCCAGCGCAACCTGCTGCCGCGCATAGCCGGCGAGAAACGATCGATACGCCGACATCGCCGCCGCATCCGGCAATTGCACCCACAGCCCCAGCCAGATGCTGGGCGCGCTTTCCAATACCTCTTTGTCGCCGCCTGCGTAAGACATGGTGGACATCGGCCCCATGCCCGCCGCTCGTGCCGACTGCAACGGCAGGAACACCGCTTCGCCCTTGCCGTAGTTGGGGCCGCCCAGATACAACGAATAGAAGCGTGGTTGCGGCGCCCAATGCCGCAGCACGCCGATGATGCGAAAATCCTGGTCGTTGATGCGCAGGTTGCGGCCAACGCTGTTGGCGCCGCCGAACAGCTGGTCGTTGAGGAAATCGGCGATCACCACCACCTTGGCGCGGCTTTCGCCATCGGCGGCGCTCCACCCGCCACCGTATTGGAAGGGTGCCTCGAACATGCTGAAAAAATCGGACGTGGTCATCACGCCGTCGTCGAAGAAGGGACGTTGCTGTGTGCTGGCCAGCTTCACCCGGGTCATCGCCATGGCCGCCTGGCGCTCGGCCCGCTGCGCATGCAACAGGTTCATGGCATCGACGTAGCTCATCATCCAGGGCAGTTTGTCGCTGCGGGAAAACGGATGATCCTTGGGATACGGATCGACCTGCACGTAAAACAATTGCGCGCTCTTGTGCGGCAGCGGATCGCCCGATAGCAACCTGAGCACGGTCAAGGTCGTCATCGATGCGCCGATGCCCAGCGCCAGGGTCAGCACCATCAGCGCCGTGAGCACCTTGTTGCGCCTGAAACTGCGCAGCGCCAGATCGAGGTAATAGCCCAGCATCGGCATGTTCTCCCTTCGCGCGGCCCGCATCACGCCGAACGTGTCGCCGCGACTGGCGGCACATTCGAGGCCCGCCGCGCCGGTACGAACACCGCGATCTGCCCCAGCAACACCACTACTGCCAATCCGGCCAGCACGTAGTAGACCGGCATGCTTTCCATCTCGAACTTGCTCATCAGTACGCGATTCAGGCCAATCGCCAACGCGATGCCGAACAGCGCGCCGCCGCCGGCGATCAACAGGTTTTCGAGCTGGAAGTAATGCAGGATGTCGATCTTCCGCGCACCCAGCGCGCGACGCACGCCGATCTGGCGGTGGCGCTGCCCCACCCAGAAACTGGTGAGCCCGACGATGCCGGCTGCCGTGACGGCCAGCAGGATCAGGCAGATCACGCCCATCAATGCGGCCATGCCGATGTCCGCGCGATAGGCTTCGGCGCGAATGTCCTTGAACGATTTGACGCTATCGTCATCGAGCACGCGCATCGGATTGACGCCGTACAAGGTCGATGGCACCTGGCGCATCACCGCATCGAGCCGACCCGGCTTGGTGCGCACGGCGTAGCGCGAGAAGTTGGAGTTCAAGCGCACCGGTTCGATGGTGGAGTTCCACACGAAGCTGCTGGCCCAACTGCTGACGGAAGGCACCTGCAGGCGCTCGACCTCGCCGATGATCGTGCTGGGCTTGTTGCTGCCATCCAGATAAACCGCTTTGCCGACGGCATCGCCGTGCGGGTACAACTTGTCCGCAAGCGCCTTGGTGACGATCACCATGTTCGCTTCGGCGGGATCACGGAAGCCCTTGTTGGTGACGTCGGCGGCGCTAAAGTTGCGTCCGGCGATCAAATGCAGGCCCAGCGTCTTCATCAGGCTTTCGTCACCGAAGTAATAGGTCGTACGTGCGTTGCCCTCGCGTAGCTCCTCGCCCGGTTTCAGCGCTATCGACCCATTCCAGCTCGATGGAAACAGCGGCATGGAGTTGATCGGTGTCACGGATTCCACATCCGGCATCGCGCGCAAAGCGTTGACATCCTCGCGCAACATGGCGTCCAGCTTCTGGATACTGGCCGGATCGTCGCCGCTCGGCGCGCCCACCCATTGCTGGGTGATCAGGAAAAGATTGTTTTCGTCCATGCCGGTGGGGCGCTGCACGTTCTGGATGCGTGCGTAGATGATGAAGATCGCATTGCAGACGATGGCCAGCGTCAAGGCGATCTGCAGCGCGATAAGCACCACGCCCGCCTTGTGCTTGCGCAATGCCGCGATCATGGGATGCAAGGTCATGGCAGCCTCTCCTCAGTTGGTTTTCAGCTGCAGCGCAGGCTGCACGCGCGAGGCGCGGAAGGTGGGATAAAGCCCGGCGAGCATGGTCGCGGCGACCGCGACCAGCAGGGTGAGCGCCAGCAGGCCCAGGTCGACACGTGCCAGCGAAGCGATTTCCTTGGGCAACACCCAGCCGATGCCGTGAATGCCGACCCAGGTCAGCAGCAAGCCAAGCAGGCCACCGGTGAAGCCGACCATGCCGGCCTCGATCAGGAATTGCGTATAGATGGCCATGCGCGGCGCACCCAGAGCACGGCGCACGCCGATTTCGGCGCTACGGCGCAGGAACTTGGCCAGCAGCAAGCCCGCCGTGTTCACCAGGCAGGCGACCAGCAAACCCAGTGCCACCACCAGCGATACCTTGGTGTCGCTCGGCACCACGTGCTCCGACGCCAGCCACGCGGGCAGGTCGCGCAAGCGGTTGTTCAAGGGCCAGTTGAAGCGCCCGGAGGCCTTCTGATCGTTGAAATAGCCATCCAGATAATTCTTGTAGGCCGACACGGCCACCTTATCGTCCAGCTCCACCATGTAAGAAATCCACACGCAGGGCGATTGCTGCAACCCGACAAAACCCGGGGTTTTCGGCACCTCCGCACAATTGGTGTTGCCGTCATTCGGCATGCCGACGTCGATGGCGCGAGTGAAAGGCAGGAACACGTCTTCCTGGTCGGTGGTGAAGCCGCCGGTATTCACCACGTCGTAATACACCGGCTTGGGCGTCCAGTTATCCAGCACGCCGACGATGCGATAGTCCTTGCCGTCGATGTCGAGCGTCTTGCCGACGCTGTTGCCGCCACCGAAAAGTTTCTGGTTGAGCTTGGCGTTGATCACCACCACGGCGGCGCGCTGCGCATCGCTGTCGGCGCCCCAGCCGCTGCCGAACTTGAACGGCACGTCCAGCATCGCGAAGAACTCGCTGTAGACGGCATGCCCGCCGACGTTGATCGGATGCATGTGCGGATCGGGCGGCACGATCGACGGCGACACGCGATACATGGCCGACTGGTATTTGCCGCGATGGTCGCGCATCAGCGCCACCGCGTCGAGATAATCCATCGCATCCGGCGGATCATTGTTGTTGCTGGCGTCCAGACGCCCCTTCGGCCCCCAGATATCGATCTGCGGCACGAACAGCCGCGAAGACTTCCACGGAATCGGATCGCCCGACACCGCGCGGAACACCGAATAGCTGGTCATCGATGCACCGACGCCGAAGGCGACGATCAGGATCATCAGCAGGGTAAGGCCAGGACTTCTTTTCAGACTTCTGATCGCCAGATCAAGGTAATAGCCCAGCATGTGCCTTCTCCCCGTTGTCGTTGAATACGTCCGTGCGCAAAACGCCGTCCTTCATACCGATCGTGTCGCTTCCACCGGCGGTACGCGCGATGCGCGCAGCGCCGGCGCCAACACCGCACCCTGCCCCAGCAGCAAAAGCGCCGCCACGCCGCCCAGCACGTAACCGATGCCGAGCCGATCCATTTCAAATTGCCTCATCAGCCACAGGTTCAGGCCGATCGCCAGCACGCCGCCTATCGCCACGCCGGCGGCGGTGATCAGCAGGTTTTCGGTAAGGAAATAGCGCAGGATGTCGTGCCGCGTGGCGCCCAGCGCGCGCCGCACGCCAATCTGCTTGCGGCGCTGACCGACCCAGAAACTGCTCAACCCGACGATGCCCGCGCCGGTCACCAGCAACAGCACTACGCTGATGCCGCTCATCAGGATCGCCATGCCGCGGTCGTCTCGATAGGCCGCCTCACGCACCTGCGCAAACGTGCGCACGCCATCCTTGGCGCTGATGACGCGCATGCGGTTGGCGGCGTACAGGGCGGCACGAACATGGTCGCGCACGTCGCCAAGCCGGCCCGGTTGCGCGCGCACCACGTATTGCGTGACCGGAGTCAGCCGGCGATACGGCACCAGCACGGAGCTGTCCGCCCATTTGGCCATGCTGTTGTCCACCCATGGCGTACGCAGGCGGTCGACGATGCCGATGACGATGCTTGGGCTGGCGCTGATGTAGACAGGCTTGCCGAGCGCCGGCTCGTGCGGAAACATCTGCATGGCCAGCGCGCGGGTGAGGATGACCACGGCAGGATGGACATACGCCTTGCCATCCAGCAGCCCGATCTCGTTTGCATTGAAATTACGCCCTGCCACCAGTTTCAGCCCCAAGGTGGATAGCGTGTTCTCATCGGCGTAGTACACCGCCGCGCTGGTCACGTATTTGAGTTTGTCTGGTGAATGCCCTACGCCCATGGCACTCCCCCCGTTGGATAACGGAAAGCTGTTGGTGGCATAGACGTTCGCCACGCCCGGCACTCTGCGCAAGGTGTCCAGGTCCGCGGCCATCAGCGATGCCATCTGATTGGCATTCGGCTTGCCCGCCCACTCATTGCCGATCACCAGCAAGCTGGATTCGTCGATGCCGGTGGGTTGCGACAGCCGCGCCAGCCGTGCATGGACGATGAACAAGGCATTGCAGACGATCGCCAGCGTCAGCGCGATTTGCGCGGCGATCAGCAAGGTGCCGGCCTTGTGATGGCGAAGGGCGGCGAGTACCGGTCCAATCTGCATCGTCATCGCCTCAATGGGATTTCAATTGCCACGCCGGCTGCACGTGCGCCGCGCGCCAGGTGGGATAGAACGCCGCGGCAACCGTTGCCACCAAGGCGCACAGCAAGGTCAGGCCGATCAGGCCCGCGCTCATGTGCGCCAGGCGGGCAATCTCGGGCTCGAAAACCAGCCCGATGCTCACCATGCCCACGCCGGTCAACAGCAACCCCGCCACCCCACCGGCAATGCCCACCATGGCCGCCTCGGCCAGGAACTGCAGCCATATCTCGCGGCGCGATGCGCCCAGCGCGCGGCGCACGCCGATTTCGCCCGCGCGGCGCATGAACTTCGCCAACAGCAAGCCCACCGTGTTCACCAGGCAGACCAGAAAGAAGCCCAGCGACAACAGCAACGATATGCGCGTAGCCGGCGGCACCACCTGCTCGTGGCGCAGCCATTGGGTGAGATCGAACAATGCGGTGTTCGGCGGCCAGTGAAAGCGCCCTGCGCGGGTCTGTTCGGCCGCATAGCCCTGCAGATAGCTGCGATACGCCGCCACGGCAGCGCCGTCCGGCAGCTCGACCCAGAAGGATACCCACGCGCAACCCGAGCGCAGCCAGCCATCCCAGCCGGGCTCGCGCCCCGTGGTGCCGCGGCAAAGATCGTTGCCGTCGGTATCGGTGTGCGTGTCCACGGCTTGCGTGAACGGCAGGATGAAATCCGGAGGATCGTTGAAGGCATCGTCATTGTTGACGTCATAGAAGCGCGGCCGCGGATTCCAATCCGCCATCACGCCGACGATCCGGTAATCGTGATCGTCCAACCGCAGCGTGCGCCCCACGCTGTTGGCGCCACCGAACAGCTGCCGATTCAGCTGACTACTGATCACGACCACCGCCGCGTGCGCATCGTCCTGCGCGCGATCCCAGCCGCTGCCATAGGCGAACGGCGCATCGAACATGGGAAAGAAATCGGCATACGCGGCATAGCCGCTGACATGGAACGGTTCGCGCGATACATCGTCCGGAATCAGCGTGTGACTCATGGGATAGATCGCGGTCTGCCGCGCGCCTCTGCGGTCGCGCATCAACGCCATGGCGTCCGTATAGGTGAGCGCATCGGGCACGTCGCTACCATCGAGGCGTGCCTGCGGTCCCCACGGGTCGATCTGCGGCACGAACAGCCGCGAAGACTTGTCCGGCAGCGGATTGGCGGACACGGCGCGGAACACGGCATACGTGGTCATCGATGCAGCCACGCCCACGCCGATGGCGAGCACCGTCAGCGCGGTGAGCACCGGGTTGCGTCGCAGGCTGAGCAGGCCAAGCCGTAGATAGTAGGCAAGCATCCTGTCTCTCACTCCCCCGTCCGTTGATGCGAATGCCGCCTCATGCGGGCCGCGTCGCTTCGATGGGCGGCACGCGCGATGCGCGCAACGCCGGTGCAAACACCGCGCCCTGCCCCAGCAACAACAGGATCACGATGCCGCCAACTACGTAGGTCAGCGGCAGGGCGGCCAATGTGAAATGGGTGACCAGCCAAGCGTTGAGGCCGAAGCTCAGCAACACGCCGATCACTACGCCAGCCAGGCTGATCAGCAGGTTTTCCGTCATGAAGTAACCGAGGATGTCGCGATGCGTGGCGCCCAGTGCGCGACGCACGCCGATCTGTCGCCGCCGTTGCCCTACCCAGAAGCTGGTGAGGCCGACGATGCCGGCAGCAGTGATGGCCAGCAGCACCACGCAGATGATGCCCATCAAAACCGCCATGCCGCGGTCGCGCTCGAATGCACGACGGCGAACCTCGGCAAAGCTGAGCACGCCGTCCTTGGCGTCGATCATGCGCATGCGGTTTTCCGCGTACAGCGCTTTTGGTGCCGCGCGCATCGCAGCTGCAAGCTGGCCGGGCTTGGTGCGCACGATGTAGTACACACCCCAGGACATGGCCATGCGAATAGGCACCACCATCGACTCGCCGGCGTAGGGCGCACTCCATGTGCTCACATCGGATCGCTGCAAGACATCCACGATGCCGATGACGGTAATGGGTGCGCTGGTCATCGCGTAAAAACTTTTGCCGAGCGCATCGCCATGCGGATACAGCTTGTCAGCCAACGGTTTGCTGACAATCGCCACCGTAGGGATCATTTTTTCCCGCATGCCGCGGCTCTGTACTTCGTCCGGACGGAAGTCGCGCCCGGCAATCAGCCTTACGCCAAGGGTGTCGAGGAAATGCTCGTCGCCGGCAAAGTAGGAGGCGTCGGTGGTTGACGAGCGCTGATCCGGCGTCATGGTGATCAAATTGTCCCAGCCGCCGCCCTTGAACGGATATTGGTTGGCAGGGGTCACGTCCTGCACACCAGGTACTTGGCGCAGCGTGGCCAGATCTTCCCGGATTCGCGCCAACGTCTCCTGGGTGGAATACTGCTCTCCCCACAGGTTCTGTATCACGAATACGTTGGCTTCATCGACACCGCTGGGCTCGTCCATGCGCGCCAGGCGCTGATGAATGATGAATAGCGAGTTGCAGACGATCGCGAGCGTCAACGCAATCTGCAGCGCAATCAGCATCGTGCCGGCTTTGTGGTGTCGGAGAGCGGCAAGGATGGGCTGGATATCCATGAATGCGCCTCAGTTGGATTTCAGCTGCCAGGCCGGCTGCACTTGCGCAGCACGCCAGGCGGGGTAGAACGCTGCCGCCACCGTGGCGAAAATCGCCACTGCGAAAGTCAGCCCGATGAGCGACATGTCGACGTGCGCGAGCCGCGCAATATCGGGCTCGAACAGCAAACCGACGCCGGACATACCCGCGATGGTCAACAGCAATCCCAGCACACCTCCCGCCAAGCCGACGGCGGCGGCCTCCACCAGGTATTGCGCATAAATTTCGTGCCGGGTCGCCCCCAGCGCACGGCGCACACCGATCTCGCCCGCGCGGCGCAAGAATTTCGCCAGCAGCAATCCGATCGTGTTGACCAGGCAAATGACGAAGAAGCACATCGCCACGATCAAGGAAATACGGCTCTCCGGTGGCACCACATGTTGCACGTCGAGCCATTTCATGACGTCGGGCAAGCGCACGTTCGGCGTCCAGCCAAACCGGCCGACGCGTTGTTGATCGGTAGAATAGCTCTCCAGGAAGCGGCGATATCTCGCGACGTCGCTCGCCGTGTCCAACTCCACCCACGGCATCAGCCACACGCAGTTGCTCTGCAGGAATTCGTCCCAACCGTTATAGGAAAGGGTGCCGCGGCAGCTGTTTCTGCCAGCGTTATCCACCTTCAAGTCCAGCGCGCGATTGAGCAGCAGATAGAAATCCGGCGGATCGTCAAAACCGCTTTCACCCCACACATCGTAAAAGCGCGGGGCAGGATCCCAATGCTGGGTGACGCCAACGATGCGGTAGTCGTGCCCGGATAGCGTGATGCTCTTGCCCACGCTGTTGGCGCCACCAAACATGCGCTGATTGAATTCCTTGGTCAGTACGATATCCGCCGCACGGTTATCGTCTTCGGTGGGGTTCCAGCCAGTGCCGTACAGGAAAGGCACGTTGAACATCGTGAAGAAATCCGCCGTGGTGGCCAAGCCCTGGGTGGGCACCGGCACGCTGTTGGCGTCATGCGGAAGAGCGGACAACATGACCTGGTAAATCAGCGTCATGCGCGACGCCTGGTGCGCCTTCATCAAGGCCATCGCATCGACATAATTCAACCCGCCGGGCGGCTCGCCCTTTTCGTTGTATTGCGGTCCCCAGCTGTCGACCTGCGGCACGAACAGCTGCGCAGACTTGTCGGGGATCGGATCGCCAGAGACCGCGCGGAATACCGAATAGGTAATCATCGATGCGGCCACGCCAAAACCGATCGCCATCACCATCAGCGCCGTCAGCATGGGATTGCGCTTGAGGCTGCGCAGACCAAGTTGGAAATAATAGGTCAGCATGGTTGTCGGCTATCCCCGTATGCGTTGGCGTGGCGGTGTTTTCATACCGTTCTCGTCACCTCGATCGGCGGCACGCGTGCGGCGCGCAAGGCCGGCGCGAACACGGCGCCCTGCCCCAGCACCAGCAGCGCGATGGCGGCGACCAGCAAGTAGCTGCCGGACAAATGCGCCACGCCGTAATGCGTCACCATCCACAGGTTGATGCCAAGCGCCAGCAGGGTGCCGACCACGATGCCGCCCAGGCCGATCAGCATGTTCTCGGTCATGAAGTAACTGAGAATGTCGCGCTGGGTCGCGCCGAGCGCGCGCCGCACACCGATCTGCCGGCGCCGCTGCCCGACCCAGAAGCTGGTAAGCCCGACGATGCCTGCCGCGGTGATCGCCAGCAGCACCACGCTGACGATGCCCATCAGGATCGCCATGCCGTAGTCGCGCTCATACGCCTTGGCGCGTACTTGCGCGAACGTCATCACGCCATCCCTGGCTTCAAAGATGCGCATGCGGCTTTGCGCAACCAGCGCCTTCGGCGCATCGCGCATGGCGGCTTCGAGCTGGCCGGGACGCGCGCGGACCAGGTATTGCACATAGCCGGTGCCGAGTTCGCGCATGGGCACCAGCACCGCGTTGTAGGCGTAGGCGTTGGAATCGTTGTCCATCATGTGCGACTGCAACGTGTCGCTGATGCCTATGATGGTCGATGGCGTGTAGTTGTTGGTGACGTAGATCTGTTTGCCCAGCGCATCGCCCTTGGGAAAGAGCAGCTTCGCCAGATCCTTGCTGACGATGATCACCGGCCACGACGTCATCTGCTGGATCGGCAGCGCCTGGATCTCGTTCGGCGTGAAGTTGCGCCCGGCGACCAGCTTCACGCCCAGGGTGTCGAGCGTGTGGTCGTCGGACATGTAGATCGACGAGTCCGTGGTCATGTGGATCTGGTCCGGCTTCATGCGGATGTAGTTGTCCCAGCCGCTGCCGTGGAGCGGAAAGCTGTTCATCGCGGTGGCATCCTCAACGCTGCCAAGCTGGCGCAAGGCGTCGAGGTCGGCGCGGATTTGCGCCGCCGTTTGCGGGTCGGACAGGTTGCCGACCCAGTCGTTGGTGATGACGAAGAGATTTTTCTCGTTCACGCCCGAGGGACGGCTGACGCGGGTCATGCGCTCGTGGATGATGAACAGCGCGTTGCACACGATCGCCAGCGTCAGCGCGATCTGGAAGCCGATCAGGATCGTGCCCGCCTTGTGGCGGCGCATGGCGGCGAGTATGGGCTTGATCTGCATCGTCATCGCCTCAGCTGGACTTCAATTGCCACGCGGGCTGCACCTGCGCCGCCCGCCAGGTGGGATAGAACGCGGCAACCACCGTCGCCACCACGGCAACCACCAGCGTGGTGGCCAGCAACGACAGGTCCACCTGCGCCAGTTGCGCCACATCCGGCTCGAACAGCAAGCCGACGCCCTGCATACCCACGATCGTCAGCAACAGGCCCAGCACGCCGCCGGCCAATCCCACCGTGCCCGCCTCCATCAGGAATTGCGCGTAGACCTCGCGCCGGGTCGCGCCGAGCGCGCGGCGCACGCCTATTTCCGACGAGCGCCGCATGAACTTGGCCAGCAACAGGCCGATCGTATTGACCAGGCAGATCACGAAGAAGCCGATCGACACGAACAATGAAATGCGGCTTTCCGACGGCACGACTTTTTCGTACGCCAGCCACTCGGTGACGTTGCGCAAGCGCACGTTGGGCGTCCAACCGAAGCGACCGGCGCGCTGCTGTTCGGCCGAATAGGCGATCAGGAAATCCTGGTACGTCTGCGCGGCCGCCCTGGTCGGCAATTCGACCCAGAATGGAATCCAGGCGCACTCGCGGTGCAGCCACTGTTCGTCGTTGTCGATGTGCATCGGGGCGCCGCCGCAATTGTTGCGTCCCGACATGCGGACGTGCAGATCGATCGCGCGATTGAAAACGATGTATACCTGCGGCAGGTCATCCGAGAATTGCATGCCGTCGTAGACGTCGTAATAGCGCGGCTTCGGATCCCAGTGCTCGGTCACGCCGATGATGCGATAGGTGTGCATGTCCAGCGTCACGTCCCGCCCGACGCTGTTGGCGCCACCGAACAGCTTCTCGTTGAGCTCGTTGCCGATCACGGCGACGGCCGCATGCGAGTCGTCCTCTGCGCTGGTCCAAGGCGAGCCGTATTTGAACGGCACGTCGAACATGCTGAAGAAGTCGGCATTGGTGGCGTAGCCATTGGCCGTGCTCGGCAGGTCGTTAGGGCGGGTGGGGAGCACGGCCGGCGCAATGTCGTAGAACAGGGTTTGGCGCGGCGCCTTGTGCGCCCGCATCAGTGCGGCGGCATCGGTGTAGTTGAGCGCTTCCGGCGGCTCGTTGGGCGGATTGTCGTATTGCGGGCCGCGGTTATCGACCTGCACGTTGTAGAGCTGGCTGGATTTCCACGGAATGGGGTTGCCGGCTACTACACGAAAGACCGACCAGGTAATCATCGACGCGGCCACGCCAAAGGCGATGGCCATTACCATCAACGCGGTAAGCACGGGATTGCGCTTGAGGCTGCGCAGACCGAGTTGAAGGTAATAGGCGAACATGCTGGACGTGTCTCTTGATGTTTCTGGAGGCGATGCTCATTGCTTGCCGGATGACTCCCTCCCCTACGTGTAGTAGGGGAGGGTCGGGGTGGGGTGAAGCTGTCTCGCGGGGAACACATGCCCTTCGGCCAGCCCCGAGCAACCCCACCCCAGCCCTCCCCTACCTCACAGGGGAGGGAGCCACGTGCCGCATCAGGCACCAGGCGCGGAGCGTTAGCTCCGCACCTGCCCTGCGGCTGCGGTATACGCCGTGTGGAAGCGCGGATCTTCCGCCAGATCCACCACCTGGCCGTCGATGATGTGCACGTTGCGCTGCGCGCGCGCCGCCAGTTCCGGATCGTGCGTCACCATCACGATGGTGGCGCCCTCGCGATGGATTTCTTCCAGCAGTTCCATCACGCCGCGCGCCATCTGCGTATCCAGGTTGCCGGTCGGTTCGTCGGCCAGCAGCAGGCGCGGGCTGCCGGCCAGCGCGCGTGCAATGGCTACGCGCTGCTGCTGGCCGCCGGAGAGTTCCGCCGGATAGTGCTTGGCGCGCGAGGCAAGGCCGACGCGTTCCAGCGCACCCATGATGCGTTCCTTGCGCTCCGGCGCCTTCATGCCGCGATAGCGCAGCGGCACTTCCACGTTGTCGAACACGTTGAGGTCGGGAATCAGGTTGAAGGCCTGGAAGATGAAGCCGATTTTTTCGTTGCGGATCTTCGAACGCGCGTTGTCGTCGAGGTTGCTGACGTCGAGGTTGTCCAGGTGATACGTGCCGCCCGTGAAGGTCTCCAACAGACCGGCAATGGTGAGGAAGGTGGTTTTGCCGGAGCCGGACGGACCGGTTACGGCAACGAACTCGCCTTCCTTCACGTCGATGTTGAAATCGCGAAGCGCGTAGGTTTCCACCACTTCGGTGCGGTAGACCTTGGAGAGGTGCGTCATTTTCAGCATGGTGTGGTCCTTTTTACGGGTGGAAATTCGGTTTTTTGAACTCGGGAATCGTAAGTCGTCAATCGAGAATCGTAAGAACAGAGCGCCGTGCACAAGCTTGCATGCGACCGCTACTAACGATTTACGATTCCCGATTCACGATTCCCGGCAGACTCAGCGGCTAATCACGACGCGCTGCGCGCCTTTGAAATTGTCGGTACCGGAGATCACGATGTTGTCGCCTTCTTTGAGTCCATCGAGGATCTCCACCTTGTCGATGCTGCTTTCGCCTGCGCGGATCGGCGTCTTGGTGGCGATGCCGTCGCGCACCACGTAGGCGTAGCTGCCGCCGGATTCGTCGATGAACGAGCCGCGCTGCACGGTGAGTACGTTGTCGCGATGGTCGAGCAGGATGCGCACGGACAGGCGCTGGTTCTGGCGCAGCTGCTTGGGCGTACCGCCTTCGAAGCGTACGCGCGCGGCCACTTCGCCGTTCACCACTTCGGGCGAGATAGCGCTGACCAGGCCTTTCCAGGTATTGCCGTTGCCGCTGATTTCGCCGCCCATGCCGACCGCGAGATCGCGCGCGAAACTCTCCGGCACTTTCACTTCCACTTCCAGCGCCGACAGGTCGATCACGCTGAGCAGCTGTGCGTCCTTGGCCACGGTGGCGCGCTCGGCGATGAATAGCTGGCCCACCTGGCCGTCCACCGGCGAGCGCACGTTGAGGTTGTCGACCTGCCGCTGCAGGTCCTGCACCATCAGTACTTGGCGATCGTGCGCGAGTTTCTTGGCCTTGATGTCGAACACGCCGGTGTCGTTGCCGAGATTCAGATCGGCCTGGGCATGCGCCAGCGTGATCTTGGCTTTTTCCAGCGCGTCGTTGGCCTTGTCGACATCCATCTGCGGCACACCGCCCAGCTTGTACGCCTTGTCGTAGCGCTGGTAATCGCGTGCGGCGGTTTCTTCGTCGATCTTGGCGTTGTCGTACGCCTTCTGCATTTGCGACTGCCGCTGGCGCGCATCGATCTGCGCGCGCTGGTAATCCACTTCCATCGCGTCGGCGTTGGACTCTTCCTGCGCGAGCTTGTTGATCAGCTCCGGGCTGTCGATCACCGCCAGCACCTGCCCTTTCTTTACGGTATCGCCCGCATGCACTTTCAAGGTGACGGCACCGCCGTAAGTCGCATACAGCGTGGGGCTTACCGCCGCCACCACCTGGCCTTCGGCCGCGATGTCGCGCACGAACGGGCCGCGCTGCACGGTGGCGAAGGCCAGCCGGGATGCGCTGACCGAGGCCTCGGCGGAAAAAAGGCGCGTGACGCTGGGCAGGAAGAACGCCAAGACGATCACGGCAGCCACGGCGCCGCCGATCCACAAGAGCTTCTTCCTGGGGTTGGACTTGACCTCGATCAGGCGGTCCTGGGCGGAAGTGTCACGAATCATGGATAGAGTCCTTGGCCGCGGACAGTGCGGCCCCAGACCATGATCAGCAATCCGCGTGCCAGCGTGCAGAGGGCAAATTACCGACGATTATTCAATGACTTGTGGCTTTCACCCCGCCTCGGGCGGGTGTCCGCGGACACTTGGCGGACAGTGGACAGCGGCATTTGCATCGTCGTGCAGCCATCAGGCCTAAGGACAATGGCGCTAACTTAAGCGCGTGTCTCGACGCTTGTCGCGATACGCCCCCTCCCCTGCGACAGTAGGGGAGGGCTGGGGTGGGGTTGCTTGTGCTTTAGCGTGCAGCCGAATGTCGCCATGACTTCTGATAGCAAGACACACATGGCGGCGACGTCTGGTTCCGCTCGCTGCGCTCGCACCCCACCCTAGCCCTCCCCTACTTCGCAGGGGAGGGGACGCATCCTGGCGAGCGAGGCGTGCACGCTAAAGTTAGTGCCATTGGGCCTAAGGATGCTCTGATTAATTCAGCGTTGGTCGCAGCGGTGGATTAAATCAGAGCATCCCTAAGCCCATCTGTGCGCGTATTCGGCGTTCGCGATGTGCTTGGCGATACGCTCGCCGAGCGGCGACAGCGCCGGAGCGGCGGCCTGCTCCAAGAGCAGCAAGCCGGCGAACTCGCGCAGATGGAAATTCACGACCTTGGCGCTGTCGGGCAGCAAGGGGTGTGCATCCATCAGTGGCGAAACCTGCTCGGTGCAGGATGCAGTCAAGGCGTCCCAGGCGAGATAGTCGGTATCGGGCAACAAATGCCATCGCGCCCGCGTACGCCCCCAGGCATCGACACATTCGCACCATTCGCGCGGACCATCGCCGGTGACCGCGCTGACGGCAACCAGCCAGCACACGCCCAACAACGGCACGCAAGCGCGCTGCACCAGCACGCCTTGCGACAAGTCATCCGGCAATGCCTCGTTTGCAGTGGCGTGGAGGTAAAGCACGCTGCCCAGCGCCGGGAGCAGGTCAAGCAAAAGATGCGGCGTGATGCGCCGTGCTCGCCGCGATACGGCGGTTGCCGTTGCATGGGGACAAAGCGTGGAACGGGAAGCGAGCCAGCCGAACATGGCGATCTCCTGGTGGCGATCCGGCTGGCGTCATGGGCTGGCGGAGTGGACGAAGCGTTACTTGGTGAGGATCAACTTGCCGTTGCGCGTAAGGCGCAGGTGGTACTCGCTGCCCATGTGCTGGATCACCAATTCGCGCTCGCCGGCCAGCAGGCGATGGCTGGAAATGCGGCGGATCGCCAAGGCCGGCCTGGCGGCGTCATCCACGTTCGCGGGCCGCGGCGGCTGAGCCGAATGGGCGAGGGTAAGTAGCGTACCGGTGCTGGACATCGGTTGAACTCCATCGTCGAGGATGAATTAGATGATAATGATTCTCATTTAATAGTCAACGGCGACGCTGTTGATGCTTTCCGGGGCCGTAGGTTGGCGGTGAGGCGCAGCCGAACCCCAACGGGGCTATATGCATGGCGGCGTTGGGTTCGGCTGCGCCTCACCGCCAACCGAGCCGCGCCATGAATCTATGTTCGGAGCATTGCAAACGCCACCCTCGCTCGTGCTTCAGGCACATCGTCACGCCAACGCGTGCTCGATCCGCTCCTTCAAAGCCAGATCGAACCGCGGCAGCAACTCCAGCGCGCCGAGGTTCTGCTCCAGTTGCTCCTTCCGGCTCGCGCCCAGCAGCACGGTGGATACGTTCGGATTGGCCAGGCACCATGCAATCGCCAGTTGGGCGGGAGTCGCCCCTACTTCTGCGGCAAGCGCGGGCAGGTGCTTCACCTTGGCCAGGCGTTCCTCACCCTCGCCCAGCACCATGTCACGCAGCCATTCGTAGCCCGGTTGCGTGAGGCGCGAACCATCGGGAATGCCCTGGTTGTATTTACCGCTCAACAAGCCGGACGCAAGCGGCGACCAGGTGGTGGTGCCCATGCCGTAGCTGGCATACAGCGGCGCGTACTCCTGTTCCACACGTTCGCGATGCAGCAGGTTGTACTGCGGCTGCTCCACCACCGGCGCATACATGTGCATGGCCTGCGCGATGCGATGCGCTTCGTGGATCGCCGCCGCCGGCCATTCGCTGGTGCCCCAGTACAACACCTTGCCCTGTCGGATCAGCGTGTCCATGGCGGCCACCGTTTCCTCGATCGGTGTTTCCGGATCGGGGCGGTGGCAGAAATAAAGATCCAGATGTCCCACGCGCAAGCGCTCCAACGCCTGATGGCAGGCTTCGATCACATGCTTGCGCGACAAACCGCGCTGGGTGGGCCGTGGCTTTTCCGCCGCGCCGAAATACACCTTGCTGGATACGCAATAGCTGTCGCGCGGAAAACGCAGGTCCGCCAGCACGTCGCCCATCAGGCGTTCGGCTTCGCCGTGGTTGTAGGTTTCGGCGTTGTCGAAAAAGTTGATGCCGTGGTCCCAGGCCAGTGCCAGCAGGTCGCGCGCTTCGGAACGGCCCACCTGGCGGCCGAAGGTGACCCATGCGCCGAAGGACAGCGCGGACAACTGCAAACCGGTGCGGCCGAGGCGGCGGTATTGCATGGCGTGGCTCCCGCGTGCGCGTTAGAGGATGGCTCGTTTCAATGAACGCTGAAGTCGACGATCGTGCTGTCGACCGTGCGCTGGTCATTATGCGTATGCAGCGTCACGGCCACGTTGTATTTGTCCAGGTATGCCAACGTGACCTTGTCGGTCTGGATGCCGTTGCTGTCGATGATGCGGCATTGCAATTCCAGCGCCTGTCCTTCCATGGACGGATGGATCTGCGATGCGCTGTAGCGCCTGCCGCTGTCGCACAGCACCTGGCCCGGGTCTTGAGCGGTTTGCCCGCCGGTCATGCCGTACAGGTAGACGAAGGCGAAGTGGCCGTTGGTGCCGGTATCGAAACGCAATACCTTGCGTGCGGCCTGCACGGGCGGAATGGTTTTGGCTTGCGGGGGAATGCCTTGCGTCAGCAGCGGAAAATAACCGCGGTAGGTGAGTTCCACCTGCGTCGCCACGGTGTTGCCTTTGTCGTCCTGCACGGCGGCCACGCGCCGCACCAGGCCCTGGCCGGCATTTTCCAGCGTGACGGCGCTGCTGAAGGTGGTCGGCTGCGGGTGATCGGGCGAGGTGGCCGTGTCGCGCGTATGCAGCGTGATTTTCGTAAATGGCACGGCAGCGAGATTCGCGTGCGCGAGCGTGGCCTGCACCTCAGGCGTGAGCGCATGGAAGCTGAAGTTCTGCGTGAGATACGCCGAGGCGGTCGCCGGCTGCGGCGGCGCGGCGTCTTGTGCGTACGCGGCATGGCCGGCCGCCAGCAGTGAAACGATCGCCGCGGCTGCCAGCCTTTTCGTCCATGCCATGCCCATGCCTGCTCACCTTCGATGCCTGGAAGAGGCGCCTACGATAACAAGGTAGGCCATCGGCATGTAGCTGCCGATGCTTTACGCGTAGGCAAGCACCAGCCACAGCACGATGGCGGCGAACACGCCGGCGATCACGTCGTCCATCATTACGCCCAAGCCACCCTTGAGGTGCTGGTCCAGGTAACGGATGGGCCACGGCTTCCACACGTCGAACAGACGAAACAGCGCGAAGCCGAGCACGACCGCCCACCATGGCGCCAACAAGGCGGGCAGCAGCGCAATCCACTGGCCGATGAATTCATCCCACACCAGGCTGCGATGGTCATCCACGCCCAAGGCGCGGCCCGCGACATCGCATGCCCACACACCGACGGCGAAGCCGATCACGATCACCAGCACATTGAGCGGCAGCGACAGCTGGCGCAGCAGCAGCCACGGCAGGATCGCGGCGAGCGAGCCGAACGTGCCTTGCGCCACCGGCGCGAGGCCGGAGCCGAAACCGCAGGCGAGCCAGCCCGCCGGTGTCGAAAGCAGTGCGCGGCGTTGCGCGGGGGTGAGGACTTTGCGCTCGTTCATGCCTGGAAGTGATCCCAGCCTTGGCGCGCGGATTCGAGCCAATGTCCTTCGCCATCACGCACTCGCACGCCCTCGCCTTGCACGATGCGGCCGATGCGCGTGGCACCGCAGCCGAGCTTGGCCAGGTCGGCTTGTACGGCCGCTACGTGTTGGGGCGGCACGGTGAAGCACAGTTCGTAATCGTCGCCTCCGCTCAAGGCAAACTCGCGCGAGGTGCTGTCGTCGAACAGGTCGAGCAAGGCCGAAGAGCGCGGCAACAAGGCGGCTTCTATGTCTGCGCCCACACGGCTGGATACGCAGATATGCCCGAGATCGGCCAGCAGACCATCGGAAACGTCGATGCATGCACTGGCATGCCCGCGCAGGGCGAGGCCGGCTGCAATCCGCGGCGTCGGGCGGTTGAGGCGTTCGACCAGATAGCGGGCTTGTGCGTCGTCGCGATGATGGTTTCGCTGCACGCATTGCAAGCCAGCGGCAGCGTCGCCGAGCGTGCCGGTCACCAGTACCGCATCGCCCGCCTGCGCACCGGCACGCGTAAGCGCCTTGCCAGGCGGCACAAAGCCATGCACGGCAACGCTGATGGTCAGCGCGCCGCGAGTGGTATCGCCGCCGACCAGCGCCAGCCGGTAGCTTTGCGCGAGCTGCGCAAAGCCTTGGGCGAAGCCGTCGACAAAGGCCGTATCCGCATCCGGCATGCTCAACGCCAGCAGCGCCCAGGCGGGCGTGGCGCCCATGGCGGCAAGGTCGGAGAGATTGACCGCCAGCGCTTTCCAGCCGACATCGGCCGCAGCGGTATCCACCGGAAAATGCACGCCCGCGACCATGGTGTCGATGGCGACGGCCAGTTCCTGGCCCGGCGGCACGGTGAGCAGCGCGGCGTCATCGCCGATGCCCAGCCGCACATCGTCGCGATGTTGCGCGGTGAGCTGGCGGATGCGGTCGATGAGGGAAAATTCCATGGGCTTGCTGTGGCCTCTTCGTGCGCAGGTGTCCGGGTTTGCTGTTCGTCTAACAACGCGGCAAGTGGGACGCGATGCGCTCCCTCCCCTGCGAAAGTAGGGGAGGGTTGGGGTGGGGTTGCTCGGGCTTTAGCGTACGGCGGAATTTCCTGAGGAAATGCATGAAAACCCTGTTCGGCTCCTACCGCTCGCTGCGCTCGCACCCCACCCTAGCCCTCCCCTACTTCGCAGGGGAGGGAACAGATCCCGATATCCGCAACGCTCGAGTTACACAAGTACAGTTCGAATGCTTGAGCTTACCTCGCCGCTAAAGCCCAGCATGCGCGCCCAAGAGAGCTACCAGATCAACCCTGTTTCTCCGTGCCCCGAACCTGCGCCGCCAGCTTGTCCAGCACGCCATTCACATAGCTGTGCCCATGGTCCGCACCGAAGCGCTTGGTCACTTCGATCGCCTCGTTGATGATCACGCGGTACGGCACGTCCGGCCGATGCTTCAGCTCGTACGCGGCCAGGCGCAGCGCGGCGCGTTCCACCGGATCGATCTGCTCCACTTCGCGATCGATATACGGTTTCAGGGCTTCGTCCAGTTCGGCAACGTGCTGTTCCACACCGCGCAGCAGGTCCTCGAAGTACTCCAGGTCCGCCACTTCCATGTCCTGCTCGTGGCGGAACTGGTCGACCACCGACTTCATCGAGCTGCCGCTCATCTGCCAGGCGTACAGCGCTTGCAGGGCACGGCGGCGGGCGCGCGAGCGAGCGGCGAGATCGATGCCTTCGGGACGCGGGTGCATTACAGCTTTCCGTACAGATTGACCATTTCGAGCGCAGCGATGGCGGCATCGGCGCCCTTGTTGCCGGCCTTGGTGCCGGAACGCTCGATCGCCTGCTCGATGGTGTCGGTGGTGAGCACGCCGAAGGATACCGGCACGCCCGAACCGAGCGCTGCCTGGGTCAGGGCCTTGGCGCATTCGCCGGCAACGAAATCGAAGTGCGGCGTGGCGCCGCGGATCACCGCGCCCAGGGCGATCACCGCGGCGTACTTGCCCGAATGCGCCAGCTTGTGCGCAGCCAGGCCGATTTCCCATGCGCCCGGCACGCGGACCACGTCAATGGCGTCGTCGCTCACGCCATGGCGCACCAGCGCGTCGCGCGCGCCCGCAACCAGCGGTTCGACGACAAAGCCGTTGAAGCGGCCGGCGACGATGGCAAAACGGCCCTTGGGCGTGGCGAAATCGCCTTCGATGATCTTCATGCTGCGTGGATTCCTGTGAGCGGGCGGCTCGGGCCGCGGCGAGCGCGCCATTTTACGTGTTTGTTCGCTGGCCTGCTCGCTGAGTGCCGCTCAGAGCAAGGAAGGTTCGTGGCCCTTGCGCAAATGGGGATAACCCTGGAAATCCAGGCTGGCTCGCCGCCCCACCACACGCAGCCGCGCCGGCACGCCGAACGGCAGGGTGAATTTGTCCGCTTCGTGGCCGAACGGCATGCCTGAGAGCACCGGAATGCCCGCGATGCGGCGGATCTGGCTGAAACCGTCGGCCAGGTCGTAGCCGTTGTCGTAGGCGGCCGGGCGGCATTGGGTGAAGTCCGCCAGGATCAACGCCCGCTGCTGTTTCAGCACGCCGGCCAGATGCAACTGGTAAAGCAGCCGCTCGATCCGGAACGGCGGCTCGCCGATGTCTTCCACAAACAGGATGCCGCCCTCGATGCGCGGGAAATACGGTGTCTGCAACAGGCTGCACAGCATGGCGAGGTTGCCGCCCCATAGCGGGCCTTCCACCGCCAGCTCCGCCGCTTCCCCGCAATCCCAGCTGGCGTTGCCATGCGGCGAACTGAGCGTGCGCCAGAAATGCCGCCAGGTCAGCGGACTCAGCCGCTGTGCGCCGAAATCCGGCCCCAGCATCGGCCCGCCGAAGGTGACGATGCCGCTCCTGGCATACAGCGCCATCTGCAAGGCGGTGAAATCGCTATGCCCGACCAGGGCGAACGGCTGGCCGGCAAGGCGTTCGCGCAAGGCGTCGTAATGCAAGTGCTCCAACAGCCGCGTGGCGCCGTAGCCGCCGCGGATCGACATGGCGATATCCGGCAAGCTGTCGAGCGTAGCCAGGCTGTTGATATCCGCCGCGCGCTGCACGTCGCTGCCGGCGTAGCGCAGCTCGGTGCGATCGATCACTTCCGTGCCCTCCACCTGGCAACCTGCTTCCTGCAGGCGTGCGATGCCGCGCGTCATGGCTTCGCGGTCGTGCGGGTAGCCGGAGGGGGCGATCAGGCGGATGTGGCAAGAAGCTTGAGGCTGCATGCAAGGACTCGTATCGGCAATCCGTTGGCACTCTATCTCATTCGAACGAGCCTACTCAGGAACCGCTGCGACGGAATCATGGACGAACCATGACGTCGCAGCAGCCCTACAGCACGGGTACTGGAATGGGCGCCCCAGCCTACGGCGCCATCGTTGCAGCTGCGACGGTCGCCTCGCCTTTCAATACGAAATCCCGCGACGAGTGTCCGACCTCAATCGGATAACTGCCCGCCGCGATCTTCCACTGGTGTCCCGGCACATCGAACGTCGCCAGCAAGCGCGGATCGATGGTGACGGAAACCGTGCGGCTCTGTCCCGGCTGCAGCGACACTTTCTCGAACCCTGCCAGTCGGTGCGGCGCTTCGCCCAGATCGCCCGGCAGGCTTACGTAGACCTGCGGCACGTCCTTGCCTTCGCGCTGGCCGACGTTGCTGACCTTGAAGCTGACCGTCACATGATCGCCTTGCGCGCTGACGTGCAGATCGCTGTAGTCGAAGCGGCTATACGAAAGGCCGAAACCGAACGGGAACAGCGGCTGCAGGTTTTTCTTGTCGAACCACTTGTAGCCGACCGCGGCGCCTTCGATGTTGTAATCGACTTCCAGCGCGTTGGTGATCTGCGGGCGCGGCAGTTGCTGTTCGTCCTGCGGGAAGGTGACCGGCAAGCGGCCGGATGGATTGATCTTGCCGGTGAGCACGCCGGCGATCGCTTCGCCGCCGCGCGCGCCGGGGAACCAGGCCTCCACCACCGCATCCACCTTCGACAGCCACGGCATCTTCACCGGACCGCCGTTTTCCAGCACCACCACGCTATGCGTGTTGGCGGCGGCGACGGCATCGATCAAGGCATCCTGGTTGTCCGGCAACGCCAGGTTCGGTTGGTCGACGCCTTCGCAGGTCCATTGCGTGGCGAATACGATGGCGGCGTCGGCGGATTTCGCCACGGCCGCCGCCTTGGCGGGATCGCTGCCGTCGTCATAGACGATCTTGGCGTTCGGCAGGAGTTTCTGCAGTGCCTTCATCGGCGACGAAGGATCGTAGACCTTCCACTGCCAATCCGGGGTTTTCACCGCCGGAATAGCCGGGCCACCGATCGGCCACACCTCCGCCGAACCGCCGCCCGACAGCACGCCCACGTCGGCATGTGCGCCGATGATCGCCACCGTCTTGATGTCCTTGTGCAAGGGCAACTGCGCATGCTCGTTCTTCAGCAGCACGATCCCTTCTTCTGCCGCATGCTGCGAGACGAGCGCATCGGCCTCCACATCCAGCGGCTTTGTCTCCGGCGGATGCTCGAACAAGCCGACGGCGTACATCGAGCGCAGTATGCGACGCACCATGTCCTCCAGGCGGCTCTTTGGAACCTCGCCTTTCTCGAGCGCCTGCTGCAGCGGCGGCCCGAAGCTGCTGAAGTTCTGCCCCAGGCTGAAGCCGGTGCCGTGATCGATACCGGAAACCTGGTCGGTGCCGGCCATGGCGTCCTGCACGCCATGGTCGCCGCCCCAGTCGGTCATCACCCAGCCGGGGTATTTCCAGTCGCCCTTGAGAATGTCGTTCAACAGATGCTTGTTGGAGCAATCCCACACGCCGTTGACCTTGTTGTAGCCGCACATCACCGAACCGGGGTGGCCATCTTCGATCGCCAGCTCGAACGCGAGCAGGTCCGATTCGCGCATCGCTTGTTCGCTGATGTTGACGCTGACGGTGGTGCGGTTGGTTTCCTGGTCGTTCAAGGCGTAATGCTTGATGGTGGAAATGACGTGTTGCGACTGGATGCCCCGGATCTCGCCGCCATCGATGCGCGCGGCGAGCAGCGGATCTTCGCCCAGGTATTCGAACGTGCGTCCACCGCGCGGTTCGCGCGTGAGATTGATGCCACCGGCCAGCAGCACGTTGATGCCCTGCCGATGCGCTTCACCGCCGATCATGCGGCCGCCGGCATAGGCCACCTGCGGATTCCAGCTGGCGGCGATGGCCAGGGTCGAAGGCAGCGGCGTGGCATTGCCCGCCTCGCCACGCACGTGCGCCGGCTGCTTGCCCGGGCCTTGGTCGATCGGATAGTTGTGCACGCCGATGCCGGCGTCGTTCTCCTGCAGGGCGGGAATGCCCAGCTTCGGCAGCGCCGGCACATAGCCCGCCGCGCCAATGCTGCCCGGGGGTTGCTTCAACGTCATCATATCGTTGTAGCTCTGCACCATGTGCTGCATGTCCTGGAGCGACATGCGCTTGAGCATCTGCTCGGCGCGCTGGTCCGGGGAGGACACGGGCTGATCCGCGAGCGCTGGCGTCAGGCTGGCGAGCGAAAGCGCGGTGAACAGGGCGGTGCGGGCAAAGACGGCAGTGCGCGGCAAATGGGCGAGCTTCATCCTGGGTCCTTCGGGCTGGTTGCAACCCGGCGAAGGATGCCACGAAGCGCGGGACGTGGCAGTGATGAATATGGCCAGCCGTGCTTACGATCCTTGTGGGCCGAGAGCAAGGGCGGGAAGGTGTAGGTTGGGGTGAGCGTACGAGAACCCCAACATTGCCATGCCCATCGCCACGTCGGGGTTTGCGTTCGCTCACCCCGACCTACGACTATTCGGCGTATTCGACGAACTCCAGCCCGTAGCCCGCCAGGCCCACCAGCTTGCGCGGCGTGCCCAGCACGCGCAGGCGGTGTACCCCCAGGTCGGTGAGTATCTGCGCCCCCAGGCCAAGCTGGCGCCATTCCTGGTGCTGCTCGCTTGGCTCCGCCGGTGCGGGTTGCCGGTTGAGACGTCGCAGCAACGCGTCCGGCGTGTCCTCGCCGGACAGCACCAGCAGCACGCCGCGGTTTTCGTCGGCGATGCGGCGCAAGGCCGCCGTGACGGTAAGGCCAAGATCCTCGCGCTGCAGATGCAGCACGTCGGACAAGGTGTTGCGCACGTGCACGCGGCTCAGCACCGGCTCGCCGTCATTGACGGTGCCGCGCACCAGGGCAAAGTGCAGGCCATGGCGGATTGCATCGCGATAGGCCACCAGGCGGAACGAACCGAACTCCGTCTGCACCTCTTCTTCGTACACGCGCTGCACGGTTTTTTCCGTTTCCAGGCGATAGCGGATCAGGTCGGCGATGGAGCCGATCTTCAGGCCGTGCTTCTTCGCAAACACTTCCAGCTCGGGACGGCGCGCCATCGAGCCGTCCTCGTGCAGCACTTCGATCAGCACCGCGGCCGGCTCCAGCCCGGCGAGCGCGGCCAGGTCACAGCCGGCTTCCGTGTGGCCCGCTCGCGTGAGCACGCCGCCGGGCTGCGCGGTGAGCGGAAAGATGTGGCCAGGCTGGGAGAGATCCTGCGGCTTCGCATCCGCTTTCACGGCCACCTGGATGGTACGTGCGCGGTCATGTGCGGAAATGCCGGTGGTGACGCCTTCGGCCGCTTCGATCGAGACGGTGAAGTTGGTGTGGTACGGCGAGGTGTTGTCGCTCACCATCGGTCGCAGGCCAAGCTGGCGCGTGCGCTGTTCGGTGAGCGTGAGGCAGACCAGGCCGCGCGCTTCGCGCACCATGAAGTTGATGTCTTCGGGCCGCACCATTTGCGCGGCCATGATCAGGTCACCCTCGTTTTCGCGGTCTTCGTCGTCGACGATCACGACCATGCGGCCGGCGCGGATGTCCTCGAGGATTTCGGGGATGGTGTTGAATGACATGTTCTGTTCCTTTGCTCAGGCAAACCCGTGCCGCTTCAAAAACGCTTCATCGATGCGCGACCCTTCACCGCCACCGATCAAGCGCTCCACGTAGCGCGCCACCACGTCCACTTCGATATTCACCGCATCGCCGGGCTGGCGTGCATGGAACACCGTGTGTTCCACCGTGTGCGGAATAAGGTTTACGCCGAAGCGCTGCCCGCTTACTTCGTTGACGGTAAGGCTGGTGCCGTCGATGCAGATGGAACCCTTGGAGGCGATGTAGCGCGAGAGCGACGCGGGTACTTCGAACGTCCAGCGCTGCGAGCGGCCGTCCGGTGCGATGGAAACCACCTTGCCCACGCCGTCGACGTGGCCGGATACGAGATGGCCACCCAGGCGATCGGCGAGGCGCAGGGCTTTTTCCAGGTTCACCGGGTCGCCCGGCTTGTGCTTGCCCAGCGTGGTGAGCGACAGGGTTTCGTTGGACACGTCGGCGGCAAAGCCGCGCGACGCCAAGGTCACCACCGTCAGGCACGCGCCCGACACGGCAATGCTGTCGCCCAATTGCACGTCGGAAAGATCGAGATCGGCGGTATCGACATGCAGGCGCACGTCACCGCCGCGAGGCTCCAGCCGCGCGACGCGGCCGACGCTCTGGATGATGCCGGTAAACATCAACGCACCTCCGCAAGGAAGGTGGGCGAAACTTGGCACGTACGGTTGAGCATGAACGTTCTCCACGAAAGACGAAGTGTGGGAACGCCCCAAGGCAAAGGCACATGCATCGCACAAAGCGATGCACGGTGCCGTCTTCTTTCATCCGGACTGTGACCGTCGGCTCCGGCATTGGACCGGATCTGCTGACCTTCCGGCGTGGCCGGAAGCGCTCGCGGGCTCGGATCTTGCGACCCCTACCGCCGGTGGGGAATTTCGCCCCGCCCTGAAGACGTTTGTAATGAGTGCCGAAATCGGCGGGTGGAGTTTAACACTTGAATGCAGCGGGCGCCTTGCATGATCGCTCAAGGACCGGCACCGTCCCCCAGCGCCGCCACCAGAAAATCGATCAGGCTGCGCACCGCCGGCGCACGATCCGCGCCGGGAAGCCACAGCAGATGGATCGGCGAACGCGCGAGCGGCCAATCCGGCAGCACTTTCATCAGGCGGCCTTCCGCCACCAGCGCATCGCCCATGTAGTCACCCTGGATGCCGATGCCGACACCGGCCAGGATCGCATCGCGCGTCGCCTGCGAGTCGTTGCAGGTCAGCACCGGATCCACGCGCACCGAACGGCGCTGGCGCTGCCGTGCAAACTGCCACAGCGTGCCGGTGCGCAGTCCGGCGAAGGCGACGCAACGATGCTGCTTGAGATCGGCGGGATCCCTGAGCGGCGGCGCGGATGCCAGGTAGTCCGGCGCGGCGCACAGGTAGCGCTCCATGCTGCCGACCCGACGCGCCACCCAACGCGCGTCGGCCAGCTTGCCCACGCGCAAGGCGAGATCCACTTTCGCCTCGACCAGATCGACGTAGGCATCGTCGTAGGTTGCCTCGATGCGCACCTGCGGATGGCTGCGCATGAATTCGCCCAGCAATGGCGCAATGCGAACCCTTCCGTACGTCGCCGGCAGATTCAGGCACAGGCGGCCCGTCAGGTCGCCAGTACGTGGCCGCAAATTGATGGCGAGTTCGGCCATCACCGCTTCCAGCCGCTCGCAATACGAAAGCAGCTGCTCGCCGTGGCGGGTCAGCGTCATGCGCCGCGTAGTGCGCAAAAACAACGCGCTGCCGGTCGTTTTTTCCAGCGCGGCAATGCGCCGGCTGAGCACGGAAGGCGTACAGCCGGCCACGCGCGCGGCCTGGGAAAAATTGAGCAGCCTCGCCGCCGCGGCAAAGCCGCGCAGCTCGCGCAGGCGGGTGGGCGTCAGCTCGAAGGATTTGTTCATACAGTGAACAAAAGATATGTATTGGCGGGAGATTATCACCTTTGCCCGAAAGGCCGACCATGGCGCCCTCTCCACCACGGACCACCGCCATGCGCAGCATCCAGCTCACCGCCTTCGGGCTCGATCATCTGAAACTTGCCGATATCCCCGCTCCGCGTCCCAAGCCGAACGAAGTGCTGGTGCGCATGGAAGCGGCCTCCCTGAATTACCGCGACTACCTGCTCATCAGCGGCAACCTGTATCGCGGCGTGAACTTGCCGATCGTTCCCGTCTCCGATGGCGCCGGTACGGTGGTGGAAGTGGGCGAAGCGGTGACGCGCTTCAAGCCTGGCGATCGCGTGACCACGTTCTACAAGTCCCGCTGGGTAGCCGGCGCCATGCGTCCGGAATGGGAAGGTGCGGATATTGGCGGCCCGGCCGAAGGCGTGATGCGCGAATTCGCCACCTTCGATGCCTATTCGCTGGCCCGTGCGCCCGCACACATGGATGCGTTGCAAGCCGCGACCTTGCCGATCGCCGCACTCACCGCCTGGCAGGTGCTGGAACAGGCGCGCCTCACCACCGGTCAGACCGTGCTGGTGCTGGGCACTGGCGGCGTGTCGATCTTTGCGTTGCAGTTGGCCAAGTTGCGTGGCGCAAAGGTGATTCTGCTTTCGTCCAGCGACGAAAAACTGGCTCGCGCCAAGGCACTCGGCGCGGATGTTGGCATCAACTACCGCACCACGCCGCAATGGGCTAGCGCCGTGCGCGAAGCGACCCATGGCACGGGTGTGGATGTGGTGGTCGAAACCGTCGGCGGCTCCACGTTTGCGCAATCGCTGGAAACGGTGGGCATGCATGGTTTCGTCGGTGTCGTGGGCTTCATGGGTGGCGGCGAGCTGCAGGTCCCGCTGACATCGATCATTCTCAAGCGCGTGCGCGTGCAAGGTATTTCGGTGGCGTCGCTGGAACAGCACGAACGCATGCTTGCCGCGCTTGAAGCAACGCAATTGCTGCCGGTACTCGACGAGGTTTATGGCTTTGAGGAACTGCGCCCGGCGATGGAGCACATGATTGCCGGCAAGCACTTCGGGAAGATCGGTATCGACTTCTCCAGGTGATGTCTGGGCATCGTAGGCTGGGGTTTCATCTCAGCCTACGGGCCACGGATTCGTTACACAAACGCTTGCGCCGTCTGCTGCCGGTAATCGTGCAGCACCTGGTCCATCACCCAACTGGTACGCGCTGCGGACTCCGCCGTCGAGGGGCAAGCACCTTGCTGCCCGCGCAGTTCCGCCACGATGGTTTCAATCAACGGCTGCTGGATATGGGGAGGATTGGCGATGGCAAATTCGTGCGCGCCCTGCGCATTCTCCACGCGGATCGGGCTATCGCCGAAGGTGGCGAACACGATACGGCCGGCATCGCCGATCACTTCCACGCGGTCTTCGTGCCGGTAGCTGCCGAACTGCCAGACTCCCGTACCCAACAGGCCATGCGCGAAGGCAAACGACATGGCCACGCTATCTTCGGCGGGATAAGCGCCCAGCTGATTGCTGGCCTGCCCGCTGGCCGCCACGATGGGGCCGAACAACCAATCGAGTATGTCCAGCGTGTGGCAGCCGATATCCATGAAGATGCCACCGCCGGAAAGCTGTGGCTGCACGCGCCAAGGCAACTGTTGGGGATCGTGGTAACGCGGATGATGCGGCTCGTGCAGCACGACGTTGACGAGGCGCGGCACGCCGATGGCGCGCTGGTCGAGCAGCAGCTCGCGCACCTTGCGAAAGCGCGGCAGGCAACGCCGGTAGTACGCAACAAATACCGGCACGCCCGCGCGCTGGCCGGCGTGGAAAATCGCCTGGCATTCGGCATGGTCGCGCGCCATCGGCTTTTCCACGTACACCGGCTTGCCCGCGGCGATCACCGTCAATGCGTACGACTTGTGCGTGGAAGGCGGCGTGGCGACGTAGACCGCATCGACGTCCTGGTCGGCGATCAAGGCGGCGGCATCGTCATACCACCGCGGCACGCCATGCCTTTGCGCGTAGTCGCGCGCCTTGTCGCCATCGCGGCGCATCACGGCCACCAGGCTTGAACCCTCGATGTGGTTGAAGGCGGGACCGCTTTTGATCTCGGTGACGTCACCGCAACCGATGATGCCCCAGCGTATAACTGCCGTATTCATGTCGTGATGGCTCCTGTCAGATGGCCGGCCGCAAGCGCAGGCGCAGGTCCTGGCCGACGGCGCGGCTATCGAGCACGTTGAGTTTCCAGCGCGCCGCCATGTCGGCCAAGGGCGGCAGGGCCAGCAAAGGCCTTGCCGTGTCGCCCAGCAGCAGCGGCGCCATGTAGATCAGCAATTCGTCGGCCAGGCCGGCGGCGAACAGGGCGCCGCACAAGGTGGGGCCGGCTTCCACGTGCAGTTCGCTGCAGCCACGGCCGGCGAGCAGGGCCAGCACGGCATGCAGGTCGAGGGCGTCGTTCTGTTCGGCGATAGCGATGCACTCCACGCGTGCGAAGCGCTCATCCGGCATCGCCGAGGCCGCGTGCAGCACCAGCGTGGGCGTTTGGCCGTCCAGAACGTGGTTGCCGGCAGGCGTGCGCAGATGGCGATCGAGGATCACTCGCATGGGTGTGTGTGCATGGCTGGGTTCGCGATCCAGCCGCACGGTGAGCTGCGGATTGTCGGCAAGCACCGTGCCTATGCCGGTAAGAATGGCCGAACTGCGCGCGCGCCAGCGCTGCACGTCCATGCGTGCGGCTTCGCCGGTGATCCATTTCGATTCGCCATTGGACAGCGCGGTGCGGCCATCCAGGCTCATCGCCAATTTCACGCGCACCCAGGGACGATGGCGCTCGATCCGGCTGAAGAAACCTATGTTGATCTCGCGCGCCGCTTCCCGCATCAAGCCGCTTTCGACCGCGATGCCGGCCGCGCGCAGCCGGGCGATGCCCTGGCCGGCTACCTGGGGGAAAGGATCTTCCGCCGCGATCACGACCCGGCCGACGCCAGCAGCGATCAACGCATCGGCACAGGGCGGCGTGCGGCCGTGATGCGCGCACGGTTCCAGCGTGACGTAGGCAGTGGCGCCCCGTGCGTCGGCACCTGCTTCGCGCAAGGCGTACACCTCGGCATGCGGCTCGCCGGCGCGTTGGTGCCAGCCCTGCCCCACCACCCGTTCGCCATGGGCGATCACGCAGCCGACGCGCGGATTGGGCTGCGTGGTGTAGAGACCCTGTTCGGCCAGGCGCAGCGCCTGCGCCATGTGCATAGCATCGAGCACCGAGAATGTCATGGAAGCGTCTGAATATGGTTATGCAAGATCGTCAGTGTCGGTGATCGCCAGGCATTTGTCGTGCCGGCGACATCGGGAGTAGCCTTCGAATGTTAACCGCGGAAAAGGCACGGCCATGATCTACGACAACATCCTCGACACCATCGGCAATACGCCCATCGTCCGCCTGCATCGCGTGGCGCCTTCACACGTAACGCTGTATGCGAAGGTGGAAGCCTTCAATCCGGGCGGTTCGGTGAAGGACCGCCTGGCCATCGCCATCATTCTCGATGCGGAAAAGAAGGGTCTGCTCAAGCCCGGCGACACCGTGGTGGAAGCCACCTCGGGCAATACTGGCGTGGCGCTGGCGATGGTGTGTGCCTCGCGCGGCTACCGCTTCGTGGCCGTGATGACTGAAACCTTCTCGATCGAACGCCGCAAGCTGATGCGCGCCTACGGCGCCAGGGTCATCCTGACGCCGGCCGCCGAGCGCGGCACCGGCATGGTCCGGCGCGCGGAGGAACTGGCAAAGAAGCACGGCTGGTTCCTGGCCCGTCAGTTCCAGAATCCCGCCAACCCGGCCTACCACCGCAACACCACCGCGGCGGAAATCCTCCGCGATTTCGCCGGCAAGCGGCTGGACGCCTTCGTTACCGGCTGGGGCACCGGCGGCACGCTGACCGGCGTGGGCGAAGTGCTGAAAGTCGCCCGGCCCGAAGTGAAGATCGTGGTGTCCGAACCGGCTGGCGCATCCATGCTGCAGGACAAGCCCTGGCAGCCGCACAAGATCCAGGGCTGGACCCCGGACTTCGTGCCCGAGGTGCTCAACCGCAAGATCTTCGACGTGGACTTGCCGGCGGATGAAGTGGTCGCCCGCGATACCTCGCGCAGGCTGGCGAAGGAAGAAGGGATTTTCGTCGGCATCTCCGCCGGCGCTACCGTGGCCGCCGCGCTGCAGTATGCGGAGAAGGCCGAAAAAGGCAGCGTGATCCTGGCGATGTTGCCGGATACGGGCGAGCGGTATTTGTCGACCTTCTTGCTGGAAGGCGTGGAAGAAGGGTCGGATGATGCGTGGCTGCAGAGCCTGGGCTGAGCGCTGAAACAAAAAACGCCGGAAATTTCCGGCGTTTTTTTTGCGTAAGACTCAGCCCTTGCGATGCCCGCGTTTCGCTGCGGCCGCCGCTCCGGCTTCGCCGAGCAACGAAAGCTGCAAGTTCTCCAGACCCGGCAGATCGCGCTCCAGCTTCTCGATCTCCTCGCGGAACGCGTGCACGTCTTCGAACTTGCGATAGACGGATGCAAAGCGCACGTACGCCACCTGATCGAGTTTCTTCAGCTCGCGCATCACCAGCTCACCGACATGGCGCGACGGCACTTCGCGCTCGCCGCTCTTGCGCAAGTCGTCAATGACGGCGCGTACCGCGGCATCAACATCATGACTGGCTACGGGACGTTTCTGCAGAGCGCGTTCAAAGCTCGTACGCAGCTTGCGCTCATCGAAACTCTCGCGCCGTTCGCCGCTTTTCACAATAGCCGGCAGTTTCAGCTCGGCCGTTTCGAAGGTGTTGAAACGTTCCCCACACTGCGGACACTCGCGGCGACGGCGCACGGTGGCGCCGTCGTCGGCAAGGCGTGAATCGATCACGCGAGTGTCTTCATGCTGGCAAAAGGGACAGTGCACGTATGTCCTGGCTTAGCCGTAAACGGGGAATTTCTTGCATTGCGCGGAGACTTTCTCGCGCACGGTCCTGATCACGCTTTCATCCGCCGGTGCATCCAGCACATCACAGATCCATTGCGTAAGCTCCACCACATCCGCTTCCTTGTAACCGCGCGTGGTGATCGCGGGCGTACCGACGCGCAGGCCGGAAGTGACGAACGGCGAGCGAGGATCATCCGGCACCGCGTTCTTGTTGACGGTGATGTGCGCCTTGCCGAGTGCCGCTTCCGCATCCTTGCCGGTGACTTCGCGGCCGATCAGGTCGATCAGCATCAGGTGGTTTTCGGTGCCGCCGGAGACGACCTTGTAGCCGCGTTCGATCAGCGTCTTGGCCATGGCCTTGGCGTTCTTCACCACTTGCGCCTGGTATTCCTTGAAGGCCGGCTCCAGCGCTTCCTTGAACGCCACCGCCTTGGCGGCGATCACGTGCATCAGCGGGCCGCCCTGGATGCCGGGGAATACGATGGACTGCAGTTTCTTTTCAAGTTCCTCGCTGGCGTCCTTGGCGATCACGAAACCGCCGCGCGGGCCGCGCAGGGTCTTGTGCGTGGTCGAGGTCACCACGTGCGCGTGCGGCAGCGGGCTGGGGTAGACGCCCGCGGCAATCAGGCCGGCCACGTGCGCCATGTCGACGAACAGGTAGGCGCCCACCTTGTCGGCGATGGCGCGGAAGCGCGCCCAGTCCATGATCTGCGAGTACGCGCTGAAGCCAGCCACGATCATCTTCGGCTTGTGCTCGACGGCGAGGCGCTCGACTTCGTCGTAATCGACCAGGCCCTGCTCGTTCACGCCGTACTGCACGGCGTTGTAGATCTTGCCGGACAGGTTCACCTTCGCGCCGTGCGTGAGATGGCCGCCGTGCGCCAGGCTCATGCCGAGGATGGTGTCGCCCGGATTGAGCAGCGCGAAGTACACCGCCTGGTTGGCCTGCGAGCCGGAATGCGGCTGCACGTTGGCGTAGGTGGCGCCGAACAGTTGCTTGAGGCGCTCGATGGCGAGGCGCTCGGCCACGTCCACGTATTCGCAGCCGCCGTAGTAGCGCTTGCCCGGGTAGCCTTCGGCGTATTTGTTGGTGAGCACCGATCCCTGGGCTTCCAGCACGCGCGGGCTGGCGTAGTTTTCCGAAGCGATCAGCTCGACGTGGTCCTCCTGGCGGCGGGCTTCGTCGGCAATAGCCTTGGCCAGCTCATCGTCGTAGCCGGCAATCGTTTGATGCTTCGGGAACATTCGGGCCTCGTGGGGTCGCGTGGGACGGGGTGAAGACTTGAAATTGTAATGGTCGGCGGTGTAAGCGGCCACCTTGGCCTTATCGCTCTGGCGACTTTGCCGGCAAATCAAGGAGCTGGCCGGAACGGCATGCGGATTCGCGCACAACCGCCTAAGGCCGACGCCTCGCCACGGCGCTCACCATCACATAGCTGATGATCATCAGTAGCAGCCACGCCCCCAGCTTCGACAGCGGCACCAGCCGCCAGCCGTGATGCTGCATCGGGTAGCGCCACGCAGCGGTGAAGGTGCCGATGTTTTCGGCGAACCAGATGAACAGCGCCACCAGCACGAAGCCCAGCAGCAGCGGCATGCGCCGATGCACATGGCGGATGCGGAAATACACCCAGGTACGCCCGAACAGCAGTGCCACCGCAGCGAACAGCACGTAACGCAGGTCCGGCAGAAAGTGGTGCGTAAAGAAATTCGCGTAGATCGCCACGGCCAGCCACACGGTGGCGGCAAACGGCGGATGCCGGGTGAAGCGGAAGTCGAACAATCGCCAGGCCCGCGCGATATAGCTGCCCACGGACGCATACATGAAGCCGCTGAAAAGCGGCACGCCGCCAATGCGCAGCAACGATGGCTCCGGATAGATCCACGAGCCCATCGCCGTCTTGAACACCTCCATCGCCGTGCCGACGAGGTGGAACAGCAGGATCACCTTCGCCTCTTCGATGGTCTCCAGCCGGCTGGCGAGCAGCACGCACTGGATCGCCAGCGCGGCCAGCGTGAGGAAGTCATAGCGCGCCAGCGCCGCGTGGCTGGGATAGAACGCCCAGCTGAGCCCAAGCAGCAGCACCATGCTGCCGCCGAAAAGGCAGGCGGAGGCCTGCTTCAGGCCGAAACAGAGCAATTCATGCAGGGCCACCGCGCCGCGGCCGCGCGCATGTGCCCAGTGGCCGGCGCGCTCGTCCCAGTGGCGCAGCGCGCCCAGCATTGGGGAAGGTCGGAGGGCCGTCAGTCGTCGCGTTCGCATGGCCCGGCAGACTGGCAGGTCGAACTGGCGCAACAGGCGCAAAAAGGTGGCGAACGCGTGCCTATCGGCTCGCAAGACGGCTATACGAGCGGGCTTGCTGTCACCGGGGCTTACACATAAGCCGCTATACTAAGCGGCTTAACACCTACGCCAACAAGCCTTGCGCGCCTGTCCTTGCGGGCCGGTCACGCGCATGCCAACGGAGCCAGCATGCAATACATCTACACCATGAACGGGGTCAGCAAGATCGTTCCCCCGAAGCGCCAGATCATCAAGGATATTTCGCTGAGCTTCTTCCCGGGCGCCAAGATCGGCCTGCTCGGCCTGAATGGCGCGGGCAAGTCCACGGTGCTGCGCATCATGGCCGGCGTCGACAAGGACTTCCAGGGCGAAGCGCGCCCGCAGCCGGGCATCAAGGTCGGCTACCTGGCGCAGGAGCCGGAGCTGGATCCGGAGAAGACCGTCCGCCAGGCGGTGGAGGAAGGCGTGTCGGTGATCTTCGACGCGCAGAAGCGCCTGGAAGAGGTCTATGCCGCCTACGGCGAGGAAGGCGCGGATTTCGACAAGCTCGCCGCCGAGCAGCAGGAACTGGAAAACATCCTGGCCGTGAACGACGCCCACGCGCTGGAACGCCAGCTTGAAGTGGCTGCCGACGCGCTGCGCCTGCCGCCGTGGGACGCCAAGATCGGCCCGCTCTCCGGCGGTGAAAAGCGCCGCGTGGCGCTGTGCCGCCTGCTGCTGTCCAAGCCGGACATGCTGCTGCTGGACGAACCGACCAACCACCTGGACGCCGAATCGGTGGAGTGGCTGGAGCACTTCCTGCAGGATTACCCCGGCACCGTGGTGGCCGTCACCCACGATCGCTACTTCCTCGACAACGCCGCCGAGTGGATTCTGGAGCTCGACCGCGGCCGTGGCATTCCGTGGAAGGGCAACTACACCGAATGGCTGGAACAGAAAGACCAGCGCCTGAAGCAGGAAGCGCAGCAGGAAAAATCGCGCCAGAAGGCGATCGAGAAGGAACTGGAATGGGTGCGCTCCGCCGCCAAGGGCCGCCAGTCCAAGGGCAAGGCGCGCTTGAACCGCTTCGAAGAACTGAACGCGGTGGAATACCAGCGCCGCAACGAAACCAATGAAATCTTCATTCCGCCGGGCGAGCGCCTGGGTCAGGAAGTGATCGAGTTCAAGAATGTCACCAAGTCCTTCGGCGATCGCCTGCTGATCGACGACCTCTCGTTCAAGGTGCCGCCGGGCGCCATCGTGGGCGTGATCGGTCCGAACGGCGCGGGCAAATCCACGCTGATGAAGCTGATCACCGGCGTCGAGAAGCCCGACAGCGGCGAAGTGAAGATCGGCCACACCGTCAAGCTCGCCTACGTCGACCAGTCGCGCGGCGCGCTCGATGCAAAAAACAACGTGTGGCAGGAAGTCTCCGGCGGCTCGGACATCCTCACCATCGGCAACTTCGAAATCCAGTCGCGCGCCTACATCGGCCGCTTCAACTTCAAGGGCACCGACCAGCAGAAGATCGTCGGCAACCTCTCGGGCGGCGAACGCGGCCGCCTGCACATGGCCAAGACGCTGCTGCAGGGCGGCAACGTGCTGCTGCTGGACGAACCGTCGAACGACCTGGACATCGAAACCCTGCGCGCACTGGAAGACGCCTTGCTGGAGTTCCCGGGCTGCGCGATGGTGATTTCGCATGACCGCTGGTTCCTCGACCGCATCGCCACGCACATCATCGCGTTCGAAGGCGACTCGCACGTGGAGTTCTTCCCCGGCAACTACAACGAGTATGAGGCGGACAAGAAGCGCCGCCTTGGCGACGAGGCAGCGAAGCCGCATCGGGTGAAGTACAAGAAGTTGGCTTGATCAACCGCCCGGATGCGTTCCCTCCCCGACACGCACCTGATTGGCGTGGAGTCCCAGATCGCCGGATCTGCTCCCTCCCCTACGTGTAGTAGGGGAGGGTTGGGGTGGGGTGAAGCAACCTCGCGACGCGCTCAAATCATGTGGCAAGCTCGAACAACCCCACCCCAGCCCTCCCCTGCTTCGCGAGGGAGGGAGCCATGTGCCGCGCAACTGAGACATAGCGCTAATCAGCTGCACGCAGGGGGGAGGCTCATCACGGTAAACCAGGAGATCCCCGATGCACTTCATGCAATCCCTGCAAACCGCATGGACCCGCAACAACTCCCTCGTCTGCGTCGGCCTCGATCCCGAGCCCGCCAAATTCCCTGCACACCTCAAAAACCGCCCCGACGCGGTATTTGAATTCTGCGCCGCCATCGTCGACGCCACTGCCGACCTGGCCTGCAGCTACAAGCCGCAGATCGCGCACTTCGCCGCCCTGCGCGCGGAAGAAGCGCTGGAACGCCTGATTGCGCACATCCACGCCAGGCATCCCGGCGTGCCGGTGATCCTGGACGCCAAGCGCGGCGACATCGGCAGCACCGCGCAGCATTACGTCACCGAAGCCTTCGAACGTTTCGGCGCCGATGCAGTGACGCTCAACCCCTACCTCGGCCGCGATTCCGTGCAGCCGTTCCTCGATCGCGCCGACAAGGGCGTGATCCTGCTGTGCCACACCTCCAATCCCGGCGCCGCCGACCTGCAGGATCTGGATGTCGGCGGCAAGCCGCTGTACCAGCACGTCGCACGCCTGGTTGCGCAGGAATGGAACACGCACGGCAACTGCGCCCTGGTCACCGGCGCGACCTATCCGGAACAGTTGGCCGAAGTGCGCGCACTGATCGGCGACATCCCATTGCTGGTCCCCGGCATCGGCGCCCAGGGCGGCGACGTGCAGGCGGTCGTTCGCCATGGCCGTACCGCCGCTGGCACCGGCCTGATGATCAATTCCTCCCGCGCGATTCTGTATGCCGGCCATGGCGAGGATTTCGCCGATGCCGCACGCAAGGCGACACGCGATCTGCGCGACAGCATCAATCGCTATCGGCAGGATTGAGCCCCCCCTTTACAGCTTTCCAGCCCTCCCCCGCTCAACCGCACTGTGTCAGTATCACGCGCGGAAATCGGCAATGTGCCGGTTGGGGAATCCTCAAGAGGGAACGTATGCGGACGTTGAATGGGTGGGCTCGGGAAGCAGTCTCAAATTCTTGCGTTTTCTTGTATCGAGCCATGATGGCAGCCGGTCTGGCCGTGATGGCGCTGGGTGCGGCGCCACGCGCTGAGGCCGCCAGCCCCGATCCATCGCTGGTATCGAAGATCGATGCGGCCACCTTCGAGGTGGTGATTCCGCGCGCGGTGGACGATCCGCTCACCTACGAAAAACCGCTGCCGCTCGACCTGCTGCCGTACGAAGAGCGCACCGACAAATATTTTTCCGTCGGCACCGCGTTTTCGATCGGGCGCAACCATTACGTCACCGCCGGCCACGTGCTGCTGGCCGCAGTCGGCGATCTCACCGGCGCACCGGCGCTGCGCGACGCCAGCGGCCACGTGTACGCCATCGACAAGATCGAAAAATTCTCCCTGCAGCAGGACTTCGTGATGTTCTCGCTGAAGGAGCCGCCGAAGGGCAATGCGGCGCTGGCGACGAATACCAAGGCGGCCTTGAACAGCGTGGTGTACGCGGTCGGCAACGCACTTGGCACCGGCGTGGTGATTCGCGATGGCCTGTATACCTCCGACACGCCAGAGGACGAAAACGGCCGCTGGAAATGGATGCGTTTTTCCGCGGCGGCATCGCCCGGCAACAGCGGCGGCCCGCTGCTCGACCAGAACGGCAAGGTCATCGGCGTGGTGCTGATGAAGTCGCCCAACGAGAACCTCAACTACGCGCTGCCGATTGGCGAAGTGCTGAATGCGTCGGACAGCGCGGCGGTGATGGACAAGCGCATCACGTACCAGCTGGACGTGGTGGAAGACACCCAGACCAGCACCTTCAAGGCGCAATTCCCGTTGCCGGCCAGCTACACGGATTTCAGCGACACCTATCTGAAGCTGCTTTACGCCCAGGGCGACAAACAGCTCAAACAGCTGCTGCAAGCGCAGGGCAACGAGCTGTTTCCGCACGGCGCCGGTTCCAACCACCTGCTGCACGAGACGCCTGCACTGAGCCTGTTTCCCGAATTGATCGTGCGCAACCGCAGCGGCCAGTGGGCCTACAACGGTCGCGAATACAATCGCGTGCCGCTCAGCGGCAACGGCTACGTCGCCAGCGGCCTGGTCGGCCACAACTTCCTGGTCCATCTGCGCCGCCCCGACGACATGAAGGCGGCCACGTTCTACAACGACCCCAAGCAGATGATGGACCTGATCCTGAAGACCGGCTTCTGGACCCGCACCGTCGGGCCGGAAAAGATCAAGATCACCTCGCTGGGCAATCCGGCCAGCAGCACCAGCTACACCGATAACTGGCAGCGCCGCTGGAAGGTATTCGTGTGGTCGCTGCCGTACATCAATGCGCAGATGGCCGTCTTCGCCCTGCCCGTGCCGGATGGCTACGCCATCATGATGCGCATGACACCTTCCATGGGCACGCACGACAGCCTGGCCGACATGACGGCGCTCACCGATTTCTTCAACGTGGACTACGGCGCCACGCTGGCGCAGTGGAAGGAATTCCTGGCCGATCCGTCGTTGCTGCCCGACGTGCTGAAGGATGCGCACATCGGCTTCGAATACGGCAAGCAATTCAGCTATGACGGCAGCGACATCGCCTTCAGTTATCCCGCCACGCTGCAGCCGGTTGCGCCGGACACCTTGCTGGCGGTGGGCGTGGGCTATTACCAGGACCACGGCAAATATACGCTGCAGACCGGGGTGATCCAGATCCGCAAGAACATCACCGACCCCGATCGCATCAGCATCAAGCGCCACATCGCGCCCAGCCCCGACCTCGACGACAACTTCAAGGAAGCCTGGGGCAAGCTGCAGCACAAGCAGCATCCGTTCGACGGGGTACCGTACAACGACGGCGACGAAATGGATGTCGCCACGGTGATCAATGCGCCGGACGGCGATGCGGCGACCGAGTTGTACACCGCCTTCTATGGCACGCAGGGAACGCACAAGCCGGAAGCGATGAAGGCGAAACTGAAACTGATGACGCAGCAGTTCAAGGTGAAATCACACTGAAGCGAATGGCTTCGCGCACGCCTTGATGCCGTCGCCCCGGCGAACGCCGGGGCCAAGTAACTGTCGGACTTGAGTTGGCCTGGCTGCAAATACGCCTCGACCACTCAAGCCCGACAGGCTCCTGGCGACTTTCGGTTCATTCGCACTCTCCTCATCTTTATTTCCGATAATGACGAGCCGGCTCGCCAAGCCGGCTTTCCATGACCCCATAAGGATCGACGCGTGAGCTTGTGGTTCCTGATTTTCCTGAGTGTGCTGCAGGGCGTAACCGAACTTTTCCCGGTCAGCAGTCTCGGCCACACCTTGTTGGTACCGGCGCTGTTCGGCATGCACATCGACAAGCATGCGCCGCAGCTGATTCCCTTCCTGGTCGCTTTGCACCTGGGCACGGCGCTGGCGCTGCTGGGGTATTTCCGCCACCGCTGGGTGGCCTTGATCCGCGGCTTCGCCGCTTCGCTGGGCGGGCGCCGCAACGACGAAGGCCACATGATGTGGGCGCTGATCATCGGCACCCTTCCCGCCGGCATCGTGGGACTGGTGCTGGAAAAGCGGCTGGAGCTGTTGTTCAAGGATCTGCGCATCGTCGCCGTGGCATTGATCGCCAACGGCGTGCTGCTATGGCTGGGCGATCGCCTGGAGCGCACGCGCCCGCACAAGGCGCCGGAGAAACTCAATTTCCGCCAGGCGTTCCTGGTCGGCCTGGCGCAGATCGGCGCGTTGATCCCGGGGTTTTCCCGCAGCGGCCTCACCATGATCGCCGGCTACGCCACCGGGCTGGACAAGGAAAAGGCGGCCGAATTTTCCTTCCTGCTCGGCACGCCGATCATCCTCGCCGCCGGCGTGCTGGAAATTCCGAAGCTGTTCAAGGCGCCGGAGCAACTGAGCAATGCCCTGCTCGGCGGCGTGCTGACGGCGATTGCGGCGTGGCTCAGCCTGCGCTTCCTGATGCATTACTTCGAAGGCCGCGGGCGCTTGTCGGCGTTCGGCACGTATTGCGTGGTTGCCGGCGCGGTGTTCCTGGGCTGGTTCCTGCTGCACCCTCAGCCGGCCTGAGCGGGTTCCACGCCTTTACTCGTCGGCGTTCGGGTCCAGCCCCGGAAACAGCACTTCGGTAAAGCCGAACTTGGTGAAGTCGGTGATGCGCGAGGGATACAGGCGACCGATCAGGTGATCGCATTCGTGCTGCACCACGCGCGCATGAAATCCGTCCGCGGTTCGATCGATGCGATCGCCTTTCGGATCGATGCCTTCGTAGCGGATCAGCGAATAGCGATTGACGGCGCCACGCAGGCCCGGCACGGAAAGGCAGCCTTCCCAGCCTTCTTCCATGTCCTGCGAGAGTGGCGTGATGATGGGATTGAGCAGGATGGTTTGCGGCACCGGCGGCGCATCCGGATAACGCTCGGAGCTTTCGAAACCGAAGATCACCAGTTGCAGGTCCACGCCGATCTGCGGGGCGGCAAGTCCGACGCCGCCAGCGGCATGCATGGTTTCGAACATGTCGGCGATCAGCGTGTCGAGTTCGGCGCTGCCGATCATGTTGTCGGGTACGGCTGGAGCGACGCGCAGTAAACGCGGATCGCCCATCTTCAGAATGTCGTGGATCATGCCAACCTCGCGCAACGAAGCCCAGAACGCCAAGGTGGATGGTAAAGCGGGGAGCGCAAGCCTTCCACACGGCTTTGCCGCCACGCGGACTTGTTGCGTATTGCGCGGGCCACGCACGAGCCGCCCCAGCGCTCGCCTTCCGCCCGTCGCCGCGCCGACTCGTCCGCGGCATGATCTTCGGCGTATCAGCTATTGACCCACAGCGCTGACAGGACGAACCTAGGCGGCAGACAGCGCCCGCGCGGATCGGACGGTACTGTTCCCGCAGCCATGTTGCGCTGCCAGAACCCTCGCGTGGGTGACATGAAGTCCTGCATGGGAGAACTTTCATGGTAGCCACCGCAACGAGGCCCACCGGTATCGCCGGCAAGATCGTCTGGGCTGTCATCGCCGTCATCGGCGCCGCCTGCCTGGGCGTGATCGCGCTGCGCCGCGGCGAACCGGTCAACGCCATCTGGCTGGTGGCCGCCGCCGTGGCGATCTTCCTGATCGGCTTCCGCTTCTACGGCAAGTTCATCGAGCACAGCGTGCTGCAGATGGATCCCAGCCGCGCGCCGCCATCGGTGTTGCGCAACGACGGGCTGGACTACGTACCGACCGACAAATGGGTGGTGTTCGGCCACCACTTCGCGGCAATTGCCGGCGCCGGACCGCTGGTGGGGCCGGTATTGGCGGCGCAGATGGGCTATCTGCCGGGCACCTTGTGGATCCTGTTCGGCGTGGTGCTGGGTGGTGCGGTGCAGGATTTCATGATCCTGGGCTTGTCGGTGCGCCGCGATGCGCGCTCGCTCGGCCACATGCTGCGCGAGGAACTGGGGCCATGGGCCGGCGTCACCGCCATGTTCGGCCTGCTGGCCTTGATGATGATCGTGCTGGCGGTGCTGGCGCTGGTGGTGGTGAAAGCGCTGACGCACAGCCCGTGGGGTACCTTCTCGGTGGCCTGCACCATTCCCATCGCGCTGTTGATGGGTGCGTACCTGCGCTGGTTGCGGCCGGGGCGCATTTTGGAAGTGTCGCTGATCGGCCTGGTGCTGTTGCTGGCATCCATCGCTTACGGCGCGCACGTCGCAACGACGCCTGAGCTGGCGAGAATGTTCGACTTCGATGCGGCAACGCTGGCGTGGCTGCTGATCATCTACGGCTTCGTGGCGTCGGTGCTGCCGGTGTGGCTGCTGCTGGCGCCACGCGATTACCTGTCCACCTTCCTGAAGATCGGCACCATTCTGCTGCTGGCAGTCGCGATCGTGTTCGCCGCGCCCTACCTGCAGATGCCGGCGGTTTCGCGCTTTATCGATGGCACCGGGCCGGTGTTCCAGGGCCAGTGGTTCCCGTTCCTGTTCATCACCATCGCCTGCGGCGCAGTATCGGGCTGGCATTCGATCATCGCCTCGGGCACCACGCCGAAGCTGTTGTCGAACGAAGGCGAGGCGCGCATGGTCGGTTACGGCGGCATGCTGATGGAAGCGTTCGTGGCGATCATGGCCTTGATCGCGGCGGCTTCGCTGCATCCTGGCGTGTACTTTGCGATGAACTCGCCATCGGCGCTGATCGGCAACACGGCGGAGCACGCGGCCAGCGTGATCAGCCAATGGGGCTTCGTGGTGACGCCGGATGAATTGACCCGCACGGCGAAGGACATCGGCGAAACCAGCATCCTCAGCCGCGCCGGCGGTGCGCCCACGCTGGCGGTGGGCATGGCGCAGCTGCTGCACAACATCCTGCCCGGCGAAGGCATGGTGGCGTTCTGGTATCACTACGCGATCCTGTTCGAAGCGCTGTTCATTCTCACCACGGTGGATGCCGGCACGCGCGTAGGCCGCTTCATGATCCAGGAGATCGCCGGCATGGCGTACGCGCCGCTGAAGAGCACCGAATCGTGGATCGGCAACGTGCTCGCCACCACGATCTGCGTGGCCTTGTGGGGTTACTTCCTCTACCAGGGCGCGGTCGATCCGCTGGGCGGCATCAACACCCTGTGGCCGTTGTTCGGCATCGCCAACCAGATGCTGGCGGCGATCGCGCTGATGCTGGCTACGGTGGTGACGGTGAAACTCAAGCGCGAACGTTATGCGTGGGTGCCTGGCATACCGGCACTGTGGCTGGTGACGTGCACGCTCACGGCCGGTTTCGAAAAACTCACCGGCTCGATCAGCTTCACCGCCGCCGCGCAGAAGTATCAGGATGCCATGGACGCCGGCAAGCTGCTGGCGCCGGCCAAATCCTTGAATGAAATGCAGCGCATCATCACCAACAACAGCGTGGATGCAACGCTCACGGCGGTATTCATCCTGCTGGTGTTGACGATGCTTTGCTTCAGCATCTACGGCATCTTGAAGGCCCTGCGTAGCAAGGTACCCACGGCGCACGAAGCACCGCGGGTCGCGCTGGCCAGCGTGGCAAGCCGGAGTGCCTGAGCGATGACATTGCATAGACTTTGGCAACGCCTGGTACAAACCGCCCGCCTGAGCTGCGGCGTGCCGGATTACGAGGTCTATGTCGCCCACCTGCGCACGCATCATCCGGAACGCAAGATCCCCAGCTATGCGGAGTTTTTCCGCGATCGGCAAACGGCGCGCTACAAAGGCACCGGGGGCCGCTGCTGCTGACCCAGGTCGTTCGTCACGCTGGAAAAAAAACGGATGTCCATATCTAGGGATGCCCAGCCATGGAAGTGGACGCTCCCGATGACCAAGCCCGTTTCCGAGATCGAAACCCAGCACAGCCTCGGCCTGCGCATCATCGCGGTGTACAAGGCGATCAAGTCGGCATGCCTGATCCTGGTGGCCGCCGTCGCGTTCCACCTGCACCAGGCGCAGAGTTTCGATCACCTGCTGCACGTGCTGGAGCACCTGTCGTTGCAGGACAGCAGCGGCATGCGCTGGCGCCTGGTCGCGTTGCTGCAGAAATGGGGGCCGAGCAAGTTCGTCGCGGCCGGCGGCGTCGCGCTGGCCTACGCGGCGATCTTTGCCACCGAAGGCATCGGCCTGTGGTTGCGCAAGTACTGGGCGGAATGGTTCACCGTGATCGCCACCGGTTCGCTGATCCCGGTGGAAGCGTACGAGATGCTCCACAAGTTCAGCTGGCTGAAGCTGGGCGCGTTGATCGGCAATGTGGCCATCGTGATCTATCTGATCCGCATCGCCACGCAGCGCCACCGGCCCCAGCCTTGATGCAGCTGCCGATCGATGCCGCCAAGTGCGTTGCTGCGGTTAGACTTGTCCCCTTCACCCGAGCCATCGCCCTGGGCATCCCCACATGACCAAGCCCGTTTCCGAGATCGAGGCCCGACACAGCTTCGGCCTGCGCGTGATCGCCATCTACGAGGTGATCAAGACGGCCTGCCTGCTCTTTGTGGCCGCCGTTGCGTTCGGCCTTCACCAGGAAGAGAACTTCGAGCACCTGGTGCACACGCTGGAGCACCTGTCGTTGCAGGACAGCAGCGGCATGCGCTGGCGCCTGGTGGGATTGCTGCAGGAAATGGGGCCCAGCAAGTTCATGGCCATCGGCATCGTGGCGCTGGCCTATGCGGCGATCTTCGCGACGGAAGGCATCGGTTTGTGGCTGCGCAAGCATTGGGCCGAATGGTTCACCGTGATCGCCACCGGCTCGCTGATTCCGGTGGAGGTGTATGAGGTGTTCCACAGGTTCAACTGGCTGAAGCTCGCGGCGTTGATCGGCAATATCGTGATCGTGATCTACCTGGTCCGCATCGCGATGCAGCCGCACCGGCGAAAAGCGGCGTAGCCATTACACCTCATGATGGATCGCCTCGGCCGGCGGTTGGCGGCGCGGCATCAGCTCCACCAGATACATCGCAGCCAGCACCAGGCCACCGCCGCACAACATGCGCCAGGTGAGCACGTCGCTGCCGAGTGCGACGGCGAATGCTGCCGCGAACACCGGCTCGGTAGTCATCACGATGGCGGCGCGGGTGGCGGGCAAATGCGCCTGCGCCCAGGTTTGCATCAGCATCGCGCCGGCACCGGCGACCAGCGCCATGTACAGCACGGCGATCCAGGCGCTGCGATCCGGCGGCAACACCGGGCCACCGTGCCCTGCCGTGGCGAGCAGGCAGACCAGTGCGATCACGGCCATTTGCACGGCAGACAGGCCGAACGCCTCCTCGGCGCGCGACCAATGTCCCAGCGCCACGATGTGCAAGCCGTAAAGCGCGGCGGAGGCCAGCGTCAGCCATACGCCGATGTCGACGGAAAAACCGTTGAGCGAGAGCAGGCCCAGGCCCAGCGTCGCCAGCCCGACCGCCAGCCACACGGTGAGCGCCATGCGCTGGCGCAGCAGCAAGGTGGCGAGGATGGGCGTAAACACCACGTACATGCCGGTCACGAAGCCGCTGACGCTGGGCGAGATCAGCGTAAGACCCCAGGTCTGCAGCAACTGTCCGCAGCCATAGAGTGCACCCAGCACCATGCCGCGCAACAGTTGCCTGCGTTCCAGCCGCGCGACGTGGCGGTGAAACAGCGCGAACATGGCGACAGCGGCAATGATGAAACGCACCGCGAGGAAATCCGCCACCGGCATGCGATCGACCACGCCCTTGATCAGCACGAAGGTGGAACCCCACACGGCGGTCATCGCCAGCAGACCGATGGTCGCCAGCACGCCGATACGCGATGTATTGCTCATCCGCGCGCCATCCGCAGCCACTGACCAGGGATTTTCAGCACGAAGCGCGACCAGATGCCCAGCCACACCACCGCGGCGATCAACGGATTGCGCGCAGCCGGATCGAACTTGCGAAACCAGCGCCACATGCCGCGATGCTTGTGATAGCTCACGAACACCGGCCGGTGCCGGCTCGATCCGCCCTTGCCATGCAGCACGCGCACGTCGCCGGCGAGCAAGACGCGCCAGCCCAGCTCACGCACGCGGCGGCACAGGTCGAGATCTTCGCAATGCAGGAAGTATTTTTCGTCGAAGCCGTTCAACCATTCGAACACGCGCCGCGGCATCAGCATGACCGCGCCGGAGACGGCTTCCGCTTCCACCACGTGATCGGGCATGTGCTGCGCATTCACCCCGCCCTCGCGCTTGAACAGCGTGGCGAGCGCGCGCCCCAGCACGGGATCGCGGCGCAACGATGCCGGATCGGGAACACCTTGCGCATTGCATACGACCGCGCCCACCAGGCCAGCCTTCTGCTCGGTGGCGAGCACGTCCAGCAAGCGCTGCAAGGCGTCCTGGTCGATCAGGCAATCAGGATTGAGAATCAGCAGGGCATCGCCGCGCGCCTGTGCCGCCGCGCGATTGACCGCCGGGCCAAAACCAAGGTTGGCATGGTTGTAGATCACCTTGAGCCGGGGATCGCTTTCGCGCGCACGGGCGATCGCCTGCGGAATGCCGTCCGCCGATGCGTTGTCGATCAGCAGCACTTCGAGTGGCGTGGTGCAGGCCAGTACGCTTTTCACACAGTCACGCAGGCTCGGGCCGCTGTCCGCGGAAACGATGATGATGCTGACTTGCGGTTTTGAGACATCGAGTGCGGGCATGATTGAACGGCAACTTCCTGATTTTCGGTGTTACGAATGATTTGAAGCTCGCGTCATGCCAGCCAGGACTTAAAGCCGGCCACCCTGGGTGGCGAAGAACCTCCGACAGGTTGGAATGCCTCGCGCAACGCGCACGGGATGGAAGCCGTAGCCGAGCATCAAGGCACCGCCTCCACTACTCGTCGCGCTGATCCTGCCCCAGCACATGCGACAGCGCCAACGGCGGCCAATCGTCGCCGCGGCTCAGCCACGCTTCTCCGGCATGCCATCCATACAGCTGCCATCCGCGCAGCCGATAAGGCTTGCCGTGGGCGCGATCGTACAGCACCACGCCATGTCCTGCCGTCATCGGCCATGCCAACCAGCGACCTCCCGGCGCCATCGAAACCCGTGGTTCCACCTGGTCGATGCACAGGCCTGCGCCGATGCGGCAGCGATGTGCACCGACCATGGCGAGATCCGGGGGCGCATCGGATGCGCTACCGTCCAACGCCATCCAAGCCGGCGCCTGCAATTCGATGAGGGTATCGGCCGGACCGATCGGCGCCAGCGCCAACTCGTTCCATTCCGGCGATGCCGCGGCGATGGCGGCGCTGCGCCGCGGCTTGCGGTCCTGCCAGGATTCGAGCAGTACCAGCAGCGAGAATCCAGCCAGCGCCGCCAGCGCGGAGAAGGTGAACCCGAGCCCATGGTTGTCGAACGCGCGATACGCCGCGATCAGCAAGCCGGCAAGGCCCCAGCGCAAGGCGCGCCGAAGCAGGCCTTGATAACGCAGCAAGCGCGGCAGTTGTATCGCCTGGATCACGCCCAACCCCAGCAGCAACGGCAGGCCGCACCACCACGGCATCACGCCAAGCAACAGTGCCCAGGCGATGGCCAGCAACCAGGCCGGCCATCGGCGCTGCGGTGCGGCGAAGCTCAGCCGCACCACACCCTGGCGTTGCGGAACATGCGCATCCACGGCGAATCCTCGCCCCAGGATTCCGGATGCCAGCTCATCTGCACGCTGCGGAACACGCGCTCCGGGTGCGGCATCAGGATCGTCACACGCCCGTCCGCCGCGGTGAAGCCGGCCAGGCCGCCCGGCGAACCGTTGGGATTGAGCGGATAGTGCTCGGTCGGCTTGCCGCGGTTGTCGACGAAGCGCACGGCGCTGCCGGATTTGGACGGACTGCAGGACGCCGGGAACGCCACGCGTCCCTCGCCGTGCGCCACCACCACGGGAATGCGCGAGCCGGCCATGCCCTTGAAGAAGATGCTGGGCGAATCCAGCACTTCGAGCGTGGCCAGGCGCGCTTCGTATTGCTCGGATGCGTTGCGCAGGAACTTCGGCCAGTGCTGCGCATCGGGAATGATGTCCTTCAACTGGCTCAGCATCTGGCAGCCGTTGCACACGCCCAGGGCGAAGCGGCTTGCATCGGCGAAGAAGGCGGTGAATTGCGCCCGCAGCATGTCGTTGTAGAGGATCGATGCCGCCCAGCCGCGGCCGGCGCCAAGCACGTCGCCGAACGAAAAACCGCCGCACGCCGCGAAGCCGCGGAAATCGTCGAGCTTGACGCGCCCGCTGACTAGGTCGGACATGTGCACATCCACCGCATCGAAACCGGCGCGCGTGAAGGCGGCGGCCATTTCCACCTGGCCGTTGACGCCCTGCTCGCGCAGGACGGCTACGCGCGGACGCGCCGCCGTGCCGATATACGGCGCGGCGATGTCGTCGTGCGGATCAAACGTGAGCTTGGGATGGATGCCGCCATCGGCATCGTCGATGCGCCATTCCAGTTCGGCATCCGCACTCAGCGGGTTGTCACGCAAGCGCTGCATCGCATGGCTGGTTTCGTTCCAGGCCTTGAACAATTGCGTCCAGTTCCACTTGAACAGCGTTTCCTTGTTGAGGAAAAGCTTGATGCCGAGTTTTTCCTTCGGACGACCGATGCGATTGCTCATGCCGGCCAGGCCGTGCTTGATCAACAGCGATTCGAACGCTTCGCGATTGGCGGTCGCCACTTGCAGCACGGCGCCAAGCTCTTCGTTGAACAAGGCGCGCAGCGTGGCTTCGGCCCAGCCATCCAGCGTGATTTCCAGGCCGCAATGGCCAGCAAAGGCCATCTCCAGCAAGGTGACGATCACACCGCCGTCGGAACGGTCGTGATAGGCCAGCAGCATGCCCGCACGATTGGCTTCCTGCACCAGGTCGAACAGCGCCTTGAGGCGCTTGGCATCGTCCAGGTCCGGCGGTACGCCACCGCCGCGGTTGAACACCTGCGTCAACGCCGAACCGCCGAGGCGGCCGCGGCCAGCGCCAAGATCGATCAGCCACAGATCGGAATCGCCGCGGTCGAGCCGCAGCTGCGGCGTAAGCGTGCGGCGGACGTCGCCGACGCGCGCGAAACCGGTGATCACCAGTGATACCGGCGCCACCGTGCGCTGCGCCGTATCGCCGTCGTGCCATACGGTCTGCATGGACAGCGAATCCTTGCCGACCGGGATGGAGATATCCAGCTCCGGACACAGCTCCATGCCCACGGCTTTCACGGCATCGAACAAGGCGGCGTCTTCGCCGGGATGATTCACCGCGGCCATCCAGTTGGCGGACAGGCGCACTTCGTTCAAATGGTCGATCGGCGCAGCGGCCAGATTGGTGATGGCCTCGCCGACGGCAAGACGCGCCGCACCGGCGCTGTTGAGCAAGGCCACCGGCGCGCGTTCGGCCATCGCCATCGCTTCGCCCTGGTAGCCCTCGAAATCCATCAGCGTCACCGCGCAATCGGCCACCGGCACCTGCCAGGGTCCGACCATCGGATCGCGCGCGCACAAGCCACCGACGCTGCGATCGCCGATGGTGATGAGAAAGCTCTTGCTGCCGACCGTCGGCAAGCGCAGCACGCGCATCAGCGCTTCGTCCATGCTGATGCCGCTGAGATCGGGAATCAGATCGATGCGCGGCTTGATGTGCCTGGTATCGCGGTGCATGCGCGGCGCCTTGCCGAACAGCACATCCATCGGCAGGTCGATCACCGCCAGCTGGCGGCGCGGATCGGTCACGCGCAGCACGCGTTCCTTGGTGGCGGTGCCCACCACGGCATAGGGGCAGCGTTCGCGCGCGCAGAACGCTTCGAACTGCGGCAGGTGTTCCTGCGCGATCGCCAGCACGTAGCGCTCCTGCGATTCGTTGCTCCACACCTGCATCGGCGACAGCGAGGGATCGTCACACGGCACTTTGGACAGATCGATCTCGCCGCCCACGCCGGCGTCGTTGAGCAATTCGGGAATCGCGTTGGACAGACCGCCGGCGCCGACGTCGTGGATGCTCACGATGGGATTGCGCTCACCCAGCGACCAGCAGCTGTCGATCACCTGCTGGCAGCGGCGCTCCATTTCCGCGTTGTCGCGCTGCACGGAGGCGAAATCGAGTTCCGCGCTGGAGGCGCCGGAGGCCATCGACGAGGCCGCACCGCCGCCCAGGCCGATCAGCATCGCCGGACCGCCGAGCACGATCACCGCATGCCCCGGTTGCAGCTCGCGCTTCTGCACGTGTTCGCTGCGGATGTTGGCCAAACCACCGGCGATCATGATTGGCTTGTCGTAACCGCGGCGCACGCCGGCTTCGCCGGTTTCATGCTCGTAGGTGCGGAAATAGCCGCCCAGGCAAGGACGGCCGAATTCGTTGTTGAACGCGGCGGCGCCGAGCGGGCCATCGCGCATGATTTCGAACGCGCTGGCCATGCGCGGCGGCAGCGGGCGTTCGATTTCCCACGGCTGCGGCGAGCCGGGAATGCGCAGGTCCGATACGGAAAAGCCAGTGAGGCCGGCTTTCGGTTTGGCGCCGCGCCCGGTCGCGCCCTCATCGCGAATCTCGCCGCCCGCACCGGTCGCCGCGCCCGGCCAGGGCGCAATAGCGGTGGGATGGTTGTGCGTTTCGACCTTGATGGCGTAATCGATGCGCTCTTCGCTGGCGCGCCACACGCCGTCGTCACCGCAGGCGAAACGCTTGCCGGCGTAGCCTTCGATCACGGCGGCGTTGTCTTTGTAGGCAGAAAGCGTATAGGCCGGCGCATGCTGGTGCGTGTTCTTGATCATGGCGAACAGGCTTTTCTCCTGCGCTTCGCCATCCAAAGTCCAACTGGCGTTGAACACCTTGTGGCGGCAATGCTCGGAGTTGGCCTGCGCGAACATGAAGAGTTCGGCATCGGTGGGATCGCGGCAGAGTTCGGCGTAGCGCGCAGCCAGGTATTCGATTTCGTCGTCGGCCAGCGCCAGGCCCAGCTCGGTGTTGGCGCGGGCCAAGGCCGTACGCGGGTCGGCGCCCAGGGCAATGTGCACCAGATCGCCCGGCTGGCCGGCCAGGAACAAGCCTTGCGCCTGGTCGAGGCGGGTCAGCACCGATTGCGTCATCGCATCGTGCAGCACGGCGAGCAGCTTGCGATAGTTGACGTCCTCGGTAGCCGGCAGACCGCTTACCTGATAGGCGATGCCGCGCTCGACGCGGCGCACGTCGAAGCCGCAGTCATGCAGGATGTCGGTGGCCTTGCTCGACCAGGGGGAAATCGTGCCCAGGCGTGGCACCACCCACAGCGAGGCCAGTTCGGGCTTGTGGTCCTTGGCTTCCAGCGCCTGCAGCAGGCGCTTGCGATGCTCACCCGCCGGCTCAGCGGCCGCATCGATGAAATAGACGAACCAGCAGGCCTGCACGCGGACGCCATGATGCAGGGCATCCAGGCGGGCATTGAGACGTTCCAGGCGAAAAGACGAGAGGGCGCTCTGCCCGTCGAGTGCGATCATTGCGGGGGAAAAGGCGCTATGCAGTGGAGCGGCTTATTGTACCTGAGCCGCGCCATGGCCGCTCCAGCCCACCAGCGCAGTGCCGTCGTCAAGGCTCGTCCCGCACGCGCATGAACCGCGCAAAGCGCGGCTTGCCGCCGGCGGTCATGCCCTGGTGCTGGAACGTCACCATGCTGCCTACCGGCGGCGGATGGCGGCGCTGCTCGTCGCTAAAGCCGGTGCCGATGCGAAAACGCGTGCCGTCCGGCAGCTCCACCAGCAGCGAGCCCAGCATGCCGGTGTATTTGCCCTTGCCCGGCATGTGGCCGACCACGCGCGCCTCGGCATCGTCGAACGGTTTCAGCTTCAGCAGATCGTCGCTGCGGCCGGCGCGATAGTGGGATGCGCCACGGTGCAGTACCAGGCCTTCACCGCCCGCTTGCGCGACCTGGTCCAGCCGATGCTTCAATTCCGCTTCGGTGGCGACCTTCAATTGCGGCACGGCCTGCACCCACGGCTGGCCGATCTGCGCGACGAGCTTCTGCAGCGCGGGCAGGCGCTGATCGAACGTGCCCGGTTGCGCTGGCAGGTCGAACACCATGTAGCGCATATGGCGCCACGCCTCCTCATCGGCCGGCTGCTGGCGAATGGTGGACGAGGCTTGCTCGAACCGGCCGCGGCCTGCCCACAACTCGCCATCCATCGGCGTCTCCGGCCAATCCGCGATGAACCATGCAGGCACGGGAATGACCGCGCCGCTGCGCGTGCGCAGCGTGACGCCATCCCAGTAGCCACGCACGCCGTCGTACTTCTCGCTGATCCAGTAATCGCCGAGCGTGATGCCGGCGTGATAGACGTTCGCCAGCATCACCGGCGACGGTGACAGCGCCGCCGGATGAACCGGCCACGCGACAAAGAGCGCGATCAACATGATCCAGCGCGTGCGCAATGCGCTGGCCGAGTGCAGCGATGTCCGCATGAGACGTCCTTCCGTGCGAGCCTGTCTTGGTTACTTCAACCAAGACATTCTCAAGACAGCACGGAACGGCGTCGATGGATCAACCGCCCTTGGCGGAGTGCTCCTGCACCGCTTTGAGCATGTCCTGCGGCGACAGATAACCGCCGATCAGCGTACCGTCTTCGGCATAGACGGCCGGAGTGCCGGTGACGCCGAGGCGCAAGCCGAGGTCGAATTGATCCTTCACCGGATTCTTGCACTCGGCGGGCTTGGGATCGTGCCCCTTCTTGGCTTGCGTGAAGGCGTCGTTGCGGTCGGCGGAGCACCAGATCGAGACCATTTCCTTGTACGTCGCAGTGGGCTTGCCGTCGTCGCCGGTGACGCCGGAGCGCGGCCACGCCAGGTATTGCACGGCGATGCCTTCTTTGTTGAAGGCATTGATCTGCTCGTGCAGCACGCGGCAGTACGGGCAGGTCACGTCGGTGAACACGGTAACGGTGTACTTGGGATTGGGCGGCGCGAACACGATGCGATCGGACACCGGCACCTTGGCCAGCTCGGTCTTGCGATACGCGGCCCAGGCATCGTCGGAGAGGCTGCTGCCCTTGGCGGCATCGATCACGTCGCCGTTGATCAGGTATTTGCCGTCGCCACTGATGTACACCAGATGGCCCGATGCGATCACCTGATAGAAGCCCGGCAACGGCGAGGGCGCGATCTGGTCGATCTTCGCTTGCGGCACCAGCTTGAGCAACGTCTGCCGCACGATAGCCTCGGGTGTGCTGGAAACCGGCGGCACCGACACCGTAGCCGCCACTGCCGCGCCCGCCTGCATGGTCAGCACGCTCGCGCAGAGTACCAGCCAGAACTTCTTGGACATACAACCTCTTTACCGAGCGGCTACGTGAAGAAATGCGTCGAGTATGGCATATCGCCTGCGCTAGCCCGTTGTAGGGAAGCGCCGATATGACTGTCCCATCGACACCATGCTACGCCGCTGCGGCGTGTGCGAATTGAATCTTCAACACATTCTGCGGGCTGTCCTCACGCAGCGCTCCGGCTGCGCTCAACCGCGCGGATGATGTTGCGCATGCAGGCGCTTCAAACCTTCCTTGGCCACCAGCGTATAAATTTGCGTGGTGCTGAGTGCGCTGTGGCCCAGCAGCATCTGCAGCGCACGCAGGTCGGCGCCATGGTTCAGCAGATGCGTGGCGAACGAGTGCCGCAGCACGTGGGGCGAAATGCGCTTGCTGTTGATGCCCACGGAAACGGCGTGACGCTTGACCAGGGTCCAGAACATCTGCCGCGTCATGCCTTCGCCGCGCTTGCTCAGGAACAGCGCAGGCGGCTGCCGGCCCTTGGCGAGCACAGGGCGCGCCTGGGTGAGATACGACTGGACATACTCCAGCGCGAGCTCGCCTACCGGCACCAGCCGGTCCTTGCCGCCTTTGCCGGTGACACGCAGCACACCCTGGCGAGTGTTCAGCGCCGCCAGCGGCAGCTCCACCAGCTCGGACACGCGCAGGCCGGAGGCGTACATCAGCTCCAGCATGGCGCGGTCGCGCAGGCCCAGCGTGGTCGCTACGTCGGGCGCGTGCAGCAAGCTTTCCACTTCACGCTCGGCCAGCGCCTTGGGCAGGCTGCGCGGCGTTTTCGGGCGCTCGATCAGCAAGGTCGGGTCTTCGAATCCTGGTTCGTTGCGCGCCATCGAGGCGTAGAAACGTCGGAATGCCGATTGGCGCCGCGCCATGGAGCGCACCGCCCCCGGCTGCGCGCCATGGAAGGCCGACAGGTCTTCACGCCGCGCCATGCGCAGGTTTCGTCCGCGCGTCGCCAACCAGCGTGACAAGGCTTCAAGATCCTGGCGATAAGCCTGCAGCGTGCGCTCGGCCAGCCCGTCCTCGGACCATACCCGCTCCAGGAAAGCGGCGATTTCCAGCTCGTCGGCGTCGGCGATGGCGGCCGGCTCTTTACTCGTGTTCGGTTTCATGCGCACGATGCTCGGTGTTACGCACAGGTAGTGCAAGGGTGATGTCCCGCAGTCGCACTGATGACGAATCGATGACGCCAACGACCACGACCGACCTATATTGCCCGCTGTGGCGGCGCCTGTTTGCCTTGTTCTATGACGTGTTCGCGGTGCTGGCCATCGTGGCAACGGTGGGTCTGGCCTGCCAGCTCGCCACCCATGGCCAGCTGATCAGCACCGGCGCGCAGGTGCACATCCCGTGGTGGTACCAGCCGCTGCAAGGGCTGGCGGTGGCAACTTATTTTTTGGTGTCGTGGCTGCGCGGCGGACAAACGCTGGGGATGCGGCCGTGGCGTATCCGCATTGCGGCAAGCAACGGCACGCGCTTGACGCTATGGCAAGCGCTGCTGCGCCTGGCGGTCGCCGCCCTGCCCTTGCTGCTGCTCCTGCTCGCACCTGCATTTGGGCTGCGTACGGCGCTGGGGAGCGTGGCGGCGGCGTGGGGCGTGTGGTTCGCTGCCGCGCTGCTGGATCGCCGCCGCCGCGCGCTGCACGACCTGGCGGCCGGCTGCGAAGTGCGGCGGATGGCCTGAACCTGCCGTCGCCGGCCGCCTGAGACAGATCAATTCATAACTTGTTGATGCATAAGGCAACCCCGATCTGTCGCAACGCAACATTGATGCGCACAAACGGCTATCATATGACTTTAGCCCCTGGTTCCTGCCCACCATGCTTTATCAGCTCCATGAATGGCAACGCGCCTTCCTCGGCCCCCTGAGCCATTACGCCGAAGCCAGCGCCCGCATGCTCACCGATCCCAGCAGCCCCCTCCACCAGTTGCCGGGTGCGCAGCGCATGGCGGCGGGCTACGAGCTGATCCATCGCCTCGGCAAGGATTACGAAAAGCCATCGTTCGGCATTCACAGCATCACCAACCCGCAGGGCAACCAGATCGCGATCATCGAACGCATCGACCTGGAAACGCCGTTCTGCCAGCTGCGCCGCTTCAAGCGTTTCAGCGACGATCCGGAAACCATCGAGAAGATGAAGTCCGAGCCGGTAGTGCTGGTCGTGGCGCCGCTGTCGGGCCATCACGCCACCCTGCTGCGCGACACCGTGCGCACGCTGCTGCAAGACCACAAGGTGTACATCACCGACTGGATCGATGCGCGCATGATTCCCGCCTCGGCCGGGGCGTTCCATCTGGACGACTACGTCGCGACCATCGAGCAGTTCATCCGCCACATCGGCGCCGAATCGCTGCACGTGATTTCCGTATGCCAGCCGACCGTGCCGGTGCTGGCGGCGATTTCGCTGATGGCCGCGCGCGGCGAAGCCACGCCGCGCAGCATGACCATGATGGGCGGCCCGATCGATCCGCGCCGCAGCCCCACCAGCGTCAACAACCTTGCCATGCAGCAGCCATTGAGCTGGTTTCGCGGCAATGTGATCCACACCGTGCCCGTCAACTATCCCGGCCATGGCCGCGAGGTGTATCCAGGCTTCCTGCAGCATGCCGGTTTCGTGGCGATGAACCCGGGGCGCCACCTGAGCTCGCACTGGGATTTCTATCTCAACCTGTTGCGTGGCGACCTGGATGACGCCGAGTCGCATCGCAAGTTCTACGACGAATACAACGCCGTGCTCGACATGCCGGCGGAGTATTACCTGGACACCATCAGCACCGTGTTCCAGCAATTCCTGCTGCCGCGCGGCTTGTGGGAAGTGAACGGCGAACGCGTGAATCCCGGCGCGATCAAGCGCACCAGCCTACTGACCATCGAGGGCGAGCTGGACGATATTTCCGGTATCGGCCAGACCGAAGCGGCGCACGATCTGTGCTCCGGCATTCCTTCGTCGCGCCGTGCGCATCGCGTGGTCGAAGGTGCCGGACACTATGGCATTTTCAGCGGCCGGCGCTGGCGCGAAATGGTTTATCCGCAGTTGCGCGACTTCATACGCCGCTCGGAATTGGCGCTGGTGTCCACCAAGCGCGCGTAATCCTTCACCGCGGCGTGGGCTGGGATTTCATCCCAGCCCACGCATCACATCTCAGCGGTTGAAGAACGCCGCAAACGCATCGATCACGCGTTCCACACCAGCATCATCGATGTCCAGATGCGTCACCAGCCGCAAGGTCGGCAAATAGCCGATGCTGATGCGTATCGACGACGCGCGCAGATGCGTGTCCAGTTCGCGCAGCCGCTCGGCTGGCACGTCGATGAACACCATGTTGGTGTGCTGGCCGAGCAGCGTGATGCCGGCCATCTCGCCAAGACCGTTCGCCAGGCGCAGGGCGCGCGCATGATCATCCGCCAGGCGCGCCACGTGATGATCCAGCGCATGGGAACATGCTGCCGCAAGCAGGCCGGCCTGGCGCCAGCCTCCGCCGGCCACCTTGCGCCAACGGCGCGCTTTCTCGACCAGTGCCGCGGAGCCGACCAGTACCGAGCCAACCGGCGCGCCCAAGCCTTTGGAGAGGCATACCGACACGCTGTCGAAGTGCTGCGCAATCTCGCGTGCCGGCATGCCGCCCGCTACCGCGGCGTTGTAGAGCCGCGCGCCATCCAGGTGCAGGGCAAGCCCACGCTCGCGCGTAAATTCGCGTGCAGCGCGCAGGTAATCCAGCGGAAGCACGCGACCATGCCAGGTGTTTTCCAGCGCGAGCAGGCGCGTGCGTGCGAAGTGCGGATCGATCGGCTTGATGGCCGCCGCCACCTTGTCCAGCGGCAGCGTGCCGTCGACGTCGTGCGGGATCGGCTGCGGCTGGATCGAACCCAACACCGCGGCGCCGCCACCTTCAAATTTGTACGTATGTGCATCGGCGCCGACGATGTATTCGTCGCCGCGCTCGCAATGCGACATCAGGGCAAGCAGGTTCGATTGCGTGCCGGATGGTACGAACAAGCCCGCCTCGAAGCCAAGATCATTCGCAAGGCGCTGCTGCAAGGCATTGACGGTGGGATCTTCGCCATAGACGTCATCGCCGACCTCGGCGTCGAGCATGGCCTCGCGCATCGCGCGCGTGGGCCTGGTGACGGTATCGCTGCGCAGGTCGATCCAAGCCATGACGTCCTCATCGGGGAAGGTGGGGACCACGACTTTGCCGCGTACAGTGGTCGCCGGCAACCGCCGTTTGCCAGGATGCCGGCGGCAGGATCGCGAACAAGCCTTCGCGCTGCGTGCGCCTGGCAAGCCGCAGCAACGCGTCATCGCGGGTGAGCAAGGCCACCGCGCGTGTCTGCCAGGCAAGCTCCAGGAATTTCTGGTCGTCGCGATCACGGCAACGCGGCAAGACAACTTCGCCGGTGCTTATGCCCGTGTCCGACATGCAACGGACGTATCGGTCATACAGCTCGGCCGCCTGCCTGCGGCGCGGCTCATCCAGTTTCAGCTGCGGATACGCCAGCACTGCCTGCCATTCGGCGCGGCAATCCCCCCGCGTGACCAGTTCGACGCTGCCCGCACGCACCGCGGCGAGCAGCGCGGCGCACTGCGGGTCGTCGAACACGAACAAATCGAGGCATACGTTGGTGTCCGGCACGAACCGCCATGGGCCGGCCGTCTCACGCATGCTTGCGGAAATAGAACCAGGCGATGAACACCATCAGGAACGCCGGCAGGACGTTCGCACCCAGCGGCGGAATGCCGTATACCGTGCCGAAACTGACGATCGCCTTCTGCACGAAGTACCAGCTGATGGCGATGATCATGCCCATGAAGATGCGCTTGCCCAGGCCACCGGAGCGCAGCGCGCCGAAGGCGAACGGCATGGTGCACAACACCAGCACCAGCACGTTGAGCGGATACATCACGCGGCCCCAGAACGGTGTTTCGTAGGGGCGGGTGTTCTCGCCGTTCTTGCGCTTGTACGTGATGATGTGCTGCAGATCGCGCATCGCCAGGTACTGCGGCTGCACCAGCGACTGCTGCAGCACTTCCGGATCGAGGCGGGAATCCCAGCGCTCCGTGGCGGAGGTGCTGCTGTGTACGCCGTTATCGTCCAGCGTGGTGGTGCGCACGTGGTCCAGCACCCATTCCTTGCCGACCTGCTCGGCCGTGGCCGCCTGGTCGAAGCGGCTCAGTTGCCGGCCGTCCGGCGTGAGCGTGAACACGCGCACGTCCATCAGTTGCACGAAGGCATGGTCATCCTTGGTGCGCAGCGTGCTGTTCTTGGCGTTGATGATGCGGTCGCCATCGCGCGCCCACAGGCCGCTGCTGGTGAGCCCGAGGTTGCCGCCGGAACGCAGGCGCAGTTGCAAGGCCTGCGCCTGCTGGTCGCCCCACGGCCCCACGGTTTCGCCCATGATGACCACGCCGGCCACCAGCACCGCCACCACGCCCACGGCCGACACGGCAATGCGCAAGCGCGACATGCCGGCGGCGCGCAACGCGGTCAGTTCGCCGGTGGACGCCAGGCCGCCCAGCCCCATCAGGCCGCCGATCAGCGCCGCAAAGCTGAACATCTCGTACATGCGGCGCGGAATCGTCACCACGATGTAGAAAATGGCGTTGCTGAGCGTGTAACCGTTGCGGCCGATGAAACCCAGCTGGCGTACGAACTGGATCATCGCATCCAGGCCCACCAGCACCAGCCACACCATCAGCAGCGAACCGAAAACGGTCACTCCGATCAACCAGTCCACGCGCTTGACGCGCAGGCTACCCATTACGACCTCGCCTTGCGCACCGGGCGCGCTGCGTACTGATTGCGGAAATTCCATGCCGCCAACGCAAACAGGCCGATGCTGAGCAACCACATCGGCGTGGCATGGTGCCAATGCCCCTTGGCGAGCTGGCCACGGCACAATGCGAGCAGGTTGTAGTAAAGGAAAAAGCCGAGCACCGCGATCAGCATGCGACCGTAACGCGGTTCGCGCGGCGTCTGCTTCGACAGCGGCATGGCCAGCATCAGCAGCGCCAGCGTCATCAGCGGCACCACGGTGCGCCACGCGAATTCCGCGCGCGCATCGGGCGTCGGATTGCGCATCAGGTCGACCATGCCCAGGTTGTGGATGGGATCGTCCTCATCATCAGACTGGATCGACGACAGGGCGCTGTCGTTGCGCTCGTACTTCATGCGGCGCCAGTTGTCGGCGCCGAGCGGAACCTCGTACTGCCAGCCGTCGTACAACGCCAGGTAGCGGTTGCTGCTGTCGCTATTGGAATAAAGATTGCCGTGCTGGCCGGTGGCCATTTTCATCACCAGGCTGCCGTCCTTGTTGGTGCGTTCGGCCGCGATGAAGGTGCGACCCAGCTTCTGCCCGTCGCGGCTCAGCGAATCGACCAGGATGATGCCGCCCTTGCCGGGCAGTTCCGTAAAGCGGCCGGCATCGAGGCCGGCGGCGATGATGGAACGGTTGGCCGCCTGCACCAGGTTGTCGGAGGTGCGGGCCGACCAGGGCCCCAGCCACATCGAGACGGCGCTGACCAGCCCCAGCATGACCGCCGCCACGATCGCCATCGGCCGCAGCAAGCCGCCCATGCCCATGCCCGACGAAGCCAGCACATGCATTTCGCTTTCGCGGTACATGCGCCCGAAGGTCTGCAACACGCCCAGAAAACCTGCCAGCGGCAGCATGCTGGACAGGGTGTCGATCATGTTCAGGCCGAGCACCTGGAACATCACGCTGGCGGGAAAACTGCCCTTGGCCACCTGCTCGAGCACGTGCGCGAAGGTGGTGCCGGCCATGATCACCAGCAGCACGATGACCGTGGCGCCGATGGTCGTGCCCAGCTCGCGCAGGAAATACCGGTCTAGGATGCTCAGCATGCGATAGGATTATGGGTTCCGTGCCCGTGCCAGCCTTGGCAGGCAAACCCGTAGTCTAGCCGGTTAGATGCACGCCGGTCTTCCCGCAGGAACTTGATGATGACGCTTCAATTCAGCCTGGCCTCGGCCGCTCCCGAAACCCTCGATACGCCTTGCATCGTCGTCGGCGTCTACGAAAACGGATTGCTGACCAGCGCCGCCGCACGCATCGACAGTGCCGCCGGCGGCGCGATCAAGCGCCAGGTGGAAAGCGGCGACATCAACGGCAAGGCCGGCAGCGCTACCGTGCTGTTCGCGCCGGAAGGCGTACAGGCCAGGCGCGTCCTGGTGGTCGGCCTGGGCGGCCAGAAGAGCTTCGATGCGGCGCGCTTCCAGAAGGTGAACCTGGAAGCGGCACGCGCGCTGACGCGCCTGCCGATCGACAGCGCCGTTTCCTTTCTGGCCGAAGCCGACGTGCCCGGTCGCGACACCGCATGGCGTGTGCGCACCGCCGCGCTGGCCGCCGATTACGCAGCCTACCGCTACACCGCCACCTTCAAGCCGCGCGAAAAGAGCAGCCAGCCGGAACTGCGCAGCCTCGCCTTCGCCGCCGATGCGCAGGCCCAGGCCGGCATCGACCAGGCCAGTGCGATCGCCGAAGGCGTGCGCTTCGCGCGCGAACTGGCCAACCTGCCGCCGAACATCTGCAATCCGGCCTACATCGCCGAGCAATCGGTGAAGTTTGCGCAAGCGCATGCGGACAAACAGGTCAGCTGCAACGTACTCGATCACAACGAGATGGAACGCCTCGGCTTCGGCTCGCTGCTGGCGGTCGGCCGCGGCTCGGCCAACCAGCCGAAACTGGTCGTGCTCGAATACAAGGGCGGCGCTGCTGACGAGAAGCCGTATGCCCTGGTCGGCAAGGGCATCACCTTCGACACCGGCGGCATCAGCTTGAAGCCCGGTCCGGGCATGGAAGAAATGAAGTTCGACATGGGCGGCGCGGCCGGCGTGCTCGGCGCGTTCGTATCGGCGGTGAAGCTGGGCCTCAAGCTCAATCTCGTCTGCGTGGTACCGGCGGTGGAAAACATGCCCGACGGCGACAGCTATCGCCCCAGCGACGTGCTCACCAGCCTCTCGGGCCTCACCATCGAAGTGCTCAACACCGATGCCGAAGGCCGCCTGATTCTCTGCGACGCACTCACCTACACCGCCCAGACCTTCCAACCCAAGGTGCTGATCGATGCCGCGACGCTGACCGGGGCCTGCGTAGTCGCGCTGGGCAAGCACGCCAGCGGCCTGATGAGCAAGCACGACGACCTGGCCGAGGAACTGCTCGGCGCCGGCGAAACCACGCTCGACCGCGCCTGGCGCCTGCCGCTGTGGGACGACTACCAGGCCCAGCTCGACTCCGGTTTCGCCGACGTCGCCAACATCGGCGGCAAGAACGCCGGCGCGATCACGGCCGGCTGCTTCCTGTCGCGCTTCACCGAAGGCCAGCGCTGGGCGCACCTGGACATCGCCGGCACCGCATGGGATGAAGGCCGCAAGGGCCTGGCCACCGGCCGGCCGGTGCCGCTGCTGGCGCAGTGGCTGATCGATCGCGCCGGAGGCCGTGAATCGTAATGACGTAAATCGGGAATCGTTAATCGTAAATAGCGACGGGCGGCCGCTGGCAAGCTTGTCGCGCATCCTTACGATTTCCGATTCCCGATTGACGATTCCCGCACACGACATGCCACGCGCCGACTTCTACCTCATCGCCAAGCCGCGTTTCAGCGAGCACCCCTTGCTGCTGGTGTGCGAACTGGCGCGCAAGGCCTTCGCCGCGCAACAGCCCACGCTGATTCTCACCCGCGATTTCGAGCAGGCCGAGGAACTGGACGAGTTGCTGTGGTCGTTCGACACGGACGCCTACATCCCGCACCAGCTGGCCGGCGATGACGACGACGCGCACACCGCCGTGCTGATCGCCCCGCCCGGCGTCGACACGCCGGCGCGCCCGCTGATCATCAACCTGCGCGAGCAATGTCCGCAGAGTTACGGCGAGCGCGTGCTGGAAGTGGTGGCGGCAAACCCGACCGAACGCGAAGGTTCGCGTGTACGTTGGCGCGAATATCAGCGGCTGGGTTTCGAGGTCAATAAATACGACATGTGAATGAAGTGCTCCCTCCCCTGCGGCAGGGAAGGGACAGGGCAATGCTCCGAACTTAACGCTAGCCGCAAGGCATTTTCCGCCTTACATCATTCCGGCGAAGGCCCACTGCTGTCCGGGAAAAGTGCGTCCTGCTCTAAACAAGCATCTGCAACGCATCGCAAGCCCACATTTCACCCGATAAATTCCACACTTCCGATTCGTCGCCCCGGCCTTCGCCGGGGCGACGATGTATCAAGCATGACGGCGAATGTTGGTGAATTTTCCCCGGACAGCAGTGGGTGAAGGCCGGAATGACGATCTCTTTGAATGGCATTGCCGCGGACCTTAAGTTCGGAGCATTGACCCTAGCCCCCCCTACTCTCGTGGGGGACGGAACCGTTTGTCGCGATGGTCCAGATGTCCACTTCGTTTGAGCGCAATTTATAAAAGCGCCCTGAAGCGGCTAGAACATGGCGCGAGCATCGTGTCGCCGGCAGGGCTTCCGAAAAATATCTCCGGACAGCAGTGGGCGAACGCTGGAACGATAAATCGCTTCGACATCGCATCGACGCGAGCAGCGACTTCGCCGAAGCCGCTCGCAAAGACATGGGCAAACCTCGGCGCCAGGGCGTTCTCGCGAACAGTAACGGCCCACATCCCAGCGCGTCTGCAGATGTCACCAGGACACAGGAACGAAGTCGGAACAGACAGGCTATCCGGAAGTGAATGAGCAGAGCGCGTTTCCAAACAGGACGGCCATCTCACAGATGCCTGGCTGCTCCTGCTCGCAAAATGTGGCCAAATCAGGAGCAGCCCTCCAACGCTCCCCGGGCCGTAAAAGCCCGGGGAGCGTTGGAGGGCTGCAAGGGGTATCGATGCCGACGCCCCCAAGCAAAGGCACTTTTTAAAGACACCGCCATCGTGTTAAATCGGGTGGTCGCAATGACGCGACACTCAATCGGAGTAAGTACATGAAGAAGGACATCATCCGTACCAGCGCCCTTGCTCTCACCCTCGCGCTCGGCGCCGCCGTGGCGACGCCCGGTGCCGCCCAGCCGGCTACCTTGTCAGCCACCGCGCAGTCCGCCAGCTCCCTGCCGGCGTCGATGAACTACCAGCCGGGGCAGGTGTATCTGGTCGCCGAGTGCGATCCCGTTTCGCACAAGGATTTCTGCTATTGCACGGGTGCTTGCAGCGGTCACTGAGTCGCTCGACGCTGTTCCTGGCACCAAAGGCCCGCCCATTGGCGGGCCTTCTTGCTTGGGGGGAGGCGCATCGCCCATCTGGCTCTTCCCATGACTCGACGAACGGCTTCCTGAAGCTGTGGCCAACTGCCCGTGACGAGGTTCGAGGACCCTATGCGGGCGTCGGTGTGTCACCGCCTGGCTTACCAACGCCAAACGGGCAGTGTGTTTGGCGTACAAGCAGATTCCGCTGAGAGAGCGTGTCGGTGTCAGGCAAATCGAACCGGTATGTCCGGACAAGCGACGAGGGCAACAAAGCCCGCTTTGAATTCTGCCCCGACTGCGGCGCAACCGTTTACTACAGTACCGAGAGCTCCGAAGCGATGGTCGCCATTTCGGTAGGCGTGTTCGCAGAACCGCTTTTCCCCGCACCCATCGCCTCGCATGACGAAGAGCGGAAGCACGGTTGGGTGCGGATGCCCGCAGACATGGAACGTCACTTCCAGGGATGCGCTGATCTATGTCACGTGTCCGGCATGACGTCCAGAAGGCTCGCAGGGTGTGTTGCGCGGCGCAGGGAAGGCTGGTATCCGTACAAGCGATAGCCGAGTGCGCGGCCAGGCGACCACATCCCGGCTACTTTCTGCGCGCATAGCCTACCAACCGCATCCCTGTTGGCAGGAACAACAACGGGATGAAGACGGCATACGCATACTGGCCTCTTGCCATGCCGGTTCCATACGGAAACCAGATGCCCGGAACGCTCACGGCGCTGAGTTCCGTCGCAAACAGGCCAACGCCGACCAGGACGGCGGAAAGCGCCGCCAGATAGCCGGGCAGCGTCGTCGAACGGATCGCGCCCCGCACGATGATCCATAGATAGAGCGCGGCGAATGCGAGCCGAACGCCTTCGACCACACTATCGGCAGTCATCTTGACGCCGTGGCTCGCTTCCGGCGCAAACCACGGTCGGCCGATCGACGCAAAAAAAAGCAGATAAGCCATGGTATGCACACAGGCTGCCGCTGGGAATATCTCTTTCGCTAATGGGGTCGCGAATCAGACTGCCACTTTCTTTAAAACCGCACTTAGGGCCTGTTAACACTACCATCTGAGTCCATCGACAATGAGCGCGAAATGGACGAAGCCAAGAAATACGACATCCAGCTTATCGAATCGTGAAAACACGCGGCGAAAACCCTTCAAGCGCCGGAACAACCGCTCCACCTCGTTACGGCGCTTGCACATCTTTCGATCATATTCCCCCAAGGTCGAGCGCCAGTTGACGTGTCTCGCCGCCCTCATACGCTTTGTCCATCAACAGAAGCAGCGGCTCGTCAATCGATCCGAGGCTTTGCAGCAATGCACGTCCCATCGGGGCATCACCCGCCTCCCCAGCGGACAGCGCAAACGCTATGGCTGTTCGAGCATCCGCGGCAACCATATGAATCTTGGTGGTCCATCCGCCGCGGGATTTTCCTATCGCTTGAGGGCGGTTTTTTTAAAGCTCCGGTGTCATCAGGGTGAACCTTGACTACCGTACTATCCAGTGAGATCGCTTCGATCTTGATGCGAACGATCTGCTCACGCTGCAGCTCAGCGATTCATCCGCGTATAGATCGTGTGCCAGTTGCCGAAACGTTTCGGCAACCCACGCCATTTGCAGCCATGCTCTGCAACGTAAAGGATCGCGTTCAACACATCTCGGTTCGTCATGCTTACGTTGCCGCGTTAATGTGGCAAGCAATGTTCGATTCGTTGAAATTGGGCTTCGGTGGTTTCCATCTCCGAGGTATAAGATCAAACAACTAAAGTGTTAACACGCCCTAGCGATCCAGGCCCGCCTAAGCAAGCTTTATCTGCTTGGCCGCCGCCGCACGCAGCATCATCGCTTCCTGCAACGCCGAATTCAGCTGCGTGACGTGCAAGGGCTTGCGCAGGAACGTGTCGATGCCCGCCTGCCGCCCGCGCGCGATCTCTTCCTTGTCGCCGCGCACCAGCAAGCCGACGATCGGCACGTTTGCACCGACGACGCCGCCATGGCGGATCAACTGCGCCACCTGGAAGCCGTCGATACCAGGCAGGTCCAGTTCAAGCAGCATCACGTCGCAGGATTCCACCGCCAGCTCCGCCAGCGCATTCAAGCCATGGCTGGCATGCCGCACGCGGTGCCCCTGTTGTTCGAGCATGGTGCGGAGGATGTCGGCAGTGGTGGCGTCGCCCTCCACCAGCAACACGTTCAGCACCCGCCGGTGACTGCGGCTGGATTCGTCCTGCGCCGTTTCCGGCGCGACTTCCAACGGCAGGCGCACGCGGAACGTGCTGCCTTCGCCCAGCCGCGAATCCAGCGTCATGCGCCCGCCCATCAGGCCGACCAGTTCGGCGCAGATCGCCAGGCCCAGGCCGCTGCCGATATTGCGCTGCGGACCTTCATCCTGTTCGAAGCGGCGGAACAGGCGCACGCGGCTGGTTTCGGAAATGCCTGGGCCGGTGTCGCTGACGTCGACGGACAGAAAACCCTCTGTCCAGCTGACATCGATGCGGATGCCGCCGCGCTCGGTAAATTTCACCGCGTTATTGACCAGGTTGAACAGCACCTGGCGGATGCGCAACGCGTCGCCAACCAGCAAGGCAGGGACGTTGTCGCCGACATGGAGATCGAGCGTGAGCCGCTTGGCTTGCGCCGCGCTTTTCTGCAAGCGCGCCACATCCTGCACCACCGGCCGCAATTCAAATGGCGTGGGATCCAGCACCAGCTTGCCGGCTTCGATCCGCGCCAGGTCCAGCGCGTCGTTCAACAACTTGAGCAGCAGGTTGCTGGCGCGCTGCACGGATTCGGCGTATTCGCGCTGCGTATCGTTCAACGGCGTGGCCAGCAGCAACTCCGCCATGCCGATCATGCCCGTCATCGGCGTGCGGATTTCGTGGCTGAGAGTGGCGAGGAAACGACTCTTCGCCGCGCTCGCCTGCTCGGCGATCTGATGCCGCTGCTCGGCGAACAGCATGCGGCGGCGGTGCGCCAGTCGGCGGCGCCAGGCGAGCATCACCAGCAATCCCAGGCCTACCGTCACGCACACGTAAAGCAGCCATGCCCACCAGCGCAGCCAGGGCGGCGCCTGCACGATGATGTGCAAGGGCGCGGCCAGTCGTACCCATTCGCCTTCCGAACTGCGCGCCATCACGTCAAGGGTGTAATCCCCGCTACCCAGGCCGGCGAATTCGCGTTCGCCATGGTTGCCGCGGTCCACCCAGTCGCTGTCGAAACCTTCGAGGCGGAAGCGGTATTGATTGGCCGCGGGATTGAGGTAGGAGAACAACGTGGCCTGGATGTGCAACTGGCTGTCGCGCCAGCTGACGCGGATCGGCTGCGGGTTCAGCGGCAGCTTGTGCTCGGCGCCTTTGCGCTCCACGGTGATCTGCGTGACCGACACGGTGGCCGGCACCGGCCGCGGGTCCACCTTGTCCGGATCGAAGCCGACCACGCCGCCGTTCGTCGCCGCATAAAGGTAGCCATTGGGCAGCAGCGCATAACCGCGGTCGAATTCGCCGTTCGCCAGGCCGTTCTGCAAACCGACGTGATAGAAGCTGGCCCGCGCAGGATCGTAGCGCCACAGTCCTTCGATGCTGAAAACCCATATGCGGCCCAGGCAATCGACGTCGATGTCCACGGCGCGCACGGATGGCCAGCCGTGCGCGGCATCCACCGTCTTGTCGAGCACCAGGCTTGGGCCTTCGTGGTGGTAATGCGACAGGCCATCTTCCGTGGCCACCCAGATGCCGTTGCGATCGAAGTCGAACGCATCGGTGGCTTTGCCGGCAGGAATGCCCGGCACCATCACGAAGCGGTCATGCGCCCGATCGAACGACATCAATCCGCCGTCGCTGGCATACCAGAACGTACCCTTGAACAGGGTCATCTGGCTGCCCCACATCACTTTCTCGTTCGGCTTGTCCATGTCCACAGGGACGACCGCCAGCGTGTCCGGATCAATGCGAAAAATGCCGTTGCCGAAGGTGCGGGCGTACATCAGGCCGTCGGGGCCTGGCTCGACCTCTAGCGGACGATCGAGCAGCTTGCGTTGCGGATCGACGCGGTCGTTCCGGTCATGCAGGTAGTCGTAGCGATACAGCGCCCCCTGCGTCGCGATCCACAGGCGCTGGCGAAAATCTTCGGTCATGCCGACCACGTCCCCGTTCAATCCGCTGAGGATGTGCTCGACCTTGCCGGTAACCGGGTCCAGCCGATCGACGCGACCGTCGCGTTCGCCGACCCACACGTGGCGGCCGTCGCGGCCGCGCGCCATGCTGGTGGCCATCGAATCGCGCAGGCTGTCCGGGTCGTCGGGAATGTGCGTGAAGCGGCTGAAGCGGTTCCAGCCCGGCGCGAGGTAGGCGACACCGCCTTCGAACGTGGTCACCCACAGGCCGCCTTCACGGTCGACCAAGGTGTGCCAGATCCAGGTGCCGGGCAGATCGCCGTGCAGCAACGGCTGGTCGACCAGCTTGACGATCGGCGCATCCGGGCGCATCTGCAGGTACATGCCGCGCTGGGTGCCGATCCACAAATGGCCGGCGGGGTCGCGCGTGCTGGCCATGACGATGGTGTGGCGCGGAATCGCCGGCTCGCCGAACGAGCGGGCCACATCGTCCGGACCGACCATCAGCAAGCCTTGCTCGGTGGCGATGCGGATTTCATCGCCGGTGCCGTCGATGCGCCAGACATCCATCGACTGGCTGGGATCGGCAGGCTTGATGCGCACGAAGCCGCCGTTGGCTTCGCGCCGGAACACCCCGCGATCGGCTCCCACCCACAAGCGCCCCCGGGCATCCACGTACAGCGTGGAAACGCTGCCCCAGTCGCCCGGATACAAGCCGATCAGCGGGTTGGTGACGTGCTCGAAACCCTTGCCGTCGGGCAGCATGCGATCCAGGCCGTTACCGGTGCCTACCCACAGCGAACCGTCCGGCGTTTGTGCGATCGACCAGACATGATCCTGAGCCAGGCTCTGCGGATTGGCCGGATCGTGTCCCCAATGGGTGAAATTGCCGGTGGCGGGATCGTAGCGGTTCAGGCCAGGACCGAGGCCGCCCGCCCAGAGCATGCCCTGCTGGTCAACCAGCAGGGTGGAGATCTCGTTGCCGTAGAGCGAGGTCGGATCGTCCTCGATATGGCGGAACACCTGGAATCGCACGCCGTCGAAACGTGCCAGGCCGCCCTTGGTACCGAACCACATGGCGCCGTCATGATCCTGCGCCACGGTATAGACCACGCTGCTGGGCAAACCATCCTGCGTGCCGTAGCGCCGGAACTGGGGCGTCGGCAGCGGGGCCATCTCCGGCGCATGCACGGCGGCGCGCGGCAACGGCGCGGGTGCCGCTGCGGCACCGCCGGACGTCGCCACGCCCAGCAGCAAGGACAAGCCCAACAGGAATCCCACCACTTATGGCCCCTCAAGCACGTCAGGCAAAGCGGCCACCCCGCATCCGCTTCGCAAGGGGAAATCATGCCAAATCCCCATGACCGTCGCATGTGCTGTTCATGCCGGCGCAACAATCCGTTTCTGGCGGCGCGCTGGCGGAGCCCAAACGTTTCCTCCAGACTCTTCACGATGAACCACCGACGGCCTGCCAATCTGCTGCTGATGTCATGCCTGGGCTGCCTCTGGGCGCAGCCTGCCCCCGCTGCAGCGGACAGCTATCGCTACGACACGGTGCACAGCCAGATCGTCTTCAGCATCGACCACGACGGCTTCTCGCGCCCGCTGGGGCGGCTGCACATCGCGCGGGGCTCGCTGCGCTTCGATCCGAACGATTGGTCCCGATCCAGCACCGAACTGGATATCGACATGCACAGCGTGGACATGGGCGACACCGCCTGGAACGAAGCGGCCTGCAAAGCCTCGCTGCTCGATTGCAAGGCGTACCCGACTGCGCATTTCGCCAGCACCTCGGTGGAACGCAAGGACGCAACAAGCGGGGTGCTGCACGGCACGCTTACCCTGCACGGCGCAAGCCAGCCGCTCGATATTCCGTTTCGCGTCAACCGCATCGGCAAGACCATCTACGGCCTGCACACCGTCGCCGGCTTTTCCGCCACGGCCTCGCTCGACCGCACCCAGTTCGGCGTCGACGGCTTTCCCAATGCCATCGGCCACAACGTCGCGATCTGGCTGGAGATCGAAGGCATAGGCAACAGTTCGAACAACGACAAGGAGCATCCATGAGTTTGCGTAGCGACGGCCGCCAGTGGGGTTCGGCCGCCAAGTTCTTCCATTGGGTCGTGGCCTTGGGAATCCTCGGCAATGGCGTCTGGGGCTTGCTGATGACCGGCATGGCGCCGTCGATCAGCAAGATCAACATCTACGCCCTGCACAAGTCGATCGGCCTGACCGTGCTGGCGCTGTTCGCGCTGCGCCTGGCCTGGCGCCTGTACGACGGCGCACCGCCCGACGAGCCGATGCCGCGCTGGCAACGCAACGTGGCGCATGCCACGCACGCGCTGCTTTATTTGTTCATCCTCGCCATGCCGTTGAGCGGCTGGCTGTTCAATTCCCTGCACGGCTATCCGTTGCAATGGTTCAAGCTGTTCAACCTGCCGGCGCTGGCCGCCAAGAACGACGAACTGTCGCATCTCGCCGGCGAAATCCACGAATGGCTGTTCTACCTGCTGCTGCTGGTGCTGGTCGGACACGTCGGCGCCGCGCTGAAGCATCATTTCTTCGATCAGGACAATGTATTGCGGCGCATGCTGCCGTTCGCACGCGTGCGCCAAGGCAAGGACACTTCAGGAGAACTCACATGAACATCCGCATCCCTTCGCTCGTGCTGCTTGCGCTAGCCGCGCCCTGCCTCGCCAGTGCGACCGATTACAGCGTACAACCGGGCAGCATGCTGGGCTTCACCAGCAGCTTCCAGGGCAGCAGCTTCGACGGCCATTTCAACAAGTGGAACGCCGCGATCAGTTACGACGCGAGCAAGCTGGCCTCATCGAAGTTCGACGTGACGGTCGACCTTGCCAGCGTCAAAACCGGCGACAGCGATCGCGACAGCGCGCTGCCCGGGCCGGATTTCTTCAACGTGGCGAAATACCCGCAGGCGCATTTCGTCACCACCGCCTTCCACCAGCAGGGCAGCCAGGTGGTTGCGGATGGCATGCTGACGCTGCGCGGCGTGAGCAAGCCGGTGAGCCTGACCGTGACGTTCAAGCCGCAAGGCAGCGGCGCCACGCTGGATGTCACCGGCACGGTGAAGCGGCTGGATTTTGGCGTGGGCGGCGGGCAATACGCCGATACCTCGGTGATCGGGCCGGATGTGAAGGTCACGGCGCATCTGGTGCTTGGCGCAAAGTAACCAAAGCGCGGCGTAGGCTGGCATGAAATCCCAGCTTGCGCTCACTCCATCGCCATCCAGCGCACCACCGCCTGCGCATCGAACGGCCAGTCCAGCTCCCGTCCGGTGCGCAAGTCGGCCAGGACTGGCACGCGGGTGCCATAGCGATCCTCCAGTTCCCCGCTGTCGTCCACCCATACGCTGTCGAAATCCGGCACGCGCGCTTCGGCCAGCACGGCCAGCGCGCGGTCGCACAGATGACAGTAATCGCGTTGGTAAAGCACCAGCTTGGCCATGCGTGCGCTTGCAGAATGCCCAGGATAGGACGCCCCGCTAGAATAGCCAGTTCATCCCCGTCTCCGCAGCGTCCCCCATGGCTGTCAGCGCCTTCGATATTTTCAAGATCGGCATCGGCCCGTCTTCCTCCCACACGGTCGGCCCCATGCGCGCGGCGGCGCGGTTTGCGGAGCGCTGGCTGGAAGAAAAAGGCGTGCTCGATCGTGTCGCGCAGGTGCGCGCGGAGCTTTACGGCTCGTTGGCGATGACCGGGCGCGGGCATGGCACCGACAAGGCCGTGATCCTCGGCTTCGAAGGCGAGCATCCGGATACGGTCGATCCCGACCAGATTCCCGAGATCCTCAAGCGGGTGCGCGCCACGCGGCGCATCCGCGTACTCGGCAGACACGAGATCGACTTCGACGAAAAGCGCGACCTGGTGTTCAACAAGCGCCAGAAGCTGCCCTTCCATACCAACGGCATGCGCTTTACCGCCTACGATGCCGACGGCCACGAACTGGCCACGCGCGATTACTACTCGGTTGGCGGCGGCTTCGTGGTCAATCATGACGAAGCGGCGGAAGACCGCATCGTCGCCGACACCACCGAACAGCCCTACCCGTTCCACAGCGGCGATAAACTGCTGGCGCTGTGCGAACAGCACGGCATGACCATCGCGCAACTGATGATGGAAAACGAGAAGGTGTGGCGCACGGAGGCCGACATACGCGCCGGCTTGCTGACCATCTGGAAAGCCATGCAGGGCTGCGTCGAGCGCGGGCTGCGTTCACCAGGCACGCTGCCAGGCGGTCTCAAGGTGACGCGCCGCGCGCCCGGCATGGCCGCGGAACTGCGCAACCAGCCCGAAGCCTCGCTGAAGGATCCGCTCACCATCCTCGACTGGGTGAACCTCTACGCGCTGGCCGTCAACGAAGAAAACGCCGCCGGCGGCCGCGTGGTTACCGCGCCCACCAACGGCGCCGCGGGCATCGTGCCGGCCGTGCTGCACTACTTCCACCGCTTCTGCCCCAAGTCCGACGAAAACGGCGTGGTGGATTTCCTGCTGACCGCAGCGGCGATCGGCATTCTCTACAAGGAAAACGCCTCCATCTCCGGTGCCGAAGTCGGCTGCCAGGGCGAAGTGGGCGTCGCCTGCTCGATGGCTGCCGGCGGCCTTACGGCGGCATTGGGCGGCAGCATTCACCAGATCGAAAACGCCGCCGAAATCGGCATGGAACACAACCTCGGCCTCACCTGCGATCCGATCGGCGGCCTGGTGCAGATCCCGTGCATCGAGCGCAATGCCATGGGCGCCGTCAAGGCCATCAACGCCAGCCGCATGGCCTTGAAGAGCGACGGCAAGCATCGCGTCTCGCTCGACAAGGTAATCAAGACGATGCGCGATACGGGGTTGGATATGAAGGACAAGTACAAGGAAACGTCGCGCGGTGGCCTAGCGGTGAATGTGATCGAGTGCTGACGTAGGCCGCGTCGCCATCGTCACCACGAAACCTCAACATTGCCTTCTGCATGGCAATGTTGGGGTTCGCATGTGCTCACACCAACCTACCGCGGGCCTGCGCTACGACCTCTCGAACACGATGCTGGCAATCGCCCCGTTGGCGTCGGTACGCGGCCTGATCGACACATCCCAGCCGTACAGCTCACACAAGCGCCGCACGATCGCCAAGCCCAGGCCGGCACCGCTGCCGCCCGCGCCTTCACCGCGCACGCCACGCTGAAACAGGCGCTCTGCATCTTCAGGCTTGATGCCGGGGCCGGTATCGATGACATCGATGCGGCCTTTTTCCACCTGCACCGTGACGTGCCCTTCCAGCGTGTATTTGATGGCGTTGCCGATCAGGTTGGTGAGTGCCACCGACAACACCGAAGCGGGCGCATTGACGCTCACCGAATCGTGTTGCAACAGCTCGACCTCAAGCGGCTTGTCGCGAATCTGCGGACGCTGGCTTTCGATGACGTCGGTCGCCACTTTTGCCACGTCGGTGATTTCGCCGCGTGTCGGTCCGCGGCGTTCGGCGCGCGATAACAAGAGGAGCGCCTCGATCAGCTCGGTCGCCTGGCGTGACGCGCGCTCGATGCGCTTCAGGCGTTCGCGCAGCTTGTCGGTGAGGTCCGGCGAACCTTGCAGCAGCTCGGTAGTGCTGGAAATCACTGCCAGCGGCGTGCGCAGTTCGTGGCTGACGTCGGAGTTGAATTCGCGGTCGCGTTCGACCATCGCGGTGAGGCGCTCGGCATACTCATCGAGAGCCTGAGCGAGCTGACCCACTTCGTCATCTGCAAAATGTTGCGCAAGGGGCTCAACCCTTCCGGCCTTGCGAAAATCGCGCAATCTCCGAGCTAACTCAGTTACCGGCTTAAGCACCTTGCGCGAAAGCCACAGGCCGATAGCAAGTGAGAGCAAGCTAAAAAGTACAACTGCTCCGGCCAAGGCTGTGATCAACTGCCGCTTTCCTAAATCCTCCCGACTGATGTCATATCGCTCAAAGCCTATGACGCCGTCTTTGCGCCGCACCGCCAATTTGTAGTGCTTGGTATGTCCGTTTGCGTCCACGTCATACATATCGTGGACGCCGGTATCAAGGTTTTGCCACGCCAGCGGCATCTTGTAGAGCGTACGCTCGCTTTTGAACCATGCCTCCACCAATTCGGACTGAGCGGGCTGATTGGCCAGTGTTTTATCAACAGCCTGATCAATGTCGCCCTGCAAGGCGGCAGTCACCAATTGATCTTCAACTTTGGCTCGGACATATAAAGCAGCCACGGCAAACAACGCACTGAGGCCAAAGCCGAACAGTGCGAAGGAGAGAACAAGGCGGAACCGCAGCTTACGCCTGGACTGCATCCGGATCGACCATGCGGTAACCGATGCCGTGGCGGGTATGGATCAAGGCCTTTTCGAACGGCTTGTCGATCGCGGCACGCAGGCCATGGATGTGTACGCGCAGGCTGTCGCTGTCCGGCAGCTCCTCGCCCCACACCTTCTGCTCAAGATCCTGGCGCGTGACTACGGAGGGGCTGGCCTCCATCAAGGCCTGCAACAGCTTCAGGCCGATCGGGTTGAGCTGGATGGACTTGCCGTCACGGGTCACCGTGAGGGTGTCCAGGTTATAGGTGAGGTCGGCCACCTTCAGCACCCGGCTTTGCGGACCTTTGCCGCGGCGCGCCAGCACTTCCAGGCGCGCGGCCAGTTCCTGCAGGGCGAAGGGCTTGGTCATGTAGTCGTCCGCGCCGGATTCGAAGCCGGTGAGCTTCTGTTCCAGTGCATCGCGGGCAGTCAGCATGAGGACCGGGGTTTGCTTGTGGGCTTCGTGGCGCAGTTTGCGTGCCACGTCCAGGCCGTCCATGCCCGGCAAGGTCAGGTCGAGCACGATGACGTCGAAGTCGTGGACCACCGCCAAATGCAGGCCAGTGACGCCATCTCCCGCGAAATCCACCACGTGGCCCCGATCTTCCAGATAATCGCCGATGTTGGTTGCGATATCGCTGTTGTCTTCAATCACTAGAACGCGCATGCGTCTCTCCGCTACGCAACCGGCGCACCGGCCGGGACGGACCAAGCTTAACGACTGCGCGGCGCAAATGTTAAGCGCCACGCTGAATGCCGATCCTCGAAATGCGGGGCGAACCAAAGAAAAAGCCCGGATGCCGCGACCGTGCGTCGCTACATCCGGGCTGAAGCTACTGCCCCGATACCGTCGTCTGCTGTCGCACTTGCGTCTTGAAGTGCCGAGCAAACAAACAGTGGTGTCTTTATAGGGTTCGGACGGTTACGCGGTAGTTAACCCGCGCTCACTGCTTGGTTAACGACGCTTGATTCGTTCACGCATCCGGTATTTGTCGTCATGGCGTGAAGATGTTCAGGCGCGTTTTGGCGCCTTGCCCACGTGCCGCTCCAACTGGCGAATGATGTGGTCGGCCACGTTCACGCCCGACGCCGCTTCAATGCCTTCCAGCCCTGGCGACGCATTGACTTCCAACACCAGCGGACCACGCTTGGAACGAAGCAGGTCGACACCGGCGATGCCCAAGCCCAAGGCCTCTGCGGCGTCCACCGCAATACGCTTTTCCGCCGTGGTCAGCTCGGCCGCCACGGCCGTGCCGCCCCGATGCAGGTTGGCGCGGAATTCACCGGGCACCGCGTCGCGCTGCATTGCTGCCACCACCTGGCCGCTCACCACGAAGCAGCGCAGGTCGCTGCCCTTGGCTTCGGCAATGAACTCCTGCACCAGGAAGTTGGCATACAGGCCGCGGAACGCCTCGACCACGCTTTGCGATGCGCTGCGCTTTTCCGCCAGCACCACGCCCGTGCCCTGGCTGCCTTCGTTGAGCTTGATCACGTGCGGCGGATCGCCGAGCAGGTCCAGCACGTCGGTGGTGTCATCGGGGTTGTCGCCAAAGACCGTCACCGGCATGTCCAAACCTTTCGCAGACAGGATCTGCAGGCAGCGCAGCTTGTCGCGCGCGCGCAGCACGGCGTCGGACGAATTGGGGGTATACACGCCCATCATTTCCAGCTGGCGCAGCACCGCCGTGCCGTAGAACGTGCTGGAGGTGCCGATGCGCGGAATGGCCGCGTCGATATCGTGCAGGGCCTTGCCCTTGTAGCGGATCTCCACCTCTCCCGGCGCAATGCGCACGTAGCAGCGCAGCGGATCGAGCACGCGCACCACATGGCCGCGCTCGCGCGCCACTTCCACCAGACGCTGGGTGGAGTACAGCCGCGCGTTGCGCGAGAGGATGGCGATTTTCATGGGGGATGCTCTTTGGGCACCATCGTGTGCGCAGGCTTGGGCAGGGTATAGGAAAGGGCAGGATCGACCTTGAAGCGCCCGATCAAGGCGGTGCGCCCCAACAACATGGGAAACAGCATGTGCCGCCGATCCGTCAGATTTATGTCAACGTAGAAACGCTCGCCGGCCAGCATCACCTCGGTGCGAATGAACCAGCGCTCGCTGCGCCCGCCGCCGGTGTCGACCACTACGCGCCGATCGCACGCCGGCGCCTCGCACTGCACCTGGCGCACCGAGCGGCGGCCAAGGCCCATCATGAAACGCAGCCAGGTCTGTCCATCGCGGGTGAAGGTTTCCAGCTCGTCCACGTGCAGCGCGCTGCTGCGCGCGCCGGTATCGAGCTTGACCTTGAGCGAGCCAATGCCGAACTGCGGCAATGCCAGGCGCTCCCGCCAACCGAGGGTAATCACGTCCGCCATGTCAGCTCACGCTGTCGGGTTGGGAAAAATCTCGGTGGGGACCGGAAAGAGGATTGGAGCGGGTGAAGGGAACGACACTTTCGCCCGCTCCAATCAGCCCTAAGCCCCTGCCAGTATTGGTCTTTTTCTGGCATGGGCTCAAAAACGTTACCTAAAACGATACTGGAATTGATACTTCAAGTGATACCTATAAAGCTTAACATTCGGTCTTAGAAAAACACCATCTCGGCAGGTTTGGATGGACAAAGGTTTTTGAACGTTGAGCAAAATTTGAGCACCCGACTAGAAATTGATCATTGATCAAAAACTAGTCAGCCGGGGCCTCCAAAGCCCGAACAAATTCCAACGCCTCCCCCTCCATGACGGCCGAGCGCTTCACCTTCCCTTCACGGCGAAAAGTGATCAACTTCACATAAATGAGAATTGGCCAACACCTTCCTTCTCGGGTGTCAGGCCTCTAGAAGACTCGTCCCTGTCTCCCAAGGAAAGCCAGGTATGGCCAACGTCCTTAGCCCAGACCAGCTCCAAATGATCCTGATGTATCAGGAGCAGCGATGCTTCTTTTGCTTTTCCCCGATGCGGGACACCCAAGGCCTCCTGGACATGTACGAACTGCGACGTGTTCCCGACCAGCTTGGTGGGAAGGATGTGCCACGGAACACCGTCCTGGGTTGCAGAGAGTGCAGGCAAAACCAGGACGCCATGGATCACCAGGAGTTCTTTAACTACTGGAACCCCAAAAGCGCCGATTTTAAGGAAGACCTCAATCGGGTGTGGGGCAGCGTGGATAGATGGTGGAAAAGTCAGCCTCAAGAAATATGAGGGTAGGCAGACCATGCATGAAGCCGAGACCCGTCTTCAAAGCCTTGAAGCAGGACGACTTTCGCCTGAAGCAACGGGGAGCGTCGCCCGCAACCGTTTTAGTTCCTCAGTTCGAATTCTCCTTAAGAGTCCCCGATACCAGGGATCAATGACTTCATCGGCTTCTAGCTCCAATAAAGGCTCATCAATGCCTGTTAAACAAAACCTTTTGCGATTTTCCTCATCGGCCTCGATGAGCTTCGGAAGCCTCCTGACAGACAACCGAGTTCTACGCCTATCCACATAATAATCCCAACCATCTTCGCCCCAAGGCGCTCCACCCTCGCTTCGAATCCAATTTAGGATTTCTACCTTTCCATCATCCCCAACTTCAAAATAGGCAGCCACGACCAAATAAATCTCCTCATTTAGAATTGGCATTCGCAAAATATAGTCCGCCCATTCAGATGCCTCACTGAGGTCAGCAAATCTCTTCTCATGCTGCTCCCATCTAAAGGACCACTTTTCCTGGTCACCTCGCGCACCAATAAAATCAAAGCGCATACCAAGGCATTCAAAAAAGTCAACTAGATTTCTATATGAAAATATAGACATAAATTCCTCAAAATTTGTTTTTGTCACAAAGATTATCAATTACACAAATTTAGTCAATCCAGCAAGAGCCATCAAAAAGAGGATTCAAAATGACCGCTGGCATCCATTTACCCACCACCTATTTTGAAAAAACAATTGAATGGGCATACGTATTAAGCCAGTTAAAAGACAATTTTGGAGCACCCCTGGACGGCGACCATGAAAAAGCTGGAGATGCCTTAGCCTCCAGCGGGTCTAAATTGATAGTGATTGAATTCAAAAGAACAAAAGATGGTATTACGAGAGAGAAGGATAAATACATATCGATGAAAAAAATACAAGGAAGAAAAACGAACGAAGAGATAAAGACTTATAAGGCCTTTAGAAGGCTATATGAAAAAGCTCTTTTATCTCAAACAAGCAAGGGAAAGTCCAAGGCCCCACCGCACGCATTCGTGTACGGGAATGAAAAACAAGCAACAATCGACGGGAAACCCGTGAAGGTCCTCGAAGGCCTAGCCGCTAGAAGATATTGGGGCAGCTGGGCAAACAATCACTATTACTTAAACGACCAAGGACTCCCAACACCATCTATGGGTGCAGATGCACTCAAGGATGATGCCCTCCCCCAACCCACCGTCGGAGAAATCATTGAGAAACTTGGTTGTAATGGTGGGCTCTTCAAAAAATACATCCTTGATCTTGTGACTGCAAAGGGGGGCGAGGCCGCTACCGCTTCGGGGGACTGGATGTACGCAACAGTTGCAGGAACCTTTGTAACTATCGATGGGACAATTGCATTTGCTGCCATGAGTGTCTGGGATTACGCTCATATCAATGGAATGCATGACCTTTGCTTAGCTTTCGCAGAACGCGATGCCCAACTTGCCCAGCAAAATGCTAACAACTATCCTGATTCCCCATCTGTCGCATCCTCTGATACGTCGCGAGTAGATGCTGCAACCTCCTGATGAGAAGGAGGAAAAGCCATGGCGAAGAATCCCGTGCAGTTCCAGCCCGGCATGAGTTTGACGACAT
>Ga0209233_1000129_pt1 | contig 206511 bp, 185 predicted proteins | sample AraplaCL_Cvi_mCL_FD_184269 | JGI IMG/M metagenome (GOLD analysis project Ga0209233, IMG submission 184269) | Arabidopsis root microbial communities from the University of North Carolina, USA - plate scrape CL_Cvi_mCL (SPAdes) (version 2) | ecosystem: Host-associated > Plants > Roots >...
CGCGCTCGAGAAGGATGTGGGTGCCTTCCTCGATCTCTTCCTTCAGCCCGTCATAGAGGTCGTCATGCATCTGCTGCACGAGTTCGTCGTCGGAAAGCTCGGAGAGGATGATCTCGTCGTCGGCCATTTTTTTCTCGGGCTCCTTGCTGCTCGGAATGATTACGGCAGCCTAAAAATCGATGCGCCAATACCTAACCCGCGAAGGCAACGTAGCCATAGCTGATTTGCGACTTCCCGCAAAAGGAAAGCGACTGAAAAATTGGTGCTTTTCTTGTCGATTTTGCGACAGGCGTTGGCGCTGGCTGGCCGTTTCCAATAGGGTGCATGGCTACGATCCAGGCAAGAAGCGGCAGCGATGCGCCGCAAGGCAATTCAGGCCATATTATAGGAAGAACGATCATGAGCGATAACGCGGCAGTCGATCAGGAAGCGTCAGGCGGGCGGCGCGGACGCGGCGCCAGCGGCGGCGCGGCGGCACGCCGTGCGGCCCGTTCGGGCGGCGGTCCAGGCACCCAGCTCACTTACATCAAGCGCAAGATCAACGTCTATGAAGTCCTCAACGAGGAAGGCCTGGCGCTGATCGAGAAGAACACCGACACCGTGCTGGAAGAAACCGGCATCATCTTTCGCGACGACGCCGAGGCGCTGGCGCTGTGGAAAGAGGCGGGCGCCGACGTAAAGGGCGAGCGCGTGCACTTTCCCAAGGGCCTCTGTCGCTCGCTGTTGAAGACCGCCCCGTCGATCTACACCCAGCACGCGCGCAACCCGGATCGCTCGGTGCAGATCGGCGGCAACGCGACCGTGTTCGCGCCGGTCTACGGTCCGCCCTTCGTGCGCGACCTCGATGGCAACCGCCGTTACGCGACGATCGAGGATTTCCAGAATTTCGTGAAGCTCGCCTATATGGCGCCGTCGATCCACCATTCGGGCGGCACGGTGTGCGAGCCGGTGGACGTGCCGGTCAACAAGCGCCACCTCGACATGATCTACGCGCATATCCGTTACTCGGACAAGCCGTTCATGGGTTCGGTGACGGCGCCGGAGCGGGCCGAGGACACGGTGGCGATGGCCAAGCTGCTGTTCGGCGACGACTTTGTCGAAAACAACACGGTGCTGACCAGCCTGATCAACGCCAACTCGCCGATGGTGTTCGACGAGACCATGCTCGGGGCGCTGAAAGTCTATTCGCGCCACAACCAGGCCTGCATCGTCACGCCGTTCATCCTGGCCGGCGCGATGAGCCCGGTGACGGTCGCCGGCACGCTGACGCAGGTGCTGGCCGAAGTGCTGGCGGGCGCATCGTTCACGCAGCTGATCAAGCCCGGCGCGCCGGTGCTGTTCGGCACCTTCGCCTCATCGATCTCGATGCAGTCCGGCGCGCCGACCTTCGGCACGCCGGAGCCGTCGCTGGTCTCCTATGGCGCGGCACAATTGGCGCGCCGGCTCGGCCTGCCGTTCCGTACCGGCGGCTCTCTCTGCGCCTCGAAAGTCCCAGATGCGCAGGCAGCCTATGAAAGCGCCAACACACTCAACTCGACGATCCTTGCCGGCACCAATTTCGTGCTGCATTCGGCCGGCTGGCTCGAGGGCGGCCTCGCCTCCTGCTACGAGAAATTCATGATGGATATCGACCAGCTCGGCATGCAGCAGAAATTCTGCGAGGGCGTCGACCTGTCGGAAAACGGCCAGGCGATGGACGCCATCCGCCAGGTCGGCCCGGGAAGCCATTATCTCGGCTGCGACCACACCCAGGCGAATTTCCAGACCGCGTTCTACCGCTCCAACATCGCCGACAACAATTCCTACGAGCAGTGGCTGGCCGAGGGCGAAAAGACTGCTCCGCAGCGCGCCAACGAGCTCGCCCGCCGCTGGCTGGAAAGCTACGAGGCGCCTTACCTCGATCCGTCGATCGACGAGGCGCTGAAGGACTTCATCGCCAAGAAGAAGGGCTCGATGGCCGACGCCTTCACGTGAAAGGAGCCCGAGTCAGGCCGGGCTAAAGTGGCCAATATCATCCATAAGGAAGTCTGGCGGAGCGCGTTCTCCGACCCGGACCGGAAGGGATGACTTTTTCCCGCGGCACGGTCGAGGAGATCGCGACCGCGCTCGCGGCCAACGGCCTGATCCTGCGCGGCGGATTCCGCTTTGGCGACGATGAGATGGCGCCTGCGGGGCTCTCAGGTGCGCCTGCAAAGTCAGCGCTCCTGGTCGGGCAGGCGGGTGCGGCGCCGTGGCCGCATTTCCGGCGCTGGCTGGGACAGCAGGCGAGGGACATCACCAATCCGCTCGACACCTGGTCGCGCGCGGTGATCGGCGCGGTGGCGCAGGAATCCGGCGCCCGCGCGGTGTCGCCTTCCGACCGGCCGTATCTGCCGTTCCAGCAATGGGCGATGCGGGCCGAGGGACTGAAGCCGTCACCGCTCGGCGTGCTCATGCATCCGACCTATGGGCTCTGGCATGCCTATCGCGGCGCTTTGCTGTTCGAGAACGAGCTCTCTCTTCCCGAAGTTCATGAAGCGATTCATCTTTGCGACGCATGTGTCGAAAAACCCTGCCTGAAATCCTGTCCCGTCGACGCTTATTCGACGGAAGGTTTCGCCTACCAGGCTTGCCTGGCCCATGTGCGGGGGGCAGATGGGGGGCCTTGCCGCAGCGGCGGCTGCCTCGACCGCAACGCCTGTCCCCATGGCATGGACTATCGCTACCCTCTGGAGGTCCAGGCCTTCCATATGGCGAGCTTCGCACGCGCCGCCACCTGATCGATTGTCTATCGTTCGTAAGCGCTTGACGGCGATCAGGCATCGGCCTATTCATCAAGTCATCAGATGACTTGATGAATAGGCCGATGCAACCCGCAGTCAGGACCAATCTTACCGCCAGCGCCACCGAAAGCCTGCGCGCTGAAATCGTCGGCGGCCGCTGGGGCGTCGGCGAGCGCGTCCCCAATGAAGCGGCCCTCAGCGATCTGCTGGCTGTCAGTCGTGGGACTGTGCGCGAGGCGGTGAGGGTGCTGGTCTCGCAAGGATTGCTGGATACGCGCCAAGGCTCGGGCACTTACGTGCGCTCGACCGTCGATTCCTCCGCAGCGCTCGATCGGGTCAAGCGGACCGGCTTGCGCGATCAGTGGGAGGCACGGGCCGCGCTGGACCTTGAAGCAGCACGGCTTGCCGCCTTGCGCCGCACGCCTGCCGACATCAAGCGGATGCGTCACCTGCTTGCCGAGCGCGGCACCGTCGCGGATGGTGGAAGCGAAGCCTTCATCCGGCGCGATCTTGCCTTCCACAAATCGGTCGTCGCGGCGTCCGGCAACCGGGCGATGATGGAACTCTATGATTTCTTCACCGCCGCCATTACCGAAACCATCCATGCCACACTCGACGGCGAACTGCCCGAACCGGACCAGCAGGCGCACGCGGCCATCCTCGAGGCCATCGCCGCGAGCGATCCCGAGCGTGCGGTTGCCGCTGTCCGCGCCTTCATGGCGCCGGTGCTTGCCCAGCTTGAAAGACTGCTCTCCCAATGAACCAGACGTTTCGTCAGCCGACCCTCGATCAGCTGAATCTCATCGACGCCGAAGCCGACAGCACGCCCGCGCCGCGGCCGCCAGAGCTGCGCAGCCGCGCGGCGCGTATCGTGCTCGGCGCCAGCCTCGTGCTGATCGCCTTCAACCTGCGGCCGTTGTTTTCCAGCCTTTCGGTGCTGTTGCCCGAGGTGATGCAGGCGACCGGGCTTTCGACGACGGGCGCCAGCCTGCTGACGACGCTGCCGGTGCTCTGTCTCGGTCTGTTTGCTCCATTGGCGCCAAGGCTTGCCCAGCGCTACGGCGCCGAACGGGCTCTGCTCGGCGCACTCGCGGTGCTGGCGCTGGGAACCGGACTGCGCTGGTTTGGATCGGTGCCACTGCTGTTCGTCGCCACCTTCCTTGCCGGGGGCGCCATCGCCATCGGCAATGTGCTGCTGCCGGGACTGGTCAAGCGCGACTTCGCCGACAGCGCCGCGGTCATGACCGGCCTCTACACCATGGCCCTATGCGCGGGCTCGGCCGCCGCCGCCGGCCTCACGCTGCCGATCGAGCATTTTATCACCGGGTCCTGGTCGGGTGCGCTCGGCGCATGGGCGGCGCCGACCTTGCTCATGCTGTTGATCTGGCTTCCGCAGGCGCTTGGCAACCGTCGACAGGCAAGCCATCGCGGCTTTCGCGTCGTCGGCCTCTGGCGCGATCGCCTGGCGTGGCAGGTGACGTTGTTCATGGGGCTGCAGTCGGCACTCGCCTATTGCGTCTTCGGCTGGCTGGCGCCGATCCTGCGCGAGCGCGGCTTCGATGCAGCAACCGCCGGCGCCTTGGCGTCGGTATCCGTCATGGCGCAGGTCATCACCTGCCTGGCCGTGCCGTCCATCGCCGTTCGGCTCCGCGATCAGCGCGGCATCAACGTGGCATTGGTCGCGATCGCGGTGGTGGCGCTTTTCGGCATTCTTTTCGCGCCGACCTCGACGGTGCTGGTCTGGGCCGTGCTGCAAGGCATCGGCCAGGGTGGCCTGATCGCGGCCGCCATGACCCTGATCGTGCTGCGTTCTCCAGACTCGCATGTCGCGGCGCATCTTTCGGGCATGGCGCAGGGCGTTGGATATGTGCTTGCCGCGTTGGGTCCGCTGCTGGTGGGGTTGATCCGCGGTTGGACCGGCAGTTTTGCCGAATCGGCCTTCCTGTTCGTGGCACTTGGGCTGGGCGCGGCCATCATGGGTTTCGGCGCCGGCCGCGCATTGCATGTCGAAGCAAGGACCGTGCCCATCGAGGGCTGAGGCTGATCCGCGCGCGAAGGACCGTCGCGCCCGCACGAAATGTTGACTGCCGAGCCGAGCCGATGTCTTGCCCTTGTGATTTGCGCGGATATGTATCGCCCATCTGATGAATGGAGCAGGTGATGGCGAAGCAGGACCTTCAGATCAAGACGCTTGACGGCGTGGCAAAGGCTGGGCTGTTCCGGCCAAGCAAGTCGTCCGCGACCAAGGCCGGTGTCATCCTCTACATGGATGCGTTCGGGCCGCGTCCGGCACTCGACGGGATGGCTGAGCGGCTTGCCGGGCACGGCTATGCCGTGCTGGTGCCCGACCTGTTCCACCGCAACGCTCCTTACGGACCCTTCGACGCCAAGACCGCCTTCACCGTGGAAGAAACCAAAACCAAATTGATGGCGCTGGTCACAGGCACGACGCAAGAGATGACCATCCGTGACAATGCCGCCTTCCTCGATGCGCTCACGGCCGAAGGCATTGACGGGCCAGTCGGTGTCGTCGGCTATTGCATGGGCGGGGCGCGGGCGCTGAACGCGGCGGCGACCCATCCCGACCGCATCGTCGCCGCGGCGAGCTTCCACGGCGGCAATCTCGCCAGCGACGCGCCCGACAGTCCGCACCGCAAGGCGGCGTCCATCAAGGCGCGTGTCTATGTCGGCATGGCCGGCGTCGACAGGAGTTTTCCTCCGGAACAATCGACGCGGTTGGAAGAAGCGTTGCGGGACGCGGAGGTCGATCACGTGCTGGAGAACTACCTCGGCATGGCGCATGGCTGGTGCGTGCCCGATCACGGTGTCTACAACGAAGCCGGGGCGGAACGGCATTGGCAAAGGCTGACCACGCTGTTCGCCGAAACGTTGGGCTGAGCTTTCGCGCGGCCCGTTCTTCAGGCGATCCGGGTTCCTAAGCGAGGCTGATCGCATGGAGTCCGACGAAGACAGCCACTCCCGCACCGATCAAGAGAAGCGGATTCACCTTGGTGAAAAGAAGCACCGCTGTTGATGCGAACGCCATGGCGCGCGCGAGCCAGCCGCCGTCGATGGCCTGCAGCAACACATAGGTCGCCGCGAGGATCATGCCCGCGGCGACCGGCCGCAGACCTCTCTCCAGCGATCTTTTCCAGTGCGCCCCGCCGTCGCGGGCCCACACATGCGCAACGGCGTATATGAGAAAGGTCGTCGGGCCAAAGATGGCGAGCGTTGCAACGACGGCGCCCCAGAAACCCGCCACTTGCCATCCAATCAATGTGACGAGCAGCGATCCCGGCCCAGGGGCCATCCGCGAGATGGCGAAGGCGTCGACAAATTGCGCCTGGCTCATCCACTGATGGACGTCGACAACCTGCCGGTTGATATCGGCGATGGCGCTTTGCCCGCCGCCAATGGTGACGAGGGAGAGCGGGGCAAATACCGCCAGCAAGCTCAGCAGCAGGCCGGTGTGCGGATGCTCGCTCATCGATTCCCCCTGACATAGGCATGGGACACGCTCACGCAGCCGGCGGCGAGAACGACCCAGAAGAGAGGCCAGTGCAGGATCGCCACGGCAACGAAAGTGCCGGCCATGATGGTGATGGATATAGCGTTCCGGGGGACGGCCCGCGCGGCCGTTATGCCCATCGACAGCGAAAGGCCGACCGCGGCGGCCGCGGCCCCGGTCAAGGCCACATGGGTCAGCGGATATCGCGACAACGAGGAGAATGCCGTTCCCAACAAAACGATGACGACGGCCGGCGGGACAATAATGCCGACAAAACCAATGATGGCGCCGCGCCAGCCGAGCAGCCGATAGCCGATCCAGACAGCCATGTTCTTGACGTTCACACCCGGGAGCGCCTGGGAGATGGAAAGGCCGTTGAGAAATTCCTCCTGCGTCATCCATTTGCGGTTCTGGACGAACTCCCGCAGCAGCCAACCGCTCAAGCCTCCTCCGAAACTCGTCAGCGCGATACGGGTGAAAATCCAGAACAGTTGCGAGCAACTCGGTGTGGGCGGTGTTTCCGGTTTCGACATGTTCGACGTTCGGGGCTCGGCGTTACCTAAGGAACCAGAGACCGAGTCGAGATGAATTGCCAGCGCCGCATTCGATGACGGCAGGTCACTCTTTTTTGCGCCCGTCGTGAAGCTGCTTCGCTTCAACATCGGATCTGTCTGGCAAGCAGTCCAATGCCGCGATGATCAGTCCTGATCAAAAGCATCGAGCTGAAAAAAATCTTTCCATCGCCCCAAGGATTGGCCATTAGCCTTCGTCCAACAGGCAAATGATGGCGATGGTGCTGGACGACAGCGAAGCCTCCGATGCCGAATTGATCGGGCGGGCGAGGGACGGGGACAGAGGTGCTTTCGGCGCATTGCTCGAAAGGCACTATGGCTTCGTCTATCGCGCCGCCTATCGCTGGTGCGGCCGAAAAGCCGATGCCGAGGACATCGCCCAGGACGTCTGCGTTCGGCTAGGCCGCGCGATCCGCGATTACCAGGGCGGCGGCGCCTTCACGACATGGCTCTACGCCATGACGCTGAACGCTTCGCGCGACATGATGCGCAAGCGCGCCCGCGACACCGCCAAGACCGACGCCTATGGCGCCTATGCGTCGATTGGCGGCGAAGCGTCGGCGGAGGCCGACGATCCGGCCGAGGTGTTGTGGGCCGCGGTGCGGACGCTGCCCGACAAGCAGCGCGACGCGGTGCTGCTCGTCTATGGCGAAGGTCTCAACCACGCCGCGGCGGCGGAGGTGATGGCAATCTCGGAGACGACGGTTTCCTGGCACATCCATGAAGCGAAGAAACGGCTGAAAGCGCTGATGCGTTCAGCCGGGGAAGTGTGACCATGGTCGACGACAACGAACTCGAAAGGCTGCGCGACATCGCAGTGCCGGCACCGGATGGCGAGGCGAAGGCCCGCGCGTTCGCCGCCGCCATGCTGGCCTTCGACGGCCAGGAAAAAATTTCGACTGTCCCCCAAGGAACGTCCGCAGGCCTTCGTCTCACGGAGCGAGCAAGAAAGCTCTGGAGAGACATCATGCAACGGAAACTCATTGCCACGCCGGCCATCACCGCGCTGGTTGCGCTGCCTATCGCCGGCTATGCCGCTTTCGAGATGTTGAAGGAACAGCCGTCCGCCATCGGCGGCAACGGGGCCGGCAATGGCAAGATCGCCGAGACGGTGGCCGACAAGCCCGTGGCGCAGAAGCCAGCGCCGAACCAGCCCGCGATTACCGAACCACTGGCCGCCGCGCCCGCCAAGGAGAAGAAGACCGACGCGGACAGGGAAAGGCGTATCGAGGATGGCGCGCAGCTTACGCCGGCGTCGCCGCCGAAAGCCGAATTGAGCCGATCCGATGATCAGGCGAGCCAGGAATCCGGGACATTGAAGGATTATGCCAGGCAGGCGCCCGAGGCACTGCCCGCGACGCAGCCTGCACCTGCGAGAGGTGACCAACTGGCCGCCGGCGGGCGCGCTAATGCCCAGGCGCCGGCAGGCATCGCGGCCGCCAGGCCGGCATCTCCCCCCATGATCGCCGACTCGAAACTGATGGTTCAGCCTGCGCCCATGCCGGCCGACCAGATGCGACCGCAGGAGGAAAACCGCGACCGCATCGAGGCCTTCAAGACCAATCCGGTGCACGAAACCGCGCAGGATCCGGTCTCGACCTTTTCGATCGATGTCGACACGGCGTCCTATTCCTTCGTGCGGCGTTCGCTGAAGGAAGGCGCTTTGCCCGAGCCGGACACTGTGCGAGTCGAGGAGATGATCAACTACTTTCCTTATGGCTGGAAGGGCCCCGACTCCGCGGCGACGCCGTTCAACTCGACCGTCACCGTCATGCCGACGCCGTGGAACGAGCATACCAAGCTCATGCATGTCGCGATCAAGGGTTTCGACGTGAAGCCGGCCGAGCAGCCCAAGGCCAACCTGGTCTTTCTGATCGACGTGTCGGGCTCCATGGACGAGCCGGACAAGCTGCCGCTGCTGAAGTCCGCCTTCCGCCTGCTGGTGGGCAGGCTGAAGCCCGACGACACCGTCTCGATCGTCACCTATGCGGGCGATGCCGGCACGGTGCTGATGCCGACGAGGGCGGCGGAAAAGCAGAAGATACTCGCGGCCATCGACAATCTGGAACCCGGCGGCTCGACGGCCGGCGAGGAAGGCATTCGGGAGGCCTACAAGCTCGCGCAGCAATCCTTCGTCAAGGACGGCGTCAACCGGGTGATGCTCGCCACCGACGGCGACTTCAACGTCGGGCAGACCGATGACGAGGATCTCAAGCGACTGATCGAACAGGAGCGCAAGACCGGCGTCTTCCTGTCGGTGTTCGGCTTCGGCCACGACAATCTCAACGACCAGATGATGCAGACCATCGCGCAGAACGGCAACGGCACGGCGGCCTATATCGACACGCTTGCCGAGGCGCAGAAGGTGCTGGTTGACGATGCGTCCTCGACGCTGTTCACCATTGCCAAGGACGTCAAGATCCAGGTCGAGTTCAACCCGGCCACGGTTTCGGAGTATCGGCTGGTCGGCTATGAGACCCGGGCGCTCAAGCGCGAGGACTTCAACAATGACCGTGTCGACGCAGGCGACATCGGCTCCGGCCATTCGGTGACGGCGATCTACGAGATCACGCCGAAGGGGAGTGGCGGCGAGCAGGTCGATCCGTTGCGCTACGGCCAGGCCAAGGTCGACAATGGCGGCGTCGCCAATGCCGACGAATATGCCTTCGTCAAGATCCGCTACAAGCTGCCGAACGAGAACGTCTCGAAGCTGATCACCACGCCGGTGACCGCCGCCAACGAGGTCTCGTCCTTCGACGCGGCCGGCGCCGACCAGCGTTTTTCAGTCGCCGTGGCGGCCTTCGGGCAGAAGCTGCGCGATGAGGATCAGACCGCGAACTTCGGCTATGACCGGATCGCCGAGATCGCCGATGCCGCACGGGGCGCCGATCCGTTCGGCTACAGGGCGGAGTTCCTGTCGCTGGTGCGCCTCGCCTCATCGCTGGACGGCAACAAGTAGACCATCGCGAATTGAACGAAGGGCCGGCGGCACGGATTCCGCCGGCTTCTTTGCGATCGTTAAATTGCGTGGCTTTTCGGGAAGATCATCGCAACGGGCCTCTGTTAGTCAGTGCTGATAGAGGTTTGAGGGATCCGCAGTGCATATCACGACAATCGGAAACGCGAGCGCGCCGGCGGCCAATACGCCGGTGCGGGGACCATCCGTGCCTTCAGCGGAATCCGCGCGCATCAGGAGCGATGTCGACGCGGCCCGCAACACGGCGCTCTCGGCGCTCAACAACGACCGTTTCCGCGTGATGCTGGAACAGATCACCGACCCGGGCGCATCGGGCGCCCTGGTGACGATGGGCGCCGACAGCCACAATGTCGTCGATTTCAATACGGCGCTGTCACGCTACGCCGAAAACAGCAAATAGGCAGGCCCTGTCAGACGCGGCTGCGCCTGCGCTCGCGACGGCCTTCGCTGGTCTCGGCGGTGTTTGCCGTCGCCACCTTGTTGCGCAGCGGGCCGATGCGTTCGACGATCGTCTCGACGGTCGGCCGCGAAGATTTGGTGTGCGCGTCGAGCGCCTTGCGCATGGCGGCAAGATGGGCGAACGACGTGCCGCAGCAGCCGCCGACAATCTTGGCGCCGGCATCGACCGCCAGCCGCACATAATCGGACATCAACTCGGGTGTGCCCGAATAGTGGATCTCGCTGCCGCGGAATTCCGGGATGCCGCAATTGCCCTTGACGATCACGGTCGCCTCCGGCTTCGCCTCGGTCATGTCGAGGAGCGAGGCCAGGATATCGGAAGCGCCGACGCCGCAATTGGCGCCGACGCCGAGCGGGGCTTGCGACAGGCCGTCGGCGACGGCGTGGATGTCCTTCGGCAGCAGTCCCATCATGGTTCGGCCAGCCGTGTCGAAGGAGCCGGTAAAGGTATAGGGCAGACCGACGCGGATGGCGGCTTCAGCCGCTGCTCGGATCTCGTCGGGCGCCGACATCGTCTCGATCCAGGCGACTTCGGCACCACCGGCCTTCAGGCCCTCGATCTGCTCCGCAAAGGCATCAACGGCGTCGTCATAGGTCAGGGCGCCGAGCGGCACCAGCAACTCGCCGGTCGGGCCGACCGAGCCGGCGACGATCACCTTGCGGCCAGCCTTGTCGGCGACGGAGCGGGCGATCTCGGCGGCGCGCTTGTTCAGGTCGTGCACACGGTCCTGCGCATGGTGCAGCTTCAGCCGGTGGCGGGTGCCGCCGAAGGAGTTGGTGAGGATGATATCGGCGCCGGCATCGACGAAGTTCTGGTGCAGGCTGGCGATGGTCTCGGGCGCTGTCTCGTTGAGCAACTCGGGCGCTTCGCCGGCGGGCAGGCCCATCGCGAACAGATTGGTGCCGGTGGCGCCGTCGGCCAAAAGCACGCCCTTTTCGGCAAGCAGTGCGTCAATGGGATTGGTCGCGGTCATGGCTTTGGCTTTCGTGTTCGAATTCAAATAACGATATAAAGAAGTCTTTATATCCAGTCAATGAATTTGCGACCGGGAACGTTCTACGAAGCCGGAGTGATTTCCACTTCGATCTCGGTGCAGGCGTCGCCATTGGTCGGGTGATGGTCGACCGAGCAGGCGGTGACGACAAGCAGCAGGTCCTGCTCGGCGCGCAGCGTCACGTAACCGCCCGGCGGATTGATCGAGGCCTCGACCACCAGGGTTCCGTCAGGTTGCGGCAGGGAGTTCTGGAACAGGTCGACCGGATCGGGCGCGAAGGGCAGTTCGACGCCTTCGGCGGCGAGCGCTTTCATCAGATTGTCGCGGCAGTTGGGGTGGTTGGGCAGGCCTGCCCGTTCATAGAGCGCGCTATCGCAGGCAGGGTAGAGCATGTCGTGCGGTCCTGGCGAGGCGTCCTCGATCAGCGTCAGCATGATCCTGCCTGCGGCGCTGTAGAAATGGTCGCCCGGTTTCGGGAACAGCCGCTCGGTGATGTCGCGGGTCTGCGACGTGCTCAGCCAGTCGAAATTGCCCGCCGTCGAGAAGGCCCAGAGATCGGAAACCTGCTGGCCCCTGGGATCGATGATGCGGATGAGATCGCCGCGCCTGACGCGCATGGAGCGGCCCGACTGAGGAGGGACAACGATGTGATGCGGTTCTTGCATGGGTTTCCCTGGAATGACGAGCGACGGCCCGGCCGGCCGCCAAGGTGATATGGGGGCAGGCGATCAGACAGAGCCTGATGGGAAAGTCATTGCGGCCAGCTTCTGCGTGAAGCTCGCCGCCTCATGCGCGTTGATGTCGGCGGCCCGGATCAGATTGTCGAAATGGCTGGTGAGCGTGCGGATCGGCTGGGTGGCGCTCAGCACGATATACATGTCGCCGACATAGATCGCGGCGCGATAGGGGCCGAAGATCGTATAAGGGATCGAGTAGCGCATGCGGCCGTCATAGAGGAACAGGCGGAAGGTCGGGTAAAGGTCGTCGAGCAGCGCCGCCATGTGCAGCAATTGCTTGCGACGTTCGGCCTCCGGGAAACGGTCCCAGACGCCCAGGCCGCGCGCGAAGATCTCCAGCGTGTGGCGTGGCATGCAGACCTCCATGTCGGTCTCCGGCCGCCTTGTGTAGTCGATGCGGTACTGCGTTTCGCCGGCCTGCGCCTCACGGTTCTTGTTGGCGATGCCGGCCTCATAGTCGATCAGCGCCTCGGTGCGCAAAAGGTCGGGAATGCCGGCGGGCACATAGCGGATCTTGGTGCCGGCCGCCTCGGCATGCCATTTGGCAAGCAGCGTGCGGTCGAAGCCGTCGGGCGCCTCCTCGATCTCCAGGCTCTCGCGAATTTCGCCGGTCACGCCTTCGTCGTGGCTCAAGCCCAGCAGCCAGTCGAGCGAGACCTTGAACTCGGCGGCGATGTTGAGAAGCGTCTCGGCGCGCGGCAGTCGCGTCGAGGCTCCGGACAGCAATTGCGACAGCGCCGAACGGTCGATGCCGACGGCCGTTGCGAAGGCCGACTGGTTCAGGTCGGACCGTGTCAAGAGCAATTTCAGCCGCTCCCGGAAGATCGTCGACAGATCGCGCTTGTCCATCAGGCCGCTCCTGCTTGCGAGAGGATAAATTTGCGCCAGGGCCGATCTGAACGTGGCTCAGGCGGAAATGAATCCCCATATTTGTTTACAATGTATAACATCTGCCGCCAAAAATGCGCACTCGCAACAGTTTGTGCGCTTTGTCGCGTTGATGTAACGGCAGGCTCCTGACACAATGCTGTCAGGAATCGAGGGGTTCCGGCGACTGGAAGGCAGTGGTCGATAGCATGGCAAGCATGAATACCAGCATGAACAAGAGACGTGGCAGCGCACCGGCAATCGAATGGCCGACGGTATACCTCGCACTCTTCTGCTACGGCGCATGGCTCGCCACCGGCTTCCTCCTCTGGCCATCCTACCCCCTGATTGCGTTGATTGCCCTGGCGCTGATCCTGGCCCTGCAGTCTTCGCTGATGCATGAGGTGCTGCACGGCCATCCGACCCGCAGCGCCAGGACCAACGAAGCCTTCGTCTTCCTGCCGATCGGCCTTGTCTGGCCGTTCCGGCGCTTCAAGACCATTCACCTTCGCCACCATGCCGATGAGCGGCTGACCGATCCGCTGGACGATCCGGAGAGCTATTACCAGGCGCTCTGGATGCATGAGGAGCTGCCGCCTGCGATGAAGTTCCTGCTCAAGATCAACAACACCATGGTCGGCCGCTTCATCCTGGGTCCATGGCTGTCGTCGGTCGGCTTCTTCATCGACGACGCCAAGCAGATGCTTGCCGGCGACAAGGCGATCCGCAACGCCTGGCTGCTGCATGCCATCGGTCTCGCCATAGTCGTGCCGATCGTCACCTTCGGCTTCGGCATCCCGCTCTGGCTCTACGTGCTGGTGCCGGTCTGGCTCGGGCAGTCGCTGATTTCGGTGCGCACCTATGCCGAGCACCAGTGGTCCGAGCATCCGGAAGGGCGCACCATCATCGTCGAACGCTCGCCGCTGTCGTTCCTGTTCCTCAACAACAACCTGCATTTCGTGCATCACAAGAGCCCGACGGTTGCCTGGTACAGATTGCCGAAGCTGTTTAGCGACCGCCGTGAAGAATGGCTGCGCATGAACAACGGCTATGTCTATCCGAACTATCTGTCGCTGATCAAATCCTATGCCTTCAAGGCCAAGGAGCCGGTCATCCATCCGGTGCTGCGCCGCACGGCGGAACCAGGCCGCGCCTTCAAGCCGCGCGTCAGGGCGCGCAATGTCAACGGGCTTGGAACAGCACCGGTCCCGGCCGAGCCGCCGAAAGAGTGATGCCGGCGACAGCTTTGCCGGGGCGCGTTATGGTCGCGCATGGTCTTCCATTGTCTCCAGATTGCAATTGGACTGCGGCATGAGTGAACTGATCGCGGCTCTGCCGATGTATGACTGGCCCGAGATGCGCGGCGAGATCGACGCGCAGTGGGCGCAATTGCGCGATGCCTTCCGGCATAGGGGCATCGACGCGCCGGAAACGATCGTGCGCCGCAATGGCGACCTGCCGCCGGTTCCGGGCGGCATCAATGACGCAGCGGGCAGTAAGATTGCACCCGATCCGGCGACGCTGCCGGCGGACGAGCTCGATTTCCATCGGCTTTGGCTGCATCCGGCGCTGCTTTTCGCGCAGACCTGCTGGGGGCCGATGGAGCTTGGCCTGGCCCAACATGTGCAGGTGGTCGCGCAGCCGAGCTACGACGCCTTCGAAGGGGGAGAGGGTGGGCTGTATTCCAGCGCGCTGGTGATGGCGGCCGACGGCAAGGCATCCGTGCCTTCACCGCATGACGGCAAGGCCGCCGTCCCGCTTGATCTCATGCGCGGCAGGCGTTTCACCTTCAACAGCCTCGATTCCATGTCCGGCATCATTGCGCTGACGCGTGATCTCGCGGCATTGGGGGAGGGCCTCGATATTTTCGCTTCGCGCGGCGAGAGCGGCGGCCACCGCGCCTCGATCGTGGCGGTGGCGGAAGGCCGTGCCGATTTCGCGGCGATAGACTGTGAGAGCTGGGCGTTGGCGCAGCGTTTCGAGCCGGCGGCGAAAGCCGTGAAGGTGGTCGGCTGGACGGCGCGGCGGAAAGGCCTGCCCTATATCACCGCCAGGACGACGCCCGAACAAATCATCGCGGCGATGCGCGAAGCCGTTGCTGCCGTCGAAAGCTGCACGTCACAGCAGCCGCTCGTCCAGCGGGTAGGCTGAAAGCTTCTCGTTGCCGATCTCGGTGATCAGGATCTGCTCCTCGATCTTGACGCCTTCGCGCCCGCCAAGCCTGCCGATATAGCTTTCGACGCAAAGCACCATGCCGGGTTCGAGCACGCCGTCCGGCGTGTCGGCGGTCCAGTCGCCGGCATGCGGCAGCGTCGGATATTCGTCGGCCAGGCCAACCCCGTGATAGAGCACGCCGTAGCGCGTCGGATAGCAATCGCCGGGCGGCACCGCCGAGCGCTCGACGAGGTCGCGGAAGGAGATGCCCGGCCGCATCAGATCGGTGTTGTGCGCGATCTGGCCGGCGGCGATGCGGAACAAGTCGCGCTGCTCGTTCGACGGTTGTCTGTCGCCGCAAAGCCAGGTGCGCGAGAGATCGGCGCAGAAGCCGTAAGGGCCGATCAGGTCCGTATCGAAGGCGACAAGGTCGCCATTGTCGATGACGCGCGAGGAGCATTCCTGGAACCAGGGATTGGTGCGCGGCCCCGAGGACAAAAGACGCGTCTCGATCCACTCGCCGCCGCGCGCGATGTTGCCGCGATGGAGCTCCGCCCACAATTCGTTCTCGGAAATGCCGGGCTTCAGCGCCGCTTCCATCTCGCCCATCGCCGCCTCGCAGGCGACGATGGCGCGGCGCATGGCGAGGATCTCGTCCGGCGATTTGATGAGCCGCGCATTCTCCATCACCGCCTCGCCATTGCCGACGGTGATGCCGCGGCGGGCAAGCTCCTCCACGCCTTCCGGATTGATGTGGTCGACGGCGATGCGGCGATTGCCGCCAAATTCGGCGATGAGCTCGGCGATGCCAGCTCCCCAGCGACGAACCTTCTGCTCGGTGAGCTCGCCGCTGTAGAGATACATCCACGACACCGCGGGCCGCACCTCGTCGACGACGCCCGAATGATCGGACAGGTGCTCGCAGGAGAAATAATCGAACAGCACCACCGGGCCCTCGGTCGCGACGAAACAATGGCGCGTCGGATTGTGCGCGACCCAGAGCTGCATGTTGGTCGAGTCGGTCGCGTAGCGGATGTTGACCGGGTCGTAGAGCAGGGCGCCGGCATAGTCGCGTCGCTTCAGTTCGGCGCGGATGCGCTCCAGCCGGTATCCGCGCATGGCGGGCAGGTCAGGCGCGGCGATGCCCGCCGCCGCCCATTCGGCTTCGGCCGTCGCGCCGTAGCCCAGCACATGCTGGTTGAGCGAGGCCGCCTTCTCGCGGGAGGCCTCGCGCAAAGCTTCGATCGAGCCGGGTTCGAAGGGCATTATCTTGCGGTGGCGGCCGAAGCCGCCTCTCGGCGCCTCGCCGGGCATCATCGGAATATCCTAGCTGCGCATCTTCTCGCCGCTCGGGTCGAAAGGCGGTTCGATGTTGATGCGGGCGGGACGGCGGTGGCCGAGGATCTCGATCTCGAACAGGCCGGCGCTTTCGTCCTCGGCAAGGGCCGCAGGCACGTAGCCCTGCGCCATCGATTTCTGGACGTAGTGCGCATAGCCGCCCGACGTCACCCAGCCGACGACGCGCCATTCGCCGTCGACGATACCACGTACCGCGGAAGCGCCTTCGGCGGCCTTCGAGCCACGCACCTCCTTGCCCGTCTCATCGAAACGCGGCGCGCCGTAGCCGTGCGGCTTCTCGACCGTGCCATAGTCCTTGGAAACCTTGGCCCAGATCGGCTCGTCGCCCATCACGTCGGCGTCGATGGCGTCGACGATGAAGGAAACGCGGCGCAGCTTCGGACCCTCGGCCTGCTCCTTGGCGGATGCCTCGCGGCCGATGAAGTCGTTCTTCTCGAGCTTGATGAAGCGGTCCATCGAGCCTTCGAACGGGCCGTAGATCGGACGCAACTCGCGGAACCAGGTCGGGAAGTTCTTTTCAAGGCGCATGGAGAGCAGCGCGCGCATGCCGAAATCGACAATGCCGAATTCCGCGCCGGCGTCCTTGATCGCCTTGTAGACGAGGCGCTGGTAGGCCGGCGCCATCCAGATCTCATAGCCGAGGTCGCCGGTATAGGTGATGCGGTTGACCATGCAGGGCGCGCCGCCGACAGCCATCTCGCGGAAGTCCATGAAGCGGAAGGCCTTGGTCGAGACGTCGACATCGACCAGCTTCTGCAGGAGATCCCGCGACTTCGGTCCGGCGATGGAGAGGCCGACCAGCGTCTGGTCGAAGCGGTGGATGCGCACCGAGCCGTCTTTCGGCAGATGCTTCTCGAACCAGCGCATGTGATATTTCTGCGCCGCCGACGAGCCCCAGATCATGAAGCGGTCCTCGCCGGTCTTGGCGATGGTGAAGTCGCCGATCAGCTTGCCGAACTCGTTGACCATCGGCGTCAGCACGATGCGGCCCACCTTCGGCATGCGGTTGGTCATCAAGCGGTTGAGGAAATCCTCCGCACCTGGGCCTGAGACTTCGTATTTGGCGAAGTTGGCGATCTCGGTGACACCGACGCTCTCACGCGTCGCACGCACTTCCTCGCCGATCGGGCCGAAATCGTTTGAGCGGTGGAAGGAGACGATGTCCTTCGGCTCGCTGCCCTTCGGTGCGAACCAGAGCGGGGTTTCCAGGCCCCACGAGTCGCCCATGACCGCGTTGTTGGCGAGCATGGTGTCGTAAAGCGGGGTGGTCTGCGCCGGACGGGCGGCGGGCAGTTCCTCGTTCGGGAAGCGGATCGAGAAGCGCCGCGAATAGTTTTCACGCACCTTGGCGTTGGTATAGCGCAGACTCGCCCATTCGCCGAAGCGGGCGACGTCCATGCCCCAGACGTCGAAGCCCGGATCGCCATGCACCATCCAGTTGGACAGCGCGAGGCCAACGCCGCCGCCCTGGCTGAAGCCGGCCATGACGGCGCAGGCGCACCAGAAATTGGTCAGGCCCTGGACCGGGCCGACCAGCGGGTTGCCATCGAGCGCGAAGGTGAAGGGGCCGTTGATGATCTGCTTGATGCCTGCCTTCTCGATGCCAGGGAAATGCTTGAAGCCGATCTCCAGCGATGGCGCGATGCGGTCGATGTCGGGTGGCAAGAGTTCGTGGCCGAAATCCCACGGCGTGTTGACCGGCGACCACGGCTTGCAGGCCTTCTCATAGGTGCCGAGCAGGATGCCGTTGCGCTCCTGGCGGGTGTAGATCTCGCCCTTGAAGTCGAGCACGCCGATCATCTCGCGGCCGGTCGACTTGTTGAATTCCTCGACTTCCGGCATCGGCTCGGTGAGCAGGTACATGTGCTCCATCGCCAGCACCGGCAACTCGACGCCGACCATGCGACCGATCTCGCGCGCCCACAGGCCACCACAGTTGACGACATGCTCGGCATGGACCGTGCCCTGCTCGGTGACGACGTTCCAGGTGCCGTCGGGCTGCTGCGTCAGGTCGACGACGCGGTTGCGCAGCACGATCTCGGCGCCGAGCTTCTTCGCCGCCTTGGAGTAGGCTATGGTGGTGCCGGACGGATCGAGATGCCCTTCGACCGGATCCCACATGGCGCCGACGAAGTTCTTCTCGTCCATCAGCGGGAACATCGCCTTGGCTTCCGAAGGCGTGATCAGCTCGGTGTCCATGCCGAGATAGCGGCCCTTGGCGTGCGCCAGCCGCAGGAAGTCCATGCGCTCGGGCGTATCGGCCATCATGACGCCGCCGGTGAGATGCAGCGAGCAGGACTGGCCGGAAATCTCTTCGATCTCCTTGTAGAGCTGCACGGTGTAGGCCTGCAGCTTGGCGACGTTGGGGTCGCCGTTCAGCGTATGGAAGCCGCCCGCCGCATGCCAGGACGAGCCGGAGGTCAGCTCCGAGCGCTCGATCAGCATGATGTCTGTCCACCCGGCCTTGGCGAGATGGTAGAGCACCGAACAGCCGACGACACCGCCGCCGATGACAACCGCTTTTACGTGGGATTTCATGAAGATGGGTCCGTCTTGTGCAATGTGGAGTCAGAAATGATGTTCAGCCCGGCCGGACGGCCGGGCAGCGGGAAGGATGATCAGAAATCCGTCGGCGCGCCGCCTTCGGCGCGGCGCTTCTCGACGAAGTCGTTGAGTTCCTCGCGGATGGCCGGATCCATATACGGCTCCTCGTAGGAGGCAAGGCGCTCCTTCCAGACCTTGTTGGTGCGCTCGAGCGCCGTTGGGGAACCCGCCTCGGTCCAGGTCTCGAAATTGCGCCAGTCGGAGACGATCGGCGAGTAGAAGGCGGTCTTGTAGCGCGCCTGCGTGTGCGGCGTGCCGAAGAAATGGCCGCCCGGGCCGACCGACTGGATGGCGTCGAAGCCGAGCGCATCCTCGGAGAGGTCGAGCGGGGTGAGGAACTCGGCCACCATCTGCAAAAGGTCGATGTCGAGGATGGTCTTTTCATAGGAGCAGCGCAGGCCGCCCTCCAGCCAGCCGGCGCCGTGCATCATCAGGTTGCCGCCGCCCTGGATCGCGCCCCACAGCGAGAAGACGCTTTCATAGGCTGCCTGCGCGTCGACCGTGTTGGCGGCGCAGGTGTTGGAGGTGCGATAGGGGATGTTGTAGCGGCGTGCGAGCTGGCCGCCGACAAGCTGCGCCTTCATGTATTCCGGCGTGCCGAAGGCCGGGGCGCCGGACTTCATGTCGACATTGGAGGTGAAGCCGCCATAGCCCACCGGCGCGCCCTTCTTCACCATTTGCGCGAAGGCGATACCGGAAAGCGCTTCCGCATTCTGCTGCACCAGCGCGCCGGCGACGGTGACCGGCGCCATGGCGCCCGACAGCGTGAACGGCGTGACGATCACGACCTGGCCCATGCTCGACATCTGGATGATGCCTTCCATCATCGGCACGTCGAGCTTGAGCGGCGAGTTGGTGTTGATGATGGTGAAGACCGACGGCTCCTGCATCAGCTGTTCGCGACTGATGCCGCGGGCGATGCGGGTTATCTCGATGCCGTCGACATTGCGCTCCTTGCCGAGCGAATAGATGTGGAAGACCTTGTCGGTCAGCGTGGCGAGGTCGCGGATGCACTCCAGGTGCCGCACCGAGGGATGGATGTCGATCGGCTCCACCGGATAGCCGCCGGTGCAGTTCAGGATGTTGTGCATCTGCGCCAGCCGCAGGAAGTTGCGGTAGTCGGCCTGGTTGCCGGGCCTGCGGCCGCGGTCGAGGTCGGAGCAGTTCGGCGCCGAGGCCATCATCGACAGGATGACGTTGTTGCCGCCGAAGCGCAAATTGTGCGCCGGGTTGCGGGCGTGCAGGGTGAATTCAGACGGGCAGTGCGAGACAAGCTCGAGGATCATGTCGCTGTCGAAGCGCACGCGCTCCGAGCCTTCGCGCACGTCCGCGCCATGCGCCTTCATGATGCGGCGGGCCTCGTCGTGCAGGACGTCGACGCCGATTTCCTTCAAGACGCGCAACGAGGCGAGATGGATCGATTCCAACTCGTCGTCGGACACCAGCTTGGTCGGCGTCAGCGGGTTCTTCAACTGGCGGAATGCGGGCTGCTCGAAAGCGGCCGAGCCGCCGGCGCGCTTGCCGGCGCGGCCTCCACGGCGGGCGCGATCTGTTGCCAGTGCCGGTTCGGCGGGATGGAGGGCAGCGGTCATGACAAGCCTCAAAGGATGCGAAATTGGCCGCATAATGGACCGGCGGCAATGCAACCGGTGAGGAGGCGGCGACCACTAGGACGAGGGAAGCGACATGACGGAAGGGGAGCTGGCTGGCTCGCCGAATTGCTTCCGCTGAGGCATCAGGGCGGCTTTCGTCGCTGATATGGATGCTGTGATTGTTCAACCGCGAGCCACGATGACCGCTTCCGCTCAGACCGCTGAAGACAGACCGCAATGGGCGGCCCTTGCCGGGGTCACGGCCGCGCTTGCCATGTTCGGCGCCGCGCAAGGGTTGAGCTCGCCGCTGTTCACCTTGCTCATGCAAAGCCAAGGCTTCTCGCCCGGTTTGATCGGGCTGTCGGCGGCGATGATGCCGGTCGGACTGATCCTGTCGGCCTCCTTCGTGCCGGCGGCCGTGCGGCTGGTCGGGGCGCGCAACCTGGCGGTCGGCTGTTCGCTGATCGGCGCGCTGTGCTTTCTGGCCATAGGCTATCTGCAGAACTGGGTCGCCTGGTACGTCATCCGCTTCATCATCGGCGTGGTCATCAACCCGCTCTATGTGCTTGGCGAGGTCTGGGCGCTGTCGCTGGCGCCGCCGTCGCGGCGCGGGCGCGTGATGGGCGTGTTCAACACGCTGATGGGCGCCGGCTACGCGGCCGGGCCGTTCACCCTGACCCTGGTCGGAACCGCCGGCTGGGCTCCCTTCGGCGTCGGTATTGCCGGCTTCACGCTATGTGCGATCATTCTGCGCCTCGTCTCCTCGAAGCTCACCGGTTTCGAGGATGACGGCCAGCCCGCCGGCAGTTTTGTCGGTTTCGCCCGGCTGGCGCCGGCGCTGCTTTTGGCTGTGCTGGTTTCCGCCGCGGTCCAGCAAAGCACCTATGCGCTTGTTCCGGTGTTCGGCGCGGGATACGGCCTGCCCGAAGCGGCGCTTGCCGCGTTGGTGATGATGCTTTCGTTGGGCAACATCGTGCTGCAGATCCCGCTCGGCCTGCTCGCCGAACGCTTCGGCGGTCGCCCCATGATCCTCGCCTGCGCGATGGCGACGACGGTCTGCGCGATCCTGTTGCCGCTGGTGATCACCACGCCGCTGATCTGGGGCGTGCTCCTGGTGATGGGCGCGGTTGGTTACGGCGTCTACACGATGGCGCTGGTCGAGCTCGGCGGCCGCTTCAAGGGCTCGCTGCTGGTCACCGGCAACGCGGCCTTCGCGCTGCTATGGGGTGTCGGCGGCATCGTCGGCCCGCCAGGCGCGGGAGCCCTGATGCAGGCGATCGGGCCGCTTGGATTGCCGACCGTCATCGTCGGGCTCGATGTGCTGCTGGTGGCGTTCGCCTTGTATCGCTCCCTGGGGCGCCGGCGTTCCTGACAGGGTTTGGCTGGAGCATCGCCTTTCGCCGGCGGTGGGGCTTACGGCAACCGACCACAACGGCTAAGCCTCCGGCAATTGGATCAGGAAGTGATGGCCCTGGCGAATTCGGAGAGCAGCGAGAGCGTGCAATGGGCCGCGATCATCGGCGTGATCGCGACGGTGTCGGTGTTCGCCATCGCGCAAGGCCTTTCCTATCCGCTGCTCAGCTTCATCCTGCAGCGCCAGGGCGTCTCGCCGGCGATGATCGGGCTGTCGGCGGCGATGACGCCGGTCGGCTTCATCCTGTCCTCGCCGCTGATCCCGGGACTGGCCAGGCGGTTCGGGGCAGGGCGGACCGCGCTGACCTGCGCCGCGCTCTCGGCGCTGGTGCTGGCGCTGATCGGCTGGACGCAGGATGTCTATCTGTGGTTCCCGCTGCGCCTCCTGATCGGCGTGGTGACCAACCCGCTCTATGTCCTAAGCGAAATCTGGGTGATCGCGCTTGCGCCGCCAGCAAGGCGTGGCCGTGTCATGGGCATCTATTCCACCATCATCTCGGCCGGCTTCGCGGCCGGACCGCTCTGCCTGCTTGCCGTGGGGACCGAAGGCTGGCCACCTTTCCTGGTCGGCATCCTTGCGTTCGTCTTCTGCGGCGGCTGCCTGGCCGTGGTGGTGAAGCGGTTGCCGAAGGTCGACGAGGCCGAGAACAAGGTTTCGGTGCTGGGCTTCATACCGATGGCCTGGCTGCTGATGTCGGCGGTGATCGTCGCCGCCGGTTTCGAGCAGGCGATCCTGGCGCTGCTGCCGGTCTATGGAACGCATCACGGCATTGCCGAAGCGCGCATGTCGGCGCTGCTTTCGGCAATGATCGCCGGCAACATCGCCATGCAGGTGCCGCTCGGCCTGCTTGCCGAAAGGCTGACGGCGCGCCTCGTGCGCTTCGGCTGTGTCATGGCGACCATCCTTGGATGCGTGCTCTTGCCGGCGCTGATCGACACGCCGCTGATCTGGGGCTGCGTCTTTGTCTGGGGCGCCGTTTCCTACGGCATCTACACGATGTCGATCATCGAGCTCGGCGAACGCTTCACCGGCTCGGCGCTGGTCGCCGGCAACGCCGCCTTCTCGCTGATGTGGGGTCTCGGCGGCATCGTCGTGCCGCCGCTGACCGGCAGCGTGATGGACGTCATCGGCGCCGCCGGCCTGCCGGTCACGCTGGGCGCAATCTGCGCGGCCCTGGCGGCGGCGACGGTCGTTCGCGGGCGGGTGGCGTAAACCGCTGCCTCAGGTTGCCCTTGAATGTTCGCGCCGCGAACGCGATGTAGGCAAAGCCGCCAGATGATATTTTTGGAGACCCGCATGAGCAGCAAGACGACCAAGACCCAGTCCGAATTGGCGGCTGACGATCCCTTCCTCTGGCTCGAGGACCGCAACAGCAAGGAAGCGCTCGACTGGGTTCATCGCCAGAATGCGCTGACGGTCGCCGAATTGCAGGGCGATCCTTCCTATCAATCGACATTCGAGACCGCGCTCGACCTTATGACGGCCGAGGACAATATCCCGGTCGGGGCCGCACTTGCCGGCCACGTCTATAATTTCTGGCAGGACAAGACCAATGCGCTCGGCCTGTGGCGGCGCACGCCCGTCGCTTCCTACAAGACCGACAAGCCGGAGTGGGAGACGATCATCGATTTCGATCAGCTCTCGGCGAAAGAAGGCGTGAAATGGGTGTTCGGAGGCGCCAGCCGGCTCTATCCGGATTTCAACCGCTGCCTGCTCTACATGTCGCCCGACGGCGGCGATGCCAGCGAGATGCGCGAATTCGACATCGCGACAATGTCGTTTGTCGAGGGCGGTTTTTCCGCGCGCGCCTCCAAGTCGGGCTTTTCCTGGCTGGACAGGGATACCGTCATCGTTTCGGCGGCTTTCGCGGAAGAGGACAAGACCCAGTCCGGCTATCCGCGCGTGATCAAGCTTTGGCGCCGCGGCACCAAGCTCGAGGATGCAACGCCGATCTTCGAAGGCGAGAAACAGCATCTCGCGGTCGGCGGTGGCGTCGAATATGACGGCGACAGGCGGCACGTGCTGCTCGGCAAGACGCTGGACTTCTTCACCTCGCACAGCTTCCTGCGGCTGGCTTCGGGCGAGAACCGGCGCATTCCGCTGCCCGACGACGCCACCGATACGGCGATCTTCAAGGGCCAGCTCATCTTCGGCGTGCGCAGCCCCTGGACGGCGCCGGACGGCACGCAATGCCTTCCCGACGCACTTTACTCAGTCGATTTCGACCGCTGGATCGATACCGGCGACTTCGGCCCGTTCGAGACCGTGCTCGAGCCCGCGCATCGCGTCTCGATCGCCGGGCTCGCGAGGACGCAGGACCGGCTGTTCATCAACTTGATGGACAATGTGCGCGGCAAGGTGATCGCCTGCGACCGCACCGCCGAAGGCTGGTCACTGAAGCCGGTCGCTTTGCCCGACAACGGCAATGTCGGCATCAGCCATGTCGAGCATTTCGGTTCGAGCGTCTCCTTCTCCTTCACCGATTTCCTGACGCCGAGCTCGATCATCTGGTCCGACGACAATGGCGAGACGCTGCGGACAGTGAAGTCGCAGCCGGCCCGCTTCGATGCCTCGCCCTACGTTTCGGAGCAGTTCGAGGCGCGCTCGAAGGACGGCACGATGATCCCCTATTTCGTCGTGCGCCGGCGCGACCAGAAAGGACCGGTGCCGGCGCTGCTCTACGGCTATGGCGGTTTCGAAGTACCGCTGCTGCCCGGCTATGCCGGCATTCGCGGCAAGCTCTGGCTGGACAAGGGCAACGCCTATGTCCAGGCCAATATCCGGGGCGGCGGCGAGTTCGGCCCGGCCTGGCATCAGGCGGCGCTCAAGGGCAAGCGCCAGAACGCCTTCGACGATTTCGCGGCGGTTGCCGAGGATGTGGTCAAGCGCGGCATCACCACGGCGGCGCAGCTCGGCATACAGGGCGGCTCCAATGGCGGCCTGCTCACCGGCACGTCGCTGACGCAGCGGCCGGAGCTGTTCGGCGCCGTCATCATCGACGTGCCGCTGCTCGATATGCTTCGCTACACCGAATTGCCGCCCGGCTCCTCATGGATCGCCGAATATGGCGATCCGTCGAAGCCGGAGGACGCCGCATGGCTCGGCGCCTATTCGCCCTATCAGCATGTCGCGGCAAATATTGCCTATCCGCCTGTGCTCCTGATGACGTCCACCGCCGATGACCGTGTCCATCCTGGGCATGCGCGCAAAATGGCGGGGCGGCTACAGGAAGCAGGCCACGGCAGGACGCTGTTCTTCGAAGAAACCGAAGGCGGCCATGGCGGGCGCGGCGATCGCCGGCCGCAGGCGGCGCAGACGGCGATGCGCTACATGTTCCTGAAGCGCGCGCTTGGCGTTCAAGCCTAACGGAACGGCTTGAATTTTGGGCCTCAGGCGGCATAAGCTGCCGACATGATCCGCTTCAGCACATCCGGCGCCTTCGGGGTCGCGGTGACACCGTCACCGCGGACCCTTCGCGCCGAGCTTTTGCGGTTGTGCGCACGCATTGGCTATTCGCCGCCTGCCTTCCTCTGACGAATCCGCCCCGGCCGTTGCCGGATTGATTCAAGAGGAAAGATCAAACCCATGACCTATCAGAATTATTCGCTGAAGCAGCTTCAGCAGATCGACGCCGCGCATCACCTTCATCCCTTCACCGACCACAAGGAACTGCGCGAGACGGGTTCCCGCATCATAACCCATGCCAATGGCCCGTTCATCTACGATGCCGACGGCACCGAAATCCTCGACGGCATGGCCGGCCTTTGGTGCGTCAATGTCGGCTATGGCCGCGACGAGCTGGCTGAGGCGGCTCATGCGCAGATGAAGGAGCTGCCTTACTACAACTCCTTCTTCAAATGCTCGACGCCGACGCCCGTGCTTCTGTCGAAGAAGCTGGCGGAGCTGGCGCCCAAGCATGTCAGCCAGGTCTTCTACGGCTCGTCCGGGTCGGAGGCCAACGACACGGCGCTGAGGCTCGTGCGTCATTATTGGGCGTTGGAGGGCAAGCCCGAGAAGAACCGCATCATCTCACGCAAGTCGGCCTATCACGGCTCGACCATCGCCGGCACGTCGCTCGGCGGCATGGAGCCGATGCACAAGCAGCTTGGTGGCGCGGTGCCCAACATCGTCCATGTGATGATGCCCTATGCCTATGAGCTCGCGCTGCCTGGCGAGAGCGACCATGATTTCGGCATCCGCGCGGCCAAGGCGGTGGAGGACGCCATCCTCGAAGCCGGCGCCGACAAGGTCGCCGCCTTCATCGGCGAGCCGGTGATGGGCGCCGGCGGCGTGAAGATTCCGCCGATGAGCTACTGGCCGGAAGTGGAGCGCATCTGCCGCAAATACGACGTGCTGTTGATGCTGGACGAAGTGATCACCGGCTATGGCCGCACCGGCGAATGGTTCGCGGCGCAGACTTTCGGGATCGAGCCCGACACCATCACCACCGCCAAGGCGCTGACCTCCGGCTACCAGCCGCTGTCGGCGCTGCTGGTCGGCGACCGCGTGGCCAAGACGCTGGTCGAGAAGGGCGGCGAGTTCTATCACGGCTATACCTATTCCGGTCATCCGGTGGCCTGCGCGGTGGCGCTCAAGAACCTCGAGATCATCGAGAAGGAAGGGCTGGTCGAGCGCGTCAAGAACGACACCGGCCCATATTTCGCGCAGGCGCTGCAGGAGCGGATCGCCGGCCACAGGCTGGTCGGCGAGGTGCGTTCGATCGGCTTGATGGGCGCGATCGAGATCGTCAAGGACAAGGCGACGAAGGAACGCTATCTGCCGTCGGGAAGCGCCGCGGTCGTCGTGCGCGACCATGCGATCGCTAACGGGATGATGATGCGGGCCACCGGCGACACGATGATCCTGTCGCCGCCGCTGATCTGGACGCGCGACACGATCGACATGGCCTGCGAGCGCATCGCCAAGGCGCTCGATCTCGCGGATGCGGATTTGCGCAAGCGCTAGAGCAATTCCAGGAAAAGTGTGAGCGGTTTTCCGTCCGGAATTGCGTAAAAACAAAGAGATAGAGCGGTTCGCCGTTTCTGTGAAACGGTGAAACGCTCTAAGCCGATCTACACCGGGCGCTCCTGGATCGGGCGCCCGGTCCATTCCTGGACGCCTCGCGTGATGCCCTCAAAACGCAAAAACCGCGCCCCAACGGGAACGCGGCTTTGCCAGATACGCATGGCGTTTCGCGACGAAACACTTGCGAAACTTACGGGCTCCGGTACGCGAGACCTGATCCGGAGCGCCGGGCGGACGCGTTGTCCGCCTCGCAGTCCGTTTTAAAGGCACATCGTTACCGGTGAGTTATCGAGACCTTAAGCAAATCTAAATTTGCCGGCTTTCTGTCGAAAAAATTCGCTAATAACTGTTCGAAAGCAGTTGTTTAGCTTTTATCGCCGCGCAGGAAATTTATGATGCCGGAAAAATCGGCGCCGGCATGGCCTTGCGCGTTGAACAAGGCATAGAGCTGCGTGGCTTCGGCGCCGAGCGGCGTCACGGCGCCGGCGCCTTGCGCGGCCTCTTGCGACAATTTCAGGTCCTTCAACATCAGGGCGGCGGCAAAGCCGGGCTTGTAGTCGCGGTTGGCGGGCGACGCCGGAACAGGGCCAGGCACAGGGCAATAGGTGGTGAGCGACCAGCATTGGCCTGACGAGGTGGAGGCAACGTCGAACAGCGCCTGGTGCGACAGGCCGAGCTTTTCGGCCAGCACGAAGGCTTCCGCGACGCCGATCATCGAGATGCCGAGGATCATGTTGTTGCAGATCTTGGCGGCCTGGCCGGCGCCGTCGCCACCGCAATGGACGATCCGTCCAGCCATCGGCTTCAGGATCGGCTCGGCGACGGCGAAGGCCGCGTCCGAACCGCCGGCCATGAAGGTGAGGGTGCCGGCGGTGGCGCCGCCGGTGCCGCCGGAGACCGGCGCGTCGATGGAGGGGAGAGCATGCTTCGCGGCAATCGCATGCGCCTTGCGCGCCGATTCGACATCGATGGTCGAGGAATCGATGAACAGCGCGCCCTTCTTCGCTTTCGGCGCGATGTCCTCATAGACCGACAGCACATGCTTGCCGGCAGGCAGCATGGTGATGACCACGTCTGCATCCTTCACCGCCGCGACGGCATTAGCCATGACGGTAATGCCGTGCTCCTTCGCCACGGTCAGGTTGTCTGGCACAAGGTCGAAGCCCAACACGGCATGGCCAGCCTTGACCAGATTGGCGGCCATCGGATTACCCATGTTGCCGAGACCAATGAAGGCGATCGTCGTCATTCTTGTTCCTCCGGAATCCTTGCTTCTGGCGACGCGCGTTGGTGTCAGCGCCCAATCAACGCCCGCGCGATAATAACGCGCATGATCTCGTTGGTGCCCTCGAGGATCTGGTGGACGCGCAGGTCGCGCACCAGCTTCTCGATGCCATAGTCGTGCAGATAGCCATAGCCGCCATGCAACTGCAGGGCCTGATTGGCGATGTCGAAGCCGATATCGGTGACGAAGCGCTTGGCCATCGCCGACCATTTGCCGGCGTCCGGCGCCTTGCGGTCGAGCTTCGAAGCGGCGGCATAAAGGAAGATGCGGGCAGCCTGCAGCTCGGTTTCCATGTCGGCCAGCCTGAACTGCAGCGCCTGGAACTGGTTGATCTTGGAGCCGAAGGCCTTGCGCTCGCCCGTATAGGCCAGCGTCTTGTCGAGCGCCGACTGCGCGCCGCCCAGCGAACAGGCGGCGATGTTCAGCCGGCCGCCGTCGAGCCCGGCCATGGCGATGCCGAAGCCGGCGCCTTCGGCTGAAAGCAGGTTCTCGGCCGGCACCTTGCAATCCTCGAAGATGACTTGGCGGGTCGACTGCATGTGCCAGCCCATCTTGTGCTCATTGGCGCCGAAGGAAAGGCCCGGCGCATCCTTGGGCACGACAAACGTCGAGATGCCCTTCGGGCCATCGGCGCCGGTGCGCGCCATCACCACATAGAGATCGCTGTCGCCTGCACCGGAGATGAACTGCTTGGCGCCATTCAGCACATAGTCTCCGCCACTTTTCACGGCGCGCGTCTTCAAGGCCGCTGCATCCGATCCGGAGCCAGGCTCGGTCAGGCAATAGCTCGCCAGCCACTCCATCGAGGTCAGCTTCGGCAGGAAGCGCTGGCGCTGCTCATCGCTGCCGAAGCGGTCGATCATCGAGGCCGCCATGTTGTGGATGGAGATGAAGGAGGAGAAGGCCGGGTCGGCATGGGCGAGCGCCTCGAAGATCAGCACCGCATCGAGCCGGCCAAGCGCCGAGCCGCCGACATCGTCACGCACATAGATGCCGCCAAGGCCGAGCGGCCCGGTCTCGCGGATCACGTCGGCGGGGAAGTGCTTCGCCTTGTCCCAGTCGAGCGCGTTGGGCGCGACGCGGTCCGCCGCGAAGGCCTGGGCCATCTCCTGGATGGCGCGCTGTTCCTCGGTGAGTTCGAATTGGCCAGTGCCCGCATCGACTGCCGCGTCCATGGCGTGCTCCCTGTCGCTTCAGGCCTTCTGGCCTGTCGTTTTTGGCTTTGCGCGCCATCCAATCTAGACCAATGATGCCGCCGCGCAACCCGGGCCGTTGAGAACCGGCTGTGCATGAAATGACTAACGGAGCTCTTGCGTGCCGACAATTTTCGATGAGTTGCTGGATCGATTCCATGGCTATCTCGCGGGCGTCGGCAGCGACCGGGTCGCGGACGAGGTCGCGCGCATCGGCTGGGACATGCCTGCCCGTTCTCTCGAACCGCGCGCGCTCGGCTGCCTCCGCCATCTCGACCGGCTCGCCGAGCTTGCGCCGTCGAGCGCCAAGCCGCTGGCGCAGTTCGTTGCCAGCCATCGGGATGCGTTGCGTTGGGGACAGACTTATACGGCCGTCGATTTCGGACAGGGCTTCATCGAGAATTACGGCTGGCTGGAACTGTTCGGCACACGCGGGCATTTCGTCAATGACGCGGTTGCGGCCGGCCTGCTGATCCTCGGGCCCGAGATCGTCTATCCCGACCACCATCACATCGCCGAGGAAATCTACATCCCGCTGACCGGCGGCACGGAATGGCGGATGGGCGAGGGGGGCTTTCATATCCGTGAGGCCGGCGAGATCATCCACCATGCATCCAACGTCAATCATGCCATGCGCACGGGCAGGCAGCCGCTGATGGCGCTCTATCTCTGGCGCGGCGGGCCGCTGGCGCAGAAATCGACCATCGGCTCACGGGGCAGGGGCTGATGGCCAGGGCGATCATGCTGCAAGGCACCGGCTCGGATGTCGGCAAGACCGTGCTGGTGGCAGGGCTTTGCCGCGCCGCGAAAAACCGTGGGCTGAAGGTCAGGCCATTCAAGCCGCAGAACATGTCGAACAATGCGGCGGTCGCCGAGATCCCCGGCGACAACCGCGCTGGCGGCGGCGAGATTGGCCGTGGGCAATGGCTGCAGGCGCTGGCCTGTGGGGTGAGGCCGACCGTGCATATGAACCCGGTGCTGCTCAAGCCGCAGAGCGATATCGGATCGCAGGTGGTGGTGCAGGGCAAGGTGTTCGGCGAGGCGCGGGCGCGCGACTATCAGACCATGAAAGCCGGGCTGATGGATGCGGTGCTCGATTCCTGGGCAAAGGTGGGCGAGGGCGCCGACCTGGTCATCGTCGAGGGCGCCGGCTCGCCCGCCGAGATCAATCTCAGAAGCCGCGACATCGCCAATATGGGTTTCGCCACGCGCGCCAATGTTCCAGTGATCCTGGTCGGCGACATCGATCGCGGCGGCGTCATCGCCTCCGTCGCCGGTACCCATCTCATCCTGCCGGAGGATGACCGGCGCATGGTCGCCGGCTATCTCATCAACAAGTTCCGCGGCGACGTCTCGTTGTTCGATGATGGAATAAGCGCGATCGAGAAATTCACCGGCTGGCGCTGCTTCGGCGTGGTGCCGTGGCTGAAGGCGGCCGGCCGGTTGCCTTCCGAGGATTCCGTCGTGCTCGAGCGCCTCGCTTCCGGCGAAAAGCGGGCGCTGAAGGTGGCGGTGCCTATGCTGGCGCGCATCGCCAATTTCGACGATCTCGACCCGCTCAAGGCCGAGCCGCAGGTCGAGGTGGTGTTCGTGCCGCCGGGCAAGAGGCTGCCTGAGGATGCCGGCCTCGTTGTCATCCCCGGCTCGAAGTCGACGATCGGCGACCTGCTCAAATTTCGCGAGAACGGCTGGGATCGTGATCTTCTCGCCCACCGCAAGCGCGGCGGCCATGTCGTCGGCATCTGCGGCGGCTACCAGATGCTCGGCCGCATGGTGCGCGATCCCGACGGCATCGAAGGCAGCGTGACCGAGGCCGAGGGCCTCGGCTTGCTCGACATCGAAACGGTGATGGAGCCGGAAAAGACCGTGCGCAATTCGAGCGCGCAGTCGGTGCAGTTCGGCCTGCCGCTCGAAGGCTACGAGATCCATCTCGGCCGCACCACCGGTCCGGACACGGCTCGGCCCTCGACGATCCTCAACGGTGTCGGGGACGGCGCGGTTTCGGCTGACGGCAAGGTGATCGGCACCTATCTGCACGGGCTGTTTTCGGCGGACGCTTTTCGCGCCGCCTATCTGGAGAGCCTTGGCGTCAAAGGCGGCGGCATCGACTATCGGGCCGAAGTCGATAAGGCCCTGGACGAGATCGCGGTCGAGCTGGAGCGGCATCTCGACTGCGACGCGATTTTCGGGTTGGCGCGTTGAGGTTCAGGCCTTCTCTCCCGCCTTCGGCCAATAGGTGCCGAAGGACCAGACATTGCCTTCCGGGTCGAGGCAGATGAATTCGCGGCTGCCATAGTCACGGTCGACCAGTTCCTGGATGATCCTGGCGCCCGCGTTCTTGGCCTTGGCATAGGCGGCGTCGGCGTCATCGATGGCGATGTAGATCGACTTGCCGCCGCCACCGCCGGGCTCGCCGACCATCTTGCCGTAATCGTCGTCTCGCGCCGTGCCCAGCATGATCATCGAGGAGCCGAATGTCAGCTCCGCGTGGTGGACGATGCCGCCCTCGCCATAGCGGGCGCGCACTTCGAAGCCGAAAGCCTCGCTCAGCCAATCGATCATCTTGGCCGCGTTCCTGTAGCGCAGGGCGGGATAGATACGGGGTGCTTCGGTTGGCGTTGGCATGACGGCTCTCCTTGTTTCGCGTCGATGAACCGAATGTCGACGATTGCCGTTCTGGCGTCTTGAAGAAATGTTACCTCGCCTGAGGTCTATATCAGCGCAGTGAGCCCGGTCGGCGTTTCGCCTGCAAGCTGACGGAATTCGCGCACCAGATGCGCCTGGTCGGCATAGCCGCAATCGGCGGCGATGCCTGCCCAGTCGTCGCCCCGCCGCCTGGATAGTGAGAGCGCGCGGTTGAAACGCACGATGCGCGACAATGTCTTCGGGCCGATGCCGATCGCGTCGGTGAACTTCGCCGCCAGATGCTTGCGGCTCCAGCCGATCTCGCCGGCGAGCGCCGAAATCCGGCTACGGCCGCCCGACGCGATGACCGTCCTGTAGGCCCAGGTGATTTCCGGCGAGAGGGCATTCGCCTCGGCAAGGCGGCTGGCGATATGGGTCTCGGCAATGTCGAAGCGTGCGTCCCAGTCCGACGTCTCGCCAAGCCGTTCGCGCAACGCGATGCCGTCAAGGCCCAGCACATCGTCCAACCCGACCATGCGATCCCGCAACTCGCTCATCGGCAGGCCGAAGAATTGCCTGGCGCCGAGCGGCGTGAAATTGATCTGGACGCAGCAGGAGCGGCCAAAGGATTCGATCACGACCGGACCGGCATAGAGGCCGGCAGCGAAGCTGGCGTGGCGATCATTGTCGCCGGGATCGTGACCGAGCCCGATGGCGAAGGCCTCGGCGAAACTGATCACCAGCGGAACGGTGAGCGAGGCGTATTCGACGATGCGGAAATGGCCGGGCCATATCTCGCGATAGCCGCAGATATCCGTGACGATGCCCGCCAGCGCGGCGGCGGGCTTGCGCCGCACCATCTCGAAATGGAGGGCCGGAGAGCGATTATCCTGCCGATGGCGCTCGGTCTCGTCGGACATGACGCCAACCTAGCAGACCTTGCGCTTCCATCAAAAGCATCCGCCGGAGCCAGGCCTTACCCTCACACGCCAATCAATTGGCGCAATGGATTGGCCGGGTCGGCAAGCAGCTTTGCCGCCAGCGCCAGGCAGACGACGACCAGCAGCGGCTTGATCAGTTTCGCGCCGACGCGGATGGCAAGGCTCGCGCCGACACGGGCGCCGATGAACTGCGCGACGCCCATCATCAGGCCGATCTTCCAGTCGATGACGCCGACGGCCGCGAAGACGACGAAGCCGCCAATGTTGGAGGCGAAATTGAGCAGCTTGGTGTGCGCCGTCGCCTTGAGCACGCCATAACCGGCGAGGGTGACGAAGGCGAGCATGTAGAAGGAGCCGGCGCCGGGGCCGAAGACACCGTCATAGAAACCGATCAATGGCGGGATGATCAGCCCGAACAGGAAGGGCGACAGCCGCTCGGCGCGGTCGACGTCGTCCATGTTCGGTTTCAACGCGAAATAGAGCGCGATGGCGATCAGAAGCAGTGGCAGCAGGGCGCGCAGGAAATCGCCGGGCACGACCGTCGCCAAAAGCGCCCCGACCGCGCCGCCGACAAGCGCCAGCAGCGCCGAGGGCAACTGACGGCGCAGGTCGACCTGGCCGTTGGCGGCGTAATGGATGGTGGCCGAGCCCGAGCCGAACATGCCCTGCAGCTTGTTGGTGCCAAGCGCCGCAACTGGTGAGAAGCCGGCGAGCAGCAGCGCCGGGATGGTGATCAGCCCGCCGCCGCCGGCAATCGAGTCGACGAAGCCGGCGGCAAAGGCTGCGGCGATCAGGATGAGCACGGTCTGCAGGGTGAGGTCGATCATTGGGGAGAGGTCTTGGAAGGAAGCAGCAGCTTCCATCACGCTCGCACCGTTTGCGCAAGAGCGATTCCACGTCAGGTTGGTTCGCCGTTCCACGCCGAACTTAACCGCTCACACTTTTCCTGGAATTGCTCTAACAATCAGAAAAATCGCAAAGGGAGCTTGGTGGCGATGGCGCTGCTCGACCAGATACGTTCGATCTTCGACGGTGACCCGGGTGTGCGCAAGGTGGCGGACGACCCCGTGCTGTCGGCGGAGTTGCTGATGCTGTTCCGCATGATCCTGGCCGACGGCTCCGTCTCGGAGAGCGAGATGGTCGTCTTCCGGCGCATCTGCAAGGAAGCCTTCGACATCCCCGAAGCCTCCATCGACAGCGTCATCGAATATCTCAACGACTATGGCTACGAGACCAACGGCTCGCAGGCGATCGCGCTGTTTCGCGATCTCGATGTCGAGCGCCGGAAGCTGCTGGCCCGCCACATGGCGGAGATCGCCAAGGCCGATTCCAGGCTCGCCGAAAGCGAAGTGAAGCTGCTGCGCCGCACGCTCGACCTGCTCGATATCAGCCCCGTCGATCTGGTGAAGCCGGAGAACTGAGCGAGGGGCGGCCGGGTAACGCTGTCTCGCGGCAGCCGGCGAAGGGGCTGCTCAGCCCTGCTCCTGCATTCTGCGCGCGATGGCGCGGTGAAGGTCGGGCGCCGCCGCGACCAGAGATTGCGCGGCTTCCGAGCGCGGACGGTCGAGCACATCGGCGGCGCGACCGCGCTCGACGATCTTGCCTTCATGCATCACCAGCACTTCGTCCGCCATCGCGCGGGCGACCGTCAGGTCATGGGTGATGAAGAGATAGGCGACGCCGAGCTTCTGGTTGAGCTCGGCGAAAAGGTCGAGGATCTGGGCGCGGATCGAGACGTCCAGCGCCGAGACCGGCTCGTCGGCGACCACCAGCTTCGGGCGGGTGATGATGGCCCGCGCGATCGACAGGCGCTGGCGCTGGCCGCCGGAGAATTCATGCGGGTATTTGTCCATGTCGCGCGGGCCGAGCCCGACCTCATGCAGCGCATTCGCGACCATCTCGCGGCGTTCGGTCCTTGCCGGCTGTTTTTCGAGAAGGTGCAGCGGCTCGGCCACCAGCTTCTCCACCTTCTGGCGCGGGTCGAAGGAGCCGTAAGGGTCCTGGAACACCACCTGCATGTCGCGCCGGGCCGGTCTCAGCGCCGATTCCGGTTTGCCCGTGACGGCCTCGCCGCGAAAGCGGATCGTGCCGGCCGTCGGCTTGTCCAAGGCGAGGATCATGCGGGCAAGCGTGGACTTGCCGCAACCCGAGCGGCCGACGAGCGCCACCGATTGAGCCGGCTCGATGATGAGCGAGACATTGTCGACGGCGCGGACCGGTTGCGCCGGCCGGAACAGGGATGTGCGCCGTCCAGGATAGTCGCGGCCGACACCTTCGACTTCGAGCAGGGGTTTGGCCGAGCCGGCCAAATGCGGTTTCGGACGCGCCGGCACATGCATGGAGGCCAGCGCCAGCTCGCGCGTGTAGGGATGCGACTGCTCCGACAGCGTGCGCGCCGTGTCGCCCGCTTCCATCACCTCGCCATGGCGCAGGATGGTCAGGCGATCGGCCATCTCAGTGACCACGGCAAGGTCGTGCGAGATAAGCAGAAGGCCCATGCGGCTTTCGCTCACCAGATCGCGCAGGAGATCGAGGATTTGCGCCTGCAGCACCACGTCGAGCGCCGTCGTCGGCTCGTCGGCGATCAGCAATTTCGGTTTCAGCGCGCAGGCGATGGCGATGACGACGCGCTGGCGCTGGCCGCCGGAGAGTTCGTGCGGGTAGCGAGACGATGGAAATCTGGCTTCCGGCAGCCCTACGCGGTCGAGCATCTTTCGCGCGCGATCCTCGGCTTCTGCGCGGCCTGCCTTGGTGTGCCAGCGGATGCCTTCGGCGACCTGCTCGCCGATGGTCTTGACCGGATTGAGCGCCGTCATCGGCTCCTGGAAAACCATGCCGATATCGTCGCCGCGCAAGGCGCACATCTGGTCTTCGGTCGCGGCAAGGATGTCGATGCCGTCGAAGGTTACGCGTCCCTCGGCGCGCGCCAGATGCGGCAGAAGCCGCATGATCGTCAGCGCCGTCATCGACTTGCCGGAGCCGGATTCGCCGACCAGGCCGACCACCTCGCCGGGCGCGATCGTCAGATCGACGCCTTTCAGGATCGGCGTGGCGCCGATGGTCAACGACAGGTTCTCGATCTCGAGCAGGCTCATCTGCGCCGCCGCGACCTGGGATCGAGGATGTCGGCGAGCCCGTCGCCGAGCAGGTTCAGCCCGAGCACGGTGATGACGATGGCCATGCCAGGGAAGATCGCCATCCAGGGCGCGGTCACCATGCGCGTCTGGGCGTCGAACAGCATGCGGCCCCAGCTCGGCATCGGCGGCTGGGCGCCGAGGCCGACATAGGAAAGCCCGGCTTCGGCGAGGATGCCCAGCGCGAACTGGATCGTACCCTGGACCAGCAGCAGCGTCGCGATGTTGGGCAATATGTGCTCGACGGTGATGCGCGTCATTCCCTTGCCGGCGGCGCGCGCGGCGAGGATGAATTCGCGCGGCCAGATCGCCAGTGCGCCGGCGCGGGCGACACGGGCGAAGACCGGAATGTTGAAGATGCCGATGGCGATGATGGCGTTGACGGCCCCCGGACCGAAGATCGCGGTGATCATGATCGCCGAGAGCAGCGCGGGAAAGGCGAAGACGAGATCGTTGACGCGCATCAGCGCCTCGTCGGCGATCCCGCCCCGCGCGGCGGCGAAGGCGCCGAGCGGCACGCCGATGCCCATGCCGATGCCGACCGCGACCAGCGCCACCGCGATCGAGTTGCGGGCGCCGACCATGATCATCGACAGGATGTCGCGGCCGAAATGGTCGGTGCCGAACCAGTGCGCCGGCGAGGGCGCCTGTGTCTTGTCGGCGATCACCAGCTTTGTGACATCGTAAGGCGTCCAGACGAAGGAAAGCAGCGCGACGACCACGACCAGCAGCGTGACGGCCAAACCGACCAGGAAGGAGCGGTTGCCGAAGGCCTTGGCCAGCACGCCGGCGATGGTTTCCTCGGGCAGGTCGACGCGCATGGTCATTGCCGGCCTCTAAGGCGCGGATCGACAATGGCATAGGAGAAATCGACGAGGAGGTTGATCAGGATCACGGCGGCGACCAGCAGCATCACGATGCTTTCGACCACGATCAGGTCGCGCTGGGTGATGGCCTGGAAAATCAGCCGGCCGAGGCCAGGCAGGTAGAAGACATTCTCGATGATGATGGTGCCGGCAAGCAGGAAAGCGAATTGCAGTCCAAGGATGGTGAGCACGGGGATCATCGCGTTGCGCAGCGCATGGCGCCAGAGCACGGCGCGATAGGGCAAGCCCTTGGCGCGGGCGGTGCGGATATAGTCTTCGTTGAGCACTTCGATCAGCGCCGAGCGGGCGACACGCGCGAGGATCGCCGCCTGCGGCAGTGCGAGCGCAACGGCCGGCAGCAGCAGGGATTTCAGCGCGGTCCAGATACCGGCGCCCCAACCGGGGAAACCACCGGCGGGCACCAGATGCAGCCAGACGGCAAAGAGGTAGATCAGCATCAGCGCGAACCAGAAGTTCGGCACCGCGACGCCGAGCTGGGCGGCCCCCATCGCCAGCGTGTCGCCGGCCCGGCCCTGACGGCTGGCGGAGAACACGCCGACGGGAATAGCGATGACCGTCGAGAGCGCCAGCGCGATCAGCGCCAGCGGCAGGGAGACGGCGATGCGCTCGCGCACCAGCTCGATGACGGGCACCGAATAGGTGTAGGAGCGGCCGAAATCGAGGCTGAGCAGCCCGCCCGCCCAGTGGAGATAGCGCAGCACCAGCGGCGCGTTCAACCCCATCTGGTTGCGCAGCAGCTCGACCTGGTCGGCGCTGGCGTTCATGCCCAGCATCAGGCGAGCCGGGTCACCAGGCAGGATCTCCATGACCGCGAAGACCACCATCGACGCCAGCACCAGGGTGAGGGCGGCGATGATGAGACGTTTCAGGACGTAGGCGGTCATCGTACGCGATCAGGCGACCGCATCGGCCTCAATCGGTCCACTTCACTTTGGTCAGGTCATTGGCCGGGATCGGCGCGTTCTCCCACAGGCCTTGCAGCTTGGCGTCCCAGACCCCGACTTTCGGCAATTCGTAAAGGAAGCCGACCACCGCGTCGTCGGCGAGGATCTTCTGCGCCTGCGCGTACAATTCCTTGCGCTTGGCTTCGTCCGAGGTCAGGTCCAGATCGGCGATGACCTTGTCGAAGGTCGGATTGTCGTAGTTGAAGTAGTAGTCCTTGCGCGAATAGATATCGATGTCGTTCGGCTCGGTGTGGGAGACGATGGTCAGGTCGTAATCCTTCTTGGTGAAGACCTGATCCAGCCATTGCGCCCATTCGACCGGAATGATCTGCAGATCGATGCCGACGTCGCGCAGTTCCGACGCGATGATCTCGCCGCCGAGCCTTGCATAGGACGGCGGCGGCAGCTTCAGCGTCGCCTTGAAGCCGTTTTCGAGGCCGGCCTCCTTCAGCAATTCCTTGGCCTTGGCGACATCGTGCGGGTAGCGGCCGGTGAGGTCGACATAGTATTTGTTGGTCGGCGCCATATGCGAGCCGATCGGCAGACCGAGGCCGGCCGACGCGCCGTCGATGATCGCCTTTCGGTCAAGCGCGTAGGAGATCGCCTGGCGCACCAGCAGCTTGTCGAAGGGCGGCTTCTTGTTGTTGATCGACAGGATCGTTTCGCCTTCCGTCGAGCCGACCACGACCTTGAAGCGCGGATCGTCCTTGATTTGGGAGACGCTGTCCGGGTCGAAGAAGGGGAAGGCCTGGATATCGCCGGACAACAGCGCCGGCACGGCGGCCGCGGCGTCCGGCACGATGCGGAACTCGACCTTGTCGAGGAAGACCGGAGCGCCCCAGTAATTGTCCGATTTCACCAGGGTGATGGAAGAGCCCTTGGCCCAGTTCTGGAACTTGAAGGGGCCGGTGCCGATCGGCTTTTCCTTGTTGGTGTCGGCGGATTTCGGCGACACGATCACCGCGTCGCCCCAGCCCATATTGTAGAGGAACGAGCCCTGCGGATGCGTCAGTGTGACCTTCACGGTCGCGGGGTCGATTACCTCGACCTTGTCGATGGCCGCGAAAAGCTGCTTTTGCGCATTGACCGAGTCTTTCGCGCGGGCCCGGTCGAGCGAGAATTTCACGTCCTCGGCGCTGAAGTCGGCGCCATCGTGGAATTTCACCCCGGTGTGCAGCTTGAAGGTATAGGTCTTGCCGTCATCCGAGATGGTCCAGCTTTCGGCGAGATCCGGCAGCACCTCGCTGTTCGGCCCGATGCGGGTGAGGCCCTCGAAGACATTGGCGTAGGTGACTTCCCTAATGGCCGCGGCTGCGCCTGCCGTCGGGTCGAGATGCGGGGGCTCGAGCGGAATGCCGATGACCAGATCGGTGCGCGCGGCAAAGGCCGAAGTGGCCGCGGCAAGCGACAGAACGGCCGCAGCCAGGATGGTCTTCCACAGTTTCATCGCTGATCTCCCATTCGCATAAATTCACGCAAAGCCGGCGGGATAGAAGCGTGATTTCGCGCGCGAGTAAATTGCGTTTCGTGCTGCCGTGCCTCGTCGGGAGAAATGTTTTCCCGTGAACGCCCCAATCAGCCCGTCGTACCTCTCAGCAATATGTCGAGGCCGATCGCCATCACCTTGGCTGATTCCACCATGTCGGCGATGCCCACCCATTCATCCGGCCGATGCGCAAGGTCGAGAATGCCCGGGCCATAGGCGATGCAGTCGTAGAGGCGGCCGATGCGCGCGACGTGCTTCTGGTCGTAAGTGCCGGGAGAGATCACGTAGTCGGGTTCGCGGTCGAACACCTCCATGATGCCCTTCGCGACTGCCTTCACCACCGGCGCGTCGCGCTCGGTCATCAGCGGCAGCACCTCCATCAGGTCGCGGATCTCGTAGTCGAATTTCTTCCGCTCGCGCTTCAGCCGCTCGAGGATGCCGGTGACTTCGCCCTTGACGGCGGCGATGTCCTCTTCGAGCAGGAAACGCCGGTCGATGGTGAGCCGGCACCAATCCGGCACATTGGGCGAGGGGAGCCCCGGCCGGAAATCCTCGGTCTGGCCGCCATGGATGGAATTGATGTTCATGGTCGAGCGCCGGGCGCCTTCCGGCACCACCGGCATGCGCGTCATCTTGCGGTCGAGCGCCGGGAAGAGCTCCTCTTCGAAGGCCTGCAGGACGGCACCCATATGGCGCACCGCGTTGTCGCCGAGGAATGGCATCGAGCCATGCGCGATCTCGCCCTTGGTCTCGATCTCCGCCCACCAGACGCCCCGATGGCCAAGGCAGATGCGATCCTTGTTCAACGGCTCCGGGATGATGACGTGATCGACCTTCGGTTTGGAAAAGTAGCCGAGCTTGGCCAGATGGGCGACGCCGCCGAAACCGCCCGATTCCTCGTCCGCCGTGCCCGATATCTCGATGGCGCCGGGGAAGTCGGGATAGGTCGCCATGAAAGCCTCGACGGCGATGACCGAGGCCGCCAGGCCGCCCTTCATGTCGCAGGCGCCGCGGCCATAGACCTTGCCGTCCTTCACCACGCCGGCAAAGGGATCGACGGTCCAGCCGTCGCCGGCCTCGACCACGTCGATATGCGAGTTGAAGTGCACGCAAGGGCCGGGCGAGCGGCCGTCGAAGCGGGCGACGACATTGACGCGCGGGTAGCGGTCGCTGTCGCCGGGCGCGCCCTCGGCGCGGATGAATTCGGTTTCGAAGCCAAGTTTCCTGAGGCGCGCGCCGAGAAACTCGGCGCATGGCCCGTAAGCCTCGCCCGGCGGATTGACGGTCGGGAAGCGGATCAGGTCCGTCGTCAGCGCAACTAGGTCGTCGGTTCGGTCCTCGACCGCGTTGAGAAGTCGTTCATTCATGCGGCGGATTGAAGAAGGAACGCGGCACTTTTGCAAGCGAGCAGTCGCTCATTGCCACACGACGATCCGCGCATGGCCCAACGCGGCGCCTAAACCGTTGAGAGTGCGTGTCGCCGCGGCAACTATGCCGCGAAAATCGTTCAAATTCATCGGATTGGATTGGCGGAATCGTCAAGGAGTGTGTGGTACTTAACGCACCTGCCGGCAAAAAGATGGAAAAACCGCGCGAATGGCAGGGGGCAATCGAAGGGGTTTGATCGGATGAAAAAGTTCGTTCTCATGGCAACCGTGCTGGCAACCGCGTTGTTCGGCACGGCGATCGCAAGCCGGGCGGCCACGCTTGTCGCCAATATCGACGTCTCGACACAGACCATGACGGTCAGCAAATACGGCCAGGTGCTCTACCGCTGGAGCGTGTCGACCGCGCGCAAGGGTTACTTCACGCCGCGCGGCAGCTACCGGCCGCAATGGACCGCCCGGATGTGGTATTCGCGCAAATACGACAATTCGCCGATGCCCTATTCTGTGTTCTTCCATGGTGGCTATGCCATTCATGGCACCGGCGCGGTAAGGTATCTTGGCCGGCCAGCCTCGCATGGTTGCGTGCGTCTGCACACGGCCAATGCCGCGACCTTCTATGCGATGGTCAAGGAAGCCGGCTTCGGCAATACGCGGATCGTCGTCGCCAACTGAGGGTTGGCGGGGCTGGGGATTCCTGAGGGCGCGGACGGCGATTGCCCGCGCCCGGGCCAGGCGTCCTCCGGAACGTTGCAGCAATGCCTCACATGCTTCGAAAAACAACGGCTTACGCTGCGGGCGGCTTTGCCGAAGCTGGTTCGCATTGAGCCGGGTTGATAGAGTGAGAAACGTCAATTCTGGCTTGGGGACCACGATGTATCGACTTCTTTTCGGTGCCGCGATCGCGGCGACGGCAACGTCGGCTTTTGCCGCCGACGCACCGGTTGTTCTCGACCAGGATCTCGCCCAGCCGCATATTTCCGGCTACGGCGAACTTTATGTCGGCGGCCTCTATGTCACGTTCCCCGGTGACCACGCGACGGCCACCACGGCGGGCGGTGCGGCTCGGGTCAATTTCCCGATCGACCCGCGCTGGAACATCCAGACGGATGCCACGGTTGATTCGCTTTGGGTCCAAGGACAGAATATCTATAGCTACGGCGGCGCCATCCACGGCTACTGGCGCGACCCAAGCTCCTACGCGCTCGGCGGGTTTGCCACCATCAACGGGTATGGCGGCGACCAAGGCCTGAGTGACGCGAACCTCTACAGCTTCACTTTCGGCCCCGAAGCTCAAGCCTATTTCGGCAATGTGACCCTTTATGGTCAGGTCTATTATGGCCAGTTGCGGGCCAGCGGGTTGTCGGATCATTTCGACAACTGGGGCGGTCGCGGCGTGGTGCGCTTCTTCGCCCAGGACAACCTTCGCTTCGATGGCGAATTCGGTTTTTCAAGGCTTTCCGCGAGTGGCGGGCACCTCGATACGGTCACGGGTGCCTTGCAGGCCACGTACAGGTTTTCCGGCACACCTTGGTCCGTGTTCGGACGCTACCAATTGGATCACCTGACGGTAAGCGGGTCTTCGGGCAGCGAGAATATCCACAAATACGTCGTCGGCCTGAGAGCAAGCTTCGGTTCGGATACTTTGCTTTCCGAGGACCGCAATGGCGCTACCATGGATACTTATCGGCCAAATATTGTAGTGCCGGTGTTCTAGGTATCGCGACTGCCTAAGCCAAGATCGAAGCCGCGAGGATCAATCTTCGCGGCTTTCGTCTTTTATAGACACACCGCCTTATCCGTTCTCAGACGAAGAGTTGTTTGGCGCCAGGCCACGCCGCTTGCGGCGACGGCCGCTTATTTCCCAGCGCTTGTGGAACCACATCCACTGGCCAGGGTCCTCACGCACCCAGCGTTCCACCACATCGGTGAGAAGCTGGGTGGTGGCATCGACGTCGACGCTGCCGTCCCCAGTGCGCGGCAAGGTCAGCTTGTCCTCGATTTCCAGACGGAAGCGGTTGCCAGGCAGCCTGACGCAGCGGGCGGGATAGACATCGCAGTCATAGTGGCGGGCGAGCATGCCGAGCATAGGGTTGCTCTGGCACTGCCGGCCGAAGAAGGTCGTCTCCACGCCGCTCGAAAATTTCTGATCGACCAGCACGCCGATGTTGCCGCCGTTCTCCAGGATGCCGGCGAGGGCGAAGGATGCGCCGGTGGAAGAGGGCAGCAGCGCGCCCATCGAAGAGCGGCGCGTCGAATGGATGTAGTCGGCGAGGTAGGGGTTGTTCGGCGGGCGAAACAGCGCCGTGATGTTCATGCCGAACGTGGCGGCGGCCACCGGCAGCAGCTCGAAATTGCCGAGATGGCCGGTGAACAGGATGTGCGGCTTCTTCTCGCCGGCGATCTCGACGAAATGCTCGATGCCGTTAACCTCGACCCGCCCTGGCTTCGAGGCGTTCGGATCGAAGTCGAACAGCGCGTCGAGGAAGATGTATTCAGCCGCGAGGCGCGCCATGTTGCCCCACATGTCGCGGGCGATGGCTTCGATCTCGGCGTCGCTCTTTTGCGGATAGGCGAGGCGCAGGTTGTTGATCGCGACGCGGTGGCGCCCGACCAGTGGGCCGATGCGGCGGGTGACGCGGTCGGCGAAATTGAGCGCGCTGTCCGGCGGCAGCAGGCGCAGCAGCGAGAGCAGCACGATGGCAAGTTTGGCGACCAGCCAGTGCTCCATCTGGCGTAGCCGTAGGCCGTAGCGGAACATGAAGTCCCGGCGGGCTTTCCTGAAAGCGTTGCCGACCATCTGCCTTCTTGCTTTGACGCAATTCCTAACGGAAAACCGCTTCACACTTTTCCTGGAATTGCTTCAGGAAACGCGCAGGATGATCTTGCCGAACACGTCGCGCCCTTCCATCCGCTTCAGCGCCGCGTCGATATCGTCGAAGCCGACCTCGGTGTCGACGACGGGAGCGACGAGGCCCGCCGCCATCTTCTGCATGGCATTGGCCATGTTTTCCATGCGGCAGCCGAAGGAACCGAGCAGCTTCAGCTGCTGCTGGAAGAGCTGCATCAGGTTGATTTGCGTCGACACGCCGGAAGTCGAGCCGCAGGTGACGAGGCGGCCGCCACGCTTCAAGGACAACATCGAGCCGGCGAAAGTGTCGGCGCCGACATGCTCGAAGACGACGTCGACACCTTTCTTCTTCGTCAGCTTGCGCACGACGCCTTCGAAACGGTCCTCGCGATAGTTGATGACATGGTCGGCGCCAAGCGCCTTCGCCTTGTCGATCTTGTCGTTCGAGCCGACCGTGGTGATCACCGTGCAGCCCATTTTCTTGGCGAGCTGGATGGCGGCGGTGCCGATGCCGGAGCCGCCGGCATGGACGAGGATGGTCTCGCCCGGTTCCAGCCTGGCATTGTCGAACAGCATATGCTCGACCGTGCCGAAGGTGACCGGGGCGACAGCCGCGCCGATTTCCGTGACGCCGGGAGGAGCAGGGACCAGGAGCCGCGCCGGCAGATTGATCTTTTCCTGGGCGAAGCCGTCGAGATGGAAGCCGTGGACGCCCGAGACGTGCTCGCAGAGATTGTCGCGGCCTTCGCGGCAGGCGCGGCAGAGCCCGCAGGTACGCGCGCCGTAAATCGACACCAATTGCCCCGGCAGGAGGTTGGAGACGCCCGGGCCGACAGCCTCGACCTCGCCGGCGGCCTCGGCGCCGACGACCAGCGGCAGCTTGCGCTTGGCGAAGGCCATGCCGCGCCAGCCCCAGACATCGATATGGTTGAGCGCCACCGCTTTGATGCGGAGCGTCACTTCGCCGAGCGAGGGCGGCGGGGGAGGCGGCAGGTCCACCGTTTCAAGGCGGCGGTCCTCGATAAGTTGCAATGCGCGCATAGGGCCTGTCGGAAGTGTGGAAGCGGAAAAACGTCCGCTTAGACCGGTTCCCGCGCCATGACAAGGCAAGTGTTCTGGCCGCCGAAGCCGAACGAGTTCGACAGGACGGTGCCGACTTGCGCATTGCGCTTCTCGTTCGGCACGACGTCGAGCACGATTGCCGGGTCGGGATTGTCGTAATTGATGGTCGGCGGGATGACGCTCTCGCGCATCGTCAGCAGCGAGAACGCGGCCTCGACCGCGCCGGCGGCCGACAGCGTATGGCCGATCATCGACTTGTTCGACGAGATCGGCATCGAGCCGATGCGCTCGCCGAAGACGGTCGACAGCGACAGATGTTCCATCTTGTCGTTTTCAGGCGTCGACGTGCCATGCGCGTTGACGTAGTCGATCTCGTCTTCGCTCAAGCCGGCGTCAGCAAGGGCGGCGCGCACGGCCGCGATCGCCGGCGAACCGTCGGGCTTGGAGCGGGTGCGGTGGAAGTCGTCGGCCTTTTCGCCGCAGCCGCGCATGATGCCGAGGATCGTCGCGCCGCGCGCCAGGGCGGCTTCCAGCGATTCCAGCACCAGCGCGCCGGAGCCTTCGGCCAGCACGAAGCCGTCACGGTCCTTGGAAAACGGCTTCGAGGCCTTCTCGGGGATGTCGTTGTGGGTGGAAAGCGCAGAAAGCAGCGAGAAGCGGATAAGCGCTTCCGCGGTCGCCGAGCCATCGGCGCCGATCGACAGCGCCTTGTCGCACTCGCCGCGGCGGATCGCCTCGACGCCGAGCTGGATGGCGGTAGCGCCGGAAGCGCAGGCGGTCGATAGCGTGATCGGCAGACCGCGTGTGCCGAAACGGTCGGCAAGGCGGTCGGCGATGGTGCCGAACTGGGTGGTATCGAAGATATCCAGTTCCTTCAGTCCGCGTGCGACCCGGAGCAGCCTTTCGGCGCCGCTGTCGGTCTTGTCGGAATTGTAGAGCGAGAAGCGGTCGGCCCAGTCGAGCTCGACCGGCGGCGAGGCCAGGAACAGCGGGCCACCGAAATCGCCGGAATCCAAACCGGCTTCCGAAACTGCCTCCAGGGCAGCGGTTTCGGCCAGTTCGTAGGTGAGGGGGCTGGCGCCCTTGGAACTCGACGGCAGGAAGTCGACCATACCGGAAATGCGGGTGTTGAGGTGATCGACCGGAAAGCGAGTGATCGGATGGATACCCGACTTTCCCGAGGTCAGCGCCGCCCAATTGTCCTTCTTGCCGACGCCCAGCGACGTCACGACGCCTATGCCGGTGACGGCGACGATCGGCCGACCCATGTGATCGCGAAGATTGGCCATGCTTTACGTGCCTCGTCCTTGAGCAATTCCAGGAAAAATGTGTAGCGGTTTTCCGTCCGGAATTGCGAAAAAACCGATCTAGCCGGCCTTGACCAGCCCCAGGCCCTCGAATTGGTGATAGCCGATCGCCGTTGCAAGGACGGAGGTCGGCGCGCCGTCATAAGGCCGCTCCACCGCGGCGTCGAAGACGGGGTAGGCAGCCTTGCGGTCGACAGCGAGCGCGGCAAGCGCGACCGCAAAGGGGAACTGGGCCTCCTTCATGTGACCAGTCAGCGTCGAGAAGGCACGCGCGGTCAAAGCCGAATTGGCCTCGATCACCGCCTTCTCAGCGGCCGTGGCGACATGAGCGCCCGATGCCCCGGAAATCGTCAGCAGGTCACCATCCGGGAGGGCGGCCTGCTTCAGCAGCGTGGTGATCTCCGCGTTCAACTCGCCGTTCCGGCGCCGGGCGCGGCCGGAAACGACGGGGCCAAGCTCGGCGTAGATCTTGCGGCCACGGCTTCTGGCGTGCTCGCGCTGTTCCAGCACCAGGAAGGCGCCGCCTGAACCCGTCACCACGCCGCCGCCTTCGGCGCCCTGGCGTTGCCAGACCGGCTTCCACGGGCCGCGATGCAGATAGCCGGCGAGCTCGTAGCCGAGCAGCATGTCGGAATGCTCGGTCTGGAAAGCGCCGCCAACCAGCACATGGGTCGACTGGCCGGAGCGGATGCGCGCGGCGGCCGTCTCGACGGCCGAGACGCCTGCGCCTTCCTCACCCATGAAAGTACGTGAGGAACCGGTGACCTTGTGGACGATCGAGATGTTGCCGGCGAGCAGGTTGGAGAGCTGCGCCAGGAACAGCGTCGGCCGCAATTCCGTGGTCAGCTTCTCGTTGAGCAGCACGTCGCGGTCGTTGCGGCTCTCGGAGGCGGCAAGGATCGCCGCGTCGACGGCCTCGTCGCGCTCGCCGCCGCCGGCCGCCACCACCATGTCCATGGTCGCGCAGAGCTCGTCATTGCCCTTGATGCCGGCGTCGTCCAGCGCGAGGCCGGCGACATAGGTGCCGAGGCGCTGCCAGGTCTCCATCTGACGCTGGTCGCCACGCTTGGCGATCTGCAGGTTCCAGTCGATCTCGGGCAGGGGGTGGATGGTGTAGGGGGCGAAACGGGTGGCGTCGAGCACGGGCTCGAGGCCCGCTTGACTCAGTTTCTGCCAATGTGCGTCGGGGCCTTCTCCCAGCGAGGAGACAAGGCCTATGCCGGTGATGACGACGTCGTGGGAGCTCATGGACGGCTTTGTGGGTCAGGTGTGACGGCGCGTCAAGCGCGCCCTCAACGTCAGGCAGCCTTGGCCGCGACCAGCGCGTCGATCTTGGCGCAAAGGTTCTTCATGACGAAGTAATCGTCGGTCGAAGCCTTGCCATCGTTCACTTCCTGCGTCCACTTCTCGAGCGGCACCTTGATGCCGAATTCCTTATCGATGGCGAAGACGATGTCGAGGAAATCGAGGCTGTCGATGCCGAGATCGTCGATGGTGTGGCTTTCGGGCGTGATGGTGTCGATATCGATCTCGCTGGTGTCGGCAATGATCTTGGCGACTTTCTCGAACGTCGTGGACAAGGGCTCTTCCTTCGGTTGCGGGCGGAATCTGTCCGCATCTTGTTTGGGCGCTGTCTAATCGGTTTTTTCCGGCAGGAAAAGGCCGAATGCACCGGCCGCAGATGGGATGCCGGCTTTGGGAACGCAATTCAAAAGCTATGCAGCGGGCTTTCTGAATTGCGGTAGCCGTCGCCGCCGGTGGCATTTCTGCAACAAATACGCCGTGAAAATGGATAACCGGCCGTCAGAAAGTCACGCGACCGAGCACCTTGAGGCCGTCGCCCTCCGGCGCCACCACCACGGCCTCGCCCTCGCGCGGCGAGATCCCGGTGAGGGCGACGATGTTTTCGAGATGCGTGACCAGCACCAGATTGTCGGAACCGGAATAGCCGCGGATCTCTTTCATCACCGCCGCGATCTGGGCGGCCTTTTCCGCGGGGTCGGCCTTCAGCAGGTCGAGCGGCGCGAAAGGCTGCGGCTCGGCTTCGAAAGCGATGCGGGCTGTGTCGAGGCACCGGCAGTAGCGGCTGGAGAGCACGTGGTCGATCGGCGCCGCGCGTGCGGCGAACAGCGCGCCGATGCGGCTCGCCTGCTGCTTGCCGCGCGCCGACAGGTTGAGCTGGGTGCTGCAATTGTCGATGTCGAAATTCGCGGGATCGGCCGCGCCGGTGATGAAGGCGTGGCGAAGCAGCACGACGTGGCCGCCGTCGCGCAGCAACGCCCAGCCGGCGTCGGTCGCATGGGCAAGGGTCGGAGCGGCCAGGAGAAAGAACGCGAGAACAATTCGCAGCATCGACAGTCCTTTGGCGGCCTGGCGGGGGGCAAGGCCGTGATTGGCATATAGGGACCGCAAAGCCGCCCGGAAAACAAGCAGCGGAGCCGGGGAACGTCGCGCGGCCCCGATTGCACGACGATCGGGGCTCGCCTATCACGGGAAAAATGTCTCCTCTCGTCGAAACCGTCCTCTTCGTCTTCAGTCTCGTGGCGCTCGGCTATCTGGCCGGGCTCACCGGCTATCTGAAGCCGGCGAGCGGGGAGGGCATTTCCGAATTCGCCGTCAACGTGGCGATGCCGCTGCTTTTGTTCCAGACCATGGTCAAATCGGATTTCCATGGCGTCACGCCGTGGTCACTGTGGGGCGCCTATTTCGCGGCCGTCGCCATCACCTGGGCCGCGGGCCATCTGGTCATTACCCGCGTTTTCGGCCGGGACGCCCGCGCCGGCATCGTCGGCGGCGTGTCCTCGGCCTATTCCAATGTCGTGCTGCTCGGCGCGCCCTTCATCCTCGGCATATTCGGCGCGGGCGGCTTCGAGGTGCTGTCGCTGCTGGTCTCGGTTCACCTGCCGATCATGATGATGGCCTCGATCGTGCTCTTCGAGATGTTCGGGCGCGGCAGCGGCGAGACGGTGCATCCGCTGCGCGTCGTCAAAAGCTTCCTCAGGCGGCTGTTCATCAATCCGCTGATCATCGGGATCCTGGCGGGGCTTGCCTGGCGCCTCACCGGCGCGCCGCTGCCGGATCTTGTCGAACGGCTGGTCGATGCGCTCGCCGACACGGCCGGCCCGGTGGCGTTGTTCGCCATGGGGCTCAGCCTGCGCCGCTTCGGCATCTCCGGCAATATCCGGCCGGCGCTGGCGCTGTCGGGGCTGAAACTGTTCCTGATGCCGGCTTTGGTGCTGGCGTTCGTATGGCTGCTCGGCCTGCCGCCGCTGACGGCCAAGGTCGCCGTCGTCGTCGCCGCGCTGCCGTCGGGCATCAATTCCTATCTGATCGCCGCCCAGTTCAACACCGGCCAGGCGCTGGCCTCGAACCAGATGACCCTTGCCACGGCAAGCGCGGTGGTGACCACATCGTTCTGGCTGACCGTGGTCGTGCACATTTTCGGATAGGCGTTGCAGGCGGGCGCGCGGCTCGCTTTTACTGGCCCAACCCCTATATGCCATCTTGTGATTGCTTGCCCGCCTTTCCCTAGGTAAGAGCAATGCGCCGGCGTGCGGCTCTTCAGCACGCTCCAACGGACATCCAGAAAAACGGCCCGATCAGCGCGCCGAACGGAGGCCAGACCATGCTTCAGAAAACCAGTCATTTCATGCGCCAGGCCAATCTCATCAATGGCGAATGGGTGCAGGCCGACAGCGGCCAGACCATCGACGTCAACAATCCGGCGACGGGCCTGAAGATCGGCACCGTGCCGAAGGCCGGCAAGGCCGAGACCCGCCGCGCCATCGAGGCCGCCGAGGAAGCCTTCAAGTCCTGGCGCAAGACCACCGCGCTCGAGCGCTCGAAGCTCCTGCGCAAGCTGCATGACGCGATGATGGACAATCAGGACGTGCTCGCCGAGCTGCTCACCATCGAGCAGGGCAAGTCGCTCACCGAATCCAAGGGCGAGATCGGTTCGGCCGCGGCCTACATCCTGTGGTTCGCCGAGGAGGGGCGCCGCGTTTATGGCGACATCGTGCCGTCGCCCTGGGGCGACCGCCGCATCCTGGTGACCAAGGAGCCGGTCGGCGTCATCGCCGCCATCACGCCATGGAATTTCCCGTCCTCGATGCTTGCCCGCAAGATCGGTCCGGCCTTGGCGGCGGGCTGCACCGCGGTGGTCAAGCCGGCCTCGCAGACGCCTTATTCGGGTCTCGCCTGGGGCGCGCTTGTCGAGGAAGTCGGCTTCCCCAAGGGCGTCGTCAATGTCGTCACCGGTTCGGCCGGCGAGATCGGCGACGAGCTCTGCACCAACCCGCTGGTCAAGAAGATCACCTTCACCGGGTCGACCGAGATCGGCAAGCTGCTGATCCAGAAGTCGGCCACGACAGTGAAGAAGGTATCGATGGAACTCGGCGGCAACGCGCCGTTCCTGGTCTTCGACGACGCCGACGTCGACCGCGCGGTGGCCGGCGCCATCACCGCCAAGTACCGCAATTCCGGCCAGACCTGCGTGTGCACCAACCGCTTCCTCGTGCAGGCCGGCATCTATGACAAGTTCGTCGAGAAGCTTGCCGCGGCCAGCAACAACCTCAAGGTCGGCTCGGGCCTGGAGGAAGGCGTGCAGCAGGGACCGCTGATCGACGTGAAGGCGGTCGAGAAGGTGGAGGAATTCATCACCGATGCGACGTCGAAGGGCGGCAAGGTTGTCGCCGGCGGCAAGCGCCATGCGTTGGGCGGCTCGTTCTTCCAGCCGACGGTGATCTCCGACGCCACGCCGAACATGCGCTTCATGAAGGAAGAGATCTTTGGCCCGATCGCGCCGGTGTTCAAGTTCGAGACCGAGGAAGAGGCGGTTGCCTTGGCCAACGACACCGAGTTCGGCCTCGCCGCCTATTTCTACACCGGCGATCTCGGCCGAGCCTTCCGGGTCATGGAAGGCCTGAAATACGGCATGGTCGGCGTCAACGAAGGCCTGATCACCACGCCCGAGGCGCCGTTCGGCGGCGTCAAGGAATCCGGCCTTGGCCGTGAGGGCGGGCATCAGGGCATCGAGGACTATCTCGACACCAAATATGCCTGCTTCGGCGGCCTCGGCCTCTGACGCCAATTCAAGGGTTAAGGGCAGGCCTTGAGCCTGCCCTTGCCTGATGATGCGCAGCCGGCCTAAATCCACGGATCAGGAAACGGCATTTCGGGCATGGCGATGAAAGACGGCGAGGTCTTCGGGACGACTCAGGCGGGCGAGGCCGTGCGCCGCTTCACCATCAGGGGTGGCGGCCTCACCGCCAACATCATCGGGCTCGGCGCGATCGTCCAGGATCTGCGCCTTGCCGGCCACGATGCGCCACTGGTGCTGGGCTATGATCGCTTGGAGCGGTACGAGAGCGACCGCGCCTTCTTCGGAGCGGTGGTCGGACGCTTCGCCAACCGTATCGGCGGCGGCCGTTTCACCATCGCCGGCAACCGCTACCAGACCGAGAAGAATTTTCTCGGCAAGCATACGCTGCATGGCGGCTCGGAAGGCTATTCCCGTCGGCCTTGGACCGTCTCGCTGCATGGCCGCGATTTCGTGACGCTGTCCTTGCACGACCCGGACGGCGCGATGGGCTTTCCCGGCGCGCTCGATGTCACCTGCACCTACCGGCTGAAGATTCCCGGCACGCTCAGCATGGAGCTGACGGCGACCTGCGAGGAGCCGACGCTCTGCAATCTCGCGCAGCACTCCTATTTCAATCTCGACGATGGCGGTGCCGGCGACATCCTCGACCACCGGCTGATGCTCAATGCCGGCGCCTACACGCCCGTCGACGACGAGATGATCCCGACGGGGGCGGTGAAGCCTGTCGACGGAACGCCCTTCGATTTCCGGCAGGCGCGGCCGCTGCGCATGGAAATGGAAGGCGAGCAGCTTCGCTACGACCTGAATTTCTGCCTGGCCTCAAACCGCGGACCGCTGCACCAGGCGGCGTGGGTGCAAGGCGCCAATTCGGGCGTCGAGATGGAAGTCTGGACGACCGAGCCGGGTATGCAGCTCTATAGCGGTCAGTATGTGGCTCCGGCGTCACCGGGGCTCGATGGCCGCCGCTACAAGGCGTTTTCGGGCCTCTGCCTTGAAGCGCAGACCTGGCCGGACGCGCCGAACCGGCCCTATTTCCCGCAGGCGACATTGTGGCCGGGACAAATCTATCATCAGGTGACGGAATACCGGTTCCGCTTGCCCTAAGTCCATCGATATTGAAGTGAATTACGTTTAAGCTTGGACGGCGCTTAATTGTCGAAGGCCGCCCTCAATATCTCGAACGGGGCCAGCGCGCCGCGAACCTGCACGACCGCGGCGGCGACTTTGTGAGCGCGGCGCGCGGCTTCGGCCGGCGCGTGGCCGGCAAGCCGCGCGGCGAGATAGCCGCCATTGAAGGAATCGCCCGCACCGGTGGTGTCGACGGGAGCGGCCACATGCACCGCATCGACGGTCTGCGAAGAACCGGCCAGCGCGATCAGGGCCGGCTGCTCGCCGTTCTTGACGATCACCTCACCGGTCAATCTGCCCAGGCGCGTGGCCGTGATCTCCGGCGTCTCGTCCCCGAACAGCATCTGCTCGTCCGGGAAGGTCGGCAGCGCGATATCCGCAACCGCGAGCGCTTCCGGGATCGCGGCCTGCGCCGCTTCACGGCTCGGCCACAGGCGCGGCCGATAGTTCGGATCGAAGGCGACGAGCGAACCTGCCTTGCGGGCGGTCGCCACGGCCGAAAGCAGGGTCTTGCGCGCCGTCGCGTCCAGAATTGCCAGAGTGATTCCGGAAAAATAGACAAGCGCCTGGTTTTCGAGGCTTTTTGCCAATGCTGCCGGATCGGAGGCAAGCTGGCGCGCGGCCGCGTCGTTTCTCCAGTAGGTGAAGGCGCGTTCGGCCCCGGTCAGCGTGATGGCATAAAGGCCGGGGCGCGCGCCGGCAATGAGCGGACTGTTTCCTATGCCGATGCCGTTCTGGCCGAAGAAAGCGATCTGGTCGCGCGAGAAGGGGTCGTCGCCGAAAGCCGACACATAGGTGGCCGGCCGATCCGGGCTCAATGCGTGCAACGCCCAGAGCGTGTTGAAGGTATCGCCGGCGAAACCCATGCGCCAGTCCGAGCCCGTCCGGCCCGACAGTTCCAGCATGCATTCGCCGATTGACGCGATACCATTGGCCATGCGGACTTATCCCTTCCTTAGACCCTGCCGCTGTAGCTTTTTGCGGCGCGCAGCGCCATGCTTGGCTACCGGCGAATTTTGCGCCAGAAGCGATTTCCCACAGGCAGGGCGGGACGCGATACGCGGCCCGTGACGTTAGCAGCCGAAGAGGAACGGGTTTGGCATCGATATGGCGTTACATCCTTGCGGGTCTCGGCCTGGCCGCTCTGCTGGTCGGTATCGTTGCCGCCGTCTACCTGACGCTGCCGCAGTCGGCGTCCGGCCCGGACATTTCGCGCTCGAAGAAGACGGGGAACGGCCTGTTCGTCGCGAGCTTCGAGCCGGAGCGCGGCGTCGTCCAGCAAGGCGAACTGCAGTCCTGGCTGCTGACGCTGAAGACCGCCGCCGGCGCGCCGGTGGAAGGAGCGGCCATTACCGTTTCCGGCGGGATGCCGCAGCACGATCACGGCTTGCCGACCAGTCCGCAGGCGACCGATTATCTGGGCGACGGGCGTTACCGCATCGACGGCGTGAAGTTCACGATGAGCGGCTGGTGGCAGTTGCGCTTCGCCATTTCAGCGGCGGCCGGTTCCGATTCGGTCGTCTTCAACGTGGTGTTGTGAGCCGGCAATGACGCGGCTGGCGAGCGTCGTTGGAGTGGCTCGGCGTTTCACAGAATCGCGGAGCCGCTCCAAGTTTCTGTTTTTGCGCAATTCCGGACGGAAGGCTACGGCGAAGTCGCCGAGCCTAAGCGCTGCGCACTTTTCCTGGAATTGCTCCGGCCTGCTGGCCTTGGCTGTTCTCGCCTTGCTGGGCGGCTGTGGCGAACCGCAGTTCAGCGACGCAGAGAAGAAGACCATCGCGTCGCTGGCGCTGAACACGCTGCCGTCTTTGAAGCCCGATACCACGAACCAGTATGGCGACGTGCCGGCGGCTGCCGCGCTTGGCTCGACCCTGTTCTTCGATGTCGGGATGAGCCGCGACGGCACGGTGTCCTGCTCGACCTGCCACAAGATCGACCGCCAGTTCCAGGACGACCTGCCGCAAGCGGTCGGCGTCGGCCACACCAACCGGCGCACCATGCCGCTGGCCGGCGTGGCGCGCAATCCGTGGTTCTTCTGGGACGGAAGGCGCGACAGCTTGTGGGCCCAGGCGCTGACGCCGCTTGAAAATCCGCTCGAGCAGGCGGGCAACCGCGCAGCCTTCGCGCATTATATCAAGAAGCGGTTCGGCGAACGCTACGAGCGCATCTTCGGACCGCTGCCTGATCTGTCCACCGTGCCGGCCAATGCCAGCCCGCTGGGTACGGATGTCGAGAAGGCGGCGTGGAGCGCCATGCCCGCCGGCCAGCAAGAGGACGTCAACCGCGTCTTCGCCAATATCGGCAAGGCGATCGCCGCCTTCGAGCGGTCGATCGAGCCGCAGCAGACGCGCTTCGACCGCTTTGCCATCGATCTGGCGACTGGTGCGGCGCCGCAAGGTGACGCCGCGTTCTCGCCGGAGGAAGTCCTCGGGTTGAAGCTGTTCATCGGCAAGGCCAATTGCGTGACCTGCCACAACGGTCCGCGCTTCACCGACAACTCCTTCCACAACACCGGCGTTCCGCCGGTCGACGGCCTGCCACTGGACCGCGGCCGGGTCGATGCGGTGGCTCAAGTCCAGGCCGATCCGTTCAACTGTCTCGGCAGATTCCGCGACGGCGACGAAAGCGCCTGCCGCGAATTGCGGTTCATGGTGAAGGATGCCCCGCAAATCGTGCGCGCCTATAAGACGCCCTCACTTCGCGGTGCCGCGACCCGACCGCCTTATATGCATGCCGGCCAGTTTCCGACACTCGACGAGGTGGTGACCCACTATTCGAAGGCGCCACTTGCCGTCGAGGGCGTTTCCGAAGTGCATCCGCTCAACCTGTCCGACCGCGAGCGTGCGGCGTTGGTGGCGTTCCTGAAGACGCTGTCCGACTAGCTACCTATCCTTCACCGTTTCCATCGCCACGAAGGTCGACGTCTGGGCGACGTGGGGCAGGGCCGAAATGCGCTCGCCGAGCACCCGGCGATAGGCGGCAATGTCGGTGGTGCGGACCTTCAACAGATAGTCGAAGCTCGACGCCATCATGTGGCATTGCTCGATTTCAGGCACGCCCTGAACGGCGCGATTGAAGGCGTCGAGCGCTGCCGAGCGCGTGTCCGACAGCTTCACCTGGACGAAGGCGACATGGCCTTCGCCCATGCGTTCGCGGTCGATCACGGCGCGGTAGCCTCTGATGTAGCCGTCCTTCTCCAGCCGCTTCACGCGGGCCTGCACCGGCGTCTTCGACAGGCCGACTTTGGAGGCCAATTCCGACATGGAAAGCCTGCCGTCGCGACCCAGTGCCGACAGGATGTTGCGGTCGATGCGGTCCAATTGGTCTTCGGTCATCGCTCTTGTGGTCAAAATGATGGAAGCTTCGCCTATATGATAGTTCAAATGGACTGTCCTGTCGATTTCTTCGGACCGATCGAAATTCGCAGCTGTGCTAGCTTGCGCCATTCGGTCCGGTGGTCGCCAGACCGCTCCCTAATGTTCGTTTTCATGGACCCGCCATGCCGCTCGACGCCATCCGCCAGCAGATCCGCGCAAATTATCTGCCCGACGAAGACGAGGCGGTGAAGCGGCTGTCGGTGGCTGCGGGCCTGTCAGCCGAGGAGCGCAAGGCGATTTCGGCGCGCGCCGCCGATCTGGTGCGGGCGGTGCGCGGCTCGACCGATCCCAGGCTGATGGAGGTTTTCCTCTCCGCCTACGGCCTGTCGACCAAGGAAGGCGTGGCGCTGATGTGCCTGGCCGAGGCGCTGCTGCGCGTGCCCGACACCGAGACGATGGATGATCTCATCGCCGACAAGATCGCACCGCATGACTGGTCGGCCCATTCGGGTGGCTCCAGCTCGATCTTCGTCAACGCCTCGACCTGGGCGCTGATGCTGACCGGCCGCGTGCTCGACGAAGGCGAGGGCGGCATCGAAGGCACGTTGCGCGCCATGGTCCGCCGGCTCGGCGAGCCGGTGATCCGCAAGGCGGTGGCGGCGGCGATGCGCGAAATGGGCGAGCAGTTCGTGCTTGGGCGCACCATTGCCGAGGCCATCAAGCGCGGCCGGCCGATGACGCAGAAGGGCTATCTTTACTCCTTCGACATGCTGGGCGAGGCGGCTCGCACCGAAGCCGACGCGTTGCGCTATCATCGCGCCTATGCGGACGCGATCTCCTCGCTCGATTCCGGATCGAACGGCCCCGACATCCGTTACAATCACGGCATTTCGGTCAAGCTCTCGGCGCTGCATCCGCGCTACGAGGAGGCGCAGAAGGAAAAGATGCTCCCGGTTATGGCTGAGCGGCTTCTGTCGCTGGCGCTTGCCGCCCGCCACTCACGCATGGGCCTCAACATCGACGCCGAGGAGGCAGACCGGCTCGACCTGTCGCTCGACGTCATCGAACAGGTGTTGGCAGACCCCGAACTTGCCGGCTGGGACGGTTTTGGCGTCGTCGTCCAGGCCTATGGCCCGCGCGCGGCTTTCGCTATCGACTGGCTCTACGCGCTGGCGAAGAAATATGACCGCCGGATCATGGTTCGGCTGGTGAAGGGCGCCTATTGGGACACGGAGATCAAGCGAGCGCAGACGCTTGGCCTCACGGGCTATCCGGTCTTCACCCGCAAGGTCAATACCGACGTTTCATACCTTGCCTGCGCGAAAAAGCTGCTGTCGATGACCGACCGCATCTATCCGCAATTCGCCACGCACAACGCGCACACCGTGGCCGCCATCCTGTCGATGGCGAAGGACCGTGAATCTTTCGAGTTCCAGCGCCTGCACGGCATGGGCGAGGCGCTGCATGAGACGGTGCGCCAGGCCGAAGGCACGCGCTGCCGCATCTATGCGCCGGTCGGCGCGCATTCCGACCTGCTTGCCTATCTGGTGCGACGGCTCCTCGAGAACGGCGCCAACTCCTCCTTCGTCCACCAGTTGACGGACGAGGAGGTCGAGCCCGAGGAGATCGCCCGCGATCCGCTCGAGGCCGTCGAGACACAGGGTCCGGCCGCCAATCCGGCCATCGCGCGTCCGGCCGCTATCTTCGGCGTCGCACGGCGCAATTCCAGGGGTTTCGACATCACCGACCCGGTGACGCTGGCAGCCATCGACAAGGCGAGGGGAGAATTCGCCGGAGCGGATCGCTGGCACGCCAAGCCGATCACACGCGCCGCCGGCTACGGCAAGCCGCGCCAGATCGTCAATCCGGCCAAGCCCGACGAAGTCGTCGGCACCGTGCATGAGGCCGCGGCCAAGCAGGTGGCGATCGCCGTGCGCATCGCCGTCGACGCGCAGCCGGCCTGGGCAAAGCGTCCGGTCGCCGAACGCGCCGCGATCCTCAACCGCGCCGCCGATCTCTACGAGGCCAACGCGGTCGAATTCTTCGCCTTGGCCACGCGCGAGGCCGGCAAATCATTGGCCGACGGCGTCGCCGAAGTGCGCGAGGCGGTCGACTTCCTGCGCTACTACGCGGCCGAGGCGGCGAATGCCGAGGCCGGCACCGAGGCGCGGGGCGCGATCGTGTGCATTTCGCCGTGGAATTTCCCGCTTGCGATCTTTACCGGCCAGATCGCCGCCGCGCTGGTCACCGGCAACTCGGTCCTTGCCAAGCCGGCCGAGCAGACGCCGCTGATCGCCTTCCGCGCCGTCGAGATGCTGCGCGAAGCCGGCGTGCCGGAGGATGTCATCCAGCTCCTGCCGGGCGACGGGCCGACTGTCGGCGCGCCGCTCACCGCCGACCCGCGTATCGCCGGGGTCTGCTTCACCGGCTCGACCGAGGTTGCCAAGCTGATCGAAAAGCAGTTGGCGGAAACCGCCGCGCCCGATGCGATGCTGATCGCCGAAACGGGCGGCTTGAACGCGATGATCGTCGACTCGACCGCGCTGCCGGAACAGGCGGTGCGCGATATCCTGGCTTCCGCCTTCCAGAGCGCCGGCCAGCGCTGCTCGGCGCTGCGCGTGCTTTACGTTCAGAAGGACGTCGAGAAGAAGATGCTCGAGATGCTGAAGGGCGCGATGGAGGCGCTCAACGTCGGCAATCCCTGGGCCATCTCGACCGATGTCGGCCCGGTCATCGACGACGAAGCGCAAGCTTCAATCAGCGATTATTGCAAAAAGAAAGGGCTGGAAGGCCGTCTGATCGCCAGGCTGGAAGCACCGGCTACCGGGCGTTTCGTCGCGCCGCATGTCTTCCGCGTCAAGGGCATCGAGGAAATGGAACGCGAGGTGTTCGGCCCGGTGCTGCATGTCGCGACCTTCGACGCCGACGAGATCGACAAGGTGATCGCCGCCATCAACCGCAAGGGCTATGGGCTGACCTTCGGCCTGCATACCCGCATCGAGGGCCGTGTCCAGCATTTCGTCGACGGCATCCATGCCGGCAACATCTATGTCAACCGGAACCAGATCGGCGCCGTCGTCGGCTCGCAGCCTTTCGGCGGCGAGGGGCTGTCGGGCACCGGCCCGAAGGCCGGCGGACCGCATTATCTGCGCCGCTTCCGCAAGGGGCCGGAGGCCGGCACCGAGGTTGGCGAGGGCCACAAGGTGACCGCGACCGAGCTAGCCGACAATCTGCCGGATCCGGCGCTGGGTGGCTGGTCGACGCGGCCGGATCGCGTCGCGATCCTGCGGAAGCATCTGCGCGGCAAGGGCGCGGCGGCCATCGCGGCGGCCGCCAGCCTCGATTTCGGCCAGGTCGACCTACCCGGGCCGACCGGCGAGGCCAACACGCTGTCGCTGTCGCCGCGCGGCCGGGTGCTGTGCCTCGGCCCGGATGCCGAGACGCTGCTTGCCCAGACGATCCAGGCGCTCGCGGCTGGCAACGCCGTGCTGGCGGTGGCGCCGGGTGCGCCGGCGGCGCTGTCGGCGCTGACCGGCAAGGGCCTGCCGCTCTCGGCCATCGACGGCCGGCCCGATCCGGTCGAGGCGCGTTCGCTGCGCGTCGACGTCGTCGCCTTCTCCGGCACGCCGGAGGCGGCGCGCATCGTGCGCAAGGTAATTGCCGAACGCGCAGGGCCGATCGTGCCGCTGGTCAGCGAAGTGCTCAACCCGGCCGCCTACGCTCATGAGCGCGCGGTCTGCGTCGACACGACGGCGGCCGGCGGTAACGCCAGCCTGCTCGCTGCGGCATAGCTAGCTCGAGGCGCTGGTTGTTGGAGGCGCGCCTCAGGCGCCTTCGACGACGGAAAACCCTTCGAATTGCGGATGGCCGAGATAGTGCACCTTCGAGCCGCCGGCATTGCGGTGGGCGGCGCGGAAATTTTCCGATTTCGTCCAGGCGACGAAATCCTCCTGGCTTGCCCAGACGGTGTGCGAGGCAAACAGCGTGTAGCCCTCGGTCTCGTTGACCGGGCCGCGCAGCAGGTGGAACTCCTTGAAACCCTTCATTTCGGCTAGGCTGGAATCGCGATTCTTCCACACATCCTCGAAGGCTTCCTCGGAGCCGTTCTGGACCTTGAAGCGGTTCATGGCGATGTACATTGGCAAATCCTTGGCAATATCCGGTTGGTTGACGACGCTGTCAGTGTGGGCCGATCGGAGCCCAGAAACGCCAGTTCGGAATTCCGATCTCCGGCGGAATGGGAGGGAAAGGGGCCTGATCGCGCACCAGATTCAACGCGAACTTGTCCAGTTCCGGAGAACCCGAGCTTTTGGCGAGTTCCAGATCCGTGATGCTGCCGTTCGCCAGCACCACGAAGGTCACCATGGCGTTATTGGCGGCTTTGGCTTGCGCCGATTTTGAAATGCGACGGTTGGCCTTGGCCAGCTTGCCGGCAATCTCGTTGCTGTATCGCGACTTGGCGGCGTCGCCATTGGCGGTCTTGGCTTTGCCTTTGCTGGCGATCGGCGCATTGGTCTCCTCGCCGTCCGCGGTGCCTGTGGCGTCAGCCATAGCGCCGCGGCCATCAGTACTGGCAGGCCTCGGGGTGGGCACGGGCGGCTGCCCGCTGAAGGCCAGTTCAGGCTCGGGATTGTCTTGCTGAGCTGCAGGAGACGCAAGCGGCTCAGCGCTGCTGTGAACATCATCGTCGCGCGGCGTTCCGGTCACCAATATCTTCGGTGATGGATCCGGCTGTTTGACAGTTTCGGTGACGGGTTCGGGCGTTGCCGCCGTTTTGGGTGGCAACGAGGCAGGAACCGGCATCGCCGGCGGTTTCGGTGGCTGCGGCGCCTGCACCAGAGCGACATTGACCGCACCGGCCATCTGTCCATCCGATGCGCTACCTACGACGTTGGCGCCAGATTGATCGGCGCCCTCGGGTTGCATGGCATCTTGGAAGCTCAAGACAGCAATGGGGCTGACCATCAAGGCCGCCGCCAGCGCCGCGTGCAGTGTCCCCGACACACCGATCGTCGCAATCCATTTGACGCGCCTTTCCTCGGGCAACGCGATGGCCAACGGCTCGCCGGGAGCGGCCGTCAACGCGCTGTCGGTGTCGGAGATGTCGCTGTTGTCCTGCATGGCGCGGGCCGGAAACTGCCGCGCCAAGTCGGGACTTGTCAAATCAAGATCGGTTGCCGGGAACGGCGGCAGACCGACACCCGTCACGGGACAAAAGACAGCGCTGCGCGAAAGTGCCGGCTCCATGCCCACCGCCGGTTCAGACTCCGAACGCGATGCTGGTCCTGGTCGAGGTCTTCAAACTGCGCATGCACGCCGCCGGCTCGAGACCGGCGCCCGCGCAATCCGTCGCGCTGTTGATCAGCACGCGGCTGAGCCTGCCGCAGTCGGCGCCGGCGAGGTCGAAGCGCGTGACCTTGGTCTTGCCGGCCGGCAGGTCCTTGAAATCGAGCACGGTGAGGCGGTCAACGACGCCGGCCTCGTTGAACAGCGCGATCTCGAAGGCCGCCTTGGACAAATCAACGCCGAGCGCATTGTTGACGACGAAGGTCAGCCGGCAGCCCTTGTCGGAGGCCTGGGCGGCGTTGAGCTCAAGACTCAGGGCCGGAGCCGGCGCGGACTGGGCCCACGCCGGCGCCATAGCAAGCGACATCGCCAACGTCGAGGTCAACAGACGAAGGGATGCCGTCAAGCGTTTCATGTCTGTCTCAACCCCCGAAGCGCATGGTTGCCGCCAGCTTCAGCGTGACGCCGGGTTCGTAGAGGACGGCGGTCGTGCTTCCGTTGAGCGGGTTGGTGTATTTGACGTCGAACAGATTGTCGGCCCGGAAGTCGAGCTTGAGATTGTCGGTCGCCCGGTAGCTCGCGAAGGCGTTGACCAGCGTATAGTCCTTGGCCACCGGATTGCCCTTGGGCTTGCCGTTGTACTGCACCTCGCCGCCGACGGTCAGCTTGTCCTCGAGGAAGCGCAAGCCGAGCTGGGCCGTCACCTGCGAGGAAGGGATGGTGGCGAGGTCCGCGCGCTCGCCCTCGTAGGAGATGGTGTGGCCGTTGATGATGGAGGCCGACAGCCCTGCATAGCCCCAGCCGGAATCGTAGACGCTTTCCAGCTCGAAGCCGTTGATCTTGGCCTTGGCGAAGTTCTGGTACTGGAAGCAGATCGGGATGCCGGGCCCGAACGGGCAGCCGCTGGTCGGATCGAAAGGCGAAAGCGTCACGCCGTCGATGTAGTCGTCGACATTGTTGTTGAAATAGGCCGCCTTGAGCCGCAGCGCGTCGCCGCCCTCGATAATGTCGTTTTGCTTGTAGTTGACGCCGAACTCGACCGTCTTGCCGGTCTCGGGCTTCAGGTTCGGGTTGGGCAGGAACGGGAAGCTGACGCCGGCCGGATGGTTGCCGCTGATCAGCGTCTCGGTGATCGATGGAGAGCGATAGCCTTCGGCATAGGTGCCATAGAATTGCAGGCCCGCAAGGCCGGCGCTTTCGAAGGGCGAGACACCGACGGTGATGCGCGGCGAAACCCGGTCGCCGGAGGTCTCATGCGTGTCGTCCTTCAGGCTGTAATTGTCGTAGCGCAGGCCGCCAATGACCTCGAGCCACTCCCAGGTCAGCTTGTCCTGGATGTAGGCGCCCGAGACGTTGCGCTTGCCCGACGGCGTGTAGAAGCTGTCGCCGCCGGCCGTGCCGCCGGTCTCGACATTGTCGCCGACCCAGTCGCCGCCATAGGTCAGCTCATGCGCGACGCTCGCCGTCTCGAAGCGAGACGTGTTCCAGATATCGATGCCGGTCGTGCCGACATCGAAGGTGGACAACGAGCCGGCCGGCAGCACCACGGGCAGGCCGGTGGTTGGATCGAAGCGGTTCTGCGCGGTGAGCGTGGTGAGGTCGAGAAGGGTCTTGTTGTAGGAGGCGTTGATGTGGAGGTCGAGCCAGCTCTTGGCATCGTCGGTGATGTTGTAGCGGGCGGTGAAGGTGTTCGACTTCAGGTCAACGTCGTTGGCCGGAACGCTGCCGCTGGTTTCCGTCCATCCATCCTTGGAGCCAACCCAGCCGAGCTTCAGCTCGCTGTTTTCGGTCGGTCGGATCGAGGTCTTGAGCAGACCGCTCAGCACGTCGAAACCGGTGCCGGCAACGGTGTCACCGCCGCCATTCTTGTAGTCGCCATAGTCGCGGTAGACGATGTTGCCGAGAACGTCCCAGTTTTCGTTGATGCGGTAGGCGCCGGTGGCGCTGGTGGTCCAACTCTTGCCGTTGCTTTCATAGCGCCCGGTCAGCGAGCCGGCCCATGTCTCTTCCGGCTTGAGGAAATCGGCTGCGTCCTTGGTGTCGAAGAAGACGACGCCGCCGATGGCGCCGGAGCCGTAGGTGTTGGCGACGGGGCCGCGGATGACGTCGACCGACTTGATGAGCTCGGGGTCGACATAGAAGGTCGATTGCGTGCCGTGGTCCGAGCGCTGGAAGTCCTGCCTTGCGCCGTCGACGATCACCGCGACGCGGCCGAAATCCTGCAGGCCGCGGATGTTGATGCTGGAGCTGACGCGCCGGGAGTCGGCCTGTACGGTGACGCCGGGCACGCCGAGCAGCATTTCGTTCGGCGTGGTCGCCATGCGGCGGTCGAGCTGTTCCTGGTCGACATGGCTGGCGGAAGCCAGCGACTGGATCGCCGTCTCGCCGGTGCGGCTGATGACGAGGATCTTGTCGAGAAGGGTTCCTTCAGCGGCGGCCTTCTCGTCTGCCTTCTTTTTCTGATCGGCCTGCTGACCGGTCGCCGGTTGCGCAGCCTGCTGAGCTTTTGCGACCGACACGCTGAGCGCGGTTGCGGCTGCTCCGGCCATCAATATGGCAATGCCGCTTGCCATCGATCGGAAGCCGGGACCCGCGCTGCCGCCCGCCAGGCCCGTCCGTCCCCATGTCACCAACCCCATGCCCCAACTCCAAATTTCCAGGCTCGTAGCTGGCTGGCCAGTGGCTCGCTCGCATTTTTGATCACATCCGGCGTCTTAAATGTTGACTCATTTTGTCCGGTAATGCACTGACTAGTAAACATGATTATTCGAGTCAAGAATTGAATCGGCATTTTACGAGGCAACCGGCAGGTAGCCGGCAGAGCAAAGGGACCGACCCGATGAACACGCACAATCCCAACGATTTCCGCTATCGCGTCCGCCGTTCAGACGACACGCAGATGCGTTACGAAAGGATGCCGATGGCGGTGAGGACGCTGTCCAGCAACACGCTGTTCCAAGGCGAGCACGAGATCGGCATCGAGCATCACGGCGCGCTCTACCGCCTGAAGATCACCCGCCAGGGCAAGCTGATCCTCAACAAGTGATCAAGACGCACGGGCGTTAGACGAGCAGGCATCAGGCATTACAGGTGGACGACATGGACAAGCGCGTTAAGCCGTCGCCGGAGCAAATCCGGCGGGCGCGGGAAGACAATCCGAAAATGCGGGAACGCGATCTCGCCGCTCAACTTGGCATTTCGGAAGCTGAGTTCGTCGCGGCGCATTGCGGCTTCGGCGTCGTGCGCGTCGAACCGCGCGTCAATGATCTGCTGACCGGTCTCGAGGCCGTTGGCGAGGTGATGGCTCTGACCCGCAACGAAAGCGCCGTGCACGAAAAGATCGGCGTCTACGACAAGATCGTCACCGGCAACCACAATGCCATGGTGCTCGGTGAAAACATCGACCTGCGCATCTTCCCGAAAGTCTGGGCGCATGGTTTTGCCGTCGAGAAGCGCGACGGTGGCGAGATCCGCCGCAGCCTGCAATTCTTCGACGCGGCGGGCGAGGCGGTGCACAAGGTGCATCTAAAGCCCGCATCCAACCTCTATGCTTACCAGAAGCTCGTGGCGACTCTCGAATCGTCGAACCAGGAACCGACCGTCGCGGTCCTCCCAAGCGCCGCGGAAGGGGAGGGTGAAGGCCAGGGCTCGGTCGCCTCGATCGACGATCTGCGCGACCGCTGGAGTCGTCTGACCGACGTGCACCAGTTCTTCGGCATGCTGAAGACGCTGAAGCTCAGCCGCCGCGAGGCGGTGCGCATGGTCGGCCAGGACTACGCATGGCTGCTCGACAATGACGCGGTGAGCGCCATGTTCCACCACGCCGCGGCAGGCGAAATGCCCATTATGTGTTTCGTGGGCAACCGCGGCTGCATCCAGATCCATTCCGGCCCGATCAAATCGGTGAAGCCGATGGGACCGTGGATCAACGTGCTCGACGAGACCTTCCACCTGCATCTGAGGACCGACCACGTCCACGAGGTCTGGGCGGTGCGAAAGCCGACCAAGGACGGCCATGTCACGTCGCTCGAAGCCTTTGATGCCAATGGCGGCATGATCATCCAGTTCTTCGGCAAGCGTCATGAAGGCGAGGGCGAAATGGAAGACTGGCGCTTCCTGGCCGAGAACCTGCCGCGCATTCCCAATCCGACCGCTGCATGAGGTAGCACCCAATGCGTCTTGTTTTGAGTTTCCGCGCGGCGCTTGCGCCGATGCTCGGCGTGCTGCTTGCCGTCGCCATGCAGCCAGCCATGGCGGAAGATGGCACGACTGTCTTTTCGGACACCTCGCGGATCGCCTCCATAGGCGGATCGATCACCGAGATCGTCTACGCGCTCGGCGAGGAGGGACGTCTCGTGGCCCGCGATTCGACAAGCAACTATCCCGAGGCGGCGGCGAAGCTGCCGGATGTCGGTTACATGCGCGCGCTTTCGCCCGAAGGTGTCCTGTCGGTCAATCCGACCGGAATCCTGGCCCTGCATGGCAGCGGCCCGAAGGAAGCGGTCGACGTGCTGAAGAAGTCGAGCGTGCCTTTCATCGAGGTGCCGGACCACTACAATCATGCGGGCATCCTCGAAAAGATCCGCGTCGTAGGCAAGGCTCTGGGGGTCGAGGCCAAGGCGGAGAAGCTTGCCGCGGAGACGGACGCGAAGCTGGCGGCGGCTGAAAGGCAGACGGCGGCGATCAAGGATCGCAAGCGCGTGCTTTTCGTGCTGTCGACCCAAGGGGGTAAGATCCTTGCCGCTGGCGGCGATACCGCGGCCAACGGCATCATCAAGCTTGCCGGCGCCGTCAACGCGGTCGAGGGCTTTTCCGGCTACAAGGGGATGACCGACGAGGCGATCGTCACCGCCAAGCCGGATGTGATCCTGACGATGAAGGGCGGCGGGCCGCCGATCTCCGAGGATGAGCTGTTTGCCAACGCGGCGATCGCTTCGACGCCGGCCGGCACGAATCGCAAGATGATCAGCATGTGGGGCGGCTATCTGCTCGGCTTCGGGCCGCGCACGGCGGAAGCCATCCACGATCTCGCCGTTGCGCTTTATGGCAACCAGGTCACGGACTGAGCAGCGATGGCCGAACAATCCATTGCCGGCGCGGCGGGCAGGGCGATGGCAGCCGATGGCGACCGCTCGGCGCGAGCGAGGTTCGTCATCGCGCTTTTGTGCCTGGCGCTCGTGCTCAGCATGTTCCTGTCGCTGACGTCGGGCGCTTCCGACGCCTCCGCAATTCGCGTCATCCACGACTGGTTCATGGGCGCGGAGCCCGCCGACGCGGCGCTTGCGGCGCGCGACCAGCTGATCGTCTATGACATCCGCATGCCGCGCGTGCTGCTCGGCGTGCTGATCGGCGCCGCGCTCGCCGTCTGCGGCGCGGTGATGCAGGGGCTGTTCCGCAACCCGCTCGCCGATCCCGGCCTGATCGGCGTGTCCGCGGGTTCCAGCCTCGGCGCGGTGGCGATCATAGTGCTCGGCGTGAGCTGGCTTGCGCCTTTCACGCATGCGCTTGGCGCGCTCGCCCTGCCACTGGCGGCATTCTCTGGCGGGCTTGCGGTGACGTTGCTGCTTTATGCCATCGCCACACGCCAGGGGCGGACGTCGGTCGCCACGATGCTGCTTGCCGGCATCGCCATCAGCGCCCTTGCCATGGCGCTGACCGGCGTCCTCATCTTCATGGCGGACGACCGGCAGTTGCGCGACCTGACCTTCTGGCAGCTCGGCTCGCTTGCCGGTGCGACCTGGCCGAAGATCGGCACCATCGGCCCGGTGATCGTGCTGGCGCTGTCGGCGATGCCTTTCCTGTCGCGCGGCCTCAACGCGCTGGCGCTCGGCGAAGCGACCGCCGGCCATCTCGGCATTCCGGTGCAGCGGCTGAAATACACGGCCATCGTCGGCGTGTCGGCGGCCGTCGGTGCCTCTGTCGCGGTCAGCGGCGGCATCGGCTTCATCGGCATCGTCGTGCCGCATGTCCTGCGGCTCGCGATCGGCCCGGACAATCGCTACCTGCTGCCGGCGTCGGCTCTCCTCGGCGCCTCGCTGCTGCTGCTCGCCGACGCGGTCGCCCGCACCATCGTGGCGCCGGCCGAACTGCCGATCGGCATCGTCACCGCGGTCGCCGGCGCGCCCTTCTTCCTGTGGATATTGCTGCGCAGGCGCGGCGTCGTCGATTTGTGAGTTTGCCATGATCGAAGCACGCGACATTTCGGTGGCGATCGGCGGCAAGCGCATTGTCTCGCATGTCGACTTCACGGCGCGGCCGGGCGAGGTCTCGGCCATCGTCGGACCGAACGGATCCGGCAAGACGACCCTGCTCAAGGCGCTGACCGGCGAGCTTGCCTACACCGGCACCGTCACGCTCAACGGCCGCGACCTATCGGCCATGAAGCCGGTCGAGGCAGCGACGCTGCGCGCCGTGCTGCCGCAATCGACGGCGCTGTCGTTTCCCTTCACCGTGCGCGAGATCGTGCGCCTCGGCCTGATCGGCGGGCGCTCGGGCGTCCTGCCCGGCGAGGATGCGCGCCTGCCGGAGCGGGCGCTGGCGCGCGTCGACCTCGATGGCTTCGCGGGCCGATTCTACCAGGAGCTTTCCGGCGGCGAACAGCAGCGCGTGCAGCTTGCCCGCGTGCTGTGCCAGGTGTGGGCGCCGGTGCTGGAGGGAAGGCCGCGCTTTCTCTTCCTCGACGAGCCGGTTTCGAGCCTCGACGTCAAGCATCAGCTCATCATCATGAACATCGCGCGCGACTTCGCCCGGCGCGGCGGCGGCGTGGTGGCGATCCTGCACGATCTCAATTTGACGGCCATGTATGCCGACCGCATCTTTGTGCTGCATCGCGGCCATCTGGCCGCCGCCGGCTCGCCGGCGGATGTCCTCAATGACGAACTGATCGAAAAGGTGTTCGACTGCCGCCTGAAGGTCGGCGCATTGCCTGCTGGAAGCGTGCCGTTCGTATTGCCGCAATCGGCGGCTTAGGCTGCCGGGGCGCGCTGCTCCAGGAGGTCGATGCCGAGCAGGCTGCGCACGTTCGGCCGCGCCGCGACGAGGTCTGCGATCGTGTAGCGGGAAAGCACGGCGAAGAAGGCGTTGAGCGCCTCGCGCAGTGCCGAATTCAAGGCGCAGCTATCGACCAGCGGGCATTCGGCGGCGTCGTTCTCGAAGCATTCTGCCATGGCAAAGCTTTCTTCGGTCACCCGCACGACATCGAACAGGCTGATCTGCTCGGCCGCACGGCCGAGCCGCACGCCGCCATTGCGGCCGCGCACGGTTTCGACAAGGCCGGCCTCGACCAGCGGCTGCAGGATCTTGAACAGGAACAGTTCGGACACCGAATAGGCTGCGGCGATCTCGGGGATGCGGCTCAGCCTGTCGGTATTTGCGGCGCAATACATAAGGATGCGCATCGCATAATTGGTCTGGCGCGTGAGCCGCATGGTATCCTCGCGAAAATATTAGCTGGGGCCGAATATGGCCCATAGTTTGGAACAATTCCAGACTGGAGCGCCACATAGCTGAATAATCGTGTCAACTTTTTGTGCATGCCGGCGCGTGTGGCGGGCCGATGTGCCTCCGGCGCTTCGCGCGAGCGTTTCGCCGGCGTAGCCACTAGATAGATGCAGGTGCAAACAGGAAACGACCTTTCGATGTCCCAATCAGTCCAGGCGCTCGCGCCGGTTCGATTCGATGCCGATGCGCAGGCGAAGCTCGCGGCATTGCGGCGGACCAAGTTCATCGCCGCCGCGGCGCTTGCCCTCTGCATCCTGGTCTTTGGGCTCGCCAAATCTTTCGAGGGCAGCCATCCGTGGCTCGGCTTCGTCGCGGCCTTCGCCGAGGCGGCAACCATCGGCGGCATCGCCGACTGGTATGCCGTGGTAGCATTGTTCCGGCGGCCGCTCGGGCTGCCGATCCCGCACACGGCCATCATCCCGGAGAACCAGCACCGCATCGCCGACAATCTCGGTCGCTTCATCGAGGTGAATTTCCTGGCGCCGGAGCCGGTGCGCGAAAAGCTTGCCGAGGTCGACTTCGCCGCCCTGGTCGCCGACTGGCTGGCCGATGCCGAGCGCGCCGCCGGCCTGTCGCGATTCGTCGCGCGGCTGGTGCCGCAGACCTTGACGGCGGTCGAGCAATCCGGCCTGCGCGACTTCGTCACCAGCCGCATGCTGGAGCAGATCGAGAAGGTGCCGCTGGCGCCGCTCGCGGCGGACCTCCTGTCGGCGCTGACCGACGATCGCCGCCACCAGAAGCTGTTCGATGAATTCACCCGTGTCGTCGGGCGATTCCTCAACGACGAGCAGGCGCTGGAAACGATGCGCGAGAAGATCCGCGAGGAATTGCCGTCTCTGTTCAACCTGTTCCGCGCCGATGCCTATCTCCTGAAGAAGATCGTCGCTTCGGCGGGTTCGCTGCTCGATGAGGTGCGGGCCGATCCCAACCATCCGATGCGCGCCGAATTCGATCGTTTCGCGCTAGGCTTCATCGAGCGGCTCAGGACCTCGAAGCAATATGCAAGGCGCGCCGAGAAGGTGAAGCGCGATTTTCTTGGCCGCCCGGAGGTGAAGGCGTTGGCCGGCGATGCGTGGACGAGCCTGCGCGTGTTCATCGAACAGGACGTCAATGCGCCGAATTCGACGATCCGCGAGCACCTCGCCAATATGTTCGTCGAGATCGGCCGGCATCTGGCCGACGATGCGCAGATCAGGGCCGACATGAACCAGGGTTTTGTCGTGGCGCTGGCTTCCTTCGTCGAAAGCCAGAAGAGCGGCGTATCGACGTTCATCGCCGACCAGGTCAAGCGCTGGGATCTGGCGCAACTGACGCGGCTGATCGAGATGAACATCGGCAAGGACCTGCAATATATCCGCTTCAACGGCATGATCATCGGCGGGCTTGCCGGCCTGGCGCTCTACGCGGCGGAGCGGCTGTTTCTGGTCAATTGACGCCGGCCCTGCGCGCACTATTCTCCCCTAAGAGCGGTTCACCGTCTCGGTGAGCCGCTCTATCTCTTTGCTTACGCAATTCCGGACCGAAAACCGGTGCAGACTTTTTCCTGGAATTGCTCTTGAGGGCGCCGCCAAAGCGGCAAAAACGGGAGGCAGAGCATGGCAAAACAACCGGATTCCGACTCGTTCCTCGATATGTTCAGCAGATTCGGCCGCGACCTGAAGCTGCCGAATGTCGATGTCCAGGCGATACTCGATCACCACCGCAGGAACCTGGAAGCGCTGGAAAAATCGGCTAGGACCAGTGCGGCGGGCGCTTCCTCGGTGCTGGCGAGGCAGCATGAGATGGTGCAGAACGCCATGCACGAGATCACCCGGATGGCGCAGAACTACCAGACACCCGGCAATCCGCAGGAACTGATGGGCAAACAGGCCGAATTTGCCCGCAGGTCGTTCGAGACGACGCTGAAGAACGCCAGCGAAGTGGCTGACCTTGTGCGCAAATCCAGCACCGAATCGGTCGAGATCCTGCGCGACCGGATCAGGGATGCGATGGCGGAAATCCGCGCCGGCTACGAAAAGAAATAGGCGGCCGGGCGGTTTCGGACCCACCATTGGCTGACATGCGATGCAACCGGCGCAAGGCGTTGCGCGTTTTCGGCCTGCCCTAAAAGCATCAACTCTACCGGCGAAAATCACGGAGCGGCGAATTGACAGGGGCCGCCGCTTCATGGTCGGGAGACAGGCAAGAGTGATGGGAAAGCCGGAATGACGGAACCACGGCCGAGAACGCCGCCGACCTTCGAACAGTTGCGCACGATGTCCGGGCAGGAACTCGGCGTGTCCGACTGGACGACGGTCGACCAGCAGCGCATCGACCAGTTCGCCGAGTGCACGGGCGATCATCAGTGGATCCATGTCGATCCCGAGCGGGCGAAACGGCAGAGCCCGTTCCGCACCACCATCGCGCATGGCTATCTGACGCTGTCGATCATCGGCGCGTTGGCGCTTGAAATGGGCATCGTGCCGGAAAACACGCAAGCCGCTTTCAATTACGGCTTCGACAAGGTGCGCTTCCTGGCGCCGGTGAGGGCTGGCGCGCGCATAAGGCTGCGCACCACGCTGCTTTCCATGGAGGACCGCGGGCCTGGCCAGTACCTGATGAAGGCTGCAAACACCGTCGAGATCGAAGGCGAGCAGAGGCCGGCGCTGACCGCCGAAACGCTGGTGATGATGTACGAACGGCGCAAGCGGGCAAGCTAGGGCCGCCGATCCTTCAGGTGAGGCTGGCCTCACCTGAATTTCGACAGATCCTGGGGTTGCTCCCTGCTCTCAGGTCAGTTTCACTCCCAGCCGTCCCAATGCGACCAGCGTCCCCAGTGCAAAGCTCGCCGCGAACCCGGCCAGCGGCCATGCCGTATCGCCGCCCAGCACGATTATGAACAGCGTGCCCGCGGTCGCGACGATCACGCTCTGCATGCAGAAATAAAGCGCGACGGCCGTGCCCGCAGTCTCGCCGAACGATGCCAGCGCGCCATTGGCGGTCACCGAGGCGGTGAAGACGATGCCGATGGCGATGATCCACATCGGCACGACGAAGCTCACGAAAGACGGTTCAGCCAGTGACTGGCCCATGGCCAGGAGGGCCGCGCCCACAAGCAGCAGCGCCATGCCGCGCCTGACGCTGCCTGCGATGCCCCAGCGCGCGACAAAGCCCTTCGCGAAACGCGTGGTGGCGATCATAACCATTGCCGCGCTGGCGAAGGCCAGGCTGAAGCCGAACTGCGAAAAGCCGGCCTTGTCGATGAGCACCCTGGGTGCCGTCGAAAAGAACACGAAGAACGAGCCCATGGCGGTGGCGAAGGCGAGCGTGTAGGTCCAGAAGGCGAAGTTGCTCAGGATTGGACCGAAAGCCGGCCGGGCAGGGCCAATGTTCAAGGGGCGGGTTTCGCGCCATTTAGGCCAGGCATTGAGCGTGGCCGCCGCCGCCAGGATACCGAGCGTCGCGAAGATTGCCCGCCAGCCGGCGGCGTGGGCGATCACAGCGCCGGCGATCGGCCCCAATGCCGGCACGAAGGACAGCAGCGAGCCGAGCATGGCGTAGATGACGGCGCCTTCGGGCCGCCCGGCATAGACGTCGCGGACCGTGGCGAAGACGGCAACCAGCATGGCCGAAGCGCCCAGAGCCTGGACGATCCGCAGCGCGAGGAAGACCGGGGCGAGCGATGTCGCGGCGAGCAGGAAGGAGGCGGCCATGAACGCCAGCGCGCCGCCGACCAGCACCGGGCGCCGGCCGATCCGGTCGGAGACAGGCCCGAAGACGAGTTGGCCGAGACCGAGGCAGATCATGTAGAGGCTGAGCGTCAGCTGGATCATGGCCGGCGAGGTTGCCAGCGCGCCCGGCATGATCGGCACGACCGGCAAGTAGATGTCCATGGCGAGCGACGCCAGCACATCGAAAGGAGACAAAAGCAGCAAGGCCGCTGGCATGGACAGTGTCCATGTCGGTTGGTTCGGAGAAGACATGAGGAAAAAATCCGCTCAAATGGTGAGATTTGGCGGCGACTGCCTCAGGCTGGCTCTTTTGACGCAATCCCGGGCGGAAAGGCTACGGGCCTGACCGCTTCAAACTTGGAATGCTCTGGGAGAGACGGGACAGACTGCCGCAACAACGAAGCGCTGCTGCGGCTTACTTGTCTGCTGACTTGCTGGATCCCATCGCTGTCGGTCCCGGAAAATGGCGGCGCATGCCCGCTGGCATGCATGTTCGCGCTTCACTACCAGCCAAAGACCGCCCGGGCAACCGGCCCTCGCATCTACGCCGCTTTGCTGCGGGACGCCATGATCGCCTTTTCCAAGGCCTTGAAGATGCGCTCGTCGGCGCACTGGGCGACGTTGAAGCGCATGAAACGGCCGGCGGTGTGCGAGAGGCTGAAGACATTGCCGGGCGCCAGCACGACATTGTCGGAGAGCGCGTGGCGGGCGACATCGGCGGCGTCGATGCCGTCGGGCAGCCGGCACCACAGGAACATGCCGGCCGGCTGATCGATCCAGGGCGCGATGCCCATCGCCCCCAGCCTGCCGGCGGTCTCGGCCATGGCGCGCGACAGGCGGGTGCGCATCTGCTCCACATGCTTGCGGTAGCTGCCGTCCTTCAGCAGCGTCAGCACCAGCTCAGAGGAGAGCCGTGCGCCGCCGAATGTCGTGGCGATCTTGAGATCGGTCAAGCCTTCCATCCAGTCGGCCGGTGCCGCGATGAAGCCGCAGCGCACCGAGGCCGACAGCGTCTTGGAGAAGGAGCCGATCTGGACGACGCGCTGCAGGCCGTCGAAGGCAGCGAGCCGCGGGGCGGGGCTATGCTCGAAGTCGGCGAAGATATCGTCCTCGACGATGGTGAGTTCCGCCTGGTCGGCGAGCTTGAGCAGCCGATGCGCCGTGACCGGCGACAGGATCGCGCCGGTCGGGTTGTGGATGCCGGAATTGGTGATGTAGAGGCGCGGCTGGTGCTCAGCCAGGGCTTGGGAGAAGACCTCGATATCCGGTCCCGAAGGCGTGTACGGCACACCGATCACCTTGGCCTGATGGGCGCGCAGCAATGCGTGAAAGTTGAAATAGCAGGGGTCGTCGACCAGCACCGCGTCGCCGGGCTCGAGCAGGAAGCGGCACAAAAGGTCGATCGCCTGGGTGCCGCAATCAGTCAGCATGATTTGGTCGGGCGAGACCTCGACGCCATGTTCCGCCATGCGCCTTGCCAGCAACTGGCGCAGCGGCGGCAGGCCGAGCGGCGTGCCGTAGTCGGCAAGCGCCACATCATCGGCGCGGGCGGCGGCGCGCAGCGCGCGGCGCAAGCCGGCCTGCGGCATCCAGGATGCCGGCAGCCAGCCGCAGCCGGGCTTCAGCATTTCTTCGCCCGCTTCCAGCGATTGGCGCGAGACCCAGAGCGGGTCGACGGCGCGGTCGAGCCTGGGGCCGATCTCGGCAAGAGACAAAGGCGCAAGCTGGCCGGCCGCGAAGAAGCCTGATCCCGGCCGCGAACGGATCGTGCCTTCGGCGGCAAGCCGCTCATAGGCTTCGACCACCGTGGATTTCGAGACCTGCAAGGACTTGGCGAGCGCCCGGATCGACGGCAGGCGCGCGCCCGGTGTCAGCGCGCGCGCCGCGATCCGGTGTCGGATCGTTGCCATCACGCTTTCGACGAGCGTGCGCGCGCCGTCAATATCGAGAGGGGAGTCTGTCATCCGTACTGCTCGCAATGCCATTACAGTTTTGATGAATTGTACTCCATTGTCTCTAGCGGGACCATAGGCGCTGGGCGGATAGAGGACGAAACAACGGAGCGCCGAATGGACAAGACTACGAGCGGCTGGCTGAACGGATTCATCGGCGTGCTGATCTTCAGCGGCTCGCTGCCGGCCACGCATGTGGCGGTGGCGGATTTCGATCCGACATTCTTGACTGCTGCCCGCGCGGCGATCGCCGGCCTGCTCGGCATCGCGATGCTGCTTCTGTTCCGGCAGAAGCGTCCCGGGCGCGGTGATCTCATATCGCTGACGGTCGTGGCGCTGGGCGTGGTTGTCGGCTTTCCCTTGCTCACGGCGCTGGCGCTCAAGCACGTGACCACCGCCCATTCCATCATCTTCGTCGGCCTGCTGCCGCTGGCGACCGCGATCTTCGGCGTGCTGCGCGGTGGCGACCGTCCCCGTCCGGCTTTCTGGCTGTTCTCCTGCATCGGCAGCGCGTTGGTCGCGGGCTTCGCGCTGTCGCAGGGTGTGGCCGCATCACCGGTCGGCGACGGCCTGATGCTCGGCGCCATCATCGTCTGCGGACTTGGCTATGCGGAGGGCGCCGCGCTGTCGCGCCGGCTCGGCGGCTGGCAAGTGATCTGCTGGGCGCTGGCGCTGTCGCTGCCGGTCATGCTGGCGCTGAGTTTCGCGACATTGCCAGCGTCCTTCGCCGGCATTGGCTCCAGCGCATGGGTCGGCCTCGCCTACGTCTCGCTGTTCAGCATGCTGATCGGCTTCATCTTCTGGTATCGCGGCCTCGCCCAGGGCGGCATCGCCGCTGTCGGGCAACTGCAACTGCTGCAGCCGTTCTTTGGTCTCGCGCTGGCGGCGAGCCTGCTGCACGAGCAGGTCAGCCCGATGATGGTGGTCGTCACGCTTGGCGTTGTGGCCTGCGTGTTCGGGGCGAAGAAGTTCGCGCGGTAAGATGTCCTTGCCGCTGAAGCTTACTGACGCCGCTTGCCGATGTACGCCAACCCGGGACATTCAGGAGAATCGACATCAGCTTTCTCCCGGTCCTCGTAGCGCTTGACGAATTTGCGTCCGGTCCACTCAAAATCTTGGCGCACGCACATGGCGTCCTCGGAAGGCTCCTTCCAGGCGACCCTCATCAGCCGGCTTTCCACGTGATATTCCAAGTCAAGCTCATAGCCGCCAGGAATCCAAAAGAGTTGACCGGTGCGCAGGTCAACCATGCGCGCGGCAATGCAGGCGTTGCCGCAATTGACCAAAACGACGGAGAAGTGTCCGGCGAAATCGGCACCACGTTTCATGGCTTCACGAATGTCCGGCTTTACCGCGCGCGCCCAAGAATCATTGGGTTGAATCTGGATGTTCTTCGCGGGCTTCCTTTGAAAAATCTTGGCTGGAAAATCCTCGAATCGCAGAGTGGATTCCTTTGCCGGGCTTGGCTCATCCGAAGCAGAGGCGCCTTGGCTGGCCGTCTGGGCTCCGTTGGCAATGGCACGATCTTCCGCGCACGCTCCGAACGCAGGCCAAAGCAAAAGAAGGCAAATCAAAAAGAGTCTCATTGCCAACCTTGCTGATATGAGGTCTGCAATTTAAAGGCGTATCAACATACTACCTTAGATTGTATGTCTATTGTAAAGCGGAATTTTCCGGCTCTATTTTCCGGTCACCCTTACTGAAACTTCGTCACCACCCCGATACCGATGCCCTCGAAACCGCCCATCGCCATCAAGGCCGCGGGCGCCTCCTCGAGACTGATCTTCTTGCCGACCAGCAGTTCGGGCTTCAGCTTGCCGGTGCGGATCATGTCCATCATCGCGGAATAGCGGTAGGCCTGCATGCCGTGGCTGCCGAGGATTTCGAGCTCGAAGGCGATGACCTTGTCCATCGGCACCTGCGGGCGGGCATGCTCGCCCAGCATCAGTCCGACCTGAACGTGGCGGCCGCGCCGGCGCAGATTGGCGATCGAGTTGAAGGACGTGGTCGGGTGTCCCAGCGCGTCCATCGACATATGCACGCCGCCATTGGTGATCTGCTTGACCGCCTTGACGACGTTCGGCGTCGTCGAGGCATTGATCGTCGCCACCGCGCCGATCTTTTTGGCGAATTCCAGCTTCTCGTCGGTGAGGTCGATGGCAATTACGTTGGCGCCCATGGCGCTGGCGATCATGATGGCCGACAGGCCGACGCCACCACAGCCATGCACCGCCACCCATTCGCCGGGCGTCACCCGGCCCTGGTCGACGATGGCGCGGAAGGAGGTGACGAAGCGGCAGCCGAGGCTGGCTGCGGTAGCGAATTCCATCTCTTCGGGCAGGCGCACGAGATTAGTGTCGGCATGCTCGATGCCAACATATTCGGCGAACGAGCCCCAGGCGTTGAAGCCAGGCTGGGACTGGTGCTCGCAGACCTGATGGTTGCCGGAGGTGCATTCGAAGCAGCGGCCGCAGCCGACGGCGAAGGGCACGGTGACGCGATCGCCGGCCTTCCAGCGGCTGACCTGCTTGCCGGCGGCGACGACGACGCCCGCCAGTTCGTGCCCGGGAACATGCGGAAGCGTGATGCCATCGTCATGGCCCATCCAACCGTGCCAGTCGCTGCGGCAGAGACCGGTCGCCTCGACCTTGATGACCACGCCATCGGCGGCGGGCTTCGGATCGGGCACGGTCTGGATCGTTGGCGCCTCGCCGAATTTCTCGAAGACGACGGCTTTCATCGGCAAACTCCCATTGGCCCATTTTGAGGTGACGATAGCCGATTCCGCCGCCGGTCGACCGGAAATCGATTCTGCCAGCGCGGGACCGGCGGACTGGTCGGTTATTCCGGTTGCTGGCGGAAATCGGCCAGTCGCGTATCGCCCGGCGCCAGCAGGCGTCCGTCCTCCGCATGCACTTCCAGGCGCCGGATCGGCCTGCCGGTCCGGGTGTCGACCATGAAGGTGTAGGGCTCGCCCGGTCCGGAGAAATAGGTCTCGCCCCATTGGCGCAACGCCACGAGCACATAGAACAGCCCTCGGCCTTTTTCGGTCAGCACATATTCATGATGCGCGCTGCCGTCCGGCGCGGGAGCGATTTCGAGGATGCCATGCGCGACCAGATTGCGCAGGCGCGCCGACAGGATGTTCTTGGCCACGCCCAGGCTTTTCTGGAATTCGCCGAAACGCCGCATGCCGTCGAAGGCATCGCGCACGATCAGCAGCGACCACCAGTCGCCGATCGCGTCGAGCGGGCGGGCGATAAGGCAATCCGCGCTCTGATGGCTCGTCCGTTTAACCATGCAATTCGTCCAGACTTGCGTTTTGTGGTTGCAAGATAAAACCTTTTTCTCTACTCCGCAATGGTTTCAAATTGAAACCGAGTGGAGCGGCACGATGAACCTGCAACTGCAAAGCGCCGATCTGCGGCGGACGGAAGAAGGCGCGGCAGAGGAGGGCAAGGCGGGCTTGCCGCGCCTCACAGCGCTCATCTTTGCCGTTGCCTGCGGCTTGAGCGTCGCCAATGTCTATTTCGCGCACCCGCTGCTCGATGCCATCGCGCGCGATTTCGCCATCGACCCGGCGTCGGTCGGCATCGTGGTGACGGTGACGCAGATCGGCTATGCGCTCGGCCTGTTCTTCATCGTGCCGCTGGGCGACCTTTTCGACCGCCGCAAGCTGGTTGCCGTCCAGGCCGTGCTTTCGGCCCTGGCGCTTGTCCTTGTCGGCTTGTCGCCGAACGCCGCGGTGCTGCTCGCGAGCCTGGCGGCCGTCGGCCTGCTTGCCGTCGTCGTCCAGGTCCTGGTCGCCTATGCCGCTGATCTCGCGGCGCCGCAGGAGCGGGGGCGGGCAGTGGGCACCGTCACCAGCGGCGTCATCCTCGGCATCCTGCTTGCGCGTTTCGTTTCGGGACTGGTCGCCGATTTCGCCGGCTGGCGCTCGGTCTACCTCGTCTCGGCTGTGCTGACGCTGGTGATGGCGGCGATCCTGTTCCGGGTCCTGCCGCGTCATGAGGCAAGACGGCCGCTCACATCCTATGCACGTCTTCTCGGCTCGGTGCCGCGCCTGTTCGTGGAGGAGCCGCTGCTGCGCGTGCGCGCGGCGCTCGCCATGCTGATCTTCGCCAGCTTCAACGTGCTGTGGGCGCCGCTGGTGCTGCCGCTGGCCGCGCCGCCCTTTTCGCTCTCGCATACCGAGATCGGCCTGTTCGGCCTGGCTGGCGTCGCGGGTGCGCTGGGCGCACGCTGGACCGGCATGCTGGTCGATCGTGGGCAGGGCCAGTTGGTCACCGGCCTCAGCCTGCTATTGATGGCTGCCGCCTGGCTGCCGATCGCCTTCATGGGCTCCTCGCTCTGGCTGCTGGTGCTGGGCATCGTCATGCTCGACCTTGCCATCCAGGCGGTGCATGTCACCAATCAAAGCCTGATCTTCGCCCGCCGGCCCGACGCCCGCAGCCGGCTGGTCGGCGGCTATATGATCTTCTATTCGCTGGGCAGCGCGCTGGGCTCGATCGCCTCGACCATGACCTATGGCGCCTGGGGTTGGACCGGCGTCTGCCTGCTCGGCGCGGGCATCGGCCTGGTGGCGCTGGCGTTCTGGTCCGCGACGGTGCGTGTGGGCCATTAAGCCGGGCTATTCGGCATCGATCTGGTTCTGCGGCGCGGCCTTCTGGAACGCCGGCAGAGCCATGCAGGCGGCGTTGATGCGCGCGATTACCGGGTAGGGCCCCATGTCGACGCCGAAGCGGGCGTTGTTGGTGACCTGGGCGGCAAGGCAGATGTCGGCAAGGCCGGGCGTGTCGCCATGGCAGAAGGTGCCGGTCTCGGGCGAGGAGGCGAGAATCTTTTCAAGCGGTTTGAAACCTTCGTTCACCCAGTGCCGGAACCAGTTGACGACATCCTCGTCGCCGGCGCCGAACAAGGTGCGCAGCGAGGTCAGAACCCGCAGGTTGTTCACGGGGTGGATGTCGCAGGCGATCATCTGCGCCAGCATTCTGACGCGGGCACGTCCCAGCGCATCTTTCGGCAGCAACGGTGGTTCGGGCTGGATCTCGTCGAGATATTCGATGATCGCGAGCGACTGGGTCAGTAGACCGCCGTTTTCGAGAACCAGCGCCGGCACCAGTCCTTGCGGGTTGACCGCGAGATAGGCGGGCTCGAGATGCTCGCCGTGGCGCAGATGATGCGGCACGTAGGTGTAGTCCATCCCTTTCATCGCCAGCGCGATCCGCACCCGGTAGGAGGTGGAGGAACGGTAGTAGTTGTGGAGGACGATGTCGCTCATTGCCTCGGCTGCCCGATCGTCACCGCGATCTCGCCGATGTCGTCGACGCCGCCGGTGATCTTGTCGCCTGCCTGGACCACGCCGACGCCGGCGGGCGTGCCGGTGAAGATCAGGTCGCCGGGCCGCAAATCAACCGCCTCGCTGCAGATCGACAAGATGTCGGCGATCGGCCAGATCAGCTCGGCAAGGTCGCCATCCTGTTTCACCGTGCCGTTGACCGCGAGCCAGATGCGGCCCTTTTCCGGATGCCCCGTTTTCGCGGCTGGGACCAGCGGCCCGCAAGGCGCGGACTGGTCGAAGGCCTTCGACCAGTCCCACGGGCGCGCCGCCTTCTTGGCCTGGTCCTGAAGGTCGCGGCGCGTGAGGTCGACGCCGACACCATAGCCCCAGACATGGGCGAGCGCATCGGCGCGAGGAATGCGGAAGCCGGCCTTGCTGATGGCGACGACCAGCTCGATCTCGTGGTGGAGGTTCGAGGTCAGCGGCGGGTAGGGGATCTCGGCGCCGCTGTCGACGACGGCATCAGCCGGCTTGGTGAAGAAGAAGGGCGGGTCGCGCTCGTCATTGCCGAGTTCGCGCGCATGCGCCGCGTAATTGCGGCCGACACAGAAGATGCGGCGCACGGCAAAGCGCTCCGCCGAGCCGGCAACGGCAACAGAGGCAATCGCTGGAGGCGGGAAGACGAATTCTGTCATCGGTGTCCCTGTTGGCATGAATCTGCCCGCACATTCGGCTGATTTCGCCGACCGGGCAAGGCACTACGGCGCCGCGCGTTCCGGCGTATTCCGATTTTCGAAATTATGGGCTAAGCCCGCGAAACCATTGGCCTTGCCGTTTTGCCGGAGAAGCGACTTTCGGGCGATGTACTATTTGGCAATAATCTGGCCATGGCGACGGGACTATCCTGCGCCCGACGAAACCGAACCAAAGCCATGACCGCCGCCAACGATCGCGCCCGCTTCCTGATCATCGACGACCACCCGCTGTTCCGCGAGGCGCTGCACAGCGCCGTGCAGATGGCCTATCCGGATGTCGACACGGTCGAGGCGCGCTCGATCGCCGAGGCGATCGATCTTCTCGCCGAGGCAAAGCCGTTCGATCTCGCGCTGCTCGATCTGAGCATGCCCGACGTGCATGGTTTTGAAGGGCTGCTGCAGCTCAGGACCCGCTATCCGCGCCTACCGGTGGTGATCGTGTCCGGCTATGAGGAGCCGAAGATCATTTCCGAGGCGCTCTCCTATGGAGCCGCCGGCTTCATTCCGAAATCGGCGCGCAAGAGCGATCTCGCCGCCGCCATCCGTTCGGTAATGGACGGCGCGGTCTATGTGCCGGAGAATTACGAGGGCCAGCCGCCGGATCCCGACAGCACCGATCGCGCCGACATGGTGCAGCGCCTGGCGAAGCTGACGCCGCAGCAGTTGAGGGTCCTGCAGATGCTGCGCCAGGGCATGCTCAACAAGCAGATCGCCTACGAGCTGCAGGTGGGCGAGACCACCGTCAAGGCGCATGTCTCGGAGATCCTGCGCAAGCTCAACGTCTACAGCCGCACGCAAGCGGTGATCGAGGTGTCGAAGCTGGACAATGCGGAGCTGTTTCGTGATCAGGCGGGGTTTTGAGCGGTTGACGGACCTGATTTCGTAGGAATTTAGTTCATTAGGCAGTATGGATGTATGGACTTGTGCCAAAGTCCATATCGCCCTCCATGCTTAGGCATATGCACCATCTATATTCTAAATCTATGAAGTAGTGGTGCTGAGGTATTTCTATGAGAAATGGTATCGCATCGGCCATGGTGTTGATATTTAACTTGAGTGCAAAATCGGTCAAGCTATCTCCAATGTATATAACATCCCCAAAAAGCTGATATTCTGAGGCGATTTCCCCAAAGAACGACACAAAATCAGGATCGCGTTCGGCGCTTTTGGTCGCACGTTTTGGAAGTTTGATCCACTCGATCTTTGATCCGGAAATGGGAAACGTTCTTTCCAGCATTCGGAAGAATTGGGACGAGTTGCCCAATTCGACGAGGTCCCCTGACGAAAAAAGAGCTTCTAATGATTGTCTGATTTTTTCATCGTGTAAGGTCAAACGCCTCTCCGATCACTGCTGATTGATCGATAATTATTCTCTCAAAATGAAATTCCCAAAGTACCTCAGCTAAGCCAGCAGATGTGCGAGCAGCGCGCGTAGCTGCGCCGGCTTCAGCGGCTTGCGCATCAGTTCTATGCCGGCCGCGCGGGCGGCCTTGGCGACGGGCTCGGAGCCGTCGGCGGTGACGATCAGCGCCGGCACCGGGCGGGCGAGATAGTCGCGCACCTCGGCAATCGTCGCCGTGCCGAGATCGCCGCCGTCGAGATGCTGGTCGGCGATGATGATGTCGGGCACCCAGTCGGTATCGCCGAGCAGGTCGAGCGCGTCGTCAGTGGACGTCGCGGCGCGCACCAGGCATTGCCACCGCTCGAGCAGCGACGTCATGGCGCTCAATACGTCGGCGTCGTTCTCGACCAGCAGCACTTTTGTACCGAACAGGCCATAGCCGCGCGGACGATCCATGTCGGCGACAGCCGCTGGCTCGGCCGGCGCCATGCCGACAGGCACGTCGATGTGGAAGATGGTGCCGCGCCCGACCTTCGAGGAAAAGGTCACCGGGTGGCCCAGCGCCGCCGCCATGCGGCGCACGATGGCGAGTCCAAGGCCAAGTCCGCCGGCCATTCCAGCATCGACAAGCGTCGAGGTGCCGCGATGGAATTCCTCGAACACTGCCTCGCGCTGGTCCTCTGGAATGCCGCAACCGGTGTCGGCGACGTCGATGCGGATGGTGTCGCCGCGATGCCTGGTGCCGACCAGCACGCCGCCGGAACGGGTGTAGCGCAGCGCGTTAGAGAGGATGTTCTGCAGGATGCGGCGCAGCAGCGTGCGGTCGGAGCGCACGACGACGTTGACCGGTCGAAATTTCAGCGACAGGCCTTTCTTTTCAGCCTCGGGCAAGAAGTCCGAACGCAGCGAGGAAAACAGCGCCTCCAGGCTGACATCGCCGATTTCGGGCTGCACCACGCCGGCATCGAGCTTCGAGATGTCGAGCAGCGTGCGTAGCAGGTCTTCCATGGTCTCCAGCGAGCGCTCGACCTGGCGGACCAGCTTCCTGCCTTCATCGCTGGTCTGGACCTCGGCCAGCGCCGAAACCGACAGATGCGCGGCATTCAGCGGCTGAAGCACGTCGTGGCTGGCGGCGGCGAGGAACCTGGTCTTGGAGAGGTTCGCGAGTTCCGCGTTCTCCTTCGCCGCGCTGAGGTCGATGTTTGACTGTTCCAGCCTGCGCAGCGTCGCGTGCAATTCCTCGGTGCGGTTGCGCACCCGGTTTTCCAGCGAAATCGCGGTCTGGAACAGCGAGAAGGCGTTGCCCTGTTGGTCCATCGAGCGCTCGACGCGGCTGACCAGCGCTGCGTTGATCTTCTTCAGCCTTTCGAGGTCGTCGATGTCGCGAAGCGGCATCTTTTTCACTCGGCCGCCTGGCGCTCGCCGAAGGCGATGCCTGTGAAAGTCTGGTTTAGGTGCATCGAGCGATACTGTTCGCCATAGGTGCCGAAGCCGATGACCTTGTTGGTTCGATAGAGCTCGGAAATGTCGCGAAAGACCTGGCGGTTGCGCGCGTCGAGCCGGCGCAGCACGCAGTCGAAGCCGAGGATCATGTCGATGCCGCCCAGCCTGTGCTCGACATCCTGGAGAGCGGTGCGCGTCGCTTCCACCATGTTCTTCGGCTGGGCGATCGAAAGCACCACGCCGTCGTCGATGGCGCAGAAGAAGGACAGCGAGCCGTCGGGATGCATGCGCTGGATGGAACGACAGTAATATTCGCCGCCGACCTTCACGACGACCGGGTGCGAGGCAAAGCTCAAGGGTGTCAGCGTCTGCGGCACGATGCCAACGGAGGCGGCATATTCTTCCGCCGCGTTGGTCGCGTTGAACTCGCGCACGATCCGATGGTCCGGATCGGACGCCGTCACCACCAGCTTCTCGTCGGTCGGAATGAAATTGTCGGTCTTGAAGACATGGAAGGGGATTTCCGTCGCGACCAGCACGATGATGGCACTGTCGGACGCAACCTTGCCGTTGGCGATCAGTGTGGTCGTCTCGAATTTCAGGTCGTCGCCGGCCGAACCGCCGATCAGCGGGATGTCGTCGAGTCCCCAATGGATGGCCGAGGTCACCGCTTCCTCGGCATAGGACAGCCCGTCGATGAAGCAGAGCGCGAATATACCCCTGGAGCGATCGTGGCCGACCTGACCGCGCAGCAGGCGCCGCAGCGCCGCGACCTCGCCGGTGATCCTGTCCATGCCCGAAGAGGAGAGGTTCTCGACCATGGTGGAGACGGTCGAGAACGACGCCGACGGCAGAAGCAGGGCAAGGATATGCCCTTCCTCCAGTCCCTGCGGCGTGATTTCGCCGGCGGTCGAGCAGCCGGCATAGGCAAGCGATGGCGCGAATGTCTTCAGAGCCTGCGCGAGCGCCGTCGCGTCGACCAGGCTTTGGGAGAAGAACAGAAGCGCGAAGCCGGCGTCGACGATTGCCGCCTCGGCCGCGATGGCCTGGGCAAAGGCATTCGGATCGGGCTCATCCGTGGTGAGCGCCGAAAGGCCCGATGCATAGCGCGTGCTCGAACTGGCCAGCTTGCCTTCTCCGCATTCCTCCGACGCTGTTTTATGCGTGTCTTTTCTTATGCGTGTCAGGCACGCCTCGCGTCGAGGGCATCTTTGCCTTCAATCCCCGATTTGGCAATGGGCCGGGCGCCGCGCTCAACGGCGCGCCGGCCATGACCGAAAGTACAAGGGGGGGGCGCTGGCAGCACTGTTTTGCCCGTTGTACGGTACGCGAATAACGCACTGCCGAAGCATGAGCACGGCATCGGCAACGTGATGACCAAGGTTAATACCCAGGGAGGTTGCATGTCGGACGTGTCGTTGACTGTGAATGGGAGACGGGTCAGCGGGAGCGTCGAAGACCGAACGCTGCTGGTGCATTTCCTCAGGGAAAATCTGGGTCTTACCGGAACGCATGTCGGTTGCGATACCTCGCAATGCGGCGCCTGCGTCGTGCATGTCGACGGCAGGGCGGTGAAGTCCTGCACCATGCTCGCCGCGCAGGCTTCGGGCTCGACCATCGTTACCATCGAAGGGCTGGCCGACGGCGCCGAACTGCATCCGGTCCAGGCCGCGTTCAAGGAGCATCACGGGCTGCAATGCGGCTTCTGCACGCCCGGCATGATCATGACGGCGACCGACATGATCGCGCGTCACCCGCAAGGCCTCGACGAAGCGACAGTGCGCGCCGAACTCGATGGCAATATCTGCCGCTGCACGGGCTACCACAACATCGTCAAGGCGATCCTCGCCGCATCGCAAACGATGGCGAAGGGCGCCAAGGGCAAGGCGAAACAGGCAGCTTAGGCAGTAGGCAATAGGGAATAGGCAAACGGCGATACGACCGCAGCCCTCTCACTACTGCCTAGGCCCTACTGCCTATTCCCTTAGATCCGGGAGGAATTTCCGCAATGGGTATCGAAGGCGTCGGCGCCCGCGTGGCGCGCAAGGAAGACAAGAGGTTCATCACCGGCGGCGGCCGCTATGTCGACGACATGGTGGTGCCCGGCATGAAGCATGCCGTGTTCGTGCGCAGCCCGCATGCGCATGCGCAGATCAAGAAGATCGATGTGAAAAAGGCCCAGGCGATGCCTGGCGTCATCGGCGTCTTGACCGGCAAGGAGCTTAAGGCCGACGGCATCGGCAATTTGATCTGCGGCTGGATGATCCATTCCAAGGACGGCACGCCGATGAAGATGGGCGCCTGGTCGCCGCTCGCGGTCGACAAGGTGCGCTATGTCGGCGACGCCGTGGTCATCGTCGTCGCCGACACCAAGGGTCAGGCGCGCGACGCCGCCGAAGCGGTCGAGATCACCTACAAGGAACTGAAGGCCGTCGTCGACGCCACAAAGGCGATCCAATCCGGCGCGCCGCAGATCCATGCAGAGTCCGACAACAATCTCATCTTCGACTGGGAGATCGGCGACGGCAAGGCGACCGACGCTGCGATCAAGTCGGCGGCGCATGTCACGCGCATGAAGATCGTCAACAACCGGCTGGTGCCGAATGCCATGGAGCCGCGAGCGGCGCTTGGGCACTACGACAAGGCCGAGGACCACTATACCTGCTGGACGACATCGCAGAATCCGCACGTCGCGCGTCTGGTGATGAGCGCCTTCTACAATGTCGCGCCGGAAAACAAGCTGCGCGTGATCGCGCCGGATGTCGGCGGCGGCTTCGGCTCCAAGATATACATCTATCCGGAAGAGATCGTCTGTCTGTGGGCTTCGAAGAAGACCGGCGTTCCGGTCAAATGGGTGGCCGACCGCACCGAAAGCTTCCTGTCGGACGCGCATGGCCGCGACCATGTCTCGACGGTGGAGATGGCGTTTGACAAGGACAACCGCATCACCGGGCTGAGGGTCGACACGATCGCCAATCTCGGCGCCTACATGTCGCTGTTCTCGTCCTGCGTGCCGACCTACCTCTATGCCACGCTCCTGTCGGGCCAGTACAACATCCCGGCCATCCACGCCAACGTGCGCACCGTCTACACCAACACCGCCCCCGTCGATGCCTATCGCGGGGCAGGGCGGCCGGAAGCCACATACCTTCTGGAACGCACGATGGAGGCGGCCGCACGCGAGCTTGGCGTCTCGCCGGCGGAGCTCAGACGACGGAACTTCATCACATCCTTCCCGCACCAGACGCCGGTGATCATGAATTATGACGCGGGTGACTATAACGCCTCGCTCGACGCGGCGATGAAGGCGGCAGACTATGCCGGCTTCGCCAAGCGTCGCGCCGACGCCGCCAAGCAGGGCAAGCTGCGCGGCATCGGCATGAGCTGCTACATCGAGGCCTGCGGCATCGCGCCGTCGGCGGCGGTCGGCTCGCTCGGCGCCGGCGTCGGCCTCTGGGAATCGGCGGAGGTGCGGGTGAATGCCGTCGGCACGATCGAGGTGCTGACCGGCTCGCACAGCCACGGCCAGGGCCACGAGACCACCTTCGCGCAATTGGTCAACCAGCGCTTCGGCGTGCCCATCGATTCGGTGTCGATCGTGCACGGCGACACCGACAAGGTGCAGATGGGCATGGGCACTTACGGCTCGCGTTCCGGCGCCGTCGGCATGTCGGCCGTGGCCAAGGCGCTCGACAAGGTCGAGGCCAAGGCCAAGAAGATCGCGGCGCACCTGCTCGAAGCGGACGAAGGCGACATCGTTATCGAGAATGGCGAAGTCAAGGTCGCCGGCACGGACAAGAGCCTGCCCTGGTTCCAGGTGGCGCTTGCCGCTTACACCGCCCACAATCTGCCGGCCGGCATGGAGCCGGGCCTGAAGGAAACCGCCTTCTACGATCCGGCGAATTTCACCTTCCCGGCGGGCTGCTACATCAGCGAGGTCGAAATCGATCCGGAGACTGGTGTCACCGACATCATCCAGTTCGTCGCGGCCGATGACTTCGGCAACATCATCAATCCGATGATCGTCGAAGGCCAGGTGCATGGCGGCATCGCGCAAGGCATCGGCCAGGCGCTGCTCGAAGGGGCGCACTATGACGGCGGCGGGCAGCTGCTGACGGCAAGCTACATGGACTATACGATGCCGCGCGCCGACGACCTGCCGTCGTTCAAGGTCTCGACCTCGAACACGCCATGTCCCAGCAATCCGCTCGGCATCAAGGGCTGCGGCGAGGCCGGCGCCATCGGCTCTCCGCCGGCGATCATCAATGCCATCACCGATGCACTCGGCATCGTCGACATCGCCATGCCGGCATCGCCGTCGACCGTGTGGTCGGCCATCCGCGCCAAGAAGCACTAAGGAGGAGCGATCATGTATTCGGTCAACTACCACCGCGCCGCCTCGGTCGCAGATGCCGCCAAGCTGTTGAAGAACGGCGATGCCAAGCTGCTCTCCGGCGGCATGACGCTGATCCCGGCCATGAAGACGCGGCTCGCGGCGCCTTCGGACCTCGTGGACGTGTCGCGGCTGAAGGACCTGCAGGGGGTCAAGGTGTCCGGCAAGACGGTCACGATCGGCGCCGCGACGACGCATTACGACGTCTCCACCGACGAGAAGCTGAAAAAGGCCTGTCCGGCGCTTGCGCATATGGCATCGCTGATCGGCGACCCGGCCGTGCGCCACAAGGGCACGATCGGCGGCTCGATCGCCAACAACGATCCGGCGGCCGATTATCCGGCGGCGTTGCTGGCGCTCGGGGCGACGATCGTCACCAACAAGCGCGAGATCGCGGCGGACAAATTCTTCAAGGGCCTGTTCGAGACGGCGCTGAAGGAGGACGAGATCGTCACGGCGGTGAGTTTCACCGCCCCGGCCAAGGCGGCCTACCAGAAATTCCGCAACCCGGCCTCGCGTTACGCCATCGTCGGCGTGTTCGTGACCAAGGGCAAGGATGGGGTGAGAGCGGCGGTGACCGGGGCCGGCGAGGACGGTGTCTTCCGCTCGAAGGAAATCGAGGCGGCGCTGGCGAAGAATTTCGACGTCGCGGCGCTCGCTGGCCTCAAAGTGCCTGCAAAGGGGCTGATGGGCGATATCCACGCCTCGGCCGACTACCGCGCCAATCTGATCGCGGTGATGGCCAAGCGCGCCGTGGCCGCCGCCAACGCCTGAACGGCCATGAGGCGGATCAAGAAAAGGGGCCGCCTCGGCCCCTTTTTCTTTGCCATGGCAAGGGCTTGGCCGGGAACGCAGGTGAAATTGCAGCTTCGCACTTGCACAAAGTTATCCCGCACTGCAAAATGAACTCGGCGGGAATACCAGACGGTCCGAGGCGCGGCCAACGCGCGGCATGCGGACCCTCGAGTTGCGAAGGCACGGTATGACCGACATCTCCGCAGCGTCCGTCGTTCTGCCGCGGGCCGCCATCGATAGGGAAGCCAGGGCAAGACTGGCCTATCTCGACGGCTGGCGCGGCCTTTCGATCGCGTTGGTGCTGATCGGCCATTTCTTTCCGGTTCCGGGTATCAACCTCGGAGTTCTCGGCGTCGAATTCTTCTTCGTGCTGAGCGGCCGGCTGATGGGCGAGATTCTGTTCATCGAGCGTTTTCCGTTGAAGAAATTCTTCAAGCGCCGCTTCTCGCGCATCTATCCCGCGTTGCTGGTATTCGTGATCGCCGCCATGGTCGGTCTCAGCGGCACCTTCATCATGTTCAAATGGAAGGCCGCGCTGACGGCGCTGACCTTCACCTACAATTACGCAGGTATCTTCATCAACCGGGCCGGCGCGCTCGACCACATCTGGTCGCTCTGCGTCGAGGAACATTCCTACATCCTGCTCGCGCTGGTCAGCGTGGTGGTCACCGGAAGGACGAATGTCGTGCGGCTGCTTCTGGTGCTGGCGTTGCTGGCGATGGCCAACGGCGCCATTTCGTATGGGGTCCTCGGCATGAGCTACGAGACCACCTACTGGCGCACCGACGTGCATATCGCGTCGATCCTGCTGTCGGCCGCTATCTGCCTGCTCAAGGCCGACGGTCGTCTACCGGCTTTCCTGAAACACCAGCACGTAGCGCTTGCAGCCGCGATCGGCGGCGTGCTGCTGTTCCTTGATGCGGTGCCAACCCCGATCCACTATCTCGTCGCCGTGCCGCTGCTGGCGCTGGCCGTCAACACGCTCGACTTCGCCGGCGGCTATCTCACCGGACTGTTGTCGTCGCGGCCGATGGTGATGCTGGGGCTCTGGTCCTATTCGCTCTACCTGTGGCAGCAGCCTTTCTACAAATTCGTCGATGAGCGCGGCAGCGCTGCAATTCCGATGCTGGCGGCAGTGCTCGCCTGCGCGCTCTGCAGTTACTACGTGATCGAGAAGCCGGCCCGCGGCTGGCTCAATCGGAACTGGTGAGCACATCGCCCAGCCGGAGCGCCGAAGGCGCGGGATGCCTTCAGGCGTCGATCGGCTTCACCCAATAGCGCACAGACTTCTTGCCGCCGTGGATCACCGCATCGCCAACCTCGGCGAAGCCGAGCGCTGCGTGGAAGGCGTCGGACGCCGGATTCGGCGGATCGGCATTGACCTCGCAGGTGACGATCGCATGGCCGGCGCTTCGGGCGCGCTCGAACAGATCCTCGTAGAGCCGGCGCGCATGGCCGCGGCCGCGTGCCCCTGCCGAGACCACCACACGATCGACATAGACGAAGCGCGGGTAGCGCTCGCGGAACCAGAGGAAGTTCGGGCTGTCATAGCGGGCGTCCTGGTCGAAGCAGAGGATGAAGGCCTCGAGCGTGCCGATGCGGCGCGTGTAGAAAGCTTCGCCGAGCAGGAATGAAAGCCGCTCCGGCTCGAGCCAGGATAGCTCGGCCGCATGCTCGTTGTTGAGCACGAGGATTGCTGCCTCGTCGGCGGGCGAGACCGGTTCGATCGAGGGCAATTCCCTGGTCATCGTCTTGCTCATCAGTCCCTCGCGGCCGCGATCGTCGCCGCCACCAGAGATTCGTCGGTCACGGTATTGCGATATTCGCGGTCGAGGTCGGCGCCGCCCATGCCGACATTCGGGTTGCGGTAGCGCATGGCGCTCGGTACATCCGCGAGCGCGGCGAAATGCATCTCGGTCAGTCCGGTGCTCTTGCGCACGTCGCCGATGTTGTCGGGCGCGAGGGCTCCGCAACCAAGGATGATGATGCGAGAGCCGGCTTGATGGACGAGCCGCGCCAGAAGTTCGACGCCTTCGACCGCCGTGTCGCGCTGGCCGCTGGTCAGCACGCGGCCGACCTTGCAGCGGATCAGGGCTTCGAGCGCCTCGGCGGCATCGCGCGTCATGTCGAAGGCGCGATGACAGGTGACGTTGAGCGGGCCGGCGGCCTCGACCAGCGCGCTCATGCGCGCCTCGTCGATGGCGCCGTCGGCGGTCAGGCAGCCGACGACGACGCCGGCGACGCCGAGCGCGCGAAGCGCTTCGACATCGGCAAGCATCGAGCGGTACTCGGCCTCGCTGTAGAGGAAGTCGCCGCCGCGCGGGCGCACGATGACATGGAAGGGAATGGTCGCGCTGTCGAGTGCCGCCCGCACCGTGCCGAGGCTCGGCGTGATGCCGCCTTCGACCAGGCTGGCGCAGAGCTCGACCCGGTCGGCGCCGGCGGCCTGCGCGGCAAGCAGCCCATCGATGCCTTCGACGCAGATTTCGATCAGTGGTTTTTGCGAGTTCGGCACCGGTGCCCATCCATGCGTTCGAGGAGATGTCCTGCCCTAGCATCGGGCGCGTCGCCGCGAAAGCCGCAACCTTCGGTCCAGTTCGGAAGGCGCTTGACAATGCATAACTGCAAAGTTATGGATAACTCATAACTGGAAAGTTATTGATTATGCGAGCCCTGTTGGCCGCAAGGAACCGAGGAGACGGATGATGGAAGCGAGATTGAAGAACCCGGTGATGCTCATCCCCGGCGCGTTGCAGGCGCTGCTGGCGCTCGACAAGTCGACCGAGGCAGGAGAGGTGCCTTATGTCACGCGCAAGCTCGTCCACCTTCGCGCCAGCCAGATCAATGCCTGCGCCGTCTGCGTCGACATGCATGCGCGTGAGTTGAAGAAGGCCGGCGAGAAGGACGAGCGCATCTTTGCCGTGTCGGCATGGCGCGAAACGCCGTATTTCACCGACGCCGAGCGCGCGGCGCTCGCGCTGACGGAAGCCGCGACGCGCCTTGCCGACCGCTCCGACGCCGTGCCGGACGAGGTCTGGGACGAAGCCGCGCGCCGCTATGACGAAAAGGCGCTCGCCGCCCTGGTAATCCAGATCGCGTTGATCAACGCCTTCAACCGCCTGAACGCCACCACGAGGCAGCCGGTTGGCGCATGGGGGTAGCGGGGATGGTCAGGCGTCCGCTTCGAGGCCGACGTCTGACCGGCTACTGCTTCAGGATGGTGTTCTTGGCGCCTTGTTCGATCTGGTCGATCACCAGAAGCTTGACCGGATCGGTGCCGATGTTGGTGGCCTGGTGCCATTGGCCGATCATCTCGACGATGAAGTCGCCGGTCTTGTAGGTGTTGCTGGCGCCGGACTCGACATTGGTGACCTTGAGCGTTCCCTGTTCGACATAGGCGTAGCGCGGGAAGGGGTGCTTGTGCACCGGCAAGGTCGCGCCCGGGGCAATCTGGTAGGATGAGACTTGGACCTCGACGTTCTTCTGCGGCAGCGTGATCGGCTGGCCAGACGCGGTCGTCGTCTTCGACGCCAGAGGCGTGACGATGACCGGCGTGCTGCTGCTGTCCAACGCATTGGCCGCGGTTGCATAAACAGTGGCTGCCGCGAGCAGCGCCGATATCATGATGTTGCGCATGGGGTCCCCTCCGATTTTGCGGCAACATCGCCCGACCAAAATCGAGGCGCAAGCACCCTTTTGCACGCGGCGCATTTTCGGGCCCTGCCGTCAAAGGCCTGCCTGGAAAAGGAAAGCCCCGGACATGCCGGGGCCTCGACACTCATATGTCCCCTCAGTTGGGCAACGGGCCGCCGTCACATATTGGAGATCAGGGGTCGCGCCGCGAGGCGGACCGAGATCAGCTCGGCGCCTTGCCGCCGTTCTTTTTGCAAGCGGCGCGGAATTTTTCCCGATCCTTGCCATGGAGGCCTTTCTGATCCGCGAGTGCCGAGCATTGTTTTGAGATCGCGGTCTTTTCAGGCGTCATGGTCGATTTCGGCTTCTTCGTCGTTGGCGCCGTGGTCGTGGTCGTGGTGGCTGCTGGCGCGGTTGTCGTGGTCGACGTCGCCGCCATAGCTCCGGTGGCGACAAAGCCCGCCAAAGCGAAAGAAGCAAGAAGACGTGCTGCGGCTTTCATTGCGATCTCCGTTGTTTCGAGGTCCCCCAAAACGGAAGCTAGCATCAGGCTGGAGTTCCATCATGCCGAGCCGAATGCCCGATGGACACTTTATCGTTACCAGGAAAACGACCGCTGGAGCCCGGTGAGGCGATTGGATTGTCGAAGTCTTGTCCTGTCAGGCGTGGCCGTCCTGCCGTTTGGCAGCTCCAGGTTTCGGCGCTCGGAGCAAGAGGGCGAGCGGCACCAGCAGCGCCGTGACTATCGCGCAATAGAAAAAGACATCGACATAGGCGAGCAATGAAGCCTGCCGGCCGATCTCCTGTCCGATCCAGCCGATGGCCTGCTGCCTCGCCTCGACCAGAGGCGAGCCCTCGGCGACGAATTGGTTGGTGACCTGACGAAGCGTCTGCTGATAGGCTTCGCTCGATTGGGCGGTGTGGGCGACCAGCACTGACTGGTGAAGCTGGGCGTTTTGGGCAATCACCGTGTTCGCCAGTGACACGCCGATGCTGCCGCCGATGTTGCGCGCGACATTGATCAGAGAAGACGCCTGATCGGTCTTCTGGGGCGGCAGGCCGACATAGGCCGCGGTCGAGATCGGGATGAAGAGGAACGGCAATCCGATCATCATGAAGATGCGGGCATAGGCGAAGAAGCTGAAGCTGGCGTCGGGCGTCAGCGAGGTCATGTGCCAGAGCGCGACCGCGACGACCGACATGCCCATCATGATGAGATAGCGTGGCTGAACGACACCGGCCGCAAAGCCCGAGACCGGCATCAGCATGAGCATGGCGATGCCGCCTGGCATCATCGACAGGCCCGAAAGTGTGGCGGTGTAATCGAAGGTCGTCTGCTGGAGCTGCGGCAACAATTGCGTGCTGCTGAACAGCACCGCGCCCACCGCCATCATGACCAGGAACGACATGCCGAACTGCCGGGTGAAAAGCAGGCGGATGTCGACGATCGGGTCGCGCCTTGTCCATTCCCAGGGCAGGAGCAGCAGGAACGACACCGCCGAGACCGCCGCGAAAATGGTGATGAAGGTCGATGCGAACCAATCGTTGCGCTGGCCTTCGTCGAGGAAGACTTCAAGGCAGCCGAGCGCCATGGCCACGAGGATGAAGCCGATCCAGTCGACCTTCAGTCCCTTGCTCAAGCGCTCGTGGCGCTCGCGTTCGAGAATTTCGGGTTCGATGACCAACCACTGCACGAGGGCCAGCGACATGATGCCGAACGGCACATTGATGAAGAAGATCCAGTGCCACGAGAAATTGTCCGTCAGCCAGCCGCCGATGGTCGGCCCCACCGTCGGCGCGACGATCACGGCAATGCCGTAAAGCGCAAAGGCCTGCGAGCGCTTCTCAGGCGGGAAGGTGTCGGCGAGGATCGATTGCTCGCTCGGCGCCATGCCGCCCCCGCCGAGCCCTTGCAGGATGCGGAAGGCGATCAGTGTCGGCAGATTGGGGGCAAGCCCGCACAGCAGCGACGCGAGCGTGAAGGTCGCAACGCAGATCATGTAGTAGCGCTTGCGGCCGATGACGCTGGTCAGCCAGCCGCTGACCGGGATGATGACGGAGTTGGCGACGAGATAGGTGGTGATCACCCATGTGCTCTCGTCCATGCCGGCGGCCAGGCTGCCCGCGATGTTGCGAAGCGCGACATTGGCGATCGAGGTGTCGAGCACCAGCATGAAGGTCGCGATCGAGACGACGATCGCGATCAGCCACGGGTTGCGCCCGCCAGCAGCGGAACGGCTTTCGCCGCCAGGGGCCGCCGTGGCGTCCGTCATCGCACCTTGACCGTCGGCACCACCGACATGCCGGGGCCGAGATAGACGTCGGGTGGCTGGTCGAACACGATCTTGACCGGCACACGTTGAACCACCTTGACGAAATTGCCGGTGGCGTTTTCGGCCGGAAGCAGGCTGAACGCCGTGCCGCTGCCGGCCTGGACGCTGTCGACATGGCCGTGGAAGGTCTTGTCCGGATAGGCGTCGATGGCGATGTCGACGGGCTGCCCCGGCCGCATCAGGTCGAGTTGCGTCTCCTTGAAGTTCGCATTCACCCAGACCTCCTTGGGCACGAACATCATCAGCACCTGGCCGGGCTGCGCGTAGGTGCCCTTGGCCGCCGTGATGTTGGTGGCACGACCGGCGACGGGCGCGGTGACCGTGGTGCGGGTCAGAGTGGTCTGAGCCTGGTCCTCGGTGGCCCGCGCCTGCTGCAACTTGGCCACCGCGCTCTTCTCCTGTGCCTGCAGAACCGCAATCTGGCTTTTCGCGGCCTCGACATTGGCATTGGCTGTGTCGAGCGCGGCCTGGTCCTCGCGCAAGGTGGAAGCGGCCTGCTGCGCCTGTTGTTGCGTCGCGGTGCCCTTGGCCAGGAGCTCACGGTTGCGCTGATCCTCGGACCTGGCAAAATCGAGCGCCGCCTGTGCCTGCGCCACCTGTTTCACGGCGGCATCGATCTTGGCATTCTGGGCCTCGGTCTGCGCCTGCACGTCGGTAATCTCTGCCTGCGCCGCCACCACGCCTGCCTGCGCTTGCTTGAGCGAGGCCTGATAGTCGCTGTCGTCGATGCGCAGAAGCACGGCGCCGGCCTCGACCGACTGGTTGTCGGTGACGGCGACATCGGTGATGCGACCGGAAATTTCCGCGCTGACCGTCACCGTGCGCGCGTCGATGAAGGCGTCGTCGGTCCATTCATACTGACGTGCGTCGATCCACCAGATCACCACCGCCGCGATGACCAACAAGACGAGGATCGCGGCGATCCCCGCAATATAGGGATGGCGTCTGATGAGGCCGAGCCTGTTGCCGTCGGACGGACTGGCATTCGCTTGCGTATCTTGCGCGTTCTTGCCGCCGTCACGCTTGTCGCTGACAGGCTTATCGTCGCTCGGCGGATGTTGCCGCTGATCGGACCGCGGGAGAGTCCGCGGTTCCTCGGCGGGAGCGTTTTCGCCTTCTTTTCTTTCGGTTTTTGCGTCCAAGGCAACGGATCCAGATATCGTTGGCCCCCTCGCAGCAGGGTCAACGGGCTGTTTCCGCAAAGGTTCCTGCCGGCGGATGCCGGGCAGCAGCCCGGAGATCGCTTGTCAGCCAGCCCATCCAGCCGCCATCAGGTTGATGTCGGTGACGTCGTTCGCCGTCGCTGGCGAGGGGCTTGCGTCACCCCAGCCGATTTGTCAGGTGAGCGGTCGGCGCGGGAGCAGAGGTCTACAGTTCCTATGCCGCCGGCGGGCCGGCCAGGCGTCGGTCGACGGCTATCACTGTCTCGAACAGCACCGCCGCGCCGACGCAGATGTCCTCGGGCGTTGCACTTTCCTCCGGACAATGGCTGCGCCCATCCTTGCAGGGGATGAATATCATCGCGGCCGGGGCGGTTTTGCTGATCCAGGCCGTATCGTGCCCGGCCCCGGAGACCATGCGGCGCGATTTGACGCCGAGTTGGCGCGTGGCAGTCTCCAGGTCGAGGCAGAGGTCCAGATCGCAAGGGCAGGGCGGATTGTCCGAAATCACGTGCATCGTGACAGGATAACCGGCGATTTTCGACCGCAACCAATCCAGGAATTGTGTCATGGCCTCAGGGTCCGAGGCGCGGGCATCGATCAGCAACTCGGCAGATCCGGGCACGACATTCGCAGCTCCGGGCCTGATGGTGAATTCGCCGACGGTTGCCGTGAAATGGCCGGCCTCCTCTCTCGCCCGTCGGGATGCCTCGTCATGGATATCGAGGACGAGGCGGGCGGCGGCGACGAGCGCGTCGTCGCGCAGTGCCATCGGCGTCGTGCCGGCGTGGTCGGCGCGTCCCGTCACACTGAGAGCGATGCGGGTGATGCCGGTGATCGACGTGACGATGCCGATCGTTTCGCCGGTAGTCTCCAGAACCGGGCCCTGCTCGATATGCAGTTCCAGCGAGGCGCGTATATCGTTTCGCGGGCTCAGGCTGGCCGGATCGCCTCCCACCTCGGCTATCGCCTGTCGCAAGCTACGGCCCTGACATTCGCGCTCCAGCCAGTCCACGGGTATCTGCCCGGTCATCGCGCGACTGCCGATGCAGGAAACGCCGAAGATCGAAACTTCTTCGGCAAGAAAATCCACGATCTCGAGATCGTGCTCCAGGATGATGCCCGTGTCCTGGAGAGCGCGCGCGACCTCAAGCCCCGCAATGACGCCCGCAGTCCCGTCATAGCGCCCTCCGTCGGGCACTGTATCGGAATGCGATCCTATGACCAGGGTGCCTGTGCCGGCTCTGCGACCGGCCCGGCGCCCGATCAGATTTCCGGCCGCGTCGATCGCCGGATCGAGCCCCGCGCCGCGCATGCGCTCCGCCAGCCACCGCCGTCCTTCGAGAAACACGGGCGTGAAGGCGCGACGGGTCCAAGGGCGATCCGGCTCGGTCAATATCGCCAGATCGGCCAGGTCTCTTTCGATCCGGGCCGCGTCGACGGGGAGATTTCCCCTGGACATCCAAACTCTCTCCCGACTGTGGGGTTTAGCGCTTCCACGCCGATGCATCGCGGCTCGCCGGGGGCGTTATGAACCGGCCGCGACCCGGCGCTGCAACGACGTTCCGGCCGTCCCAGACCATCTCGCCGCGATTCCACGTGGCGGCAACTGTCCAAGGCAGTTCCATGCCGTCATAAGGCGACCATCCTGATATGCTGTTGCCGCTCGCGGCTGTGTCGATCCGCTGTGGCTCAGGCGTCAGGACCGTGATGTCGGCGTCTCTTGCCAGCGCGAGCGCGCCTTTGACGTGATCGATCCGGAAATGCCGGGCAGGGTTCTCCGCCATGAGCCGGGCAGCCCATGTCAGCGAAATCCCGCGCTGCATGGCACCGGTTACAAAGAGCGGCATCATATGTTCCAGACCGGGGAGACCCGAGGCATTGGCCAGCATGTCGGGGTTGGTCTTGCGCTCCAGCGACCAACTTACGTGATCCGTCGAGACGAGAGTGACATTGCCCGCGGCGATCTGGCGCCAGAGACCTTCGACCGAGGCCCGGTCCCGAATCGGCGGATTGCACTTCGATCTGCCGGCCAAGCGATGAGCGTCATTCTCCTCATCGAGAACGAGGTAGTGGATGCAACACTCCGCCGTGGCGTCATAGCCCTGTGCGCGATAGCCGGCGGCAATCTCATAGCCTCGCGGCAAAGAGCAATGGACGACATGGGCAGGACAGCCAGTGTAAACCCCGATCTCATAGATCTCGGCCATGGCCAGCAGTTCGGTCAGGGGAGGGCGCGACATTCCATGGGCACGGTAGTCGGTAATTCCGCGCGCACGCACGGCCTCCATCGCTAGGCGCACATACTCCTCGTTCTCGTTGTGCACGCCGGCCGTCAGGCCGGTCTTCGCAACCTCGGCAAAGCATTCGGCCATCAGCGGCGGGGTAATCCTGGGAAACCGCTTGGGGTCGGTGCCGAAAGTGGAGAATTTGAATGCCGCCACACCTGCCTCGGCCTGCTCGGCGATTCTTCGGGTGCCCTGGGTCGGATCGATCGTGCCGTAGAGACCGAAGTCGACCCGGGCTTGGCTGGAGGCATGCGCGGCTTTGGCCGCAACGGCCTCCGCGGAGCAGACGAGGTTGCCCTCGTCATAAGGCATATCGATGATGGTTGTCACACCACCGGCAGCCGCGGCTCGGGTGGACCAGATGAAATCCTCGGTTCCCTTTTGGCTTAGCGAATGAACCTGCGCGTCAATCGCACCTGGAAGGATCAGCGCATCGCCCAATTGGTGCCGATCCGATGCGGCGGGGGCGGTTCCCTGTCCGATATGGGCAATCATTCCGTCGCGAACGCAGACATGCCCATTCGGAATTATTCGATCCGGCAAGACAACGGTTCCGGACAACACCAGGTCAAAGTCGGACATCTTACACTCTAGCGTTCACGCAAAAGATCGTGCGGATGAAGGGGAACGGACATCGGCATGTTCCCTGACTGCGGATGCGACGGACCGCACTCTACGGGCGTCGGCGCTGGAAAGGGATATGCTGAATCCTGGACAGGCTATGCGCCACCGATCGACTGCGCGATCTGCAGAGCTATGCGGCGCGAGGCCTGCGTCCGCCGCCAGACGAGATGAAAGCTCACTCGTGGCGCATTCGGCAGCTTGATGATGCCGATCGGCCGGTCGAGCGCCGCCACCGCCTCCAGCGGAAGCACGGTCAGATAACCATGGTCGAGAACGAGGTTGATGACGATCGAAAGGGCATCGACCTCCACCAGCCGAGCCGCGGCGTGGCCTTCACCTCCGAGGAAAGGTTCGAGCGCTTCGCTGACCGACTGACGCAGCCCGCTCCGCAGGCTCGGAACCGCGATGAGATGGCGATCGACCAACGGCTGGATCGCGGCGTCAGGCGACACGATGTGGGCCGGGCCCACGATCACGAGTTCTCCGGAAAAGATTTCCCGGCTCTCGAAGCGCTTGTTGCGCAGCGCTATGTCGGTCAACGCGACGTCGAACCGCCCGGCCCGCAGCCCTTCGGCAAGATCCTCGGCCGTCGTGCTGCTGACGAAAAGCTCGGGTTTGCTGTCATCGGCACGCCATGCAGCGACCAGGGCCGCCAAGCGCGCCGCCAGCCGGCTCTCATGGCCGACCGGAATGATCGTGCCGAGCTTGACGGTGCGCAGTTCGCGGGCGAAGCGCTTTCTCGCCGGACCGGCCAGGCTGGCGATTTTGGTGGTCAGCGCCAGCGCCGCCTCGCTGAATTCCAGTCCCTCCGGTGTTGGCTCGCAGCCATGCATCTCACGGACGAGCAGCTTTTGCCGGAGCACCCGCTCGAGATCCGCCATCTGCCGCGAGAGGTTCGGTTGGCCGACGCCGAGCTCACGCGCCGCTCGCCGTATCGAGCCGGCCCGGATCACCGCGTTGAAATTGCCGAGCACGGCCACCGGAATGGCATTCTTCGCCGTCCATGCGAGCACGCGGCTGGCATCGGTGGGTCTTTCACCGGCGACGGCGGCAATGCGCGCGAGAACCTCGGTCAGGGCGGGGATGGACCGCGCCAGGTTCTCTCCAGCCAGGGTCAGGGAAAGTCCGCCATCGCGACGCGACGCCAGTTTAAGGGCCAGCTCGCTCTCGAAACGCTCGAAGGCATCGGCAACGCTCGAAGGCGGCCGGTCGAGCAGGGCGGCGGCACCGCGAATGGAGCTCTCCTGCATCACCGCAAGTACCGTCGCCAGTGTGCCAGTGTCCATTCCGCCGCTGCGCTCCAAGCCGCCTGACACATCTATTGTCCGGCTTTTAGCATATCCCGTTTGGCGGGTAAGCTCACTAAGCTCAGCCGGACAATCGAGAGGAATGGCCGATGGCGGCAAGGGACCAAAGCTTTCGCGGCGCGATCGAACGGCTCGAAGCCGCGGGCGATCTGCATCGCGTCCAGCGCGGCGTCGATCCACGCTTCGAGCTTGGCGCTGTGCTCGCCCTGCGTGAAAGGGAGCGGCCCCAGCTTTTCACAGCCGTGAAGGGCCACGATATGCCCGTCATCGGCAACATCATGAATTCCCGCGAACGGGTCGCGAGGCTGCTGGGCGTGGAGAAACAACGCCTGCACCAGGTGATCCTCGAAGCTTTGGGCAAGCCGATCCGACCCGTCCTGGTCGAGGAGGCGCCGGTCCAGGAAGTAGTGCATGAAAATGACATCGATCTCGGCTGCATCCTCCCGGTGCCGACCTGGTTCGAACATGAGGCCGGCCCCTACATCACCGCAGGCGTGATCGTCGCCAAGGACCCCGAGACCGGGCGCAGGAATGTCTCGATCGCGCGGCTGCGGCTCGAGGGCGGCGGCCGCGTCCTGGTCGGAATCGCCAGGAACCATCATCTCAACCTGCTGGCCGAGAAGGCGCGCAAGCTCGGGCAGAAGCTCCCTGTCGCGGTCGCGATCGGCAACCATCCGGCCGTGCTGCTCGGGTCCCAGATGTATCTAGGTCTGGGCGACGATGAATATGATGTCGTTGGCGGGTTGCTCGGCGAGCCGCTCGAACTCGTACGCTGCAGGACGGTGCCCCTCGAAGTGCCCGCGGGCGCCGAGATTGTCCTGGAAGGGCATATCGACAATGCGGACCCGATCGAGGAGGGCGACGTATCCGAGTTCCACGGCTTCTATGTCCGATACGGAGCCGGTACGGGCGGTGCCATTACCTGCGTTACCCGTCGTCGCGATGCCACATATCAGGCGATCCTGCCCGGATATGCCTCCGAGCATTGCCTGCTCGGCGCGCTGGCAATCGAGGCGGTTACCTGCCAGGCCTTGCAGCGTGCGATCCCTTCCGTGCGGCGGGTGCTGGTCACGGATGGCGGCATGGGCCGCCTGCATGCCATCATCAGCATGCATCGGCCGCGGCTTGGCGAAGGCAAGCGCGCCATCATCCTCGCCATGGGCCAGGTCAACCTGTTCAAGCTGGTGACCGTCGTCGAAGACGACATCGATCCCGGGGATCCGGCCGCGGTCGAGTGGTCCCTCGCGGCGCGCTTCCGCGGGCATGAGGACATGGTGGTGCTGCCGGGAATGAAGGCCGACCGCTGCGACCCCGTTCATGAAAACCTGACTGTCACCAAGATCGGCCTCGTCGCCTGCACCCGGCCGGGCGACGGCGACCGGAGGTCGCTCTCCGAATTCGCCCGGGCCCCCGAGGATATCCTGTCCTCGGTGCGCGCGCGGCTTGCCGAATACTGATCGCGGGCGGCGCCTGTCAGCCGGCCATCCAGCCACCGTCCACCATCAGGTTTATGCCGGTGACGTAGCTCGCCATGTCGCTGGCGAGAAACAGCGCCGCGCCCGCCACGTCGTTCGGATGGCCGAGGCGCGGCCAGGGCGTGCGGCGGCGTGAATAGTCGAGCGCGTCAGGATCGTTGGCGACGCCCGGTTTGCCGGTGATGATCTTGCCCGGCGCGATCGCGTTGCAGACGATCAGGTCGTCGGCATGATCGACGGCGATCTGGCGCGTCATCTGAACGATGCCGCCCTTGCTCACCGAATAGGGCAGATCGCCAGGGCAGGCGACCATGCCGTGCTGCGAGGAAATGTTGATGATGCGCCCGCGCACCTCGTTGACCGGCGCCTGGTTCAACATCTGCGTGACGGCGCGTTTGTTGCAGTAGAAGAAACCCGTCAGGTTGACGCCAATGACGCGGTTCCACTGTTCCGGCGTGGTCTCGACCAGATTGGTGCTGGTGTAGATCGCGGCGTTGTTGACCATCACGTCGAGCCGCCCGAAGCGGGCAATCGTCGCGCCGACCAGCGCGTCGACAGCGCTCCAGTCCGAGATGTCGGTCCTGACATGGATGGCGGTGCCGCCGGACGCGCGGATCATATCGACGGTGCCTTGGCCGCCCTCTATCGGTTGCTCGACGGTGTCAGCGACGACGATGCTGGCGCCTTCGGTCGCGAATTTCAGCGCGATCGCACGACCGATGCCGGAGCTTGCTCCGGTGACGATGGCGGTTTTGTCTGCGAGCATGGCCATGGTGTTCAGCTCTCCCGGGTGACGATCTTTCCCTGCGTCGGGCCGACCAGCCGGCCGTCACGCACGATCTCACGACCGCGCAGGAAGACATTGGTCAATCGCGCCTTGACGGTCCAACCGTCAAAGGGCGTATAGCCTGCCCGCGATACCTGGTCGGCATTGGCGATGGTGCTGGACCGGCGCGGGTCGAGGATCAGCAGATCGGCGTCGTAGCCGACAGCGATGCGACCTTTGCGCCGGCCGAGGCCAAAACGCTCGGCGGGGTTGCGGGAGCACATACGCACAAGATCGGGCAGTTGGATAAGCCCTTCGTCGATAAGCCGCAGCATGGTGGCAAGCAGCGTCTGCAATCCCGGCATGCCACCCGGAATGTCGGCGAAAGCCCCGTAAGCCGACGCCTTCTCTGCCGGCGCGTGCGGGGCGTGATCGGTGACGACGATGTCGATCAGACCCGCACCCAGCGCGGCGCGCAGCGCGTCGACGTCGTGTGGCGAGCGCAAGGGTGGCGAAGCCTTCAGATTGGCGCCCTGCGCTTCGTAGTCCTGCGCCGTGAAGTACAGGTTCTGCGGCGTCGTTTCGACGCTGGCGTCAGCCATGCCGCGCAGCCGGCTCCAGGTCTCGACACCCAGTTCCGAATTGATCTGCCGGACGTGGATCCTCGCTTCGGCCGAAGCGGCGGCGACAAGAGCGCGAGCGATGCCGTTGGCTTCGGCGAGCGGCGGCCGGCTGTCCAGGAAGGCGGCGATGCTGCCTGAACGATCGCGCCCGGCGCTGCCGGCCAGGATCGACTGATCGCCGGGCGAGATGCCGATCAGGGTGTCGGCGCCGGCGAATGCCTTCAGCGCCTCGGCGACCGCGTCGAGCGTATCGAACAGGAATGCGTCCGGCACGTCGGCGGTGAACAGTTCGAAGGAGACGGGTGCTAGGCCGAGCAGGCCAGTGACAAGCGAGAGGTCACGGCTGACCACCGCCTGCAGGCCGACATCGACATGGATGCGGCCTTCGGCCATCGCCACCTTCTCGGTGAAATGCCCAGGCATGGCCGTCCACGGTTCGTCGGTCGGCATGTCGAGCACGGTCGTCACGCCGCCAAGTGCTGCCGCATGCGTGCCGGAGGAAAAATCCTCCTTATGGGTCAGCCCCGGCTCTCGCAGATGGGCGTGCGCATCGACCAGGCCGGGCAACAGGAAGGCTCCGGATGCGTCGACAATCGATCCGGCCTCGGCGGCTTCGCCCGGCGCGATGAGTGCCACGACCTTGCCGTCGGCAATGCCGATGTCGGCGCGGCTGAGGCCGTCGGCGTTCACCACCGTTCCACCGCGGATCAATGTTTCGAACATCAATCAGCCGCGCTGTTCGAAGCGTGCATGGTTTTCGAGCCAGAAGCGGGCAATATCCTCGCGGCGCATGAAGGCGGCGCCGTCGCTTTTCCTGACATGCTCGATCACCTCGCGCAGGCCCGATGCCCGGTTGGGCTGGCCCGTCCAGCGGGCGTGGATGCCGATGGTCAGCATGCGGCCGCCGGTCTCGTCGGCTTCAGAAAGCATATAGTCGATGGCCGAGCGGCAATCCTCGGCGAAGTCGCGCGGATTGCCGTAGCCTGGAGCGACCAGATAGCGGCTGTCGTTGAGCGTCTTCGAATAGGGGACGACCAGGATCTCCACGCCCTTGTGGTCGAGGAAGTAGGGCAGGTCGTCGTTGCAGGGATCGGAGTGGTAGAGGAAGCCGCCTTCCTCGACCAGAAGGTCGCGCGTGTTGACGCTGGGCAGCGAACGGCAGTTCCAGCCGAGGGGCCGCTTGCCCAGCAGCTTCTCGTAAAGCGCGATCGCCTCACGCAGATGGCGTTCTTCCTCCGTGCGCTGCATCGTCGTGTAGTCGATCCAGCGCAGGCCATGGCCGAGCAGGTCATGCCGACGCGTCTTCATCCATTCGACGAAAGGCTGGTTGCGCTCCAGCGCCACGGCGCAGGCGGAAATGGTGACCGGGATGTCGTAGCGGTCGAACATCCGGGCCAGGCGCCAGACGCCGGCGCGGCTGCCATACTCGAAATGCGTCTCGGTGCCGAGGTCGCGCACCGGCGAGCTGGACGTGAGATTATACTCGCCCCAATTGTCGTTGCGGCCGTCTTCCAGCCAGTTGTACTCCGATCCTTCCTCGTAGTTGAGCACGAGGTTGATGGCGAGCTTGACGCCGCCCGGCCAGACGACGAAAGGCGGATGCGGGCCATAGCCGACAAAGTCACGCGGCTGCGGCATTTGCTGCGGATCCGTCGGCATCGGTCATCCTCCTTCGTTGGGCTTAGTTCTCGTTGGCGGCAATCCAGTCCATGTAAGCGTGGAAGGCTTCCTTGCCGGGACGCGGCCGCCATGGGGTGTCGCGCAGGATGCGGGCGATGTCATAGGCGCCCCACATGCCGCCTTTCAGTGTCACATCCTGGACGATATTGGCGTCGTCGCCCGGCGCGATCTCGGCCTTCAGGCCCGGCACGCGTTCCCTTGCCCAGCCGATGATCTCGCCGATGGTCTGGCTGGAGCCGGAGCCGATATTGTAGTGGCGGTAGTTGAGGCGCGGCGCATCGATCAGCGCCAGAACCGCGGCGGCGACGTCTGTCGAGCTGACATAGTCGCCGACGGGCTCCAGGCTGTTCGGCCTGATCGTCTCGCCGGCCAAGGTCATATGCGCGACGCGGTTGGGAACATGGCGGAAGTTGCGGCTCTCGGTTGCGCGGTCCATCGGACCGTAGACGGACGCAAGCCGCACCGAAATCGCCGACAGGCCGAACAGGTCGGCATAGCGGTTGGTCACCATCTCGGAAGCGAATTTGGAGATGCCGTAGAGCGTCAGCGGCGCGACATAACCGTCTTCCGGCAGCGGCTCGCTGCTCCAGTCAGGCCCGTTGTGGCGGTAGACGGAACCGGAACTGACATAGACGAAGCGCTTGAGGCCCGGTCTTGCGCGCGCCCAGTCCAGCATCCGCACCGTGCCCATGAGATTGACGTCGACGATGCGGGCCGGATTCTCGGCCTCCGGCTGGCGTTTTGCCTCCGAGGCGCTGCCGCGCGAGATCGGCGTGATCGTCGCGCCATGCACGATCGCCGTGATGCCTTGCTTGTCGAGCGTCGCGGACCAGGACTTCGGGTCGAGAATGTCGGCGGAAATCACCGTGAGCCGGTCGCGCACCGGAGCGAAATGCTTTTCGGCCGCCGCGTCGAGACCGGACCGGTCGAGGATAACGGCGCGGGCTTGCGGATCGCGGTCCAGCCATGCGCGCGCGACCACGCTCATGACGAAGCCGGTGCCGCCGGTGACGAGCAGGGTCATGCAAACTCCTTTGCAAGTGAGGGCCGGGGTTCAGCGCGTCGCATAGCCGCCATCCACAAGCATGTCGGATCCGGTGACGAAGGACGCGTCGGAGGAAAGCAGGAAGGCGGCGGCCGCGGCGATCTCTTCGGGGTCTGCGATGCGGCCAAGCAGATGGGCAGGCCCGAGGCCGGCATTGGCCGCCTCGAAATCGGCGAATCTGCGCAGCAGGCGGGTCGTCGCCACGGCGCCCGGCGACAGGCTGTTGACGCGAACTTTTTCGGCGGCGTGATCGACCGCCATCGCCTTGGCGAGGTGGATCAGCCCGGCCTTGGCGGCGCAATAGGCGACGGCCCTGGTGGTGGCGACGCGCCCGAACTGCGAGCCTATGAAGACGACCGAACCGCCGCCGCCGGCTGCGATCAGGGGCACGGCGAACTTGCTCATCAGGAAGGCGCCGGTCAGGCCGACATCGACCTCGTGCCGCCAGGCGCTTTCGTCGAGGTCGACGACGGTGGCGCTGGTCGAGGGCGCGGCCGCATTGTGCACCAGCCCGTCAAGGCGACCGAATGTTTGCCCGGCGAATTCGACGGCTGCCCTGGCGGACTCGATCTTCGTCACATCGCACCGACAAGCGGCCGCGGAAGGGCCGAGCGCTTGGGCGAGTTCGCTCGCCGATTCCAGATGATGGTCGGCGCAGATCACCTTTGCGCCTTCGGCGATGCAGCGCCGGGCAATCGCCGCGCCTATGCCACTGGCCGCACCCGCGATCAGGATGACATTGCCCTCAAGACGCTTCATCGCTGGGCTCGTCATCAGGCTTGCTCCTCAATCGCGTGCATGGTCGCCAGGGTGACCGGGCGGCGCAACAGATTGTAGCAGGCGGCCAGAGTGACCAGCACCGCGCCGCCGCCAAGCAAGAGGAACATGGCCGGCGCGCCCATATGCTCCATCAAGCCGGCCGAAATGCCGGGCGTCGCGACATTGCCGATCGAGTATAGCAGGAGCAGCGTGCCGGAAGCGCCGACCATGTGCCGGCTGTGCAGTTGCGAGGCGCCGAACGCCATCGCCACCGGGTAGACGGTGAGCGCCGTGCAGCCATAGAGGAAGAACAGCACGAAAAGCAGCGGCTCTGAAAGCTTGCCCACCCAGGCGATCGCGGCGCAGAGCGCTACGGACAGGATGCCCTGGACAAGCAGAATGATGCGCCGCTCAAATCTGTCCGACAGCCAGCCGACCGGCGTCTGCGCGAGCATGCCGGCGATGCTTATGGTGGTGACCAGTCCGACCGTCGTCGCCGCCGGCAGCCCGATCTGGGTGCCGTAGATCGGCGTCAGCACGAAGATGTTCATGTTGGTGATGCCGCCCTGGAAGATCGCGACGACGGTCACCGGCGCCAGCCGGAACAGCGCCAACGGACCGAGGCGCTTGACCGGTCTTGCGCCGCTCGAGCGGTCTGGATCGGTGGGCGGCGCCGGCAGTGCCGGCCAGCGGCCGCTGGCGAATTTGTAGATCAGCGCCAACAGCACCGTTGCGGCGGCGACCACGAACAGATGCGGCGATTGCGGACCGACCAGGGCAACCAGAACCTGTCCGAGCAGTACCGCGATTGCCGTCGTCAGCATGTAGATGGAGAACAGCGCCCCGCGATTGTGGTGCTCAGCGTAGAGATTGATCCAGCTTTCGCAGACGACGAACAGCGATGCCATCGCCAGGCCGCCCAACAGACGGAAGCAAATCCAGCTCGGCAGGAAGTCGGTGAAGACGAAGCCGGACGCCGCCAGCAGCGCGAGCACCAGGATTACGACAAAGGTGCGCTCATGGCCGTACTGCGCGACAGCCGCGCGTGTGACCAGGCATCCGATGAGGAAACCCACGGGATAGGCGGTCAGCACGATCTGCACCACCTGGGGAGAAATGCCGGGCCTGCCGAGATGCAGCGATACGGCGGTGGTCAGCATGGCGCTGCCGATGCAGGCCAGGCAGATGCCGACCATGATCGGCAGCATGGCACGGGACCGCTCTGCATTTCGCCAGAGCCGCGCCGCGGATTGAGCGATCGACCTCATGGATGCGGCTGCGGTGGCTCCCCTGGGGCGCCGTTGACCGACGGCAGCCCAGGGGAAGCTACACGCTGGCGTGCTTGCCACAAACGAAGATTGACGCGGCTATGGCTCAAATTTTTTTGGCCATGCCGACGAAGGAAAGCGGCGTCTCGGCCCGTTGCGGGCTTTACAGGCGTTTTGCACCCTCCTTACCATAGGCAAAAACCAAGATCCGAAAACCAGTGGAAGGGAACGACATGACGATCGAACGCCTCGAAAACGGCCAGCGCTTCTGCCGGGTGCTCCGCTACAACGGCACCGTCTACGTCGCGGGCCTGACGGCGGATGACCTTTCCGGCGACACGACCAGCCAGACCAAGCAGATCCTCGCCAAGATCGACGCGCTTCTCGCCAAGGCCGGCAGCGACAAGTCGAAGCTGCTCAGCGCGCAGATCTGGCTGAGGGACATCGCCGATTTCGAGATGATGAACACCGCCTGGGACGCCTGGATCGACAGGAGCGCCATGCCTGTGCGCGCCACGGTGGAAGCCCGGCTTGCCGGCGACCAGTACCGCGTCGAGATCATGGTGACGGCGGCGGTCGGCTGAAGCCTGCCGGCGAGGACCGGGTAACCCGCATGCATGAGCTGGTGATCAGAGGCGGGCGCGTGGCGCTCGACGACGGCTGGGCCGAGTGCGACATCGGCATCGACGATGGCCGCATCGCCGCCATCGGCAAGGGCCTTTCCGGTCACAAGTCGATCGACGCCGGTGGCCGCTGGGTGATGCCGGGCGGCATCGACGCGCACTGCCATCTCGACCAGCCGGTCTGGGGCGGGGCGGGCAATGCCGACGATTTCGAGTCCGGCACGATCTCCGCCGCTTTTGGCGGGACGACCTGCATCGTCCCGTTCGGCATGCCTGGACAGGACATGACGACTGTAGGCGCCATCGACCGCGCGCTGGAGCGCGCGGCGGGACGCGCCGTGATCGATTACGGCCTGCATGCGGTGGTGACCATGGGCACCGGCGCCGATGTCGAGGCGCAGCTCGACCAACTCGCGGGGCGCGGCATCGCCTCGGTCAAGCTGTTCATGACCTATCAGGGTTTCGCCGTCGACGACGACCTCTTCTTCAAGGTTCTCGACATGGCTCGGCGGCTCGGCTGGGTCGTCATGGTCCATGCCGAAAACGATGCCGCGATCCGCCGCACGCGCCAGCGACTCATCGATCTCGGCCGCACCGATATGCGCTACCATGTGGTCGCCCACAGCGAGACGATGGAGCGCGAGGCGACGCATCGCGCGTTGGCCTTTGCCGAGATGACCGGCGCGCGCATGACCATCGTCCACGTCTCGTCCTGGCAATCGGCCGAGGAAGTGGCGCGCGCGAAGACACGGGGCGTCGACGCTATCGCGGAAACCTGTCCGCAATACCTCTTTCTCGGAGCGGCCGATCTCGACCGCGCGGCAGTCGACGCGGCGCGCTTCGTCTTCTCGCCGCCGCCGCGCTCGCCGCGCAGCCATGAGCATCTGTGGCGCGAATTGAGCGACGGCAGCATCGACCTGTGGTCGTCGGACCACTCGCCATACTATTTCGCGGACAAGATCGGGCGTTCCGAAAGACCCGGTTTCACCACGACGCTGAGCGGCATTCCCGGCATCGAGACGCGATTGCCGCTGCTGTTTTCGGAAGGGCTGCTCACCGGCCGGCTGACGCTCGAGCGCTATCTCGACCTCACCTCGCGCAATGCCGCGTCTATCTACGGCTTCGCTGATCGCAAGGGCAGCGTGAAGGTCGGGCTCGATGCGGACCTGGCGCTGTGGGATCCGACGGCGCGCTGGACGCTCGGACACAAGGCGCTGCATTCGCGCGTCGATTTCACGCCCTACGAGGGCAGGGTTGTCACCGGCAAGCCGACCACCGTTCTCGTGCGTGGCGCCCCGGTGGTCGCTGACGGCCAGCTGCGGGCCGAGCCGGGCTTTGGGCGTTTTGTGGCGCGCAGCGCCGCCGATCCGGCGCTTTCCAGAAAACCAGTCGAGGATTGGACACCATGGCTCGATGCCTGACCATCGCCGTCTGCCAGACGGGGCCGATCCAGCGCAGCGCCACATGCGCCGAGACGGTTGGGCGCCTGGTGCATCTGCTCGAACAAGCCGCCTCCGCCGGCGCCGAGATCGCGGTGTTTCCGGAAATGGCGCTCACCACTTTCTTCCCGCGCTGGCGCATCGACGACCAGGCCGAGATCGACGCTTTCTTCGAAGCCTCGATGCCAGGGCCGGAGACGCAGCGCCTCTACGATGCCGCCGCGCGGCTGAAGGTCGGCTTCGCGCTCGGCTATTGCGAGCTTACACAGGAAGACGGTCGCGCGCGCCATTTCAACACGATGGACCTGGTCGGGCCGGATGGCGCCTGCATCGGCCGCTATCGCAAGATGCATGTGCCGGGTTCGAGCGAACCGGAGGCAGGCACGACCACGCATCTCGAACGGCGTTACTTCGAACCCGGCAATCTCGGCTTTCCGGTTTTCGACTATCGCGGCGTTCGCGTCGGCCTCGCCATCTGCAACGACCGCCGATGGCCGGAGACCTACCGCATGCTGTGCCTCAACGGCGCCGAGGTGGCGCTGCTCGGCTACAATACGCCGCTGCTGCTCGACGAAGCGCCGGCGCTGGCGCATTTGAGAATGTTCCACAACCATCTGCCGATGCAGGCCGGCGCCTACCAGAACACGCTCTGGGTTGCCGCCGCCGCCAAGGCCGGGCTGGAGGACGGGCAGGCGCTGATCGGCGGCTCGTGCATCATCGCGCCGACCGGCGAGATCGCCGCGCAGGCGATGTCGCTTGACGATGAGGTGATCGTCCACCGCGCCGATCTCGACCTGATCGAGGTCTGCCGTAAGGTGAATTTCAACTTCGCGCTCTACCGTCGCCCCGACCAGTACCGGCGCATCTCGGAACCGGTCTGAGATCGCGATGGGCCTGATCGAAGCTAGTCACAGCCAAGCCAAGATGCCGCGCGCGGCGGATCCGCTGACGCTCGGCGAGATCGTCGAGAACGGCCTCTGCATCGGCTGCGGCCTCTGCCGGTCGATTGCCGGCCGCGACCATGTCGACATGGTGATGACGCCGGAAGGGCGCGAGCGGCCGGTGGCGAGAAAGGCGCTGGACAGGCAGACATTGGCGAAGATCAACGCCGTCTGCCCCGGAACGCGTATCGCCGGTCCGCCGCCGGCGCAGACGAATGACGCCGTGCTGAAGGACACGGTCTGGGGGCCGGTCGAACGGCTTATGCTCGGCTCCGCCGGAGATCCTACCGTGCGGTTCTTCGGCTCGGGCGGCGGCACGCTGACCGCGCTCGGGCAATTCCTGCTGGACTCCGGCCGGGTCAAGTTCGTGCTGCATGCCGTGGCGTCGCGTTCCATGCCTATGCGCACCGAACGCAAGCTGAGCTTCGATGCCGCCTCGGTGCTCGAAGGCGCCGGCTCGCGCTATGGCCCGGCGGCGACCCTGGTGGATTTCAACGACATCCTTGATCGCGGCGAGCCATTCGCGCTGATCGCCAAGCCCTGCGACGTCACCGCCGTGCGCAACCTGGCACGGCTCGATCCGCGCGTCGACGAGCACATGCGATATGCGCTCGCCTTCGTCTGCGGCGGCGCTTCGGACCTGACGAAGTCCGAGCAGGTGCTGCAGCGTTTTGGCCTCAGCGAGGATGAACTGACGCTCTTCCGCTACCGGGGGCACGGCAACCCTGGCCTCAACCGGATTGAAGCCAAAGACGACCGCGCCTTCGAAGTCAGCTATCGGCAGCTCTGGGAAGACGAGGACAAATGGATGATCCAGCCGCGCTGCAAGATCTGCCCCGATGCGATCGGGCAGGTGGCGGATATCGCGGTGTCGGATTCCTGGCTGAATGGCGGACCGGCTGTCGAGGACGAGGCGCTCAACGGTATCATCGTGCGCACGAAACGCGGGCTTGAGCTGTTCGACGCGGCCATCGAGGCTGGCGTGCTGCGGATCAAGCGCGAGAGCGACATCGCCGAGATCAGCGAATTGCAGTCGCATCAGGTGCGCAAGCGCCGCGCCGTCTGGGCGCGGCTGAAGGGCATGGAGATCGCCGGCAAGCCGGTGCCTTTTGTCACCGACCTCGCTTTGCGGGGCTGCGCCTCGCAGAATTTGCTGGCCGAGGGGCGTGGCGCTCGCGAACGCGCCCGGCGCGGCCGGCTGGGCGAACCGCCTGCGATGCCGCGCGGGACAGTTTTGGGTGGATCATGAGCGAGCAGACCGAAATCATCATCATCGGCGGCGGCATGGCGGGCGCCGGCGCTGCCTTCGAGATTTCGCGCGACAGGAAGGTCGTGCTGCTCGAGCGGGAGAGCCATTGCGGCTATCACACCACGGGACGCTCGGCGGCGAGCTTCACCGAAAACTACGGCAACGGCGTCATCCGCCGCATCGTGCTGGCAAGCCGCGGCTTCCTTACCAAGCCGCCGACCGGCTTCTCGGACTATCCACTGCTCAGCAAACGCGGCATGATCACCGTGGCGCGCGCCGACCAGCTCGACCTTTTGTGGGAGAGCCTTCAGGCCGCGCAGGCACTGGTGCCCTCGATCGTCGCGATGACGCCGGCCGAGGCGATCGCACGCGTGCCGGTGCTGCGCGAGGATTATCTTGCCGGCGCCTATTTCGAACCGCATTCGATGGACATCGACGTCAACGGCCTGCACCAGGGTTTCTTGCGCGGAGCTCGGGCGCGCGGCGCGCGAGTCGTCACCAAGGCTGGCGTCACGGGCATCGGGCGGCAAGGCGGCCAGTGGCGAGTCGAGACGGAAGCGGGGTCATTCCTTGCGCCGCTGATCGTCAACGCGGCCGGCGCCTGGGGTGATGAGATCGCGGTGATGGCGGGGGGGCGGCCGATCGGGCTGCAGCCCAGGCGCCGCACCGCTTTCAACATCCCGGCGCCAGCGGGGCTCGACATCACCGACTGGCCGCTCGTCGACGATGTCGGGGCGGAATTCTACTTCAAGCCGGACGCCGGCCAGCTCTTCGTCTCGCCTGCCGATGCGACCCCATCCGCGCCGATGGATGCCTATGCGGAAGACATCGACGTCGCGATCGGCGCCGAGCGTCTCGAACGGGCGACCACGATCGAAGTGCAGCGCGTGTCGCGTTCCTGGGCGGGCCTCAGGACGTTCGTCGCCGACGGGTCGCCGGTCGTCGGCCCCGACGACGAGCTTCCGGATTTCGTCTGGCTGGTCGGGCAGGGCGGGTATGGCATCAAGACCTCGCCCGCGCTGTCACGCGTCTGCGCCAGCCTGATCGCCGGCGGCGGCCTGCCGGACGACGTTGCAAGGCAAGGCGTGGCCCTGGAAGAGCTGACACCGCATCGGTTGCGCGTCGCCGCCATTGCTGCCCGGCAGGCCGCGTCATGAGCGATGCCGCATTGACGGCTGGCGGCAGGCTGGCCGGGCACCTGCTGGAAACGCTTGCGCAAGCCACCACCGATACGCCGGGGATCACGCGCGTCGCGTATGGGCCGGGCGAGCGTTTCGCCCATGATCTGGTGCGCAAGGAAGCGCAGAAACTCGGCGCCATCGCGCGCGTCGATGGCGCCGGCAACCTCTATCTGACGCTCAAAGGCGGCAACCCTGATCTGCCGGTGATCGTCGTCGGCTCGCATCTCGACAGCGTGGCGCATGGCGGCAATTTCGATGGCGCCGCGGGCGTCGTGGCGGGCCTGGCGGTGATGGCCGAACTGGTCGGGCAAAATATCCGGTTGTCGCGCGATCTCATCGTGTTGGCCACACGCGCCGAGGAAGCCGTATGGTTTCCGCTGTCCTATCCTGGCAGCCAGGCGGCGCTTGGCCTGCTTCAGCCGCAAGCGCTTGAAGCGAAGCGCTCCGACAGCGGCCGCACACTGGCCGACCACATGCGCGAGGAAGGCTTCGATCCGGATGCGGTGCGGCGCGGTGTACCGGGAATCGATGCCGACAAGATCGCGGCCTTCGTCGAAGTGCATATCGAGCAGGGACCGCGCCTGGTCGCCGCCGAAGCACCGGTCGGCATCGTCACCGGGATTGCCGGCGGGTTCCGCTATGTCGACGCCAAATGTCTTGGCGCTTACGCTCATTCGGGCGCCGAGCCGCGCTTTGCCCGGCATGACAGCGTACTCGGCTTCGCCGACCTGATCGCGAGCCTCGAGATGGAGTGGGACGCGCTCGAACGCGAAGGGCATGAAGCCACGATCACCTTCGGTCGCGTGCAGTCCGACCCGACGCAACATGGCGGCAGCCGTGTGCTTGGCGAGCTCGGTTTCACGCTCGACGTGCGCAGCGCCGAAGCTGCCGTCCTGGAGCGGATCGAGGCAAGGCTGCAGGAGATGTTCGCCAAGTTAGCCGATAAACGCGGCGTCACCTTCGCGCCCGGGTCGCGCTTCGCCTGGGAGCCGGCGACGATGTCGCCGGCATTGATCACGAGGTTCGACAGCGCCGCCACCGAACTGCAAATGCGCGCGCCGCATGTGCCAAGCGGAGCCGGCCACGATGCAGCGACCTTCGCCGGCGCCGGCATTCCAACCGCCATGCTCTTCGTGCGCAATGAGAACGGCAGCCACAATCCGCATGAAGCCATGGAAATCGCCGACCTCGACCAGGCGATCCGGCTGCTCTTTCGTTTCGTCACCGATTTCGACAACTCACCGGACCAGCCATGAACCTTGCCAAGACTGCCTTGCTCGTCATTGATCTGCAGAACGAATACCGCCCCGGCGCAGCATGGCCCGTCGTCGGCTATGACGCGGTGCTCGCCAACGCCGCCACGCTGATGGAAGCCGCACGTCGGGCGGGCGTGCCGGTCTTCCACGCGCAAGCCTGGGTGAAGGCGGAGGAACGCGACGGCTATGCGCGGCAGGAAGAGATCCTGACCGAGGAATTCCGCTCCGCCGTCGCCGGCAGTGATGGCGCCGCGATCTGCGCCGAGGTGGCCGCATTGCCCAGCGACATCATCATCCATAAGCACTGGCCGAGCGCTTTTCGGCGAACCGACCTTTCGCAACGGCTGGCAACGCTCGGCATTGAAAACCTTGTCGTCGCCGGCGTGCTAACCGACAGCTGCGTGACCGAGAGCGTGTTCGACGCCGTCTATCAGGGTTTTCGCGTCTGGCTGGTGAAAGAGGCTTGCGGCAGCATGACGGAAGCCATGCATCGCACCGGCATGCTCGACATGGCGAACCGGCTCTATGGCGGGGGTATATTGCGTCTGCCGCAGGCCCTGAAGGCGCTCGGCGGCCAGCCCTTCGACGGCTGGCGCTGCACGCGGCCGGTGGAGTTCGCCTATACGCTTGAGAGCGTCGACCGCATTTACGAGGCGCTGTGATCGGCGCCGCAACCACAGGCAGGTCTCACGACCGTCTTTGAAGCGGAGGGTTTGAGAACGCTGCCAGGCAGCATTCCGGTAGCCCTGCCGTCGCGCCAGACCGGAATCCCGTTGACGAAGACATGGTCGATGCCGGCGGCGGGCCGGCGCGGCTCCTCGAAAGTGGCGGTGTCGATGATCGTCTCGGGATCGAAGATGACGAGATCGGCGAAATTGCCCTCGGCCAGGATGCCGCGTTGCTCGATGCCGAACTCTCGAGCGGGCAAGCCGGTCATGCGGAACACGGCTTCCTCGAGAGTGAGCAACCCGATGTCACGCGCGTAATGCCCGAGCACGCGCGGAAACGTGCCCCACAGGCGCGGATGCGGGTGGATGTCGTGCGGCAGGCCGTCCGAGCCGATCATGGTGCGCGGATGCGCGATGATGTTGCGCACATCGTCCTCGTCGAGCTGGAAGTAGACCGCGCCGGCCGGCAGCAGCCGCTCACCGGCCTCGCGCTCCGTGCAGTTCCATTCGCGGGCGATGTCGGCGATCTCGCGCCTTGCCATCTCCGGATGCGGATCGGACCACGTGATGAGGATCCTCAGACCGGTGTCGCAGCGCTCCAGCCGAAGCACGGTCGAGCTCGCGGCATATGGATAGACGTCCATGCCGATATCCATCGTCTCGCGCGCCCGGTCGATGCGCTCCAGCGATGGCCGGCTCTTGCCGAAATTGGCGCGGCCGGTGCACTGGTGGTGCGAGATGAACAGCTTGCCGCCGGCATGATCGGCAATGTCGATCGCTTCCTCGATCGCCTCGTCCATGGTCTCGAAATAGTTGCGCGTGTGGGTGACGTAAGGACCGCCAAGGCCTGCTGCGGTCGCGGCCAGCGCCTTGACCTCTTCGGTCGAGGAGTTGACGGCCGGCGGATAGTCGAGCCCGGTGCTGAGGCCGAACGCGCCTTCGGCCATGGCCTCGGAAACCGCCTCCCGCATCGCCGCCGTTTCCGCTTCATTGGCCGGCCGATCGGTCGCCGGCATGCAGCGCTGGCGCAGTGTGGTGTGGCCGACGAGCAGGGCCGCGTTGGTGGCGATGCCACGGCGCTTCAGCTCGGCGACATAGTCGGCGAAACGGTCAAAGCGGAAATTCTCGCGGCCGCCGACCAGCGTGAAGGGTGGCGGCGGGGTCTTGTCGAGCAGCAGCGGCGCCAGGCTGACGCCGCAATTGCCGGCGATCACCGTCGTCACGCCCTGGCTTATCTTCGGGTCCATGCCGCGCGGTGCCAGCAGCGCGCCATCGTCGTGTGTGTGCACGTCGATGAAGCCGGGCGCCACCACCTTGCCTTTGGCGTCGATTTCGTCGACGCCCTGCGCGTCGTCCAGCCGACCGATCGCGGCGATCCGGTCGCCGGTGACGGCGATATCGGCCTCGAAGGGTTTCGAGCCGTCGCCGGCAATCAGCGTCGCGTGGCGGATGACGAGATCATAGGGCATTGGGCGACTTTCCAACTCTTTTGATGGAGCATGATCTTTTCCGAAAACCGGTTCCCACTTTTCGGGATCATGCTCTAAGCTTCCGGGTTGGCGGCGATCTCCTCGCGGCGGCGCGCGACATAGGCGTCGAGCTCCTCGCGGATCGCGGGGTCCATCACCGGCTCCTCGTAGTCGTGCAGGGCCTGCTGCCAGAGCTCTGTCGCGCGCTCCAGCGCATCCTTGCCGCCGGCTTCCTGCCACGCGCCGTAATTCTGCCAGTTGGACAGCATCGGCTGGTAGAAGGCGGTGGTGTAGCGCGACATGGTGTGCTCGGCGCCGAAGAAATGCCCGCCGGCCGGCACCGACTTGATCGCCTCGAAGCCGAGATCGTCTTCCTGGAACGGCAGCGGCCGCAGGAACTCCATCATGTTCTGCAGGATCTCGACATCCAGCACGAGCTTTTCGTAGGACGCCGTCAGGCCGCCCTCCAGCCAGCCGGCCGCGTGATAGATCAAATTGGCGCCGCCGAGCACGGCGCCCCATGTCGCCATCTCGGTCTCGTAGGCGGCCTGCAGGTCGACCACGTTGGAGGCATTCGCGTTCGAGGTGCGATAGGGGAGGTTGTAGCGGCGCGCCAATTGCCCGGCGATGATGTTGGCCTTGGCGTTTTCCGGAGTGCCGAAAGCCGGCGCGCCCGACTTCATGTCGACATTGGACGTGAAGGCGCCGTACATGACCGGCGTGCCGGGGTTGACGAGCTGCGTCAGCACCACGCCGAACAGCGCTTCCGCGTTCTGCTGGCAGAGTGCCGCGGCAAGCGTCACCGGCGTCATCGCGCCCATCAGCGTGAAGGGCGTGACCGTCACCGGTTGGCCGTGCTCGGCCATGGCGATCAGGCCTTCCGCCATCGCGTCGTCGAACAGGCGCGGCGAGTTGATCGAGATGATGGTCGTGACCCCCGGCGAGGCGCGCATTTCATCAAGGGAGATGCCGCGCGCGATCGCCATCATGTTGATGCCATCCATGGCCCGGGCGCGGCCGATGGCGGTGCAGTGGAAGGACAGGTCGCTCAGCGTCAGATTGGCGTGGTAGGTGTCGAGGTGACGCGAATTGGCCGGCAGCTCGATCGGCGCCACCACCTGGTTGCCGATGATGTGGATGGCGTTGAAGTGGTGCGCCAGCCGGATGAAGTTCTGGTAGTCGGGGAGATTGCCCTGGCGGCGGCCATTGACGCGGTCATGCACGTTGGGCGGACCGGCGACCAGCCCGAAGACCAGCGAATTGCCGCCGAGATGGACCTGCTTTTCTGGGTTGCGGCTGGTCAGGGTGAAGGACGACGGAACGTAGCGCAGCGCCTCCGTCGCGATGCTTTCGTCGATGCGGATGGTATTGCTTTCGCGATCGACGATGGCGCCGGCCTTGGCGAACAGGTCCATGACCTTCTCGCTCATGACGCGGATGCCGAGTTCTGACAGGATGCGCATCGACGTCTTGTGCAACTGATCCATGCGGTCTTCGTCGAGCAACTGCATGGGCGGGTAGGGATTCTTCACGCTCTGCCACGGCAGTTGCGCGATGCCGCCACCGCCGCGACCGAGTTTCGATCTGCGGCCACCGCCGCGCCTGTCCTGTGACATCGGACTACTCCCTTCCGATTTTCTTTTTTCGCAATTCCGGATGGAAAACCGCTCGCACTTTTCCTGGAATTGCCTTCAATAGCCGCGTTCCGGATTGACCACGTTCTCCAGCGGCTCGCCTTTGCGGTAGCGCGCCAGATTGTCGGCGAACATGCGCACCGATTTGATGTCCCAGCCGTCATAGACCGCCGCGCAATGCGGCGTGACGGCGACGTTGTCGAAACCCCAGAGCGGATGCTCTGCCGGTAGCGGTTCGGTTGCGAAGACGTCGAGCGCCGCGCCCTTGATCCGCCCCTTGTCGAGCGCGGCGAGCAGGGCAGCTTCCTCGACGACGCCACCGCGCGAGATGTCGATGAGGACGGCGGACGGCTTCATCGCGGCAAAAGCCGCATCGCCAAGCAGGCCGCGCGTGGTGGGCAGCAAAGGCACGCAACAAACGATGAAGTCGGCGCGGCCGATCAATGCCAGCAGGGCGTCGGGGCCATGCATTTCATCTATCGACGACATCGGTTTCGGTCGCGCGCGGATGCCGAGCGTGTGCATGCCCATAGCCTGCGCGCGGCGGGCTACGGCCTCGCCGGTCTTGCCGAGGCCGACGATCAGGACGGTCTTGCCCTCGATCGGCTCGACGCGGCCGCTACCCCATTGGCGCGCCTGCTGCCGGCGTTCGAAGCCGCGCAGGTCGAGCGAGAAGGAGAGCATGGCGCCGAGCGCATACTCGGCCAGCATGCCGGCGGCGACACCGGCCGAATTCGTCACCGTCACATGCGCGGGATCCCAGCGGCCGAGATGGTCTGTGCCGGAGCCGCCGATCGACACCCATTTCACCGTCGGGCTCTCGACAAGAGCCTGGCGCGGATAGCGCGGCGTGCCGTCGAAGCGGACCGAATAGACCACTTCCGCGGCTGTCCGCTCGATCAGCGCGGGCAGGCCGGCGTAGGTGTCGCAGGCGTGGACATCGAGATCCGGATGCGTCTCGGCGAGCACGGCAAGGGCGCCGGCAGGCTTGTCGGTGTGCAGGATGATTGTTGGGCGCGCCGGCATCGCGACCTCAATCAAGGCCGATATGGTCGGCGGCACTGCCGAGGGCGGCAAGCAACGCCTTGCCGTTTTCCAGCGTCACATTCTCATGCGGCGCGCGCAGGTTGAGCCAGCGCCGGTCGGCGGATTTCACCGCAAGCACCGCCTTCATCGCCGGGATCAGCCCGGCATCCTGGATCACCTTCCGGAACGCCTTGATCGCCGCATCCGCCTCGGCGACGTCCTCGCCCTTGCGGGCCGCGTCGTAGAGACGGCGGATGGCGGCGGCGTTCAGGTTGACGGTTGCCGAGATGCAGCCGGCAGCGCCGCTCGCCAGACCCTTGGTGAGCTGCGCCTCGGAGCTCGGAAAGACCGAAATGCCGGGCGCGGCGGCGATGACGGCGGCGGTGTTGTTCCAGTCGCCGGCGCTGTCCTTGTAGGCCACCACGACGTCAGGAAAGGCCTTGCTGAGCCTGGCCGTCAGCGCCGGGCTGACCGGCACGCCTGAGTTCTGCGGGATGTGGTAGAGGATCACGCGCATGGAAGGCTTTGCCACCTTCTCGATCAGCTCGCTGTAATAGCGCGCCTGACCATTGTCGCCGGCGCCTGTGTAGAAGAAGGACGGCAGCACCATGACCGCGGCGCAGCCGAGGCCGACGGCGTGCGCCGAGAGCTCGACCGTTTCAGCCAGCGCGGTGACGCCGGTGCCGGGCATCAGCCGGTCCGGCGCGATGCCGGCCTCGACCAGCCATTCCAGCGCCTGCATGCGTTCGCGCAAGGACACCGACAGCGCTTCGCCCGTCGTGCCGAAGGGCGAGAGGAAATGCGCGCCCTGGCCGAGCACCCATTTGGCGTGGGAGATCCAGAGGTCGCGCGCGATGCGGCCGTCGTCTTCGAACGGCGTCAGGATCGGGGCGATGGTTCCTTGCGGGCGGGTCATGAACATCCTCTAGACATGATGCTGGTCGATGTCCCCGGCCACCGCCGCTGCGGCGCGGGCGAAATAGGCCGAGGCGGTGATGTCGAAGAGTATGTCGAAACCTGTCGGCGAACGGAAAGTCACGGCTTCGATATGGCCGACGCGCGTCTGCGCGATGTCGTCGGCGCCGAATTTTTGAGGTCTCAGGTCCAGCGCGCAAAGACTGCTCATCGCTTCGGCAAGGCGGGGACCGGAAAGCCGCATCCATGCCCAGCCTTCCTCGCGCCATGACGAGTAGCCTTTCGGCGCCGGCGCGGCCTGCCAGGCGGTTTTGACTTCGGCGAGAGTGTCCTCGGCACCCTCCGCGAGAAGCAGGATGTCCTCGTTGCCAAGGCGAAGGACCCGCATGCCACGGTGGTCGGCGATGCGGTTGACGGCTGGCGGCTTAACACCTTGCGCGGCAAGCCAGGCGGCGCTGCCGCCGCCTTTCAGGCCGAAGCGCGCCTTGTCCGTAAGGTCGCTCAGCACGACGGCGCCGGAAACCAGGTCTGTGCCATCGGCTGCGCCGCCGGGCATGAAGGGATAGATACGGGTCGCGGTGCCGGAGGCCATCTAGATCTCCTGCCGCGCGTTGGTCGGGTCGAAAAAGGCGTGGGCGACGACCGGCACTTCGACCAGCTCGCCGTTGCGGCACTTCACCGTCACGCGGCTGCCTTCCGCCTGGTCATCGATGTGGACATAGGCGAGCGCAATGTGGCGCCCGAGCGACGGCGAGTATCCGACCGAGGTGATCTGGCCGACAGGCGCGCCCCCGCGCAGCACCAGGCAGCTTTCACCGGGAATGTTCCGGGCGCCGGCCGGGAATTGCAGGCCGACCAGCTTGCGTGTCTGCCCGAGCCTCGCGCGCATTTCGATGGAGCGCTTGCCGACGAAGAACGGCTTCTTCTTCGAGACCGCCCAGCCGAAGCCCAGTTCATCCGGCGTGGTGATCGCATCCGTGTCCTGGCCGATCAGGATATGGCCTTTCTCCAGGCGCAATATGCGCGACGCCTCCAACCCGTATGGCCGCAGGCCATGCGGCCGACCCGCCCCCATCACCGCATCCCAGAGACCAGGCGCCAGGCTCGAGGGGCAGTGCAGTTCGTAGCTGAGCTCGCCCGTGAAGCCGATGCGCATCACCCGCACCGGCACACCGGCGACCGCGCCGTCGCGACCGCTGAGATAAGGGAAGGCGTCGCGGCTGAAATCGATGTCGCTGTCCAACGCCTCGAGCACCTGGCGCGCCTTGGGCCCGGTGACGTTGAGGCCGCAGAACGCGCCGGTGAGGTTGAGCACATCGACCTTCAGGCGCCATTCGGCGTTCCAGATCAGCATGTCGGCATAGACGCGGGCGACGGCGCCGGTGGTGGCCGTCACATAGAACTGGTCCTCGGCCATCCGGTAAGCGACGCCATCGTCGATCACCGAGCCCATTTCGTTGAGCATGAGGCAATAGCGGACGCGGCCTACAGGCTGGTTGGCATGGGCCATCGTGTAGAGCCGGTCGAGGAATTCACCGGCGTCGGGCCCGCGGATTTCCAGCTTGCCGAGCGTCGAGACGTCGAGCAGTCCGACGCCTTCGCGGACGGCAAGGATTTCCTCGCGTACGGCGTCCTGCGCGCTGTTTGCGTCGCCGTAGTAATAGGGCCGCCACCATGCGCCGACCGGCTTCATAGCGGCGTTCAGCGCGACATGCTTCGCATGCAGCGCGGTGCGGCGCTCCAGCACTTCATGATGACCGGCGAGCACGCCGAGCGTTTCGGGCCCGACCGGAGGACGCGCCGTGGTGATGCCGATTTCGCCGACCGACCGGCCGGTCGCCTCAGCGACGATGCGGGCCGTCGCCAGCGCCGAATGGCGGCCCTGGCTCGGGCCCATGCCGACGGTGGTGAAGCGCTTGACGAGCTCGATCTCGCGGTAGCCGTCCTTGGTCGCGTTCTGCAGATCCTTGACCTGCAGGTCCTCGTCGAAATCGACGAAGTCGCGCCCCTTGGGATCGGCGACGATCGGCTGCGCGTAGCGTGGCCGAGCGGCCTTCGGCGTGACCGGTGGTTCTTCCACCCCTGCACGGCCGAGCCGCGAAAGCGCTACCGCCGCCGCGCGCCGCCCGCTGGCGATTGCATCCTGCAGGTCATCCGTGCCGGCAACGGCGCCGGCGAGATGAACGGAGCCTTGCGTGATCGTGATCGTCATCGCTTGCGTGCCGGCATCGTAGCCGACCTTGCCGCCGGCCTGACACGGCAACTGCCACGCCGGCGCCTGGCCGATCGAAACGGCGAGCAGGTCGCAAGCGATCCAGTTCCCGCCGACGCGGACGCGGGCAAGGTGACGATTGCCAGCGGAGCCTTCCGCCGCCTCGACGGTTGCGCCTTTGCGGATGGCGATGCCCTTGCCGCGCAGTTCGGCTTCCAACGGACCGGCATCACCGGCCGATCTCGGATCGACAAGCTCGACGACCGAAACGCCTGCATCGAGCAGATCGAGCGCCGCCTGGTAGCCGGCATCATTGGCGGCGAGCACCACCGCGCTTTGGCCGGGCCGCACCCCATAGTGCCGGATCAGTCGCTGGGCGGCGGCGCCGAGCATGATTCCCGGCAGGTCGTTGTTGCGGAATACGGCCGGCTGTTCGATGGCGCCCGTCGCCAGGATCACCTCGCGGGCGCGTGTGCGGTGAAGCCGGTTGCCCTCGATCAGCGGCAGCCAATTGTCCTCGTACCAGCCATTGCAGACCGTGCCGGTCAGCACCTTGAGATTGGGCAGCGCATCCAGTCGAGATGCCAGGCCGGAGAGAATGGCCGGATCGCAGCGGCCATAGCTCAGCGAGCCGCCGATCTCCGGATTCTCGTCGCACAGGACCACGTCGGCGCCGGCTTCGGCGGCGGCAATCGCGGCGCTCGATCCCGCCGGGCCGGCGCCGACGACGAGCACGTCGCAATGCAGGTGCGTCTTGTCGAAATGCCGGTGTGGCGCCCTGGTGTCGACGACGCCCAGGCCCGCCTTGCGGCGGATCATCGGCTCCCAGAATTTCAGCCAGCTGTCGCGGCGCGGACCCATGAAGGTACGGTAGTAGAAGCCGACCGGCATGAAGCGGCCGAACCTGTCCATGATCGCATCGCGATCGCGTTCCAGTGAGCCGTTGACGTTCTGCGCGCTGACCTGCATCCCTTCGCTGATCGGCGTGCGCTCGGCGGCGACGTTCGGCTCGGAAGGCAGTTGCACCAGCGCGTTGGCGTCGGCCCCGGTCATCGACAGGATGCCGCGCGGACGATGGTATTTGAACGAGCGCGACAGCACCCATTGGCCGGAACCGGCGAGCGCGCTGGCGATGCTGTCGCCTGCATAGCCTTCGAAGGGCTTGCCCTCGAAGGTGAAGCGGATGCGGCGGCTCCGATCGATCCGGTTTCCGAAAGGGGCGGGCAGCCGGTTCATGCGCGCTCCCACAGTTCAGAAGCGTCGAAGGTACGGACGATCTCGTTGCTGACGAGGTCGCGCTCGGCCAGGAAGAAATAGTTGCTCGGCACGTGCCGCCACCACTCGACGACTATGCCTTTGCGGTTCTCGGCGCGGAACAGATGCCGCGACCATTCCCTGTCTGCGGTGCCGTTCGGGTCGAGCTTCGCACGCACCGGCCCGAAGGACTGGAACTCGTCGATATTGCGCGGGCCGTTCATGGGGCAGGTGAGCAGTTTCATGGCTAGTGGCTCGCGGCGGTCGCGCCCATTTCATTGAGCAGCCGGAAAGTCTCGAACCGCTCCAATGCGAATGGTTTCAGGATGTCGGGAACGCGGCCGTCGGCTATCGTCTGCGCCATGCGCTTGCCGGCGACGGGGGTCGCCTTGAAGCCCCACGTGCCCCAGCCGCAGTCGAGCCAGAGATTGGCGAGCGGGCTCGCGCCCATGATTGGGCTGTAGTCCGGCGTCATGTCGGTGATGCCGGCCCACTGCCTGAGCAGGCGTACGCCCTGAAGGAAAGGGAAGAGGTGGACAGCGCCTTCGGCGAGGTGCTCCTTCATGTCGAGTGTCGAGCGTGTCGAATAGAGTTGGTAAGGATCGGAGCCACCGCCGATAACGACCTCGCCGCGCGAGGACTGCACCAGATAGGTGTGCAGCGAAACCGACGAGACCAGCGTGTGCAGCCAGGGTTTCAAGGGCTGCGTCACCATTGCCTGGAGCGGATAGCAGCGGATGGGGAGCTCGACGCCGGCCATCAGCGCCACGTCGTAGTTCATGCCGCCGGTGGCGATCAGCACCTGACCGCAGGCGATGCGGCCGCGGCTCGTCTGGACCGCCTGGACCCGATCGCCGATGACCTCGAAGCCCTGCACCTCGGTGCGCTGGTGGATCTCGACACCGCGTCGCGACGCCTGGGCGGCATAGCCCCAGGCGACGGCATCGTGGCGCGCCGTTCCGCCGTCGGCGTGCCAAAGCCCGCCGAGGATTTCGAGCGGGCCGCCATAGTCCATGTTGAGGAGAGGGCAGATCTCCTCGACGCCCTTCTGGTCGACGACCTCGGTGCGCGTGCCCATGTGCTTGCCCATTTCGGCGCGCATGTGGAAACTGCGCATCGTCGCCTCGGTATGAGCCAGCGTGAGCTGGCCGCGCTGCGAGAACATCACGTTGAAATCGAGTTCCTGCGACAGGCGCTCGAACAGCTCGACGCCCTCCTTGTAGAAGGCAATGCCTTCCGGCGTGATGTAATTGGAGCGGATGGTGGTGGTGTTGCGCGCCGTGTTGCCGCCGGCGAGGTAGCCTTTCTCCAGAACCGCCACGCTGCTTATGCCGTGGTATTTGGCGAGATGATGCGCGCAGGACAATCCATGCCCGCCGCCGCCGATGATGACGACATCATAGGCCGGCTTCAGCTCGGGCGTGGCGGGAATATCGCCGCTGACCGGATAGTCCCTGCTGAGACCGTATTTCAAGAGCCTGAGGGGCATCGGGCGCTCAGCTCGAAGTCTTGGGAGGATCGTAGAGCAGCGCCGACAGATCGCGGAAGCGGCTATCGCGGTCGTGGAGGGAGAGCACCGCGTCGCGGATCGCGGCAGCGCGACCGGGTCCAAGCACGGGAGAAGCGAACTCCATGTATTTGGCCTCGACATCCTGCTGTGACATCGGCGCTTCCGGGCCGCCGCGCGCATGCACGTCGCCCGATGCCAGCACGCGCCCGTCGCTGGTCGAGATGACGACGTCGGCCCAGCGGCCGGCCGGGAACCGGGCGCTGTGGCGCTCGCTCTCGGTCACCGTGATGCGGGCGAGCATGTCCGCGACCGCGGCGTCCGTGAGCCCTACACCGGAAATATGCTCCAGCCCGATACGGCCATGAATGATGAAGCTCGCCACGGCGAAGCGCAGGCTGTACTGCGCCTTTGACGTCGTGTCCGGCATGCCGTCGAACAGTGTGGCGGCATAATGGAAGCTGTTGACCTGGATGGTCGCGATGTCGGACGGGCCGAGATTGTGCGCCATGCAGAGTTGGCGCACGGCGTCGATCGCCGCATGCGCCCAGCGGCAGATCGGGTAAGGCTTCACATATTGATGCAGGGACTGCCAGAAGACACCGAGATCCTGCCAGTGGGTCGCCACGTCCGGCGCCTCGACGGTGATTGCCGGCGCGCCGGTGAAGCCACGCTCGGCAAGCACGGCCGCCGAAAGGCCAACGAGAGCGCCGAGGCCGGAGCCGTCATGCAGCATCGTCGGGGTGGCGATCTCGCGCATCATCTGGCTGCGCGGACCGTGATACTCCGCAATGCCGAGTGCCTCGCGCAATTGCGTTTCGTCGAGCCGCCGCAGACGCGCGGCCACCGCCGCGACGCCAAGGGCGTTCCAGGCGCCCGACGTATGGTAGTCGCTCACCGTCGCGTGCAGGGCGATGCCAGCCCGGCCCGCGACTTCGTAGCCGATGACCAGCGACGCCAGCGCCTCCGGCCCGGTCAGGTCGGGCCTCGCCTCCGCGAGCGCGGCAAGCGCCGGTATCACAGCGACGCCGATATGGCCTTTTGTTGGGCTGTAGCCGTCATGGCCGTCGAGGTTGTCGGTCTGTGTGGCGACGGCATAGGCCGCGCCGGCGATGCTGGCACGGCGCCCGTCGAACAGCATGCGAGCCGAATATTGCGGATCGCTCGAGCCATAGAGGAGCACCGCGGCATCACGGGCGATCCTGCCTGCCTCCATCGGTCCGGCGGCGATAGCGATGCCGAGGGTGTCGAGCAGGAGGTAGCGCGCCTGTTCGAGCACCTGTTGAGGGAAGACGGAAGCGGGGCGCCGCAGCACGAAATCGGCAAGGCGGGTGAACGTATCTGAACTGACGACAGGCCCCTCACGCCGGTATGACGGCACAGCCACGCGCTTCTCTCCCCTGTCTCTTCACAACATCAATAAATTGGGTTCATCGTGCAAGCACGCGATTAGTTTGGCGGCTTTGGCCAAAAATATTGATGCCATGTCGCCTGTCTGCGATTGAATGGGCGTTTGCCCGTGCGATAGCTAAGGGAAACACGCAGCAGGAGATCGGGATGAAGCCGCCGCCCCCCTTGAACTATATCCGCTCGTTCGAGAGCTCGGCCCGTCATCTGAGCTTCACCACGGCGGCCAAGGAACTGGGCTACACGCAAGCCGCGGTCAGCACGCATGTGCGCGCGCTGGAACACTATATCGGCCGGCAGCTTTTCATACGCTATCCGCGCAGCCTGAAGCTGACCGAGATGGGGGAGGCGTTCCTGCCGACGTTGCGCCAGGCGCTCGACCAGATCGACCAGGCTACCGAGGCGATCGTCGCTTCCTCGCGCAACCGCACCGTGGTCGTTTCCTGCCCGATGAGCCTTGCGGAGAACTGGCTGGCGGGATGCATGGCGGCCTTTCGCAAGAAGCACCCCGAGATCGAGATCGTGCTGCACGGCACGATCTGGGAGGATTTGAGCGAACAGATCGCCGACATCACCATCTCGACGCGGCGCTTCGACGACAGGCCGCCGTCGGCGACCCCGCTCTGGAACGACGAACTGGTGCTGCTGTGCGCCCCCAGCATGCTCGAGGGCGAGCATGCGCTGAAGACGCCGCAGGACATGCTCAAGGTGGACTGGATCTTCGTGCATGGCCGCCAGGAATATTGGCAGGTGGTGACCGAGGCGCTAGGCGTCGACATGGAGGATCACGACAAGGGCCTGTCGACCAACGCCTCCAACATAGCTCTCGAACTTGCCGCCATGGGAGCCGGTCTGGTCGCCACGCAGCGCTCCCTGTCGCATGCCTTCATGGATCGCGGGCTGCTCGTCGAGCCGTTCCCCGTCCGGCCGCCAAGCCCCTGGAATTACTACCTGACCGAGAGCCAGCTCTCGAAGGGAAACATAGCGCGAGCGGTCAAGGAATGGATCCTTTCCCGGGCCAGGGAAGACGCCGCACGACCTTAAGCGCGTCGCGCTGAAACGGATTGAGGCGCCGCGCTTCAAGTCTTTGTTTCGTGCATGCCTTTTGTCCCAGAACCGCTGCACGGTTCTGGGCGACATGCACTGAGCCCGTCCGCTCCTTCAAAAATTTGACGGGACAATGACCTTGTTTTTTTAGGCCTTTAATGCCGGATTTCTGCGGTTTGTGAAGGGCCGAGCCCTTCCGGGATTTTTGCATCGCCCCTAACATGCGCAGCCGCAAGGGGAATGTAACGGGCGAAAAGCCCTGAACCGGAGAACAACGATGACAATGTTCAAGAGCAACGGTGACCGCGTCCCAACGGTCATCGAAAGCTACGCGGCCGAAGTAAAAAGCGGCAAGATGGACCGCCGTGAATTCCTGGCCATGGCGAGCGTGATGGGCGCTTCCACGGTGCTCGCCTACTCGATGGCGGGGATCGAACCGGCCAAGGCGGCCGCGACCGTGCCCGGCAAGAAGGGCGGCATCCTGAGGATGCAGATGATCATCAAGGACATGAAGGATCCGCGCGCCTGGGACTGGTCTGAAATCGCCAACGTGATGCGCCAGTGTAACGACTACATGATCCGCTACACCACCGACTTCACCTTCGAAGGCCATCTGGTCGAGAGCTGGGAGGTGAGCGACGACGCCACCGAATACACGTTGCATCTGCGCAAGGGCGTGAAATGGTCGAACGGTGACGACTTCAACGCCGACGACATCGTCTACAACATCGAACGCTGGTGCGATAAGGCGGCCGAGGGCAACTCGATGGCCGGGCGCATGGGCTCGCTGATCGATGCCGCCACCAAGAAGGCGGCCAAAGGCGCCGTCACCAAGGTCGACGACCATACGGTGAAGCTGAAGTGCAACCAGTCGGACGTCACCATCATCCCGGGCTTCTCCGACTATCCGGCGGTCATCGTCCACCGTGACTTCGACAAGAACGGCGCCAATATGCTGAAGACGCCCGGCACCGGCCCGTATGAGCTGATCTCCTACAAGGTCGGCGAGTCGGCCTCGGTGCGGCGGCGCAAGGACTTCACCTGGTTCGGCGGCGAACCCTATCTCGACGGCGTCGACTGGACCGACTACGGCTCGGACGCGTCCAACCCCGCCATCGGCAGCGCCTTCGAGGCTGGCGAGATCGACTGCAACTACCAGACGGTCGGAGGCACGGTCGATCTCTATGACAGCATGGGGCTGGTCAAGGAGCAGGTCGTCACCGCCGGCACGATCGTGCTGCGCACCAACGTTACCAACAAGCCCTACGACGACAAGCGCGTGCGCAACGCCATCCAACTCGCGGTCGACAACGAGACCGTGCTGAAACTCGGCTATAGCGGCCTCGGTCAGGTCGCCGAGAACCACCATGTGTGCCCGATCCATCCGGAATATTACGAGCTGCCGAAGGTTCCGCGCGACCTGGCGAAGGCCAAGGCGCTGATGGCCGAGGCCGGCCAGACCGACCATGAGTTCGAGCTGATCTCCTACGATGCGGACTATGTGAAGGATCCGGCCGACGTCGTCGCCGCGCAGATGCGCGACGCCGGGTTCAAGGTCAAGCGCACCATCATTCCGGGTGCTTCGTTCTGGAACGACTGGACGAAATATCCTTGGTCGACCACGGACTGGGGCATGCGACCGCTGGGCGTCCAGGTGCTGGCGATCGCCTATCGCAGCGGCGAGGCATGGAACGAGTCAGGCTACGCCAATCCTGACTTTGACAAGAAGCTCAACGAGGCGATGGCCATCGCCGACCCCGCAAAGCGCAAGGAACTGATGAAGGATGTGGAGTTCATCCTGCAGGACTCCGGCATTCTCGTCCAAGCATTCTGGCGCTCGCTCTACCGCCACCACGCCACCTATGTGAAGAATCTCGGCATGCACCAGACATTCGAACTGCAGTTGGACAAGGTCTGGCTGGACAAGGCCTAGACTGGACGGACCGAAGCAATATTCAGGGGCGCATGTTGCGCCCCTGAATTCACCGGCGACTGCGATCGATCAGTCAGCTAAATGAAATCCCAAAGCGCTGCGAGAAAGCGCGGACCAAGTCGCCGAACAAAGGGAAGAAACCTGAACATGCGTACTCATGCACAAGCCGTTGTCATTGGCGGTGGTCTGATCGGTTGCTCGATCCTCTATCATCTCGCCAAGTTCGGCTGGACGGATGTCGTGCTGCTGGAGCGCAGCGAGCTGACCTCCGGTTCGACCTGGCACGCGGCGGCCAACATCCATGGCCTGCATGATTCCACCAATATCAGCCGCCTGCAGCACTATACGATGGCGCTTTACAAGGAGCTGGAAGCCGAGACCGGTCAGGGCTGCGGCATCTTCCAGCCGGGCTCGCTCTATCTTGCCCAGACAGAGGCGCGCGAGCATCAGCTGCGGCTGCAGGAAGCCAAGGCGCGGCGCTACAAGATGAATTTCTACGAAGTCGGCCGCGACGAGGCGGAACGGCTGCATCCGCTGGTCGATTTCGACGGCATACGCTGCATCATGTATGAGCCGGAGGGTGGCAATGTCGATCCGTCGGGCGTTACGGCGGCCTATGCCGCGGGCGCGCGGCAACGCGGCGCGGAGATCCATCGCTTCACGCCGGTCACGGCGACCGAGGCTCAAGCGGATGGCAGCTGGATCGTGCGCACGCCGAAGGGCGACATCCGTACGCAATGGGTGGTCAACGCCGCAGGCCTGTGGGGCAGGGAGGTCGCCGCCATGGCCGGCCTGCAACTGCCGCTGATCCCGACCGAGCACCAGTATTTCGTCACGGAGACCATTCCTGAAATCGCTTCCATGGGTCGCCGCCTGCCGTCGGTCGCCGACCGCGACGGCGAATATTATCTGCGCCAGGAAGGCCTGGGCCTCCTCATCGGCGCCTACGAGCGCAACATGAAATTCTGGGCCGAGGACGGCACGCCGATGGATTTCGGCCATGAACTGTTTCCCGACGATCTCGATCGCATCGAGGAGAACATGATGCGCGCGGTCCAGCGCGTTCCCGCGGCGGCTACCGCCGGCGTCAAGAAGGTGATCAACGGCCCGATGATCTGGTCGCCGGATAGCGCGGTGCTGTTCGGGCCGGCGCCTGAGCTCAGCAACTATTTCTGCTGCAACGGCATCATCCCCGGCTTCTCGCAATCGGGCGGCATGGGCAAGCTCGCGGCCGAGTGGATGATCGAGGGCGAGCCGACGCTCGACATGTTCGGCTGGGACATGGCGCGCTTCGGCCATTGGGCCGGCAAGGCCTTCACCAAGGCGCGCGTACAGGACCAGTACAGCCACCGTTTCAAGATCCATTTCCCGAATGAGGAGCGCGCCGCCGGCCGGCCGGTGAGGACCCGGCCCGCCTATGCAATGCAGAAAGAGATGGGCGCCGTCTTCGGCCTCAATTTCGGCTGGGAGCATCCGCTGTGGTTCGCGGCGGAAGGCGAGCCGCGCGAGGAGACAGTCGGCTTCACGCGACAGAACTGGTGGGGACCGGTGGGGCGTGAAGCTCGCATGCTGCGCGAGCATGCCGGCATCATCGACATCTCCAATTTCGCCAAGTACCAGGTGAAGGGTCCCGACGCTGAAGCCTGGCTGAACGCGGTCTTCGCCAACCGCATGCCGACCAAGGTCGGCAATTCATGCCTGACACCGCTGATCGGCAAGCGCGGCGGCATCGCCGGCGACTTCACCGTGACCAGGCTGGCCGACGACGAGTTCATGGTGATCGGCTCCGGCATGGCCGAGCGCTTCCACCAGCGCTTCTTCAAGTCCGTGCCGTTGCCGGCCGGCACGACCTTCCGGTCGCGCACCGAGGAGCTTGGCGGATTCAACGTCGCCGGGCCGAAATCGCGCGAATTGCTGCAGCGGCTGACCAATGACGACCTGTCGAACGAGGCTTTCCCGTTCATGCGCTCGCGCCAGATCACGGTTGCCGGTGTCGACGTGGTGGCGCTCAGGGTCTCCTTCACCGGCGACCTGGGCTGGGAGCTGCATTGCAAGGCGACCGACCAGGTCGAGCTCTACGGCGCGCTGCTCAAGGCCGGCGCGGAGGTTGGCGCCGGACCGGTCGGCTCGCGGGCGCTGATGTCGCTGCGCGTCGAGAAAGGCTATGGCAGTTGGAGCCGCGAATACTCGCCGGAATACTGGCCGCAGGAGGTCAAGCTCGACCGGTTGATCAAGACGGACAAGGACTTCCTCAACCGCGAGGCCTATCTCGCCGTCGCCGACAGGCCCGCGCGGGATGAGCTGATCATGCTCTCGGTATCGGCCAAGGACGCGGACGCCACCGGCGGCGAGCCAATCTTCCTGCCGGACGGCACGCCGATCGGCCAGGTGTCTTCGGGCGCCTATGGCTATTTCGTCGACCAGTCGCTGGCGATGGGTTACGTCAAGGCGGGAACCGCCAAGGCCGGCGACAAGGTGACCGTCGCCATACTGGGCAGGCCGCATGACGCGGTGCTGCTTGCGCATCCGCCCTTCGACCCGGAAGGCAGGCGACTGCGGTCGTAAGGGAGGCTGTCGCCGGGGATTGCCGGGCAGCGATGGCCGGTGGCGGCTCAGCCGCCGAAGCGGCCCAGCCAGTGACGGGCAAGGTCGGAGCGCCGGCAGACCCAGATGTCGGGGTTGGACGTGACCTTGTCGAGGAAGCGCTCCAGCCCGATCATGCGGCCTGGGCGCGCCGCCAGCCGGCAGTGCAGCGACACCGTCATCATGCGCGGGGTCCTCTGACCTTCCTTCAAGAGCCAGTCGACGCCGTCGCTGACATATTCGAAGAACTGGCTGCCGGTCTCCAGGCCTGAACCGCGCGAAAAGCGGCTGTCGTTGTTGTCGAAGCTGTGCGGCACGACCAGATGCCGTTTGCCGCCGACTTCGACGAAATAAGGCAGGTCGTCATTGTAGTCGTCGCAGTCGAACAGGAAGCCGCCATGCTCGACCACCAGCCTGCGCGTGTTGAGGCTCGGCCGGCCGGTGTACCAGCCCGCCGGGTCGATGCCGGTGATCTTCCGCACAGTGTCCACCGTCATGGCGATATGCTGGCGTTCTTCCTCTTCGCCGAGCGGCGCGTAGTCGATCCAGCGCCAGCCGTGGCAGACGATGTCGCTGCCGAGGGCTGCGATCGCCTTGCCCGCGGCCGGGTTGAGCTCGAGCGCGCGCCCGACGATGTAGAAGGTCGGGATGACGCCCTTGTCCTGGAAAAGCGACAGCAGCCGCCAGACGCCGACGCGCGAGCCGTATTCGTAGAGCGATTCCATGTTGCGGTTGCGCAAGCCGGGCACGGCGGGCGACACGGCCAGGTCGGACAGGATCGCCTCGGAGACGCCGTCGCCTTCGCCGATCGAGTATTCGGCGCCTTCCTCGTAGTTGACGACGATGTTGAGCGCCAGCTTCGCGCCGCCGGGCCATTCGGCCCTGGGAGGCTGCCCGCCATAGCCGATGAAATCGCGGGCAGGCAGATACGGCGCATCTGACGTCACTTGTGAATCCCCTCGGATGAAACTGTCACCAGGATCGGCGGCCGCGCATGGCGGTCAGGGTGCTCAGCGTGCGGTCCATGACATCCTGCGGCCCGACGGTCATGCGCAAGCAGTCGGTCAGGCCGTAACCGGACAGGCCGCGCACGATGATGTCGGCCCCGCGCAAGGCGTTGTCGGCCGCCGTCGCTGCCGCCGAATCGGCAAATCGGACTAGGACGAAGTTCGTGCGGCTCTCGGGGACCTCGTATCCGGCCGCTCTCAAGCCCCGCGCGAAGCGGTCGCGGATGTCGGCGGTGCGCGACACGGTCGCGCGCATATAGGCCTGGTCCTCGACGGCCGCGACAGCCATGGCGAGGCTGACCGTCGAGACCTGGTTGGAGTTCTGCATCTTGCGCACTTCGGCGGCTACCTGGGGCGGAAACAATCCCCAACCGACCCGCGCGCCGGCCAGCCCATAGGCCTTGGACAAGGTGCGCAGGACGACGGTATCGCCGCGTCCCGCCAGCGCAAAGACGGCCTGCGGGTCCTGGTCGTCGAATTCGCCATAGGCCTGGTCGATCACCAGAAGAACGTCGCCAGGGAGTGCCGCGCGCAGGCGCAGCAATTCCGCGTTGCGGATGCGCGTGCCTGTCGGGTTGCCCGGGTTGCAGACGAAGACGATGCGGGTCGCCGGCGTGACCGCTGCCAGGATGGCGTCGATCGAAACCTCATAGCCGCGCTCTACGGCCTTGATATAGGCCGCCCCGACACGCGCGGCCGCCGAGGCGACGAAATTATAGGCATAGGCCGTGCCCAGCACTTGCGCGCCGGGACCGGCGAAGGCCGCGATGGCGCAGGCGATCAGCTCCATCGAGCCCGCGCCGCACAGGATAAGGTCGCGCTCCACCCCATAGGCCCTGGCGATCGCGTCGCGCAGCAACGTCCAGTCCGGGTCCGGATAAAGGTGGCTGCGCGCCACGGCTTCGCGGCCGGCTTCGATTGCCTTGGGGCTGGGCGGGAAGGCGCTCTCGTTCTGCGCCAGCGTCGGCCGGTCAAAGCCGCCGAAATTCGCCAGCGCGAAGGCGGACATGGCCTCGATATGGGCGGTGGCTTTCAGGGGCACGGCAAAAAGATCCGGCTATCGGCTCGTCGGAAGAGTTTTCGAGAGCGAGGCTAAGGCAGGGTGTCCAAGCCGCAAAGCAAAATTCGCCGGCACAATGGCTATGGGAATTTGGCCCATGCGGATGGGGTAGGGCTGTTATCTGAGCTCTCTTTCCTCGATTAGCCGGGCCAGCCTGCCTTCTTCGCTATCAGCGTGATCGAGATTGCCATTAAGAGCACAATCAATAACCAAATCGCCGTGTTTTTGGTCGGGCGCCAGCGGCGACCTTGCCGCATTCGCTTTCGCCATCGATCGGCTTGATTGGCGCCGCCGTATTTCCCCACGCTTTCCCCGCAGCCTGACCATGTGCAAGCACGCGCTAGTCTAGCCCGCTCAGAGAGATGAGAATAGAAGGAACGAATGGGGCGCCCCGACTGCCGTGCCACAGCTCAAACTTTGAGACGGCCACGCTGCAGCGAATCACGGATTCACCGGCCAGGCAAAATTGAAGGATATCGTCCTTTGAAAAGATTTGGCTCCCCGGGCCGGATTCGAACCAGCGACCAACCGGTTAACAGCCGGTTGCTCTACCACTGAGCTACCGGGGAACAGGTGCTCTCATGTGAGTGGCGGTGCCTATAGCAAACCCGTTTCGGCTTTGCAAAGAAGCATTTCACATTTCTATGGAGTTTTTTTCGGGCGGCGATTTGTGGCAATTTCCTGCCGGCATTCTCATATCAGCCGTCTCTTATCCGGTCGGGAACCAGCGGAGACCATCCCGCTTTTGCCTATCGAGGGAGCCCGATCGCGGGAAAGGAACGGTTTGCGCATGACTGCAACGGACGACGACAGCGCGCCGGCGCGGAAGATCTCGGTCTTCGGCCGTGAGTTCGCCATGCCGCGCTCGCGCGGCCTGCGTGTCGCGATCGGCGTGCTGCTGACCATTGGCGGAATTCTGGGCTTCCTGCCGATTCTCGGTTTCTGGATGATTCCGCTCGGGCTCCTGGTGCTTTCCTACGAATTCGCGCTGGTGCGGCGCCACCGGCGACGATTCGTCGTCTGGTGGGAGCGTCGGCGGCGGCCCGATTGATGCCCTGGCGGCGGAGCTGCCGCCCCGCGAAAATGATTCCCTGACCCGTCACAACCGATTGGTAGTCACCACTTTCGCCGCCGTATGCGAAAGCGTCGGGAATGATGCGCGAGCGCTTGACGACCTTCCAGCTCCAACATAATGAGTTCGCTCGGAACGCCGGGAGCATTGCGAGGCCTCGTGGCGGAGTGGTTACGCAGAGGACTGCAAATCCTTGCACCCCGGTTCGATTCCGGGCGAGGCCTCCAGATGCTTGCGGGCTCCAGCGCAACCGCGCCGGAGCGGGGTTCCAGTTGAAGTTTTAGCCGCGCGTCCGGCGCGGGGAGCGGATTGTTGGGACATGAACGCTGATTTCTCCGAACGCCGCGTGAAGATGGTCGACGGCCAGATCCGCACCACCGACGTGACCAGCGCGCCCCTCATCGATGCGATGCTGACCGTTCCGCGCGAGGCTTTTGTCGGCGCCGGACAGCAGGATCTGGCCTATATCGACGAGGACATCCGCGTCTCGAATGGCGCCAATGGCAGCGGCGCGCGCTATCTGATGGAGCCGTCGCCGCTCGCCAAGCTTTTGCAACTGGCCGAAATCGACGCGAGCGATTCGGTGCTCGATGTCGGTTGCGGCACCGGCTATTCGGCCGCGCTGCTGTCGCGGCTCGCGCGTTCCGTCGTCGCGCTGGAGAGCGACCCGGCGCTGGCGGAAGCGGCGAAATCCACGCTTTCCAGCCTTGGTTGCCAGAACGTCACGGTGGTAACCGGACCGCTGCCGCAAGGGCAGGCGGCCATGGGGCCTTACAACGTCATCTTCATCGGCGGCAGCGTCGAGGAAGTGCCGCCGGCATTGCTCGACCAGCTTGCCGAAGAAGGACGCCTGGTTGCAGTCGAGGGGCAGGGCAACTCTGGCGTGGCCCGGCTGTTTTTCAAGGCAGGCGGGGTTGTAACCGGAAGGCGGGCCTTTAATGCGGCAATTAAGCCACTACCGGGCTTCGAACGTGCTCACGCGTTTGAATTCTGAGCGTTTTTGCCTTGCAGCGAAGGCGCTGTCATGATGGCTTGCGCCTAACAATCGTTGCTGGTCGGTTAACCGGGCGTTTTCGGGAGGCTGTCAGCGGGGGAACGATAAACAACGCGGCGGCGGTCGATCCATGAGGGTAGGCCGACGCGGCGTGGTTCCCGTGCAAACGAATGAGGGAAATAACGTGCCGCCTCTACGCAAGAGTGTTTTAGTAGCTATTCTCGTTTCCGCCACCGCGCTATCGCCGCTGGCCGCCTCCGCCGAGACCATTACGGGCGCCCTGGCCAAAGCCTACCAATATAATTCCCAGTTGAACGCCGCTCGCGCCGGCGTGCGCGTCACCGATGAGGGCGTCGCCATCGCCAAGTCGGGCTGGCGCCCGACCGTCAACGGCTCGGCCAACATCGACTACACCAACGTACACGGATTTGGCACCAGCAGGCGCATAACGACGGGCAGCTTCGGCGTGCAGATCAACCAGACGCTGTTCGATGGCTTTCAGACCAAGAACAACGTCGCCGCCGCCGAATCGCAGGTGAAGGCTTCGGTCGAGAGCCTGCGTAACACCGAAGAGAACATCCTCTTCAACGCGGCAAGCGCCTATATGGACGTGATTCGCGACCGCCAGGTCGCGGTGCTGACCGAGCAGAACCTGCAGTTCCTGACCGAGCAGGCGCGCGCCGCCCGCTCGCGCTTCGAGGTCGGCGAGGGCACCCGCACCGACGTTGCCCAGGCCGATGCCTCGCGCGCGACCGCGGTGGCGCAGCTCAGTGCTGCCCGCGCGACGGCGTTGGCGAGCGCCGCGACCTATCACCAGATCGTCGGCGACGAGCCGGGCAAGCTCAAGGCGGCCTCGCCGCTGGCCAAGCTGCTGCCGGGCAGTCTCGATTCGGCCCTGGCCACTGCATCGGCCGACCATCCGGCCATTCTCGCCACGCAGCATCTGGTCGACGCCGCGGCCTTTTCGGTGAAGTCATCGGAAGGAGCGCTGCTGCCGCAGCTTACGGCTTCCGCCGGCATTTCCGACAACTACAGCCATACCGTTCCCGGTTCCCTGAGCAGCAGCCCCAACGGCACGTCGACATCGGCCGATATCGGCGCCACGCTGACCATCCCAATCTATTCGGGCGGCCGGACTTCGGCGCTTGTCCGCCAGAGCAAGGAATCGCTGAGCGAGGCGCGCATTCAGGTTGACGTCAGCCGCGACCAGGTGCGCCAGGCCCTCGTCACGGCCTGGACGCAATATACTTCCGCGCGCGAAAGCGTGGACGCCAACACGCAGGTGATCGCCGCGGCGCAACTGGCGCTCAACGGCGTTATCGAAGAGCGTAACGTCGGCCAGCGCACGACGCTCGACGTGCTCAACGCGCAGGCCGCCGTCATCACCGCCAAGATCAACCAGGCCAGTTCCGAGCACGACGTGGTGGTGGCGAGCTATGCCATTCTGTCGGCGATGGGCCACCTTTCGGTCGACCGCCTTGGCCTGCCGGTGACCAAGTACAAACCGGAAGAGCACTACAACGCCGTCAAGGACAAGTGGATCGGCACGCGCACGCCTGACGGGCGCTGATTTCGAGACTTGGCTTTCTGCAAGCGCCGCGTGTCCAATCGATGCGCGGCGTTTCTCTTTGCAGGGCGGCTTGGCGTTGCTGCCACCTAATCTGTTGAAATCCAACGAGTCCTGAGATTGGGGATTCTCGGATGACGACCAGTCGGTTACGCTGTCGCCATTGATTCGAATTCCGGTCCGGGCAGGAACGGAGTTTCTTGAACTGGTCACAAGGGCGGCGGATGTGACGATGGCCACGGCAAGCAGCGCGCAGCGCGAACCTTCGATGGAAGAGATACTGGCTTCCATCCGGAGGATCATCGAGGACAGCGACACCGGGCGCAAGCAGCCGACCGAGGCGGGTGAACTGCGCCAGGACCTGGAGCCGGCCGCCGTCGCCGTGCCTCCTGCCGCCGCGCCAAATGTCGATGTCGATGCCTTTCGTTCCGAATTGCATGCCGATGCCGGCCCGCGCAAGCCGGTCACGCTGGCGGACGTCCAGGCCCAGCTCGCCGCGACCGATCCGGTGCTGACGCGCGCCGAGGCGCGCCCCGAGCCGGTGATGACTGCGTCGCCGGCGCCTGCCGAGTTCGTTGCCAGGAACGCTGGCGGGCCGATCGCGCCGGCGGCCGCGAGCAAGCCCGCCGCGGCAAATGCACCGCAGACCGCCGAGACCATTGTCGCCGACTGGCGGCGGGAAATCGCGGCGGCCGGTGGCCGCACGGTCACCGCGAAATCGGCTGTCCAGGCTCCCGAAACCGCGCCCCGGGTTGAAGCCCCGAAGGTCGAGATCGAAACGGAAGAGCCGGCGGTTGACGTTTCCGCGCAGGCCAGCGCTCCCCAAGCGCCCGCACCGGAGCTTCAGCCGGCCCGCCCAGCGATTCTTTCCGAGCATACGGGTCGGCAGGTCGCGGCAGCCTTCGGCGAGCTTACCGATGCTTTTGCCAGCCGCAGCAAGAAGAGCTTCGATGACATGGCCGAGGAGATGCTGCGGCCGATGCTGCAGGATTGGCTCGACAACAACCTGCCCACGCTGGTCGAAAGGTTGGTGCGAGAAGAGATCGAGCGCGTGGCGCGTGGAGCGCAGTAAGCTGCACGTACAGGCAGGTTGAGGGCCGCGCCTTCGGGGCGCGGTGCTCTCGTTCAGGGCCGTGCTGTTGCTCCTCGACCGGGATTGTAGCCGGTCGCGGCAGACCTATCTGTGGAGTGATCGCAGCTCTCGCGGTTGACTCGGCCAAGACCTTCCGATTTACACCGGACGCTTGTTCCCGACAGTTCGGACTTCCTCCATGCTTGAAAAGACCTACGACGCCAAAACCGTCGAGCCGAAGATCGCCAAAATCTGGGAAGAGGCGGACGCCTTCCGGGCCGGAGCCGGCGCTGAGGAAGGGGCCGAAGCCTTCACCATCGTCATCCCGCCGCCCAATGTCACCGGCTCGTTGCATATGGGGCATGCGCTCAACAACACGCTGCAGGATATTCTGGTCCGCTTCGAGCGCATGCGCGGCAAGAACGTGCTTTGGCAGCCCGGCATGGACCATGCCGGCATCGCCACGCAGATGGTGGTCGAGCGACAGCTCATGGAGAAGCAGATCCACCGCCGCGATCTCACACGCGAGCAGTTCATCGAGAAGGTCTGGGAGTGGAAGGCCGAATCCGGCGGCGCGATCTTCAACCAGCTGAAGCGGCTTGGCGCCTCGGCCGACTGGTCGCGCGAACGCTTCACCATGGATGAAGGCCTGTCCAGGGCCGTGCTGGAAGTCTTCGTCACGCTCTACAAGGAAGGTCTCATCTACAAGGACAAGCGCCTTGTGAATTGGGACCCGAAGCTGCTCACCGCCATTTCCGACCTCGAGGTCGAGCAGCACGAGGTCAATGGCAATCTCTGGCATTTCCGCTATCCGATCGAAGGCGAGACATTCGATCCACAGAGCCCGAAGACCTTCATCACGGTCGCGACGACGCGCCCCGAGACGATGCTCGGCGACACCGCCGTGGCCGTGCATCCGGATGACGAGCGCTTCACCGACCTTGTCGGCCGCAACGTCGTGCTGCCGATTGTCGGCCGCAAGATACCGATCGTCGCCGATGAGTATTCCGATCCCGAGAAAGGCTCCGGCGCGGTCAAGATCACGCCGGCCCACGACTTCAACGATTTCGAGGTCGGCAAGCGCCACAAGCTGCCGGCGATCAACATCCTGACGGTCGAGGCGGCCATCAAGCTGAAGGACAATGAGGACTTCCTCGCCGGTCTGGACGCCACGCCGGAGCGCCAGGCCGTGTGGGACGAGCTCGACGGGCTCGACCGTTTTGCCGCGCGCAAGAAGATCGTAGAGCTGATGGAGGTGGGCGGGTTCCTCGACAAGATCGAGCCGCACCGGCATACCGTGCCCCATGGCGACCGCGGCGGCGTGCCGATCGAGCCGTTCCTGACCGACCAGTGGTATGTGAATGCCGCCGAGCTCGCCAAGCCGGCGATCGCCTCGGTGCGCGAGGGCCGTACCAACTTCGTGCCGAAGAACTGGGAAAAGACCTATTTCGACTGGATGGAGAACATCCAGCCCTGGTGTATTTCGCGCCAGCTCTGGTGGGGTCACCAGATCCCGGCCTGGTATGGGCCGGACGGGCATGTTTTTGTCGAAAAGACCGAGGAAGAGGCTTTAGCCGCAGCGATCGAATATTACCTGGCGCTGGAGGGGCCGTGGAAGGCCTGGGTCGAGGACAAACTGGAGAACTTCCAGCCGGGCGAGATCCTGGCCCGCGACGAGGACGTGCTCGACACCTGGTTCTCGTCCGCGCTGTGGCCGTTCTCGACGCTCGGCTGGCCCGACCAGACGCCCGAGCTCAAGACCTATTACCAGACCGATGTGCTGGTGACCGGCTTCGACATCATCTTCTTCTGGGTCGCCCGCATGATGATGATGGGCCTGCACTTCATGGACGAGGAGCCGTTCCACACCGTCTATGTGCATGCGCTGGTGCGCGACAAGAACGGGCAGAAGATGTCGAAGTCGAAAGGCAATGTCATCGATCCGCTCGACCTCATCGACGAATATGGCGCCGACGCGCTGCGCTTCACCCTGACCGTGATGGCGGCTCAAGGGCGGGACGTGAAGCTCGATCCGGCGCGTATCGCCGGCTACCGCAATTTCGGCACCAAGCTGTGGAACGCGACGCGCTTCGCCGAGATGAACGAGGTCGCGCGCAACGACGAGTTCTGGCTGAACGACGCCAAGCTGCCGGTCAACCGGTGGATCCTGACGGAGCTGACGCGGGCAGCGCGCGCGGTCACCGAAGGCATCACCAGCTACCGGTTCAACGAGGCCGCGGGCGCGGCCTATCGGTTCGTGTGGAACCTGTTCTGCGACTGGTACCTGGAACTGCTGAAGCCGGTGTTCATGGGTACGGACGAGGCGGCCAAGGCGGAGAGCCGGGCCTGCGTCGCCTTCGTGCTCGATGAGATCTACAAGCTCCTGCACCCGATGATGCCGTTCATGACCGAGGAATTGTGGGCGCAGACCGCGGGCGAGGGCAAGGAGCGCTCCTCGCTGCTTTGTCACGCCACCTGGCCGTCGCCCGATTTCGAGGACGATGATGCAGCCGCCGACATCAACTGGCTGGTCGATCTCGTCTCGGGCATCCGCTCAGTGCGCTCGGAAATGAATGTGCCGCCGGCGGCGATCGCGCCGCTGATGGTGATCGGCGCCAACACCCTGACGCAAGAGCGGCTGGAGCGTCACGCCCAGGCGATCAAGCGGCTGGCGCGAGTCGGCGATATCGCGCTCGCCGATGCGCCGCCCAGGGGCTCGGCGCAGATCGTGCTCAATGAGGCGACGGTGAGCCTGCCGCTCGGCAGTCTGATCGACCTCCAAGCCGAGGCGGCGCGGCTGCAGAAGGAACTGGCCAAGGTGACCGAAGAGATCGCCCGCCTGCACAAGAAGCTTTCGAACGAAAAGTTCGTCGCCAACGCGCCGGAGGAAGTGGTCGAGGCCGAGCGCGAGAAACTCGCCGAGTATCGCGAGGCGCAGGGAAAGCTTTCGGTGGCTTTGACCAGGGTGCGCGACGCGAGTTGAGCGGCGAGATTCGCCTACGCCGGAGCGGCGCTTTCCGGCATGTTAGCTGCCTCGAAAACGAGCGTTCCGCTACGTTAATTTTGACGTAAACGGAAAGTTTGCGCCCCATTGTTGCCATAATGTAACAATGGGGCCGATTGACCCCAAAATCAGCTGTTTTTGCCCTGTTTTGGGCCGTTTTATTGGATTTTTTCGACCGTTTGATACCGGGTGGGGCGATTTAGGCGCCAATCGCGGGGCCGATCACCATGGCAAAAATACGTGCTGTCAAGGTGTACGTGTACAGCTCTTGAAATCGTTGTTGCGTCGTTAACCCGAATTGGTTCTAGCTTGACCCACTTGTATTCGGGGAGGGATTTCCATGAATATCTTGCGGCTCAAAGCTCTGGCGGGGGCAGGCTGCTTTTCGATCGCCTTGATCGGCGCGGTGATGCATCCCGCGCATGCCGGCGGCTTGGAACGCGGCGGCTACGACATTGATCTTCTGTTCGATCCGGCGCCTGTCGCGACCGAAGCGGAAGCGACCTATGTGATGCCGGATCGCAAGTACAAGAATGCGGAGGGCCCAGGAGGGACTCCCCTGTTCCCGGGCTTTAGCTCTACGGCCGACGGCGCAGAGCCTTATTGGGTGCCGCGCATCGGCGTCAAAGCCCAGGTCGTCCAAAGCGTTGACTGTATGGTCGATTATTCACAGCCGTGGGGTGCACATACGGCGCCAGGTGTTAACTGGAACGGAGCGGTTTCAAACATCGAGACCGATATCACCAGCAACAACTACGCCGGTACCTGCTCCTACAAGTTTGATGCGGGTAAGGGCCAGCTCCGTTTTATCGGCGGCGTGTTCTACCAGGATATTTCAGGCTTCAAGGAAAGCTTGGTGGGTTTTACCCCCATTACCTTCCAGCCATTGTCAGGTCGCGTCGATCTGGATGCCAGTGGCTGGGGTTGGCGTGCGGGCATAGCGTACGAAATTCCGGACATCGCATTGCGCGCTAGCCTCGTTTACAATTCGCAGGTGAAGCTCGACAACATTTCTGGCACGCTGACTTTGCCAAATGGCTTGGGAGGGACCGCGTCCACGCCTATCTATGGCTCGACACAGTATATGCCTGACTCGGTAGAGTTAAAATTACAGTCCGGCATTGCGCCCGGCTGGCTCGCCTTCGGTTCCATCAAATGGGTTAACTGGAGTGTGCTGCAAAGCGTTCCGATCTGCCCAGTGGGTTTTCCATCTTCAACTTGTTTCACCAACGGCCCGGGTCAGGTCACTTCACTGGACCTTATGTACCGCGACGGCTGGACGGTTTCGGGCGGCATCGGTCACAAGTTCAATGATCAGTGGAGCGCCGCGGGTCAGCTCACTTGGGATCGTGGTACTTCGCATGGTTACGGCGCCCAGACCGATACCTGGACGCTCGGCGGCGGTGTTGCCTATACACCAAGCCCGAACGTTGAAGTTCGTCTGGCTGGCGCGGTTGGCGTCATGACCAGCGGCCACTCCGGAACTTTGGCCGGCGAGAATGGCTATGTCGCCGGCACCGATGCCAGCTACGACTTCGGCAATGATCTGGTCACGGCGATTTCGGGTGGTATCAAGATCAAGTTCTAAGTTTCTGAAAATGCATCGAAAAGGCCGGGCATTGCCCGGCTTTTTTTGTTGCGTGACCGATGAGTTGTGCGGGTGGCGCGAGGGCGCTGTTGCGGATTTGCCGCTTAACCGGTGCTGCATGTGATTGTGATGTTTCGGCAACACTTTCTGAACAACCCCTGATGTAGAAGTCAGACAGAGGGAACCGCCCATTTCCCGCCATAAACCCGGAGCACCCGAGATATGTCCCGGGATGCGTGCCAGGTTGGCCCGGCGATGGGACCGGCCGCGGGGTGTGCGGCAAGGACGATGATGGACGCCAAGGTAATCTCCAAGGCCAAGCTGCCCAGCCGCTACGTGACCGAAGGTCCGGCGCGCGCGCCGCATCGTTCATACCTCTACGCCATGGGCTTGTCGGCGGCTGAAATCGCCCAGCCTCTCGTCGGCGTCGCCAGCTGCTGGAACGAGGCGGCTCCCTGCAACATCTCGCTGATGCGCCAGGCGCAAGTGGTGAAGAAAGGCGTGGCGGCAGCCAACGGCACGCCGCGCGAATTCTGCACCATCACCGTCACAGACGGCATCGCCATGGGCCATCAGGGCATGAAGTCGTCGCTGGTGTCGCGCGAGGTCATCGCCGATTCGGTCGAGCTCACCATGCGAGGTCATTGCTACGATGCCCTGGTCGGGCTCGCCGGTTGCGACAAGTCGCTGCCCGGCATGATGATGGCGATGGTCAGGCTCAACGTGCCGTCGGTCTTCATCTATGGCGGCTCGATCCTGCCCGGCAGCTATCGCGGCCGGCAGATCACGGTGCAGGACGTCTTTGAGGCGGTCGGCCAGCATTCGGTAGGCGCGATCAGCGATGCCGATCTGCTCGAGATCGAACAGGCGGCATGCCCTTCCGCCGGTTCCTGCGGCGCCCAGTTCACCGCCAACACGATGGCGACCGTCGCGGAGGCGATCGGCCTGGCGCTGCCTTATTCCTGCGGCGCGCCGGCGCCCTACGAAATGCGCGACCGCTTCAATTTCGCCTCCGGCGAAAAGGTCATGGAACTGATCGCCAAGAACATCCGGCCGCGCGACATCGTCACCCGCAAGGCGCTGGAGAATGCCGCGACCGTCGTATCGGCCACCGGCGGTTCGACCAACGCGGCGCTGCACCTGCCTGCGATCGCGCATGAGGCCGGCATCAAGTTCGACCTGTTCGACGTGGCCGCGATCTTCGAGAAGACACCCTACATCGCCGACCTCAAGCCGGGCGGCAAATATGTCGCCAAGGACATGTTCGAGGCCGGCGGCATTCCGCTCCTGATGAAGACGCTGCTCGACCATGGCTATCTGCATGGCGACTGCATGACGGTCACCGGCCGCACTTTGGCCGAAAATATGCAGCACGTTTCCTGGAATGAGAGCCAGGATGTTGTGCGTCCCGCCGATCGGCCAATCACCAAGACAGGCGGCGTTGTGGGCTTGAAGGGCAACCTTGCCCCCGAAGGCGCGATCGTGAAGGTCGCGGGCATGTCGGAACTGAAATTCTCAGGTCCGGCGCGTTGCTTCGATTCGGAAGAGGAGTGCTTCGACGCGGTTACGCGGCGCGACTACCGGGAAGGCGACGTGCTCGTCATCCGCTACGAGGGGCCGCGCGGCGGTCCGGGTATGCGCGAGATGTTGTCGACGACGGCCGCACTCTACGGCCAGGGCATGGGCGGCAAGGTGGCGCTGATCACCGATGGGCGCTTCTCCGGCGCCACGCGCGGCTTCTGCATCGGCCATGTCGGGCCAGAGGCGGCGGTCGGCGGGCCGATCGGGCTGATCGAGGATGGCGACGTGATCTCGATCGACGCGGTGAAAGGCACGATCGACGTGGCCCTGTCGGACGCCGAACTGGCGGGCCGGGCAAAGAATTGGAAGGCGCGCAAGACCGACTACCAGTCCGGCGCGATCTGGAAGTATGCGCAGACGGTAGGGCCGGCCCGCGATGGCGCGGTGACCCATCCGGGTGCCGCCAAAGAAACGCACTGCTATGCGGACATCTGAGGTGTTGAGGTCATCTGTCTTTGCGGCACTGGTCGCGCTTGCGACCTTGGGCGCCGTCGGGCAGGCCATGGCCTTCGACGACAAGGTGTTCGACGACAAGACCGGCGTGAAGCCGCAGTCGAGCCCGTGGGCTGTGTTCCAGTTCGGTTTCTCCGCCTATAAGAGCGGCCATAAGGAACAGGCTGTCGAAGCCTATAAATACGCCGCCGAGAATGGCCAGATCGGCGCCACCTGGAAGCTTGCGCGCATGTATGCCGAAGGCGACGGGGTGGCACGCGACGACTATGCCGCCTTCAAGTTCTTCTCGGAAATCGTCGACCAGGATGTCGAGCCCGGTTCGCCGGAAGAAAGCTATGTGTCGGACGCGCTGGTGGCGCTCGGCGACTATCTGCGCAAGGGTATTCCCGGCACACCGGTCGAGGAGAACGACGTCGCGGCGCAGGAATATTACATGCGCGCCGCCGCCAACTACCGTAACCCGAACGCCCAGTTCGAGATCGGCCGGATGTTCCTCAAGGGCGAGGGCGGCGTGAAGGCCAGCGTCAAGCAGGCAGGCCGGTGGCTGCAACTGGCGGCCGAGAAAGGCCATGCCGGCGCGCAGGCGACGCTCGGCAATCTTCTGTTCCAGAGCGGCAAGATCGTGCGCGGCCTGGCGATGATGACGGCGGCGCTGGAGCGGGCTCCGGCTGCCGACCAGCCCTGGATCCGCAGCATGCAGGAAGAGGCTTTCGCCGCCGCGGGCGAGGCCGACCGCCGCACGGCGATCTCGCTCGCCGACGATATCCTGACCAAGGGTAATAACGGCGACCAGTAAGCCGCTCGGTTGCTTGCGGTTCCCGCCCTTAAAGGCGGCTGTGCTGTAGCGGCAAGCGAGAGAAGTGATTTCTCGGATGTCGACATTTCTTCCAGCTGCGTTAAACCACGGCAGGGAGGAAGCCATGAGCGATATCCGCGCGCATATCCGTCTTTGCACGAGACGGAAATCAGCACGATGACAGGAATCGCTACTGGCGGACCAAGGGCCGAATTCAGGCAACCAACGACCGGAACTCCGGTTGCCGTCGATCTCGATGGCGTGACGATAGACTTTGCGCTGACCGGAGGGGGAGCCTTCCAGGCGGTCGCCCGCGCGGACCTGAAAGTCGGCGAGGAGGAGTTTGTCGCGATCATCGGGCCGACTGGCTGCGGCAAGTCCACGCTGCTGAATGCGGCGGCAGGTCTTCTTGTGCCTTCGGCGGGCGGTGTGCGTGTATTTGGAGTGCCGCTTGCCGGTCTCAACAGGCTGGCCGGATATCTCTTTCAGCAGGATGCCTTGATGCCGTGGAAGACGGCGTTGGACAATGTTGCGATCGGGCTGGAAGTCGCCGGGGTACGGTCCTCGGACGCCAAGGAGCGGGCGCGCGCCTGGCTCGAACGCGTCGGCCTTGCGGCCTTTGGCGAACGGTATCCGCATATGCTCTCGGGCGGCCAGAAAAAGCGTGTCGCGCTCGCGCAGGTGCTGATCCGCGACCCCAGGATCCTTCTCATGGACGAACCGTTCGGGCCGCTCGACGCCCAAACCCGGCTGATCATGGGGGACCTTCTGCTCAAACTGTGGTCGGACGACCGCAAGGCGGTGATGTTCGTCACTCATGATCTCGAGGAGGCGATTGCGCTGGCCGATCGCGTGGTGGTGATGTCGGCCGGCCCGGCGGCGCGCATCATCGGCGATTTTCCCATCCCGCTTGCGCGTCCTCGCGACATCTCGGAAATCAAGCTCGAACCGCGGTTCCAGGAATTGCACCGCGACATCTGGCATATGCTGAAGAAGGAAGTTCTGAAGGCTTATGGCGGAATGAAAGAGGGATAGGGTCGATGAAAGGGACACCTCTGTTTCTCGCGCAGTTGGCCGTGGCGGTCGTGATCATCGGATTCTGGCAGGCGGCATCCACGACGCACCTGATCGGCAATCCGAACAATATTTCCTTCTTCTTCTCCACTCCGCTGGCGGTCGCCGCACAGGTATGGAAGTGGTTTGCCACAGGCGAAATATGGCGTCATCTGTGGATCACGCTGTGGGAATCAATTCTCGCCTTCGTCATCGGCTCGCTGGCCGCGGTCGTGATCGGCTTCTGGTTCGCCCGCAAACCGATGCTCGCGGCGATCTTCGATCCCTATGTCAAAGCCGCCAACGCGCTGCCTCGTGTTGTTCTGGCGCCGATTTTCACGCTCTGGTTCGGTCTCGGCATCTGGTCCAAGGTTGCGCTCGGCGTGACGCTGGTTTTCTTCATCGTCTTTTTCAATGTCTACCAAGGCGTGAAGGAAGTGAACATGACGGTGCTGGCCAATGCCCGCATGCTCGGCATGAACGAAAGGCAATTGCTGCGCCACGTCTATCTGCCGTCGGCGCTGTCCTGGATGTTTTCGTCCCTGCATATCTCGGTTGGGTTTGCGGTCGTGGGCGCCGTGGTGGGCGAATATCTCGGCGCGGCCGGCGGACTGGGCTATCTGATCCAGCAGGCGGAGGGGGTGTTCGATGTGGCCGGCGTCTTCGCGGGCATGTTCGTGCTCGCCGCCTTCGTGCTTTTGATCGACTGGATCGTCACGCTCGTCGAGAGGCGGCTTCTGGTCTGGCGGCCGGAATTCTCGAGATCGGGCCGTTAGATCGGATGACGTCTCGTTGAATCGTCACGCTGAGCCGGCACCTTTGTTGGAGCATGATCTGTCCCGAAAGCCGGTTCCCACTTTTCGGGATCATGCCCCCAGGCCGGCAAGTTCAATCCAAGGAGGAAATCGTGAGAGCAATTTCGAAACTGGCGGCCGCGGCAATCCTGCTGGCGACCTGCGCGAGCGCCGGGGCGGCTGAGAAGGTGACCATCTCGATCGGCGGAGCTGCTTGCCTTTGCTACATGCCGACCGTGCTCGCCAAACAGATCGGCGCCTATGAAAAGGCCGGCGTCGATGTCGAACTCGTCGACTTCAAGGGTGGTTCGCAATCGCTCACCGCCGTGCTCGGCGGCAGTGCCGACGTGGTGTCTGGCTACTTCGATCATACGGTGGAACTGGCCGCCAAGAACCAGCACCTGCAGTCCTTCGTCATCTACGACCAGTTTCCGGGCCTGGTGCTGGCGGTCGCACCTGGCCAGACCGGCAAGATTACTTCGGTGAAGGACCTCGCCGGCAAAAAGGTGGGCGTGACCGCGCCCGGCTCCTCGACCGATTTCTTCCTGAAATACCTGCTGAAGAAAAATGGACTGGACCCGACATCCGCTTCCGTGGTCGGTGTCGGGCTGGGCGCAACCGCCGTTGCCGCCATGGAGCAAGGCCAGATCGATGCCGTCGTGACGCTCGACCCCGCGGTCACCGTGCTTCAGGCCAGGCATAAGGACCTGACCATTCTGGCGGACACGCGGTCGCAAAAGGACACGGAAGCGGTGTTCGGCGGCGACTATCCGGGTGGAGCGCTCTACACGCGTCCGGAATGGATGGCCGCGCATCCCGAAGCGACACAGGGCCTGACCAACGCCATGCTGGCGACGCTTGACTACATCCACACCCACAGTCCTGAAGAGATCATGGCCCAGATACCAGAAAATCTCGTCGGCAACGACAAGGCTTCGTATCTGGCCGCATTGAAAAACGCGATTCCGATGTATTCGACCACCGGACTTATGGATCCGAAAGGTGCCGCGGCCGTTCTCGATGTCTTCTCCGTCGGTTCACCTGACGTAGCCGGCGCCAAGATCGACATCTCGCAGACCTACACCAACGACTATGTGAACAAGGCGAAGAAGGCCAATTGAGCAGATCGGGGGCGCTGCCCGCGGAGGGAGTTTCAGTTCTCGGTCGGCTCCGTTGGCGCCGGGCTAGGGGGAGGGGTCGACACCGATGTCGGGTGCGGCTTCGGTGCTGTTCCCGGACAGTCATCCTTGGTCCTGGTCCAGGACGTGTTGTTGAGAACCATGCCGCAACGGGCGAGGTGGCTTTCGCCCTCCAATGTCAGGCACGCCGTCTCGCCGACCTTGAACGACTGGCCATTGGCGAGACAGGCCTGTGCCGCCAGCGACGGCGTCGGCGCAAACGCCAAAGCAAGACCAACCGTCCAGAAAGGAACTCGGATCGCCATTCAACCCCCACAGCAAGCCGCATCAAAGGCGGGATTTGTGGCGATATCTGGGTCCAGGCAGGTTTGAACGCCTCAGGCCGGCAGCAGGTTGAGATCGATCGCGACCGGCACATGGTCGGAGGGCTTTTCCCAGGCGCGGACATGCTTTTCCACCGAGGCCGACGAGAAACGGTTGGCGGCTTCCGGTGAGAGCAGCAGGTGGTCGATGCGAATGCCGTTGTTCTTCTGCCATGCGCCGGCCTGATAGTCCCAGAAGGTGTAGACGCCGGCCGAGTCGGTCACGGTGCGCACCGCCTCGGTGAAGCCGAGATTCTTCAACCGGCGGAAGGCCTGCCTGGTCTGCGGCTGGAATAGCGCGTCGCCCAGCCAGTTTTCGGGATAGCGGGCATCGGCGGGTTCCGGGATGACGTTGTAGTCCCCGGCCAGCACCAGCGCCTCTTCCAGGCGCAGTCGTTCTTCAGCCCAGCGCTCCAGCCGCGCCATCCAGGCCAATTTGTAGGAGAACTTCCGTTCATCGTCGACCGGGTTGCCGTTCGGCAGATAGAGCGAGACGACGCGCAAGGCGCCCTGGTCGGTGGAAAAGACGCCCTCGATGAAGCGCGCATGGTCATCCGCATCGTCGCCCGGCAGGCCGCGGTTGACCTCGTCGAAGGGGAGCTTCGACAGGATGGCGACGCCGTTGAAGCTCTTCTGGCCGTTGGTCTCGACATTGTAGCCCAGCGCCTCGATCTCGGCGCGCGGGAACAACTCGTCGACCGACTTGATCTCCTGCAGGCAGACGATGTCCGGCGCGCTTTCGGTCAGCCAGTGGGTCAGGTTGCCGATGCGGGCGCGAACGCCGTTGATGTTCCAGGTGACGATCTTCATGCAGGCCTCGATGCTGTTCGGACGGTAGGCGTTCGACCTGAACGATCGTATTGCCTGCGCGGGGCTTTAGAAAGGCCACCCGTTCGCATTCCTGCCACGGCAAGGCATGGCCGCATGCTGTCCGGTCGGCGCCGGTTGCAAATCCCGGAAATATCGGCTGATCAGATCGAGAAGCTGGTGCCGCAGCCGCAGGAGGCGACCGCGTTGGGGTTCCTGATCTGGAAGGACTGACCCATCAGGTCGTCGACGAAGTCGATCACCGAGCCACCCATATAGACCAGCGACAAATCGTCGATCAGGACGGTCGCGCCATCCTTCTCGATGGCGACATCGTCGTCGTTGCGTTCGCCGACGAGATCGAATTTGTAGGAAAAGCCGGAGCAGCCACCGCCTTCGACTGAGACGCGCAGGGCCGTCTTGCCCGGTTCGCCGGAAACGATCCTGGCGATCCGCTTCGCCGCGGCATCGGTCATTTCGACCTTCATGGCAGTCTTGGCATCCGCGCCCATCGGCGTCACCTTGCTTTCGGTTTCACATGATAGGTATGAAGCGGGCGGGGCCAAGTCAACTGGTGGGTCAATGGACGAGCGGCAGGGCAAGGATGCTCTTGGCGACATCGGATTCGGCTATCGGCCGCGCGCCGTCTATGCGAGCGACCCGGCGCGCTCGCGCGGACGCCTGTTCGACGAGCCCGAAAGTCCGACCCGCACGCCGTTCCAGCGCGACCGCGACCGTATCATCCACTCCACCGCCTTCCGCCGGCTGAAGCACAAGACGCAGGTCTTCGTGGCGCATGAGGGCGACCACTACCGCACGCGGCTGACGCATTCGATCGAGGTGGCGCAGATCGCGCGCGCGCTGGCGCGGGCGCTGCGCGGCGACGAGGATCTCGCCGAGGCCGTAGCCCTTGTCCATGATTTCGGCCATACGCCCTTCGGCCACACCGGCGAGGACGCGCTCAACGAGAAGATGGCCGCGTGGGGCGGCTTCGACCACAACGCGCAGTCGCTGCGCGTGGTGACGCGACTGGAGAGGCGCTATGCCGAATTCGACGGGCTGAACCTCACCTGGGAAACGCTGGAAGGGCTCGTCAAGCACAATGGTCCATTGACCGACACGAGCGGGAAGGGGCTCAAGGGCCCCGTGCCGCAGGCGATCCGAGACTATTCCCAGTTGCACGACCTCGAACTCGACCGCTTCGCCGGCATCGAGGCGCAGTGTGCGGCGATCGCAGACGACATCGCCTACAACACCCATGACATCGACGATGGCTTGCGCGCAGGCCTGCTGACGCTGGATATGCTGCGGGAGGTCGGCCTGCCAGGCTCGATCCTGAACGGCGTGCGCGCCAAGTACCCTCAACTCGACGATGTCCGCACCGGTCACGAACTGATGCGCCGGCAGATCACCTTGATGGTCGAGGACGTCATCGCCTCGACCACGGCCAATCTGGAACGCCTGAAGCCGGGCAGCGCCGATGCGGTGCGGACAGCCGGCGAGACCATGGTCACCTTTTCCGCCGACATGGCGGCTGCCGAGAAGGAATTGAAGGCTTTCCTCTACAAGCATCTCTACCGGCACCCGGAAGTGATGCGGGTGCGCGCCGACGCCGAGCGCATCGTGCGCGAGCTGTTCGACGTCTATTTCGCCGATCCGCGCGCCATGCCCGATGGCTGGCGCGAAGGGCTGGACCGCGCCGAGGACCGGATCAAGGCGCGCAGTGTCGCCGACTTCCTGGCCGGCATGACAGACACCTATGCGCTCAAGGAACACCGGCGTCTGTTTGACCATACGCCCGATTTGAGCTAGGGCGAGCCTCGATTTTGCCGGCCATCGAGCCGGTTGCCTCTTAAAGCCCAGAGCATATCCCATGAATATCTTCGCCGATTTCAACGCGCGGATCGTAAAGGCCGTCGAAGCCCTTGACCTGAAGGACAAGGAAGGGGCCGCGCTTGACCTGTCGCGCATCACGGTCGAGCCGCCGCGCGATGCGACCCATGGCGATCTCGCCACCAATGCGGCGATGGTGCTGGCCAAGCCCACCGGCCAGAATCCGCGCGTGCTTGCCGAGAAACTTGCCGAAGCGTTGCGGGGCGACGCTGACATTGCCTCGGCCGACATCGCCGGGCCGGGCTTTGTCAATCTCAGGCTCAAGGACGCGTTCTGGCATGCGCATCTGGCCGTGCTGCTCGGCGAGGGGCGCAACTATGGCCGCTCGACCATCGGCGGCGGCCGCAAGGCCAATGTCGAATATGTCTCTGCCAACCCGACCGGCCCCATGCATGTCGGCCATTGCCGCGGCGCCGTGGTCGGCGACGCACTTGCCAATCTCATGGCCTTCGCCGGCTACGATGTAACCAAGGAATACGTCATCAATGACGCCGGCTCGCAGATCGACGTTCTCGGCCGCTCTGCGTTGCTGCGCTATCGCGAGGCGCTTGGCGAAGATATCGGCGAGATCCCGTCCGGTCTCTATCCGGGCGACTATCTGGTGCCCGTCGGCCAGGCGCTGGCCAAGGAGTTCGGCCGTGGTCTCTTGGAAATGCCGGAAGACGAGGCGCTTGCGATCGTCAAGGACCGCACCGTCGATGCGATGATGGCGATGATCCGCGAGGATCTGGCGCTGCTCAACGTGCATCACGACGTGTTCTTCTCCGAGCGCACGCTGCATGCCGACAATGCCAAGAAGATCCGGGCGGCGATCGCCGACCTGACGCTGAAAGGCCATATCTACAAGGGCAAGCTGCCGCCGCCGAAGGGCGAGAAGCCGGACGACTGGGAAGACCGCGAGCAGACCCTGTTCCGCTCGACCGCGGTCGGCGACGACATGGACCGGGCGCTGGTCAAGTCCGACGGCTCGTTCACCTATTTCGCCGCCGACGTCGCCTATCTCAAGGACAAGGTCGAACGCGGCTTCGTCGACCTGATCTATGTGCTTGGCGCCGATCATGGCGGCTACGTGAAGCGGCTCGAGGCGCTGGCGCGCGCCGTTGCCGGCGATAGCGTCAAGCTCACCGTGCTGCTCTGCCAACTCGTAAAACTGTTCCGCGACGGAGAGCCGGTCCGGATGTCGAAGCGGTCCGGCGATTTCGTCACCTTGCGCGAAGTGGTGGACGAGGTCGGCCGCGACCCTATCCGCTTCATGATGCTTTACCGCAAGAACGACGCGCCGCTCGATTTCGACTTCGCCAAGGTCACGGAGCAGTCGAAGGACAATCCGGTGTTCTACGTGCAGTATGCATCGGCGCGCTGCCACTCGGTTTTCCGGCAGGCGAGCGAGCAGCTCGGCGAGGCGAATTTCGACCGCAACCGGCTCAAGGTCTCCGTGGCCGCGCTGACCGACGAAGGCGAAATCGCGCTGATCCGCAAGCTCGCCGAATATCCGAGATTGATCGAATCCGCGGCGCTTTCGCTGGAGCCGCACCGGCTCGCATTCTACCTCTACGATCTGGCTTCCGGCTTCCATGCACAATGGAATCGCGGCCACGATAATCAGGACTTACGTTTTGTTAAGGTTAACGACCGAGAATCAACCTATGCCAGACTAGGGCTGGTGCAGGCTGTTTCGGATGTCTTGACCTCCGGCCTGACGCTGATCGGGGCAGACGCGCCCACTGAAATGCGTTAGGTTTGACTAAAAAACCTGTCACCTTTTGCCCACATTGCGCTGGTAAGGGCCAACCCTGCGCGACGTCCATGGCGTCCGACTGTGTGCGAGTTCGGGAACAATAATGGCAGACAGAACCCCGCTGAAAGTAGCCGATCACAACGATATCGCCGACGATGATCCGTTCGCGGAACTGACCCGCATCATGGGTTTCGATCCGCGCCAGCCGGTCAGGCAGCCGGCCCCCGCGGCCGAGAAGGCCATGCCGGCTAACCATGTCGCGGAAGCGGACGATTTCGACATCGACCTCGAGAAAGAGTTGATGGGCGAGTTCGATTCCGCCGAGGAAAGCGCGCCGGTCGCGCAGCAGGCTGTCCTGCACCAGATCAGGCAGGAGCCGGCTTTCGAGCCTGCCAGCGTCGCCGCCAATGACGACGAGCTGACAGCATCCTTCGAGCAGGATTTTGTCTTTGACGATGCGGCGGACCACGCCGACTTCGCCGTCGCCCGCGCACCGGAACCGAATTTCACGGCGGCGCCGCATGCTGCGCCCGAGCAGCGCTTTGCACCCGAGCCGCACGTCGCTCCCGAGCCGCAGGTCGCGGCGGAGCCGGAAGTCGCCTTCGATGACGATTTCGACAAGGCGGTCGAGAACTCGCTCGATGTTTCGCCGCGTGATGTTTCGCCGCTTGAGGACGATCTTGCGATCGATCAGGAAATGGCGGCTTCGCTGGACCAGGATTTCCAGGTCCACCATCACGAGCCGACCGACTTCGACTATCGCGAACCCGCTGATGCCCATCAGGGCGCCGTTGAAGCAGTGCAAACCGCGAGCGAAGGGGCCTTCGACGCCGATTTCGACAACGCGGTCCAAATGTCGCTCGAGGACGAGCTGTCGTTTGAGAGCCACGAACCGGAACAGCATGCGCGGGCCGTCGAGCCGGTCGAAGCCCACACGGCCGCGCCGTTGGTCTCCGAGGATGATTTTGCCGGTCATTTCGAGCAGGCGCTGACCGATGTCGACCTAAACCTCGGCCAGGATATGGACCTCGGCCAGGACCAGGATTTCCAGGAGCTGCAGCTCGACGACGAGCAGGCGCCAATGGTCGAGCTGCCGATCGAGACGGCGCACTTTGCAGCCGAGCCCGATCTGGCCGCGCCCGAACCCGTCGTCTCGCCGTCCCTCGATGATGATTTCGAACTGAGCTTCCGCAATGCGCTGAACGAGGAGCCGCAAGCTCCGGCCGTGGAGCAAGTGGCCGCGTTGCAGGCAGCCGCCAAGCCCGCCCCCGTCGTTGCTGTGCCGGTTGCGGCCGTCGAACCGGCAAAGCCGGCCAGCGAGCGCAGCCTGGAAGACGAGCTCAATGCGCTGCTCGGCGCCATGACCGCGCGGCCGATGCCTACAGTCAAGGAGCCCGACCCCGCGCCCCGGCTGGTTGCTCAGCCCACAAGCCACACGGGTGGGAATGCCGCTGCCGACGATCTCGAGTGGGATCTCGACGAGCATCAGCCGGCGCAGAGCGTTCAGTCCGCCGAGAGCGAACTGGACGACCTGCTCGCCAACGAGCTTGATAACCAGGATTTTGCAGCTTCGGCCAAGGTCGAGCCCTCCAGGGGTGAGCCGGGCGTCGATTTCGACGATGACGCTTTCGGCGCCGCTTTCGCCAGGAGCATCGAGGCGGAACAGGAAGCCGCCGCAAGGGCAAAATCTCCGGCAAGCTCGTCCGATTGGTCGTATCCGACGCCCTCCGAGCCGGCAAAGTCGTGGAGCCGTTCGACCCCGACCGCAGCCGCCCCGGTGCAAGCGTCTTTTGCCGCGCAGCCAGTGCCCGCGGCGCCAGTGCAGATGGCGGCGCCTTCCTATCGCAGCGAGCCGGCAACGGATTATTCGGCCTATGCCGAACCGGCGCAGCCGCCGATGCCTGCGCCGCAGCCCCGCAAGCATGACGACGTGCCGGATGTGGAGACTGTCGATGTGCCGGAGCGCGTGGTCGCGCTCGCGGACGACCTCGACATTCCGGAGCTCAGCTTCGAGGAGGACCAGCCGGCGGCACCCGCTTATGACGATCTCGATGCGGAATTCGCCAGCCTGCTCACCGACATGAACGCGACGGAGATCGCGTCGGCGCCCGCGCAGAGCAGGGGCTATGACGACGAATCCTACAGTGCAGGCTTCAACGGCTATGACCGCCGCGACTTGCGCGCCGAGGCTCCGGCGGCTCCAGCCACCCCGGCTTCGTTCGCCGTCGCGAACGATTACGACGCCGACGACCTGCCTGGCAGCCGGCCGGTTTCGCAGTCGGACGATTTCGCCACCGACGAGCTCGACTACGATCCGGAGCTCGATGAAGCGATGGCGATCCCCGGGCTTGCCGAGCGCGAGGCGGCACAACCGCGCCGGCGCGGCACGATGATCGCGGCGCTCGTCGGCGCCGTGGTGGTTCTCGGCGGCCTTGGCGCTCTGGCCTTCTCCTTCGGTGGCAAAGGCGGCGGCGAGGCTCCGGTGATCGTCAAGGCCGACAATTCACCCATCAAGGTGAAGCCTGAAAATCCGGGTGGCGCGGTCGTGCCGAACCAGGACAACAAGGTTTATGACGCGGTGGCCAAGGGCGGTGGCGCGGCCAAGCCGGCCGCGCCGATGCAGCAGAAGCTGGTGAACACCACCGAGCAGCCCGTGGACCTGGCATCGAAAGAGCCGCCGCAGAGCCGCGTGGTCGATCTTTCGCCTAACGACACCGATGCCGCGACAGGCACCGGCGCCGCCGATAAGTCAGATTCGGGCTTGCCTGGCGTGGCGCAAGCGGGAGCGCCGGAAAGCGCTCAACCGGTCGTGCCGGACAGCGCGCAGCCGGCCGCGCCGGCGCCGAAGTCGGAAGATCGCATTGCCCAGGTGCTGCAGCAGGATGCCGACAGCGGGGCCAGCAACGACGTGGTCGCCGTTGCACCGCGCAAGGTGAAGACCATGATGGTGAAGCCTGACGGCTCGCTGGTGCCGCGCGAGGATCCGGCTCAGGCCGCGCCGAAGGTTGCCGCGGCCGAGCCGAGCGATCCGGCGCCGCAGCATGTCGCGCCGGCCTCCGATGGCCAGCAGACGGGAACCGTTACCTCCGACGCGGACCAGGCCGATGCGGCGACTGTCAAGCCGGCGAAGCCCGCAAAGAAGGTCGAAGCCAAGGCCCAGTCAAGCAATACCCCGGCGACGGTGCCGGTGGCGCCGGCGCGCCCGTCCGACCAGCCGGTCGACATCGTCGGCGAGGTCAAGCCGGACCAGGTCGCGTCCATCGATCCGGCCGCGGCGGCCGGCGGCGGTTCGTGGTCGATGCAGATCGCCTCGCAGCCGACCGTTGAAAGCGCGCAGTCGACCTATCAGGACTTGCAGCGCCGCTACGGCAGCGTTCTTTCCGGCCGCACGGCCAGCATCGTCAAGGCGGAAGTCGCGGGCAAGGGCACGTTCTACCGTGTTCGCGTTCCGGCGAAGTCGCGCAACGATGCGATCGCGCTCTGCACCAGCTACAAGGCAGCCGGCGGCAACTGCTTCGTATCGCGCTGACGAGAATCTGGTCTCTCAAAGCCGGCGCCGCCGCAAGGCCGCGCCGGTTTTTCCTTGTGGGCTTCGGCAGGCCGCAGGGCAGGGGTGATTCCCTTTGCCCGGCCAAAGCCTTAAGCTTCCGTGCATGAGCGAATCAAAATCCATGATCCTCGGCTGCGCCGGGAAATCCCTCACCGAGGATGAAATCCGTTTCTATCGCGACGAACGTCCGTGGGGCTTCATCCTGTTTGCCCGTAACATCGGCGAGGCCGGACAGATCCGCGACCTGGTCGCTTCGATGCGCGACTGCGTCGGCCGTCCGGATGCTCCGGTCTTCATCGACCAGGAAGGCGGCAGGGTGCAGCGCCTGCGGCCGCCATTGGCGCCGAACTATCCGGCCGGCGGCGCGCTTGGCGCGTTGTGGCGCGATGATCATGAGGCCGGCCGCCGCGCCGCCTGGCTCATGGCGCGGCTGCACGCCTTCGACCTTTCGCGCCTGGGCATCACCGCCGACTGCCTGCCGGTGCTCGACGTACCGGTCGAAGGCGCGAGCGATGTCATCGGCGCACGCGCCTATGGCAAGGAGCCTAATGCGGTGACCGAGCTTGGCCGGGCGTCGGCCGAGGGGTTGATGTCCGGCGGCGTGCTGCCGGTGATGAAGCACATTCCCGGCCACGGCCGCGCCTTCGCCGACACGCATTTCGCGCTGCCGACCGTCGATACCCCGCTCGAAGAGCTCAGCCGGCATGATTTCGCCCCGTTCAAGGCGCTCAACGAGCTGCCGATGGCGATGACCGCGCATGTCGTCTACAGTGCCGTCGACCCCGACAATCCGGCGACGACTTCCGCCAAGGTCGTCAATCAGGTGATCCGCGGCGAGATCGGCTTCGACGGGCTCCTGATGAGCGACGACACCTCGATGAAGGCACTTTCTGGGGATTTCCCGACAAAGGCGGCCTCGATCCTTGCGGCCGGCTGCGATCTCGTCCTTCACTGCAACGGCGTTTTCGAGGAGATGTCGGGGATCGCGTCGCGCACGACGACGCTCAGCGGCAAGTCCTTGCAGCGCGCGGAGCGGGCGCTGACCTATATAAAGGACCGCGACGTCGCCGACGAAACCGTGATACGCGCCGAATTCGCCACCTATTTCGAAGCGGTGGCCTGAGCCGAAGGGAAGAAAGGCAAGTGGCGGAGACATTGGAAGTGAAGGCCGCGAAGGCCGCGCCGATGGACCGTCTGTGGGCCGAGAACGATGATTCACGCCTGACCGGCGACCCGTCGCTGGTCGTCGATGTGGCCGGGTTCGAGGGCCCGCTCGACCTCTTGCTGCATCTTGCCCGCAACCAGAAAGTCGATCTGGCGCGCATTTCGATCCTGGCGCTCGCCGAGCAGTATCTGGCCTTCATCGAAAAGGTGCGGGCGCTGAGGCTGGAGCTTGCCGCCGACTATCTGGTGATGGCGGCGTGGCTGGCCTTCCTGAAGTCGAAGCTCCTGATCCCGAAACAACCGGGCGAGGAAGGCGAAAGCGGCGAGGAACTGGCGGCGGTGCTGCAATTCCGGCTCAAGCGGCTGGAAGCCATGCGTTACGCCTCGGCGCGGCTGGTCAACCGCAACCGTCTCGGCCGCGACGTCTTTGCGCGTGGCATGCCGGAAATGGTCATCATCGAGAAGCGCAACAGCTTCTCGGCGTCGCTCTACGATCTGCTCACCGCCTATGCGCAGCAGCGCCAGCGGCAGGCGATCAACAATGTGACGATCGCCCGCCGCGCCGTGTGGTCGCTGAAGGACGCGCGTGAGGTGCTGGCAAGGCTGATCGGTTCGGTCGGCGACTGGACGGCGCTCGACAGTTTCCTGATCGAATATCTGGCGGCGCCGGAAGAGAAGCGCACGGCGATCGCCAGTTCCTTCGCGGCGACGCTCGAAATGGTGCGCGAAGGCAAACTGGAAGTGCGGCAGGATCAGGTGTTCGCGCCGATCTATCTGCGCGGCCGCGCACAAGGGGTCAGGGCAGTCGAGGTGGTATCATGAGCGAACGCGCCAATGCTTCGGTCATCCCGTTCAAGGTCGAGGACGAACCGGAAGACGAGATGGCCGGGCAGGGTTCAATCGAGAACCCCGCCGAGCGGCTGCGGCTGTCGGAGGCCGTGCGCATGGCCGAGGCGATCATTTTCGCCAGCGCCGAGCCGGTGAGCGAAAAGCAGCTTGCCGCGCGCCTGCCCGACGGCGTGAACATCGCTGCCGCGATGGCGGACCTGCAGGAAATCTACGCCAAGCGCGGCGTCAACCTGGTGCGCGTCGGCGATGCCTGGGCCTTCCGCACCGCCGGCGACCTGGCTTTCCTGATGAGCCGGGACACCGTGCAGCAGAGGAAGCTCTCTCGCGCGGCGCTCGAAGTGCTGGCGATCATTGCCTACCACCAGCCGGTCACGCGCGCCGAAATCGAGGATATCCGGGGCGTGGAGACGTCCAAAGGCACGCTCGACACGCTGCTGGAGACCGAATGGGTGCGGATGCGGGGCCGCCGCCGCACGCCCGGACGGCCGGTGACCTATGGCACCACCGACGCTTTCCTCGACCATTTCGCGCTGGAGGAGATCCGCGACCTGCCCGGCATGGAAGAGCTGAAGGGCGCGGGATTGCTGTCGACGCGCATGCCGGCCAATTTCTCGATGCCGGTGCCGCCGGCCGATCCGGATGCACTGACCGAGGACGAGGACGAGCTGACCGACATCGACCTCGAGGAGCTTGGCTTGCTGACGCCGCGCGTCACGGAAGAGTGACCGCGAAACCGGCATGGATGGTTTATTAGCGAGGCCTGCGCGGATTCGTAGCAAGGCGCTCACGCCGAAAGTGCGTGACATCCGCTAGCCATTTTATCAACTTCATTGCGGTTGTGTTTGAATCCCCGAGCGAAAACGCATAGATCATCGCCAGGGAAAACATTCGAGAGAGAGTAGCAATGGGTTCATTTTCGATTTGGCACTGGATGATCGTGCTGGTCATCGTGCTTCTGGTGTTCGGCCGCGGCAAGATCCCCGAGTTGATGGGCGACATGGCCAAGGGCATCAAGAGCTTCAAGAAGGGCATGGCTGACGACGACGTTGACGACAAGCGTACGGTCGAGCACCGCGCCGACGAGACTGTTTCGCCGGCCAAGGAAAAGGTCAGCAAGAGCTGATCTCGGTTGTAGCTTTGCGCATGTCACCAAACCGCCTCGCACGTTTGGGCGGCATGCACGCGTCGGAATAGATTGACATGTTCGAAGTCGGTTGGAGCGAACTGCTGGTGATCGCGGTCGTCATGATCGTGGTCGTCGGGCCCAAGGATTTGCCCAACATGCTGCGCACCTTCGGCCGCACCGTGGCGAAATTGCGCGCCATGGCGGGTGACTTTCAGAAGCAGTTCAACGACGCGCTGAAGGAAGCCGAACTCGACGACGTCAAGAATTCGATCGACACTCTTCGCGGTCTCAATCCGATGAATGAGGTGCGCAAGCAGCTCAATCCGTTCGAGCAGGCCGCGGCCGATGTACGGGCCGGCGTCGACACGATGATGAAGCCCAAGCCGGCCGACGATCCGACGGCGCCGGCAGCATCGACGCCGCAGGCCGCCGAGCCGCTCAAGAACGGCGCGACGGACATTCCAGGCGCCAATGGAACCGAAGCAGTAGCCGCCGCTCCGATCTTCCCGGCCATGACGGACGCCTCCGTCACCGCGCCGGTTTCGGAAACCGCCGCGCCGGCCAAGCCGGCGAAAAAGGCCGCGACCGCCAAGGCGAGGACGACCGGGACCGCAGCAAAAACGACAGCGGCAGCGAAGGCGCCAGCCCCGGCCAAAGCTGCAGCGCCCGTCAAGAAGGTGTCAGCCAAGGCTGAGGCGAAGCCTGCCGCTACAAAGAAGCCGGCCGCAAAGAAGACAACCGACACCAAGAAGACGGCGGGAGCCGCCAAGTGAGCGTATCGGACAAGGAGCGGGAAGAAATCGAGAAATCCTCGGCGCCGCTGATCGAACATCTCATCGAGCTGCGCCGGCGCCTGATCTGGTCGCTGGGCGGTTTCTTCGTCGCCTTTCTCGTCTGCTTCTTCTTCGCCAAGCGGCTGTTCAACCTTCTGGTCGTCCCCTTCAAATGGGCGACGCAATGGGCCGGACTCGACCCGCACAAGGTCGAACTGATCTATACCGCGCCTCAAGAATTCTTCTTCACCCAGGTGAAGCTTGCCATGTTCGGCGGCATGGTGATCGCTTTCCCGTTGATCGCCACGCAGATTTACAAGTTCATCGCGCCGGGCCTTTACAAGAACGAGCGCAGCGCCTTCCTGCCGTTCTTGATCGCGTCGCCTGTCCTGTTCCTGTTGGGCGCTTCGCTGGTCTATTTCTTCTTCACCCCGATGGTGATGTGGTTCTTCCTCGCCATGCAACAGGTCGGCACGAACGATCAGGTGCAGATTTCGCTGCTGCCGAAGGTGTCGGAGTATCTCAGCCTGATCATGACGCTGATCTTCTCCTTCGGCCTGGTGTTCCAACTGCCGGTGGTGACCAGCCTTTTGACGCGCGTCGGCATCTTGTCGTCCCAGGCGCTGGTCGAGAAGCGCAAATGGGCGATCGTGCTTTCCTTCGTCGTTGCTGCGGTGCTGACGCCGCCCGACCCAATGAGCCAGTGCGGCCTCGCCATCCCAACCATCATCCTCTATGAAGTCGCCATCTGGTCCTCTCGCATGATCGAGCGTAACCAGGCGCGCGACCGGCTCGCGCGCGAGCAGGCGGAGGCGGGGGACTCGGTCGCGAGCAACACGCCGGACGCGTCGTCAACCTAGGTAAGCCATCCAAGCCGGGAAAATCGAGGCGCTCGGCCTAGCCGCCGTCTTGCATCGACAACCGATGCGGTTTACGCCCTCGATCCTTACTTTGAGGATCGACCATGCTTGATATCAAATGGATTCGCGATAACCCGAAGGCCCTTGTCGAGGCGCTGGTGAAGCGCTCGTGGTCGGCGGGCGAGGCGCAGTCCACGGTCGACGACCTGGTCGCGAAGGACGAGGCGCGGCGCTCGCATCTGAGCGAACTGCAGGTCAAGCAGGAGCGCCGCAACGCCGCATCGAAGGAGATCGGCAATGCCATGCGTTCGGGCGATGCGGCACTCGCCGAAAGGCTGAAGGGCGAAGTCAGCGATATCAAAGCCTTCATCCAGAATGGCGAGGCGCGTGAGCGCGAGCTCGACAAGGCGCTCAACGATGCGCTGGCAGTCCTGCCCAACGTGCCGCTCGAGGATGTGCCCGTCGGCAAGGACGAGCACGACAATGTCGTCAAGCGCATCGTCGGCGAGGTGCCGACCCGCCCGAACTGGGTGAAAGAGCATTTCGAGATCGGCGAAGCGCTCGGCATGATGGATTTCGAGCGGGCGGCGAAACTGTCCGGCTCGCGCTTCACCGTGCTGAAGAGCCAGTTGGCGCGCATGGAGCGCGCGCTCGGCCAGTTCATGATCGACCTGCACACCACGGAACACGGCTATGAAGAGATCATCCCGCCGCTGATGGTGCGCGACGAGGTGCTGTTCGGCACCAACCAGTTGCCGAAATTCGAACTGGACCTGTTCTTCACGCCGCATGGCGAGGGTCGCCTCGGCCTCATCCCAACCGCGGAAGTGCCGTTGACCAACCTCGTGCGCGAAGAGATCACCGCCCACGAAAAATTGCCGTTGCGCTACACCGCGCTGACGCCGTGCTTCCGTTCCGAAGCGGGCTCGGCCGGCCGCGATACGCGCGGCATGCTGCGCCAGCACCAGTTCTACAAGGTCGAGCTGGTCTCGATCACGGACCAGGAAAGCTCGATCGCCGAGCACGAGCGCATGACGCAATGCGCCGAGGAAGTGCTGAAGCGCCTCGGCCTGCACTTCCGCACCGTCACGCTGTGCACCGGCGACATGGGTTTCGGCGCGCGCAAGACCTACGATATCGAGGTCTGGCTGCCGGGACAGAACGCCTATCGCGAAATCTCGTCCTGCTCGGTTTGCGGCGATTTCCAGGCCAGGCGCATGGATGCCCGCTACAAGGACAAGGACGGCAAGGGCAACCGCTTCGTCCACACGCTCAACGGATCGGGCACCGCCGTCGGCCGCGCTCTCATAGCCGTCATCGAAAACTACCAGAACGAGGATGGCAGCGTAACCATTCCTGAAGTGCTGCGGCCTTACATGGGCGGTCTCGCCAAGATCGAATCGAAGTGAATCATGCGCATCCTCCTGACCAACGATGACGGCATACATGCCGAGGGGCTGGCGTCACTCGAGCGCATCGCCCGCACGCTCTCGGACGATGTATGGGTGGTCGCGCCGGAGCAGGACCAGTCCGGCTATGCGCATTCGCTGTCGATTTCGGAGCCGCTCAGGCTGCGCAAGATAGGCGAGAAGCATTATGCCGTGCGCGGCACGCCGACCGACTGCGTCATCATGGGCACGAAGAAGATCCTGCCTGGACCGCCGGACCTGATCCTGTCCGGTGTCAATTCCGGCGCCAACATCGCCGACGACGTGACCTATTCCGGCACCGTTGCGGGCGCCATGGAAGGCGCGCTGCTCGGCGTGCGCTCTATCGCGGTCAGCCAGGCCTATTCCTATGTCGGCGAGGACCGCGTCGTTCCCTACGAAACGACCGAGGCGTTGGCGCCGGCGCTGCTCAAGCGATTGGTGGAAACGCCGCTGCCGGAAGGCGTGCTGCTCAATGTCAATTTCCCGAACTGCGCGCCTGATGAAGTAGAGGGCACGGTCGTCACCTCTCAGGGCAAGCTGGTGCACAGCCTGTGGGTCGACGAACGGCGCGACGGGCGTGGCCTGCCTTACTACTGGCTGCGCTTCGGCCGCGAGCCGGTCGAGGGCAAAAAGGGCACGGACCTTTACGCGCTGCGCAACCGGCTGGTGTCGGTGACGCCGCTGCAGCTCGACCTCACCGCCCATGAACTCCGCGACCAACTGACCAAGGCGTTGTCATGAACAAGGTTTCGGCATGAACACGGCCATCGACGACCGCGAAGGGTTTGCCGCTTTCCTGCTCAGGCTGCGGGGCAGGGGCACGGCGCCAAAGGCGCTGGTTGCCGCCTTCGAGGCGACGCCGCGGCGCGGTTTCCTGTCGGCCCAGTTCCACACGATCGCCTGGTCGGACGGCATGCTGCCGATCGAATGCGGCGAGGCGATCGAAGGCGCCGACCTGCAGGCAGCCGTGATCGCCGCGCTCCATATCGAGCAAGGCAACCGCGTGCTTGAGATCGGCACCGGCTCGGGCTACACGGCCGCGGTCATGTCGCGGCTTGCGGCGCGCGTCATCACCATCGACCGCTACAAGACCCTGACCGAGCAGGCAAAGCAGCGCTTCGAGGCGCTTGCCATCAGCAACATCATCGCCCGCCAGGCCGACGGTTCCAATGGCCTGCCCAACGAAGGGCCGTTCGACCGCATCGTCGCCTGGGCCGCCTTCGACAGCCTGCCGCGCTTCCTGCTCGACCAGCTGTCGAGCGGCGGCGTCGTCATCGCGCCGATCGGCCCGGAGGAAGGCGAACAGGTGCTGGCCAAGCTCACCAAGGTCGGCAGCCGCTTCGAGCGCGAGGACATCGGCATGGTCAGGCTGCAGCCGATCCTACACAGCGTCGCGGCGGTGATCTAGCCGTCCGGTCTGAACGCTGCTTTTCGTGAGGCAGGGCAGTTGGTCCGCGCCGCGCCTTGTGACCGGCACTCACCCGCTCCAGTGGTAATTCAGATGCAAGCCAACCAGGTCGACGCCTTGGCTGATCTTGTCCCTGCCAAAAAGCCCACCACCAGGAACCGTCGTGAAAGTGATGGTCTTGTCGGGCATGAACAGATGATCATACTCGACCGCCAGCGACCAGTTCGGCGTAATGCCATATTCGAGGCCGGCGCCAAGCGCGCCGCCCCAACGGGTATGATCTCCTGCATCGCCAGCTAAGGTCGCAGGAGGGGGGAAGGCCGACCCCGTGTAGACATCGAAGTGGTTGCCGGTCACGGCCGCGCCACCTTTGGCGTAAACAAGGGCATTGCTGAAGCTGTAGCCAACCTGAGCCGTCAACAAGCCATACCACTTCACGCGGGATCGGTCGTTGAAGAACGGGATGGGAAAGACAGTGCTGTCGTTGGAGCCCTTCAGATCAGCCCAGTCGCCTTGCGCTTCCAGGCCAAACACCCAATTGTTACTCTGCCAGCGGTAGCCGAGTTGCGCCCCACCTGACCCGCCGGTGGCATTATGGCAGCCTTCGCTGCCAAAGACCCCGTCCCAACAAGAGTGGCTCGATCCCCAGCCGCCATTGGCGCCGATGTAGAGGCCGCTCCAGTCGTAGTTCGCGGCAACGGGTGTTTCGGTGAGATCGGCGGCGGACGCATTCGCGGCGACGCCCCAAACAGCGGCAAAAGCCGCTGCGGCGACGAGAAATCGTTTCACTGCAAGACCCTCCCAAGGTATCCCGACGCTACCGGAATCCAGCCCGGAAATCCCGTTACCTGGAAGCCACAGTCGGAATATTTGAATGGAAGCTCTGCCTCGGCAGGAGATCGCCGCTGCTTGACCTGTCCGCTTCGATGCCTATCGCCCGTTCCCGGCGTGACAATGAGGCGAAGCCGGCGGCCTCGAACCGCGCGCAAATTCACGGGAAAGCCGGCATGCCTGCCCCGGTCCGCCTGAATCTGGGCCGCGCCAGAATTTCCCCCAATGTTTTAAGAAAATTTTCGACGGATTCTAATGGGTTAACCGGCCAGTAACATTAACGCGCTTTAATCACGGCCAGTTTGTACCGGGTCTGTGCGGGTTAGTGCGATGCAATTCAATCACTTGAAGGCAAACAGACGTAATCTGGCGCGCGGTTGCGCGGTCCTGATGATTGCCGGCGCGGCGGCCGGGTGCAGTTCCCAGTCGATGCGCTTCAACGGGGTCGACGATGTCTTCACGTCGTCCACCAACAATCAGCGCGCCATCATCAACAAGCAGAATGTCGACCAGCCCTACCCGGGCGACACGGTCGCGCCTGCGCCTATCGACGGCACTCATACCCAGTCGGTGAGCCGTTCCAGCCTCGAGCCGGTCACGGTGCAGCAACTGCCGCCGCCTTCGCAGCCAGGCGTTGCGCCGGCCAAGCCCATGCGCACGGCGTCGGCCCCAGCGCTTGCCCCCGCGCCGAATGTCGACAGGACGACCACCACCGGCACCGTCGCTCAGGCCAAGCCATTCAAGACCGCAGAGCCCGATGCCGTGCGCAGCGCAAGCGCTGCGCCGCATGCGACCGAAATCGTGGTCCGCGACGGCGAGACGCTTTCGGGCCTGGCGGCGCATTATCATGTGCCGGCCGATGCCATCGCCAAGGTCAACGGGATCGATCCGAAGAAGGGCATCCGCAGCGGCCAGAAGATCGTCATCCCCGCTTATGCCTATTCGAGCAAGGCCGAGCCGAAAGTCGCGGAAGGCAAGCCGGTGAACACGCCGAAGCAGCCTGCTCCGGAGAAGGTCGCTGTGCTGCCGCAGCAGCCCAAGGTCAAGGACGGCAAGGCGGCCGCTCAGGTCGATGCCTCGGCCGCGGCCGCGGGTTCCAAGAATCCGAAGCCCGCCCAGCAGATGGCCGAGGCCAAGCCAGCCGGTGCCGGCGGCACCTACACGGTGCAGCAGGGCGACACGCTGTCGTCGATCGCCAGGAAGACCGGCGTCGGCACAACGGCACTGAAGCAGGCCAACGGCATGAAGGACGGCCTGCTCAAGATCGGCCAGACGCTCAAGGTCCCGGCCGGCGGCACCGTCGCTGTCGCCTCGGCCAAGCCCGCAGCCGCGAAGCCCACGATCGATCCGGTGACCACCGCGACCACGACGCCGCCTGCGAAGGCCACGCCGTCGCAGACGCTCGCCTCCTACACGCCGCCGAAGAAGGACGCCAAGGTCATCCAGCAGGCCGAGGACGACGATGCGGTGGCGCCCGACGCGACCGGTATCGGCAAGATGCGCTGGCCGGTGCGCGGCCGCGTTATCTCCGGCTTCGGCGCCGGCAAGGACGGCGTCGACATCGCGGTGCCGGAAGGAACGCCGATCAAGGCGGCCGAGAACGGCGTCGTCATCTATGCTGGGGACGGCCTCAAGGAGTTCGGCAACACCGTGCTGGTGCGGCACGAGAACGGCCTGGTCACCGTTTACGGCCACGCAAGCTCGATCGAGGTGCAGCGCGGCCAGAAGGTCAAGCGCGGCCAGGAGATCGCGCTGTCCGGCATGAGCGGCACCACCGACTCGCCCAAGCTGCACTTCGAGGTGCGCAAGAACTCCGCCCCGGTCGATCCGACCGGCTATCTCGAATAGAACAAGAACAATTGCGGGCCGCCTGACCTCCAGTCCGGCCCGCCGTCTTCAGCCCGCTCCGCAAGGAGCGGGCTTTTTCAGTTTTTGCGTTGACCATGACCTTGTCCGAACCGAGGAGCGGTTCGCGACCATGGTGGGATTTAGTCCTTCAGCGGCTTGCCGAGGCGGCCGGCCAGGTCCTGCGTGAACTGCCAGGCGACGCGGCCGGAACGGCTGCCGCGCGTGGTAGCCCATTCCAGCGCCTCGGCGCGCAACTGCTCGGGATCGATCGTCAAGCCGTGATAACGGACATAGCCTTCGATCATGTCGAGATATTCGTCCTGGGAGCATTTGTGGAACCCGAGCCAGAGGCCGAAACGGTCGGAGAGCGAGACCTTCTCCTCCACCGCTTCCGACGGGTTGATGGCGGTCGAGCGCTCATTGTCGATCATGTCGCGCGGCAGCAGGTGGCGCCGGTTGGACGTGGCGTAGAAGATGACGTTGGTGGGCCGGCCTTCGACGCCGCCCTCGAGTGCTGCCTTCAGCGACTTGTACGATGTGTCGTCATGGTCGAAGGAGAGGTCGTCGCAAAACAGGATGAAGCGGTAGGGCGCCACCTTCAGGAGACCCATCAGCTTGGGCAAAGTGTCGATATCCTCGCGATGGATCTCGATCAGCTTCAGCGGCCGGTCGAGCTTGTCGGAGGCGTTGACGGTGGCGTGCACCGCCTTGACCAGCGACGACTTGCCCATGCCGCGCGCGCCCCACAAGAGCACGTTGTTCGCCGCGTAGCCCGAGGCGAAGCGCTCGGTGTTGTCGAGCAGGATGTCGCGCACCCGGTCGACGCCGCGGATCAGGCCGATGTCGACGCGGTTGACCTTGCGGACCGGCTCCAGAAAGCCGGGCTCCGCCTGCCAGACGAAGCAGTCGGCCACGCCGAGATCGGTCTCCGGAACGGGCGGCGGGGCGAGGCGGGACACCGCTTCGATCAGGCGGTCGAGTTTCTTGTTCAAGGCATCCAGGCTGTCGGTCATGTCAGGTCTTTTCGCTGAGATATTTCAGGATGTGGGAGCAGCTTCCATGACATCGCTGCAAGAACCAGGTCCAAGCTTCTGTTGGAGCATGATCTTTTCGGTGGCGCCGCGGCCGCTTCCGCTGCGACGCTCTAGCACGCCGCAAACGGCTGGAAAAGCAACGGATCAGGCTCCCAGCGCAGTTGCATTGGCAAACTTAGCGACTATATTCCGGCCAAATTTTCGCTGGGCCGCCCCGGCCGTATTTCACCATCCAGGAGTTTCTTGATGTTCGTTACACCGGCATACGCCCAGGGCGTCGGCGCTTCGCCAGACATGTTCATCTCGATTTTGCCGTTTGTCCTGATTTTCGTGATCATGTATTTTCTGATCATACGGCCGCAGCGCGCCCAACTGAAGAAGCGGCAGGAAATGCTGTCCGCGGTGCGCCGCGGCGATACGGTGGTGACCGGCGGCGGCTTCGTCGGCAAGGTGACCAAGGTGATCGACGACAATGAGCTGGAGGTCGACCTTGGCGGCGGCACCAAGGTGACGGCGTTGCGCTCGACGATCACGGAAGTGCGCGTCAAGGGCGAGCCGGTGGCGAACCAGAACGCCAAGAAGTAACCTAACCCTCGATGGCGGAACGCTGCCGCTTGTACGCCTGAACGGATAAGAACGAATGCTCTATTTCTCGCGCCTGAAGATGATCCTGATCTGGCTCGCCGTGGCCATCACAGTGATCCTCGCCGCGCCCAATCTCTTCCCGGCAAGCATGCTGGCGCAATTGCCGAGCTGGGTGCCGAAGCGGCAGATGACGCTCGGCCTCGATCTTCAGGGCGGTTCGCACATCCTTCTCGAAATGAATCAGAACGATCTGATCAAGGACAGGATGGAGACGACGCGCGACGAGATCAGAACCCTCCTGCGCGACGCAAATCCGAAGATCAACTACACCGGCCTTTCCGGCTCCGGTCGCACCGTGCAGGTTCGCATTACCGACCCCACGCAACTCGACCAGGCCAAGAAGGTCTTGAAGCCGCTGACCGATCCGGTGGCCGCCGGACTGTTCAGCGGCGGTTCGATCCAGGAAATGGCGCTGGATGATTCCGAGCCGGGCCTGCTCAAATTCACGGTCACCGACGCTGGCTTGAAATACCGCACCTCGACGGCGCTGACGCAGTCGATCGAAGTGGTCGAACGGCGCGTCAACGAGCTCGGCACCACCGAGCCGATCGTGCAGCGCCAGGGCGACGACCGCATCCTGGTCCAGGTGCCGGGCCTGCAGGATCCGCAGCGGCTGAAGGAGATCCTCGGCCAGACGGCCAAGCTGACCTTCCAGATGGTCGATCAGTCGATGCCGGTGCAGGACGCGTTGAAGGGCCGCCCGCCGGCGGGCGACTCGGTGCTTTATTCGCAAGACGATCCGCCGGTTCCCTATCTGATCGAGAACCGCGTCATCGTTTCGGGCGAAAACCTGGTCGACGCGCAGGCGACCTACAATTCGCAGACCAACGAGCCTGTCGTCTCGTTCCGCTTCGATTCCAAGGGCGCGACCCGTTTCGGTCAGGCGACCTCGCAGAATGTCGGCAAGCTGTTCGCCATCGTTCTCGACAACCAGGTGATTTCGGCGCCGCAGATCCGCGAGCCGATCCTCGGCGGCACCGGCCAGATTTCCGGCAATTTCACGCCGCAGAGCGCCAACGACCTTGCCGTGCTGCTGCGCGCCGGCGCGTTGCCGGCGACGCTGACGGTGATCGAAGAGCGCACTGTCGGTCCGGGCCTCGGCCAGGACTCGATCCATGCCGGTAAGGTCGCCGGCCTGATCGGCTCGATCCTCGTCGTCGCCTTCATGTTCGTCGCCTACGGGTTCCTTGGCTTCCTCGCCAACATCGCGCTGGCGGTCCACGTGGCGATGATCGTGGCCGTGCTGTCGCTGCTGGGCGCCACGCTCACACTGCCTGGTATCGCCGGTATCGTGCTCACCATCGGCATGGCGGTGGACTCCAACGTGCTGATCTATGAACGCATCCGCGAGGAGCGAAGAAACGGCCGATCGGTGATCCAGTCGATCGACACAGGCTTCTCCAAGGCGCTGGCGACCATCGTCGACTCCAACGTCACCTCGCTGATCGCCACCGTGGTGCTGTTCTGGCTGGGCACCGGGCCGGTCAAGGGCTTCGCGATCACCTACGCGATCGGCATCCTGACCACGGTCTTCACCGCCTTTACGTTCACCCGCATGCTGGTGTCGATCTGGCTGCGCCGAGCCCGGCCGAAGGAACTGCCGCGCGCCCCGGTCACGTTCATCCCGCCGGGTACAAAAATCCCGTTCATGGGCATCCGCCGCTGGACGTTCGCTTTGTCCAGCCTGTTGTCGATCCTGTCGGTCGTCGGCTTCCTGACCATCGACATCAATTACGGCATCGACTTCAAGGGCGGCTCGATGATCGAGGTGCAGTCCAAGAAGGGCGACGCCGATCTGGGCGACATCCGCAAGAGGCTGTCCGAGCTGAATATCGGCGAGATCCAGGTGCAGCAGTTCGGCGCGCCGAACGACGTGCTGATCCGCGTCGGCACGCAGGACGCCGGCGAAAATGCCGAACAGACCGTCATCGACAAGGTGCGTGGCGAGCTTCAGGACCAGTATGATTTCCGCCGCGTCGAAGTGGTGGGACCGACGGTTTCCGGCGAGTTGGCCAAGCAAGGCACGATCGCGATGCTGATCGCGCTGGTCGGCATCCTGCTCTATGTCTGGTTCCGCTTCGAATGGCAGTTCGCGGTCGGCGCCATCATCGCCACGGTGCACGATGTGGTGATGACGATCGGCTTCTTCGTCCTGACAGGGCTGGAGTTCAACCAGTCGTCTCTGGCGGCGATCCTGACCATCATCGGCTATTCGCTGAACGACACGATCGTGGTCTATGACCGCGTGCGCGAGGATCTGCGAAAATACAAGAAGATGCCGCTGCCGCAGCTCCTGAACAACGCCATCAACGAGACGCTGTCGAGAACCACGCTGACCTCGGTGACGACCATCCTGGCGCTGCTGGCGCTGGTGCTGTTCGGTGGCGAGGTGATCCGCTCCTTCACGATGGCGATGCTGTTCGGCGTCGTGTTCGGCACCTATTCGTCGATCTTCATCGCCGCGCCGCTGCTGATCCTGTTCAAGTTGCGGCAGCAGCCGTCTGCCACCGACGAAGAGAAGAAGCCGGTGAACGGCAAGGCCGTGGCGACCTGACGTCGCCGGAGCTGGATGATTTCAGGTCGACACGACCTGAAATCTCAATCCGGCTCCATAGCGGTTCGGCGTTTCATCGGATCGCCGACCGCTCCAAGTATTTGTTTTTGCGCAATTCCAGACGGAAGACCGCTACGCACTTTTCCTGGAATTGCTCTGGATCAAAGAGAGCGAGCATGATGTCGTCGGAAAACCGATCCATACTTTTCGGCATCATGCTCTAGACCCATGGCCAAAGGCATCATCATCCGCGAGGCGCATTTCCCGGGCAAGGCGCCGATCGAGGCCTATGGCAATGGCGGCTTCCGCTTTGCCGACATGTCGCATCGTGGCTCGCTGCTGGTCCTGCCCTCGGGCATCCATGGCTGGGAGCCTGCGGATCCGCTGGCGTTGAAGGCTTCGGACTTCGACAGGCTGTTCGCCGAGGCCGGCAAGGTGGAGATTCTGCTGGTTGGCATGGGCAAGGAGTTGCGGCCGCTGCCGGCGGCTTTGCGCGCGGCGTTCAAGGAGGCAGGCATCTCCTCCGACCCGATGTCGACCGGTGCGGCGGTGCGGACCTACAATGTGCTGCTCGCCGAAGATCGCGCCGTGGCCGCTGCGCTGATCGCCGTCGATTGAATGGCCGGCACGTCCAACATCGTCGAGAGTGGCGGCATCGTCATGGATGCGGTGCGCGCCGCCGACCATGACCGGTATCTGTCGGCGCTCTATGCGCCGGCCGACAAGCGCGACGCACTGTTTGCGCTCTACGCCTTCAACGCTGAAATCGCCGGCGTGCGCGATCGTATCCACGAGCCGCTGCCCGGAGAGGTGAGGCTGCAATGGTGGCGTGACGTCATCATCGCCGAGGAGGATGCCGAGACGGGCCACCCGACCGCCGATGCACTGCGCGCAACGATCGGCGCCAACCGGCTGCCGAAGGCCGCCTTCGAGAACATGCTCGAGGCGCGGATCTTCGATCTCTACGACGATCCGATGCCGTCGCGGACCGACCTCGAAGGCTATTGCGGCGAAACGGCCGCGGCACTTATCCAGCTTGCCGCCATGGTGCTTGATCCGATTGCCGCGCCAGGCTTTGCCGAACTGGCAGGCAGGGCCGGCTGCGCGCAAGCCATCACCGGCCTTTTGTTGCTGCTCCCGCTGCATCGGCGGCGCGGACAGTGTTTCATGCCCGCCGATATCCTGGCGGCGGCCGGCACGACGCCTGAAGAATTCGTCAAGGGCGAGGGCGATGCAGCCGCCGCGCGCGCGCTCGCGGCGATGATCGCGCTGGCTCGGGAACATCTCAATGCCTTCGAAAAGGGCGCGCCGTCGCTTCCCGTTACGCTGCGCCCAGCCTTCCTGCCGCTGGCGCTGACACGCGCCTATCTCGACAAGACGGAGAAAGCGGGCCGTTCGGCGCTTAGCAGGGCGGCGGCGCTTTCCACCTTGGGCCGGCACTGGCTGCTCTTGCGTCATGCGACGCGAGGCTGGACGCCCCTTTGACGTAAACGTCAATCATGCTAGGGGTTCTGTTGCGTGGACTGGCATCAAAGAAATGCGGCCACCGGAGGAGCGCCTTTCCATGAGCCTGCCAGTCCTGGTCGTCCTTGTCGTGCTCGGCATCGCACTGTCGGTCGCCGCCGTGCATTTCACCGGCGGCACGACGACCGCGACGCTTGCCGGCGCGGATCAGGCACTTGCGCGCTTTGCCGAGGATTTTCCCGACGAAAGGCCACGCGCCGTGCGGCTGACGGCCGACAACCATGCCGCGTTCCTCAAACTGGGTCCGCGGCGCTGCGGCATTGTCCAAAGCATCGGCGATTGTTTCCTGACGCGCATCGTCACGCCGCACGACATCCTGGCGCTGGCGAAGGAGGCGAATGTCGTCTCGCTGCGGCTCGATGATTTCACCTGGAAAGGCGGCAGGTTTGTCTTCGCCGACGAGGCCGAAGCGTTGGGCGTGGCGGCGACGCTGGAGAACCACGATCAGATCCGAAAGGCCGCGTGATGGATGAATATAATTTCCCGCAGGTCACCCAACTCGCGATCCCTTTCTTCGTCGCTGCGATCCTGATCGAGCTGTGGCTGGTGCGCACCGGTCGTGCCAAGGGATCGTTCGAGACGCGCGACACGCTGGCCAGCCTGATGATGGGGACAGGCAATGTCGTCGCCGGCCTGCTGCTCGGCGTCGTGTCCTACTGGGCGCTGCTGTGGTTGTGGCAGTTCCGTCTCTTCAATCTCGGCCTGTCGATATGGGTGTTCGTCGCCGCCTTTCTGCTCGATGATTTGCGGTACTACGTCTATCACCGCATCGCGCACCGGGTGCGCTGGGTGTGGGCGGAACACGTCAATCACCACTCCAGCCAGCACTACAATCTGTCGACGGCGCTGAGGCAGAGCTGGACAGGCCTCTTCACCTTCACCTTCATCCTGCAGGCGCCGCTGGTGCTGCTCGGCTTCCATCCGGCGGTGATCGCCTTCGTCTTCGGCTTCAACCTTGTCTGGCAGTTCTGGATCCACACCGAGACCATCGGCAAGACGTGGGGCTGGTTCGAATTGATCTTCAACACGCCTTCCCACCACCGTGTCCACCATGCCACCAACCCGCGCTATCTCGACGCCAATTTTGCCGGCACGTTGATCATCTGGGATCGCATGTTCGGCACCTTTGTCGAGGAGCTGGAGGAAGACCGGCCACGCTACGGCATCGTCAAGAACATCGGCACCTTCAACCCGCTGAAGGTGGCGTTCCACGAGTGGATAGGCATGTTCAAGGACGCTCTGGCGCCCGGGCTCACGCTCAGCCAGCGGCTCAACTACCTTATCCAGCCGCCGGGCTGGAGCCATGACGGCTCGCGCGACACGTCGGAGACACTGAAGGCGGCTTATGTGCGCAGAAATCCGTCACAGGCTGGAAAGCCGGGGTTGCCGGAAGCGAGGGCGGAGCCGGCGGAGTAGTTATTCCGCCGCTTGTGCCGCCCGCGCGGGCAACCCCAGCCACTCCCGGCAATCAGCCTGCGCGCGTGAGGTGATCGCGTGCCTTTTGGCGACGGTTTTGTCCTTGCCGCGCAGGCGCTTGCCTTCCACCTTCGGCGCTTCGACCGGCGGGAACAGGCCGAAATTGACGTTCATCGGCTGGAAGGAGCGTTTGCCTGGCTCGTCGTCCGAGACGATGTGGCCGCCGGTGATGTGGTTGAGTAGCGCGCCGAAGGCAGTGGTTATCGGCGGCAGCGATGGCGCCTGGCCGAGCCGTTCGGCGGCGGCAAAGCGACCGGCCAGCAGGCCGATCGCGGCGCTTTCGACGTAGCCTTCGCAGCCGGTGATCTGGCCGGCGAAGCGCAGGCCGGGCCGCGATTTCAGCTGCAGCGAGGGATCGAGCAGCGTCGGCGAATTGATGTAGGTATTGCGGTGCAGGCCGCCGAGGCGGGCGAAGTCCGCGTTCTCAAGTCCCGGAATAGTGCGGAAGATGCGCACCTGCTCGGCGTGCTTCAGCTTGGTCTGGAAGCCGACCATATTGTAGAGCGTGCCAAGTGCGTTGTCCTGGCGAAGCTGCACGACCGCATAGGCCTTGACCGTTGGATTGTGGGCGTTGGTCAGGCCCATGGGCTTCATGGGGCCGTAGCGCAAAGTCTCGACGCCGCGCTCGGCCATCACCTCGATCGGCAGGCAACCGTCGAAATAGGGCGTGCCTTCCCACTGCTTGAACTCGGTCTTCTGACCATCGATCAGCGCCTGGACGAAGGCAAAATATTGCTCCTTGTCCATCGGACAGTTGATGTAGTCCTTGCCCGTGCCTCCGGGGCCGACCTTGTCGTAGCGCGACTGGAACCAGGCGGTGTTCATGTCGATTGTGTCGAAATGCACGATCGGCGCGATTGCGTCGAAGAAGGCCAAAGCATCGGCGCCAGTGGCCTCGGCGATCGATTGTGCCAGCGAGGGAGCGGTGAGGGGGCCGGTGGCGATGATCGCCTGATCCCAGTCCGTGGGCGGCAGGCCGGGCACTTCCTCGCGCCGGATCGTGATCAGCGGATGCGCCTCGATCTTTTTGGTCACCGCGTCGGAAAAGCCGTCGCGGTCGACTGCCAGCGCGCCGCCAGCCGGGACCTGATGCGCGTCGCCGGCGCCCATGATCAGCGAGCCGGCCAGCCGCATCTCGGCATGCAGCAGACCGACGGCGTTGTTCTCGGCATCGTCAGACCTGAAGGAATTGGAGCAGACGAGCTCGGCCAGACCATCTGTCTTGTGCGCGTCGGTGCCGCGCACCGGCCGCATTTCGTGCAGCACGACAGGGACGCCGGCCGATGCGATCTGCCATGCGGCTTCGGAGCCGGCGAGGCCGCCGCCGATGACGTGTACGGGATTTTTGCTCATGAGCGCCGGAATAATCGCTTGGCGGCCCGATTGCAATTGGGCGGCCGGAGGGGTGGCCGACGAAGCGCGGCGCCAAAAACAACAACACCCGCCGGGGGAGGAGGTCCGGCGGGTGTCGTTTTGGGGGTCGATCCTCGGGAGGAGGTGAAGATCGACCGTATTCGCCATCGCCGGGGAGGAGGTCGGCTCTGACGAAATTCATTTCGCTATTTTTAGAAGGGGCGAAACCCTTCGGAAGACGAACTACGTTCGCTTCAGAAACAACGCCCGCCGGGGGAGGAGGTCCGGCGGGCGCCGTTTCAGTGGTCAACCCTTGGGAGGAGGTAAGGGCTGGCCGTATTCGTCAGGGTCGGGGAGGAGGTCGACCCTAACGAAATTCCTTATCAAACCGCCCTGCGGGCGATCATCTTGATCTCGTCGCGAACGATGCCGAGATCGTGGAGCTGGCGGTTCGAAAGCCGACCCAGCTCGGAAACCGTGTCGCGGTAAACGCGCCAGTTACGGTAGCTGCGGATCAGGTTCATTGTCCTACTCTCTTCAGAAACTGGTTCGGACCATTTGCGGCCCGAAGCGGATTAGACCGCCTTGCGAGCGACGTAGTGGATGTCGCTGCGGCTGATGCCGAGGTCGGTCAGTTCACGGTTCGACAGGCGGCTCAGCTCGGAAACGGTTTCCCGGTAGCGGCGCCAGTTGCGGTAGTTGCGGATCAAGTTCATGGTACTTCTCGTTTCGTCTTTGGTTCGGATCATTCCGTTTGTGTACGAACGGAAAATAGGTGGGATCATATCGGTTTAAAAGTGCCGTTGGCGCATGGCAGCAATGCAAATTGTGCAATGCAACATTAACGGCCATTCACGCCTGCGTCACAAAGAAGGCCGAATCGGAAAATGCCGCTGCGTCAACGATTTGGCCGTTCCGGCTAAGGAACTGATCAGGCTCGGGGGAAAAGCATGGCGAGCTATGCGACACGGGTAAGGGCGGATATCGACCGCTGGCGGGAGAAAGGGCTGATCGATCCCGCCACGGCGGACGCATTGACCAGCGACGTCGCCGCCAACGAGCGCGCGTCGCTCAGCTTCGGCTCGATCCTGGCGATGATGGCGGCGCTTCTGTTCGGCGCCGCGATCCTGATTTTCATTGCCGCCAATTGGGAGGCAATCCCACGCCTGTTGCGCGTGGCGGCGCTTTTCACCATCATCCTCGCGGGCTATGTCGGAGGCGCAGTGCTGAAGACGCGCGACCATGCCGCGATCGGCGAAGCGCTGTGGATCGTCGCCGCCGCGGCCTTTGGCGGATCGATCGCACTCATCGGCCAAATGTATCATCTGTCCGGCGACGAGGCGTCGGCGCTGGTGACATGGTGCGCCGGCACGGCGTTCGCGGCGGTGGTGCTGCGTTCCAATCCTCTGAGCGTGGCGGCGGTCGGCATCGCGGATGCCTGGCTGTTCCTCAAGGGCTTCGATTTCTTCGGCCGAGGCGAATTTCCGCATTTCTTCATCGTGATGGCGATCGTGCTTTTCGCCGTCTCGTTCTGGACGCGCAGCCAGCCCGCGCGTCATCTGATCATATTGTCGATCCTGTTCTATCTCGTGCTGCTGGTCGGCGATCACAACACGTTGCGGATCGCCGTTCCGCTGGTCGTTGCCTCGACGTTGCTGTTTGCCGCGGCGGTTTTTGTCGGCGATCCGATCGACAGGGTCCTTCAGATCGGCGGTCGCCTGCCGTTGCACGCCTTGCTCGGCTTCCTGAGCGGGGTAGCGATGATCCAGTTCGAACTGTCGGACGAAAGCACCTACAACGGCGGCTTCGCCGTCGTCTCGATCGTGGCCCTTGCCGGCATCGTGGCGGCAATCATGCTGGCGGGCCGCGAGAGCCGGGGGCTGCGCTGGCTGGCCTATGCCGGCTTCGCCTTCGAACTCGCCATCATCTACAGCGTCACCTTGAAGTCGATGCTGGACACGGCCGGTTTCTTCCTGGCGGCGGCCGTCCTTCTCGGCATTCTGGCGCTGGTCATCATCCGCGTCGAGAAGCGCATGAGAGCCCCCGCGGGGAAGGGAGCAACGGCATGACCGGCAAGAAACTGATCATCTCGGCGCTGCTGCTGGCGCTTGTCCAGATAGGCTTTCTCAGCTGGATCATCGCCGGCCGCGCCGCGATCCTGCGCAACGGCAAGGAAGTGCTCTTGAAAGTCGAGCCGGTCGATCCGCGCGATCTCCTGCGCGGCGACTATGTCTCGCTCAACAACGCCATTTCGCGAATCCCCGTGAAGCTGATCGCGAACGTCCCGCAGGGCGCGTTTTCCAGCGAAGACGGCTCGATCACGGTGCGGTTGAAGAAGGGCACGGATGGCTTCTGGCAGGCGACGGCAGCCTGGTTCGGCAAGGCGCCGGTGCCGGCCGCCGCGGACGAGGCGGACATCGCCGGGCATGTCGCCGCGGGTTGGGATCTGCGCAGTCCCGACGTGACGATCGCGCCGGACTACGGGATCAATCGCTTCTATGTGCCGGAAGGCGAGGGCATGGCGATCCAGGACGACATGCGCGTGCGGCCGTTCGGCATCAAGCTGGCGCTCTCGGCCGATGGCACGGCGCAGATCAAGGCGCTGATGGACGGCGACAAGCCGCTGTTCGAAGAGCCGCTGTATTGAGATCAGGCACCAATCGCTGACTTGACCGGCCGGCGCCGGCCGAGGCGCAGCAAGACCAGAAGCGCGCTGCATGAGCAGAACATCGCGAGGCAGAGGACGGACTTGCCGCCGAAATGCGCCAACATGCCCGCCATAAGTGGCGGCGACGCGGCGGCGATCACATTGAGCGGCAACGCGATGTGCGATGCTGCGCGCGCATAGGCGTCCTTGTCGTAGAACGCCAGCGGTATCGTCGCGCGGGCGACAGCCAGGGCGCCGCTGCCGAGGCCGTAGACGATAATGAAGCCCGCAATCGACCAGTGGGCGCCCCGGCCGGCCATAAGAAGCAGCATGGCAAGCGGAAGCGCGGTCCCTGCGACAAGACCGGTGGCAATGCCGTCCCAGCGGCCGCCGCCCAGAAAGTCGAGACCCCTGGCACTGACCTGGAGAACGCCCAGAAGGGAGCCGAAACCGATCGCCTCGGCCGGCGACAGCCCTATAGCCTTCAGGAGTTCTATCATCACGGCACTGAAACCGATCGTGACGAAGGCATTCAACGCGATTGCCGAGACGATCAGATAGAAAGTGCCCCTGGCCCTCACATCGCCATCGTCGGCTCGCTGATCGGGTGGCTGCCCTTGCGGCGAGCGCGGGCGGCGAGGCAAGCCGAAAGCATTGAGCGGCAGGCTGACCAGGATCAGCGAGCCGGCGTAGACAAGACAGCCCATGCGCCAGCCGACAAGACCGGACAGGCAAGCGGTCGTCGGCCAAAAGATGCTGCTCGACAGGCCGGTCACCAGCATAAGCGCGCCGATTGCGCTCTTGGCGGCGTCGCCGGCAATCTCGTTCAGCATGATATAGGCCGCCGTCGTCAGGGTTGCGCTGCCGGCCATGCCGAGAATGACCCAGGCGGCGAAATAGCGGACAGGCCCATCGGCATTGGCCAGCAAGGCAAAGCCGGGAACGGCCAGCATCGTACCGGCGATCATCACGCGCCTTGCGCCGAAACGGACGAAGAGCTTGCCCAGCGGCGGCGCGCAAACGCCCATGGTGACGTATAGTATGGAATTGCCGGCAAAGACCGCAGCGGCGCTCATATGGAGATCCGCGGCGACCTGGCTGCCGATGACGGTCAACTGGCCGACCGAACCCCATCCGATCAGCTGGGTGACTGCAAGGACGATCAGCGTTCGAACGACGGTTCTGTCCGGGATCGCAACGCGCATGCAGGTGGCCAGTCGACAACAAACCCGTCTGCTAGCAGAGCCTCGATGTCGGTTTGATGACTGGCGGTTGGGAGAACAGGCCTGGCGCCGGCCCTCATTCGCCCAGGCTTCGAAAATACACCTTCGGCTCTTCGAGCCTCAGTGGCCCGCCACCCGAAGCTCGTCAGAGCGGAGGGGTGGTGCGGATGAAGGGACTCGAACCCCCACGCCTTTCGGCACTGGAACCTAAATCCAGGGCGTCTACCAATTCCGCCACATCCGCTTTCCCCGGCAATCCCATGTAGCCATCATTCTGTCAATGTCGGGGCTCAAGCCATGCTTATTCGGCTAAAGCGCATCGCGCCGATGGATTCGATCACGCCGATGGATTCTGGCGACGCGCCATAAGTCTTTGTTTTGATGCGTGCCGTTCCCCCAAAACCGCTGCGCTCTTTTGGTCAGCAAGCATTAGAGCGAAGATAGTTGAAAATTAGCCTAGCCTGTGACAAAAGGCGTGTCGAATGTGACGGAACGTGAATTCCCGCTTCTGCAAGATGTGAAAAGTTATAGGAAAAACAAAAACTTATTCGCATCTGGCAAGGCGCAATTCCGGAGAATTTGAACCGCATCTGCGGTTAATCGACGGGTTCCGTACCAAAAGCCATTTCCGGCAAGATCATACCGGCAGGCTGTAAACGGTTAGGACCGTTCGGCAGTCTCATTGGTGAAAACAAAGGTTCTAGGATGCAGGTCACCGAAACGCTCAACTCCGGTCTCAAGCGCGAGATCAAGATCACCGTGCCGGCCGGTGACATGGAAGCCAAGCTGATGGCGCGGCTGAACGATGCCCGCGACAAGGTTCGTATCAACGGCTTCCGTCCGGGCAAGGTGCCGGTGCAGCATCTGCGCAAGATGTACGGCAAGTCGTTCATGGCCGAGGTCGTCAACGAGATCCTCAACGACTCGACCCGTTCGATCATCTCGGAGCGTGGCGAAAAGGCCGCCATGCAGCCCGAAGTGATCATGACCGAGGACGAGAAGGAGGCCGAGAAGATCCTGGCCGGCGGCGCCGATTTCGAATTCAGCCTCAACTACGAGGTCATCCCGGCGATCGAGATCAAGGATTTCTCCAACATCAAGGTGACGCGTCAGGTCTATGACGTGCCGGAATCGGAAGTCGACGACCAGGTCAAGCGCGTCGCCGAATCGGCCCGCAGCTACGAGCCGAAGACCGGCAAGGCCGCCGAGGGCGATCGCGTCAGCATCGACTATGTCGGCAAGATCGACGGCGAGGCTTTCGCCGGCGGCGCCGGCACTGACCAGCCGCTGGTGCTCGGCTCCAAGGAGTTCATCCCGGGCTTCGAAGACCAGCTGATCGGCACGAAGGCAGGCGACGAGAAACAGGTCACCGTCACTTTCCCCGAAAATTACCAGGCGGCGCATCTGGCCGGCAAGGAAGCCACCTTCGACGTCACCGTCAAGGAAGTGGCGAAGCCCGGCGAACTCGAGGTCAATGATGAGACGGCCAAGAATCTCGGCCTCGAATCGCTTGAGCGCCTGCGCGAGATCGTGCGCGGCCAGATCGAGAACCAGTTCGGCTCGATGACCCGCCAGAAGGTGAAGCGCCAGCTGCTCGACCAGCTCGATTCCGCCTATTCCTTCGAAGCGCCCTCGAAGCTCGTCGAGGCCGAGTTCAACAACATCTGGGCCCAGGTCAACCGCGACCTCGAAGCCGCCGGCCGTACATTCACCGACGAAGAGACGACCGAAGAAGAGGCGCGCGCCGAGTATATGCGCCTTGCCGAGCGCCGCGTGCGTCTCGGTCTGGTTCTGGCCGAGATCGGCGAGAAGGCGGGCGTCACCGTGTCGGACGAAGAACTGCAGCGCGGCCTGTTCGAGCAGGTACGCCGCTTCCCGGCCAACCAGCAGCAGGAAGCCTTCGAGTACTACCGCAGCAACCCGGAAGCCATCAACGCGTTGCGTGCGCCGATGTTCGAGGAGAAGGTCGTCGACTATCTGCTCGGCCAGATCTCGGTCAACGACGTCAAGGTCGGCAAGGATGAGCTGATGGCGGACGACGAGGAGGCCGAAACCGCCACCAAGGCGAAGCCGGCCAAGAAGGCCGCCTCGAAGAAGGCCGAAGCTAAGGCGGCAGAAACCTCCGACGAGGCGGAAGAGCCGAAGAAGAAGGCCGCGCCGAAGAAGAAGGCCGCCAAGGAAGCCGAGTAACGGGATTCAATACCGCGATTTCGAAAGGCCGCCTTCGGGCGGCCTTTTTCATTGTGGGCATTTCATTGTGGCAACGCGGCAACACAGGGAACTTGTCTTGATGGCCTGCCGCTGGCGATACCAACCGTTGAACATTATCTGCCCTTTATCGCATTCGCAGGCGTTTGGAGGCGTTGGTGAGGTTCATGATGAGAGGCGTGGTCGTCGCCGCGGCGCTCTTGTTTGCCGCAGCCACCGGCGTCGCGTCGGCCGAGGCGGATGTCGGCAATTGGAGCGTCGGCGCCGGCAATGACGGCCAGGTCACCGCATCGCTGCGCGCCAGCAACAAGCTTCTCACCGGGGGCGGAGCGTTGGGCTACAGCCCAGTGCTGACATTGGCTTGCCGGCCTGAGGGCGAACCACGTTGGAGCGAATGGCTCCAGCTCAACGATGCGGTTTCCGCCAGCCGTAAGATCACCATCTCCGTCATTGTCGATGGTGGCAGCAAAACCGATGAAAGCTGGTCGGTCGGTCCGCGCGGCAGAACGCTTGTCAGGGATGGGGACGACGGCATCAAGCGCCTGGCCTCGGCGAACCGCCTGACATTGTCATGGCGCTTCGGCCTCCTGTCGGGACGCGGCGAGGCCGATTTCGAACTGGCCGGCCTCTCCGAGGCGATCGGCCGGATCGCGGCGAGCTGCAACACCGATCCGCCCTGACGGGCCGCTCCGCATAGCCTAAATGTGATATGTCTCGGTGTGCCCGTCTATCGCTATGGCTTGTCCATTGATCATGCTGGCGGCGGGAGAGGACAGGAACAAGCAGAGGTTGGCGATCTCCGCCGGTTCGACAAATCGCTTGACCGACTGACCGCTGGTATATTCGCGCCGGATCTCTTCCGGGGATGTGGATCTCAAGGTGGCTTCGGCGGCGATGACGCGATCCATGCGGTTGCCGGCGACCGACCCGGGGCAGATCGCGTTGACGCGAATATTCCAATCCCCAAGCTCGACAGCCATCGATTTGGTGAGGCCGATAACGGCCCATTTCGCCGCAGCGTAGGGCGTTCGCAATCCGTAACCGAACAGCCCGGCGGTGGAGGACATGTTGATGATTGCGCCGCCTTTCCTCTCCTTCAGGAGTGGAATCGCGCAGCGGCTGGTCAGGAACTGGCTGTTCAGGCAAATGTCGACACAACGCTGCCAGTCCTCGACCGCGATATTCTCCAGCCGCGCCGTCGGGCCGGCGATGCCTGCATTGTTGATAAGAACGTCGATGCCGCCGGCCTGACGATCGACGGTGGCGAACCACGCCTCGATCTCAGCAGGCGACGTCACGTCCACCTGGCTTACCGCGATGCCGGGATTGCTTGCCGACATTTCGTCGAGCGCCTTGCGGTCGGAATCCGAGACGAACACCCGGTGCCCGGCGGCGGAGAAGGCTTCGGCAACGACGCGGCCGATTCCCGAGCCGGCCGCGGTTATCATGACGGTCAATGAAGCAGGCAAAGGGTCCCTTCCTCCGAATTCCCACGAATCAATTCGGCAAGCTGACAATGTTTAGTTCGGGTTGATGCGAGCGGGGCGATGGCGCCCGCTCGCATCGCGGAAAGGCTAGGCGTTCGCCAGCCAACATTTGACGGGCGCCAGGGCGTTCATCAACGGCGCGCTCGGATCGTCCGCCCAACCGGCGACATGCTGCCCGATCGCGTCGACGAAATTGCTGAACATCGGCACTATCGTTCCACCTTCGTCCCGGATCATCATTGCGAGCTTGCGATAAAGCTGCTTGCGCTTTTCGGTGTCGAGTTCGCCACGCGCAAGAACGACGGTGCTGTCGAATTCGGGGTTCGAATAGGCCGATTCGTTCCAGGCGGCTCCCGTCGTATAGATCGTCGAATACACCATGTCCTGAGTTGGCCGCCCGTTCCAGTAGGATGCGCAGAACGGTTTGTTGTTCCAGACTTCCGTCCAATAGCCGTCGCCCGGATCGCGCTTGATCTGAATGTCGATCCCCGCCGCCGCGGCGCTCTGCTGGAAGAGCTGGCAGGCGTCGACCGCACCGGGGAAGGCAACGTCCGACGTATCCAGCAGAATGGGACCCTCGTGGCCCGACTTCTTGAAGTGGAATTTGGCTTTGTCCGGATCGTACTGGCGCTGCTCGATGTCGTCCGAAAACAGCGGATAGAATTTGTTGATCGGAATATCGTTGCCCAACGTTCCGTGCCCGAACAGCACCTTGTCGAGCAGGGTCTTGCGATCGATCGCGTATTTGAGCGCAAGACGCAGGTCGTTGTTGTCGAAGGGCTTGGCCGTCGCACGCATGACCAGGACATAGTGGCCCCGGCTCGGGACCGATTTGACCGCGACGGTTTTCGCACGGCCGAGCAACGCGGCGACCTTCGGCGCGACGCGGTTGATCATGTCCACCTGCGCGGACTGTATCGCGGACATGCGCGCCGTGTCGTCGTTGATTATCTTGACGTCGATCGTGTTGGCATGGCCTCGGGAATCGTCCCAATAGCCGGCATATTTCTCGAACACGTAGTGTACGCCGGCTTCCTGCTTGACGACCTTGTAAGGGCCCGCCGCAATTCCGTCCGCGGGGTTCGCACGCCCGCCATCCGGTTGAATGATCAGATGATAGTCGGCCATTATGTAGGGGAAGTCGGCGTTCGGGTCCTTGAGCTCAGCGACGAATTCGTTGCCGGAAGCGCTCATTTTGGTAATGCCCGCCATCAGGCCCAGGGCGGCCGATTTGCTCTTGGCATCGGCGTGACGCTTCATGGTCTCGACAACGTCGTTGGCGGTGACCGGCTTTCCATTGTGGAACGTCACCCCGTCGCGCAGCTTGAAAGTCCAGACCTTCGCGTCCTTGGACGAGTGAAACTCCGTCGCCAGGCGCGGGACGATTGCGCCCGCCGGGTCCACTTCGAACAGCTTCTCGCCAAACTGCGCCAGCAACGTATTCGGTCCCTCGCTGGCCGCCAGCGCGGGGTCGAGCGTGTCGGTCGCCTGACCGCCGCCAAGGCCCACCCGCATCGTACCACCCTTGACCGGTCCCGCCGCGAGAGCCGCGTTCGCCAGGATAGCAGGCGCGAATGCCGACGCGCCAAGCGCGGCAGCTCGTCCCAGGAAAGCCCGCCTGTCCAGTTTTCCACGGGCAACCAACGCGCCCAGATACTTCAACTCCTCCGACATTAAACCTCCGCTATTCCTCTGGCTCCGGATATCGGTTGCTCCGGGGTTTGTTCCTCGCCAAACCGCTGTTCGCTCGCACCGCGCAACCTCGGTCGGGACGCTCGCATACCCGTCGTGGCCCGCTTGATCGTTTTGGACGTCGTTCTGCGGATTTTGGCCATCGGGCCTGCCGCGAATACCGGCGCTGGAAATGGCGTTTGCGTGCGTCCGCGATGGATATCGCGGCCTGCTCCGTGCCGATCCGCCTTGAGAAGCCTAGAACAGGCTTGCCAGCTCCTCGGCCGTCATCACGCGTCCGAATACCTTGCCGATGATGCTGAGCGTCGCATCGTGCGATGCTTCGTCCAGCCCGCCATTGGCGTCGCTGATGAAAGCCACCTTGAAGTCACGCATGAAGGCGCTGCGGGCCGTCGATTCGCAGCAGATGCTGGTCACCGTGCCGATGATGATGACGGTGTCGACCTGGCCGGCGCCGCGGATGTTGCGCAGCACCGTTTCGAGCTGCGTGTTGTGGAAGGCGTCATAGCGATGCTTCTTGATGACCACCTCGCCGGGCAAGGGCGCCAACCCCGCGACGATCTCGGTACCGGCGCTGCCTTCGCGCATGCCCTTGGCCTTCAGCCTGGGCTGGTAGGCGGTTTCGAGCGGCGAGATGTCGAAATGGGAATTGAGCACATGCTGCGTGTAGATGACCGGGACGCCCGCGCGCCGGCACAGCTCTATCACCTGCCGCATGACCGGAATGCGATGCCGCGCCATCGCCACTTCCATCACCGCGCCCTCATCGACGAAGTCGCTCTGCATGTCGATGACCAGCAGCGCGGCGCGTTGCCTGTCGAACAGCCATGGCTCGTTGCCGTGCTGAGGCATTTCGGTTCTTTCCATTTTCAGATCAGCAGCAGGCCCTTCATCGAGGCGTTGCCCTTGCGGCCGATGATGATGTGATCGTGCACGGCGATGCCGAGCGGCTTCGCCGTATCGATGATCTGCTTGGTCATCTCGATGTCGGCGCGTGACGGCGTCGGATCTCCGGACGGATGATTGTGGACGAGGATGACGGCGCTGGCCGAGAGTTCGAGCGCCCGCTTCACCACCTCGCGCGGATAGACGGGCGTGTGGTCGACGGTCCCGGTCTGCTGCACCTCGTCCGCGATCAGACCGTTCTTCTTGTCGAGGAACAGGATTCGGAACTGCTCGCGGTTCTCGAAGGCCATCGCCGAGCGGCAATAGTCGAGCAGTTGTGTCCAGTTGGACAGTACCTCGCGGCCGCGAACCTCGCCGCGCGCCATGCGCTGGGCTGTGGCCGCGATGACCTTGAGGTCGGTCGCCACAGCCGGTCCGATGCCTTTGACTTCCTCCAGCAGGGATGCAGGCGCGCCGAGCACTTCGGCCAGCGAGCCGAAGCGGGCAATGAGCGCCTTGGCGATAGGCTTGGTGTCGACGCGTGGGATCAGCCGGAAGAGCAGCAGCTCGAGCAATTCGTAGTCGGGCAGGGCGTCCGGTCCGCCGGCGGCAAAGCGTTCGCGCAGGCGGTCGCGATGGCCGTGATAGTGGGGCTTTTCTGCGGCACCAGCCTTTTTCGGCGCCGTCTTGGGCGGTTCGATCCAGCCCTCGGAAAAAAACGCCCGCTCGTCCTCGGCTTTGCCCATGCTCGCCCGCTCCCCCTTCAGGCTTCGGCTGAAACCTAGGCCGGCAGACCGGGGCGGTCGAGCTTTTTCGGCGACAGCGTGAAGATCTCGCAGCCGGTGTCGGTGACGCCGATCGTGTGCTCGTACTGGGCCGACAGCGAGCGGTCGCGGGTGACCGCCGTCCAGCCGTCTGACAGCACCTTCACATGCGGCCGGCCGAGATTGATCATCGGCTCGACGGTGAAGATCATGCCGGGCCGCATCTCGACGCCTTCATTGACGGTGCCGTAATGCAGGATGTTCGGCGCGTCGTGGAAGAGCTGGCCGACGCCGTGGCCGCAGAAATCGCGCACCACCGAGCAGCGCTCCGCCTCGGCATAGGCCTGGATGGCGGCGCCGATGGCGCCGGTGCGGGCTCCCGGCCTGATCGCGGCGATGCCGCGCATCAGGCATTCATAAGTGACTTCGAGCAGGCGCTCCGCGGCGCGCTTGATCGTGCCTACCGGATACATGCGCGAGGAATCGCCGTGCCAGCCGTCGAGGATATAGGTGACGTCGATGTTGACGATGTCGCCTTCCTTGAGCGGCTTGTTGTCGGGAATGCCATGGCAGACGACGTGGTTGATCGAGGTGCAGGAGGACTTGGTGTAGCCGCGATAATTCAGCGTCGCCGGCAATGCGCCATGGTCCATGCCGAATTCGAAGACGAAACGGTCGATGGTTTCCGTCGTCACGCCGGGCTTCACCATCGGGACAAGTTCGTCGAGGCAGCGGGCGGTGAGGTCGCAGGCCTTGCGCATGCCGGCAAAACCTTCCTCGCCATAGAGGCGGATCTGTCCGGTGTTTCGCAGAGGGGCCGTGGAGGCGTCGAGATAGGTAACCATTTTTGTCCGTTTGCCGGCGTTGGCTCCAACGGAGCCGAGAACGAAAATCTGCTCCAGATTTGGCACCGGAAGCCGCAAGGTTCAAGGACGAAGTGCGATTGCTGCGTCCGTTGCGGCTTTCCTTTGGCCTTTCCATGGGTTAGGGCGGGGGCTTGGTATCCGGAGATTGCCGTGACGGCGCCTGAACGCGAAAGATCGATGCTGCTGCCGGTCAGGACCGCTTTCGCGGGCCTGATGGCACTGCTGATGCTCGCGCTGCTGGGCTTTGCTCAGGCCGAAATCGCCGCATCGACCGCCTCGCTCTCGGGCGGTTCCAGCATCAGCGCCGCCCACCATGGCAACACGATCGCGCTGCTCAGAACCACCGGCAAGGCGCAGGCGCTTGAAGTGCGGGCCGGCCGGCCGCTGCCCATAAAGCTCGTCAGCGGCAATCCAGGCGCGCTTGCGCCAGCATACGACCTTCTGGTTATCGGCCAGGCGCTGCCGGCCGAGATGGCAGTCACGCCGGAATCGGGGACCGCGACACCTTCGCGCACCAACCAGCCACGCGCGCCACCCGCCGCATAAAGCTGGGCCGCCAAGCGCGGCATTCAAACCCAAAAGCTTTCCTTCGCGTCGCGATCCGGCGATGGCCACTGGCCGTCCGCCGGTCGCGTGCGCGTCAATTCGGATTCCATTCAATGCAACGCATCAAGACGTTCAAGACACTTACCCGCGCGGCCGCCGCGGCCTCCTTCCTGACGGTCCAAGCGGTAATCTGCATCGGCACCGTCTATTGGGCCGTCGCCGCCACACTCCGCATGGAGGGAACGGCGGCGATCGTGCTCGGCGTTATCTTCGCGCTGCCGTCCGCCTATCTGCTGATGATGGTTACCCGTATGGCCTTCGAGGCGGAGACCGACCCGGCCAACCAGTAGCGACAATGCCATGGAGAAGGGGCATATCGCAGGGCGATGCTGGTTGCGTCGCCCTGTCACATAATGGTTATCCTGCGGCCTTAGGCAGGTTTTCCAACCCCGGCGCATTGCCGGATTTTCCTCAGCCGTGATCAAGAACAGGTATCTCCATGCGCCAGATCGTTCTCGCCGCCCTATTGCTGGCATCCACCGTGGCAGGCGCTTCCGCCGCGCAGGGCACGCTGGTGCTCTATACCAGCCAGCCGAACACCGACGCCCAGCAGACCGTCGACGCCTTCATGGCGAAGAACCCGGGCATCAAGGTGGACTGGGTGCGTGACGGCACGCCGAAGATACTGGCAAAGTTGCATGCCGAGATCGAGGCCGGCCAACCGCAGGCCGACGTGCTTCTGATCGCCGATGTCGTGACCATGGAAGGTCTGAAGAAGGAAGGCAGGCTGCTCGCCTATCCGGAGGCCAAGGTCGAGGGCATCGACGCGGCGCTCTACGACAAGGACAAGACCTATTTCTCGACCAAGCTGATCACCACCGGCATCGTCTACAACACCAAGGCGCCTTTCACGCCGACGAGCTGGGAAGACCTGAAGAAGCCGGAGGCCAAGGGGCTCATCGCGATGCCCAGCCCGCTGACCTCGGGCGCGGCGATGATCCATACGGTGACGCTGACCGGCAACCTGCCCGAGGGCTGGAGCTACTACGGCGCGCTGGCCAAGAACGGCGCGCAGGCCAGCGGCGGCAATGGCGACGTGCTGAAGGCCGTCAGCGGCGGCGACAAGCTGTTCGGCATGATCGTCGACTACATGCCGATCCGCGAGAAGGCCAAGGGCGCGCCGGTCGAGTTCGTCTTCCCGAAGGAAGGCGTGTCGGCCGTCACCGAACCGGTCGCGATCCTCTCCACCGCCAAGAACCAGGAAGCCGCCAAGGCCTTCGTCGATTTCCTGCTGTCGAAGGACGGCCAGGAGGTGGCTGCCAAGATGGGCTACATCCCGGCGCGCGCCGATGTGGCGCTGCCGGCAGGCTATCCGGATCGTTCCTCGATCAAGGTGCTCGACTATGATGCGGCCGCCGCGCTCGCAAACGATGCGCAGAACAAGGAAAAGTTCAGCGCGGTGATGAGCCAGTAACGGTATTGGCCTCATCGGAGAACAGCACCGCGGCGTTGCCGCGGCCCGGCGGCTTCGCATCGCCGGGCCCGATATCCGGCCAGCATCTGTCGGCGCTGGCCGTTCTGCTGGTCATCGCCGTACTCAGCCTGTTGCCGATGGCGCGCCTCGTGCTTGCGGCGATCGCGCCGGGCGGCGAGGCCGATTTCGCCGCCTTCGCGGGGCGGCTTGCCAGCCCCGCCGCGCTCAAGGCGATGTGGCACACGCTGGATACAGCGTTCTTCGGCGCGCTGCTGGCGCTTTGCCTGGGCACGCCGTTCGCGGTCGCGGTGACGATGACCGATCTGCCGGGGCGAAAGATCCTCGGCTTCCTGCTGCTGTTGCCGTTGATGATCGCACCGCAGGTGACGGCGCTCGCCTGGCTGCATCTCTTCGGCCCGTCGAGCACGCTGCTCGGCATGCTTGGGCTGGCCCCCGCGCCAGGCACCGGCAATCCGATGCTCGGCCGGGGTGGCATCATCCTTCTCTACGGCGTCCAGCACGCGCCGATCGTGTTCATCACCATGCGGGCAGGGCTGTCGCGCGTGCCGCGCGATCTGGTCGAGGCGGCGCGGTCCTGCGGCGCGCGGCCGCTCGGCGTGCTGCGGACCATCGTGCTGCCCGTCGTGCGGCCCTATGTGGTGGCCGCCGCGGCGCTTGCCTTCGTTTCCGGGGTCGGGAATTTCGGCATACCTGCGCTTCTAGGCATGCCCGTCAACTATCTGACGCTGCCAACCCTGATCTACCAGGATCTGTCGAGCTTCGGTCCCGGCGTGCTGCCACAGATCGCCGCGCTGTCGGTGCTGGTCGGCGCCCTGGCGCTGACCGGCATGGTCTTCCAGTCGCTGGCGCTGCGCGGCGCCGGTCATCGCATCGTTGCCGGCACGCCGGCGCAATTCGAGCTCGGACGCTTGCGCATGCCGCTCGCCTGCGCAGGCTGGCTGGTCATCGGGCTGATCCTCATCCTGCCGGCCTGCGCATTGCTGGCGACCTCGCTGGTGCCGTCCTTCGGTGTGCCGCTCGGTCCGCGGACGGCAACGATCGCCAACTATACGGAAGTGCTCGTCCGGCAGGCGTCCACGGTGCGCGCTTTCCGCAATTCGCTGCTCTTTGCCGGCGGCGCGGCGCTGATGCTTGCCCTTGGCGTCATTCCGATGGCCGTGCGGCTGGAGCGTTTCGACAAGCACTGGCGGCGTCTGCTCGGCGGCATCGTCGACCTGCCATACACGATCCCCGGTGTCGTGCTGGCGATCGCCTGCATCCTTTTGTTCCTGCGGCCGCTGCCGCTGATCGGCAGCCTCTATGCGACCGCGTCGATCATCCTGGTCGCCTACGCGATGCGCTTCCTGACGCTGGCGTTGAAACCGGTGGCGACAGCCGTTGGGCAGATTCCGCGCGATCTCGACGAAGCGGCGGCGGTGTCCGGCGCCGGCCCGTTCCGGCGGCTCCGGACAATCACCGCGCCGCTCGCGGCGCCCGCGGCCGTGGCGGGCGGCCTGCTTGTCTTCATGAGCGCCTTCAACGAACTGACAGTCTCGGCGCTGCTGTGGTCGAGCGGCAAGGAGACGCTCGGCGTCGTGCTGTTCAGTCTGGAGGAGGCTGGGCTCGGTACGCAGGCCGCGGCAATCGCGGTTTCGACGATCGTCGTCGTGATCGTGCTGCTTCTAGCGCTCGACCGGTTCGGCCGCCGTTTGCCGGCCGGCGTGCTGCCCTGGCGTTAAATCAGGCGCCAGGCACCACCCAGGCGTCGGACACGGCGACATGCACGCTCTGCCCTGCTGCCAGCGCTTCGGTACTGTCGACCAGCAGTTGCTGTCCGGGCTCGCCGAGCGCCAGCCGTACCTCGTGCACGGGGCCACGATAGACGCTGTCCAGCACCGTCGCCGGCAGGCCCTCGGCCGCGATGCGCAAAGCTTCCGGACGCAGCAGGACCTTGACCGCGCCTGCCGGTTTATCGTGGCTGCGTGCCGCCAGCCGGTGGCCGGCGATATCGATGATCGAGGTCTGTTCCGAATGATCGACGGTGTTGCCGGAGATCAGACTGCCGCGGCCGACGAAGCCGGCAACCGCGACGTCGGCGGGGGAACTATAGATTTCCTGCGGCGGTGCCACCTGCAGCAGCCTGCCCTTGCTCATCACGGCGACGCGGTCGGCGAGCGCCAGCGCCTCGGCCTGGTCGTGCGTGACATAGACGATGGTCGCGCCGGTACGGCGATGGATATCGCGGAAGGCATCGACCATCGCTGCGCGCAGATGCATGTCGAGATTTGCGAGCGGCTCGTCGAACAGGATGATGCCGGCCTCCGCGACCAGGCAGCGTGCGAGCGCGACGCGCTGCCTCTGACCGCCTGACAGTTCGTCGATGCGCCGCTTCGCAGAGCCGCCGAGACCGACGATATCGAGCACTGCCGCGACGCGGGCAGGGATGCCGGCAGGGGCCACATGCCTGGCTTTCAGCGGATAGGCGACATTTTCGGCGACGTCCATATGCGGCCATAGGGCGTAGGATTGGAAGACGACGCCGACATTGCGCGCCTCCGGCGGCACCTGCCGCTTCGGGTCGGCGACAAGCGCGTCGCCGAGGTACACGCGGCCCTCGCTCGGCGCCTCGAAGCCGGCGATCAGCCGCAGCATCGTCGTCTTGCCGCAACCCGAAGGGCCGAGCAGCGCCGTGAAAGACCCCTTCGGAAAGTTAAGCGAAACGCCGTCCAGCGCGGTCGTGTCGCCATAGCGCTTGGTGAGGGACTCGACCCGGATCTCGCTCATGTCTTGTCCATGCCAACTGCGCCAGTCCGGCAATACGTTGGAAATCCGGCATTGGCAATGCAGGCGGAGGCGGACGGGAACAGGGCGCCGATCCGCCGCACCGTTCACCGCACTGAGGTCACATTTGCGAGTCAAAAGGCCGCAAAAGCAACTTTTCAGAACGAACGGCGTTGCTAGGGCTGCGCCAGTTCGGGAGACAGGGAATGGACAGATTGCAATTCGAGGTGCCGGTGCGCATCACGCCCGCGCCTGGCCTGCCGGTCGAGGAGATCTACAGTGTCGAGCAGGCTCTCGACTTCCTGCAGGATTGGCCGAAGCGCCGGCAAGGCAAGGTCTATGACGCCGCCTTCAATGCCTGCTTCGGCGCGACGGTCGACGTGGCCAGCACCGAGGAAGCCTGCCGGGCGTTCGCGGCCTTCTGCCGCGTCAGCGGATTGCTGGCGAGGGACGCGATGTTTCCCGGCAAGCGCGGCAGCGGGGCGGGGACTTATCGCGAGGCGCGAGCCTAAAGCGCGGCCGAAACCGGCTCAGCCGCCAAACGACACGCCCCGATAGCGCATTCCCACCTGCACGCCGCGCACGATCACGCGTGACAGGATTTCCATATCCAACGGCATCTGCGGTCTCCAAACGTCGAGGAGCAGAGCGACGCGGGGCTGATCCGAGTTATTCATGACCTCGTGCTCGAAAGTGTCGTCCCAGAGCATGCATTCGCCGTCGGCGATGCGCCTTTCCTCATGATTGATCATCATGATCGTCGCCGGGCGCCCGTCTGGTTGTTTCGGGATGACCAGGCCGAGATGGAACCGCATGATGCCTCGGAAGGGGCCGCGGTGGGGCGGGATGTGCTTGCGCGGGGCAAGAAATGAGATCGCGGCCGATTTGACCTCGGGACACTCGGTGAGCAGCCGATTGAGGACCGGCATCCTTGCCAGGTTCTCCGGGACCGTCATGTCATAGGCCTTGAGCACGAACATGCGCCAGTCGAGGCCATCATTGGCCGAGATGTCGGCCTGCTCCGGCATGATGTCATGGAAGCGAGGCGCCTTGTTCAGCTTCGCCGCCAGGGCTTCTTCGCGGATGCTCTGCCAGGCTGCGGCGAATTTCACGGCGTTTGGGAAATGCGTGCCGGCGTCAAGAATCGCCGGCGCATCTATTCGCTTTTCGTAGATACGGCGAACCAGGTTGGTTCCAAGGTCGTAAGCGTTCTGCATCTGATTACCTCGACGATGCCGTTATATAGTGAGGGATTGCTTCCGGCCATGGTTCACGGAGATTTGTATGTGATGTTAACTGCGGATCGACATCGTGGCGTCGGCCATCACTGCGTCTTGGACGCAAGCCGCGGCCCGGTGTCGGCGTCGATGATTTCGAGCCTGGTGCTGTCGATCGCACCGTTCCAGCCGCCGCCAAGCGCCTTGTTGAGGGCTATATAGTCGGTGGCGATCGAAACGCGGCTCTGCAGCAGCGAATCTTCGGCCGAGTAGGCCGAACGCTCGGCATCCAGCACATCGAGGAGGCTTGCCTCGCCGGCCTTGTAGAGGGTGCGCTCCAGTTGCGCGGCGTCCGTGTAGGATTTCGTGGAGGACGCAAGCTTGCCGTTCCTTATCCGCTCCTGCGCCAGCGATACGAGCGCGTTCTCGACATCTTCCAGCGCCGTGAGGACCGAGGCTTTGTAGGCGATGAAATACTGGTCGCGCTGGGCACGGGCGACATCGACCGCCGCTTTCAGTTGGCCGCCGTTGAACAGGGGCACGCTGAGCGACGGTCCGAACGACCAGCCGATCGTGGAGTTCTCGCCGAGATCGCCAAGCTTGAGGGCGGTGGTGCTGATGTCGCCCGTCAGGCTGACGCTCGGATAACGCGCCGCCTCGGCCTGGCCGATCTTGGCGGTGGACTGGGCATACTGCCGCTCGGCCATGCGCACATCCGGGCGCGCGAGCAGGATGTCGGCAGGGATGCCGGTCGGGATCGGCAGGCGCGGCGCCGGGATCGGCGTCGCGCGCTTCAACCGCTCCACAAGGGCGGCCGGTGGCCTGCCGGTCAGCACCGAAAGCCGATGCACGGCTTCGGCGTAGCTCGCTTCCAACGCCGGAATCGTTGCTTCCGTGCTGCTCGCCTGTCCCATCGCCTTGGCGACATCCGCCGCCGTCGCGGTGCCGGCTCGAGCCATCGTGCGGGTAAGTTCGGCGGTCTGCCTCTGCGATGCGGCCGCGCGTCGGGCGAGCGCGATGCGGGTTTGATAACCGCGCGCCTGGACATAGTTGGAGCCGACATCGCCGATCAGGGTCAAAAGCGTCGAGCGCAGGTTTTCCTCGGAAGCGTCCAAGCCGTAGCTGGCGGCCTCCACGCCCCTGCGGTTGGCGCCGAAGAGGTCGAGTTCCCAGCTCGAATCGAAGCCTGCCTGATACTGGCCATAGGTCTCGCTGGCCGTCGTGCCCGAACTGGCCGCGGAGACCCGGTTGCGGGTGACCGACGCCGAGCCGTCCGCGGATGGGAGCAAGGTCCCGACCGATTGGCGATAGCTCGCCCGCGCCTCGCGGATCTTTGCCCTGGCCGTGGCGACGTCGAGATTGCCGGCAACGGCTTCGTCCATGAGTGCGTTCAGCTCTGGATCGCGCAGGCGCTGCCACCATTTCGACAATTGCGCCGGCTTTGCCGGCTTCGCGGCTTTCTGTCCGCTCCAACTCGCGGGCATCGCCAGCAGCGGCTTCTGGTAGTCCGGACCGACGACGCATCCCGAGAGCAGGGCTGCGGTGAATGCGGGCAAAAAGAGCCCCTTCGCGGCCGCGCGGCCGCGTTCAAAACCAACCATTTTTTGGAGAAACCTTTACTCTTGAGTGGCCGTGGCTTGTGTCCCGCCCGAATTCTCGTTGGCCGCCTTGCCCTTGAAGATGCGGCGCACCGTGACGAACAGCAGCGGCACAAGGAAGACGCCGATCACGGTCGCCGCGATCATGCCGCCCATGACGCCTATACCGACCGAGTTCTGCGCGCCCGAGCCCGCACCGCTGGCGATCGCCAGCGGCGTGACGCCGAGGATGAAGGCCAGCGACGTCATCAGGATCGGCCGCAACCGTTGCCGCGCCGCCTCCAGCGTCGCTTCGACCAGCCCCATTCCGGCCGCCTGCCGCTCGATGGCGAACTCGACGATGAGGATGGCGTTCTTGGCGGCAAGACCGATCGTGGTCAGCAGGCCGACCTTGAAGTAGACGTCGTTGGTCTGCCCGAACAGGCTCGCCGCGGCGAGCGCGCCGAAGATGCCGATCGGCACCGCGAGCATGACAGCAAACGGTATCGACCAGCTCTCGTAGAGCGCCGCGAGGCACAGGAAGACGACAAGCGCTGATATGGCGTAGAGCGCCGTCGCCTGGTTGCCGGAAAGTTTCTCCTGATGCGACAGTCCGGTCCACTCGTGCGAGTATCCGGGAGGCAATTGCGCAATCAGCTTGTCTACCTCATCCATCGCGGCGCCCGAGCTCACGCCGGCGGCGGCCGCTCCCTGGATCTCCACCGCGGCCGAACCGTTGTAGCGTTCGAGCCGGGGCGAACCGAAGGTCCAGTGACTGGAGGCGAAGGCCGAGAACGGCACCATCGCGCCGCCGGAATTGCGGACCTGCCATTTGTCGAGGTCTTCCGGCTGCATGCGGAAGTCGGCATCCGACTGCAGATAAACCGGCTTCACCCGACCACGATCGATGAAATCGTTGACGTAGTTGCTGCCCCAGGCGGTTGAGAGCGTGCTGTTGATGTCGGCAAGGCCGACGCCCAGCGCGCTTGCCTTTTCCTGGTCGATGTCGACCGAGAATTGCGGCTGGTCCTCCTGGCCGTTGGGCCTTGTATTGGCAAGCATCTTGTTCTGGCTGGCCAGGCCCAGAAGCTGGTTGCGCGTCTGGATCAGCGCGTCATGGCCGGCGCCATTGACGTCCTGCAGGTAGAAATCGAAGCCGTTGGTGTTGCCGAAGCCCTGGATAGCCGGAGGGGCAAGCGCGAAGACCTGCGCATCCCTGATCTTGGAGAAGGCGCCCATGGCGCGGCCGGCCACGGCCTTTGCCGCAAGGGCCGGCGTCGTGCGCTTGTCGAAATCCTTCAACCGCACGAACGCGATGCCGACATTCTGTCCGGCGCCGCCGAAGCCGAAGCCGGAGGCGGTGAACACCCCGTCGACCGCGTCCTTCTCCTCGTTCAGATAATGATCGGTGACCTGGGCCAGCACACGCTCGGTCCGGTCCTGCGTCGCGCCGACCGGAAGCTGCACGCTGGTGATCAGGATGCCCTGATCCTCATCCGGCAGGAACGAGCTTGGCAGCCGGACGAACAACCAACCAACGGCGATGACGATGGCGAGGAAGACCGCCAGGAAGCGCCATGACCGGTTGATGATGCCGTGCGAGCCGTCGCGATAGGCGATCGTGCCGCGGTCGAAGACGCGGTTGAACCAGCCGAACGGACCTTTCTGCGTCGCATGGTCCTTGGGCGGGCGCAGGATCGTGGCGCAGAGCGCCGGCGTCAGCACCAACGCGACCAGCACGGACAGCACCATCGCTGAGACGATGGTGACCGAGAATTGCCGGTAGATGATGCCGGTGGAGCCGCCGAAGAAGGCCATCGGCACGAACACGGCCGAGAGCACTGTCGCGATGCCGATCAGCGCGCCGGTGATTTCGCCCATCGACTTGCGCGTCGCCTCTCGAGGCGGCAGGCCTTCCTCCTGCATCACGCGCTCGACATTTTCCACCACCACGATGGCGTCGTCGACGAGCAGGCCGATGGCCAAAACCATGGCGAACATGGTGAGCGTGTTGATCGAATAGCCGAAGAAGGAGAGCACGCCGAAGGTGCCGAGCAGTACCACCGGCACAGCGATGGTCGGGATGATGGTGGCGCGCAGGTTCTGCAGGAAAAGCAGCATCACCAGGAACACCAGCACGATTGCCTCGGCCAGCGTCTTGACCACTTCCTCGATCGACAGGCGCACGAAGGGCGAGGTGTCGTAGGGGTAGACCACCTCCACGCCTTGCGGAAAGGTCGGGCTCAGGCGGTTGATCGTCGCGCGGACTGCCTCGGCGGTGCTTATCGCATTGGCGCCGGTCGCCAGATTGACGGCAACGCCGGCCGACGGCTTGCCATTATAGTGAGCGGACGTGGTGTAGCTTTCGGCGCCGATCTCGACCCTGGCGACGTCGTTCAGCCTCACCAGCGAGCCGTCGGTGTTGCTCTTCAGGATGATGTTGCGGAACTGCTCGGCGGTTTGCAGGCGGCTCTTGGCCGTCACCGTGGCGTTGAGCTGCTGGCCCTTGCGCGCCGGCAGGCCGCCGAGTTGGCCTGCGGAAACCTGCGTGTTCTGCGCCTGGATCGCCGAGGCGATATCGCTCGGTATCAAGGCATATTTGGCGAGCTTGTCGGGATCGAGCCAGATGCGCATCGCATAGCCGGAGCCGAAAAGCTGCGTCGAGCCGACACCTTCGACGCGCTTCAGCGTGTCGTTGACGGTGGCGTTGACGTAGTCGGCGAGGTCGGTCGAATTCATCTTGCCGTCGGAGGAGACGAAGCCGATGACCATCAGGAAGCCGGTCGAGGATTTGGAAACGGTGATGCCGTTGCTCTGGACGACCTGCGGCAGTTGCGATTGCACCAGCTGCAGCTTGTTCTGGGTCTGCACCTGGGCAGTGTCGGGATTGGCGGCGCTGGTGAAGGTCAGCGTGATGGAGGCTGAACCGGTCGAGGTCGACGTCGCCGTCATATAGTCGAGATTGTCGATACCGGTCATGCCCTGCTCGATGACCTTGGTCACCGAATTCTCCACCGTCTGGGCATCGGCGCCGGGATAGGTCGCGCTGATGTTCACCGTGGTGGGGGCGATCTGCGGATATTGCGAGATCGGCAGCGACTGGAGCGCCAGCAGGCCGCCCAGCATGATCACGATGGCGATCACCCAGGCAAAGATCGGCCGGTTGATGAAGAATGTCGACATCGCTCAGTTCCCGCTCGACTGGCCGTTGCTGGCCATCTTGTCAGGAGCAGGTGCCGCCGACGTCTGCGCCCGGTCCTTGATCTCGCCGGTCGCTTCGTCGATCGTCACCTCGACCGGTGTCGCATCGCCGCCGGCGCGCACCAGTTGCAGGCCCTCGACGATGACGCGGTCACCGTCGCCGACGCCAGAATCCACCAGCCAGTTGTTGCCGACACTGTTGCGGACGGCCAGCACGCGGGATTCGACCTTGCCCTGGGCATTGACCACCATGGCCGTCGCCTCGCCCTTAGGGTTGCGTGTCACGCCGCGCTGAGGCACCAGGAAGCTGTTCTGGGCGACGCCTTCCTCGATGATGGCGCGCACATACATGCCCGGCAGCAGGAGGCGGTCCGGATTGGGGAATTGGGCTCTCAACGCGAAGGTGCCGGTCGTCTGGTCGACATTGGCGCCGGCGAATTCCATCTTGCCGGTCTGCGTATAGATGGTGCCATTGTCGAGCTTCAGCTTCACGCTGACATTCGGGCCGCTGAACTTCAGACGGCCTTCGTTTACGGCCTGGCGGAGGTTGAGCAGATTGGTGCTGGACTGCGTGACGTCGACATTGATCGGGTCGAGCTCACGAATGGTGGTGAGGATCGTCGACTGGTTGGCGGTGACAAGCGCTCCCGGGGTCAATGTCGATTTGTCGATCCGGCCGGCGATCGGCGCGGTGATCGAAGTGCGGTCGAGGCTGATCTTCGCGGTCTCGACGCTGGCCTTGGCTGCTGCGACATCGGCCTGGGCCTGCGCCAGCGTCGCGGCGGCATCGTCGTAATCCTGCTTGGAGACCACATTCTGCTTCAGCAACCCGGAATAACGGTCGAACTTCGCCTGCGCGGTCGGCACGGCGGCTTCCGCCTTCTGCTGCGTGGCGACGGCGCTGTCATAGGCCGCCTGATAGCTCGCCGGATCGATGAGGTAGAGCGGCTGTCCCGCCACCACCTCGGCGCCTTCCTGGAACAGCCGCTGCTGGATGATGCCGTCGACCTGCGGGCGCACCTCGGCAATGAGCGAGGCCGCCGTGCGGCCCGGCAGCTCGGCGGTGATCGCGACCGACTGCGGATGCAGCGTGACGACGCCGACTTCGGGCCGGCCGACGCCGCCCATACCGGGCGGAACCTGGCTCTTTTCCTGCGAGCAGGCGGCCAGGAGAAGCGCTGCGCCCAGGATCGCCAAGGTCGCGTGGCGGCGCGTTGGCAGGAAAGGCTGGCTGAATGGAATGCGCATGACCCTGATCATCTTTCGCTGGAGTTGCTGTGGCAGCCTGACGGCCGACGCGAGCGTGCTGACGCGCTATCGGGCATGACGCACCGGTATGACAAGCGTCGGACAAGTGTGGAAGGGCGAGGAAAACCGCTGTTGGCCGCGACTACCGCGACGGGACATCGCGCCTGGGCGAGGGAGCACCGCGCCTGGGGGTCGAGCAATGCGTCGAAGCGGCTCATGTCTCGCTCCATTTTTGCGGCCGAAGGTCATTCGACACGGGGTTCGAATGCATGGCCGCAATGCCCACGGGCATCAGTATGCCGATCCATGGCAATAAGCCAAGTGTCTTGCCGGACGCCGGCGCCACTCGTCCGTGCCGCCGGTCGGGCTGAGGATTTCTCCATGAAAAACCAGACTTACGCGATCTTCTGTTCATGCTTTTCGAAGCTTGCCGGCGGGCTCGGGAGGGAGAGGCGGTAACCGGCGAAGCTCAGCCGGGTCGCGCCTGCGAGCCTGTGCGGCGCAAGGACTGGCGCGCTACGCCCAATCGTCAAAGCCGGGGCCGCGGATGCGATCAGGCGCAGCATCATCAGGGCTTCCCACATGATGCTCTCCATTTGCGTCGCGTTGCCGCGGCCGCGCGATGCACTGCGATTGGATGGGAACCGGCCAGCCCTTGAACGGGTGGGTCAGAGGGCCGGCCGGCGCAGCCGGTCAGAGTTGCTCGCCATTCCCGGGTAGGGGTGGAGGGAGCCGTCCGCCGTGATCGGGCAGACCTCCGGGGCCGGCTGCATCCGGCGGGTCACGCCACGGACCGGGGGGTGGTCCGTGCGGCCGATCCGCCGAAGCAAGGATTTCGAGCTGCTCGGGCGTCAGCTTGGTGCGCAGCGCGGCGATGGCGTCCTTGAGCTTGGTGGCCGAGGCGGCGCGTTTGGTCACCTCGTCGGCCAGCCTTTCCTGGAAGGCGAAGAGGTCACGCCGCGTCTGATCGGGCAGCGCCTGGTCCGGCTGGCCACCGGCGTCCGCATCGCCCGGCGCCCGGCCGGGCGGGCCGAAATCGGGCCGTGGCGGCGCCAGCACCGCCTGCAGCGCGCTGGTATAGTCGCGCCAGGCATCGAGCTGTTCGGAGCGGATGCCGATCCGGGTCTCGAGCGCGGCGAGCCGGGCAGCGAGAAGTTCCGGCGACGGCCCCATGCGCCGAGGGCCGAAATCTTCAGGTCCATGCCGCATCGCCCCGCGCGGGCCGTGCCAAGGCATGGGCCCGGGGCCTGCGTCGTCCTGCCTGCCGATCGCGGGGGGCTGATCCCCCGGCGCGGGACCGGGTTCGGGCTGCGCGGCGAACACCGGGTGGATCGCCGCGACCGAGAAGAGGCCGAGCGCCAGAAGTCTGTTCCGCATGACGTGATCCTTTCCTGCATGCTTCGGATGGAGCGAGGATAGGAAGCGTCTTTTGCCGCTTTGCTTCGGCGCGTTGCCGAAGATTTCCGGAAAAAGGAGATTTGTTTCCCAATGTTTCCGACGGCATTGGGGAAACGTTGCGTTGCAATTTTCCGTGCCGCTTGGCGGCGTCGCTCCCTATAGTCAAAATGAAAAGGCAAGCGGGCGAAGAATGCAGGCACAATCCCATATCCTAGTCGTCGACGACGATCGCGAGATCAGGACGCTGCTCGGGCGCTATCTCGACGGGCAGGGATTTCGCGTATCGGTGGCGGCGGACCGGCGCGAGTGCGAGCAGAAGCTTGGCTCCGGCCAGTTCGACCTCATCGTGCTCGACGTGATGCTGCCGGACGGCTCGGGGCTCGACATCTGCCGCTCGCTGCGGGACCGCAAGCCGCATATCCCGGTCATCCTGCTCACCGCGCTGAAGGAAGACGTCGATCGCATCATCGGGCTGGAGCTCGGCGCCGACGACTATCTCGGCAAGCCGTTCAATCCGCGCGAGCTCTCGGCCCGCATACGCGCGGTGCTGAGGCGCTCGGCGCCGGAAGAAGCGGCACCGGTCAAGGTGCGGGTCTATCGTTTCGCCGGCTACCGGCTGGAACCGGACACGCGCAAGGTGATGGATGTCGAGGGGGCCGCAATCGACCTCACCGGCGCCGAATTCGACCTGTTGCAGGTCTTTCTGGACCGGCCGGGGCGGCTGCTCTCACGCGACCAACTGCTCGACCTGACGCAGGGGCGCGAACGCGATCCGCTGGAACGCTCCGTCGACGTGCTGATGAGCCGACTGCGGCGCAAATTCGCCGAGGCTGGCGAGGGTTCCCTATTCAAGACGGTACGCAATGGCGGCTACCAGCTCACTGCGCGCGTCGAGACGACGGATATCGAGCCATGACCTCGCTGCGCCGGCGGCTGATCATCCTCCTGGTGGTTTCGATTCTTGGCGTGGTCGGCCTCGCCACCTTCGTCGCCGTCAAGGTGCTTGGCGGGCCGTCGCCGGAATTGATCATGGGGCCGCTCGCCCACCAGATCCAATACATGGTGCAGCTGGTTCCCGGTCACGTGCCGAGCGCTGGCGACACACCTGTCATCGTAAGGGATCGCCCGGCCGATGGGTTCGAGGATCGCAAGCACACGAGGGTGCTGAACGAGATCCTTCGGCATAACGGCCTCGATGTTTCGGCCGTGGTGAACAGGAATGCGGGCAGGCCGGGAATGGTCGCTTCGGTCGAGCTGCCCGACCATCGCTGGATGATCGTCGATGTTCCCGATTTCGGCCCGCCAACCGATGTCTGGTACGGGCTGGTGGGCTGGATGGCGCTGATCGTGCTCGGCGCCACACCGGTGTCGATATATTTCACCGGCGTGCTGGTGCGGCCGCTCGAAATGTTGGAGGCAGCCGTCAGCAAGATCGGATCGGACGGCATGCTGGCGACAGTGCCGGAAAAAGGCCCGGCCGAAGTGAGGGCCACCGCCCACGCGCTCAACGAACTGTCGGCAAGGCTGAAAACGGCGATGGAAAGCCGTATGCGCCTGGTTGCCGCCGCCGGGCATGACCTTCGAACGCCGATGACCAGGATGCGGCTCAGGGCGGAATTCCTCGAGGAGGACCGCGAGAAATGGCTCAACGACCTTGATGAGCTCGATCGCATCGCTGACAGCGCCATCCGCCTGGTACGCGAGGAGGTGAACCAGGATGCGGTCGAGCCGGTGGAACTCGCTCGGTTGGTTCGCGACATCGAGGCCGAGATGACGGCGCTCGGCCATGCCGTGTCGATCGAGCATCTGGAGAAGGTCTCGGTCAGGGCCGGCGCGCTCGGGCTGCGGCGCGCGCTGCGCAACCTGATCGTCAACGCGGCGACGCATGGCAAGGGCTGCAGCGTTTCGCTCGCCAAGCAGGGCGGCCAGGCGGTCCTCACCATTGCCGATCGCGGACCAGGCATTCCGTCTGATCTTTTGAACAAGGCCTTCGAGCCGTTCTTCCGGGTCGATCCGGCGCGCACGCAATTCATTCCGGGCGCTGGGCTGGGCCTCGCCATCGCCAAGGAGATCATCGAACGCTATGGCGGGACGATCACGCTGGAGAACAGGCCGGAAGGAGGGCTGCGGCAGACGGCAGTGTTTGCAAAAGCCTGAGGTCGGACGTCCGTCCTTGAAGTTCCGGCCCTTGTCGCGAGCCTTATCATCTTTCAATGCCTCGCTCGCTGCATCGTGACAGCGATGCCGTTGCGGAGCGCCGGCGCAAGATGCGAATTTGGCGATACGATGTTTTGCAAGGATGCCACCATGTCCATACGCAAGATTGCCCTTTTCTCGGCAGCCATGATCGTTGCCGCCACAAATCTCGCCAACGCCCGGCCCGACACGCGCAAGATGACCTGCGCCGAGACCCAGGCGCTGATCCAGAGCCGGCATGCGGTGGTGTTGACCACCGGGGCGAATACTTATGAGCGCTACGTCCGCCAATTCGGCAATGAGTGCGATTCTCCTTACGTGCCGACGGCGGACTATGTCCGGACCCGTGACGACGATAAGTGCATGGTCTATCGGTGCGAGGAACTATCGCCGATGGTTCCGGATTGATCGGCGCTTCTCTCTGCCGGGCGGCCGTTGCCTTTTGCGATCCTCAACGCGATTTAGCGAAGGGGGCGGTTGCTGTACGCGCCACAGAGCGCCCGCTGCCGCTCACTTGACCTTCTTCATTTGCGGAGAAGGCATCTGGTCGGAGGGCGGGGCAGGTGTGCAATCCGCGCCCTTGCAGTCAAGCACGGGGTCTTCGGCAGGAGACAGGCAGTTTTGCCCTTCGCAATGAATCGCAGGCGGCCGTGCCGTCGTCGCCTGGCCATTCGGCTGGGCGGGCCGATCCTCCGCCCGAATGGCCGGCGCGCCGGCCATGACGGTGATGGCCGTGCTCAAGAACATCGTACGAAGCCAGTTCATTCCCGCCTCCACGGCTGGGAGCGGGAACAACCTTACACCTTCGGGCAGAGGCCGGTATCGCGGGCCGCGAACGACGTTAACAGCGCGTTTCCGCTGCAAGGAGCGCTTGTTGCGAGTCCGCGTGAAATCTTCTTGATGCCTGCTTCGACTTCAATCCACTGTGTGCGGGCTATGGCCTGGGCATGACCGGATGGCGATGGCAGACCAGTGGAGACCGAGAGAGGAAATCACATGATCATTCGTTTCTGGCGGGCGGTCGCCGGCTCCGACGAGGTGCTGGACGCCTATGCGGATCATTTGCGGCGGACGACCTTCGTGGAGATGGCCGAACTTCCCGGACATCTCGGCGCGACGCTGGCGCGCAAGGTGAGGGGAACCGACAACGAACTCGTCGTCATGAGCTTCTGGGCGGATATGGATTCGGCGGGGCATTTCATCAAGGGCGATTTCGACGACGCGGTCGTCAAGCCGAGCACACAGAAGCTGCTCAAATCCTTCGACCTCAAGGTGGAGTTTTTCGAGACGCTGGTGTCGACGGGTGTTGTTGGAGGGCATGGGGGCGCGGCGTAGCTGCGCCTTGATTGCGGCAGCACTCGCACTCGCAATTCATTCCGGGTGCCGGCGCTGCCGGCTGTGCTTGATGCTGGCTAGTCTTGACACGCCATACACTGTCTGAAGACAATTAAATCGAAAACATTCGAGTAGACGTCAATATGCAGTCGGCGAGGGGATGGAATTGAGTGCTGCTTTACGCTTTTCAAGAAAGCTCGTTCTGAGTTCTGCAGCTGTTGGGATGGCGCTAATCTCTCAAGTGGCCTATGCCAAAGATCCTGACTTTGACGAGAGCCACGGATTTCTTCGTGTTACAATTAATGGGAAACACTACCGTCTCGACAGTTATTCAGTGAAGCCAGCGGACGCAAAAGGACCATTGCCGCTTGCTTTGATCACGAACGGCACAGGTCGTACATCTGCAGAAAACCGCGGGGAAAATACGGCGAAATTCGAACCCCGCGCACGCGATCTGGCAATAAGAGGTTGGCTTGCGGTTGTGGTTATCCGAAGGGGCTACGGTCGATCCGATGGCTCCATGCCACGGGATGGATGCAAAAAACCGCACGTCAAACAGGACCTTGATCTCGCCGCCGACGATCTGCAGGCGGCCATCGACGCCTTGAAGAAGCGGCCTGATGTGGATGCATCACGCATCGTTGCCATCGGTGGTTCAACGGGGGGTGCAACAGCTATCGCGCTAGGAGCGCGCAATCCGCCTGGTCTTGTCGGTGTGGTAAGTGTCTCCGGAGGCTTGCGCCTCAACTGCGGGGGATGGGAAGACGAACTTCTCAAGGCGTACAAAGAATATGGCGCGACCAGCCATGTTCCCAACCTTTGGCTTTACGCCAAGAATGATAGCTATTTTGGACCGGATTTGGCGGAGCGTCTGCATGTCGCCTTCGCCAATGGCGGTTCGACCGTGGATTTTTCCGAAGTCGAGCCATTTAACAACGAAGGTCACACGCTTCTTATTGACGGTGGAATGCAATGGCTCGGAAAGTTGGATGATTTTCTCCGCAAACGTGACCTGCCGACCTGGAGTTACTCCAACGTTTCACAGTTGATGGGCCGGCTCGGTTTGACGCGAGACGAGTCGGTCATAGCGGACTATTTCATCGCCCCGACACCCAAGGCGTTCGCCTTCTCCCCAAACACTCAACATTTCTACTATCAGTATGACGGCAAGTATGGCCTTGCGGCCAACCGTGATGCGGCACTGGCAGGTTGCGCGAAGGCGAATACTACAGACTGCGGAATTGTGATGGAGAACAACCGCTGGGTTGGAACAGGGAAACAATAGGAGCGCGTTAGGTAACGGTCCGGGACATCGTGGAGGAGAGGGTCTGTCACGCCCAGGGCAATCGAATCCCTGTTACCGCCGTGCAAGGGCTTCTAACATGTCCTATGCGCTCCAGCCCGGGTTCCCCGCAGGTATCACGGCTGGTCGGCCGTTTTTTTGTAGCGGTGAGCTACTATCAGCGACAATGAACTTCGGCGGCTCGACGTTCAGTACCCTCGGGCTTCAGCGCTTGGGACAGCTACTTCCGCGCTCACCATATTCAAGCGCCGGTTTTGATCGGGCCCGGGGAGGTCACGACCTGCTCCAGACTGTTCACTGTAGCAATTAGGTAAGCGCTTTTGTTAGCCAGGCCGTCCCAGACGAAGAACGTGGCAACGGCGGCGACGATCAGAAGGATCGGTCGCATGAGAACCTCCCTCAAAGCTCCTCGTACGCGCAAAGGCTATTATGCTCTTGGCGGCAATTCTCCACAAGCGAAAGCTAATATATTGGGGCGGCTGACCTGCCCTTGGCGCTGTGTCAAGGGCAGGCCGCCCAGAGAAATCATGCACCGTTACAGAATTGTTAGGAAGCGTCGCCGAATGTTTCAGCCGCTCTTGCGACCGAAGTCCAAGGGGCCTGCTGCCTCTGTCCGCGTTCATTG